>Ga0185299_10000024_pt1 | contig 484585 bp, 369 predicted proteins | sample PaiPotPPA55metaG_FD_128002 | JGI IMG/M metagenome (GOLD analysis project Ga0185299, IMG submission 128002) | Iron sulfur acid spring bacterial and archeal communities from Banff, Canada, to study Microbial Dark Matter (Phase II) - Paint Pots PPA... ...
ACCCCTGTTTACGCTTCGCTGCCCACCTCGCGGTGTGCAACGCAAAACTCGGGGCCGAGCGGTTCGCTACTCCTTTCTCGTAGGACTCTTGCATTCCTTGCTTCATGCCGGTTTATCCCGGCGCACTGCTTTGGCGATTTCGCGTCAATGCAGAAGCATAGCTGGCGCTAAGCGCGTTGTAAGGACGGACCTGTCGATGCGCTCCAGCGATCACACGCCGCCAGCGCGGTAACGAGGTTCGGACACGTCAGCTTCTGCCGAGATTATTTCTGTGAGGTCTGAGTGGAGGAAACGAAGGTTCTGGCGTGGGAGAGCTCAGGGCGCACGGAGTTTTGGCCGTTGCTGGTGGATTTGAGAAGAGCGGCGTAGTAAAACTCGGCCTTCTCCCTGTTCCCGGTTGCCTCAGCGGCCCGCCCCGCGTTATAGAGACCGTTGAATCGGTTAGGGCTGAGCTTGAGAGCAACCTCGTACTCGGCCAGTGCCTGCTCCGGATGGCCGAATTCTAGAAGCATGTCCGCCAGCATTTCACGCGCCGGAATGTCGACCTCTCCCTGGCCGACTTTGTCCTGGAGGTCAGCCGCGCGGCGCATGGTGGCTAGCGCCTCCGCTTGCTTCCCCTGCGCGAATGAGTTCCAGGCCAGTATCTCGCCATGCTCGATCTGCACGGACGTGTTCTCAGCTACATAGGCGGATTTGCCCTTTTTGATCTCTGCAATTAATTCGTCATATCGAACAAGGTCGGCCCTGGCCTGCTCGGGCTGATGCAGGTGTCCATGAGCTATCGCTCGCGCCCAGTACACCAGCGTCGCGGGCTCCGGCAGCGAGCCGGCAAAAGGCTTCAACGCCGCAGCCGATCTCCAATCGCGCATCTCAAGGGCATAGAAGACGGGGAGCTTTACCCGATAGTACGAGACCATTCCAGCCATGTAGCCGGCTCCCATCCCTGGCATCGATGCGATCATCGTCAACGGTGCTGAGATCTCCGTGAGAGCAGCTTTGGCGCGATCGTCCTGGGCGGTTTGCAGATAGGCATACAGCAGAAAATCATAGGAGTGCGGCTCGTCCATAATGCCGCTCTCACCGCGCGCCTCAGCCGCCTGCGCAGCCTTTATCGAGCCAACTTGGGAGGCAATGTCCTGCGGCCACATGCCCAACCGCGAGTAAATGTGTCCGGGCATATGAAAGGCGTGCGGACCGGACGGAGCGATCTCGCCATAGTGATCCGCAGCAGCCAGACCAGCAGCGGCTAATGCCGGGCTGTCGCTGGCGTGAATGATGTAATGCACGACGCCGGGATTGTCCGGATACTTTACGAAGAGCGGTGTCAACACCGCCATCGCTTTGTGCTCCTGGGACAGGCTTGTGTCCCCTGGCGCTTTGGCTGCCAGCAAGGAGAGCGCGTAGAAAGCGCCAGCGTCCACATCGTCGGAATAACGACCATACAAGTTACCCATCTGTGTGGAGTAGGCCGCGATACGAGCCGGATAGTCCTGGGGAGCGGGATTATAAAAGCCGGAGAGCGCGGCGATATAAGCGCGTTCTCGTTCCGTGCCCACAAGCAGCGACTGCGCCTTTTGCATCTCCGCCCATCCGAGTTTCATATCGGAGGCATCGGGACGCTCCCAGATTTGGTGGAAGATGCTTATCGCAGCACCCCAATGGGCCATCGCGCAGCCAGGATCGCTCTTGGTGATCCGATCGAATTGGGCTTGCGCCTCTTCATACCAAAAGTCATGCAGCAGAGCTACACCGCGATTGAAGGCCGCTTGCGAGGTCGCGGCGCAAGAGACAGGAAACGACACCGTGCCCAGCCGTTCCTTCGGGAGACCGGACATGTTGTCCGTCTGCTGCTGTCTCGTCTGAGCTGTAACTGGAAAAACCGCTAGCAAAAAAAGGAGGCGTAAAGGAGCGTACATTGAGCCATTATAGGGAGCCGGTCCAATGGATCGCCTGTACCCTTATTATCCTGTCTCGCTTCAGGGATTCACTCCACCACCATATCGTCCTCATATTTTCCTACCAAGATCTGTCATTTCGACCGACCAGCGGAAGCGGAGAAACCCCTGCATTTCGTGGATGCTTGTACCACCAAAGAAGCCAAAGGCACACGCTGTACTTCCTTGCCAGAGATGCTTGGGGTTGGACGCAACGTGTGTTCTTGTTGCAGGCAAGCGTGTCCCTGGAAACATCGCACAATACAGGGGTTTCTCCGCTCCCGTCGGTCGGTCGAAATGACTGTTTTTGGTGTCGGCTTAAGTACAACTGTAGTAATTGGGGTGGCAATCAAATTGCGCAGCGCGTTCCCACGTTGAGTCGCATGATGGCGAATGCAGGAGCAACGATGCGCACAAAACAGGCTATACCTCAGTACGTATCGCGGGTAATAGGTATAGTGTCCCCGTATTTTCCACGCTTTAAATGCCAATTGGTAGAATGCTCGAAATGGCCAAGCACACAGATTGGGGCAAGCATTCAGCACTTAGCGGATATCTCAACGCCCTTATCGCTGCGATCTTCGGATGCGCTGTTATAGCACTCACCGTTTACATCTGGCTGCATCCATATGATCCCAAAAGTCCGCCCACCTGGGGCGTCCCCGCCATCTTCTGGGGGTGGCTTTCAACTTGGGGTCCACCACTGATCTCTGCCCTTTGCCTAGGATTTGCTCTGTGGGTCTATTTGAAGGCCAAAGCACTTGCGAATTCGGCGCCAGAGGTAATTGAGCACACCCCGATTCAACAGAAAGAAAATGCTTACACGACACCACCTCCGGCAGGCAATCCTATCGACCCTCCATATCTTGAGCACGGCGAGGCAAAAGGCGATGAATCATTCGCGATTTCGTCGGACGATCAATATACGGTAAAGGTTCAGAAACATAGCTGGGAGAATACCCACGGCCTTGTACTGCTTGTCTCGAACGAAAGGCTCTCGTGGATCGAAAAGATCAAAATCACCGTGTATAGCGCGCAAAGCTTCGACTCAAGACTGAAGGGCTATCGGGACGGGCACGCTTTTCAAGCCGTAGTCATCCATCAACCAGCTCCTATAGAAGCCTCCGACATCGGCAAAGCCGTATGGCTGGTACGGAAAGACGGGAATTCAGACCATCTACTAGTTGGAGACGACAGTCGCGCTCCGCTGAAGTGGCCTTCGAACGACCCCTCTCCAATTCAACGGTGGACATTTTCTCTCGGAATTGACGGAATGACGGTCCGTACTCCAGCAGTGCCGTCGAAAGCTCTACAACAAATCAAGTTCAAATTCACCGTTGACTGGGACAAGGCTACCAACGAGTTTTCGCTCGTCTCGATCCAGTAACGCAATCAACATCTCCAAAGCCAGCCTCAACGCTTTGTAAACCCTCCAACGGAGTGGCAGAGAGATTCCCCCATAAACCTGTTTGGCGTTAGCTCTTTCTCCCTTCCTTGGCGGGTGCTCATGGTTTAGCTCCTAGTCTTCAATATACGGCGGAACAATAACGAATTTACCGGGGTCGCTTGGCAGCGCATCAACATCATCCTTGATGCGATTGAGGCTCTTCTCTTCAAAATGATGCCCCAAAAAGCCCGTCGTGCCGAGCATAGAATTGAGAGCTTTCCGCATCTCCGTTACACCGTTTCTTTTCCCATGCATCAAGCGGAATGTTTCATAGGCAACGAAGTCCGCTGGCTGTAAACCAATAAACTCCTCTGCGCTACCCGGCGTACAAGTTGCAAGCCTATGGCGGTATTTGAACTTCGGGTCATCCTTCATGCCATCGAAGGCTTTGACCGCCTCGGTTTCCATTTCACCTCTATCAATGATTGCAGCGAACTGATATTCATGCGGATAGTTCGCATAGTCCATTTGTCCGGCGACAACTGCGATTGCGGATTTGAAGCATGTAAGATATGGCGATCCCATCTTGATTTGCCCAGCGGAGCTGATGATGCGGCGGTAGTCGTCCACGTTCATTCCAACACTGATCCCATGCAGCTTCCCACGTTGTGCTTTGAGCACCCTCAAAATCTCTTTGCTGTATATAAGGCGCCGCTGCTTGCTCCATCCCTCGTACTCGTATGAGGCCGCATTCAAGTGTGCTGCATGATAGCGTGGCACACCTTCCATGTGGTTGCGTCTCTTCCAGCCACTCTCGATCTTGCGCCATGTAGCTTCGTCGGCAAAAAATCCGCCTACTAGATAGCTCTTAGGCTCAAATGGAGGATCGCCCGGCTTCCGTTTCTGGTTCGTGGAATCGTGGCTTTCATCGCAGTAGAACTTGAATATCACCATATCCTCTTGGATGGAGACTTGACTGAATGTAATGCTCCTGCGATCTCGCGGATGGGAATCATACCGCCCCCATCCTCAACCCTCTGGAATGATTTTTCAAGTATATGTTTGCCCTTAACCGCTCTTGTTACCACCCCGCCGCCCCAAAAGCCCCTTCTCGACACACGTGCTAGCCAGAATTCTGAGCAGTACGCCCAAAATATCTGGACGGCAGATGTTTCTTGGCAGTATGATCGAAAATCGATATACCGATCATCGACTATGCCAAAGCAAAAACTCGATCCTCTCCCCTCCGCCGCCTTTCAGATCCTTCTCGCCCTCGCAGGCGAAGACCTTCACGGCTATGCCATCATGCGCAGCATCGCCGAGCAGACCGGCGGCCACATGCGCCTCGGCCCCGGCACTCTCTATAGCTCCATCCGATCGCTCCTGGAAGCCGAACTGATCGAGGAACTCGACGCCCGCGAAGACTCCTCGGTCAACAACGAGCGACGACGCTACTACCGTCTCACCCAAGCTGGACGTAAACTTGCCAGCGCCGAAGCAAACCGTCTCGCTGACCTTCTTCGTGTTGCGCGTTCCAGAAAAATCCTGCGAGGGGAACATGTCTGAAAAACTCTACGCCTTCCTGCTCTATCTCTATCCCGCAACGTTCCGTGTAGCGCATGGCGAAGATGCGCTGCAGCTCTTTCGTGACCGGCTCCGCGAGGAAACCGGATTCTTCCGCCGAACGCGACTATGGTTGGACATATTTCGCGATCTCACCATCTCGCTTCCCCATCTGCACATGCACCCGCGACTTGCTTTCGTTGCCGCGAACTCCGCGAGTTCGTCGATGTTCCTGGTCCTCGAAGAGGAGCCCATTCGACCCGCGGCATTTATATCTGCCTGTGCGATTGCTCTCGTCGTATACAGCCTCATTGCAATATCGCTCAACCACGCTGGCAAGATGAGAATCTCAGGCTCCGAAGTTGCGCACTCCCATTCGAGGCAATCCCATCCCCACACAACTCCCGACGCCCCGGACGATTCTGAAGCCACTACAGGAAAACCTTCGAGCTATGCCGGCCACAATCCCGGAAGCGTCATTGCTAATCCTGCCTCAGATCTCGAACGCCAGCGGGTATTGAGTGCGGTGATCGCGAATCTGAAGCAACATTACTTCGATCCTGTTGTTGCACAGCGAATGGCAGATGCCCTTGTTGCGCACCTGCAGCGTGGCGACGACGCTGCAGCCATCGATGGGGCATTCGCCGCACTGCTTACCGCCCAGATGCGCGGTGTGAGCGACGACCCACATTTGCAGGTCATCTATAACGCGATGCCTCTTCCGCAGCCGTCGCCGGTGGATTTAGCGCGTAGGCGAGCAGACCTTCAAGAGGAGAACTGCTTCTTCAGAAAAGTCTGGATACTGCCGCACAACGTCGGATATCTCAAGCTCGATGGCTTTCCGGATCCTGTCGATTGTGGTCCCACCGCCACTGCCGCCATGGAGTCTTTGAACCGAGCCGATGCCCTTATCTTCGACCTCCGCGACAATCGTGGGGGCACCTCCGAGATGGTCTCGCTCATCTCCTCTTATCTCTTCGATCACCCAAAATACATATTCGATCCCAGGAGACTCCCAACGCCCCAGTCCTGGACATCCTCTCCGGTTGCCGGCAGCAAGCTCGCCGACAAGCCTGTGTACATCCTCACTTCGTCCACAACCATATCTGCAGCCGAGCAGTTCACCTACGACCTGAAGATGTTGAGTCGAGCTACTGTCATCGGCGAGGTCACCGCCGGGGGCGCCCACGCCGGCGCCTATCATCGCATCGACGATCACTACGCCATCGCTATCCCCGAAACTCGCATTGTCAATCCCTATGGCCAAGCCGACTGGGAAGCCATAGGGATTCAGCCTGACATCAAGGTACCCGCAGCCGTAGCTCTCAAAATTGCCTCACGACGAGCCGAATCGCAGACCCAGGAACCCGGGATACATCTGTATCTGCAACACCATTAGATTTGTAGATTTGCACTCTACCGAAGAACCTCATCTCCCGCGCTCCTGCTTTTATTTCGAACACAGAAAAGAGGAAATATGATGCAGCGTTTTGTGCTCTCTCTCATGCTGGCTGGCTCATGCCTGGCGCAATCCCCCGATCGCAAGGAGATCACGGTCTCTCCCGAAGTCCTTTCTAAATATGTCGGCACCTATGCGATAGCGCCGAGATTCAATATGACAATTACCCTCGTCGACGGGCAATTGATTTCACAGATGCCTGGTCAAGGGAAGGCTCCATTGATTCCCGAGTCGGAGACGAAGTTTTCCCGCAAAGGTACCAGCGCCGAGATTGAGTTTCCAAAGGATGAAAAGGGCCTGGCAAGCCAGCTGACCCTGCACCAGAATGGCCGAGACACCACTGGGAAACGGCTAAGCGACGAAGATTTAAAGAAGATGGCCGAGGCTGCGGCTGCCTTCGACAAGAGATTCAAGGACCAGACCGCAGCGCCCGGTACTGAAGCTGCAGTGCGCACGCTCGTTGGCGATTTACAAACCGGAAAGCCGAACTACGAAAGGATGTCTTCCGGTCTGGCGGATGCAACCCGCCAGCAACTGCCGGACCTCCACCCAATGATTGTGAAGATGGGCGCATTGCAGTCAGTGCTCTTTAAGGGAGTAGGGCCGGGAGGCGCCGATATCTATCAAGTCAACTTTGAGAAGGACTCGATTGATTACAGGGTCTGGTTGGATGCGGACGGGAAGATCGAGAGTGCGTATTTCCGTCCCAGCGAATATCTCCCCCCCATTACGGCGACGGCTGAGAGCCTGCATTCGCAACTCATCGAGATAGATTCCAAGATAGCCGCTGAGTTTGCGAAACACCCGATCGGCAGCGTCACAGCAGGTGTAGTTGTCGGCAAACAACTGATCTGGTCGAAGAGCTATGGTGAGGCCGATATGGAGAAAAAGATTCCGGCGGATGCCGAAACCGTATACCGTCTCGGCTCCATCACCAAGATGTTTACCGCCCTGATGCTGGAGCAGTTGGTGGAGGCTGGAAAGGTACATCTCTCCGACCCCGTGGAAAAATACTTCCCGGAGATCAAAGCAGTCCAGGGACGCTTTCCGGATGCTCCCCCGATTACGTTAATCCAACTCGCAACCCATACCTCAGGACTGGACCGCGAACCTGACGATATCGAGGTGGCCACAGCGGGCCCTGTTGCGGATTGGGAGAAGACACTCATCGCTGCGCTGCCACATCTGCGTTACCAGTTCGAACCCGGCACACAGTTTTTCTACTCCAACATGGGATACGCGATTCTGGGTGCGGCGCTGTCCCGGGCCGCTGGCGAATCCTATCTTGAATATGTTCCAAAACACATCTTCGAGCCCTTGGGTATGGCCCATTCCGCTTTGGAGTTGAACTCTCAAATTCTGCCGCATCTCTCGAAGGGATATGCAGTCATGGGGCCTAACGGTGAGGTGGATTCAGAGACCCCGCAGCGTGAGAATGAAAAAGGCCGTGGGTATAAAGTGCCGAATGGAGCCGCCTACACTACTGTCGGAGACCTTGCGCGATTCGCCTCATTTCTAATGGGCCAGGGGCCAGCGAGCGTCCTGAAAACTTCCAGCCTGGATCGCTTTCAGAGAGACATCATAGTGCCTGCCAACGTCGAACTCACCGAAGGCTATGGTGTGGGCTTTCAGGTGGACAAGCACGATAACTACGTCGCCTTCGGGCACGGCGGGTCGGTTGCCGGTTACACGGCGATGCTGCTGATCAATCGCCGGAAAGGAATCGGAGTCATTGTGTTCTCCAATGGCGCTGCGGATCCAGGTATCCTCGCGGAACAATCCCTCGATATTCTGTCAAAGTGAAATTGCATCGTCATGGTGAAGATGTGCTGGAGCGATTTGGTTGGATTTTCCCGGTAAGTCAGATTGTGAGAAGATGCCGTCACATTGGGTGACGCACAATCAGCAATCTACTTCTGGTTGCCGGCCCTGGTCCGTTTGCAAAAATTCTCTTGGTAACGACAAGCGCATTTCTCGTTACCAATGTTCTTGGCTATCGATGCTTCACCGATGAGAACGGCCCTTCGAAAGATCGAAGCGCTGTACCGCCCGCTTTGTTGCGGGAGTACGAAAGTGGATCCATTACTTTTCGGACACTTGAACTGGAAACTCGGATTTTTAGCGTAGTTTCGCTCCCTTCCTCAAGCATCTACTGTTGGGGAAGGCTGGTGATGGCCCCAACAAAGGACGGAAGCAGCGATGAACATCTGGGGATGGATGGAAGACCCGGTCGACGGGCACCGAGGTACACGATGACCAGATTGCTGATTGGACTTACCGGTGGCCTCTATACATTCGATTTGGTTGCGAGCTGCAGTCCAGGGCCGGTGCTTCCCGGCGTCCAGCCAATGGCATTCGCCATAGATCCTAGTGAGCATGGGCGAGTGTATTGCGCTACCTACAACCGGGGACTTTGGCGCAGTGAGGATGCGGGCGAAACGTGGCTGCCCGTCGGAACCCCGCAGGGCTTCTTCGAAGGGCCGACCGACGGTGCGATTGAGCCGCGCGAGACGACGTTCGTGTCGGTCGATCCCGTTGCTCAGGCAGATGGCCAGCATGCTGTGTGGGTCGGCACGGAACCGAGCCGCTTATACCGTTCCACCGATCATGGCGACACGTTCGAACTCGTGTCCGCTCTCGACTTGCCGTCCCGCAGTAGCTGGTCCTTTCCGCCACGGCCACGGACTCACCATGTCCAGTGCATCGCCCACACCAGCGACGGTTGCATGCATCTGGCTATCGAGGCCGGCGCCATGATTCGCTCCTGCGATGGCGGCAGGACCTTCAAGGACCGGTTGCCCGACAACCCCGTGGATACACACGTTTTGCTCACCCATCCGCTTGCTCCGCGATGCCTCTACGCGGCTCTCGGCGACGCCCTACTGAGACCAGGAAGGTCTTTTGCCGAAAGCTCGGACGGTGGAGATACCTGGGTCTACTCCGGCAAGGGTCTGGAAGCAGCGCCGTATTTGTACGGCCTTGCCATTCATCCCGGCAATCCCGAGGACATTCGAGTAGCCGCATCGCAGAGCCCACAGAGAGCCCATGTACAGGGAGGAGCGTCGATCTTCCGTCGCGAAGCAGATATCTGGGTGGAAGATGCTGAGGGTTTCCCTCGCGATCGAAGTCTGATTCCGGTGCTGGCCACCCACACAGACCAACCGGGGAGTTGGTTCGCACTCTCGAATCTCGGCGTCTTCTCGAAGAAACCCACAGACAAAGCCTGGGCTTGTTTGACTGCGCCCGAAGACTGGCGTGACATGCACCCAACGGCTTTGGCCATACTCAATCTCTGACGAACAAGCAGAACACGATGCACAGGAGCGAGGTCCGGAAGGTGTGGACCATCGCAAGCCTGCGAACATGGATTAGATACCCATAAGTAGACTTGTCGTCAGTGAACTGACTAACCGACGAGACTGGAACGCTGGTGAGTTTCGTAACACCCTCGACTCCCGGGGCTAAAGACCACTCACTTTATGGCGTCGGTCAAGGGGCTTAAAAGCTCCTGCTACCTACGCCTCCCTGACGCCGAAGCACCAGGGAGGCGCTTTGCACATTTTGATGATCGTCCTGCGGCCATTAGTTCGGTGTGACTCTCAAGAGAGCTGAAGCATGCGTAGCAAGCGATGCACTATAGCTGTTGGTGAAAGTTCCAAGATCGACATTATTCCAGAGGTCATACACATCAGCCGAGCCACTGAACCCGAGACTGCTCCATTTAATAGTTGTCGTAGAAGTACTACTGCTTAAGTTGAACAGAGCAACGTTATAAGTCCCATTGCTTAACTTGGGAGATGCCCAGACCGCGTTATTCCCAGAGGTAATTTGGGTCCCTGGACTTGCAGACTGATCCACAGCGATCACAGAACTGTTCGTCAGGAGCTGCAACCCGAAGCTGTCTAATTGCGTCAGGTCGTCCCCCACGAACATAGGAGCATTGGCGATGGCCCAAAGCGACATCGTGCTCTGGCGTTCGTCGTTCGTCAATCCATCCTGACTCCCATTGCCGACTTCCAGAGAGTCCAGGTCGTTCCATCCGACCGTAGGCCCGGCATTGTTCTCCCAGGTCACGAGGTCGTTAAACCGAAGCGCCACGTCCGCCCACGTCGTGAGCGTGCTGCAATAGCACTCCACGTCATTCTCTATCCGTCTGGCATTCGCATATGTCTGCCAGGTGCTGAGATAGTCGTGATCCAGAGCCCATGAAACTGTCAGCCAAATCGGATGGCCCGATTGTGCGATGGCCTGCGACCACGCCTGAACGTCGGGGCGATTATCCACCGTGAGATCGTTGTCGTCAGACCCCGGTGTCGTTCCATCCAATTTAATGAAATCTACTCCCCATGAGGCAAAGAGAGCAACGACCGAATTGACGTACTGCTGCGCTCCGGGCTGCGAGAATTCAATCTTCGCGTGATAGTACGGAGGTCCATTCCCTATCGCAAAGGCGTTGCCGGGGAGATTCGAGTTCACAATGCTGGCTACGGTATAGGAGGTGCCGAGAATCAAGTCACTCGACTGCCAAACCGGCTGCTGCACGCCAGGAATCCAATAGATGCCGGCCTTCTGCCCGTTCGCGTGGATGTACGCAATCGTTGCCGCCATGCCATCCGGGAACTGCGAGGTATTCACTTCAGGGCGGCCATTCGCATCGAAGCCGTTCTGCCATCCCGAATCAATGTTGATATACACGAATCCCTGCGATTGCAGCCCCGATGCCTTGAGAGCGTCAGATTGAGCTTTGATATTGGCCTCCGTCAGCCAACTCTCCCCATGGATCGTCTCCTGGCTCCAACTGCTCCAGCCCAGATAGGGCAGCTGCCCCTGGCCATTCACCTGCGCTCGCGACGAGCTCACGAAAAGAATGAGCATGCCCAACAGCGATAGCAGGCTTCGCCATCCAGCTCTTGAGCTGGTCTGTTTTTGGAGCGTATCCGCCGAGAATCTCGAACCGTCGCAAGTAGTAAGACTGCGGGCCCATTGTCTAGTTCCAGTTATATGCATCTGTTCTCCTCTTTTGCTCGATACTTCCTGGTTGGAGGGAAACGCTATCGCCTGCAGAGCACCACAACAAAGGCTCAGCGGCGCCTGTTTTAATCCAGATCTAGCCCAGAGACGGATGAGAATCTGGCGACTTGTCATGCCTTTTCGCTCTAAATGTATACGTATTCATTTAGGCGGGAGCTTTGTAGGCTTCGAAGGGTTGCCCTGTCAAGACTTTCACTCAAATGCAAGAAAATAAATGGCTTACCAAAAGCCCGAGCAGCCGAAAACCGTCAGTTACTGCAATCTCCAACAGTCTCTAAACACTGCTTTAGAATCGTTCTATGTCCGACATCTCCCTGGCGTCCCTCGCTTCACCCGATGTACTGGCCCGTGCCCGCAAGATCAAGCTGTTCCTGATGGACGTCGATGGAACGCTGACCGATGGCGGCGTCTGTCTGATTTCGACAACGGGCGGCTCCGGAGATGCGACTGTCTCCGAGATGAAGATATTCAACGCGCAGGACGGACAGGGCTTGTCGCTTGCCCACACAATGGGAATCCAAACAGGCTTTATCACCGGCCGATCTTCACCGGCGGTTGCCAAACGCGCCCAGGAACTGAAAGTCAGTTTTGTCTATCTGGGCCAGGCAAAGAAGACCCAGGCCTTCGAGGAGTGTCTGCAGAAGGCAGGTGTGACCGAAGAAGAAGTTGCCTATATGGGCGACGATCTTCCAGACATGCCCCTGGCGCAGCGCGCCGGTCTGGGAGTGTGCGTTGCCGATGGCGCGCCCGAGTTAAAGGCGATCTGTCACTTCACAACTCGCAAACCCGGAGGACGTGGCGCCGCACGCGAGGTCGTAGAACTTATCCTGAAGGCACAGGGACGCTGGGAAGAAGCCCTACCCCTCGCGCTTGCCTAGATTGTGTTTAAAAAAGAAAAGCCGGAGTTGGCAGAGCCAACCCCGGCGATCTTAGCTAGAAGTATCTAGTAGTATCCGGGACCGCTGAAATCGAACAAGCCCATCAGGTCGTCGATAGCCGGGCTATTGACCGGCACGTAGGGATTTGCCCGGGAGGCGATCGGGTTGGGGAAGTTGTCGCGGCTACGCCTGGTGACTGTCTCTAGTCCCCAATTTGCCTCGATGAACTTCAGGATCGATACGTGGTCAGCATACTCGTGAGAGATATGACCCGCCTTCGTATAGGAAGATACGACGATCAGCGGAATGCGCGTGCCATCGCCAAAATAATCCAGCGGTTGCACGTATCCGGAATCATAGTAGCCACCACCCTCATCCTCGGTGATGAAGATAGCGGTGTCTTTCCAGAGCTCTGGATTGTCCTTCACCGCATCCACAATCTTCTTGGTAAAGCCTTCAAACAAGTCCAGCTTGGAGGAAGACGGGTGACCGTCGACCAATCCACTGGGCTTGACGATGGAGACTGCTGGAAGCTTTCCATCTTGGATGTCCTGGTAAAGGTTCTCAGTGTCCTGGATATGAGCAGTGCGGACAGCAGCATCGCTCATGATGGACGTGTCGTACTGGAAAGGATTACAGATGGTGCAGTATTCGTCGGTCTTCGTGCCGATTGCGCTGAAATTGAGCTGATAGGGATCCGGCACGTAGTTATTCCACTGGTCGCCGTAGTACTTCCATGACACGTGGTTTTTGATCAGATCATCGCCAATGCTGGGGACAGAGGACGGCGGAATGGTAAAGACGGTATTGGCGGGGTTGGTGTCGTTGTAGGCATTCTTGCCATTTCCGAAGTAGCCCGGGTTGTAATTATTAAGAAGGTAGTAGTGACCTTTTTCGCACCGGGAAGAGATAGGTCTCGGCAGCGATGCAAGGTAATCCACGATAGGCGCCACGCCCGGCTGGGTTTTATCCGAGCAGTCGGTATAAGAACCACCACCGTAGGACGGGGAACCAAAGGAACCACCACCATAACCATCTTCCGAATACCAGTTGTTGGTGTCGGCAGCCGGGTTGGGATTTTCAATCTCGTCCACCACACCGGCATTGGCCGTGCCTGGAGCAGCCGTGACGTTGTGGGGCGGAAGGGCCGGCTGGCCCTTGCCATCGCTGAACCAGATGGCGTCGCCATGGCCAAACATGATGTGATTGGCGCCCGTGCCACCGTTGACGGACTGATGGAAGTTGTCACTCATGGCATAGTGATCGGCGAGAAACTTGAAATAAGGAGCGTCACCATTCTGGACGTTATAGAAGCCCATGGAGGTCGCACCTTCACCGGTGGTAGTAGCCGCGGCAGAATACTCTGTGCTGAAGTTCGCAGGCTGTTTGAGACCGTTGGTGCCGGCACCCACGGTCACCTCAACCCAGGGGAACAGACGTGCATCACAACCCGAGGGGTTGCTAACGGTTGCCTGGTCGGCGCTGCAGTTCAACTGCTGCCACATCTGGTAGAAGCGGTGTACAGGACTGGCTGAGTAGGAGTTATAGGTAAACGTATCTCCGTTCGTCAACTGAAACGGCCCGGCGGGAATTGCTGTCACGTTCTTGATACGTATATCGGGAGTGTGGGATGTCTGACCCGTGCCACCGGTCACAAGATAGGCATAATAATCGTCCGGCAGGCCATTCTCAGACTGCTGTGCAAGATTGAGGCTGTCGTCCTTGATGTACGAATCTTCAGGGCCGCCCACAAGCGGAGCGGGAAGAATCGATCCAGGGAACGAATCCTGAGGAGGGTTCAGCAAGAATGCGTCAGGCGCTCGATCCGTTGCTGCCTTCTGCTCTGCTTTCGCAAAGTTCGGTCCGGGGGTTCCATCGGCGTTCACGATTCCTTCAGAGAGCAGGTTCCAGACCTTCTCACCTCTCTTAGGAACGTACGTCGCGAAGACATGATCGAAGCTGCGGTTCTCTCCGATGATGACAATTACATGCTTAATCGGTGTTCTCGTGTCGTTGTCTCGAGAGGGCGCGTTTTGCTCGGGGCCGGATGCAAACGCGCTGCCTAACGCAAGTTCGAATATCATCGCACAGGTCAGTCCTGTGCGAACCGCGCTCATCGTTTTGGATACAAGGTGCCTGGTAACCATGCTTTTCTCCTGGGGCCTGATAGTATCTGGTGCCTTATCGATAAAAGCTGGTTGAAATGAATAGCGCGTCTTTGTTTCTTGAACACGAAGTGAATTAATCTTCAACTTCTGGAAAAGCAGCTATCGAAATACATCGCCATTCGTCTGACGATCTATTTCAATCCATGCCCCTGGGAAGATTCCTTCGTGCAGTCTGCCGAAGAATTGCCTGCACTGCACGAAGCCCCCGCTTTAGGTCCTGAAATATCCGGCCCCGGATCGACTCGTATCGATCCCATCATGCCTTTGTCCTCGTGTTCGAGAAGATGACAGTGATACACAAAGGTGCCCACTATATTCGGATCGCGGAAATCCATGCGCAAGCGCACGCTTGGATATGTCAGCGAGCGCCCGTCATAGTAAGGCACATTCACGGTGTCGCGCAGAAAGTCTTCATTCACCTGCCTTCCTGCATACTCCAGCAAAAGAAAATGCAACTGGTGAATGTGGAAGGCGTGCAGCTCGTTCGAGCGATTTTCTATAATCCAATCTTCAACGGTTCCCTGCTTCGCAATGATGTTCGGGAGATCCGAACTCATATCGAACATCTTTGGTTCTTGTCCGTCTACAGTGAGGTAAAACTCCACCGCGCTCGTAGGGTCATTAGGATCAGCCAGCTTCTCTGAGAAATAGAGGTGCCGTACCCGCACCGGAGACACATCTCCGAGCCATGACTCCGTGGAGAGTGAAAGGGGGTCCGGCGAACTCATCAATCGCGAATGTGGTTCAGGTGCAGCCGGTGACGCAATAATCTTTGCGAGCATCCGGTTCGGGTCATTTTCGCCTCCGGGACCGGTATCCACCGTTCTCGTCACCAGCAAGCCGGTTTCGCCTTCCGCCGGCCCCGTCACCATAAACTCAGCGCGCGCACCAGGAGGCAGGCCGATGTGCGTTTGCACATTCACGGATTCATCCTGCACGTTTCCATGATTCATGGGCACACCATCCATAGCCACAAGCGTCAGAGGCTGCGGCGCATGACGAATCAACACCTCAAGGTTGAGGTACGTGATCGCCGAAGCATTCAATACTCGCCACAACTGCCGTTGGCCAGGTTTCATCTCGATTGTTGCGGGAAAGTAGTCCGGATAAGGAACCGGCACGTAGTTAATCGACAGGTCCTTAGCCGGCTTGCCGAAGCCGGTGCCGTTATTAGCTGCATCTCCATCGCGGTCGATCAGAAACTTTGGAATTACCGGCTCAGACCGGGCAGGTTGTGCATTCGGATTCACGAGGTCCTGGTCGCGAATGATGAACACACGTTCCGGCAGACCAGCGACCGATCTCTTTGCCCGCTCGATTCCTTCTACAATCAGCGCTCCAGACGCTCCTCCGAGGAGTTGTTCCTTACTGAACCCGTGAATATGAGGGTGATACCAGTAAAGGCCGGGCGGTTCATTCTTCGGGATACGAAACCGGTATTCGAAAGAGGCATCACCCGGCTGTACAGACGTTTTCAGAACATCGTCCTGATGGCAGACCGGAGGAATTGTAAGCCCGTGAAAGTGAAGGTTCGTAGACACAGCGCTCATGATTCCGCTCGTACAGGGATCGTCCGTGGTGTGAGGATGTACGTGCGCACGCGCCGCTGCTGTGCCGCCGAGGCTGAGATCTGTCAGCTTGTTCTTTAGATGAAGAATTACGAGATCACCCGGACTAACGCGCAAATTGGGAGACTCTCGACCGGCATCGTCGGAGTAGCAATATCGCTTCGCACCACTCGTATCCATGGTGTCGTATGCCGTGAGATTAACCTCCAACACGCCATTCTGGCTGCGCAGGTCTGCCGGTTCTTCAACAAGGCTCCCAGCCTGTGGACGTGGACATACATCCTTGGATGCCCCCTGGGCACGCAGCGGCTGATACCAGGACGCCACACATACAACGATTAAGGCGATCCATACAGGCTTTTTCATTCGAAGATGCGTTCTCCGCGGGCCGGTGGCAGATTCAGTTCGCCAGCACGCAGGCGAAACCTTCCATTAGTCTTCTTCAGCCACATGAACATACAGTGAATGAAAACGGAACCTCAACGGATCTCAGTAGATGGCGCAGGAGTTCACTGCCCCTATCGTTCGTCATCAACTCACTTCAATGTTTCGGCATTGCAGGCCGCAGAGGCGTTGATGGGATTACAGCGTGCGACAACATCTCCCGGAAGGGTTACAACAAAGTGTCCCTCCCAGCGTGCTGGTTCATTGATGGGATAGTCGGTGCTGAGGAGTTGGGCGCCACTAGCGATCATGGCATCGCGCGTTGTGGTGTCGTTGGTTCTCCCCTGTTTGGTGTCGGAGTCAGTGCGGGCACGGATGAGATAGCCCTGTCGAACGAGAGCGGAGATGTCCGCAGCAGGGCCGTCGTTGCGTTCGATAAAGGCCGCGTCAGGCTGGCCGGGCTCGGCGTTCGTGAAGAGGACACGGCCGCGCAATGAAGGGTGGCCGGCGAGATAGATGGGCCCAACAGGCCGCTGGTCCATTAGGAAAACGACCTTCCCACGCGCGCTCGCGAGAGTGGGCCAGTTGCCGGCAAGTACAGCCTTATTGAGCGTCTTGTAGTGTCCGCGGACATCGTCTGGGATGATGAGTTCATCCGGCGGGAAGACGGAGCGGATCTCGGCATCGAGGGCGTCAAAGGTGGCAGAGGTAAAGTCTTCAGGCACGGTGAGGTGGACATTGCCTTCGGGTTTTCCCTGTTTGGTTTCAACAAGAATGAAGATCGGAATATGTCCTGGATGGGCATGGGACCACTCACGAACCTCTTTCAGGCAGCCGATAAAGGGCTGACAGGTGCTGCGATAGTCGACATCTTGAACATGCATGACCTTGAAGCCGGGCTTGGTCATGAGTCCACTGGAATCAAAGTCAGGATCGGCAGGAAGATGGGCGGCAGCCACGTTCGATGGACCTGAGGGATGCGCGTAAAGACCACCCTTTGTATCGGCAAAGATATCAAGCTCAATCTGACGAACGCCGCTGTCGAATTGCTGTGTAAGAGGCTGGTGCTGATAGTCGAGCCCCTTAAAGGCTTCGGCATACTTTGCTTGCCAGAGTTTGCTCTCGTTGGGGGCGATGCCGGCGTGGTAGCTGTTATGAGTGCCGATGACCTGAATCTGATTGAGTTTGATAGCTCCATCACTCGACTGAGCCAGGGATAGAGTGCTGCCCAGGGCTACAGTGAGGGCGACGGCGGAAAGAGCACGGCAGTGATTCGAAAGCATGAGTAGGTCCTTCAAGGGGTGCAAGAGCTATACGGTGATCGTGTTTTGATCAGGCCGTTCGATACGGACGGCTGTAATGCGTCGCCCATTCGACAAGGCTTGCATTCATGAAGCGCCACGTCGCGTGCTTCGTGTCTACCTCCATGAGCATGTAGGCATTCGGATCATAGCGAGTAGCTGCCATAACGTAGTGCTGCGGCCCATAGGTATGAGCGAAATCGATCCACTTGTGCATGTGGCCGGAGACGACAAGTTGAATCGTGTTCTGATATTTGCGCAGAAGAGGCTGCAGCCCATAGTCGGCAAACTCAGTAGGTACATCCTGGATAAGCGGATAGTGGATGAAGACAAAGGTAGGTTTGTGCTGTTGCAGCTGCGCCTCAAACCAGTGAAGCTGCTCTTCCCCAAGAGAACCGATGTTGGGGTTGAAGTCCGAAGATGTGTGGTCCTGGGTGCTGCCAAGAAAGTTATTCAGGTGGATGAATTTGTATCCCTTGTAGTCCAGCACCGAGTAGGGTTTGGCCTGGAACTTGGCTTCGAAGAGACGGTGGCTCATCTCGCGCGGGACATGGCGCACGTCATAGTCGTGGTTACCGAAGCCGAGGTGAATCGGCATCTTGAATCCGTCAGTAATGGCTTTGGCGTTATCGAGGCGAGTGGTGTTCTTGAAGTAAAAGCCATAGTCAGTGGAAGGATAGTTGTGGAAGTAGTCGCCGATGAGGAAGACCTGCTCGATCGCGGGATTGAGGGAGTTGATGAGATCACGCGCGGAGGTCAGGCGAGGGGTGGTGAGAAGAATGCTCTCGTTGTCTTCGACTCCATTTTCGCTGCCTTTGACGTAAAAGTTGTCGATAATATGGGTATCGGCAATGAGGGCAAAATAGAACTTGTCCGGCGATGCTGCAGCCCGCACCTGCTCAGCCCAGAGTCTCTGGGTGAGCAGGCTGCCGAGCGATGCGGCACCGAGGGTGGTGAACTGTCTGCGATCCATTGCGATGACCCTCCGTGTTTCAGAGTTAGAAAATGATCTTGCCGGCAAACTGAAGGATGCGAGCCGGAAAGGTAGTGGAAGCCGTTACATCGCCGAAGCTGCCGGGAGTGATATTACTCTGCGGGTATTCATAGTTGGTTTGATTAAGGATGTTGAATGCCTCGACGCGGAAGTCGAACGACGTGCCCTCCGGACGAAGAGCAAATTGTTTGTGAAGTCCCATATCGAGTTGATAGAAGGGATCGAAACGCACAGAGTTGCGTCCGACATTGCCATAAGGATGATTATTATCCGGGGGGGCAAACGCTGCCGCGTTTAAAGCGATACTGACTTGATTTCCTGATGTCTTGGCACGTTGATTCTTAGGAATGACCACATTCTTTGAAATCTGGTTGGGCCGCTGCACGAGCAGGGGACTGGCAGTCTGAAGGCTATTGGGCGAATAATAAATGTTGACCGGCATCCCACTGCTCGCGCTGTTGATGGCCGTGATCTGCCAACCGCCGAGAAGCTCCTGCATGACGAGAGGCGCTCCGCTGCCAAACATACGCCCTTTGCCATAGGGTAGATCGTAGACGATGGTGAGGATCTCGTTAAGAGGCTGATTATAGGCAGAAGGACCACGCTCGCCCAATGGATTGGCCAGGTTGATACGGGAGTTGTCTCCGTCGGGAGTATCGAGATGTCCGGAAGCGTTGTCCAGGGCCCGCGAGTAGGTGAAGGAGTTTAACAGGTAGAGGCCGTGACCGGTGCGATGCTCCAGCTTGGTCTGGAGACCGTTGTAACTAAGAAAACCCTGGGACAAGCTCTCTTCGATGGTGGTGAAGGTTTGGATAGGACGACGCGCTGCCACGTTGAGACAGCCATAGCTGATGGCCGACGAACCACTCCCATTGCACGTCGCGGTAACGGGATTAGCTTCAGACTGATTCAAGTCCGCAAGAACTTGAATCTTTACGCCATGCTCGCCGACATAGGAGACTTCGAAGGTCGTCGAGTTACTAAGCTGACGTTGCACGGTCAGATGATAGCTCTGAACGTAACCGGTAGGAGTGTTTTTGGGGATGTAGCGAGCCTGCGTGCTGAGATTGCTCGCCGCAGTGACATTGGCAGGGCTGGTGAAACCAATCGGATAGCCCTGAGCAGTGGTGCGGAAGCAAGGGTTAGGATTGGTAGAGCTGAAGGGGGCATTGGCTTGTGCCGCAGTACAGATGGGCTCTGCCTTCTGGGAACCGAGAATACCCGGATTGGCAAACTGTGGGCCCTGGACGATGTTGGTGTTGACGATGGCGGGCAGGTTGTAGACGAGCAGGTTCTCGCCACCTTCGCGGTTGACCTGGGCATAGCCAAGACCATAGCCAGCACGGATGACCGTTTTAGGATCTGCCTGGAACGCAAAGCCAAAGCGGGGAGCAAAGTCGAGCTTCGGCATATTGACCAGAGCGCGGTTGTAGAGAGAGCCGGACGTGGCCTGGATAAGGGACTGGGTATCCGGATCGTAGTTGGCTAGCTTATTGCTGGATTCCCACTGGGGTGTCACTAGTTCATAGCGCAGACCGGCGTTGACCGTGAGGCGAGAGTTGACTCGAATATCGTCCTGAAAGTAGAGGTAATGCATCCTCTGATTGAGGTGGACGTTGACGAAGTTGTTGAGCTGATAGGTGTCGCGAGCGCCAAAGAGGAAGTCTGCAAGAGCCACAGCCTCCTTGGTGCCGGTATTAGAGCCGCTTAGAGCGCTGGCAGTAGCACCAGTAAAGCTGAAACCGCCGTTGTAGGTATCCTGACCATAAACAGGGTTGAAGTCGTCGATGGTGGTAAAGATGGCCTGATACTCGTAGCCAGCTTTATAGGTACTGCGTCCGTGAATCCAGGTGTAGTTAACCTTTGGATTGAATATGTAGGGATTCTGGTACTGGGGATTGCTGCCCTGATTGCCAAACTGTGTGAAGGTATTGACGCTCTGGACGTTGAGGCTACGGACGACCTGAGGGTCCGTTGGGAGACCTGGAATGCCGGTCATCAGACTAGGCAAGTTTGCGCCGTAAGGGCTCTTGCCACCGTCCGTGCGGGTGAAAGCAAAACGTGCGTCGAGGATCGAGTTCTGATTGAAGATGTGAGTGACGCCACCGGCGATCTGCTGATTGAAGATATTGACAGTGCCATTGCTGTTGCCGCCAGCCGGCCCTTGAATGTTGGGCGGCGAGGCGATCTTGCCCTGATGTTCGCTGTAACGCACGAAGGCTGTGGTGCGCTGACTAAAGGTCTCATCAACACGGATATCGCCCTTGTCATCGTTGATGGTGTCAGGAGGCAAAGAGGCATAGTTGTTGGCGTACGGACTACCAGGAACATTCGGAGCGGGAAGAGCTGCGAGAACTCCCTTGGCAAAGGACGAAACGGAAGGATCGTTGAAGGGGATCACGCCGTTGGTGTAGGTCTGGCCGGTGAGGGGGTTAAGCAGGGGGACGGGACTGCCACTCTCAGAGCTGCCTCCTGAGAGGAAGGTGTAGCCTCCGTTGGCGATGGCAAGAGCGCTGGTGCCGTTCTGATTGGCAGTAGGGACAGTCGCCTGATTGATGGCATGCACGACCTGACGGGTGCCTTCGTAATCTGCGAAGAAAAAAGTGTGGTCCTTCCACAGCGGGCCGCCAAAGGTACCACCAAACTGGTTACGAATGAGGACCGGTTTCTGTGGCGAGTGTGTGAGCGGATTGGTCGGCGGCGTAAAGGGTCCGATGGCGTTAAAGATCGTATTGCGAAGATAGTCGTAGGCCTTGCCGTGGAACTTATTGGTGCCGCTGCGAATACTCACGTTGATGACAGCGCCTGCAGAACGGCCATACTCGGCACTGTAATTGTCGGTCTCGACTCGGAACTCAGAGATAGCGTCTGGGGATGGAGGAATTGCCTGATTGGAAAAGCCCTGATTGGAGGTTCCGTAGGCGTTGTTATCCAAACCGTCGAGGAGGAAGTTATTGAACTCGCTGCGCTGGCCGTTGACGTTGAAAGAGGCATCCCGGCTGCTGTCTGTGCTGTTCTCAAGAATGTTGCGACGGACACCGGGGACCAGTGCGGCAAGGTCGGCGTAAGCGCGACCATTGAGAGGCAGGTTCTCTACCTCGCGGGTTCCGATGACCTGTCCGCGCTCACTCGAGTCGGTCTCAAGCAATGCTGCGGCAGAGTCAACGGTGACCGTCTCGCTGTTGGAACCGATCTTAAGGGCGACATCTACACGCTGACGGGCGTTGACCGTAACCGTAAATGGCTGGGTGGTACTGATATCAAAACCGGCTGCTTTCGCAGTGACCTGATATTGACCGATCTTGACGTCAGTAAACTCGTACGCTCCCTGAGCATTGCTCTGAGCGGTAACCTGAGCCTTGGTTTCCTGATTGACAAGAGAGACGGTGGCTCCAGGAACGACTGCACCCGAACTGTCTCGCACATATCCCAGAACAGAAGCGGTTTCGAACTGCGCAAATAACGGCGCGGAGTTCAGGACGATACAAATCATTGCCAGCAGCAAAAAACAACGTTTTAGCATTTGCACCAGAATTTCCTATCTATATTGCAGTTGCATGAATGGTTTTCCTGAACACTCCGTACGAAGCACCCTATTCGTGACCTCAGATGAGACGGTGTTGCCCTTTCTGTATAGCGACGAAAGGGCATTTCACGTGGAAATAGCCCATATCCAGCCCATACATCTTCACGACTGCCCCGCTGCCATTACCAGAAGAAACGCGCTTTCCGCTTCGTCTCATTTATTGAAATTTCATATTAGGAACTATTTCTATCCAAGTCCAGTGATGATGAATAGCTCTACGAAAACAGCCCGAGCAGGATTCACGCTCGGTAGATGCAGCCGCTTTATTTCTCAGCAAAGAGACTGATCCTGCGGGGTTTATCTCATTCAAGGGAAGACAGGGCAATTGAACCTGTCGCATCATCCGTAGAGCGCACACGACAGGCCCATCGTTGGCTTTGCAGGCGCTTCGGAAGCACACTAGAGCGGTTTCACAGTCACGGTGAAACTGTGCTCTAACGCGTACAGGATCAGTGAAGATCTATTTCGCTGCTTGTGCGGCTGCCTCGGTCCGCCACTTTGCTGTGAGTTGCTTATCGGACAGGGCTTTGATGAAGACACCCCCCACCACACTCCGAGCTTGAAAGCCAATCTGCTTTCCGGTCTTGGTGTCATACCAATCGGTCAGTGGGACATGGCTCGGCGTCTCGTTTATCCATAGATAAATGGGATCGATCATTGCAGCGAACTGTTCCGGGTTCGATGCGAGTGTGGCAGTCCACACGGACCAGTCAAGTTTTGTATAGTCGGCACGACTGTCGAGGGGGAGGCCGTAGCGGTTAGCCTTTTTCATGTAAAAGGCTAGTTCGGTCTCGCGGACGCTCTTAGGAAACAAGTTATAGTCAAGGACGATGTCCCATACCAGATTATATTTTTGACTCCATGTACCAGGGCTGTTGAACGCGAGTTTGTAGTGGTCGCCTTCGCCAGCCATAACGATCCACTTTCCTGCCATCGTCTTTGCAGTAGTACTGTATTCCTTCGCGACATCTTCGTGCCGAAGTAAATGTGCTAGATCGGCATAGGCTGCAAGTGCATCAATCGCCTTGATAGACAAATTGGCGTTGTGTGCGACGTGGCCAGCAAAGTCGTCCGTCGTGAGTTGGTTCTCTGGGTCCAGCCCTTTCTCCTTTAGATACTTTGCCCAACTTGTAAGTTGCGGCCAGTAGCGTTCGGCGAGATGGGCATCGCCTTCAGCACGTGCCAGAGCGTCGACGAGAATGAGCATATTGCCACTCTCCTCAACTGGCATCTGATCTTCTTCCGTCTGCTCTCCGCCGCCATAAACCTGCCCATTGGCTAGAGGGTACTGGCCGAGATCATGAGGCGCGAAAGGAAACCGCCAACGCGCAAGAGCTGCATATTCGAGGACGGGGAGAAGTTGAGCCTCAAGCAACTTCGGCTGGAAGAAGAGAAAAATTGGAGCTGAGGGATAAAGTACATCGACCGTAGCAATGCAACCGTTCGAAAAGTTCTCCTTGGCAAAGAGCATAGGATCACCATTGGCATCGGCTACAAGTTTGTGGGCAGCAATTGTCTGTCTATATCCCAGGATAGCTATTGCCGCATAGTGTTCTCCGCCAACTTTGGTCAAATCGGCGGTCAGCTCCTCATCGAACGCCTTGCCGCGAGCCTCAAGGCTGGGATATTGAGCTTCCGCCGCATCCAACATCTTCTCTACCGACATATTATTGCGCTGCCAGTACGGTCGCATATTCCGCTGCAAATACTGGATCGCATAATCTTCGGTGTAAGAAACCAGGAGGTGACGCGTGATTGACGTGGAACCAACAGAGCCGAATTCGAGTATCGTTGCGAGGTGTGGACTATCCCAACCAGCAGGTTGAGGCATACCCATTGAATCACTCGTTGAAATCTTCCCGGAATCCACGAACACATCAGCAGGATGCGGTGCAATTGCTGTTGTTGACTCCTCGTTCTTTGGAATGGCCAGATGGAAGTACCCCCAGTCAATACGGAGGTTGTCTCCAGAGCGATTGAGTATGCTCTGATCGCGAGACCCAACAGAGAGAACCTTGAGTGACGAGGTCTCGTTGCGGGATGACACAACCTGCTGGCTTCTATCATTGACCGCAATGACTGGGTCAACATCCAGAAGAACCGAGACTTGATGCGCAACTCCATCGGTAGACTGGACATTCCACGTCAGGTACGTAACTGGACGTGAAAGCAAATCCAGGTCGTTCATCATCGCCGGCGTAAAGAATATGAGTTCCAGCGTTACACCGCTCTGGCGAAACTGATACCGAGTGTGCGTAGGCGTGATCGAACGCCCCGTCTGTTGCATCGCGGGGAGTTTATCGGATTGATGGCCCATAAAACGATATGATTTGCCGTCGATGCACGCAATACCGCTGATGGGCTGGGGGCTGCCAGTCCAATGGGTTGTGTCAGAGTCGGTAAGGTTATCGGTGGTCGACCAGACACTGAAATATGGGTCATGAGTGATGAGGGGTGTCGCTGGGACTCTCTGCTGACAAACAGCGGAGTCAATATTAAAGCAGAATGAGACTAAACAAAGAACAAGCGACGTGACAGCCTTCATGAACCCTCTCTAGAGGCAAAATTTTTATTAAATAAACTACGCGACGTTTAGCAAACTTGATTCAAACGTATAGAGATTAGCATCTTTAGGTCCCACAAAAGCCACTGTGTCACCTTTAATGGCCTTGGGATCAACTCTAAAAAGCCAGCCGTAGACTAAATTGGATCTCACGTGCGTCATTCGCTCCCTGCATATTGCCGAAGTTGACATCACTGGCACCAGTATCCAACCCCGTGAAATTAACGCGATTGAATGCGTTAAAGAAATCCGTTCTAAAGGTAGCGCCATACCGATCAGCGAACTTCCAGGTTTTGAAAAGCGATAAATCCCAGTCTGCGCTTCCGGGGCTCTCAATGTTCGATACCCCGGCATTTCCTTGAACTCCTAACGTCCTTACCAACTGGACATTCTGTGTATTGAAGTACGGACCCACCCTTCCATTTCTTCCCAGTCCACCATGCAGCGATGGGTTATTGACTGGGCCGATGACATTAGGCAAGTTATTCACGAAAGCTCCCAGATTTTGAACGCTGCCCAAAGTAAACCAGGGGCCCGTATAAAAAGTCGCAATTGCGCTTGCTTGCCAACCCCCTGCAAGCGCATTTACGAAGCCTCCTTTATTCAAGAATTGTTTATTTTGACCGAATGGAAGCTCATAAACAGAGTTCACACTTAAGCGTTGATTCTGGTCGTATGTGCAATGGCCGTAATCCAGCTTTAGATCGAGAGGGTGCCATGCAAACTGGTCTTGCCAGGGAGTGCCAAGACACTTGGACCACGTGTAATTGCCAAGCAGCGAAAAACCTGATGAGTATCGTTTTTCTATGTGAGCGGCGAGAGCATTATAGTTGGAAGTGCCGGCATTCAAATTCTCCTGAATCGCCCCTTGATAGTTGGTATAACCTGTTGTGCCATCGGGCAATAAAGGATTGATTACGATCCGTGTTTCGTAATGACGTGACGAAGATCCCAGGTAAGAAAGCTCAAAGAGCCAGTCCTTCAAGAAGGTTTGCTGGACAGCCAGAGAGTATTCATAGGTCAGCGGTGTTTTATTGTTTGCGTTGATAAAGGAGACCGATTGTCCTGCGCCTGGCAGACTCAGACTGAAGAGCTGATCGAGAGTAAAGTTTAATGGCTGCCCCGCGGCAGAATTATTGTAATTCTGAACGGAATAGTATTTGGGCGTATCAACCATTACCTCAAGCTGGTTCAAGTTTGCCGCGAGGTAATACATTCCAAAACCGCCTTTGACAACGGTATTGCCGTTAGCGAACGGAACAAAATTAAATCCATGTCGAGGGGAGATATTTGTATATTGAGGATGAACCATTTGCCGGCCAAGACCGAGAGCCTTTGTGTCCGGGTACGTAAGCAAAGTGCCAGTCGCAAAGTCGAAACTCCCAACGTGGTTTACCGTGTCTACGGGAGGCTGGCTGTACTCATAACGTATGCCTCCATTTACCGTCAGCCGTTTACTGACCTGTACAGTGTCTTGAACGTAATAGGACTGGTACCATCTCCGAAGATTCAAAGTCGGATCGCCGATAGAGGTTGCGGCTGACGATGGTATCCCGAGAAGGGCATCGGCCATTGCATCACCCGGCGTGCCAGTCAACGGATTGCCCGTATAGTTTCCGTTAAAACTCACACCACTTCCCTGCCAGTCTTCATACAGATACACCGGATCGTAGCGGATGTCTGTGCCCGAAGTGATGGTGTGCCTGCCTTTCTGGATCAGTAAGGAATCGGTTCCCATGAACAGATTTTCCCGGACAACTTCCGTTCCGCCCGCTGAACCAGGATTGGCGTACCCGGAGATCCCAATACTTGGAGGACCAAATGATCCAGGTTGTATTTCAGCTACATGCAGCCCGAGCGGATTGGCATCACTTTGAATAAACCCAGCAGCTCGATTTTGACCAGTTTCCGTATAATTCCAGCCAAACCTCGCGTTATTGACGATGTTTTGCGAAAAGACATGCGTCCAACCAACTGCCAGGTTTTTCGGGTTCGATGGAAATATTCTGCCACCGTAGAATGTTAGACCCGGTTCGACAGTGTTCTCGCGCTCCAAGGTGTATCGGGCAAAGATCGTGTTCTTGTTTGAAATCGTGTAATCAAACCGTCCGCTTCCCTGGTCCCAATTGTTCGTTGTGTCTTGAACGTTGACGTAATTGTTGCCACCGGAAAAATTTCCATTGGATGCTGGGAAGAAGGTGAGCATCTTTTGAGCTGCAGGTGATGAGTTGACTGGAATTTGGTTATTTACATACGGCAAGTGAGTAATGGGATCGTAGAGTTGCTGGGTGTCAGCACTGAAGTCACCTGCAAGCTGTTGTGTTGTTGGCACTCTGGAGTAGACAGTCGCGGGCTTGATCTGGCGGAACCCTTCATAGTTTCCAAAGAAAAACATCTTGTTTCTCTTGATGGGCCCACCGACGGTTGCACCGAACTGGTTTTGGTGAAAAGCCGGCTTCGTGCCCGGCTGGTCGAACCAATTTCTCGCATCGAAGGCATCGTTCCGAATAAACTCGAATACCGTTCCATGAATCTGGTTTGTACCTGATTTGGTTACGATATTGACGAAAGTACCGCCATTTCCGAAGGCGGCCGATGAGCCCGTCTGCTCAATTTTGAACTCTTGAATATTATCGATCGAAGGAAGGATGCCAATCGCTCCATACCAGGCATTTCTCACTTCAATACCATCGAACAGATAGCTCGTATCGTCTTCTCGTAGTCCGGCAACGGAAATACTAACCGTTTGAGTCCCCGTCCATGCAGAGGCTGGTGAATTCATGCCTGGGATATTTGATGGGACGACACCAGCAGATAGCTGTGCTAGCTGTAGAAAGTCTCTCCCATTCAATGGCAAATCCTGAATCTGCTTGTTTTCAATGACCTGCCCTTGATTAGAGCTAACGGTATCCAACAGCTGGGCGCTCTCAGAAACAGAAATTGACTGAGTACTTGCTCCTACTCCCAGCTTAACGTCCTGCCGGGCCTGTTGATCAACAAGCAGCGTGAAGGTCTTAACATTCTGCGTCGCAAATCCCAGGCTTTCAACCTGCATTGTATAACTTCCAGGAGGAAGCTGTGTAACCCTGTAGATGCCCTGATCGCCCGTCGTCGCCTTGTATTCAACTCCAGTAGCAGTGCCAACGATCTTAATCGCGGCACCCACTACAACCGCACCAGAGGTATCCGTCACCGTACCAGTAATCGAACTTGTTGTGCTCTGTGCGTTACCGCCCACGGGAATCAAAACGGCAATGACGAGCAGCAACGTTGAGAAACTGAGCTTTCGCATCTGCCGAAACAAGCAAATCCTCGGCCATTTCATGGTCGGGGTATTTTTCTTCATATTTGGTCTCCAGGGGAATAGCATCTTTTTTTGAATCTAGATGCTTTAGAGCTATGATGTTCCGCTCTTACATAACAATCCCTTAGCTTCTAGCTGTACGGAGGGAACTATATGGTTCTCACTACGTGATATGCAACATGCCATAGCAACCAATCTTGTGTAGTTCAAATGAACTATGTCCTTGTGCAACTCTGTGAACGTGTACGAAAGGGGTTAACAGCTTTGTCGCGGGAGATTCAATGGGATAATATTGGCGGACTCGTAAAATGCATTCTTTTTTCCGTGCTTCAGTCTTGATGGAAGAACGAGACAAATGAGTCCAGAGGGGCCTGATATGCCGGAGCAATCGAAGATAATAAAGGTGCTGATCGTGGATGATCATCCTGTGGTTCGTTTTGGGTTACGAACCATGTTGGAGACTGAAGAGAATATCCAAGTGACAGGTATGGCAGGCTCCGCGAAAGAAGCCTTGCTGGAAGTGCAGAGAGTTCAGCCGGATGTCGTCCTCATGGATTTGCGCATGCCTGAAATGGAAGGCACCGAGGCCATTGCGGAACTACGTCGCATACAGCCTGATATACGCATTCTGGTGCTTACAAACTATGAGGCAGATGAAGATATCCTGCGGGCGCTTCAAGCAGGTGCAATGGGATACCTTCTCAAAAATACTCCACACGAAGAAATCGTTCAGGCCGTTGAGATGGTATACGAAAACAAACGTTGCGTCCCACCCAACATTGCACAGCGTTTACTGGAAACGGTTGGACGTAAGGAGCTTAGCCAGCGCGAACTTGAAGTGCTTACGCTCGTGGCTATGGGTTTGAGCAACAAAGAAATCGCACGAAGCCTCTTTATTAGCGACAAAACAGCCCGAAATCACGTTGTTAGCTGTCTTACGAAGCTTGGAGCCAATGATCGAACCGAGGCAGCTACAACTGCCATCAGACGTGGACTAATCCGTATTGCCGAATAGGCCGGACAGTGGCGATAGCAAAAAATCATCAATTGCGATGACTGGACAATCTCCAACATGCAGTGCGTTGAGTCGTTACCGCACCTAAGATCAAGAAAAATATCCTAGAAGGCCATCCTTCAGCTTTGCGAATAATCGTTTTCTTAGAGTGCTCTGCCGTCGCGTCGCCACAACACGCACCTGCGTTCCTTCCCCAGGCGTGCTGAGGATCTGCAATATAGCTGCCACGTCGCGAGCTCGTTTCTGCATTCCCGAAATTCCGAACCCCGCTGTTTGCGGTAGGTATTCGAACCCCTGTCCGTTGTCTTTCACCACAAGCTCCACCCCGCTGTCCTGGTAACTTAGAGTGATTGCCAGCATGGTCGGATCTGCATGGCTCACAGCATTTGCGATTGCTTCCTGGCCGATATGCAATAGGGCGTCGGCGAGCCGTAGATTCAAAAGAACGAAAGTCCCATGAAGCTCTGTGATGATCTCTATCTTATCTCCGGCGATTTTACGAGCCGTGTCAGCTAAAGCTTCCAATAAATTCTGCTGTATGAAGGATGACGATGAGCCGAGCATCGCAATCGTTTCGCTAGCTTCTGCATGACATCTGCGGATTAACTGATAGACAACATTCAATTGATCCGCGATATAGTGGGAGTCCTGCTGGTTGCGTCGCACAACGCTTCTTCTGATTCCCTGAATTTGATATCCGACTCCGGCAAAGCTCTGCGCCATTGTGTCGTGAATTGCATGAGCTAGACGCTCACGTTCCTGCATGATCGTATACGTCTTCCACCGCTGGATTCGGAAATAAGCGAGTTGAGTCAGCAAAGCCAACGCTAAAACACCGGCAAAGATCATTCCCACGTGCCACGGAGTCCACCAGGGCGGGCCGGCCGGAACCTCCGGCCTCTCTACGAAAGCTGCGTGTTGCTGCAGCTCCAGATAATCGCTTCGATCGGCAGGCATTACACTTACATTCCGCCACATTCCACCGGGGTTCATCGATCGCAATCCGATGCGCCCTGTTTCCACACAAGAACGTTCCTCAAAAGCAATCCAGGCGGTTTGAGATGTAGCCAGATTCTGTACGGAGGCAGCAATATTGCATTCGTATGCCGTCACTCGGAGCCGATACCATAAGGAGGGATGAACGCCGCCCGGTATTGGCAAAGGACGCGCTTCCATCCATCCATAATCTGAGCGCCCAATCACAATGGTTCCATCCAAATTGCGAAGACCTACGAAGTATCCGTTATAGGTGTCTACACCCTCCTTTTCATCATTGGATCGGATGATCACCCCCATATCCGCGCCCTCTCCATCAAACCTGATGTCGGCGTTCAGCGTGTAGTTCCTCCAGTCACTCGAGCCGGTTAGGAGCTTGGCACCTCGTTCGGTGGAGTTATCGCGGATGACCCCATTGTCAACTTCCCACATTCCCCCGACAGCCTTCCATTCATCCATCCGTCCGGCTACCAACTGATAGGAACGTGAGGGAACCACGCTATTCGCATGACTCCGTCGAAGCCACAACCATGCGCCAAATACGAGACAGGCAAAAGCTAGCCCACACACCAGAAATCTCTTTGCCGTTATGTTGTGTAGTCGCACTGTTGTTCCCTCTAAACCACGTCATCTTCTCTATTTAAACGGAACCGAAAGTGTACCGTGTAATGCCGACCGAAATGGTAAGCCGGCATTCAACACGTCCCTCTTTTAGAGGAAACTCTCAACCAACCTCGCGATGCGAAGCACTGAGTGCTCTACGAATCGGGCATCGAAAACGTTGTCCTCACGATCCAAAAGAACATTCGCTTCCACAACTCAAGAGGCCTCGAACTCAAAATTGAGGACTTCAACGCACTCAAACATGATCAGTTCTATAGAAGACTACCAGCGGTAGATGGACAGATAGGCGCCTCAGCTTTTGCAATATCGAAAGTGCTGCGATCCCTACGCCTGACGGAGTTCGTGGCGAAATATATTTCTAAAGGATAGTCGTTCATTGCAAAGAGAGGAATATAGTTCTGAATATGGCTCTTTCCACCACGTCACGCTATTGTTGTCGCATCTGACACTGGCGGTTTCAGGCGGAAGCATCTCTATCCGAGCGATCGGAATCTTCCAGGTGGAAAGAATGAAATTACGGAGACGGTAGCTGACACGTTTCTTGCCATTTTATCCCCATCTAAATTGAAGCCAAGCGTTTCAAGACGCACCTTTGACCACATGGAGCGATACACAGAGTCATGAGATCCCTTTTCTTAGCGGCCACACTACTTACCGCAACAACGCTCTCATCCCAGAGCCCTTCATCAATCGCTTCTGATCCGCCCGTAGATCAGAAACCGCCGGCCGCACTGGTCGAAATCGCAGTGCCATCGCACGGGGTACAGCTACTCGGCGCTCTGTACCTTGCCGCCGGCGCTGGCCCGCACCCCACGGTCATCCTCTATCATGGCTTCCCCGGCTACGAGCAGAACCTTGACCTCGCACAGGCACTTCGCCGAGCTAGCTATAACGTCCTCGCGGTACACTACCGAGGCAGTTGGGGTGTCAAGGGCGATTTCTCCTTCACCCATGTGATCGAAGATGCCGATGCGCAGGTAGACTGGATTACTTCACCAGAAATCGCCGCAAAATATCGCGTAGATACAAGCCGCATCATTCTTATTGGGCACTCCATGGGCGGCTTCGCGGCGGTCTCGGCAACGGCACATAACCCGAAGGTCAGGGCTACTGTTCTGATCTCTGCTGCGTCGCTTGGCCATCGTTTCGCAGCGCTAAAGCCAGAAGACAAGGACAAAGCCGTGGCTCTCTATGTGAGCAAAGTAGACCCGGCCGACCTGCTCCCGCTTGCAGGCACAACAGCGGCAGCACTTGGCGTAGAACTCTTCGACCACCACGCGGAATGGGATTTCATCACGCTGGCTCCCGCGATTGGAAAGCGCCCCGTTCTACTCATCACGGCGGACGATGGCACTGGCCCAAACAGCGAAGCATTGCTTCAGGTTTTGAAACAAGACGGAAGCACGCAATCTGAACATATCGAAATCAAGACGGATCATCCCTTCAGTGACCGCCGCATCGCGCTCGAAACAGACATCATTCATTGGCTCGACCAACAACAGTTTTGAAATCAGGCGGGCCGAGATCTCGGCCCGCCTTACTCAAACAAGAAGCAATCACCTAGAAGATGATCTTGCCTGCGAACTGCACATTGAAGGGTTCGCCCGGCCCAATACCTGGAGCGCTGGCATTGTTGCGTGTCGATGTGACTCGGCCAAACGTCGAAGAGGACAGTGTTCCAACGCCCGGGTTGGCCAGGTTCGTGTGGTTGAACACGTTGAACAACTCAGCTCGCAGTTGTAAATTGATACCCTCACGGATCTTTGTGTTTTTTACCAGTGACGCATCTACAGTTGCAAAGCCCGGTCCACGCAGGTAGTTGCGCTGCAGTGTCCCGAAGGTTCCTACAGGAGCAAGCGCGAACGAACTATTGCTGAGCCATTGGACGTAAGGTGAAGCTCCTACCGTTGAGGGAGTAAACAGCTTCCGGTTGAGGCCTGCCGTTGGATTTCCAACCAGGTCCGGACGGTCCTGAAACTCGCCCGTCTCACTCCTGTCCGTCGATGTTCCCAGCTTCACTGCAACCGGAGTGCCGGTGAACGCTGTAATAAACGCATTGCCTTGCCACCCATTGGTGAGCAGTTGAGCATGACCTGTGAACTTCGGAGCCTCATACACAATGTAGCCATTGAACGTATGATGCACGTCGAAGTCTGCATTCCCATAGTCGCCGGCCAGGCTCTCAGAGTTCTGCGGTGCAAAGCCTCGCGTCCCTGAGACAACGTCGAGCGCATGGCCTAAGGTGTAGGAGGCCTGGGCTGTCAGCCCGTGGTAGTTGCTGGTACGCAGCAGCACCTGAGCCGAGTTGTAGTTGGAAGTTCCTTCACTCTCGAATTGATCGATAGCTCCGATCGCCTTCGCATTAGCGATCGAAGCATTGCCATAGTACGGTCGCCCCGCTTGTAACGTCGCCGTCGTCGTTGTTCCATTGGACAAGCCACTTCCCAGAGCTGCCTGATTGATGTCGATCAGGTCGAACAGCCTGCGCCCCAGGGAGCCGACGTAACCGATTTGCAGAATAGTATTCCGGTTTACCTGGTATTGAATGTTCAGATTGAAGTTCTGTACATAGGCGGTACGGAAGTTTGGGCTGATGGTTGCCAGCCCCTGCGCCGCCGGCCCTGATGCTGTAGAAAACGGATCCACACTAGTTTGCCACTGATAGAAGCTGTTGCTTACGTTCACTACCGGAGTTGCTCCCGCCGGGTTTGCCTGCACCCCTGCGGCGGCTCCATTGCCTGGGCGGTTGTCGAAGAAGCCATTGTAATTGGGAACGTCAAAGTAGATACCGTACGTTCCACGAATGACAAATCTAGAAGCCGCCTGATAGGAGAAGCCGAAACGCGGGGCGAAGTTTGTTCCATCCTTCGGATAGATAGAGCTAAGCGTCTGGCCAGCGATGACGAGACCGTAGGAGTCGGCTCCGGTCGCACCAGGGCGAAAATCCGAAAGTACGCCAGGCGAGGAAAATGGCCCGTCGTAGGTGTAACGAAGGCCATAGTTCAACGTCAGTGTTGGCAAAACCTGAAATTGATCTTGCGCGAAGATATCAAACGCCTTCTGGTAGATCGATCGACGCAACACACCTTCCGTGAAGCTGGAGGATGCGACATAGCCCGCGAGATAGTCCGCGAGTGCGCGCACGTCGCTCCCACCGTACGTGCTATCGGTCGAGTACGGCGTCGCACCCGACGGGAGGATTGCGACAATCGCTGAATTGGCCGTGGCCAGCCCTGTGAATGCGAAAGTCCCGCGGGTGTTTCGCTGATACTGAAGGTCCATGTAATTTCGGCGGAATTCTCCACCAAGCCGGAATTGGTGCTTGCCGACGATATAAGTTGCTGTATCCGTGAGATGGCCGGTGTAATCCTTGCGGCCAATGGGCTGCGTCACGCCAATAGAATCAAGTCCGTTGATCGAGATTGACGGCGCGCCGAAAAGTGAAGGCGAAGTAACTTCCGTGTTCAAGCCAAGCGCAGGAATATTCTGGCTGTGATCTTCGTCATTGAAGGTCTGGTTGAAAACGCCTACCCCCGCCAGCAGCTGATTGGAAAAATGGTCGGTGATGGCCCAATTGTGGACTGCCGTAAAGTTCTGCGTAATATCCGGGGCTTCCTGATAATACTGCCAGACATTGGTTCCCGCAGCCGCAAACTGACGGCCAGTGCCAATGAAAGCACGCACAGAGAGTGTCTGTCTCGGCGTGATGGTGTAATCCACCTTCCCGATAACGTTGTCGCTATATCCGCTCTGCGGATGAGGATCGAGATAGTTGCCCGCTGAAGCCGGGCCGACGGGCTGATTGCCCTCCGGCCACAGAGAGAGAACACTTAGCGACAACGGATTCACAGGAATATGGTGAAGCGTCAGCAGCGCGGTTGCTGCCGCGACATAGGCCGTAGTCGGCTCGGTCGCCGCAGCTGAGTTCTGGATGAGATACTTCTGCCGCTCATAGTTCACAAAGTAAAAGAGCTTGTCCTTAATAATCGGACCGCCGATGGATCCGCCGAATTGCTGATTGCGCAATGCGGTCTTGCGTTGCGCCGGCAACAGAAAAGGATTCCGCGCCGCGAAGAACTCGTTACGGTTGAAATAGTAGGCCGATCCATGCAGCGAATTGGTGCCTGATTTGATGGCCAGTGAAATCAGGCCGCCGCCGTTGCGCCCAACCTCAGCATTACCCTGAGTCTGTACTGTGAATTGATCGATCGAATCGATCGGAATTGTCACTCCCGCAATGCCTGCAACGCCGCCCTGATTGGCCGCCGTATTGTTCTGCCAGATGTCGTTATCGTCCGCCCCGTCGATTTGCCAGTTGTTCTGGTTCGTGCGTGTTCCATTCAAAGAGCTGGCGCCGTTATACCCCGGCACGATTTTCACCAACTGAGTAAAGTCGCGCCCGTTTAGAGGAATGTTGGCCACGGCCTTCTCATTCACCACGGCATTGTTGGTCGATGACACCGTATCCAGTGAAACCGCCGCCGCATTGACCTCAACCTGTTCGCTGGAAGTAGCAACGGGAAGATTGACTGATAGCGAATAGATCTGCCCTGGCCGTACAGCAATTTTGTCGATCTTTGTTGAAGCAAAGCCCTGAGCTTCTACCACGATGGAATAGATCCCTAAGGGTAAGTCTTGCAGGCTGTAATCCCCCGCACTGGTCGATACTGTCTCCCGCTTGAGTCCAGTATCGGTGCCAGTAAGCGAAATCTTCGCATTCGGTACCACGGCTCCTGTTTTATCCTGAACCGTTCCTGCGATGCCGCCACGGAAGGTTTGAGCAAGCACTACATGGGTAAGGCCAAGCAAAAGACTCAGCAAAAATAACTGCAACTTCGTTGAAGCGGTGTTCATTGGTAAGCCGTCCTTATAAATAATCGTTCAATTGAGGCAGAATGCTTCAAGTCGACGGTGCAGAAGAACAACCGCAGATGAAGAGCGATGCGTTAGCTGGCTATGCCATTTGGCCTAGCGGATAGCTTTCCACGATTTTTTGGGAACTCGAGCGGATGTAGCCACGTACCTGTGGAAGTGTGCGCCTACAACTTTGCCCGTCAGGGAAGATGCCCTGACGGGCAAAGTCTTGGCTTCGAGATAGCTTCGAGAGATCGTGCTATTCACCCGGCTTGGCTGGAGTCGTTGCCGCAACGGTCACGTTTTGGCCAGCTTTCTCAGCGAGAAGTTGTTCTATCTTCGCGGTGAACTCATCCTGCAACTGCTGGTTGAACTCTCCGCTGGCAGGAGAGGCAAATCCAGAATGAATTCCCTTCACCAGTCCATCTCGGCCGACGAAGATAGTTGCCGGCCAGGTATTGAGATTAACCGCCTGAGGAACTTTTTCCCACATATCAGACGGCGCACCTGCGATCAGATAGGTGTACTGCACCCCATACTGCTTCACAAAGGCGCGTTCACGGGCCAGGGTTCCCTGCTGTTCCGGCTCTTCGAAGTCAAGAGCGACGATGGCGAGGCCCTTGTCACGATATTTCTTGTCGAGCTGTACGAGATACTGTGCCTCGTCGTGGCAGTTCGGGCACCAGGTGCCGGTCACGATAGCGAGCACGACTTTGTTCTTGAAGCGAGGGTCATCGCTCGACACCAGCTTTCCATTCACGTCCGGGAAGTTGAAGGTGAACTTCTCATTCGGATCCCGCACGGTCGTATGAGTATCGTAGTTTTCGGGCTGTGGAAGCCCCTTGGCTGTTGCTACCTCGGAACGGTATGCGATCAGTTTGGTGGCATACCGGCTGTCGGCCGTCTCGTCACCATACGACTTCGCATTGCTGGCACCCACCGTTTGGGAGCTGCCCGCACTGGCTTCATTCTGTGCGACGGCCTTTTTAGCGCGCGCACCGTTCTGGAGAACTTCGAGTGTGTCATCTTTCGTCAAAGACACCTCGATGATTCCCGGACGTGAGCCATCGAAGTGACTGAGTACCCATTTCCCGTCTTTGTAGGTGCCGCTGTAAGCACCGGTGTCTCCATCGACACGGAGAATCGACGCTGCGACGTCCGCACCGTGTTGCTCGACGATGAACCGGAAAGCCTTCTCTCCTTTGGAAGAAGGGCTATCAAGCGGGATGATCCATGAACCTGCTATGGACGGGGCATCGACAGTTGCAGCTGTCGATGCCACATGCCGGGTGGCCAGGAAACCATATTCCGTGGCAGGGCCCCGCGATTGCGTTACCACGTTCCCCGTGAGCTGCTCATCCTTCAACGTAGCCGTAATCGTCGTGAGGTAATGCTCGACGTTCAGAACGAGTTTACCGTCCTGAAAAGATGCGCTGGTCGTACCATCGTACGGATGAAAACCGTCATAGAAGGTGCCTTTCAACGTCGGGCCGGATCCGGAGATGTCGAGCCTAAATGGAATGACCGTACCATGACTATTAAGGCTGGCATCCCAGCGTCCGTCCAGGGAGCCAGTCGCGGGGGTGGTTTGGGCTACGGCGATGGTTGCGCCAATACTCGCGAGAATAGCTGCGAAGCAAGTACTTCTTGATATTGATTTCATTTCATTGTTCCTTTCTAGTTAGATCCGGGTGAGTTGCTTATCCTTGTGAACTGGAACGAGAATGCTTTCCTGCTATCTGAATGTGGAGGTGGTTGGATTTGGCATAGTCTCTCCACTCCTCTGGTAATCCGGGCTTGGTTGCCAGCAAGATTTCGAGAATCGCGCGGCGTTCTTCTCCCGACAATTTCGCGAAATCAGAGCTTTGATCCTGTCCTGTCAGAATCTCCAGCAAGCGATGGTAGATATATCCCTTAGCTGGTTCGGGTAAGGTGTCGAATGACTCGGAGTAGATGAGGTAGCTGCAGGGATACCGGAAGATTCTGGTCTGCAGATCAAAATCGCGCAACGAACGCCCTTTCCGATCTCGTATGCCCCGCTCAGTGAACTCTTTTGCAAATGTGGACGATCCTTCAACACTCCCAGACCCCGCGCTGAAAAGGGGTGCTTCGTTGACGAAAAGCATGTAGCGCAGCAACTGCTCCGCTGGTCGCTCGAACTGCTGCCGCAGATTCTCCGGCAAGGACGTGTCTGCCGGCATCCCGGAGTTCTTGCTCTGCGTAGCCTGCGTGTAAAGAGCAAGCCGCGTCTTATAGTTCGTCAACGTGATCAGGTTGTGCATCTGCGTCTGATGTGCCAATACAAGATGGGCCACAACATCGCTGTCAGGTAACAGATACGTTGAAGTATCAAACGGTTTTGAGAGTGCGACCAGATTATTGACAGTAGCCTGGTCCGACTGTTCCGTCGTTGGCTTGTCGACGACAACAGCATTGCCCATATGGGACGCTCCAGCAAGCTTGCCGGTAACGTACCACCCTCCCCAGCGATCCTTGAACGGACTATCTTGATCTGTAATGAAAGATTTGCTGCTGGGTGCCTGAGTCCCCGTGGTCGTGGGATAAATAGACCGCAACAACACTCCAGGAACTCCACGTGTGCCCGCCGCAATATGGCATTGTGTGCAATCCAACTCCGCGCGCTGAAAGGTAGGTTTCTCTACCTTATGCTCGTCAAGAAGATAGAAAATGGCCCCTTGCATCGGATCGAAGGAGACTATCTCAATCGCTTTCCCCTCATGGACAGAACCGACATAAACGTCATCATTGAAATAAAGGGCCCTAGGATGCTCCGGAGAGATTTTCTTGTATTGGAAACTTGTCTTGGAGAAAACCAGCGTCTGGGAGTCGACAGGCACCTTCAGCAGATTTAGTACGGATTTGAGGTAACCGTGTTCGGGTTCATACTGCAACGCCGTTTTACCTTGATCCAACCGTTGCTGCAGCTTGGCCACCGGATCACTCAGATCCTCTGATCGGTAGTTGATCGGTGCATCGCTATAGGGCACATACCCTTGATTCCGCACCGCGATCTGTCCATAGGCACGCAGAGCCAGCCAACCGAGACCTGCACTGGCGAGTGCTACAAACACTGCTGAGACCGGGCCAAGTCGGCGCACCGCTGACATGATCAGCTTCGATGTCCTCGTCACCGGTTGCGCGGATTGGCCTGCGCCCACCCACGAAGAAGGAACATTTGGATCATGAACATCGATCCCAGTTCGAATTGGATCTTGAGATCTCACAACGATAAACTGCCCCATGTGTCAGGAATTAGAACTTCTGGAAATGCGCCTCTGCCAAAAAGAAAGCCCACTACGGTCAGCCTGGCGGGCTTCAATAGAGATGACGATCCAGCATGACCGCACACTCAAACAAGAAACCCGCTCCAGCAAGGCTGGCGAGCGGGTTATCGATAACGGTACGGATCGTTGGCGATCACATATCAGTTAGAGGTACACACGATTTCCCATACGCCAGCGGAGATGCTTGGCGAACAACAATACATTCTGGGAACAGTTACCATAACAGCGAATCTATGCATAGTTGTCCAATTTGTCAAACGCTAGGCTGCAACCTGAGGGAGTTAGACGGCGCGTCCCTCTCCGCTAGGTGCCGGCAAGAACCTCAATCGGTATGGAGAGGTGAACCGTTCTCGGGGGCAGGCAGGTCCGGTCGCTGCACGCTTGAAAGCGAACGCTCACCGGGATCGATTGCTTACCGATGGCTGAATGTTGTTTCACCTGCAACGGAATGTGCAGCGTAAGCGACTGTGTGTAAAACTGGGTCTCCAGTTGAAAGCTTGGGTCCTGTTTCTTTATCGGAACTGTGCCCGACGGGGCGCCCGCTATCTGGGCCGCTTCATTCTCGTCCAGAGCTATACGCAGCGGCGTTGGGCCGCCAGGAACCTGCGTGAGTCCATAGACGTGCCAGCCGTTTTGAATTTCCGCAGACAGTTCAACCGCGAACCTGCTTCCCTGCTTTACAGGTGTCTTCGGTATCGCCAACCCCTCCCATTGCACCGGCTGGACTGGAACCTGCGCAGCACCAGCGGCACAAAGGCACAGACCTAAAGCAAGACCAAACCTAATTCGTCGAAACTTCATGCTAGCTGCCCTTTCGATCATCATTCCAATTCTGATCTTGTATATTTTCCGTCTCTGTCGAGCACAATAAACGGCGACCACAACGCTCATCTCTGTGGCTTCGGTTCAAAAGTTGGGGGTTGCACCTGTCCCTGATGACAGTTGCCGCAGGTAAGAGGTTCGGCATACCGCCTGTCCCCGAGCTGCGCAAGGTATTTGTTATTGATGTCATTGGTCATCGAGATCATGGACCGCGCCGTCTCCTTGATGGGATTCTCGTCGGACGCGAAGTCTATCTGCTTGGTTTGCGGGTTCTCTTCATGGCAATATCCGCATGGCACACCCAAGTCCTTTTCATACCGATGCATCAGCTTATCGATATCGTCTCCGGAAAGATCCTTCGGCAATACTTTCAGGTTCGTTGGCTTGGAATGTACAGCTCTTAAGGAAGGACCTGCATCGCTTATCGCTTTGGTACTGCCTGCGCTTTGAGATGCGGCACCTATGCCAATTGAGGATATGGCGCAGCCCAAAATGAGGACCATTGCGTAGCGAGCATTCATGCTATTCCTTCCTGAATTCATTTTGAAGTGAGCCATGGTGGAGGCCGGCCTATGGCATCCTTTCCGCGCCTGAACCTACGCACGCACACGAGTGTTTGAACGAAGCCGCTAAGAAGAACAATGCGCCCACTATCGAACTCTTCGCGCCGAAGACAGCGCGAGCGGCGGGAGAAGACAGCCCTCGAAATGAACACGGTGCGCAGGCGCCAAGACAACCTGCGCACCGTGTTTCGAGCCATTACTCCGATTTCACAAGTTGGCCACGGATTTCTCCGCCAGGGTTTGCCGACGTATGAAGGTTGAAATACCACTTACCATCCACCAGATCCTTCGCTTGTTCCGGTGTTATGGTCGCTTTCCCATCGATAGGGCTTGCGAGGGGGCTGGTCTTGATCGGGATCTGCGGCTTCGCATTCGTCCCCGCAGCTGCCGGTCCATGAAAATGCGCCGCAACAACAGGGCCGGTCAATCCGCTGAACTCGACGTGATATTTCAATTCATTGGTGTCAGTGTCCAACGTAGCGGTTAAAGTCCCTGTACCAGCACTATCTTTGGCAGGAACTTCTGCAGAGGCTTTGAGGTCTGCCTTCAGGGTAATCGTTGCGGCGTGCGCTGCGAGTGACACAAACGCCAGAGTGGATGCTGTAACAACGGTTCGAATCAAACTATTTAGCTTTTTCAATTTACTTCTCCTTTGAGTTGCTGATTTACGTCTATTTGTATTTGCTGGATGAAGTGGTGCATTGCACAACGACTTATGGCGGAAACCGATCCGTGTCACTGAAGTCAATACTTGTGGTCGTGATTCCTATGCGCTCGTTGCGAGTGCCAGGAAAAGGATTAGCAGAAAGCCGCTGAACAGCACACGAGATGACATCGGGAGACGGAGGAATCGATTGAAGGGTGAATGAAATACGCCATGTCATTCCTGGAATGGATGAAGAGATTAAATTCACCTATCACGGAGGCACAATCGTGCTATGGATGGGTTGACGTCACCAGACGGAAAACATGGTGCAAAGGACGAGAGATATTAGCCCAGACAGGGACAACAAAGGGAGAGCCGCGTTGGAATTTTCGTCAACATCGCGTTTGCTCGACGATAGCGCAATTGTTCTGATTCTGCAATCAATTGCCATATTTACTGAGGAAACGACCTGCTTGAAGACAAGAAGAAGCGGCGGATGTAACCTCGCCGCTTCTTCTTGTCCGTACATCTGCGAACGCCTCGCGGTTGCTATGGCATTTTAAGTACATTGTTGCTGCGGTCATCATCCGGGAGGAGATGATCCGGGTCGACCGTGATATTGTCCACGGGCTTTCCTTCTTTGAAGATAAAGGTGCCGGTGCCTTTGGAAAGCCACGCTTCGGCCGGGATACGGATACAGGCTGTAGTGCCATCTTTGTAAGCAACCTGAAGCGTGGCAGGAAGAACCAGCGGTCGTAGATTGGAGACTACGACAGAGATACCTTCCTTTGGATTGTCGTTGACATACTTGGCGGACTCAACGGCCAAGTCGAGGGTCCAGTTGTGCATATACCATCCGCGCCAGAAATAGCTGAGGTCTTCACCGCCCTCATTCTCCATCGTGCGGAAGAAATCGGAAGGGGAAGGATGTTTGTAAGCCCATTCCCGAATATAGCGACGGAAGGCGTAATCAAAACGCTGAGGACCGAGAATCTGCTCGCGGAGCAGCACGTTTCCATAGGCTCCTTTGAAATATTGAACTGGGTGACCGAGAGCTCCACTGAAAGCGTCGGCCCGAGTGAGAATATTAGGTGTATCAGGGTTGTCTAGAACCTTGAGGATCGTGTCTGGCGGCTCACCGCCCGCGGAGTATTCGCTATCGCGCTTGGGGCCATAGACGCCGTGTTCGAAATCATCGGACTCGAACGTATCGATGAAGGTATTGAATCCCTCGTCCATGAAAGCCCAACGACGTTCATTGGAACCGACAATCATCGGGAACCAGTCATGTCCTATCTCATGGGCAGTAATCCAAAAGAGGAGCTTACTTTGGTCATGTATTCCATCGAAGACGATGCCGGGATACTCCATGCCGGTAGAAAAGCCCGCCACGTTGATGGCTGCAGGCCAAGGATAGGGATACCAGCGACGGGAAAACTCTTCTACAGCATCCTTGACATATTCAGTGGAGCGCGACCAGCCTTCCTGGCCGACGCTCTCGACGGGATAGACGGACATCGCGAGGGGAATTTTGCCGACCGGGAGCGAGTTGGGCGGATCATCACCTACATCGGTTTTAGCTGGGAGGTTGATTCGCGCGGCATCCCATACGAACGTGGGCGAAGCGGTGAAGACTACGTCGCGAGTGTGATCCATCTGGAAGTGCCAGGTAAGTGTGCCGCTCTGTTTAGGGCGGCTACCGGGATCGGTTGTCTCTTCTGGGGTGCGGATATAGACCGTCTTATCGGAGTGGCGAGCCTGCTCGAGACGATCTATCTGAGTTTTGGTGAGAACCTCGGCCGGATTTATGAGCTCACCGGAACCGGAGAGGATGAAGTTCCAGGGAACTGTTACGTAGTAGTCGAAGTGGCCGTATTCGAGGTAGAACTCCGCTCCAATGTAGGGGAGCGTGTCCCACCCGTGAAGGTCATCATAGACGCACATACGGGGATACCACTGGGCAATGTCATAGATCTCGCCATGCTCTGCAGCTCCCCAGGACGTGCGTCCTCCCCAAATGCCAGGAATGGCGTAGTGATATTTGATGTGAATGCGTAACTGTGCGCCGTGTGGTTTCAAGGGCGTGCCAAGCCGTACCTGCATACGGGTGTCGTCAACGATGTAGTCGGCCTTAGACCAGCGAGTTGTTGCGGCAACACCGCCAACCTCGACGGAGTCGAACACTATACCTTCGGTATGGTTGTCTCCGCGAGCAGGCGGTGGAGGGCCGGTCTGGCCGGCACGAGGCGGACGAGCGAAGCCAGTATTGCCGAGATTGTTGGAGCGGGAGTCCCTTCGATAGATATTCTGTTCAAGGTAAATCCAGAGGCTGTCTAGGGAGTCAGGTGAGTTGTTGGTATAGGTGATGACTTCGTCGTTGGCAAGAACTTTGGCGACGGGATCGAGTGTTGCGTGCATCACGTAATCGGCTGCGTTCTGCCAATAAGATGGGCCCGGCGCGCCGGAGACGGAGCGATACGGAGTGGCTGGGTCGGGCAGTGCCAACGGAGCAAATGTGACGCGCGGATCGTACGTGGAATGCGAAGATGGCGAAGCCTGCCCAACGGCTAAATTAGCGAAAGCGCCACACAGAAGAATGGCCAGCAAAAAGGATGCAATTCGATGCACAGTGTTCACAAACATGTCCTCTTTCTTGTCGAATGGAAATTGCCAGTTGGATCGAGTGGTCTGCCCTGCCTCTTTTGTATCAGTTGATCAGCGGCAAAACCGGAATAAAAGAGACCGGACAGACCACGGCGAGTTGTAATCGTTCACTCGCAAATTCAGCCGAGTTGAAGGCGGCATGCGCCAATGCTCTCGCTGCGCCTCAAACCAAACAAAGAGGGATGCTCTCTGGCCGGGCTCGGCCGAGCATCCCTCCTATTACTGCTCTGCTAGACCAGGGTACGGCTAGGGCTTCAAAGGCGACACTGCAACTGATGCACTCTGACTCGTCGCGTTTTCTGCGAGAAGCTTTTCTATTTTCGCTGTGAACTCCTCTTGTAGTTGGCTATTGAATTCGCCGCTGGCCTGAGAGGCAAAGCCGGAGTGGATTCCCTTAACGAGCCCATCCCGCCCCACGAAGATGGTCGCCGGCCAAGTATTTAGATTGACGGCTTGAGGAACCTTCTCCCACATTTCGGAGGGGGCTCCAGCGATCAAATAGGTGTATTTGACGCCATATTCCTTAACAAAGGCACGCTCACGAGTGAGATTGCCCTGCTCCTCGGGTTCTTCGAAGTCAAGTGCTACGATTGCCAGACCTTTGTCACGATACTTCTTGTCGAGCTGAACCAGGAAGCGTGCTTCATCGTGGCAGTTAGGGCACCAGGTGCCGGTCACGATTGCAAGAACAACTTTGCCTTTGAAGCGGGGATCATCGCTGGAGACCAGCTTGCCACTGGCATCGGGAAAGCTAAATGCGAACTTCTCATTCGCATTGCGGATGGTTGTATGGGTATCGAAGTCGTCGGGCTCAGGAAAACCCTTGGCGCGAGCCACTTCCGGGCGATAGGCAATAAGCCTATCGCCGGTGGCAGCCGGGCTCGGCGCGGCGCCATACTGGCCGCCGCTTGCAGCAGCGGTTTTTGTCTCAGGGCTGTCTCCTTCGATAGCTCTCTTGAGAGCTTCGTTATGCTGGACTACTTCCAGCGTTCCATCTTTCTTAGCGGAAACTTCAATCACGCCAGGGCGCGATCCATCGAAGTGGCTCAGAATCCATTTGCCGTCTTTGTAGGTGCCGCTGTAGGCCCCGGTATCCCCATCAATACGAAGGATCGATGCTTCGGCATCTGCTCCATTTTGCCTCACGATAAGATGGAAAGATTTCTCTCCTTTTGAACTTGTAGACGCAAGTGGGAGCTCCCACACTCCCGCAATGGAAGGCACATTTTCAAGTTTTACCGTCGAATCCACATGGCGCGTTGCTTCAAAACCATAGTTGATGTGAAATCCTGGGCCTTGTAAGACCACGTCACCGGCAAGCTCTCCGTTCTTCAGGGTCGCAGTGATGGTCGTGAGATAGTGCTCGGCTTTTAGCGTAAGTATGCCGTCCTGGTACGACGCATTGGTCGTTTCCTCATAGGGCTTGAAGCCATCGTAGAAAGTGCCTCGAAGCGTTGGGCCCGATCCTGCAACGTCGAGCCGAAATGGGACCGCAGGTCCATTATTGATGAGACTGGCATCCCAGCGTCCGTCGATGGGAAGCGGTGTATCACTAGATTGAGCGACGGCCCCGGATGAACCGAGGGCGGCAAGAATAACGACGAGACCTACACTTCGAGAAACTATTCTCACTGGATGAATTCCTTTCTGGTGGATGATCGTGAACTGCTGCTCTTGACGGCTAGGCTGTGACTCCTGGGTGCTTCCTCATTTGCAAACTTCGCGACAGCAAACTAGTTCTTGTGGACGGAAAACTCATCCTCGAGAATCCATATGCCGCTTAGCGAAAACTTGGCGCATGAAATATCCAGGAACGCGAGCACCGCTATAACTGCTGCTGGGAATTACCCGAAGACCGTTCTCGAAGTGCGGGATAGATCCTCGGATCCCTTGCGAAAGGCACTGAGATTTTGAGGTCGATTTAAATAGAAAACCCGCTCCGGAAGAGTCACTGGGCGGGTCTGTCAACCACGATATGGATCAATGCGATCACATACAAATTGGTTGAACACGATTTTCCCGTTGTCCAGCGGGGATGCAGGACGAACAACAATATGTTCTGGGAATAAATCGCATAGTCGAAACTTACTACCGCATTAATAAGTTGTCAATCAATAGTTAGGTTTTGCGTCGAAGAGACAGCTGAAACCTTATATCCCGAAAGTGTTCGCTTATTCACCGTTCATCCTACGTCTGCCTAGAATGCCGGTAGGACTGCGCCCTGATACTTTTGTTGAATGAACTGCCGAGCGGTAGGACTCTGCAATGCTTTCACCAAGGCAAGGATGCGGGGATCGGTTGCTTTTCCGGGCACGGTGGACAGCACATTGGCATAGGGAGATGCAGAGTTTTCCAGGAAGATCGCATCCTTGAGTGGATTCAACTTTGCTGCCAAAGCATAGTTCGTATTGATCACAGCGGCGTCGACATCGCGAAGCGAACGCGGCAACTGTGCTGCCTCCAGCTCGCTGATCTTCAGATGCTTTGGGTTCTGAGAGACATCTTCAAGCGTTGTGCTCGTATTGGTTCCAGTGCGCAGCTTAATCAATCCTGCGGACTGCAGCAGAAGTAGACCTCGCCCCGAGTTGACTGGGTCATTTGGAATCGCAATGATTGCACCGTCAGGCAATGCGCTGAGCGTCTTTATGCGTCCAGGATAGAGTCCGAGCGGTTCGATATGGATTTTAGCCACCGCGATGATATTCGTACCGTGATCCCGATTGAAGCGGTCCATAAAAGGGACATGCTGAAATAGATTCGCATCGATGTCCCCTGAAGCCAATGCCAGGTTCGGTTGGATGTAATCACTGAAATAGATGATCTGCACGTGGATTCCTTCCTTCTCCAAAATCGGCATCACCTCCTGGAGAATCTCTCCGTGCGGAATCGGATTTACGCCGACGCGCAGGGGCTTGTGGAGTACCGCCGAATGCACATGAAGAACGGTCGCAAATATTCCAGTGAGAAGGATGCCGACAGTCCCCCAACGCACTACAGGAAGGTATCGGGGAGGTATCTTCCACCAGCGCTGCCGCTGCAGTGTTTTTATTGCGCCAGCTTTCCCGGTGCGTTCGAAGTGTCGCGCGAGGATATCGCCTGAAAGCTGAATCCCCTGGATCATCGCGATCAGCACAATAACTGTTACCACCATGATGTCGAGACGAAACCCCTGATAGCCATAGCGAATAGCCAGATCACCCAGACCTCCGCCGCCCACCGTACCAGCCATCGCCGAGTAGCTGACCAGAGTGATAGTGACCACGGTGAAAGCTCGAATGAGTGCGGGAACTGCCTCTGGCAGATACGCTTTGCGGATGACCTGCCACGGGGTAGCACCCATCGTGAGGATCGCTTCAATCGCGCCGCGGTTCACCTCGCGAAGCGCACCTTCTACCAGTCGTCCGACATAAGGGATGGCTCCAACCACGAGCGGCACCATCGCCGCCGTCGTTCCAATCGATGTCCCCACGACCCAACGAGTGAAAGGGATAATGGCGACCATCAAAATGATGAAAGGGATGCTGCGGCCGATGTTTGTGAGCGTATTCAAAAGGCGGTTCAACCACGGCGCTGGCAACACACCGCCTTGCTCTGTGACGACTATCAAAACGCCGAGCACTGTCCCACCTCCTCCGCTGATCAACGCAGATACTGCGACCATCGCAATGGTCTGCAGGGTAGGCCCCCAAAGCAGTTGCAGTAGCTCTTTCACTCCGGCCTCCCATTTGTCTCTGCTTCAGACCAGGGATCAATTTGTGTCACAACGGCTCCATGTGCTTCGAGGAATCCTATGCTCTGTTCCAGTGTTCCGGTCGCACCACTGAGTTCGACAACGAGAAAACCATAGGTTGACCGGTTTAGTGCTCCAATATCGGCGCGCAGAATATTCATGGTGACATCGATGGTGCGAACCAGGGACGAAAGGACATGGGTCGTAGCGCTCTGGCCTAGAAACTGTAGCTCCAGGAAGATCGACTCCGGGTGTGCGGTCCTTCCGCCCAAGTATTCAGCCAGGTGCTCGACACCAAAGTTGCGTCCTAACAGGCGCTGCGTCGTCCTGCTTGCCGGACGCAGCAATACCTCTTCGACTGGCCCCTCCTCGACGATAGCTCCCTGGTCGAGCACAGCAACGCGGTCACAGATTGCTCGGACAGCACTGAGTTCGTGGGTAATAAGAAGGATCGTCACGCCAAGTTCATCGCGGACCCGGCGCAGAAGTTCCAGCACGGATGCGGTCGTCTCCGGATCGAGCGCAGAGGTAGGCTCATCGCTTAGGAGCACTGCCGGCTTCGTCGCCAAAGCGCGGGCGATGGCGACTCGTTGCTGTTGTCCGCCGGAAAGCTGCGATGGGTAGTCATCCGCTTTTGTCTCCAGACCGAACCAGGTAAGCAACTCCGCCACTCGTTCGTCAATTGCCTCTGGGCTCGAACCGGCAAGTTCCAGCGGCAGTGCGATATTCCGTGCCACGGTGCGCGAACGAAACAAATGAAGCTGCTGGAAGACCACACCCAGCCGGCGCCGAGCAGATCGTAGCTGCGACCCGTTCATATTGGCCAAGTCAGCTCCATCAATCAGTACTCTTCCTTCATCGGGAAGCTCCAGACGGCTGATGCACCGCAGTAGTGTGGTTTTGCCTGCGCCGCTGAAGCCGATAATGCCCTGAATCGTGCCCTTTGATACGCTCAGGCTAATGCCAGAGAGAGCATTCGACCAATTGGAGCCCCGCAGGTAACGTTTCGTGAGGTTCTCGAGCAATACGGCCGGAGGCGGTGTTCGAGTGGAGATCTCACGATGATCGAGTTGGGGGAAAGATCTTGCATCGTCAGGCATATGCTTTGTCCTCGTTGTTGTCAGGCATAGATGCCCCGCAGTCGAATAGTTTGCCCAAGTAGGGAACGCACAGGAAAGCTAATTGATGACGTTCGGCCAATCTCAACGTAGAGCGGATGCTAACTTCACGTAGTGAAACTTCTCCGCAATCTGTACCGGGGTATGTCCTTCCGGATCTTTGACATCGCGCTTCGCACCGGCTGCGAGTAACTGCTGCACAATCGCCGTATCTCCATAGTCCGTCATCGAAGCATAATGCAGAGGAGTAAGTCCGACTCCATCAGGAACGTTCACGTCCGCGCCCTTGGCAATCAGGACTGCCACGACATCCTTGTAGTTCGAGAGAACTGCCCGTGACAGCGGAGTCAGTCCGCGCAGATCACGCTCGTGGATATCCGCGCCCGAGTCGATCAGAAACTGCACCATGGGTGCATCGCCCATGTCGATCGCATTGATCAAAGGAGAGTAACTTCCGCCACGGCGTGTCCATTTCTCGTTGACCCCATCGCCATGGGCAATCAGCAACTGCGCCTTCTCGATCTCACCAGTGCCAGAAGCAAGGAACAGCGGCAAAGGAACACTTGTGTCAGTCGTCCCACGGGCAACCGTAGCACCATGATCGAGAAGCGTTCGAACGACCTCAGTTGTCCCGCGGTAGTTCGCCGCCACGGTCAGTGCCGTGAAGCCATTCTTTGTTCGGGCGTTCACCGCTGCACCGCGTTCCAGCAGCAACTTCGTTTTGCCTGCATCGGTCGCCACCAATTGCAGTATAGGAGTCCCTCCCGGCGTCGTGGCATTTGCACTTAGACCCTTGTCGAGCAGTGCCTTCAACTCCTGGGTGGTACCGAAGAGTGCTGCCTCAATCCATGTGTTGTCCGGTTGAGGGGCAGCTGGAAAGAGCCCACTGTCTTCCGATGCCGTGTAGAGTGGCACTGTCACATTCACCTTCGGCTGGGTCAATAAGAGCGCCTGAGTGGCCCACTCCGTACCGAAAACGGAGATGACATAGTCGTCGTCATATGGAAACTTGAAATCAAAAGGAGGCGGACTCAACTCTACAGGGGCGACCAGCCGTGTCTTTACATGCCATGAACCGTCTTTAGCCTGTGTCTGAAGAAGATATTCAACCCCACGCCGGTACACGGGGCCCTTTACGCTCAAAGCCCCGGCCTCATTCAGAGCGACCAGTGCTTGCCCTGTGGCATACGCGTCGCTGTCACGCGTTGGAATCTGTGCCCATCCGCCGTCCTCCCTCTGCTCTTTGATCAGCCGCCTTGCAATCGGCTCAATCTCCTTCTGCGAAGCATTCGAGGACTTTAGGCCGAACAGCTGCATACTCTCATCCTCGGTCCCGCGCGGAGCTGCCGTAAGCAACCACTGCCTCGCCCGCGCTATGACCTCTCGCTTTTCCACCGCGATCCGCTTCGGCAAGTAGTCGCGAATTGCCTCAATTGCATAGGCGGTCGCGCTGAAATAGCTCTCAGACTCAGGAGGTCGCCGATCCGAGGTTACCCAGTAGCCTGCGGGTGTCTGTAAGCGCTCCACTCGCTTTGCGTATGCAGCCAGATATAAGTTTTCCGGCACACCGAGATCATGAAGCGAAGTCAACTGGATGCCATCCACAATCGATGCATCGACGAAATATGTACCTTGCACCGCATCGTCCAGACTTCCGATCGCCTCGATACTCTTCAGGCCTAGCGTCTTCCGCAGGTTCGTGTTCGCCGCGGCACGGTCGACCGCAATGCCATGCTCAGTTGCCAAGCGATCCAGTCGGAACTTGGTCGCCTCGTGATGACAGTTGTAGCAGTAAGCCTTATCCACCCACGCCTGCTCGCTCACGTTAAGTAGGTCGTTCGCTTGATGAATCGCGCGTAAGATCTGCTCATTCGAGGCGCGGGCAGGAAGCTGGGCTCCAGCTACCGGGGACCCGACGAGCAGAACCGCCAGAACGAAGAAAGAGAAACGTTGCATGAAGCCTCCAAAACGCGAGTCGGGAAAACACAAGAACACGACGTGCGAGAAGATGAGGACGGAGAGAAGCTCGCCCCATCGAGTTCAGCTTAAAAAAGAAAACCCACCCGGCACCAAGCCTGAGCGGGATTTGAAGATCGCGATGCAAATCGACTGAAGTCAACGACTCCGGATGAAATGCATCCATGCTCCGCCCGCCATAGGATAAAAACGACAACAACCGCGGGATTTATGAACTGGAACCATGTGTAGATGCTATCCATCACCCGAAGGGGCGTCAATCGAGGGGAGACGCATGCCATCGACTTCCGTCGACATTGGAAAAGGTCGGCCACCCAGCCACACTGAAGACTAACGATAGTTATTCCGATCTTGACCTTAGGCTTGCCACCGGATATCTTTCCATACATGGCTCCTCAACCATTCTTTACTTGTCGTTGTTGCTCTTTCGTCTCTGGAGAGCATTTGACGCTGAGCCACATCCGGATACTGGCGGCCTGATTCAGGCTCAACAGTATTCAGGGCTATCACTCTCCATTCCTAAACAATTCACTCGTTAGCTGAGTCCACGTTTCTCTCCTGATATCGGGCGAGATGATCATCGTGCTATGTGGTTGGTTGAGATGCGCCGAATATTCGTACAAGGCCGTTATTGTTGTCCCATCTTCCAGTCTTCTCACTGGTGGGACACTGCAGTGTGTCGTTGGACGGATTGATCGACAAGCTGCTCGTTTGATTCCCATATCTTTGTGTCCGCTTGCCCCCGCGCAGTGGGCGTGCCCTGTGGATGTTTGTTGAGGCGTTATCTCTCCGGTCAACAGACGGTCCGAGAAACCCTGCGCGCTGGCACCTACAACCGCAGCTTTGGGGGCAGGCTGTCCCTCATTGGCACACGGCATTGCAATCGAAAGATGTTGGAGAAAACATGCTAAAAGTTATTCATTGGAAACCCGGTATCTATGCTGCCGTACGCGCTGGGATCTTGACATTATTTATTGCCAGCACTCTATCCCTCCAGGCACAGACAAACTACGGGAGTGTGCGAGGCCGTGTGACGGATACTCAGGGTGCTGTAATCTCTGATGCCATCATCTCGCTAATCAACGCGGAAACTCATCTCGACCGTTCTACTCGTTCGAACGCGTCAGGGGCCTACTTCTTCACTGCGGTAGATCCCGGGACATACACAATCGCAATCTCGACTTCGGGTTTCAAAAAGACCGAGAGAAAGGATGTCGTCATCGAGCTCGGCGCGACGGCGACGATTGATGAGAAGCTTGAGGTGGGTACGGCAGGTGAGACAGTGAATGTTTCGGCTGCAGAGCCTCTGATCGACACTGCGACCGCTTCCGGAGGGCAGCTTTTCTCCGAGCAGCAGGTCCAGGATCTGCCAAACCTGGGACGCAACCCATTCATCCTCGACAAGCTGGACAACAATGTGACGCCGGTAGGTGATCCCCGCTTCGTGCGTTTCGAAGATCAAAACGGCACGGCCTCTGTATCTGTGTCCGGAGCTCCGATCGGCGCAAACAGCTATGTCGTGGATGGAATTCCAATCTCGACATCAACCGGAGGAGTCACATTTGTTCCTTCCATTGAAGCCGTATCCAACGTGAAGGTACAGGCCAACACCTATGATGCCGAAATCGGTCGAACTGGCGGAGGAGTTTTCAATACATCGTTGAAGTCTGGCGCAGACGTCTATCACGGTGTGCTATTTGGTCTCACCCGGCAGACTGCGTGGGCAGCCAATACCTGGTTCAATAATCACAACCCATACACGGATAGTTCGGGAGTCTTTCAACCTGCGCCGACTCCGAGGCCCAATTTCACGACGTACCAATACGCTGGGGCATTCGGCGGCCCGCTGCCATTCAGCAACAAGAGCCGCTATCTGAAGAATACGTTCTTCTGGGTGACGGAAGAAGGGTACCGGCAGGCTCAACCCTTCGTGAGCACAACTACCCAGTACTATGTTCCGACGGTTGCGGAACGGGCCGGCGACTTCAGCGCAGATATCGGTTTTACGCTTTATGATCCAACCCAGCCCTTTCTGAATAACCAGCGGACCGCGGTTCTCTCTGGAACAGTCAACGGCGTCTCCAAAGTGATTCCCGCTAGTTACATCAATCCCATCGGGCAGGCGATCGTGAACTCATTTCCGCTTCCAAGCACGAGCCAGGCCTACGACGGTAGCCGTGCGAACTACTTTGGATCTGATGACTACAAGACGCGCGGCGACGAGTATGTCGGAAAGCTCGACCATGCTTTCGCCCCGTGGTGGTCCGCTGCGGCTTCTTATGTTCATCTTGCAACGCAGGAGCCAAACGGGAGCATTTTACAAACGGTTGCCGCAAGTCAAGGGGTGCTGACTCGCTATATCGATGCGACGGCCGTGAACAATATCGTTACTCTCAATCCGACCACACTTCTGACCGTGGGCTATGGATTCAACCGCTATTATTCAACAGACCCGCAATATAGCAATGGCTTCAATCAGACGAACGGATTTGGCGGCGCAGGCTTTCCTGCTGGATATGTGGATCAGTTGCAGTCGAAGACGTTTCCGACTATTACTCTATCGGGAGTAACCCAGGCTGCATCCCTTGGAGCAGCCAACACTGGACCGACCATTCAGACATCGCGCAATCTGATCGTAGGGTTGACCAAGACAATAGGCAAGCACAACGTCAAGACCGGATATGTGTTTCGCAGCCTCACATCATTCTCCTCACCACAGACGAACGGAAATGGCTCGTTTACCTTCGATGGACAATACACAAACCAGTCTGGACAAGCGGTTACTAACGGGCCGAATGCGATTGCCGATCTATTGCTTGGTCTACCATCGACCGCCAGTGTTCAGATCAATGCTGTAGGGCTCAACATGAATCAGCACTATCACGCCGGGTACATTCAAGACGATGTTCGCCTCGGGGAGAAACTGACCGCTAACCTGGGGCTGCGCTACGAATACGAACAAGGGCAGAGCGAATCCACCAATCGATATACCGTTGGCTTTGACCCAAATGTCGCATACTCCTTTCCCGGAGCCAATGGAGATATTGCAACCCACGGTGCTCTTGCCTTTGCGGGACTGAATGGCTATTCCAAGCACTCAGGAGACCTCAGCCACACGAAGTTCTCGCCTCGTGCCGGGGTGAGTTACGAAGTCCAACCGGGCACTGTCGTTCGTGCCGGCTTCGGTGTCTTCTACGCGGCGGTAGGGCTCACGCCTGCGTCTACCGGCTTCACGCAGACCACAAGCTATGCCCCCGGCAACGCAACGGGGCCGGTTGCGGTAGGGGCGAATGCCTATCTTTCCAACCCATTCAACGCACAACTCCAGGCGCCCACGGGAACCTCACTTGGGCCGTTGACTGGTGTCGGCGGCTCTGTAGCGGTCTCAAGTTTCGGCCTGCGCTATCCGTTTGTGGAGCAGTATTCGCTGGATGTGGAACAACAGCTTCCGGGTGGTATTGCTCTCAAGATCGGCTACGTCGGCGCCCACGCCCGCAATTTTCCTGATCCCGTGAACATCAACCAAATCCCGGATAACGTGCTGGCTTCGTATGCCGGCGGAACGACGAATCTGTCGGCGAAGGTTCCCAACCCCTACTATGCGAAGACCGTTGGCGGCTACCCCTCGACGCCCTTCGGCATCATCGCGCAGCCGACAGTGGCAAAAGGCCAAACCTTACTGCCATTTCCTCAGTTTCAGGCTGTGACGGTAACCGAGAGTATTGGACGAAGCCAATACAACGCGCTTGATGTAAAGATCCAGAAAAGCCTTCGCAGAGGACTGACTGTACTGGCCGCTTACACTTGGTCTTCGAACTGGGACAATCTGTATGGCTCACCTGTTGCAGGACTCAACACGCTCAATCCGAATCCGAGTTCAAGCTCGCCTGGGCCGCAAGACAACTACAACACAAACGCGGAGTACTCTCGTGCAACCAACGACATGCCTAATCGCTTTACCCTGGCCGCTTCCTATGATTTGCCGATAGGTCGCAGGAGGAAGGTCTTCGGAGGTGCGAACCGGTTTGTGGATGCAATCATTGGTGGATGGCAGATCAATGACGAGACGATCATCGAGAACGGGGGTCCGCTGCCTGTTGTACAGACGAATCTCAGTGCCGGAACATTCGGCACAACAGGGATTGGTGGAACAAATCAGCGTCCCAATCTAATTCCCGGAATGAATCCCTGCTACTCGGGCAGGCCGCAGAGCCGTCTCGGGGGATCGAGTGGTCTCAAGCCATATTTCAATCTAAATGCGTTCTCTCCTGCGCTGCCCTACACCTATGGCAACGCGCCGCGCACGCTGAGTTGCTATGGACCTGGATTCAACAACTCGGATATTTCGATCAATAAGGACTTCAAGGTGACGGAAAAGGTGAACTTCCAGTTCCGCGCCGAGGCCCTCAATGTCTTCAATACTCCGGAGTTCGGTCAGCCCGGAAATATCCTCACGTTTAGTAGCAGTAGCCTCACATCGGCGTCCTACACTCCCGCAGCAAGCAATGCAACGGCGGGCGCCGTTACTTCTCAGTTAGGTTTTTCGCGAATCATTCAGCTCGGCGGACGTCTCACATTTTGAATGCCGCTGAGCCTTACGAAGCTTCAGATCTGGAGTAACTTTTTATAACTTTGCCTCACCACTAGCTGTCCGCTTTTACGATCGACAAATCACCTAATCATGACTGGACTCATGGATGCGTCATTCTGACGACATCCCATGAGTTCCGAGCAGGTCGTCGGTAACTTCGCAAATGGAGAGAACATAAAGGTGGTTCAGGAGCTCACGCGTCATCCAAAATATCCGATTCACACTTGAGATCTATTTGCAGGCTCAAATTACTACAAAGAGACCTGTACAGCGATCTTGGTTAAGCACTTTTCGCTGAGCAAACGGAGGGATAGCCGCCTATAATTAGAGGCCATCCAAATCAATCTATCGTCAATATATTCAATCACTTACAGTACGACGAAGTAATGTGGAGCGATAATTCCCCATCCAAAACCTGTAAGTTGTTGATTTTATGGTGGGCACAGCAGGATTCGAACCTACGACTTCCACCGTGTGAAGGTGGCACTCTACCGCTGAGTTATGCGCCCGTCATCATGCATCCAGAACCATACGCCCACCGCAGCGGCCCCAGACCTCCAGCATAGCATTGCTATCCCGGTGCGCCAACCACGATTCCTTCTGTGGCGTCTAAATTCCTGAGCCAAAAGATACAATTACACCCTGATGAAGTCTTCTCGAACATCCGTGACACCTCCCGCAGAATCTCGCATAGAGGCCGACGATCCGCAATTCCCCGCGGAATCCGACGATCTCGCGCAACCTGAGGCGGAAGATGGGGTTACAGAAGACATGGGAACGCTGGCAATCCATCCCGGACTCCTGAATGCGCCGCAGGACTCGCACTTGTTAACTGACCGTCCCTTTGGCGCAGAAGCTCTGCCCCCCGAACAGGCTCACGCCCGGGCCACAGCAGTAGCACGCGGCGACTTCTCACTGCTCTCCGATGCCGAGGTCATGCTGGAGTTGCGCTCCGGCAACATGGCGGCCTTTGATATCCTGCTCGCGAAGTACCGCAAGCCGATCATTCACTTCATGTTTCGCATGGTGCATAATCAGGCCGTTGCCGAAGAACTTGCGCAGGAGGTCTTTCTTCGTATCTACCGTTCGCGCGAGACCTACCGCGCTGAGGCTCGCTTCAGCACTTGGCTGTACCGCATTGCAACGAATCTCGGGGTCAACCATGCTCGCGACACCCGACACGAACGCTCGGCCTCGACGATTTATCTAGACGAGACGGACGCTGAAACAGGCACAACGCCCGACGTTGCCGACTCTACTCCCTCCGCCGAAGCCAATATGCTTCGCCGCGAGCGCATGAACGCCATTCGCCAGCATGTGCTGGCGCTTCCAGAACGGCAACAGACCGCCGTTCTTATGCACAAATATGAAGGCATGGACTACAAGCAGATAGGCGAGGTCCTAAAGCTCTCCGAGTCAGCTACAAAGTCGCTTCTCTTCCGCGCGTACCAGACATTACGCGAGAAACTAAAGGATTTTGTTTAGCCCGTTATGGAACAAAACGGTCAGAAGTATCGTCGAACCAAGAGCCGTTACTTTATTCCGGCGTACCGGGCATCGACATGACAGCAACACAACCCTGCTAAGGGGGCTGAGATGATTAACGAAATGATTCGTAAAACCGATTCCGATTGCAAGACATACCGCTCGCACCTCCCCGATCTCCTCTTTGAAGAGGGCTTTGCGGCTGTGCATCCCGAACTGGAGTCGCACCTCGAGTCCTGTGCTGAGTGTCGCACCGAGTTGAACGAGTTGCGCTCCACCTTTGCCCTGCTGGACGAGTTCGCAGCGCCAGAGCCCTCTCCCTACTTCGATTCCAAGCTGCATGCGCGGCTGCGCGAGGCCCAGGCCACCGCGCCCGAGAGTTTTATCGAACGTCTGCGCTCCTTCGTATTGTTCAGCACTGGGCGGAGTTTTCGACCAGCTCTTACTGGAGCTCTCGGGCTTCTGCTTTTACTTGGCGGAGGCGGAACATTCGTCGGACTCTACAACACTCACGGGGCTACGACTGCCACAGCTTCATCCGCCGCAGTCGACGACCTCAAGGTACTCGACAACAATGTCCAGGCCGAGCAGCAGATGGGGCAACTGCTCGACATGTCCGGCTCCGAGGATGACGACACGCCACCTACGACCTAAAGACTGGCCGTGTTTTCTCCTCTCTCTCGTGTCATGGGCGGTTTTCGGTATGATGGAGAGCGTTCAGCATCCCTCAGATTCCGGCAGGTGAAATAGACAGACGAACTGTGCCATCCGTGACCAAAGATGGCCGGGTTTCGCAGCTCGTCTCATAACCGAATGAACTGTTTGCTTCCAACTCGCGCTGGCACAACGCTCGCAGGCATTGTCTTATGCCTGTCGGGTGCTGCGTTGGCGCAAGGGCGGCATGCGCCTCCACCTGCCCCCTCTCATTTTTCTTCGTCAGCATCTGCCCAGCCTGCTTTCCGGTCTTCTGCCCCGCAGAATGGCACGCCGACCGGTGGCGGCGCTTCTGCCCCCATTGAACGTCGGCCGCCAAATGCGGCCAAGTCTGCCGGCGAGCATCTGCCTGTGTGGATGAATCAACACAAGAACCTGACGCCCGAACAGCAACAGCAGGCTCTAGAAAGAGAACCCGGCTTTCACGAGCTGCCACCCCAGACGCAGCAACACATGCGCGACCAATTAAAGCGTCTTGATGCCATGACGCCGGAGAAGCGCCAGCGTTTCCTCGAAACCAATGAGTGGATGGAACGCCTGACTCCCGCGCAACGCAATCAGGTCAACCGCGCCACAAAGCAGTTGCGCGATCTCCCACCGGATCAGCGTGTATACGTCGCTCGCACCTTCCGCGGACTGCGCGAGCTGTCACCCGCCCAGCGGCAGACGGTGCTGAACTCCGATCGCTTCAACCATCTCACGGATGCCCAACGCGCCACACTGAACAGCCTGATGCAGGTGGAACCGCTCATGCCGCCGCCTTATGACTCAGGCTCGCCGATCCAGCCCCACTAATTTCGGAAGAAATTCTTCGCTAGAAACAACACATTCGCCGGACGCTCTGCCAATCGCCGCATGAAGTACGGGTACCATTCCGTTCCGAACGGCACATACACGCGCACACCAAAACCCTTAGCCACAAGCTTCCGCTGCAGATCGCGGCGCACACCGTAGAGCATCTGGAACTCGAACGCGCGCTTCTCGAGTCCTGTCTCGGCGACAAACCGTTCCATCTCGGCGACGATCGTCTCGTCATGCGTCGCTATCCCGCAGAAGACGCCGCTGGTAGCCACTCGCTTCATGAGCTTGACGTAGTTCGCATCGACATCCTGCTTTGCAGGAAACGCGATCTCCGCCGGCTCCTTGTACGCGCCCTTACACAGACGAATTCGAATTCCCTGCGCGACTAACCGCTCGATATCATCCGCCGTACGAAAGAGATACGCCTGCAGCACGGTTCCCACAGCGTTCGGCCACTTCGCGTGCAGCCGCTCGGTCATTGCGATCGTGGCCTCGGTGTAGTCCGAGCCTTCCATATCGATACGCACGAAGTTGGACATCGCGGCTGCGTGCTCCACCATCTCGCCGACGATGCGCTCCGCCAGGTCAGGGCCCGCACCATGGCCACCGATGTCCATACCCACCTGCGTCAGCTTCACGCTGACGTTGGCCCGCAGTCTGCGTGCGGCTATCTCATCCAGTAGCCGATGGTAGATTGCGGCGCTCTCCTCGGCCTGCGATACCAGCATCACGCTCTCGCCGAGCGAGTCTAGCGTCGCGTCTATGCCCTCAGCGTTCAGCTGCTCTGTCGCTGCAATCGCCTCTTCGACGCTCATACCCGCGACAAAACGTCGCGACACGCGTCGCCCCATTGCCGACCGCTCAGAAAATGCACGAAACGCCTTATTCGTCGACAAGGCAATAAAGAAAGACCGTAACAACCAAACACCTCACAAAACCTAGTGACAACCGCTTATTTTCGCACGTCTTCCCACTTGTCATTGGCAGGCAGGGCGGGTATGGGTGAGATGGCATGCGCCCTTTTCCGTCGATTCTGTTGGACTTTGCCGTAAACTCGCATTTTTTGCCGTTAGAGCAGGGCGAAAAACATCGAGGACGGGCGAATATCGGACAGGCCTCTCATGAATTGTCGTTCGATCCAAGGGCGCGATACATAACGAAGGCATCGGTATAGCCGACGACAGGATGCAGGTACGCCTCGGGAAGCCGCCCCACGATCTCGAACCCGAAGCTCTGCCAGAGCCGCACTGCACGTTCATTGGTGCCCACTACAAAGTTGAACTGCATAGCCCGAAACCCCCTCCGTTTTGCTTGCTCAAGAGAGTGCGCGCACATGGCGCGAGCCACTCCCCGGCCTGTAGCGGCAGCAGCCGTCATGTAGCCGCAGTTTGCAACGTGCGAACCACCACCCCTTTGGTTGGGACGAAGATAATAGGTTCCAACCACCTGATCGTTGTCCACTGCCACGAAGATCTCATGGCTACTCGAAAGCCAATAAGCCAGGGCTTCTTCCCTGCCCATGTTGCGAGGCAGACTATAGGTCTCTCCAGTGCGAAGCACCGGCTCAAAGATCGCCCATATGGCGTCCAAGTCGCCCGAGTGGGCAGCACGAAGGGTCAGCATCCTTGAAGAATACCGAACTTCTTACAGCTCACAGGCGTTGCGTAGTTAGCATAGATGCAATCGTTTGAGTTGAACAGGCGGAGGCGCTAGCAATATTTCACCAACGCTGAGGATAGATATGTCACGATCTGAGGTTTCCTTCGAAAAGACAGGAAACCTCAGCCGTAATTTCCCGTTTGCTGAAAGTACCTTCAGAAGACGGTGGGTGCGATCGTGATGGAATCCAGATCAGGAGCGTAGTTCCCTGGGTTGCTGAACTCGATCTGGTTGGCACCTGCCTGCAATGTCACCTTGATAACAGTGCTTTGCGGTGTGTTGAAACTGGTACCGTTCAGGTCGAGTTCGTTTGCGGTGCCATTGTTTACGGAGACGAAGAACGATCGCGGGCCGCTGGTCAGGTAGTCAACCTCCATTTGATAGACTCCCGCCACCGGCACATTCACATTGGTGAAGGTCACGGTGCTCTGTGCGGAACCGCCGAGATTGCCCGCCTTGGAGACGCCGGAGCAGTTAGAGCAGTAGCCCTGGCTGGCACTTCCGCTAAGCGTGGCCAGTTCGCCTTCATAGGTGGTGGCTTCCGGATAAGGCTCACGACCATCACCGCTGATGACGATGCGGTCGAGATCCGGCGGATAGCTCGCGGGATTGCCGAACTCAATGGTGTTCATACCTTTGTGCAGACGAACCGGAATTGTGCTGCTAAAGGGAACATTGCCACTTCCTCCACTCAGATTCAGCGTAATGTTGGGATCGTCATTCACACCAATGATGAACGAGCGAGTGCCGTTGGTCATGGAGTCGACCTCCATCCGGTACACGCCCGCCTTATCGGCCTTCACATTGAAAACGGCATAATTGGCCGCTCCAATGCCGAGATAGCTCAGTTTGTAGCCGCTCGCGCAGGTTGAGCATTGCGAGAGTTGAGAGCCTCCGAACAGCGTTGCCGTCTCCGCCCCATAGATCTGCGATGGAGATGCCGGGGCATGGCCGGCGGCCTTGACCTTGAACAAGCGCGTTCCGTGTCCTGGCAGCACATCGGAGAAGTATCCGTATCCAGGTCCGAGTTCAGTGTGGTTCCAGAGGTCTCTCCTCTCGAGCGCACCGGCGAAGCCGAGATCGTTCCAGTTCACGGTTACGCGGGTGGGAAAGGCATTGAGATTAAAGATCGCAACGTAATAGCTGCCGTTTCCTAGATCGGAGACCCATACGGGGGTGTAGCCTCCCGTAACCTGCTTTGCCGGATGACCGGACTGATCGACCGCGATGACTTCATCGTTGGAGAGTAGCCTTTCGCCATAGCTGGTCAGCTTCGTCAGATCACCCCCAAGCGAGAGCGGAGCATTGGCCATCGCCCACAGGGTCATCGCGGTCCGTTGTTCCGTATCCGTGATACCGTCCGTGGCTCCATTGCCAACTTCCAGCGAGTCGAGATCGTTCCAGCCCAGCGTGGGACCTGAGACGTTCTCCCATCCGATCAGGTCATAGAAACGAAGAAGCACGCGCTGCCATTCTGTCAGGTTCGGGCAGTCGCCTTCGCACTCAACATCACCTTCGATGCGGCGTGCATTCGAATTCTGCTGCCAGTCGCTGATGTAGTCCTCGTCGAGAGCCCAGGACAGCGTAAGCCAGATCGGACGGCCGCTCTGCGCAATCGCCTTCGACATCGCCTGCACATCGGGGATGTTGTTGATGTTGAGATTGTCGTTGTAGGAGCCGGGAGTAACGGCATCAAGTTTGATAAAGTCGATACCCCACGATGCATAAAGATCGATGACCGAGTTGATGTATTCCTGCGCGCCGGGCTTGGTGTAATCGATCTTGTCTCCACCGCCAAAGGCATTGGCGATAGTGGCCGGGTTCACAATGATGTCCTGAGCGTGATATTGCGTGCCTAGAATCGGGAGATTGGCAGCGACCACCGACGTACTGATACCGGGGTTCATGTAGATGCCAACCTTTTGCCCGTTGGCATGGATGTGCTTAATCATCTCCAGGAATGTCGGAAACTCGGTTGGGCTCCAGAGAGTACGTCCATACTGATCGTTCCCGCCATTCCAGGCCGCATCGAGGTTGATGTACTGGAATCCATGAGCTCCCAGTCCGGAAGAACGTATCGCATCGGATTGCGCGAGAATATTCTGCTCATTCATTACGGTGCTGGAAGGCACAATCGTCTGCTGGCTATAGGTGCTCCAGCCAAGATAAGGCCTGTTCCCTAGACCGTTCACCTGGGAAAGAGCAGCCACCGGCGAGATTAAAACTGCAAGAAGAAGCAAAGACATGGAGATCCATGCTCTGCGATGGGTTAAGTGGTTATGAACGGCCCGAGTTGCAGCGGGGGAGAGTGTCGTTGGCATCGTCGCTTACCTCATAGGAGTTTGTGCCTCTTCACCCTCATAGCGAGCGTTTTTGCCAAACACGACCGTCGAAATACGGCTGCCGGCAAAAGGCAAACATTTTTAAGCATGAAAAAACACTTTTAGTGCGGCACTACTCTACTCCGGAAACGACAAAAGTGGCAATTTTCAACTTTTAAAATGCGCCTGGAAGAATGCTTTGTAGAGGTTGCAGGCTAAGACGTGATTTTTACGCAGAATACCTTTCATATTCACCCCGCAGGCGGCGGTTAAAGTCATGGGCGAGCCGGATATCCGGCTCGCCCATGACTGTTATTACTCAAGCGTACGTCGTGCTTTATCTGTCGGGGTGAGACAGCGATTCCGATAGCGGCGCTGGTGTCCAATCGGCGCCCCAGTGGGATGGAGAGGGTCCCATCACGAGCCTGAGCGAAGCGCCAGCCAGAATGTCTTCATAACGGATCACTGGAATCGTGAGCGGCTTCCCGTTCAACGTTGCCGACTGGATGTAGACATTCTTCGAAGAGTTATTCACCGCGTCTACGGTGAAGTGATTTCCATTGGCGAGCCGCAATGTCATTTGGGTGAAGAGTGGGCTGCCGATCATGTAATCCCCCGAGGCAGGGTTGACGGGATAGAAGCCAAGCGCGGTGAAGATGTACCAGGCCGACATCTGCCCGCAATCGTCATCGCCATCGATGCCTGAGGGAAGATTGGCATACTCTGCAGCAGCGATCTCCCGTACCTTCGCCTGGGTCTTCCAGGGTTGTCCGCTGTAGTCATACAAGTAACCGTAATGGTGACTGGGCTCATTGCTGTGAACGTTGTGGCCGCCGCTGAAGTGCTCGTCGAGCTCAGCGTTATATTTCTCTCTGCCGCCCATCAGTTGGATCAGCCCAGGAATGTCATGCATGACGGCCCAGGTGTAGACCCACTTATTCCCCTCGGTCCAGCCTTCATCAAGGCCAGCCCACGATCCGTCAGCATGCTTCGCCTGCATGAAGCCGGTCTCTTTATTAAAGAGATGTTGATAGTTGAGAGATCGCTTGAGAAAGAACTGGTACTCGCTGGTTTTGCCGAGTGTTTTTGCTACCTGAGCCACGCACCAGTCGTCGTACGAGTCCTCCAACGTGCTTGAAGCCGACTCCGCTGTATGATCCACCGGAATATATCCCAGTTCTTTCAGATACGTAAGGCCGGCACGAGCCTCGTAGGGAGTGTGCGGTTCGCGATCGGCCCAGCGGCGTGTGGTATCGCCGTCCGGCGGCGTCATCGCATCCTTGTAGACAGCGTCCCATGCAAGGTTGTAGTCGAAGCCTTTGAAGTGTTTGTTGATTGCCTCCGCGACCAGCGAGTCAGCATGGGTGCCGATCATGATATTGGTGTAGGAAGGGTTCGGCCACTTCGGCATCCATCCACCTTCCTGGTAGTTCTGCAGAAGCGCACCGATCATGCCATCGATGCGTTCGGGAGCCATGAGCGTAAGCAGGCTGTGCTCCGCACGAAAGGTGTCCCAGATGGAGTATGCCGTGTAGGACGTGCCTTTATGCACCGTGTCGTCAAAAGCACTGTAGTAGCGGCCCTGTTCGGAAAATATACGAGGGTAAAGCAGTGCGTGATAGAGGCCGGTGTAGACGATCCTGCGCTGGTCGTCGGTGGCACCGTCGACGGTGATGCGGCCCAGCTTGTCGTTCCAGGTTGCACGTAATGAGTTGCGAACCGCTTCAAAGTCCCAGGCAGGAATCTCAGCTTTAAGGTTCTGACGTGCCTGATCGATACTGATGAACGATGTGCCTACACGGGCTTCGACAACTTCCCCTGCGGTCGTTTTAAATTTTGCGTAGGCGCCAGTGGCGAGTCCGGGGTCCTGCGCCGTTGGCCCGTAGAGGCCCGATCCGCTGAATGCTTTGCGAAACTGAATGACGAAGTAGCCCTTGAAGTTTGGCAGCTTGAAGGGACCCAGGCCGGCATCTATGCGGTCCGGGTTGTAGCCGGTGATCTCTTGCGCAGCAGCGTCCACATGCGCAAACCCTGCAATACCAGGGCGCGAAGCTTCCACGATGACCGTTGAGGATGCATTGGCCGGAAAGGTGAAACGCAGATAAGAACAGCGTTCGGTAGCCGTCATCTCCGTGCGAATCCTGCGCGAAGGATCTGCGTCCATCCAGACCGAGTAGTAGTCCGGCCGTACGATCTCATTCTTGTGATTGAAGGCGAGCTTGCGGTCGTCCGGAGTTGTCTTGAGGCCATCGATCTCTGGCATCAGAGTGACATAGCCATAATCGCCCATCCAGATAGCCGGCTGATGTGTACCTACAAAACCTGAGATCGATGTGTCTTCGTATTTGTAAGAGACGACACTCAGTTTGTTCTGACGAGTCTGCGGCGTCCAGTCGGTCATGCCGAATGGAGTGGTGACGAACGGCATCGTGCCACCGTAGCCGATAGGCCCACTGCCTGTACCAATGTAGAGATTGACCCAATCAACCGGATCGGCCTGGGCCGGGGTTGCCAGAGTACACAAGACAAGCAATGCAGGGACATAGGTAGTATGGTGCGACAGTGCGCTCCAAAGCACATGAATCCGTTTACATATCTGCTGCAGCCGATGTAGCAATTGCGCACTGTTCATTCAGATAGAACCTTTCCCTGCATATTCAACCCGATCCATTTTTGCATGGCATGTCCGATAGTCTCAATCACTATGCCACGGCGCTGAACGGAAGCGAGGTGGAACACACTTTACGTGCGTTCCACGTTAGTCTTCTGCGCTTGTCCTAAGGTAAGCCCGGGAACACAGGCAAGCGTGATATTGCTGCTGGTCAACAACGCATTGAATGCAGTGGACCTCGCTACCTGGCAACCCTTCGTCGACATGTAGTAGATTCCGGTGTTGCCGTTGCCGCCGGTAGGGATGAAGTTTGCCTGTCTGCCGTTCACTTCTGCATACGGGGTGAAGTAATCCCAGCGAAGGCCAAGATTCAATGTCAGGTTGGGAGTAACTTTCCAGTCATCCTGGAAGAAGGCTCCCGTATACCAGCGTTGATCATCGGTCGAGGAGACATTTGAGCCTCCGAAGGCAGATAGACCACCAACATTGTTGATGCCGCCTGAAATGGCAGAGGCCTCTGGAACCACAAGCAGATCCGCGATCCCATTTAGGCTCTGATTGGCGTTAGGAACATCGGTGTACTGTCCATTGAAGGTGTAGTTCCCTCGTCCCTGAGGCGGCTGTGAGATGTTCGCTATCAAGTCATCTATGAGAAAAGGTTCGGCCCAGGGAGTCGGTTGTGGTTCCACCACTGTATGTAATAAGGTCCTGCAGGTTCTGGAATCCACTGCTGATCATGCTCGCGGTCGGCACCGTGCTGGTTGCGGGCACCGGCTGTACGATCCGATTGCCCTGGTAGTCCACGAAGAAGAAGGTCTTGTCCCTGCCGTTGTAGATCTTTGGGATAACGACCGGGCCACCCAGAGTTCCGCCAAACTGATTCCGGTGATAGGGAGGTACTGGGCTGGTTGGCGTCGCTTTGAAAAAGACGTTCGCATCGAGGGCTGTGTTGCGGAGATACTCCCACACGTCTCCGTGTAGTTGGTTGTTCCGGTTTTGATGGCAGCATTGATGACAACTCCGGTAGAGTGTCCGAACTCAGCTGTCCAAGTTTTTGCTCTACGTATGCGACCGTGCGCTGAGTGGGAGAGTGGACGAAATCAGCGAGCACCAGATTGGGGGTGCATGTCTTCATCAGAAAACCAGGATACAACTCTGCGGAAGACAATATTGTTCGCAACTATGCGCGTCAGCTGCGTCGACGCCTGGAACACTACCTCGAAGAAGAGGGGAGATCCGAAAGCCTGCGGATCAGTATCCCCGTCGGGAAATATGTCCCCGTATTCTCTGCGAATCACCCTCCTGAACCAACCCCGATGCAAGCGCAGGCGCTTGATGGGCCGAGACCGTTATCGGTAGTCGGCGGCAGCAGACTTGCGGTCGTCGACTACGCTCCGCGCTATCGTGTGCGTTTGTATGCTGTGTGTGTTCTCTTCTTGTTGCTGGTTTGCGGAGGCTTCACCTGGAGAACACTGAGACGAGCCCATTCCCTACAGGGAGATCCCTATCACCAGCTTTGGGCGCAGGTATTCGACAAGGAACACCAGACTTTTCTAGTTCCGTCCGATGATGGCATTGTTATGTTTCAAAATTTGACCGGCCATACGGTTCATCTTTCCGAGTACATCAATCGAGATTATCTTTCGATGCAGAACTCCTTCAAGATCGATGCTCAAAATATGGCGGATCTTGACGCACAGCGTTACACCAGCGTCACTGACCTTGATGCTGTTCTGAGATATTCGCGAGTGGATGCAGTAAACCCGGCACGCTTCGTCGTTCGCTATGCGCGCGAGCTACATATGGAGGACCTGAAAGACTCCAATGCGATTCTTATGGGGTCCACCTTTTCGAATCCGTGGGTAGAGCTCTTCCAGAAGAGTCTCAACTTCGAATTCAACTATGAACCGCGTCCCAATGCTTCTGTGCTTATTAATAAGCACCCGGTTCAAGGGGAGCTTCCGATCTATACGAATGATGCCGTGCAACCATCGCATCGAACGTATGCCGTAGTCGCTCTGGTGCCAAATTTGAACAATACCGGGTGGGTCTTGATTGTTGAGGGGATGACCATGGCCGGAACTCAGGCGGCTACGGACGTGCTCTTCAATCGTGACGAGATGCTGCCAGTCCTTGAAAAAGCCGAGGCCGGTGGTAGCACTCTGCAGCCTTTCGAGTTACTGATTGAGACCAGAAGCTTCGGCTCGAATGCTCCGCAGGCAAGCATTATCGCAAGCAGAATTTATTCCAAGCTTCCGGCCTAGCGGGCCTGCGTTACTCCTCGCCGTAGCGCTTCTCTCCTGCTGGAATCGCCACTGTCAGACGATTGGACTCGGTAGGCAGTGGGCAGGTCGCGTAAGGCGTGTACCCACACGGTGGATTATGCGCGTAGTTGAAGTCGATCACTACCGTACCCGCTGTGTGGACTCCGTTGCTGGGCAGCGCCGTGTTCAGAAATCTTCCAGCGCCATCGGTCGTTGTCTTGCTAGTGGTGTCGCGGAAGTCGAAGAACAGACTATCGCCTTCTACCGTTGGTTCAAGCCTCACCGTCTTGCCGTCGAGCTGAAATTCGGCGTAGCCCGGCGACGGCTCCTCGTTCGTCTGGCCGAGTACGTTCACGATTCGCAGCGTCTTTGGTGACGGATAGGGTACCCACTTCGCTGTGATCCTGAGTGCAGGGCTCTCCGCGTACCAGTTCAGGCCACGAAAGTGCAGACGCGTTGGTGAGTAGGCATCTTTCACTCGCAGGTAGTAGCGATCCCCTCGGTGAATGACCGTCATGATCACGTCGCCACTCGTGATGACGGAGGGATGGTCTGAATCATCGACGTTGACCGCGCCTGCAGCCGCCTTTCCATCCAGTAGCACGGAAGGCGAAGCTCCCTCCTGCGATGCGACTAGCTCCACATGTCCATTGTGCAGACGCAGTATGCCGACATGCGCCGGTATGTGCTTCAGCTTGATCTTGTTGTCCGCTGCCGAGCCCACGGAGCTGTCACCATCCTGCAGCCACTCCAACGCAACCAGTGCTAGCCAACCATCGCGCTTCATCAGGTTATCGGCGTAGGACTTGCGCCAGTGCTGTAGATCTTCGGCGTCCTTGGCAGGCTTTGTCTGGGCCAGGACAGCCGTTGCACTCTGTGCAGCGAGAAATGCAAGGCTTGCGGCAGCAAGGACGATTGCGCGACGACGGGTTCGGGGACGCAGGCTCGATGTCATGATCGCTTTAGATTACCTCGATAACAGGAATAGGTCACAAAGTGGGCCACCGACCCAGCCATCAGTTTTTGTGGCATTCCGTGGCTGAACTGGTGCATGGCTGCCCTGAATTCATGAATTGCCTATTATCTTGGTACGTTGGTACCACGACCAGCCACTCCACTTGAACATCCTGTCATTGAAGCGATACCAAGACTTCGATGACTCCCGAGCCCGACTTCAGGGGTGCCAAAGCTTTTCCGATCACGGCTCCGATCAGGCGGTCACTATCTGTTCCCTTCATGGCGTATCCCGATCTGCTAGAGGAGACGAGGAGGTCTCCTCTTTCGATCGGCCCATTTTCGGCGCTCACCTTGGTCGGTACGATTCCCATCATCGCCATGGGGACCTCCGCTTCTTTATCCGGACGGTCCGCCGTAGTTCTTCGTCCGACCAGACCGGGCTTGGTCGAGAATACTCCGGCAACTAGCTTTGAGTAGGCCTTGTCCGACTTGTGGAACTTGCCCGTCTCCGAGTCGTCGATGACGATCACGTCTCCTGGCTCATAGGTTGTTCTATCGCCGAGGACATCGATGGATTCTGCATAGTCTCCACCAGCTAGCGTGCCGTTCCAGGCGGTACTTTGTACGGTGGCGTCCGGAAAGGTGATTGAAGCCCCACTGCCTGCAGTCAGTTTAAGGTTGCCGTTGACCTCCACTCGCGCCCCGGGAGATGCTGTGCCGAAGCCGGCATTACCGATACCGTTGATATAGAAATATGTCGAATTTGCTCCAATATCTCGAACTCGGAAGAAATAGCTGTTCGATGCGTTAGCGATGGTGCCGAAACCGGAGACATCGATACTCATCGCTCCAATCTGCGATGAACTGGCGGGCACATAAATATTCAGAGGGTTAGCAGGTGTTGTGGTGCCGATTCCGACATAGCCATTTATTTGGGATATCGACAAGGCATCCATGCTATTCGCACCAAGAGTTCCATTGCCTCCCGGGTCATAGACGTCAAAGCGAAGTCCGGCCCCCCAGGCGGCAGCTATTCCAGCGGCTCCGTCACCAAGATATAGGCCAGCGTAGTTACCAGTGTTCGCGTAACTGCTGCCATACACTCGCGCATTTCCACCTGCAACATCTAATTGATAGGCTGGCGCTGTCGTCGCGATCCCGACCTTACCGCTAGATTCAGTAATGTTCGAGTTGCCTAGCGTCGAACTGCCAGTAAATAATGGAACAGTGTTGGCCGTTCCTGTCCCGGTCACATTCTGCGCAATCGCGCCCTTTGCAAATACCACGAGGCAGAGAGAAACAAACTTTATTTGTTTATGCGTCATATGCTCACGTCCTCTTTCTTCCCTCAGCCTATTTACGAGTTACTGCAGCGAAATTAGAACTTCGATGACTCCTGCGCCCGACTGCAGCGGTGCAAGAGCTTTGCCAATCACAGCTCCGATGAGACGAGCACTGTCAGTTCCCTTCATGGCGTATCCCGGAGTGCTGGCGGAGACTAAGAGGTCTCCCGGCTCGATGGTCCCATTCTCTGAGCTCACTTTAGTAGGCACAATTCCCATCATCGCCATGGGAACCTCGGCCTCTTTGTCGGGTCGCGCTGCGGTGGTTCTTCTTCCTACCAGTCCTGGCTTGGTGGAAAAGACTCCGGCTACCAGCTTCGAGTAGGCCTTCTCTGACTTGATGAACTTGCCTGGCGCGGTAGGGTCGATGACGATCACATCTCCCGGTTCATAGGTTGTTCTGTCTCCCTGGACATCGATGGATTCTGCGTAGTCTCCACCAGCTAGCGTGCCGTTCCAGGCTGTAGCCTGCACGGTACCGTCCTGAAAGGTCATCGACGCTCCATGGCCTTGAGTCAGCTTGAGGTTGCCGTTGACCTCAAGCATCGCACCCGGCGATGTCGTTCCGATGCCGACACTGCCTGAAGATCCGATCCCGGTCATGCTGATTTGCGATCCGAGGCTCTCAAAACTGACGAGCGGCACAATGCTGGAAACCGCAGAGCTTGCCACTAGTATTGGAGGTTGATTATTTTGACTGTTGCTCCAGTTTCCATCCAGACTCCACTGCGACAGCGAATTCCCTGACGGCGTCCTAAAACCAATATAGGTCTGCCCGTTGTATACACCTGTGATCAATGTCGGAATTGCCCCGTACTCCTGCTGCCCAGAGAGAGGCGTAATGCTGCCAGTGTTGTTTGTGTATGCGCTTTGCACGGACACATACCACTGTGAATTGAGGTTATAGCTGCCGGTGGTCCCACGGTTCGATTGAATGATTCCCGCGAATTGAGAGCCACTAACCGCTGAACCTGTCGAAGCGGGCACCAGCAGAATAATGTCCCCCGTGTTTGGGTCCTCCTTATCCGTACCCAACCCGTAGTTGACCAGGTAATGTCCGCTGGTTGGATTTTGAACCGTTTGCGTTCCAGCCACGTCAAGTGGGGCGAGAGGTGACGTTGTACCGATGCCGACGTCGCCGGACCTTAGGGACATGACATTGATCAACTTGGAGCCATTCCAAGAGTCCAGATCGAGACGCGGAGCAACACCACCTCCGACACCATACGCGAGAACATTCTCTCCTTGGCCTCCCGAAGGATTCCAGGCGAAAGCAAACCCATAGGTAAAATTTGTAGAGGGCGTCGCTGCGGTACCGGTACCTGCATTCCCCCTAAAGTAGGACCAAGCGCTAGATCCGGCAGCACCGGCCACATCCAAGCCACCAAGGGGTGCTGTCGTCCCGATTCCGACGTTGCCGTTTGATTGAGTGATATTCGAGTTGCCTAGCGTCGAACTCCCTGTAAACAGGGGAATAGTATTCGCCGTGCCTGTACCGGTCACACTCTGAGCAATCGCACCTGTTGTTAGTAACAAAAGGCTGAGGGAAACAAACTTTATTTGCTTATGCACCATACTCTAACTTCCTCTCTCTTCCCTCAACCTACGTACAAACTACTGCAGTGAAATTAGAACTTCGATGACTCCTGAGCCTGAGTTCAGAGGCGCAAGAGCTTTCCCAATCACGGCCCCTACCAAACGGTCGCGATTCGTTCCCTTCATGGCGTATCCCGGAGTGCTGGCAGTGACCAGAAGGTCTCCCGGCTTAATGGCCCCATTCTCTGAGCTCACTTTGGTCGGCACGATCCCCATCATGGCCATGGGAACCTCTGCCTCCTTGTCGAGTCGCGCCGCAATTGCTCTTCTTCCTACTAGTCCCGGTTTGCTAGAAAAGACTCCCGCCACTAGATTCGAGTAGGCCTTCTCTGACTTGACGAACTTACCTGGCGCGGTGGGATCGATGACGATCACATCTCCCGGCTCATAGGTTGTTCTGTCACCCTGGACATCGATGGATTCGGCATAGTCTCCACCAGGTAGAGTGCCGTTCCAGGCGGTACTTTGTACGGTGGCGTCCGGAAAGGTGATTGATGCTCCACTGCCTGCAGTCAGTTTGAGGTTGCCGTTGACCTCCAGTGGAGCACCAGGAGACGTTGTGCCGATGCCGACATTGCCGCCACTAAAGTACCAACCTCCACCAACAAACCCAAGCTTTGCTGAACTACCGCTCCGGATTGCCGGAGCCCCTGTGGTCGGGTCAAAAGTCATGGTAAGAATGCGATTATCAGTTGAGGAAAAGGAAGCTGTTGGGAAATTGGTATGGTTGCTCCATAGGAAGCCTTGTGTGCTGTCGAGACCGCTCGTAGCTGATGTGTAAGAGCTGTTCACATGTAAGGTCGCCGTTGGAACCGTGTCGATCCCGATGTTGCCGTTCAATTGAGTGATACTCGAGTTGCCTAGAGTCGAACTCCCCGTAAACAGAGGAATCGTGTTCGCTGTTCCTGTTCCGGTTACACTCTGCGCAATCGCGCTTGTTGCAACTAGCACGAGGTAGAGGGAAACAAATTTTATTTGCTTATGCACCATGCTCTGACTTCCTCTCTCTTCCCTTCAACTATCTGCAAGCTATTGCAGCGAAATTAAAACTTCAATGACTCCTGAGCCTGACTTTAGCGGCGCAAGAGCCTTGCCAATCACGGCTCCGGTGAGACGGGCGCTGTCGGTTCCCTTCATGGCGTATCCCGGAGTGCTGGCGGAGACTAAGAGGTCTCCCGGCTCGATGGCCCCGTTCTCGGAGCTTACTTTGGTCGGCACAATTCCCATCATCGCCATGGGAACCTCTGCCTCCTTGTCGGGTCGCGCGGTGGTTGCTCTTCTTCCTACTAGTCCTGGCTTGGTGGAAAAGACTCCGGCTACCAGCTTCGAGTAGGCCTTCTCCGACTTGATGAACTTGCCTGGCGCGGTAGGATCGATAACGATTACGTCTCCCGGTTCATAGGTTGTTCTGTCTCCTTGTACATCGATGGATTCTGCATAGTCTCCACCAGGTAGCGTGCCGTTCCAAGCAGTACTCTGTACGGTAGCGTCCGGAAAGGTGATCGATGCCCCACTGCCTGCAGTCAGTTTGAGATTGCCGTTGACTTCCAGTGGTGATCCAGGAGTAGCCGTACCGATGCCGACATTGCCGTTTGTATTGATTAGCATATTGGGGGCATAAGCAGTGGGTTTCGCTGGATCGTAGATAGTGTAGAAACCTAGCGAATTTTGCCTGATGCCCGCGTAACCGGCTGCAGGATAGCCACCACAGCATACCCAAGTCGGCGTCGCCACAATTCCCGAGGCAATGGATTCGACATCTCTAAATGCACCGAATAGAAGCGCGTAATTCCCCGTACTAGAATTGTTACTATCAGTGCCGCCAATCATAATGGCGGGATTCTGCGAATAAGTCGCACCCACCTGCAGGAGTTGCCCCGGAGACGTTGTGCCGACGCCGACATTACCGATTCCGTTGATATAGAAATGTGTCGAATTTGATCCAAGATCCCGGACTCGGAAGAAATAACTGGCTACAGCGTTGGCGCCGGTGCCGAAAGAGGCAACATCGATACTCATCGCTCCGATCTGCGAAGAACTGGCGGGCACATAAACATTGAGAGGATTTGCCGGCGTCGTGGTGCCGATTCCGACGTTGCCGTTTGATTGAGTGATGTTCGAGTTGCCTAGCGTCGCACTCCCTGTAAATAATGGAATCGTGTTGGCTGTGCCTGTTCCGGTCACCGTGGTCTGAGCGACAGCACCTGTTGTAAACAACAAGAAGGAAATGGCAGCAGCCTTTATTTGCTTATTCATTGGATTCCTTTTCCTGGTTCAGGAGATTCGTTGACGAGTTGCGGTTTCCGGAATAGGGTGTAACAGCTAAGCGTGTCATCTAACGGGGCAGCCGCCCATCATCCTACAACCCACATCTCAAAAGCTAGAAGCCCGTCTCGAATTTGCAAAAAATCGGCCCTATTTTCGTTCCACTCAAACATGGGTCACAACCCAATGCAAAACTTTACCTGATACTGCCAGGAATATTGTGAAGATCAAGATTTTCTCCTGAAAACCAGTACGACATTCGCCCTGGGCTTAAATCTTCCTGAGGCTTTAAATCTTCTACAGATTGAAGCGTCAGGCCAGTGAGTCCAGAATTTTTCAGGATCTGAGCGGTGGAGGATGTAGTAAAGATATAGCGGGGGAGAGGCCACACCATAAAAATGCCCGATCCATCCCATTGATTCCAATCAACTAATTTTGTCCATTCCTTAACACCGCTGTACTCTAACAGGCCACAAACAGGGCACTCATAGGATAGGTATGCTCCAGATTCCCGCGTTGCAATTCCACCCCAACCGGTTACAAATAACTCGACATATTCGTCGATATATATCTGTCTTCCGCTTGTGACTACAGCAGGACGCGTGGAAAACCCAGTTATTCCCATCGAATTCAGCGCGGCAGCGACGTCCTTGCGAACAAGGCATTCCGAGTACCAACTCCATATAAAGTCGCTCCTAAGCGCTGCCTTGGGAAAATCGACGCTCAGCTCAGTTAATCGAGCGCCCGCTCGCTGGTGGCCTAGGTCTAGTGGGCAAATAACCGATGCCAGGTCGACGGATTTATTCCAAGTACCGCGCAGATCCCATGAGTCAGCGTCTATGCGAAAAACCTCTTGTAGCGTTGTTTCCATCAAATTCCGAAATCCTTCCTCATTTTTGCTAGCTGCTTCAGAATTTGTTCCTTTCTTGCATTAGGATGATCTGCAATCCATCGGCCCCACACCTGATTCCAACCTTCAGCCCCTTGCGCATGCACACCGTTTGGCCTGAGTCTGTGTTGAGCTCTTGTAAGAGGAATTGTGTGGTCTTCGATATCCAGACCCGCTCGTTCAAAGAACGATGCGAATGCTTGCGGCAGCAGATGATGCTTTTCGATTACTCCGGCAAAATCCGCTTCCTCCCCTCCAGGGGCGAAAAGCATAGCAGCCTCCGCTGCGAAGGCACCCACTTCCTCCCCAGCTCCAGCAAGCTCGAGATCTGGTAGCATCGAGCCTCCGCTTGGAGGCGGACGGAGCCTGCCTAAAGCATTTGCATCGTTGAACACCTGCTTCCCCATTCCTGACAGAACAGGGCCGTAATTTATTGTTACATTCACCAATGTAACGCTTCCCGGTGGAGAAGAACTATCGTCGCTTCCGACAAAGTAATTCCTGAAGAAGGCACCAATGCAAGTCCATACAGAAGTTTGCTGCTGCCCGTAACAGTGGCCGTCGTCATCCGTCTGTGAAAGCGGATTATTGCCAACATACCCGTACAGATTAAGGCTCTGCGGATCTCCCAGATCCGCATATGGAACTGGGTCAGGATCATCGCTGTAGTCGGGCGATATCCATCGACCCATGGTACTTGCCATGTACCTGGCACCGAAGTAATCAAGCCCTGATTCTGTGTCCCGTTCTTTGCCGGTGAAGTGGTGTTCCGTGGGGGACGTCAGAGACCCAGTGCAGTAGAGTTGATCGCCAAAGGGAAGATTCTGACAGCTCTGTTCCGGAAAACCTGCCGGATCGGTCTGGACACGACGCGAGCCGAGGGAGTCGTTGAGGTAGAAGTGCAGCCCACTGCCGGTGGTGTCGTAGGTGGCGATGAGCATGCCATTGGCCGTGACATTGGTGTGGCCCCAGGTCTGAGTACCGCCGCCGACCGAAACCTCGGTCATCTGGCCACCGCCCAGGTCGAGGACGTAGTCGCTCGCGGGCTGGTAGCCGTTCTGTGTCACGTCGCAGCTGCTCATGCTGGTAATGGTGCCCCTTCCGACCCGGTTGCCGGCTGCGTCGTACTGGTAACCAAACATCCCCTGCGGGCCATTCAGGGCGCAGATACGCCCTTCGGCGTCGTAAAGATAGCTGTTATATCCGTCGTTCGTGACATTGCCCGCGCCGTCGTACGCTACAGTCAGGGCTGGGCTGGTGGCCGAGCTGATCCGGTTGTTGGTTCCATAGCTGACGGCGGTATCGATCAACGACGCGCCCGTGGCGGCCGCGCATGGAGAGCCTACCGCATTCACAAACGGCTGGTTGGAGATGGACTGGTGCGTACGGTTGCCGAAGTTGTCATAACTCCAGCAGGTGTACTTTCCGGCGTAGGTTGCGGTGGATGCCTGGCCTGCAATGAGCCGGTTCAGGTCGTCATAGCTATATGACCACGTTCCCATTATGGAATCGGTCACATTCTTCACATTGCCCGTGGCATCGTAACCGGATTTCGCGGAGCTATTCGTGACGCTGTAGCTATATACAGGGACAGAAGTAGTCTCCGAAGTTCCGGACAGCGTGCCGCCTGGAGAGCTTGAGAAAGACAGAGAGGTGCTGAATGAGAGGCTGTACGTATCGCTATAGGTTCCGGTCTGCTTCGATTGAAGATAGACGTTCGAGCCCTCGGCAGTCACCGTGACGAGGGAGGAGGAGGCCTTCAGGGCGAGATCCTGAGCGATCGATGCCGAGGTCGAGCCATCGCCATAGCTGACGGTGGAGATGGCTGATCCATTGAAAAGGAGGGTAGCGGTTCCCTGGTCCGGAACACCAGAGGTCGAGGAGGCGAATCCCGAAGTGGCAAAGGTAAACGACGTTGAGGGACCGGTCACATTGAGCGGCCCGAAGCCGCTTCCATTCGCGAGTTGAAAGGTGATGACGTTTGGATCCGTAACGTTGGCGCCAGCCTTGGCATAGAGACCAAAGGATAGGTAATCGCGCGTAAACATGGCGGCCAGAGCTGAGGCCAGCGAGATATTGCTCGAATACTGGCCATAGTGCACCGTCTCGAGAAAGCCGTTGAAGTCAACCGTAATATTGCCGTTGTCCCATGCTCCACCGATCAACAGCTCCGTTCCGTTAACCGTCACCTTCGCCGTTGGATAGGGCGCAAGAGGCGTCGCGTGGCCCGCAATACACACGAGCATGAGCGGTACCATCATCACGCAATCTCGCACTCTACGCAACATAAAGATCTCCCTCGGAACAACCAATACGGTGATAGCTGCTGGAACAAGACGCCGGCTCGATCACGCCCGTTCCCACATCAAGATGACCCAGCGAATCCAGGAACAATGCAAGGCACATGACAAAGATCCTCACTATTGCACGTGCTCGGTTCCGGTAATGGTAAGAGTTGCTGAGCCGGGGGTTGAAGTGGCAGCATTCCCGATATCTGTTTCGCCTGTCACGCGAAAGCGAGAATCGTAGGTTCGGGATAGCTTGAGGCCGGTACCGAATGTTGCGGCCGTCAGCCCACCGGCTGGATTGTAGCCTGCAGCGGAGAACAGGGTGGTTGAAGGGGACAGGGTTGCTGGACACGTTGTGTTGGCCTTTACAACTGACAGGAGACGGCCACCCGCATCGTAGCAGTTTGTAAAGGTCATCGTGCCCACGCCATTGCCATAGGTGAGAATATTTCCAGCAAGATCGTAGGTGTATGCCTGTTTATAGGGTGTCGGTGTCACCGCTGCGCAGTTGGATCTTGTGCACTGCTGTTCGCTCTGGACGCGTCCCATCGAGTCGTACGCAAGGATGGATCGCAACGTCAGATATCCGGTTGAAGGCAGCGTAATCGCACAAGCTCCTGAAGGAATCATCTGGGTCCACTGATTTATCAGCCGCCCGATGGAGTTCGATGTGGAAGCGCCATCGTACTGATAGCAGGAAGAAGCTGTACCCGTCGTATCGTTCGTGTAGGTCTTCGATTGGAGCCGATTCAGTGCGTCATAGCCGTAGTTCGTTGTGATTCCACGAGGGTCGGTCTTGGACGAGAGGTTTCCATTGGGATCATAGCCATAACTCGTAATCCCTGAAGGCATAGTAGCCGTCGCGCTCGCCGGGCAAGCATTCTGGCTATTTTCCGGGTTCGAGGCGCACAGCAGCCTCGATAAAGAATCGTAGGTGAAATTACGCGTGCGCGCCGTGTCAGTAGAGGTTCCAAGCTGGTTTACGGTGAGTAGGTTATTTAGCGCGTCATAGGCATATTTCGTTGTCAACGAACCCGGTTCTACCACCTGAGTGAGCCGTCCTAATGCATCCGTCGTCCGGGCCCAATTATTGCCTGCCTCATCTCTTTGTGTAGTCACGTTACCTGAATATGACCACTGTAAATAACTGTTATTGGGCGTGCAGGTTGTGGCGTTCAGAGGAGTATTTTCAGGCTGACACTGATCGAGCTTTCTCCCCAACCCGTCGTATAGGTACGATGTGATTCCGTACGTCGAATCCCCTTTTGTCAGATATGGATTCGAAACGCTTTGAACATATCCCATTGAGTTGTATGTCGTGTCGACCTCGGCTCCACTCGATGAGACAGTCGTGACGGTTCGACCCAATCCATCGAGCGTGACACTGGATACTTGGTTGGGGCTCGGCGAGGCGGTGACAGTAGTCTTTATGACCTCTGGCAAGGTCGATCCACTGTAGGAATGCGTCATGCTGGCTGCCACAACACCTGCGGCTGTCTTAGTGACAGTCCCGGTCGGACGCAGCATCAAGTCGTAGGAATAAGAGGTTATTACACCGTTTGCGTCTGACGCGCTGGCGGGAAGACCGGTATGGGAGTCACAAGTAGCAGAAGTAGCTTGCGACACGCCGCTCGATGGAGTGGGAGGAGTTGTGCTCGTACGGCAAGAATCGGTCGTCGAGTCGTATCCATAGTAAGTCCAATTCGTGCGCGGGTCCTGAACTGCTAAGATCTGACCTGCGTCATCGTATTGCCGATGGCTGTCAATTGTACTTTTTGCTGTATTGAGCCAAACGTGCTGACTGGTTTGATTGCCGCGGGAACCCGACACCGTACCGTGGCCCGGAAGTCCCGATGTGGCTGTTAGGCTATACTCGTCATAGCCATAAGTCGTATTGCTAACCGTGTTACCACTCGCATCGGAGACCGTGACACTTGAAGGCCGATCTACAATATTATTTCCCAAGGAAGCATATGAAGTAACTGTCTTCCTGCTAAGCGAGGATGCTCCAAAGTCAAACTCGTCAAGCTCCGTAGCGAGTCCCGTGGCAGTCATATACTGGATTGTTTTTGATGTTAATCCGCCGATAGTTGTAGTAGTTGCAATTTGAGTGATGGGCAGAGTGACTGACGTCACAGTGCAATCTCCCGTCGCGCCGTTGTAGCATTTCATCTCGGACTTAAGCAGACTTCCGGAGGCTGAATACCATTTGTGGGCAGTCTCGTAATTGTAGTTGTTATTAGTCAGACCCACTCGGCCTCCTGGAAAGAAGACGTAGATGAAATTGACCGTCTCACTGCTTCCATCCGGCTTTGAGATCGTCGTTGCGCTAGTTGCTGGGTAGATACCGTACGGAGCACTCGGGGTAGCTGTCTGGCTGTATTGGGTCGTCCCGTCCGAGGTTGTTCGTGTAATGCTTGCAGGCAATCCGACACTACCACCGGTAGTCGCCGTATTGGTGCACAAGCTACTGGGGTTGTAGCTGACCGTGCCTCCAGTGGGCAATTTCATGGAAGCCAATTGCCCATTCGGCTGATACGTGAACTGGTAGCTGGTGCCGTCCGGGTAATCCACCGAGTCGACCATACCCGTTGCCGTAGAGAAGGTGAAGCCCGAAGAGCCGCAGTTCTGGCTCACCGTGTGCATCGAGTAGTTTACCGTGACAGTCTGGAGACTTCCGGTTGTGTCGTAATACTGAACCTTCAGTGGCGCTCTGGACGTCCATTCTGTCGTGTTCGACGTGTTGTAGGCCCCTCCGGTAATGGTAGCGGAAACGTTCGTGTCGTCGGTTATGGGTTGAGACGGGTTGACCAAGTCGGCGGGATTGTAGACCGCAGAAGCCGTATTGCCATTCGTATCGGTCGCTGCAGTGAGACCGTCTGGTGACCAACTGTACAGCTCTCCTGACGGTGCGGTTACCAAGATTTGGTTCGGCTGTGGGCCCGGAGTCGTCGGGTTCACATTCATGATGTATCCCGAGCCGTCTTCTGCGGAGCCATTGACGTTAAGGTTCTGATCGGTACAGCCCTGTGGTGACACCCCTTGGCATCTGACGGATGTGGCAAGATCGGCATTCCAGAAACGGTGAACATAACCGCTTGGATCCGTAAAGGTGAAGGCATACTGGAATTCGGTGTAGCCAGCATTGCACTTTTCACCAGTTTGGCACGGAAGAGGAACGAAGTCGGATTCGGTGATGGTGGGCGTGATTGTGCCCGCCCCGCTGTTCGAGGCGACAACCCTCCATCCAAGGTCGTAAAACGGGGTGCTAGAGAATCCATAGCTGCTGTCATAAACAAGGTGGATGTTGAGGTCCAACCCGCTGCCACGCCCCTGATGCTGGAAGAGTGGAATGTCAACATTCACGCCCAAATCGGCTAAATTGATTCTCTCAACGCCACCATCGATATAGCTGCCCAGTGGCTGTACACCTATTGTTGTTTGCCCCACAGCCTGCCGTTGGTGCAGTGCAGCGAAAACGACAAGCAAGACCTGGAGTACAAAAGCAGTTCTTATATAACGATTGCACCTACTTCTTAAGTAAAAGCCATGAAGGCGGAACAGTAGCAGGGCGGAATCGATCTGCACGCGCTGAGAACGAATGCTCATTTTAAAGTCCTCTTAGTAAAAGCAAAAGCCCACAGAACAACGCTTTTCTATCCCCACACGCTATAGTCAACGGAGACAAGACGATGGGGTGTTGCACTCCCGGAATTGTCAAACTTCTACTGCCTCCCCGACAGAGCCGGGAGTTCTCCCCTATTTAATAGCTTGATATTCTTCATTTTTGGAAGCTCAGGCTTTCTGCGTGCCAGCTATCGGTCAGGGCCCAGAGCGTAGCAAAAATAGCTTTGTCTTAATTATGGTGACAGTATACATATATCCCGACATAAAGATCAGATAGACATGGTTGGATAACTGCCAAGTCGCTCTATTTGTCCGAATCGAGCAACTACACCGCATTGATCTCGTACCGTCCTAGAGACAGGTTTGTGACTAATACGATCTTCGCCCGTTTTTTCTTGTAGGTTGTCAGTGCAAAGATGAGTGTGAGGTGGTTAAAGCTATGCGTGGAATTCGTCGTCTCTAACTACAGCAGATGGGCTGTGCCCTTATTGTCAAATAACAATACATTGATAATCGCGCTGAAAATTGATGAGTCGGGCCTTCAGCCCTCTTATAGATAAACGTTCGATACCTGGGGCGTTGCCCCAGGCTGGGATGAAGCGGGCCGTTGGCCCTTTTGGGAAAAGATCGGATAGTGTCTTTATTTGGATATAGCCACTGTGAAGTCGCTCTACCGTACTTCGACGTGCTCGACGCGTTCTACCTGCGGGGTCACCATTTTGCTGGTGTCCTTCATCGCGGCGATGGCCTCGTCGTAGCGTCCGCGCACGGAGTTTGCGCGGATCTCTGCCATCTCTTCCAGCATCTTCGTGCCGTCTTTGAGATAGCTGATGCGGCTGCGCTCGTCGTGGCCCCAGGTTACTGGCACTTCGACGATCTTGTAGCGCAGCTTCTGAGCAATAAACAGGATCTCCGGATCGAAGCCCCAGCGTTCGATCGTCTGTAGCCGGAAGATCGTCTGCGCGGCTTCGCGCTTGAAGGCCTTGAAGCCACATTGCGTGTCCTTGAAGGGTAGCCCCATGACCAGCCGCGTGACCTTGTTGAAACATCGCCCGAAGAACCGGCGATAGAGCGGTTGATGCACCGTCTGCTTCTGCTTGTCGAGCCAGCGTGAGCCGATCGCGACATCTGCTCCGGCGTCGATGGCCGCCATGAGACGCTCTGCCTCTTCCATCGGCGATGAGAGATCGGCGTCGGTAAACATCACGATGTCGCCCGCGGCCTGCAGGAGTCCGTTGCGTACCGAGTAGCCCTTGCCGCGATTGCCCGGGTTCTTCACCAGGTGCAGCCGGTCGTGCCTCTCCATCCAGTGCTGCACAATCGCTACCGTCTCGTCGGTTGAGCCGTCGTCGACGACCAGCACTTCGGCGTCCCAGCCGCGGTCCTGCACGCAGGCCATCACGCGCTCGAGGGTACCCTCGATGCGTGCATGCTCGTTGTACGCCGGAATGACAATGCTTAATGCCGGATGCGCCACGTTGTCTCTATACCCTTCTTCGCCTGTCGGCCCGATTCGTGCTCTTCCTTAAAGCATTTTCCCTATTACTGTGAACCGAATAAGTTCTACGAGTGCCGTTTTATTGGGAAAAACGGCGTATAGATCCTTACTTTCGGTATGCACACCTAGGGCAATGCTCCAGCCTACAGCAGAGGAGACGTCGTAAATCCGCGCCCAATCATACGCTATCTATTTGACGTTTCGATATCCCTATTTGACTCTTTGATATCTTGCCGTAGAAAAATTATCGCAGATGCAGGAGAGGCAGGAAACAGCGCAGGGTGTTGCGGGGGCGGCGGTATGACTCCAAAACGCCTGTAAAAGCGCTCACGCAACGGGCGCGGAGGGAGACGCAACGGGCGCGACGGCTTTCGGGGCGAAATATGGCCTCTTTAATGCTGTGAAGGGCGGTTTGTTGTTTCCTTTGCGCTACTTTATGGTTCCTGCTTCCTGCTACACTCCCCATCATGCCGGAAGATTTCCCACAACAGCCGCCGCCACCTGCACCGTATACCGCCGGAAGCTTCGACCAACCCGCCGGACAGCCGGCTTACCGCGCTGCCTATGGGGCGCCACTACCGCCTGCTCCGCGCCGGTCCGGCTGGTTCTGGGTCTCCATTATTGGAGGCATCGCTGCGGTCATCATCATTGCGCTTTGCATTACCTTTGCGTCGCTCGCCAAGTCTCTCGGCAATGACACGGATGGAGCTTCGAGCTTCGTCGGCTCCGATGCGATCGCGGTCATCGACGTCTCTGGCGTAATCCTTGATGCCGATAAGGTCGACAAGCAGCTCCAGAAGTTCGGCGATGATGACAGCGTGAAGGCCATCATCCTGCATATCGACTCGCCCGGCGGCGGTGCGGCGGCCTCGCAGGAGATCTATCACGAGGTTCTGCGCATCCGGACGGAGAAACACAAGAAGATTGTCGCCTCGGTGGAGAGCATGGGTGCCTCCGGTGCGTATTACATTGCGTCGGCCTGCGACAAGATCTATGCCAACCCAGCTTCAGTCGTCGGATCCATTGGCGTAATTATGGAGTGGACCAACTATGGCGAGCTATTGCGCTGGGCCAAGATGAAGAATATCGCCATCCACGCGGGCGAACTCAAGGATGCAGGCGATCCGACACGCGATCTTACCCCGAAGGAAGAGGCTTACTTCCAATCGCTGGTGGACAATATGTACGGCCAGTTCATCCATGACGTCGCCACCGGCCGTCACACCTCCGACGACAAGATCAAACCGCTGGCCACAGGCCAGGTCTGGACCGGGGAACAGGCTCTCCCGCTGGGACTCATCGACCAGCAGGGCGGCTTCCGGATTGCCCTTATCGACACGGCGCGTTCGGTCGGGATTAATGGCGAGCCGCGTATCGTTCGGCCCTCCAAGGACAAGCGCGGACTGGCCGCGCTGCTCAACGACGGTACGGACGACCTCTTCCCGAATCCCTCAAAATTGCTGGATCGTGCCCCCGGCTTTTACTTTCTTTGGAAGTGATGGCATAAACTGAAACCGTCGGCATACGATGCACGTCGATGTTCTTATAACACCCGGAGCCCTCGCCATGACCAAAGCCGAACTCGTCGACCACGTCATAGCCCTCGGTGACCTTACCCGCCGTGATGGCGAGGTCATCGTCGACACACTCTTCGACTCGATTATTGGAGCCGTCAAATCTGGCGACAAGGTCGAAGTTCGTGGATTTGGCAGCTTCCGCACGCGCCAGCGCAAGCCGCGTACGGGACGTAATCCGAAGACCGGGGCTTCTGTCTCGGTCCCGGCCAAGCGCGTTCCCTACTTCAAGCCGAGCAAAGATCTCCGCGATCTTGTGAATCCGGGAGAGAAGAAGTCCGCGCGGGGTTCCAAGGCCAAAGAGGCCGAACTCCCCATTGACCCACATCACCCGCCTGCGATGTAGACGGCCGGGGACAGATCACCTTGTCCTCAGGCTTGCTCTTGATACAGACTCGGCGGTTGCACGGCCTGTCCGTGCAACTGATAGAACCCCGGCCTTCCGTGCTGTGGCGTGTCGATCTTTCCTGTCGACCCAATGACCTAGATGGATGCGGTGGGATGTGGCCTCCGCATAGACGGGAGCGCGTTCAAACTTGTACACCTCTATAGAACCGCACTAGATGTACACTGGGCCGACAATGCCCTTCCAAGGTGTGCTCTCCATGCGCAAGCTTGCTCTATGGTTTTCCTCGTCTCTTTGTGTGGCTGCCACATTGTGCGGCTGCGGGCCTGGAAACGGATCTGGCTCTGGTTCAACACCTAAGGCCCCAACGGCGAACGCTGGGGGACCTTATACCGGCAAAACCGAGACTGCTCTCAGCTTCAGTGGAAGCGGATCGAGCGATCCTCAGGGCGAAACCCTTACCTACGCATGGAACTTCGGCGATAGCTCGACCGGGACGGGCGTTAGTCCATCCCACACCTACACAGCGCCCGGGACTTATACCGTTTCGCTCACTGTCACCGATACCTCCAATCTGACCGCTACCGCTTCCACTACGGCCACCATCGCAGCGCAACCTCCAGCGGCGAATGCCGGAGGGCCGTATACCGGAAAAACTGAGACGTCTATTACCTTCAACGGCAGCGGATCGAGCGATCCTCAGGGCGAAACTCTTACCTACGCATGGAACTTCGGCGATAGCACGACCGGGACAGGTGCGAGCCCAACCCACACCTACACCGCACCCGGAACATATACCGTTTCACTCTCCGTCACCGATACCTCGAAGCTGACCGCTACCGCTTCCACTACGGCCACCATTGCGGCGCAACCCCCGGTGGCGAACGCCGGAGGACCCTACACCGGCGGCATTGGAGCCACCATTTACTTCAGTGGAAACGGATCGAGCGATCCCCAGGGTGAAACCCTTGCCTACGCATGGAACTTCGGCGACGGCACGACTGGAACGGGCATCAGTTCAGCCCACGCCTACACGGCTGCCGGGACTTATCCGGTTTCGCTCGCTGTGACCAATAGCTCTAAGCTGACCGCAACCACTTCCACCACGGCCACCATTGCAGGGCTGTCTCCTGCGGCGAATGCTGGAGGACCCTACACAGGCGGCATTGGAACCATCATTAGCTTCAGTGGAAGTAAGTCGAACGATCCTCGGGGGGAAACCCTTACCTACGCATGGAACTTCGGCGATGGCGCAACCGGGACGGGCGTCAGTCCAACCCACGCCTATACGGCTGCCGGAACTTATTCCGTGTCGCTTACCGTGACCGACACCTCCAATCTGACCGCAACGGCTTCCACTAAGGTCGCTATCGAAGCCACCACAATCAATATCAAGGGCCTCGTCAGCGGCGGAAAGAGTCCTATCTCCGGGGCTACTATCGCTCTTTATGCCGCAGGGCATGCGGGCAACGGCTCCACAGCTACCGTCGTACCCACGCTCCTAGAGCCGGTGGTCACCGACGGCAACGGTAACTTCGACATCACCAGCGACTACAGCTGCGTCAACGCCAGCGATCAGATGTATCTTGTGGCGACTGGCGGAAGTCCGGATCCTGCCTCCAGTGCCAACAATGCCGCACTCGAACTGATGGCGGCACTTGGCCCTTGCGACCAACTCAGCAGCATCCCCTTCGTTACCCTGAACGAGGTCACGACTGTAGCCTCTGCGTGGGCTTTGTCTCAGTTTCTCGCCCCCGGCGGCAATGTGGGCGCGACCTCAACCAATGTTCTGGGGCTGGCCAATGCCGTTATCACGGCGAACAATCTCGTCAATATTGCTACAGGTGCATCGCCAGGAGCAGCCGTTCCTGCCAACGTGAAGGTCTCGACCTCGAAGTTGAATATGCTCGCCAATGCACTCGCGTCCTGCGTGAATTCTGTGGGAGGAGCAGACTGCAGCTCATTACTCAAGGCAGCTACTGCAGGTGGCGTTGCGCCCAGCAATACGCTGGATGCGGCGCTCAATATCGCACGCAATCCGGCCAGCAATGTCGCCGCGATTTACTCGCTGGCTGCTGCGAATGCTGTCTTTCAGTCCGCGCTGTCCGCTGCGCCACCCGACTGGATGCTCTATGCCACGCTTACCGGCGGCGGCCTGGACGGCAACCAAGTGACCGCCATTGCCGTCGATTCGGGTGGCAACGTCTGGGTATCGACCTACGGCGCCTCTGCCGTGTCCATGACTCACATCGCAAAGTTTTCGCCTAACGGAACTCCCGCAGCCACAGACGGATTCAGCGGCAATGGTCTCAATGAGGCCTACGGTATGGCACTGGATGCCAACGATAATGTGTGGATCACAGATGAGCAGACTACATGGCAGGGCGGCGGCAACGGAGATGTAACCGAACTGAGTTCCTCAGGCCAGCCAATCACCAGCAACATTACCGCCGGCGGCATCTTTTTCCCCCTAGGGGTCGCTACCGATACCAATGGCCATGTATGGATCGCAGACTATGGCAACTCCTATGTGACAGTGCTTGACGAGACTGGAGCGGCCGTCTCTCCTGCCCCCGGATTTGGCTCGGGGTTTGTCGACGCACCGGTTTCGATAGCTGTAGACGCCAACCACAATGCCTGGATTGGAAACACTGGCAAAGCAGATATCCTCACCAGGATCTCTCCTGACGGCTCGCAGGTGATCAACCTCACTTGCTGCGATAACGCCGCTGGTATTGCTATCGATCGGAACGGTGATGTCTGGACCGCCAACTTTGTAGACTCCAGCGTCAGCCTGATCACCAATGCTTCTGCGGCAACCCCAACCGTCAAGGGAAACTTCACGAGCAGCGAACTCGACTCTCCCAATGGCATCGCTATCGATGGGGCTGGGAACGTATGGATAACCAACTATTACGGCGATTCGCTCGCTGAACTCGCAGGCTCCAATGCGGCCTCACCCGGCACCTTTCTGTCGCCTGTTACCGGACTCGGCAGCGATGCCTCGCTAGATAAGTCCTATGGCGTCGCGGTTGATGCCAGCGGAAACCTTTGGGTTTCGAACTCTGGGAATGACTCGGTGACGGAGTTTATCGGGGCGGCGGGACCGGTTAAGACTCCGTTGGTGGGGCCGTCGCAGCTTCCTTAGGGCTACATTGTGGAGTTCTTCAGCATTGTGCTGCATTTAGGGAGTTTGGGGCGATTATCCGTTCTTTACATAGTGACATCATGATGTCACTATGTATCTATGTCTGGTGATCTATTAAGTAGTTCGCTGCCGCTCTATGCCCAGGTGGAGGCCGTACTTGCTGCCAGCATTGCCGACGGAACCTATCCGCCCGGGAGCCGGCTGCCCAACGAAGAGAGTCTGATCGAGCGTTTTGCGGTGAGCCGAACGACCATACGGCAGACCGTGCAGAACCTGATTCGGCGGGGGTTGGTGGAGATTCGGCGGGGCAAAGGGACCTTCGTCACGCAGCCCAAGATCACCCAGGAACTTACCGAGTTGAGCGGCTTTGTCGAAGATATGCAGGCGCTGGGCCGGCAGGCCACTGCCCGGCTGGTCGACCAACAGATTGTTCCGGCGAGCGAGTCGGTCGCGCGCCAACTGGCGCTGACTGCTGGAACGCTGGTGGTGCGGATTCAGCGGGTGCGGCTCGCCGACAACGTGCCGATTTCGTTCGACGAGACCTATCTGCCGCGCGAGATTGGCGAGAAGGTGCTGGAGAACGATCTGGAAGTCGAGCCGATCTTCTCGCTGCTCGAACAGAAGTACAACATGCCGTTGGTGGAGGCGGAGTATCGGCTGGAGGCCGTCTCCGCCGATGCCGTGATTGCGCGGGCGCTGGGTATCGCGGTGGGCAGTCCCATCTTCCTGATCGAGCGAACTTCTTACTGTGCGGGGCCGCAGCCAATCGATTACGAGAGGCTCTACTACCGTGGCGATCAGGTTCGATTCGTAACCCGGCTTGCGCGCCGCAGCCCAGCGGGAGGCCTCTGAGATGGAGACTGGGGTGACTCTATGGTTGTTTGCGGTGGCCCTGGGAGCTACGACGCTAGGTGGAATGCTGGGCATGGCGGGCGGGATCTTCCTGGTGCCGATCCTTACGATGTTCGGGCACATCGACATCCATAGCGCCATCGGCGCGAGCCTGGTTTCGGTGATTGCCTGCTCGTGCGGCAGCGCGAAGCCGTATCTCAAGGGTCGGCTCACCAACATCCGCCTCGCTATCGTGCTGGAGGTCGCCACAACTCTCGGCGCGTTGACGGGCGTGCTGCTTATCGGCGTGATCCCGGTGTCGTATCTGTTCTTTCTCTTTGCCGCGATCCTGTTGATCTCCGCCCAGCAGATGCTGGCCAGACGCGGCAACCCAGCGAGCTCCGCCGTCGCCGGTCCCAGACCCGATTCCAGACAGTGGGCGGCGATCCTGCGGCTGGACTCGCACTATCCGGATCGCACGCTGGGGCGCGATGTTCCTTACCGGGTGCAGCAGGTGCCTCTGGGGATGGCGCTGATGTATGGAGCGGGATTGATCTCGGCGCTGCTGGGTATCGGCAGCGGTGTGCTGAAGATTCCTGCGATGGACTCCGCACTGCGACTGCCCATCAAGGTTTCGTCGGCCACCTCCAACTTCATGATCGGCGTAACGGCGGCGGCGAGTGCGGGGGCCTACTTTCTGCGCGGCGACATTGTCACTGCTATCGCCGGGCCGGTGGCGCTGGGGTCGGTGGTGGGCTCGGTGCTCGGTGCGCGCATTCTGATGCGCGTGCCGAACGACAAGATCCGTCTGCTGTTTGTCGTGGTGCTGGTGGCGCTGGGCCTCCAGATGGTGCTGCAGGCCTTCGGCGTTCACTTATCGAGACATTCATGAGGAAGACGATGAATTACGACGAATCGCGTTCCCTTCCGCTGGAGTCGCTGCTGGCGGGTGTGTTGCACTACGGCAGTTGGATCGCCTCGGCGGCCATCGCTGTGGGGCTTGCGCTAGCTTTGAGCGCTCATCCTCTGGCAGTGTTGCAGAACCTGCACCTTGTCGCGATTGGGATTGCGCTATTTATTCTGCTGCCGGTCCTGCGCGTCGTCTTAATGCTGATCGTCTTCCTGCGCGAACGGGACTATCGTTTCAGCGCTATTGCTGCGCTGGTGCTGACGATTATTCTGGTGGGGTTCGTTCTGGGGACGCGCGTACCGGGTGCGATAGCGAGATAGGCTGCAACTGGGAGGCGTGGCGAGCTTCGCCACGCTGGCCGCGTCATTTTATAAAAGACATTCTGCTGACAATCATCTGTTACGATTTGGGGAAAATGGTACCCATGCACTCTTCTAAGGAACAGATTCCACCGATGGCAAACATTCTCGCGAAACGCCGGCCTTTATGTCACGACTGATGCCCAGCGAGAATGACAGAGTTCAGGGCGTCATCGGTTGGTCCAGCTTCTTTTTTGCGGTTCTGCAAAGCATCTGTACGTTCTTTGCCGCTGTTGACGGCCTACGGCTGGTGATTGGGGTAGGTTCCCTTGCGATAAGCGCCGGAATCGGAACAGCCATGGACCGGTTTCACCAGGACTGGATTCGAGTACCGATGATGGTGCTGGCGCTGCTCGGCTCCTCCCTCAATCTGTTGATCCTGATGCAGGTACGCCGTCTCCGCAATCGTCCGGCCTCGCAATGGCGTCAACTACCGCTGAGTCCGAAGAAGATCCGTATGGAGCGAGTACAGATGATTTTGTCGCTTGCGACTCTGGTTCTCATTGGCATCGAGGAGTATCTACACTTCGGGTGGTCCCATCATCTATAAAACGGTGATTTTCTGCGGATAGAGCATTTCTCCTGAACGCTTCAGCGCTATTGCTGCGCTGGTGCTGGTGCTGACGATTATTTTGGTGCGGTGCGGTGCGGTGCGGTCCGTTCTGGGGACGCGGGTGCCGGGTGCAATTGCTAGGTAGCCTGCTACTCGGTAGCTGGGTAGTTTTAGAGTTACCGAGCAACTGGAAGTTGGCCCATTTAGTCAATACAAATGATATCTACACATCCGCTATGTAAATCGGCCTGAATTATGGTCCAGATGACTTAGGAAATGACCCGCGATAAGAAACGGCAGTTTCGCCTTGTCTTCGATTCTTATTCCGTCTATATTATTGTCATCTGACTCTTGTGTTGGTGGCTTGGTCACGCGGGCAGTTGAGCGGAGATTGGGCACCAAGCATAGCCGAGGCGCAAGTCTCGGTCGAGCGAACCGGGCCTCAGGGTACCTTCGCAGAGAACAGACCCGGCACTCCTGACTGTAAGTTAGCCGTAACCATCACTGTTTTTGGTGCCCGTTGGGCGGCTGGTAGCACTTATTTCTCGGGAAGGTCGGGAGGGCGCACTTGTGACTTGACTCGCCGATCAAAAACGTTATGGTTCGGAAGGAGAAAGCCATGAGTTCGATCAATAAAAACGTGCCATTAGGGCGCGGCGTGTTCGCGGTTGGAAACGAATTATCGCGAGCACACTGACTCTTGTGTTGGTGGCTTGGTCACGCGGGCAGTTGAGCGGAGATTGGGCACCAAGCATAGCCGAGGCGCAAGTCTCGGTCGAGCGAACCGGGCCTCAGGGTACCTTCGCAGAGAACAGACACGGTCAGGCGGTCGGGGTTCACCAACGGGACCAATAGGCATGAGAGATAGTCTCATTTTCCGCGTACGCAAGCATCGCACGCTGACCAACGCTTGGCTTGCGATTCAGAGGAACGGTCGTTTATCCAAATCTATCGACACAAGAACCGAGATTAAACAGTTTGCCGAAGATGCTCCTCGGCATCTAGACCGAATCCAGACACAGCTCCGCAAGAATACGTTTATCTTCCTTCCTGCAAAAGGTATCAAAGCTAAGAAAAAGGGCAAGCTTGGATTTAGGCCCCTGGTGGTTGCACCAGTTGAATCAAGAATCGTACAAAGAGCGGTACACGATGTCCTATTACAGGTACCTGGTATTGAAGCTTTAGTACGTACACCTTACAGTTTTGGTGGCATCAAAAAACACAAGGACGATGAATTGAGCTCGGTGCCAGCAGCTATAAAAGCTGTGCTTGAATCCATCGGGAACGGTGGCGCATATGTGGTGCGCTCAGACATCACCAAGTTTTTCACGAGAATCCCGAAGTCAGAGGTTCGTAAAATAATATCGGCTGTCGTAACTGATACTGACTTCCTCAATCTCTTTGATAGCGCCGTTGCAACAGAGTTGAGCAACATGGACCAACTCCGGGGAGACGCGTCTGCGTTTCCGATCGAAGACATCGGGGTCTCGCAGGGCAACTCACTTTCTCCTCTACTAGGAAACCTACTGCTACGAGATTTTGATCAGGAGATGAATTCGCTACCAGGCATACGTTGCATCCGCTTTATAGATGATTTCATCTTGCTGGGACCCAACAAACAGGTGACATTAAAAGCCTTCAAAAAGGCACAATCTCTTCTTGGCCAATGGAACATGACCTTGGCAACAGATAAGACAGAACACGGAAGCTCTCAGCAGCGCTTCGAATTCCTCGGGATTGAATTTAACAATGGATTTCTGAGGCCATCATCTGTAGCGCGTGCTCGGTTTTTAGCTTCCGCTAAAGCACTTCTACAGAATGCGGAGATCACTCTGCTGCAATACAAAGTAAGTGCCGTGATCGAAAGGCGTTCTGCTCTAATAAATACTCTTGTCACGTTGAGCGAAACTATCAGTGGCTGGGGTGCGCACTACAAATTCTGCAATGACTCTCAATGCTTGCGCAAGATAGATGATGAAATCTCGTCTCTCATCCAGAACTACTTCGGGACATTTCGATCCGTTCGAAACGCTATGGGCACATCCTCAACATGGGATCTTCTTGGCATTCAATCTCTCGATAAGCTCGAGAAGCAGAGTTTCATGTGGCCAAAGCAGAATGCGAAATCTCTAGTCAAATAACCTAGAACGATTGCTGTACCAGGCGGGTAGACCATATGTGGTCTGAACCATTTGGGTGCCCCACTCGTAATGGCTTCATCATCATGAGTAGGGTAGCGAGGAAGTTGTGGCCGCCCACTCATGCGCAAAGAGCGCGCATGAAAAGGGTACCCTAGTGAATTTCCCGATTCTGGTCGGCATTTTCACAATGCACCGTCAGACAACTTCTCTGGTAGTCATCAGCCGCATCGGCAATACCTAGAAGCAATGTTCCGTAGAGGTTGTAAACAAAAGATTTTAACGTCAGGATCACGAGCACAAACAGCGTTCCCCATGCCGCAAAACAGACATGAAGTATGGCAAACGGAATCATCCAATGGATCTTAGCCAAGTAGAAACCTAACAGTGCAGCAGGACCTGACTTTCCGCCGATCAACATGACCAGTATTGAGATCAGTAATAGGGCTAAATACTGCACGAGGACTTCAATGAAGAGAACGAAAAGCAGCTTGAGCTCTGTCTCTCCATACCTCTTGTTAGGGAGTCTTTGGAGAGCAATCATCGTTTGCGGCCGCAGCACCGTACAGAGAATCGCAAAACCTGCTATGAGGAAGCCGAGAATAGTCCCTGCGAGCGCTGATCCCGCGTTTGACCATACTGCGAAAATATCGACGAAAGACAATTTGAACGATTCTCGGATGTTTGGACAAAAGAGATGCAATGAGGCGAAGAGAGTCAGAGAAAAGCTAGTAATAACGATGAACCAACCGTTGAACTTGTTACTGAAGAAGGTAGGGGCCTTACGGTATATCTCGAACAGACTGTGCTCGTCAAAAAGCGCATCCAGATTTATATCACTGTTCAGTGCCATCGAGATCTCCTCTCAATTCCGCAAGCTTTTCGAGGTTTGGAGTTCCAACATCCGGTCGTAAGTTGCCGGCATCGACCTGCGTAAAATAGCTACGCACCATCTCCACAGCTCTGCGAAAGCGATTCTCCGGTGGATTCGGAAATGAGATCTCTAGTTTTAGGTCGTCGTTGCTACCATTCAAAACAGCACCGTCTTCGCCGAGACCCTTTAGATTGATTGTCTGATTCCCCCCAGCCGCAGCAACTTTGACTTCTTCGGCTACCGCCGTCTTCTTCAAACCCGCCTTATTTTCATGCATTAGTGTAGTACGGTCCGCGAGCACATCATCTTTCATCTCACGGATTCTGCGAAAATCTTCTGCGCGGTTAAATTCCGCATTAGTATTCTTCAACTGAAAATCTACGCGTATGATCTTACTGAAACGTTCGACAAAGTTGTCTATGTTGCTGTCACCTGAAAGATGCGTAGCCTCTACGATGGGTAGTGGGTATTCGATCATCAACTCAGCGAGGCTTTTGGGTTCATCACTCGTTTTGCTAGCCCTACTCAGTTCGCGAATATAAGACGCTAGCCGTTTCCTTGCAAACGATTCGAGTGTTAGCGCGAATTGATTTACAGTCGGTGCTGCAGATGTCTCCGGCAAGTACATAAGCTTGTGATTATCTAAGTCTAGTGCAAAAAATGCTGATGGCGCGGAAGGCATTGAGGCAACATCAGACACCAATCCAGTAGCTGGTGAGTAAACCTGGGTTCTTGTCACCACTGTGTCTTTTATCAATCTTCCATAGATAGTCAGGTGTGGCCGCTCAAGGCCTTCAATCTCAATTGCTGCCATTCCCACATCTCGAAAGAAGTAGGCCGTCGGCCCATATACTCTGCTATAGGTCTCATCGAAAAAGGCCTGATAGATCACTTCTTTAGCCAAATCGATTAGAACAAATCTCTCCCCAAACCGGCAGGTGAGATTTGCAAAGGACAGGTAAAAGGCCTTGGACATAGTAGATGATCTTTCTTAGCAGTCGACACGAATGGCTGGTTGCCTTCAGGGCAACCGATGCGTTCGTGTCCTGTTCATTGAAGTCGCCGGAATCCCGATCATTGTAATCTCTAACGCGATGTATGGAATTGTCTCGCCAATTAGTTAGGCATCTGATAAAGCTGCAAGAAGCGTCAAGTGATGGTCGATCGCGAAACTGACTCACTAAATACCACCTGTTCCAATTCCCGAATCGCCGGCCTTTCACACGAGTTACGCGAATACCACTGGAGCGGACTCACCACTACAAGCTAAAAGCGGTCGCCCTTTCGGGCGATACCCCACCCTGCCGCGCAAAAAACGCGCCGTCGAGGATGGGGCACCCAATTTGTGGTACGACCGATGGGTCGGACTTTCAGTCCTCTACTCTGATCTTGTTCCGTAACCCAGAACCCTTGCCACTTCGCCCCAGATGCATCGGGGGAAAAGGTTCGAACGGTGTCGGCAACCCAGAAACTTTCGGGGTTCTTCGACTGCGCTCAGAATGACGGATTTGTGGGTGGGAAGGGCGACGAACCCTTTCGGTTAGCGCCTATGCCGCTTCGTCCTGGGCTGGGATGGTACCCGCCCCTTCGGGACTGGCTTATAAGGTTGGTGAAAATGGTGGCATGCTGGAGAACGTTACCTCTGGCGCAGAGCGCGATGCGAACGTTTGTGGCGCGCCTGACAGCATTCCCTCTGCGGCTGAAGCCGCTTGTATCGGGATGTTCTGACGGCGGGGCTGAAGCCCTGCCCCTTCAAAGCTAAAGCCGCTTGCGAGGGAAGCTTTTACGGCACCCATTCGACTGCGCTCAGGGCAGGCTGTGATGAACGCGTGCCCTGAGCGAAACATAACTATTTCGACATCCACTGAGGGTGCCTATTTATCCGTGATGCAACTAATAGATCGGCCTCGCCACTACAAGCTAAAGGCGGTCGCCCTTTCGGGCGATACTCCTGACGCAGAGCGCGATACCGATGTTTGTGGCCCGCTCAGCGTCGATACTCCACCCTGCCGCGCAAAAAACGCGCGTCGAGGATGGGGCACCCAATTTGTGGTGCGACCGATGGGTGGGACTTTCAGCTGTCTGCTCTGATCTTGTTCCGTAACCCAGAACCCTTGCCACTTCGCCCCAGCTGCATCGGGGAGAAAGGTTCGAACTGTGCCGGCAACCTGGAAACTTTCGGGGTTCTTCGACTGCGCTCAGAATGACGGATTTGTGGGGGGAAAGGACGACACACGCTTTCGGTTAGTGCCTATGGCTCTTCTTCCTGGGCTGGGATGGTACCCGCCCCTTCGGGACTGGCTTATAAGGTTGCCGAGGTAGCGCGCTGAAGCGCGTACCCTCGGCGGCTAAAGCCGTGTTGCGATGGAAGCTTTTGCGGCACCCATTCGACTACGCTCAGGGCAGGCTAACGCGTCCCTTAGCGAAACATGTTCTTTTCAATATCAGCCGAAATCCCGATTGATACGTGGTGTACTGATAGGTCGGACTTTCAGCCCTCTTGTCTGTTCTTGTCCCGTAACCCAGGGTTTCACCCTGGGCTGTGATGATGCCGCCCCTTCGGGGCTGGCTTGAGAGATTGATAAAAAATCGTGAAGTGCTGGAGCGCGTTACCTCTGACGCAGAGCGCGATGCGAACGTTTGTGGCGCGCCTGACAGCATTCCCTCTGCGGCTGAAGCCGCTTTTATCGGGATGGACTGACGGCGGGGCTGAAGCCCGATGCCACTTACTTTCCAAAGTCAAGGAAGTCGTAGGCCGATCTGTCCCATTTGACTTTTTTGGTAATGCAAAAATCCGCGAAATGCAGGGATTTCTCCACTCCCGTTGGTCGGTCGAAATGACAGATGTTTGGGTGGTTTTATAAGTATGACGGTTGTTCCAGTTGAAAAGTAAGTGGCATTGGGCCGAAGCTCCGCCCCTTCAAAGCAAAGACTGCTGCAATTCCCTGGGATATGTTTTCTCTCCTCTCGGCACCTATGCCTCAGGAGAAGAAGGCTTGTCCCAGGAGCTGAAGCCCGCTCTGTGGTGGTCTTTTTTGTGTCCTTGAGACCCAACGCTAAAGCATTGGGCTAGTCCGGACCTATCTCAGAGGCAAAGACCTATCTAAGAAACAATCCCCCGGCTGATGTTGCGTAACGGCGTCCCTCAAAACGCTCTGACTTTTTTCTCGCCAGCCATTGTGCAAAAACGCCGTTTGGATAGAATGGAGGCGTCATTCTTCACAAAAACCTCTATGCGTTGGATTCCAACAACGTGCGTCCAGGCCTTGGCGTAATAAGGCCGTTTGATCGGGCATGAAGAACCGGAAGACACGATTCGGTATACGCAGTTTTACTGGAGCGAGCCAATGAGTTCCATGGGATGTTTGGGTCGCCGCAAGGGCGGCGGGAAGTGGATTTCTTTCTTCCTAAAAATTGTGGCTGTGGCGATCTGTGCGGCTGTGGGAGCATCGCTCCCGGCACAGACGGTGACCGTGACGCTGAGCACGGACGCGGCAGCAACGACCACCAATCCCGGGGATGGGCCAGGGCAGAGTGGCGATTTGCGGTACGCCATCTTGAACGCAACGAGTGGATCGACCATCCAGTTCAGCTGCGGAAGTCCGTGCCTCATTACGCTGAACGGTCCATTACCGCCAATTGCGAAGAACCTGACGATCGATGGCGGGACGCTGGGCAATGTGATTATCAGCGGCAATGGTACGTACCGCGTGTTCTTTGTCGATACCGGCACGGTGGAACTGGAAAACCTGCTCATACGCAATGCGGTGGGAAAGGGAGGCAATGGCGGACTGGGTCATATTGCCTGCGGAGGCGGAGGCGCCGGCCTGGGTGGCGGTCTCTTCGTGAATGGCGTCACTGCGTCCGCTACCGTAACGGTGAGTGATGTCTACTTTTCGAGTGACAGCGCGATCGGTGGGAATGGTTGCTCCGCTAGTGGCTCTGGTGACGGAGGCGGTGGCGGTGGTTTAGGAGCCAACGGAGGCAATGGCGCACTCGCCAGCGGCACCTACGTGAATGGTGGCGGTGGCGGCGTCCTGGGGCAGGGCGCAGATGGCAGTACTACGACATTGAATGGAGCCGCCGGTGGCGTTGGAGGAGGCGGTGGTGCAGACGAGAATGGCAACCCAGGTGCTTCACCAGGCATAGGCGGGTCTGGTTATGGGACAAATAGTGCCGGCGCAAATGGGACTATTGACGCGGCCGGCAACGGCGGATTTGGAGGCGGTGGTGGTGGTGGCGTGCTGCAGGGAGGTAGTGGCGGATTTGGCGGAGGAGGCGGAGGCGCCGAAGACAATGGTGGAGCTGGTGGCGTTGGCGGCGGCGGTGGTGGCACCGAGGGCGGCACTAGCGGTGCGGGAGGTGTTGTTGTTGGAGCGGTAACGGGCGGCAGCGGATCTGGTGGATTTCCGTTTGGCAATGGAAGCAGTGGTGGCGGCGCGGCGGCCGGCCCGGACATCTTTGTCAATCAGGGGACTCTGATCACGATAAACAGCGGTACCCTTGGCGCCAGTGCGACAGGCGGCACCGGCGGATCGGGTGCGGGTAGCGGGACTTTCGATGCCACACCGGTCTTCAACTATGCGGGCACGGTTAATAGCTCTACGACCAAGGGCCCCATTGCCTCCGCCCTGACGGCTTCTGCAGTACCCGACTTTGTGGTGACATCCACCGCGGACAGCGGCCAGGGGACACTGCGTGAGGCCCTGACCAATGCTGCGGACTTCGGTGCGGGGAACATCACCTTCGACCCAACGGTATTTGCGACGCCGCAGACGATTACGCTGGCGAGTTCGTTGAGCGTTCCTTCGAGCACGACCATCACCGGTGCGACGAGCGGCAGCGGAACGACGCTGACCAACCTGGTGACGGTGAGCGGCGGCGGATCGAGCAGCAATTTCCCGGTGTTCAGCGTTGCCAGCGGCGTGACCAATGCTGCGATCAGTAACCTGATCATCGCCAACGGCTATACCACCGCCGAAGGGGGAGGGGTCGATAACTTCGGGACCCTCACGGTGACGAATACCACCTTTAGTAACAACTATGCGGGGGGGTCTATCACCGGCGGAGGGAATGGTGGAGGAGCCATCTATACGCAAGGCACCCTGACCATAGCTGGGAGCACCTTCACCGGAAACTCCGCCGCGCCGGGCGGCGCGATTGGTGCAGGCAGTGGAACGGTCACCGTTAGCTCCAGCACCTTTACCGGGAACGCTGCCTTAGCACCGTATGCGGGCGGCGCCATATTCACTAATACAGGAACGACTGTCACGATTACGGACAGTACCTTCAGCGGAAATTCGGCGAGCTCGGGCTCAGCGGGCGGAATCTTTAATTACGGAACGCTCTCGGTCACGAATTCCATCCTCTCCGGCAACACCGGTGGCGACTGCGGCACCGGCGGCAATGCCTGCCCCATCAATGGAAGCAACGGCAATCTCTTAGGGGGTGCGGTCGCCCTGTCCGCGCTGGGCAGCTATGGTGGGCCGACACAGACGATGGTCCCGCTGCCAGGGTCGCCGGCGATCTGTGACATCAATCCTTCCACGGCAACGGGGACCGACCAGCGCGGCGACCCGCGCACAACGAGCTACGGCACGGCGACCTGCCAGGACTCCGGCGCGGTGGAGAGCCACTATGCGATAAGCTTCACCACCGATCCGGCGGCCACAGAGATTTCAGGCGTAGCCTTCCCGGTGGCCATTACCCTGACCGAAAGCGGCATTCCCTTCCTGGGCGCGAGCGAGAGCATCCCGGTGACGCTGAGCAGCGGCGCCACGCTTTCCGGCTCGCCCGTTTCGGCCAGCACCAGTACGACTACCGGGGTGGCCAGCTATTCGCTCACCGCGACCAATTCGACCTCAGTCAGTGGGCTGACGCTGAATGCGGGCCTGACGCTCAATGCGCCGACGGCGGTGATTGCGGCACAGAGCGCCAGCTTCGACCTCAACCTGCTCTCTGCACCGGTGGCATCGGCCGCTTTCAATCCGACGACGATCCCTGTGGGAGATACTTCACGGCTCACCATCACGGTGACCAATCCGAATGCGGTAGCGCTCACGAATGTGCAGTTCACGGACACGCTGCCTTCAGGCATCACGTTCGTGTCGTTCCTCGCTGGAGACTGCGGGAACTTCGTCGTCAACGGCGGGAGCTTCTCGATCTCGGAGCCTATCCTGGGGGCGAACTCGTCCTGCTCTATAGCAGTGCAAGTGAAGGGCAACACGGTGACGACGGCGACCGACAACACCAGCACAATCACTTCCAGCAACGCACCGACAGGAGCCGCTGCGACCGCGACGCTCACCGTGCAAGGCGGCCTGGTCTGGGTCATCAATGCGAACGGTACTTTGGCCGGCCTCTCTGAGGACGGAACACTGGCTACGACCTCTGGTACGGCGGGCACCGTCGGCGCCTTCGGTGCAGTGGCCTTCGACAATGCCGGAGATGTGTGGGCGGTTGCCAACGGAACCAGCGCGGTCACCGAGTTCACGAGTACTGGCACGGTCATCGCAGTACCCGGCAACGCGGCTGCAGGCGTCAATACTCCCGCGTCGCTGGCCGTCGATGGCCTGGGCCAGGTTTGGGTTGCTAACGGCAACAACTCTGTCAGCGTCCTCAGCGCAACCGGTACGGCGGTAACGTCGAGCACCGGATATCAGGGGGGAAGCATCAGCACACCGACTGGCATCGTCATCGACAACTCAGGTTCGGTGTGGATACCCAACAGCGGCAATAACTCTGTTACCAAGATCATCGGCGCGGCCGCTCCGGTCGTGACACCTACCGTCACCGGTACCACCAACAACACACTTGGAACGCGGCCCTAAGTATCAGGAGAGGTAATTCCGGGACAGCATACTTATTACCCACACAAATAAGTCTGTGGAATGAACCCCATTACCCCACGAATTACTCAAGCACTAATAGAGCGGACTTGCCACCACAAGCTAAAAGCAGTCGCCCTTTCCGGCGATACCCCTGACGCTGAGCGCGATGCGAAGATTTGCGGTGTTCGCTTAGCAGCAATACCCCTGACGCTGAGCGCGATGCGAAGATTTGCGGTGTTCGCTTAGCAGCAATACCCCTGACGCTGAGCGCGATGCGAAGATTTGCGGTGTTCGCTTAGCAGCAATACCCCACCCTGCCGCGCAAAAAAACGCGCGTCGAGGATGGGGTACCCAATTTGTGGCGCGATCGATAAGTCGGATTTTCAGCCCTCTTCTCTGAGCTGTTGATACGCTGCTCTACACAACTTCGGTGATCAACACCCATCCGGCGTGAGGAACGATAGAGACACCGCTCTATAAGGGAGCGCCCCAATGATGACTGCCACAAATTTGCGGTACGAGATTCGCAATCCAAAGAAGTAGAGAGTCTTATACCTTCCTTACATGTTTCAGAGTGTACTGGGGTGAGAAGTGCGGATCTGATCCGACTCTGGAGGAAACACCCATGAAATCGATTACTCGGTTCGTCACAGCAATGGTGGCGGTTCTATTAGCGTTCGCCATACTCAGTCCCGCGCAGGACGTCACCACGAAGGACCTGGGCAAGGGCGCGGCGTTCCATGGCAAGAGGATCGAGATGAAGGACAGCGGAGAGGTCTCTTACCTCCTGTCTTTCACGGCGGGGAAAGAGTTCGAGGCCACCACGGACGGACTGAAGACTACCGATGTACACCTTTTTGTCTACGACTCCTCCGGCGCTGAAGTCGGTAAGGACGTCTCGCCCGGACCGAAGTGTTCGGTTAAGCTCACGCCGGAGAAAGATGGGCAGTACAAGTTCGTCATCAAGAACACCGGTGGGGCCAACACGGTGACCTTCCATGTAAAGGTCGCGAACTGATGACTCGCGGCTTATTTTAAATAAGCTAGTGTCGTGAGTCATTAATTCGTTGAAGAATGGTGGCCTGAAGGCACCTGAAATAACGAGCCAGAACAATTGGGCTTTAGGACCGGGCCTTCTTTCGGCTACCCACAAAAGGCCCGGGGCTAAAGCCCAATTCTTGTTATACCCATATTCCGAGGCCTAAAGGCCTCGGCTCCCTCCGCCCCGAAAACGTTAGGTTTCTGCGAGACTGCCGCGCAAAAGTCCCACGACTTTTGCGCGGCAGTTTCGATAGGGATTCAGCTTTGTGAGTTATTTATCAGTTGAGATGTAGTATCGGCATGAAGTAAGAAGGGAAGCATTAAAAATGCCTATCGTGCATGGTCTCGAGTTCAAGGCTAACCAGTCTGAACTCGTCAAAGATCTAGTTCGTGAATTATTGAAAGACGGTAATTGCGCTGTCTATGCATTACATAATATGAAACCTAAGGGTGAGCTTCGCATGGCTTCGACACTACCTAGCCCGGCCCCGAAGAAGGCACGTGGCGTGTTCCTGCGAATACGGCCGGGAGCCACCGAGGCGATCATCGTGCGTCCCATGAATGCCAAGGCCGGCCAGTCACTGACAAAGCTGGCTAAGATTTCCATGGCGGAGACGCTCCAAATCATTCGGATTTGGCGCAAGCAAACGTCGCCTCACGGGGTGACATCTGATAGGGCTGAACGAGCTGACAAGATGACATCTCGCACGGCCTTGCACGAAAGCACTCCGCTGGCCTAGCTCTTAGCCAAACTATAGGACACTTGTGACTGTTGTCTTTACCTCCCCATCGACAGCAGTCACATCATTCTCGTGCGATCGTCGAAGCTGTAGAGCATTTTCCCTATTACTGTGAACTGGGTGAGTTCTACGAGTGCCGTTTTTGTTGGGAAAAACGGCGTCTAGATCTTTGCTTTCGGTATACACCTATAGGGAAAAAGCTGTAGCCGATACGCCAAAACAAGTCATTCTTTCCTAGCAAGCTCCGTAACCCAGGGCGACACACCCCAGCGAACAAAGAATGCGTTCGCTGGGGACCCTGTGTATGCCCTGAGCTGGGATAGTGCCGCCCCTTCGGGGCTGGCTTATAAGGTTGCTGAAATCGTCCTGATGGCGGGCTGAAGCCTCGGCCCTTCAAAACAAAAGCAGATACCCAAGATGCTCGCCTGGAATAGGATGTAAGCTATTGACCCTTCCGCATCGTCACCTCTCGTGCGAGGCCAAGCCGGTGTTCGAAATGTCAGTGGCATGAGAATGCACGATGCCTAAACTTCCAAATTCTCAAATTCCATGAGCCAACAGACTCTCACAACGCGGACGAAGGCCCTGATTATCGGGGACAGTGAGTTGGCGGGTCGCATTCGCGCGCACAATTGGTCGGAGACAGCTCTTGGCCCGATTGAAGGCTGGTCAGAAACATTACTCGCGACCGTGAATCTCATGTTGCATTCCCCATTTCCTACGGTTCTCCTGTGGGGGGTGGAGATGGTGTTCCTGTACAACGACGCGGCCATTCCCACTTTGACAGAGAAGCATCCGAGCTCCCTTGGCGGCCTATACCCGGATGTCTTTCACGAGGCCTGGGATCTGGTGAGCGGCGATATCGAAGCCTGTTTCTACCGAGGGGAGATGGCCATACGGGATAACATGTTCATCCCGATCCTCTCCCATGGTGTATTCGAAGACCATTATTGGAGCTATTCCCTCAGCCCGGTCTATGAAGGCGGCGTGATCGCAGGTGTTTACGACGCCTTCCGCAATACTACCGAGATCGTGATGGGGGCTCGGCGGCTGGGAGAACTCGCGGCTATTGTCGACTCCTCCGACGATGTGATTTTGAGCAAAGATCTGAACGGCATCATTACGAGCTGGAATGCCGCCGCCACACGCCTTTTCGGATATTCGGCGGAAGAGATGATTGGCAGCTCGATTCTCAAGCTCATTCCAAACGATCTTCACTCCGATGAAAAGATCATCATGGACAGTATTCGTGCCGGACGCCGCGTGGAGCACTTTGAAACCTCGCGCCTGACCAAGAGCGGTCAATTGCTCGATGTTTCACTCACCATCTCTCCGGTAAGAGACGAGCGCGGCAGGGTGATCGGAGCCTCCAAGATTTTGCGCGATGTTTCTATCCGCAAACGGCTGGAGCAATCCCTGTTGCAGGCAGAAAAGATTGCAGCCACCGGGCGCATGGCGGCGACGATTGCCCATGAGATCAACAACCCTCTCGAAGCGGTGATGAATCTCCTCTACCTTATTGGTCCCATGATTACTGATCCGGTCGGTATCAGCTATTTCCAGGCCATAGATACCGAACTCGGACGTGTGGCGCATATCGCCAAGCAGACGCTTGGTTACTACCGCGAACATGCAGCGGCGAGCCCTGTCGCTATTCAGGATGTCGTACTCCATGCCATCACCATCTATGAGCCACGATGTACGGCTACCGGCATTCAGATTAAGAAAGCGCTGAATTCGTCGAGAAGAATTGTGCTGCGTCGCGGCGAGATGATGCAGGTGGTCTCAAACCTCATCATGAACTCGATTTACGCGATGCCAACGGGCGGCGTCTTATCCGTCTCCGTGGAAGATGCGGCGGAGCCGGAAGACGGCATCGTCCTGACGATTCAGGACGACGGTGCTGGGATCGCGGAAGCTGATATGCCAAGAGTGTTTGACGCCTTCTTCACTACCCGTAGCACTGTAGGAACAGGCATCGGCTTGTTTGTGGCAAAGGAGTTTATCGAAGGCCACGGGGGCAGGATTGAGATCGAAAGCAGACAAGGCGTGGAAGATCACGGCACAACTGTTCGCGTCTTTTTGCCGATGTCCACAACGTATGCCCCCGCTGGTGAGGTTGTACACGCCAAGGGTTGAGCGGGAGATGGTTTGTGAGTGCAATCTCACGGTCATCCCATGTAAGCTGGTCAGCACATCATGAATCAAGGCACTGCAACCCTCAAAACTAAGAGCCACTACGAAATCCTCGACGGCTTGCGCGGCGTGGCGGCGCTCATGGTCGTCATCTTCCATACCTTCGAGGGGTATGGCGAAGGCAATCGATTCCTACAGCCGATCAATCATGGCTACCTGGCCGTCGACTTCTTTTTCCTGCTCTCTGGGTTCGTCGTCGCCTATGCCTACGATGATCGCTGGGGAAAGATGACGCAGTGGGAGTTCTATAAGCGTCGCCTGATCCGGCTGCAGCCGATGGTTATCGCGGGAAGCATCATTGGGGCGATTTTCTTCTACCTGCAGCGCTCTCCCCTGTTTCCATTGATTGCCACGACGCCAGTGTGGAAGATGCTGGTGGTGATGGTCGTCGGCTTTACACTGATTCCCCTTTTGCCTTCGATGGACATTCGCGGCTGGCAGGAGATGCATCCGCTTGACGGACCCGCATGGTCGCTCTTCTGGGAGTATGTCGCCAACATTCTCTATGCAGTAGGCATTCGCAAACTCTCCAATAAAGCTCTCGGCGTCCTGGTGTTTCTGGCGGGCATTCTGCTGGTGCATCTTGCGGTGATGGGTGGCCGGGGCGATGTGATCGGCGGCTGGACGATCGATATACCGCAGGTGCATATAGGGCTCGCTCGCTTGCTGTATCCGTTCTTTGCAGGCGTCCTGCTGCAGCGGCTAGGCAAGCGGATCCATGTGAAGGGAGCCTTCGGTCTATGCAGCCTGATGCTCATCGTCATTTTTGCCATCCCCAGAATTGGTGGGCCTGCCCATTTGTGGATGAACGGTCTCTATGAGTCGTTCTGCATCATTGTTCTTTTCCCGGTGATTGTTTCCATGGGTGCGGGCGATGAGGTTACGGGAAGGATCTCCACCAAGGTTTGCAAGTTCTTCGGGGAGATCTCGTATCCGCTCTATATCACTCACTACCCGTTGATCTATTTCTATACGGCCTGGACGCATGATCATCACGCTTCCGTACGCACGGGAGTGTTGCTGGGTATCCTGCTCCTGATCAGCAGCGTGACGATTGCCTATGCCTGCCTGAAACTCTATGACGAGCCGGTGCGTGCATGGCTGCAGCGGCGTTTCCTTTGGGCCAAATAGAGGATAGATTCTGTGACATCGGTGCATCTTCATCTATAGCGGTGTGGTTCTTGTGGTGGGTGCCCATTCATACGTAAAGACTGCGCATGAATGGGCACCCGGCTTACACTTTCTAGAAGCATGAGCAAAGAGCGGGAGAAAGCAGGTTCCGCTCTACGCTCGGAATGACAACCAGAAATGCAAAGACAACATACCCCTGTACACTTTCGGGAACTGCTCTAGGCCCGACTATTGCGTGTCCTTGACACAGCGGAATCCCAGGGTTCCCGAACGGTCGTAACCGGGAGCCATGAGGAGCAGCTTGCCGTGCTGGTCGTTTTTGTAAGCCTGCGGAAAATACCAGATTGAGCCTTGCGGCTGATAGTGATTGCCTCCGCGAACGATGGCCGCACGAGTGTGCTCGTCCACGTACTCATCGGTCCATTGCCACACGTTGCCAACCATATCCATCACGCCAAAGGGGCTCGCTCCCTGGGGATGAGCATCTACATCGCTTGGAGGAGGCAGCGTACGGCCCTTATCCGGCGAGGGTGCCAGCGCAGTTGTGGCACTGCTGTCCGACGGGCAGCCGAGTGGACCTCCGCTCCGTGAAGGGGCGAGCCAATCGCAGTTGCCCCAGGGAAAGGCGCGGCCGTCGTTGCCCTGCGCGGCATACTGCCACTCCCATTCGTGCGGCAGCCGCTTCCCTGCCCACTTTGCATAGGCGCGCGCGTCCTCGAGCGATACCCAAGTCACCGGCTTGTTGGCACCTCCATCAGGATAGGAGCCATCCTTCCAGTCCTTGAGGAAGTTGAGGCTGTCTTGCGGGCGATAGTGCGTGGCATCGAGAAACTTCTTGAACTCGCCGTTGGTCACCGGGTACTTATCGATGAAGTAGGGCTTGAGCTGCATGGGATGCTCATGAAAGCGGCGCGGGCTGTCTTCCCACGGATACTGAACGTCAACGCCGACATCGTTGGACCCTTCGATCTCCACGCCTTGCACACGGAAGGTGTAGTCGCCACCTTCGACACGGACCATTCCTTCAGGCGCTGAGGCGGCGCGTGGTGAAGGAGGGATATCGACGATCTGCTGCGGCAGGACGTGCCACTCATGCGAGTAGGAGGATAAGGGTTTCGCCGTCATCCCCTTCATCTTCTCCATGAGCTCCTTTAGCTTTGGATCCAGCTCACCGGAGGTGGCGAGGATCGCTGCGTAGCCGTGGCTCTCCGTGGGGAACGAAAGCAGCGCCTGATCGCCCTTGATCACGGGTTTGAGTTCCACGCCGTGATAGAGATCGAAGTAATGCGTGCCCGGCTTGTAGGGCGTCGTCATCTGATCTCCATCGACGTTGTACTCATTGCGGTTCACGATGGTCCAGAGTGTCTGATCGCCCAGCGGCCAGCGGCTGGAGAAGACACCATATCTCAGAGTCGGGTAGAACGGTTCCCAGCCTGGGCTTGCGAAGAACGAAGCAGCGGCACGCTCAATGGTTGCCACGCGACGTGTTGCCTCTCCGTCGCGTGGAGTGACTCCATTCCAGATGCCCCAGACGTTCTCCCAGCTCTCCCAGCCTTCGCCGTTGAAGAAGGCATATTGCAGAGCGTCGGTTTTGTCGCGGTCCCAGCGGCCCTGGATATTGACCTGATGACGCGGTTCAAGCCAGCGATATCTGTCCACCGTAGGAGTGAACTCATATTTGTACTGGCCCCAAGTGAGCACATTCCAGGCAAGAGCCTCATCGCTGGGGCCCATCTCTGGCTCAAACGCGAGCGGATGACCAGCTTTCTCAGCAGCGAGGGAAAAAGCCACCGGCACACCATCCTGCGTGTCGCCGTTCACTCCGTCCGCATCGATCTGCTTCATGAATTCTGCAAACGCTGTAGGCCAGTCTGTTCCCGGATCTCGCGTTCCCTCATCCCACATCATCATGGGAAACAGAACTTTTACGCCGCGGCGATGAAAGTCCGCCACCATCTGTTTCACGCCCTCCACACCGCCGGGCATGGAGCGTGCCATGTCATGCTGGTTTCGGTCGTCGATGCCTGCATTGGGATAAACCGGCCACACGAGCACGGCATCGATGCCACCGTAACGTTTCTCCACGTCATCGAGATAGCGGTCGACCGTATATTTGCCCGCGACGGGGTCATAGAGATATCGGTCATGCACCATCATCTGGGGCTGAATGAAGCTGTGCTGAGCCCATTGCAGCTGAGGCAGGGTGTAGCGAGAGCCGTCGTACCCGATGCGAATGAGGCGCTCCGTACGCCAGTGCGTGATGTCGGCGAGCCAATCGCGATGGCTGGATGGAGTGCAGGGGATGTATCCGCCCTCCCACGGGGCGTGCATCGTTAAGCACGGCGGAGGGGGAATTTGTTGCCCTGTGGCACGCGCCTTTGTGTCCTGTGCATAGACGTGCGAGGCGAAGATCGTTGTGAGCAGCACAGCCCTTGCGGTCGATTGAATCCTGCGGAGATGAGCGTTCATTTCATAATTCCCTTCGGACAAATAAGTTGTGAGGCCCGGCAGGCCAACGCGAAAGACGTGATGGCCGCATTCGTGGAAATGAAGAAGCAAACTAAGTTTGCGCAACTTCGCGCACAAGCTGGAGTGATTTGTTGTTTAAGAACTCCTCTACTTCGGCCATGCTGGGCATAGAAGGCTGCGCGCCCCTGCGTGTTACCGAGATGGCCGCAACCGCGGCGGCAAAAGTCGCGCTATCCAAGGGAGACTTTCCCAGCATGAGCGCGGTGGCGAAGCCCGCATTGAACGCATCGCCGGCAGCCGTTGTATCGATCGCATCGACAGAGAACGCGGGAACGAAACTACCTATGCGATCCTGCAATCCCAGATAGGTTCCATGGGCACCCATCTTCAGGACAACCCCTCGGCAGCCCTTGGAACGAAGTATGTTTGCGATTTCAGTGGGTGGCTGGGAATTTAATTCAGAGGGTTTCTTTCCAAGGTAGAAAGCCGCTTCCGTCTGGTTCGGAGTGAACCATGCGATGTCTTTGAAGATGCCCGGCGACAGATCACTCGCTGGCGCAGGGTCGAGGATCAGAGGCACATTCTCGCGGGCGCAGATACGTGCAAGATACTCGACGGTTTCCAGTGGTATCTCAAGCTGAGCCAGAACGATGCCGGCACTTCTCAGGATTGAGATGTTTGCATCAAGGTCTTCGGGAGTGACCTTAGAGTTGGCACCGGGGGACAGGACAATGCTATTTTCTCCTTGCCCCGAGACTACGATCACGGCTACACCGGAAGCGCCATCACTTGTAGAGGCGCCGGTTATGTCAACACCTGCGTTCTCAAGATAGCTCCGGAGTTCAGTGCCGAATGTATCACTCCCCAAGCGCCCGATGAGTCGTACGGGATAGCCAAGCCGAGCTACAGCGACGGCCTGATTCGCGCCCTTTCCACCGGGATGAATCTGGAAGTCGGACCCGATGACGGTCTCGCCCACGGCCGGAAATCTCTTAGTAAGAGATACCAGGTCTGTATTGATGCTGCCGACGACGACAATTGGCTTTTGCGCGGACAATGTGTTTCTCCTCGAAATAACGATGCAGTATTGCTAGGAAAAGAGTGGGGCGCAAGCGACCGCCGTCAAGCCACACAGAAAGAAGATAAACATCCATTTGAGACTAGTTTTTGAACGAGCAGGAGCTGCACTAAATTCGTGCCAAACAAACACGCCCCAGCAAGCTGAGATCATGGTGGCACCTTGCCCGATGGAGTAAGAGACGGCGGGTCCTACGATGTGCGCCTGTGAAGCCACGAAATTGGCCATCGCCCCGGTACACCAGATCGCTCCGCCTACGATACCCCAGAGATGCCAGTTGCCGGGCGCCTGCCAATAGCCTCGCATGGCAGCAGGTTCACGGCCATCGAGAGGAAAGCGCATGAGGAGATAGTTCACCGGCACGGCACAAACCGCTACGCCGAGAGTGAAGAACAGCAGGATGGCGTAGGGGCCAGGTGCACCTTCTCCCGTCATAGCCTTCGAGACGAAGGGGTAGAACATACCCATTAGGAGTCCGGCGATCAAACTAATGATGATGCCGCGACGGCTCATGGCTGCGCGTTCTGTTTCGCGCAGCCTGTAGGCTATGGCATCGAACACGATAGCTGCCACCACGAGAGCGATGCCGCCGAAGAGGAGAAGTGGATTCCCCCTGGGCGAGATGATGTAACTGCTGATGGCGCCAACAACAAGCGCCAAGCCGATACCAATGGGAAACGCAACCGCAAGGCCTGCTATGTCGATCGCGGCGACGAGCAGCAGATTCGCGATGTTGAAGATGGCGCCTCCTGCCATAGCGAGGAGGATCGGATGCATGCCGGAGTGAGCGATGTCTGCATAGAAAGATCGGCCCACAGTTCCCAGACTCCCGAGAGTTGAGCCCCACAGAATCGCTGCAGTAACCAGTCCTACAAGGAAGTCCCAGTAAAGCAGTTGAAACCTGTATCCAGGACAAAGCTTCATGGAGTTAGCCCATGATCCCCAGCACAGCATCGAGGAGATCATGAGCACCAGGGCAAGAAGATAAGTCTGCGGTTGAAACACGTTCGGCGCCTCCATGTTTTGTGATTGCTACTATGGCGTTTTTACTTCGTGCTGAAACTCTAACGCCAGGGCTAAAACATGAGTTTGGCTCCTAGCTGAAGAATGCGGCCTTCCTTTCCGGAAAGAACTTGACCGAACGGCACCTGGTTTCCGCTATTGTCAAAGCATGATGGACTTGTACTGCAAACACTCGTCCACTGCGAGTGATTGAACGCATTGAAGAAGTCGGCCCGGATGTTTGCGCGAAGGAAATCAGAAACTGTGAAGTTCTTTGCTGCTGAAAGATCGGTGTTTACTTGTCCTGGTCCGCGAATCACACCCGTTGCGGACTGTCCCTTCACATAGTTGGCAGGCACGCTAAACGCGGATGTGTCGAACTGACGCGAAAAGGATTTATCGAAGTGACCAATATTAGGGTTTCGATTCGTATTGAGAAGATCCGGCCCATCGAAATCAGAGGCGCTTGAACCTGTGTCGTTATAGGGGGTGTAGGTGTTCCCCGATTCCAGATTGATGATTGTGCTGATCTGCCATCCTGTCGCCACTTTTTTGAGCACAGGGTTCCACGTGGTTCCATAGGTTGGCTGGTAGGTGGCAGAACTTACGAAGCGATGCCGGTGCGAAGTGGAAGACTCACCTCTTCCCAGGCGCACGTGATAATCCCATCCAGAGCTGTCAGAGACCGTTTTGCCATAGGTGTAGTGTGCGAGAAACTGGAAACCATTTGCCATCCTGTGCTCGAACGACACGATGCCCGCGTTATAGAAGGAGTTGAGCCCAGGATGATTGGTATAAATCGTTCCGAAATTGCCAATATTATTAGGCCGAGCCGCGTTGAAGGCGCTCTGAGATGGCCACCCAACCTGATATGTCGGAAGGTTATCTGCCATCGGATAGAACCCCTTTCTTCCCTGAGCTCCTAGATATTGAAATTTGAGAACAGACGTTGCCGACAGTTGCTGCTGAATGTCAGCCTCGAATCGGTGAATGATAGGAACAGTAGCCGAGTTTTGATCAAAGGTGTAAGCGTCTTGAAAAGTCCCATCGGCAAATTTTCCTGATCCGGGGCCGGTGCTAATGGGATACGTTCCAGGGGCTACTTGCGGAGCCGTTTGGAATATCTGCGATTGATTCAGGTAGGGAGTATCGTCGGGAACGTTAAAGCGCGAGTTCGTCAGTTCGTCTCCCGTGAAATATCCAGGGATACCGGTTAGCGCCTGCTGGACCGCACCTCCTATTTGTGAGGCACCGCCGTTATAAAACAGCCCATACCCAGCCCTGATCACGAGCTTTGGATTCAGTTGATATGCAATGCTCAGACGCGGAGCGAAGTTGTGCTTTACGGCAGTTAAGAAGTGTTGCGGAATACCCGGAGCCAGCCCAGGAATTTGTAGCTGCCATCCCGGATAGCTGCGGTCTACCAACGCGCAGCAGAGATCGTTTTGAGCGTAGATCGGTTCATTCAGATCCCATCGCAACCCCGCGCTCAATGTGAGATTGTGAGCCAATTGCAGCTTGTCATTGAAATACGCACCCCAGTAGGGGAAAAACACATTGAGCAACGGTGCCGAGGCTCCGCCGCTGGTTAGATCGAAGCGTTGGTGAATGACACGTGGGATTCCCAGGACGACGTCTGCATAACCGTCTCCGCCCACACTGTCATCCGCAGTGCCTGCTTGGGTGAACGCTTGCTTGGGTTGCGCGTAGGTCGTAACGTTGAATACACCGCCGTACGAGACAGAGCGAACATAATCGAAGTCCTGTTCCCCTTTTTTGAAATAGTTCATCCCAAACGTCATGCTGTGGCGCCCGCGTGTCCACGTAACGTTGTCAGAGAACTGGAGGCTAGTCGCTTCGTTTTTGAATATCTCGTTGAATCCGACTGACGGATATCCATAGATATCCAGTGCAAGAACGCCGCGATTACTACCCGTACCTGTGTTCTGAAAGAGCTGGTTGAAGGGGTTAGCACTTCCGTTGAGTTGGGTGAGTTGTGAATCAGGAACAGTCACATACTGGCTATCACCGATGCCAAAGATAAATTCGTTTGTAAGGTTCGAGGTGAAAACATGAGCATCATTCACCATGAAGAGCTTCCCGTAATCACTAAGGTTTGGAGTGTAAAGCGGAAAGAGACCGCCGAGATTGTTGTCGACTCCATTGGCCCAATCAATGGCGAAAAACAAGCTGTTCTTACTCGTTACGACCACATCGAAGCGACTGTCGAAGCGGTAGGCGCTGGCTTCATGCTTTGCCGAGGTGACATAGTTATATCCGGCGGTGTTGGGAACATTTGGCGCAGGAAACAGTGCAGAGATTCCCTGGGACGCCGGGTCAACGAGTGGGGTTCCGTCCGGCTTGGTCGCTAGATCCAGCCGATTGTTAGGCACCGGTAGTCTGTGGCTTAATCCATTCGAGTCATAGGTAGTCGTATACGGATCGTAGAGTTGAACAGGATTAGGTCCGCTGAGCAATTCGCTGAAGTCTCCGTTCCTCTCAGCCAGGCTTGGCACGAGGGCGGTCGTGTTTGGCAACCCATCTCTTTCCTCCAGTCGCTCGTAATTCGCAAAAAAGAAGGCACGGTGTTGCAGCTTGGTAAAGATCTTGGGGAAACTGATGGGGCCACCAAGGTTTCCGCCAAATTGATTTCTGCGTAGGGTCGATTTATTTGTCAAACCCAGTGCTTTGTCATAGGGATTACGTGCATTGAAGATGTCATTCTCGATAAAGTCGAAGGCCTCTCCGTGAAGTACTGATGTGCCCGCCTTTGTAGAGACGGTGAGGGAAGAGATGTCATGGCCATTCGCGGCATTGAAGTCACTGACCGAAATCTTAGCGTCTTGAATCGCCTCTGTTGAAGGGGCAAAAGTGGGTGCAGAGCCATAGTTTGCCGTCGCATTGATCCCGTTGATGTAGTAGCCATTGTTCGATTGTCCGTTTGTTTCCCCACCGCTCGCAAACGTCACGCCTCCTGGACTGTCATTCGTGCCAGGGGTGTAGTTCGAGTTAGGGTTCACATTGCTTGCAGGAAAGGTGCTGATGCCGGCGGCGAGCGTTGTAATCGATGTAAAGTTGCGGCCATTGATAGGCAGATCACGAAACTGCTGCTGATCGACATTTTGGTCCACCGAGGCTTGTTCGGTGTCCAATAGCGGGGCGGCAGTGCTGACTTCGACCGTCTCCGTAACTTTCCCAGCGCTCAAGGTGAAGTCCATGCGTGAGCCCTGCTGAGTGGTTAAATCGATCGACTGCGATGTGGCCGGTTGGAAACCAGCCTTCTCGATTTGGATTACATAATGGCCGATGGTTAAATTTGAAAAGCTGAAGCGTCCTGCGTCATCTGTAGTTGTCGACGAGTCACGTGAGCGGTCGAGATCTTTCAATGTGGCTTTTGCGCCTGGGATGACCGCATTCGTTGTATCGGTAACTATTCCCGAGATGGAGCTGCGTTGTGAGAATTGACTCCACGCTGGACAGGTCAAGATCGCTAGAGCCAATAAGACAGCGATGATGTGAGTGCTGGAACGATGAAACATAAAGCCTCCAAGAGTTGATCGATAAGTCGTCATTGACGTTGGCCCCGTTGTTGTAAGTCCTGTTACCGTGCGTCCTGCGACGTGACGGTAACAGGGTCTGGCGCCGACTTGTTGAAGCTGGCGATCTCGACTGTGGCCCGGTAACTACTGATCAAGCGTTGAGCGAACTGGTAGTGGCCGCCCTGGCCCGTGTCTACTCTGCTCTTCTGGTTGACTTCCAGATCAAGCGTCACAGCTGCATGGGGGTACACATCGCCGGAGGAGTCAGCAACGACACGGCCGATGCTTCCCCGCTGCGAGAACTGCGCGTGTGCGGAACAAGCCATCCCAACAGTGAGAAGGAAGGCGCGCGGAAACCTGGCCAGGCGATAGATCCTCATTTGGCGACTCCTTTGAAAGCTTTCAAAATGACAGGCAACAAACTACCTACGCTCCGGCATTCTTGTCAATGTCTTTATTCAAAGTTCGCTAAATGAGCTGTTGGAGTGGCGGATAGGGCAGCTAGTGTGGTGAGTCGCTAATTCGTAGAAGAATGGAGAAGTTCAAAATGGCGCGATGCGTAAACTGTGCCGCTTTAGCAGCGTCGCCGGGCAGAGGGAGTCGTAGCCTTTAGAGGCTGCTGAAAGTCGCAGCGCGCTAAAGCACGTTACCTCAGCGGCTAAAGCCGTATTGCAATGCAAGCATTTACGGCACGGGTAAACCCGTGCCCTTAACGAAACATGACTTTTTCAGCACCCTCTAAAGGCTACGGCTCCCTCCGTCTGCCTGACGCTAAAGCGTTAGGGAACGCACTTCGCGCTGTGGTGAACAGGCCTTCATTCTTCAACGAAAGAATGACTTGCCTTTGATCAGAGAAGTTTCGCGCACGTGCTCAGAATATTTGAAATATTTCAAAGAGGATATAACATAGAGGTTTCGGCATTTTGCAACTAGACTCTTAGCACCTAACGGAGAAGCCGCCATGGCCAACATGCAAGAGATCGCCAAGATGGCAGGCGTCTCACTGGGCACGGTCTCGCATGTGCTCAACAATACCGCCAAAGTTCGAGAGCCGAAGCGCACGCGCGTGCTTGAGGCGGTGCAGGCGGCCGGCTATCAGCCCAGCCAATTAGCGCGCGGCCTGCGACGCGACACGACCAACATGATCGGGATGATTATCCCTGACATTACGAATCCCTTCTTCCCCGCAGTCGTTCGCGGCGCGGAAGACGTGGCTTTCTCCAACGGATATCGCCTGATCCTCTGCAACACCGACAACGATCACGCCAAAGAATTAATCCATCTGAATGAGTTGCGGACCTACCTGCCTGCCGGCCTCATTGTCATTCCATCGAGTTTCAGCGATCTTACGGCGCAGGCGGAGTCTTACCGGCGAGCGGGCACCGGCGTCGTATGCATCGACCGACTCCCCAAGAACTGGAGCGGGGATAGTGTGACCGCGAATCACGAAGCGGGAGCTTACAACGCCACTCGTCATCTGATTCAATTGGGACACACGAGGCTGGCAACGATCACAGGGCCTCTGCACCTTACCAACGCGAGGGAGCGTCTTGGAGGTTTCAGGCGCGCTGTGAAGGAGGCGAAGCTTCACCTGTCTCCGGAGTATGCCCAGGAGACCAGTTTCGACAAGCAAGGCGGGTATGCGAAGACTCTTATTTTGCTGCGTCTGATTCCGCGCCCGACTGCGATCTTCGCGGGCAACGACATGATTGCCCTGGGAGCCTTGCTGGCTGTCCGCGAGGCAGGCCTTCGTTGCCCTGAAGATGTCTCCATCATGGGCTTCGATGATCTGGACCTATGCGAAACCACGAACCCTTCCCTCTCGTCCGTTTCCCAGTCAGGCTACCAACTGGGTTCGACGGCTGCCCGCTTATTGCTTGACCGGAGGGAAGGCGACACTAGTCCGGCGAAACACATCGTTCTGGAGACATTGTTGAACCTGAGGCACTCAGTGGCGCCTCCGCCCGAAGCGCCGCAGAACAATTTGCCGGTGAAGAGGCGGCGCGGAAGGCAACAAAAAGAACGCGCATGAGGGTAGTACTCGGCTAGCGATTGAAAGATCTCCAAAACATTGTCAGACAGAACATCGGTAAAGACGAGCCCTGTTCGGCAACTCCGGTTTTCAGCAATAATAGAGGTACAGGTTGGCGTTTTTTGCGTTGCTAGCGTAAGAATCCTACCCCGAGCTGCGAGGCGAGCCGGGAAGAACTGCCATTACGCCTCCATCAGCCTTTTGGTGAGAACCTTTGAGCTTTCGTAAATACCTTGTGATTCTCTCCATGGTAGTCTTTGGGTCCAGCGGAGACGCGCTGCTGTCGCACGGCATGAAACAGTCCGGCGCGATCGATATTCATCACCTTCTGAATGTCTTCGCGATGCTGCCTAATCCCTACATCCTGCTTGGAATTTTTTCTCTGATCGTCTTCATGTGGAGCTACATGACGGCGCTCTCGTTTGCCGATCTGAGCTACGTGATGCCGGCGACGGCCATCAGCTACGTCGTAATGACGCTGCTCTCCATCTTCTGGCTGCATGAGCATGTCGGCCGGGAGCGCTGGTCGGGGATTCTGTTCATCGTTCTGGGGGTCGGACTGGTTGCTGGGGAACCCGCGCGCACGGGTGATTCGCCGGAGCCTGTTTCCAGCGTGAACCCAGAGGAGGATGGGCGATGAGAGCGGTGTACATATGGCTATGCATCGCCATTACGGTCTGCGCTGCCACTGCCGGAGATGTTCTGGTCGCGCTGGCGATGCGCCGCATCGGGGACCTGGACGAGCTTCGCCGCCACCGGGGATGGATACAGATGTTTCTTCGCGTGCTTTCCAGCGGTGTGCTCTTTGCGGGAATCTTCTTTATGGCGATCGCCTTTTTCAGCAACCTGATCGGCCTGTCGTGGGCCGACCTGAGCCTGATGGGTCCGGCTTCGGCTGCGCTCACTTACATCACCAATGCCGTGGCCGCGAAGTTTTTTCTGAAAGAGGTGGTGAGCCGCCGGCGCTGGCTGGCCACCGTATTTGTGTTTTGCGGCGTACTGATTCTGACCTTCAGCTGAACCGGGAAGCAGGGTCGGCGCATCATACCCGCAATAACGCGAATAAGGAGAATCGCAGCCCATGATCTCGTCCCCCTCGAATTCCGGCGCCGTGCCGGGTTCCGACGCCACGACGACCCGAAATGCAGATGGAGTCGCCACGAAGCAGGTCATACGTCGGGTAGCCGACTGGCGAGTTTCCGTTGTGGTGATCGCCGGATTGTGGGCAGTGATCTACATGATCGGGCTCTCGTGGCCGGCACTGCTGGATGATGTGGATACCGTGCATGCCGAGGCAGCGCGCGAGATGCTGCAGCGGCACGATTGGGTGACTCTGTATACGGACGGACTCCGTTACCTGGAAAAGGCTCCCATGATGTATTGGAGCCTGGCCACGAGCTACAAGATCTTCGGCATCAGCAACTGGAGCACACGCCTGCCGCTGATGCTTGCCTTGCTGGCGCTGGCGCTGGCTACCTATCGTTTAGGGGTGCGCGTCTATGGCGAGGCGGGGGGGCGGTATGCGGGAGTGGCTCTGGTTACCTCCCTCGGGTTGTATGTCTATACGCGCTTCCTGATTCCCGAAGTGCTGGTAACGCTGTGGCTGACTCTGGGCTACGACCTGTTCCTGCAATCGCTGGAGCAGGAGCGGCCGTCGCGCCTTGTCTGTTGGGGGTTCGCGGTACTATGCGCGCTCAACGTATTGACCAAGGGCCTGGTTGGACTGGTCTTTCCGTTGGGTGCGATCGGTCTCTTTCTGTTGCTCACTGGAGACCTGCGCCGCCTGCTGCGGATGCGTCTGATTTCAAGCACGCTGGTGTTCCTGGTGATCGCTGCGCCGTGGCACATCCTGGCAGCGCTGCGGAATCCTCCTGCGGGCCAGTCGCGCGGCTTCCTATGGTTCTACTTCATCAACGAACACGTGATGCGCTTCCTGGGCAAGCGTGTGCCGCCAGGATATGACACAGTTCCCCTGCTGCTGTTCTGGATCCTGCTGGCGGTGTGGCTCATACCGTGGAGCGCATTTTTGCCACAGGCGCTGCGCAGCGTTCCAGCATTCTGGAGCCGTGCAGCGCGGCCGTTCAACGCACAGCAACGGGCCAATCTGCTCTTCCTCCTATGGGCTCTGGTGATTTTGGTGTTCTTCAGCTTCTCCACGCGGCAGGAGTACTACACGATCCCCGGTTTGCCTGGGCTCGCGCTGCTGGTCGGCGGATGGCTGGCGCGTGAGTCGTCGCCGGACGCGACGGAATCGGATCGCAGGGCAGGGAGGATATCCTCGGTTGCCTTGTTGGTCATCGGAGTGATCGCCTTTGTGGCCGGCATGTACTTCCTCTCCGTCTCACACACGCCTCCACCCCGGGTGGATCTGGCCGATCTACTGAAAGCGAATCCTCAGGACTATAACTTTTCGCTGGGGCATGTCTTCGATTTGACCCCGCGCGCGCTAGGCTTGTTTCGCCTGCCACTGCTGGGGGCCTCACTGGCACTGTTGCTGGGCACTGGGAGCAACTGGATCATGAGGCGTCGTGGGCGGCCTGTCGCGGGAAATATTGGGTTAGTGGCGATGATGGTTGTCCTGCTGGCTTGTATCCACGTTTCTTTCGGCATTTTTTCTCCGATCCTCTCCTCCTATAACCTGGCGGCGGCGATTCAACAGCGGTATCAGCCGGGAGATGTGATCGTGATCGATGGCCCCTACGATGAGGCGTCGACGCTGAATTTTTATATAGGAGTCCAGGTGCATGTTCTGCATGAGCCGAGCGGGAATCTCTGGTACGGCGCGAAGTTTCCGGATGCTCCGCCCATCTTCGAGACGTCGGAATCCCTGGCGGCTAAGTGGAACGGGAAGGCACAGATTTTCGTATGGTCCGATCAGGAAAACCCGCAGGAACTGCATGGACTGAAATCGTTCTTGCTCGCGCGTAGCGGAGGAAAGTCCATCTTCACGAATCGCGCGCCGGCTACATGATATCGGCCACGCATCCAGATTTATCTGATTAATTTGTCTGGTGGCCGACATAACGAAGACGTGAGGGCGGAGGGAAGGAAGAGAGAACTCACAACAATTGCCGGCTGAATATCTGCGGGCAAAAGTTGAATCGATTCTGCGCCCAACGCCACACCTCCAGCATCAAAGATTTCGAGAGAAATGGTTATGCCTACTTTCGCTATCATGACAATTGCCGTTGGAGGCATAGTCACTTCAACGATCGTATTAATTCTTTCCCTAGTGGGTGCGGTAAAGTTTCGCCGGGACGCCCGGAGGGACCGCGAAGCCTTTGCCCGCCTGGGTAAAGATCTGCCTCCTATCTCCGTGCTGAAACCCGTTCATGGCAACGAGGCACGGCTGAAAGAAAACATCGAGAGCTTCTTCCGTCAAGATTATCCTCGGTTCGAGATTTTGTTTGCTGCCGATGAGGCGGATGATCCCGCACTGCCCGTGATCCGAGAGATCTGCGCGCGATATCCGAACATTCCTACTCGAATTATGGTGACGGGAAAGCCGCCCTGGCCGAATGCGCAGAACTACTGCTTCCATCATCTGACCGCCGTAGCGGCACATGACATCTTATTGACCAGCGACAGCGACGTCGAGGTTGGCCCGGACTATCTGCGCGAAGTCACGGCGCCGCTGCTCGATCCTAAGGTTGGAGCCGTCACCTGCCTCTTCCGCGGCAAGAGTGCTGGAGGATTCTGGGCTGGCTTCGACGCCATCGGCATGTCCGTAGAATTTACGGCGGGTGTTCTGGTCGACAATCTTCTGGAAGAGACGAAGTTCGGACTAGGGCCAACGATCGTGGTTCGGAAGGACTCGATTGGAAAGATCGGTGGCTTTGCAGGTGTCCGCGACTATCTATCGAACGATTTTGTTGTCGGCAACTTTATCTACAAAGCCGGCTACAAGGTGGTGCTCTCCGGTTATGTGGTCGATCATGTGTGTTCCTCCAAAGGCCTTCGGCCGATGTGGGAGCGGCAGTTGCGCTGGGCGATGGGTACGCGGTACTCGCGGCCAGCGGGCCACTTCGGTTCGGTGCTAACCTTCGCCGTCCCGTTCGGAATCCTTGGACTGATAGCGGGATGGATGCTCGGTCATCCGTGGCTGGGGGTCGATCTGTTTGTCGCATCGCTCGTGAACCGGATGCTGGAGTGCTGGCTCATCGGCTGGTGGGCTGCGGGCGACCGTATGGCTCTGCGTTGGGTGCCGCTCTATCCTCTGCGGGATCTGTACGGCTTTATCGTGTGGTGTGCGAGCTACATGAAACAACGCACCCTATGGCGCGATACGAACTATCGGCTGCTCAAGGGCGGCAAGTTAGTGGCGGTGCGGGCCGATGGCTCTGTCCTTGATCCGGAGTCGGCCCGGTCGATCACTCCAGAGGCTGGACACTTTTAGGAGAGGCCGGAGCTTGGGGTTCTGCGTTTGAACATTTTCATTGAAAAGTGGAGACGTTGTGAATAGCGCGTAGCGCTAACCGTGATGCTTTAGCGTCGCGGGACGGATGGAGCCGAGGCCTTTAGGCCTCGGAATAGGGTGGTAGCAATAAAAACCCTTCAGGCCCGGGCCTTTCGTTTATGCTGCCGAGATGGATCGTGCTCCACAAGATACCCGGACTTACCATGTCACCGCCGTAACGACACAACGTCATAGCCTTTTCCAGGTCACAGCCAAAGCTGAATTATTGCAGCAGACGATCTTTGACTATCGCAGTCAGGGAAGATTTCTTCTGCATGCGTTCGTCATTATGCCCGATCATTTTCATGTTTTGATTACACCTGCCCCGGATGTTTCGCTCGAGAAAGCGGTGCAGTTCATCAAGGGAGGATTTTCCTTTCGATTGAAGAACAAGTTCGATGTTTGGATGCGGAGTTTTAATGAGAGCCAGATTGTGACAGAAGAGAAGTTTGTGGCTTGTGTGCGGTATATCGAAGACAATCCCATTCGCAAGAAGCTTGTGTCGAGAGCGGAGGATTATCCTTATACCTCCGCGGGGCGTGGCCCGTTGGATCCCATGCCGCTTCACCTCCGGGCCTAAAGGCCGATTATTGCTTGGCCCTTATTCCGTAGCCTAAAGGCTACGGCTCCCTCCGTCTCCCTGACGCTGAAGCGTCAGGGAATGCGCTTCGCGCTGTGGTGAATAGGCCATCGTTCTTCAACGAATAACGGCTCACCACCCTAGAACAACAATCGAGCGCCGAATTGAAACTGCCTCGCGGGGTCGCTGTTGGAGATGCCCGCTGTTGGAATCATGAAGGTGCTTGCAGGCGTGAGCCCGTTGCCGTAGGTCGTTGTCAGCTTTACGTAGTTGCCGTGGTTCAGGACATTTGAAACCTCGGCCCGGCTTTCTAGGTTCAGCCTTCCCACCACGTGAAACGTGCGTGTCAGCGCCAGGTCCGTCTGTGCCTGTGCAGGTCCCCTGAAGGAGTTGCGTGAGACTCCAAAGGCTCTGTCGGCAAGGATTCCATCACCGTCGTTGTCCACGCCCGAGAGTGGATTGACCGGCAATCCAGTGGCCGCAACCGTTACTCCTGTAAGGCGAATCGCCGCGGGAAGATTCAAGATTCCCGTAGCGACAATGCGATGCCGCTGGAAGTAATCAGAGGGACCACTTTCGCCGGTCTTCACGTTCCACACGCTGGGAGTGCCGGTCGAGTTGCCGCCCGTGAAGAACACATTCGTAATGTTGGAGCTCAACAGGTACGCCGCCTGTAACTGGAATAGTTTTCCAAAGCGCCGAGATATCTGCACCTCGCCCGAAGTGTTCCGCGAGTTTCCCACGTTGTCTACCTGCTCGACGTTGGCTACAGCGATCTGTGTCCCATCACTTCTGGGATAGAAGAGATAAGGCCTTGTAGCGTTGGCCGCTGCCGTCGTTCGCGTCTGTCCTGCGGCGGTTCGAATAAAGGGAGCTGGAGCGTTCAGGTTATCGAGCATGAGCTGATGCCTCGAACCCATAAATACGGCATCGATTTGAAGTACCCAACCTTTGGGCAGCCTTTGTTCGATGCCTGCTGAGGCCTCCATCGTGTAGGGGTTCTTCAAGTTCGGATTGAGCAGCATGATGTCTCGACGATCCGCCGCTCCTCCTACTGTCGGTGGCGTTGGGTAAGACGGATTCGAGATGGTGTAGCTCGCCGCAGAAGAGTTCGGCCCGAGGTTCAACGCGTTGCGCTGCAACTGTCCATAGATCTGATCGTAGAAAAGTCCCGCTCCGGCGCGAACGATGGTGTTGCCATTGCCGAAGGCGTCCCAGGCGAGGCCCAACCGTGGCTGTACGTTGGCAACGCCAGAGCTATTGGATTGGTAGTCGTAACGAACTCCCAGATTCGCCTTGAGCCTTTGCGTTGCCTTCCACTCGTCCTCGGCAAACGCAGAGACAATCTCCTGTCCATACTGCAGGACCTGGGCACCCACAGTTTGCGTGTACTTCAGAGGCTTTTGATTGGGAGTCGGCGCTCCTGCAGCGAAGGTGTAGGTTCCAAGCGGTGTGCTGATGAAGTTATAGTCCGTGTACTGATGGATGTAATCTCCGCCAGCGGTGATCGCATGGGTGCCGAAGGTCTTTGAGATCGTCTCCGCCGCCTGCCACGCCTGTGCCCTGAGATGCTCAACAGCCGAGCCGCCTGTGGTCGAGTAGCTGGGCCTCACGATCTGAATGCTCGCGGTGAGAGGCGTGTACCAGAGAGGCAGCGAGTTCGAATAGGAGATTCGGAAATCGTTCAGCCAACTGCCGAACATGGAGCGCTGGGTGATCTGTCCCGCCGCACTCTGCTGGATGTCGGTTCGCGCAGCGTTCGCCTGAACAAATCCTCCGACAATATCGTTCAGGTTATTGGTCTTGAGAAAGTCGCCGTTCAAGCGAACCGTCGTAAACTCTCGATCGCTCCACTTACGGTCCAGCCGCACCAGGCCCATGTAGGAGTTCTGGATTCCATCGAAGAACCCCGACACAGGTGACTGGATGAAGGCACCGCGCTCCTGATGCTGTTGCTCATAGGAGGCGAGGAAGTAAGTCTTGCCCCGTTGCACTGGACCGCCAATGGTGCTGCCCCACTGCTGCTTGGAGTTGGGCACATGAAACGTCGAGACGGGTGGCGCTGCCTGAATTCCAGAGGGTCTCACGTACCCAAACGCTTCTCCATGGAACTCGTCGGTGCCCGATCGTGTCGAGAGGAGAATGACACCTCCACTCGATCTGCCGTACTGCGCGAGATACTCGTTGGTAAGAAGTTTGAACTCGCCGATGGCAGAGATCGATACGTTCTGTTGTGGCCCGTTAGAGAGAATGAAATCGGAGTCCGTACTTCCGTCTAGCTCGTACTGTGTGAAGCGGAACGACTGATTGTTGATCGTCAGCCTGGTTGAACTACGACCGTCCGACCCCGAGCCCACAGTATTTCTTGCCCTGGGATCGACCATCGCAAACTGCGCGAGATTTCGATTGGTACTCGGCAGTTGTGTGAGTTCGGTAGGGTCGAGCGTTCGCGCCAACTCCGGAGCCGTCACCAACTCTGCTGAGGAGGTGTCGAAGACTGTAATGGTCTGCTGCAGGGGATCCACCCCAAGGAACAAGGTGAGCAGTGAGTCGCCCGCCACAACGCCTTCACGGGTCAGGCGGTTCATTCCGAGCCCCGTCGCGGTTAGGCGATAGGACGTTCCGACGATCAGCGAGTGAAAGACAAAGCTTCCATCGTTCTGACTGGTAGTTTCCAGGCTCTTACCAGACACATCCATGAGGACTATGTTTCCTCCGGCAATGGTTGCGCCGGAACTGTCCTGCAGGACACCTCGAATCTCTGTAGCCGCAATTCCCTGCGCGACGGTCTGCACGGCTGACTTCGGTTCCTGGGCATTTATCAACGAGAACGACGAGAGCAGGACCAATCCAATGACACACGAGATCACACGGGCAAGATTTCTGCACGAAGACATGAACGTACCTTTCTGTTGCAACGTCCGGACGTGCCGTGACCTGCTTGTTGTTGAAGAGGGTGAGACTTTTGAATTTCCTGCCGGTACGCGATAGAGATGGTCCGCTCTAGACCATCTCCAGCGACACCTTCTGCTCGACCTTGACCGCGCGCTTTCTCCACGCGGCCAGCCTGCGCAGCGCCAGCGAGAATCCGGTCCATACCAGGAGAAGCGCAGCCAACGCTGCAATCAACGCGATCGACTGCCCTGTCATACCGTATAGCTCGCCCGTATGCAGGTCGCGCGCATAGAGGCGCCATTGGCGGCCGCGCGGCTGGCTGCTGAACGGCTCCCACCGCACTACCTTTGCATTCTTAAAGGAGAGAACGAGTTGCGCTCTTTCCTGAGGACGACCGCCCTTTCCGTCATCGATGGAGAAGGTAACGTTCTTGTCCTTCTCTCCTGGCATCCGGAGTGACAGGCTGTACCAGCGTGCATCCTGCGATTTCGCACGCGCGATCAGAGGATCAAGGAGAGTGAGATCGGAGATGGCACCGTGCTGCATCTGCCGCTCCGCTGGAGTTGCCGGCAGAGGAGTTCCCGCTGCGCGATAGAGCAGCCCGTTGGCCCAGCTATAGGCCATGATCGAACCGGTTGCAGAGATTACGAGCAGCGGCACTGCCAACCAGAATCCTGCGATGTTATGCAGATTCCACTCGCGAGCCCTGCCCGCCAGGTTCCTGCGGAACGTCAGCGCGGACTTCAGATTTGCCGATCGCCAGCGGCGAGGAAACCAGAGGATCAATCCACTTAGCAGGAGGAAGGAGAAACCGAGGTTGGCTGCATCCTTCACGTACCGTAGCCCCTCGTGCTGACCGCGGCTCAGTGCGACCCAGCGGTGCAAGTCGCGCACGGAGTTGAAGAACACCCGAAGCCGGCTGGCACCCCGCCCCAGCACCTTGCCGGTGCAGCCATCGACGAGCAGAGTCGTGTCGCCCGGCAATGTTACTTGAGCGGGCACGCCAGGGTCGGAGAAGAGTTGAACCGCCGTGGGAGCCTGACCGCTTTGAGTCTGAGCCGAAGCCAGAATGGTCGATGGAGCCGCACAGACTTCGCCCGGCGACGGCATGCTGGGCTTGATGGCCCGCTCAGCGAATCGGACGATCTGTGGCTGGAACGCGAGAATCGTTCCGGTAGCCGCCATATAGGCGACTCCTAAGCCCACCGCGATTCCAACGATCAAATGCGCCCAAAACAAGAGGCGTCGTACGCTCATGCTGCTGTCTCCATGGGGATGGAGGCCGTAGAGCTATACCCCTAAAAGGCCTGCTCGTGAGCCATCATCGCCGATCTCAAGAATCACCCGGGCGCTTCGCCAAAAAGACTCCCGGGTAATTCGCCACCAAATGAAGACTAAATTGGTCCTATATTTAAATCAAGTCCGTCTTGACCTTCCAGGCACTTGTGGAGAAGCCCATTGAGGCCCAGGCGAGTTATCAGTGCTGTCATCGTTCCACTGCGAGATACAAAAAGCCTTGACGCTACGGGCGCAACGGTTCGCAAAGGAACGCGACGGCATTTGTATTAGGGAAGATGCTTGCCCTAAGCACTATAGCCGTTGCGTATCGTCGCGAACCGTTGCGCCCGTAGCGTCAAGGCTTCCGCACCCGCAGTGGACCGATGACAGTACTTCCGATGTCCTAGACCCCTGTCATAACAGCGCGTCTGTACGAACCCAAAGTATTCGTATGAGTCGCAACGCGCTCAGGAGATCACTTCGATGGCATCGACCCGTGATGGATAAAAGGCCAGGTGCTCTTTAATGCTGGCGACAGCCTCATAAGGTTCTTCATACGTCCAAACGGCATATTCCGATTTCGCTCCGCCGATAGGAATGCTGTAGTACGTGCAGTCACCCTTGTACGGACAATAGGTGTAATGCGTGGTCCGAACCAGCAAGGACATATCCGCATCGCTGCGCGGCAGGTAGTAGACAGGAGGATATCCCTGCTCCTCCAGCCGCAGAGCTCGTGTCGATTCAGCGACGACCTTGCCGGCGACTGTTACGCGCACAGTGCCCTCGGCCGGAGAGATCGTGATGGGATGGTCCGGCCCAGGGATTTTGATTTCCTTTTCTTTGATAGACATAGTGCTCCTCATGGTGCCAGCTACAGCTTAGACCCGCCATCGACTGGAATGCTTGCCCCTGTGATCCAGCGTGCGCCATCGGACGCCAAAAAAGCGACGACATCGGCTACGTCCTCGGGCTTGCCGAGCCGTTTCAAAGCCTGCATTCCCAGCGCAACCTCGCGGCCAGTTTCGGTCTTCGTGAAATTCGACATATCCGTGTCGATTACGCCTGGTGCGACAGCGTTGACGCGTATGCCGCTCGGCCCAAGAATAGCGGCCCAGTTCTTGACCAGAGTCTCGAGTGCTCCTTTGGTAGAGGCGTAAGCAAGGACCGAAGGGTTTTCTATACCGGGCTTGCCCACTACCATTCGGGCTGCGAGAGAAGAGACAACAATGATGTTGGATCCCTCACCAAGAACCGGCAAGAGCTCTTGCACCAGGAAGAATGGTCCTCGGACGTTGGTCGCAAAGAGGTTGTCAAAATCCTCTACCGTGTGATCCGCGATGCGTGCCGCCTTGCTGATTCCGGCATTGAGCACAAGCACATCCAATCGATCGCCGACGATGGAACGCACCTGTTGGGCGAGCAGAGCAGCGCCGTCCGGTGTTCCCAGGTCTGCCGAGATGGCATGGGCGCGGCCACCTTTCGTTTGAATCTCGGAGACGATGGATTCCGCTTCCTTGGCGGAACGGCCATAGTGAACCAGAACGTGCGCTCCGGCCTCGGCAAGCGCCAGTGCGGTCGCGCGGCCAATCCCTTTCGATGCGCCTGTCACAAGCGCTGTCTTGTTTTGCAGTGTAGCCATGGTTCTCTTTGTCTCCTGTCAGTAATGGATACGACAATTGCGGCATCTGCCGTGAAGGAAGAGCCGGCTTGGTTCGCCGGCTCTCCTTCACGTCCGCAGGTATGCCTTCGCTTCAGACTCTCGAGCCGCGCGTCTGCGGTGGGTCAGGCGTTCGTGCCGCCATCGATCGTCAGATTCGCCCCCGTAATGTAGGAGGACTCCGGACCGGCAACGAACGACACGAGCGCGGCGACCTCATCAACATGACCATAGCGGTTGAGTGCTGTGGCAGCAATCTGCGGCTCCGCCCAATCGCCCGCCGCGGGATTCAGGTCCGTATCGATCGGACCAGGCTGAACATTGTTGACCGTAATGCCCCGGCTCCCGACCTCTCTGGACAAGCCTTGCGTAAACATCTTCACGGCGCCTTTCGTGGCCGAGTAGGGCACTAGTCCTGGAGTCATCATGCGCTCGCCTACGCAGGAACCGATGTTGATGATTCTGCCACCATCATTCATGTGCTTCAGCGCCGCCTGTGTCGCAACAAAGACGCCGCGGATATTGATGTTAATGACGCGATCCAGCTCTTCCAACGTGGTGTCTTCGAACTTCTTCGGGATAGCGGTGCCCGCATTGTTCACCAGCACATCCAGCCGACCCAGGGTCTCGACGGCCTTTTCGACCGCAGCCTTGACGGCTTCGGCGTCGGCCGCATCCGCCTGGATCGCGACGGCCTTTCCGCCAGCGAGTTCAATCTCCTTGACCACGGCGGAAGCCGAGCTGGCATCCTTCGCGTACGTGATGGCTATGCTTGCTCCATCCGCTGCCAGACGCTTTGCAATCGCTGCGCCAATACCCCGGGAACCGCCGGTTACCAGTGCCACTTTATTGACTAACTTAGACATGGAATCTCCTTTGCCTCTCTATGAACAAATTCACTACTTCGTTGATTCAACTGACGGTCATCTTGCTCGAAGTTCGCAGACTGCCTACTCTCAGGCTGCCTATCTGATGTGCCATTATTGCAAGCGGACTTGGCACTCCCTGGAATACCAGCTATTCCCAAGAGGAATGCATGAGGGAGAAGAAGAACCTTTGTTTGGTCTGTGTTCTTTAGCTCTGACAATGAAACGAAAGAATCGCCGCTCCTCGCATAGAATCCATTCCATTGAGGAATACGGAGGCTGGTTTGGACAAATTCAGTGCCATGCAGATGTTCGTGAGAGTGATCGAGAAAGGAAGCTTCTCGGCTGTCGCGAAGGAACGTGGAATCGGCCAACCTGCGGTCAGCAAACAGATCTCCGCGCTGGAAGATGAGCTCGGCACCGAACTGATTCACCGCACCTCTCGTACCATTGCACTGACGGAGGCGGGCCGCGATTTTTACGAGTCTGCTTTGCGCATTCTTGATGACTTTGAAAGCGCGACATCGCGAATCGGTCGAGGCCAGACCTCACCGAAAGGCCTTATCCGCGTGACCGTTCCTCCCACGTTTGCCCGCCTTCATATGGTGTCGAAGCTGCCTAGTTTTTTTGCGGCTTACCCCGATATGGCCGTTGAGATGGCAGGGTCAGAGAGTCCCACAACGATCATGGAAGACGGCTTCGATTTGGCGATTCACTCGGGTGACCTTCCAGACTCTACTCTGGTTGCGCGAAGATTCGCGCAGACGATGATCATTCTCGTTGCCACACCTCAGTACCTCATACGTTACGGGGCACCGGAATCTCCGGAAGATCTCCACCGTTTTCGATCGGTTGTCTTTGTCGAGCGAGACTCGGTACAGCCGTGGACCTTTGGCTCCGGGCAGGATGCGAAGCGCGTTATCCCCGCAGGAGTCTTTCGAACCAGCGATATCGAACAGATGCGGATGGGAGTCCTTGAACATCTAGGGATTGCCCAGGCCCCGGCATGGCTCTTCGCCGCAGAGCTTAGAGAAGGCACCGTGCTTCGACTTCTGACTCCCTTTGAGCGAACCGTACCAATCCTTGCCGTACGGCCCGCCAGCCGCCGGATGTCCACCAAAGTTCGCATCTTCATCGAGCATCTGGAGAAGACCTTCGCGCTCTGCTCTCAGTTCAATCCACGACCTAGTTAAGAGTGCTCGATATAATTCCTGCATGAATACGCCTCAGGCTGGAATCTTCGCTCTTGGAACGTCCTCTCACGCCTACCTGGAGTTTGACCTTCTGGATGCGAAGAGCTGCAAGAAATTCGCCTCTACCATCTCCGCTATCCGTGAACCACGGACCACCACCGGGGGAGTGAACTTCGTCATCGGCTTTCGGCCCGAACTCTGGCGCGATATTGTTCCGGCGGACGCCCCTGCGGACGTAGAGGGCTTTAACCACGACATCAAGGGCACAGAAGGATTCGTTATGCCAGGCACGCAACATGATGCGCTGATATGGCTCTCCGGCAGTGCTTATGACGTGATCTTCGATATGGCCCGCACGGTCATCCATGAGCTCGCAGGCCAGGCCACGCTGGGGGAAGAGACCTCGAGTTGGCCGTACCGGCACGATCGCGATCTTACCGGCTTCGTCGATGGCTCGGAGAATCCGACGCTACTCGACGCTCCCATCGCAGCACTCCTGCCCGAAGGAGTGCCCGGTGCCGGCGGTTCAGTCCTGTTGCTGCAAAAGTGGAAGCACAAGGTAACGGAGTGGGAAGCTCTGCCGGTCGAACAGCAGGAGCGCATCATGGGACGAACCAAGCAGGACAGCATCGAACTCGAGAACAAGCCAGCGGACTCGCATGTCGCTCGCACCGACCAGGACGAGTTTGGGAACATCTTTCGTCGCAACATGCCCTACGGAAAGGTCGACGACCATGGCACGGTATTCGTTGGATTCAGCGCAGACCAGAAGCGGCTTTCCAGAATGCTCGATAGCATGGCGGGGATCATCACCGGCACGCGCGATGCGCTTACACGCTATACACAGCCGTTGACCGGCTCCTATTATTTCGTGCCTTCTGTCGAGAGTCTGCGGAACTTACGGTAAGACGAGGAGCTTCATCTCTCTAGCTCTGGATGTTCCGAGACACTCAAAGTATTTCCGTCGGGATCCTTGAACCAGGCGACCCTTGCGCCGGTAGGCGAAGTCCAGATGCCCAGCTCATCCTGATCCATGCCCCCATAACGCTCGAAGTGAACTCCGGCTTGCCCCAGACTCTTGACGGTTGCAGTAATCTCCGTGACTTGCCAACCCAGGACCGTGCCATGGGCTGGGGGGAGTTCTTTCGCCATGCCAAGACGCAGCATGATGCCATTGGCCTCAAAGACCAACGCGAACGGCGGCTCTTCCAGGATCAGGCGAAGGCCTAGAGTGTTCTGATAGAAATCCTTCGCGCGAGGTACGTCGACGATGGTGACAAATCCGATGATGTTGTATTTGCCGAGTCCGGATAGTTGTGACATGCGGCCATCATGAACTCTTTTATCGATTGTCGCAAGAATGCTCTTACGCCATCATGTATCTCTATTGCGACGTTGTCAGCTCAGGCATCAGGCACTTTCGTAACAGCAAAAACTTCGCTTGTTCAACGGCCCTCCGCACGCCACACTAACTCAGCGATGTGCGCTGCGAGTTGGGACCGCAAACCGGATGGCAGGTTATGCCCCATTCCTTCAATCAGTACGAGTTCTGCGCCAGGAATGGCTTCAGCCGTCGCGCGACCGCCGCTGACGTCACACATGCGATCAGCGAGCCCGTGGATCACGAGGGTAGGGATTTCCAGATGCCGCAGGCGTTCGGTCCGATCGCCTGAGGCGACGGATGCGATCGCCTGACGAGCGACGCCGACTGGATCGTAAGAGCGGTCGTAGGCGCGACCTGCTCGCTCGGCTACTTCCTTCTCGTCGCTCGGATAACCAGGCGAGCCGACGATGCGGAAGGCTCGGAGGGCTTGCTGAATGACGTCGTCGCGGGTGACTGGGCGTGGGCCGGCGAACACTTCTCGGAGTGCGTCCGGCGAGGCCTGCCCGACGGACATGTTGCCCGTTGTCGACATCATCGAGGTGAGAGAGCGGACGCGATGCGGATGCTCGATTGCCATCGTCTGAGCAATGGCGCCACCCATAGACGCGCCGACGACATGCGCCTTCTCGAAGCCGAGCACCTCCAGCAATCCCACCGCATCGGCAGCCATACCCGACAGCGTGTACGACACGGACGACAAGTCGCCGGCAAGCGCCGCGGGCAGGTCTGGAGGTGGGGCCTTCGTCAGGTGTGTGGAGAGCCCGATGTCACGATTGTCGAAGCGAATGACTTGCAGCCCGTGGTCAACGAGCGCATGGCAGAACGCGTCCGGCCATGCAATGGATTGCGCGGCGATGCCCATAATCAGCAGCACCGCAGGCGCAGCCGGGTTCCCGAGGCGCTGGTAGGCGATGTCGATCCTGGCTGGCCCAACCTTCGATGCCTTCTCGTCCACGATAGAAGCGTCGAATCCGTTCACCAACTCTGTCATGCCGATCCCCTTATTCGCTGTGGTGTAACAGCTCTGCCTTTTGAGGCATGCTTAGCTTGTTGAAGCTACGCGAATAACAACTCAAAATCTAGTCTTGTTTCAGTGCTTTAGCTTTGTTACTTTCAGACTAGAGGGGCCAGAACGACGCGTCGTTCCGAGCGGCTGCAACGCAGCCTGCTGGGTCAGCGAGGCTGAGAGGGTGGACTCGCTATGCCATCGGCATTCCATGCGGTGACACGGTAACTGACACCGAAGAAACCGGGATGTGGATCGGCCCAGGGGTCGTCGGTATCCGTGGCGCACTTGTCGCAGACGACCACCCACTGTTTTGAAGTTGGATCCTGGCGTTCGATAGAGTAGCGAACAGCGACGACGGGGCCGAAATACCACCCATTCAAAGCAAACGCTTCGCTAATAGCGGACGGCAGATTCAGGCGACACAAGAGGTTCCAGCGATAGCGGCCCGACTTGCAGCCAGGACTCTCCTCGAACAAAAGTTCGAGGGGTTCGGTGCAAGACGTGGCGGCCACTACCTTGGTCGGGCTCCCACGTCTGCAGGCACTGTCGTCCTATAGTCCACTCCTGAGCCGTGAGGCTTAGTTGATCGTGATTTGCAGCGCGTTCGAGGCCACAGCGCCGGGATTCGTCGCGGCCACTGTTGCGGCTCCCGCGCTCGCCAAGTCGCTCGCCGGGATCGCGACTGCAACATGTGTTGCATCGACGATAGTGGCTGTACGGTAACTTCCATTCCACGTCACCGCGACTCCCGGAAGGAAGTTCGAGCCGGTCAGGGTCAGCATGGTGTTTCCGCTGCCGTGCGTGATCGTCGTTGCGGAACTGGATATCAGGCTTGCCGCGGTGTTTGTCCCCAACTCCTGTGGGGCCACAAACGGTCCGCGCAGAAGGATCATCTCCGCAACCGCCGGACTAATGCCGAAGTTGTCGTAGGAGAGCAGTGCCAATCCATCCTGGCCAAAGCGCAGCATAGTCCAGTTCGAGTCCACGCCAGAGGCCGCTACGGGCATGTTCAGAACAGCCTCCGGCAGATAGGTATTCAAATCGTAGCGCACCAGTCCATAGGCCCACGTCCCTGCCGTGTTCTCCAACATCAGGAAATCTTTCTGTAGCGAAGGATCCGGCTCTGTCGCAACTCCGGGCGAGTCGGTGACACCCGACCCGTAGAAGTCGAACAATGGAAGCGTGGCAATCTGCGAAGGAGGTGTAGTACTCGGGTTGGCAATACCTCCGCTGCCTCCGTACACCAGGCCGTTTGCCAGTTGGAATCCTCCGCTGAAGCCCCCCATGCCATCCAGCGTAGTGCCGTCGATCGGAGTTAAGCCGCTCGCATTGATACTGTAGCGGTAAAATTCGGACCCTGTGCTGAGGTTGTCATACGTGTACAGGTGTGAGGCATCTCCGAACGCCGGAAAGTTATCTCCCGCGAAGTTGGCACGGAATGTGCCTGTGCTTCCGCTAATATCCACGATGCCGTCAGAGCCTGAAAAGTCTACGACAAGCGTCGAGTCCGTTCCCGGCATCACGGCGAGGGCATTAACCACGGCACTGCTGCCGACGTGACCGGATGCCCCGGAGAGTGAGACCGTCTGAACCAGGCTTTGATGGAGCAGATCGTACTGAGCAAGACTATTGGCCCCGCTCAATGCAACATAGAGAAGATTGCCGTCGCCTGTCTCGGCCATCACTGTAGGTTGGCTGCCCAGGGCGACCGGGGTTCCCACTACTCCCGTGAAAGGATTGATGCTCACCAGGGAGTTGCCTGTAAGGGTGGTTGAGGTGCTTGGAATCGTGGCGTAGAGGGATTGAGCGTAAGGATCAAAGAGGATGGCGTTCGCCGAAACGTTGACGACATCGTAGATCGTCAGCGGAACAATCTTTGACACCCCTCCGCCTGGTGTTGGATTCGCGACCGTCACAGCCGCCCATCCATAATTCGCGATATCGGCGGCAGTTACGTTTGCGGTAAGTTGGGTTGCGCTAACGTAAGTCGTAGCCAGTGCTGTCGTGCCGAAATCGACCGTTGAACTCGTATTGAAGCCGGTCCCGTTAACCGTAAGAGTAAAGCTAGTCGAGCCAGCCTGAACCAGATTCGGAGAGATGGTGGAGATTGCAGGCACAGCGCCATACAGACCTCCCGTCACAGTCGTGCTCGTGGCCGACTGATTGTTAGTGAGGTTCGGGTCGTAGCTGGCCGACGATGTATTTGCCGTTCCAGCAAGCGTACCCGAATTCGTTGGAGTCGCACTCACCGTCACAGTGACGGTCGCTCCACTCGCCAGACTACCGAGGTCACATGTCAAGGTTGTTCCGGTTCCGCAGGATCCCTGGCTCGCGGTGACGCTGCCGATGATGAGAGAAGGATCCAGATTTATTGCTAGCGCCGCGCCAACCGCTGAGTTAGGCCCCGCGTTGTTCACGGTCGCGACCCACTTGATAGCTGTCCCGGTAGTCGCCGTAGACGGCGCCGTCAGCGAAACGGAAAGGTCCGAAGGTGAGGAGGAAAGATCCTTCACCAGTGGTGACTGGAAGATGAAGATCTGATTGGTAGAACTGAAAGCACTCGGTATAGCACTCAGCGCGACACCATTCTGTCCCCAGCGCACAATCTTCCGGAAACTTGTTGGGTAGCCCTGACTGCCGACGCCATTCACCGGTATGCTGCCGATCAGGTTGAACGTGCTTTCGTCGAAGGCGAGCACCTCGCCGCTGTTCGTGAACGACGTCTCAGCGATGAATGCCCTGCCCAGCGTAGAGTCCGACACCACCGGTCCATTGGCCTGAGTGGTCCCAGAGCTGTAGAACGTTCCGAGCAAGGCGCCCGTAGAGGCGTTAACTACAGCGCCCGTAGAGAGATAGAGCTGGCCATTGTCGTACTGGAGCGCGGACACATTGCCTGAGGAGGCATAAACACTGGTCGCTCCGGTTATGCCGGTCGAGCCCACCGTCAGATCCTCGATAGCTGAACCTGCCATGTAGAGATTCGACGCGGAAGAACCGAAACTAAGCGGTCCCTCGCCAACATTCGATGAGCTGTTGGTGCGGGCGACACCGGAATCATAGATGGTCACGCCGGCTCCAGAGTTAAAGCTGCCCGACACTGCGACAGCAACCGAGTTCGGAGATCCAGGGACGGCAGCCAGGTATTGGGCTGTGTACGGAGGGTTATAGACTCCCGGCCCACCGCCCAGAGCAAACTGATTGACCACCTTGCCCTGAGTCAGATTGACCTGAGCCACGGCTCCCGCGCCATCCAAACCGACGAAGAGCTGGGTGCCATCAGTCGAGAGTGTGAGCTTGTTCGGATTCGAGCCTACCTGGATCTGCCGCGTCACCGTGCCGGTCAACGGATCAATCCCTACCACCGAATTGCCCGGAGCCCCTGCGGCTGCAGCCAGCACGGATGCATACAGCAGTCCATCGACCGGGTTGTAGACGATGTCATTATTCGGAATCGAGATGTACGTCGTATAGGCCTGGGCGGAGCTGGTTCCTCCACCCGGCGCTGGCGTCGTCACGGTCACGTTAACGTTTCCAGGAAGTGCGAGGTTCGAAGCCGGAAAGGTCGCATTGATCTGCGTCGAGCTCACGAATGTCGATGGGATCGTCTCGCCGTTCAGTGCCACCGTCGTATTTCCGGTAAATCCAGTACCCGTCAAGCCAACCGCCGTGGCTGAGTTGATGGGCCCCGCGTTGGGAGAGATGGAGGTTAAGGTCGGAACCGGCGGGTTGGTAATGCTAATCGTCACGACATTCGAAAGCGGTGGGTTTACATTCGGCGTACTCACCGTAACGTTCGCCGTTCCAACCGTGGCCAAGTCAGTCGCAGGCACAGTCGCATACAGCGCAGTGCCGCTATAGAAAATAGTGGCCAGACTTGCGCCGTTCCACTGCACAACAGAGGCCGAGGTAAAGCCGGTCCCAAACACGTCCAGGTATGTAGTGGGTGAGCCGGCAATGATTGAAGTCGGGGAGACCGACGTGATAACCGGCGTAACCGGGGGCTGAACAACGCTAAGACTTGCGGCGGGCGACGTTCCACCGCCAGGCGCCGGATTCGTTACCGTGACGGCAAGTGTGCCCGCAGTCGCCTGATCGGCCACTGTAGCGACGAAGGTCAGAGCGGTGGCGCTAACGTAGGTAGTGGCACGCACGCTCCCGTTAACCTGAAGCACGGAGGTAGGAACAAATGTATTCCCGGTCACCGTAATAGTCGCCGCCGTCTTTGCACCGACACCCAGGCTGGACGGATTGAGCTTAATCGTCCCAACAGCAGGATTGTTTACCAAAAGGCTGGTCGCAGACGAAGTTCCACCGCCCGGTGCAGCATTGACGACGGTAAGCGACAGAGCGCCTCCAGCTGCAAAGTCAGTCGAAGGCAAGGCCGCACTGACCTGAGTCGCGTTGATGAACGTGGTCGCCCGCGCCGTGCCATTTACATTAACCACGGTCGCTGGCACAAAGCCGGTCCCAGTGATGGTCACAACAGCGGATGCCGTTCCTGCCAATACACTCGTGGGAGATATCGACGTGATCGTCGGCGCGGGATTGTCGATCTCCAGATTTATCGCCGAGCCAGACCCGCTGCTCAATGATCCGTTCCATACAATTACCGGTATTTCGGCGCCGTTTGCCAATTGATTGGCGGGCACAGTCGCGGTCAGTTGCGTTGCGCTTCCGTATGTGCTCGGTTCCGTCGTACCACCTACCTCGACCACGCTTGTATTCAGAAATCCAGAACCCGAAATGGTTAGTGTCAGCGCGCTCGAGCCTGCGGACACACGATTTGGGCTAATGGACGTAACTGCCGGCGTCGGAGTGCTGCTGCCACCGCCGCTCCCTGAGCCGGAGCCGCCGCCTGCGCATCCACCAATAACTCCCAGAACACCAACCGCCAAAACTAACGCAGAAATACGAGCATGAAAAAACAAAAACCTGCACGACGCAGAAAGTCTCACAGAGGGAGCCTACCTTCCAATAGCCAGGAAATGGATTACAGTCACTCCACAATACACCAGAGCCAATATTTTTTATGTCTTCTTTTCGTCACCGGCGCGCCGCGGTAGACACCATCGTTTCTGGTGGCTTCCGAGTCACGGACAACCCGGGAACTAACCACTACTTGCTGCTCGTTCCGATTCCTGAATCGCCGCGCCTTTTACACGAGTTCCTCAAACGCCGTAGGCCTGGATGCACTACGATGTCGCCGATCTTCGCGGCGTCACGTACTAGAGCCTTTTCCCTATTACTGGGAATCGGATGCGTTCTACGAGTGTCGTTTTTATTGGGAAAACGGTTATATATCTTTGCTTTCTGTCTACATCTATAGGGAAAATGCTTTAGCCCTTCAGGTTCAGCGTCACCAGAGCGTTGTCGGACACTTCGACCCATTTGGGGTCGGGCGATGCGCTGGAGCCGTATTCATCGTGCCAGTTCCACCACTTGTATGGAGCAGTTTGGGGATAGCCTGCGGGCGAGTCCTCCCAGTCCTCCTGGCGACCGAGCGCGGTTATGTCGAGATAGCTCCAGACGCTTCCCATTGCTTCGTCGCCGCGGTTGTTGATGAAGTAGGTGCGGAAGATCTTGTCGCCATCGCGGATGAACGCGTTGGTGCCATGCCATTCGTCGACGTCGAAGTCAGAGTCGAAGCTGTCGGTGATGGTGTACCAGGGCATCTTCCAATCCATGCGCGCTTTCAGACGCTCGATGTCCGCCTGTGGCGCGCGCGAAGCGTAGGCGAGCGTGGTGTCGCGGGCGTTCAGATGAGATAAGTGGGAGACCTGGTCGGCCCCCAGGGAACAACCGCGGCAGGCATGGTCGGGCCAGCCAAACACGCCGGGTTCAAAGAAGGCACGGTAGACGATGAGTTGGCGGCGGCCTTCGAACAGGTCGAGCAGGCTGGCTTTGCCTTTGGGACCGTCGAACTCGTACGGTTTCTCTACGGCCAGCCACGGCATCCGCCGACGCTCGGCGGCCAGGGCGTCGCGCTCACGGGTGAAGTGTTTCTCCTTGGCCAATAAGTTCGTGCGAGCCGCAAGCCATTCCTCTCGCGACACGATTTTCGGTTTCTCAGTCGGGTTCGTTGACATCTCAGTTTCTCCTTGGATGTGGGTTGGGGACTATTTCTGTTGCTCGGTTCTTTTTCGAAACACCCCGGAAGGTGTTGGAGCGGGATGACCGTCTACAACGCTCTTCGGGCCGAATTTCCTGATTGCGATTGCGACGAATCCGCCTGTAGAGGTGACGCTGCCGGCAATCAGTGCTGCAGTTGCCAGGCACATTGGACACATGGGCTTCTCCTCCCTTGCGACTCGTTAACTGTGATGCGGTCTGTTATCAGCGAGCCTCGGCTTGCCTGCGAACGCGTTCGTGCATCGAGGTCCAGCCTTTGTCCATCTCTGCCTTGTTGTGCCCGTCGGGAAGAAAGCCGAGCGCGGCGTGCCGGAAGGAGATCAACGTTCCGCCATCGGCTTCACTCAGCCGATACTGCACGTTGGAGACGAACGGGAAAGAGGCGAACAATGGACCGACGAATTCTAGCAGCGTGGGTCGCTTGATGGCTTTTACGTGAGCCCAGAGATGCCCTTCGTTGTCGCCCATGTCGCGGTACCATCTTCCACCGGGCCACGGTTCGATCTTCAGGCTGAGAGACTTGCCGTCAGGGGTCTCGTTGCCGGGGCCCAGTTCCTCGAGCAGTGCGGCAAAGGTTATATCCAGAGACGCCTGGACGTGAATCTCCTGACGAATGCTCAACGTCAGGTTTTCGAGGGTTAGGTCAGTAGGGATCATCGTTTCTCCTTAAGCTTCGAGACTGGATTCAGAACTGGGGAATTCAAATCTGGTGAGCCCTGGCGGGCCATGGCCTCCGCGCGTTCCTTCACGCGGTTCAGCTGATGCTGCCAGTAACGCTCGAAGGTTGCAGCCCACTCGTGAAGTGGGCGTATCGCTTCGGCGTTGGTCCGGTACAGCTTCTGGCGGCCCTGGCAGCGCATCCGAACCAGCCCCACATTGCGTAGCACGCGCAGGTGCTTGGAGACGGAAGGCTGCTCCAGACCGAGGGCTGACACGATATCTCCGACAGGCCGCTCGGCTCCGGCAAGATAACTCAAAATCTCCCGCCGGCGGGGTTCAGCAACCGCGTTGAAGGTATCCGAAGTAGTGCTCGCTCTTGCCATGACGGAACATTACATACTCATATGGGAATGTGTCAAGCGCATATTTGCCCCTCCCGAACAAGGTTGAGAGTTAGCGAGAAATCAAATAGCCGTAGGCATAAGTTTTTATATTCCTCCCCCCAGAAACGTCATCCTGGGCAGAGCGTCGCGGCCTTTGGGGACGCGGAGTCGAAGGACCCCAGATGCAGAGCGCGATGCAAATGTTTGTAGCGCGCTTTGCGTCAGAAGGACCCCGACGGATTCAACTCACCTATACGATCCGAAGTATTTTCACCCAGCGGATTCGTACTACTCCCTCGCCTCAAGAGCCTGGGTCTAAAAGGGAAAGGCTTCTGAGGTCATGTAAACCTCTTCGGGGTCCTTCGACTCCACACCTCGCCAAAAACGCGAGGTGTTCCGCTCAGGATGACGCTTCTGTGGGAATGGGGCAAAAAACACGAGTGTATGGCTACCTTGATTTTGCGTCTACGGCAGACTCGGCGATCAATCCTGTCGCAGCTTTTCCGCCAGCTCTCGATACGAACCTGATCGGATATCCGTAAGCATATCGACGCCTTTCGGCTTCCATCCCAGTTCTTGAACGGCTTTGCGATTCGAGGCGCGGTTCTCAAATTGAACGAACGCCGTTAGGAATTGCCCCCATATGGCCTCCGCCTCTTGGCGGTTGACGGAGCGCGTTGGAAGTTTAAGGGCCTCTCCAATGGTTTCAGCCAACTCCCGTAAGGTGACGGTGGTCGATCCAGTGCCGTTGAAGACCTCACCGGCTTTCGCTTTGCTTGCAGCGAGCAGATACAACGCCGCCGCATCGTCCACGTGAACATCCGAGGTGCGTAGATGTCCGTCGTCTACATAGATGGACTCGCCGGCCTTCGCGGCTGCTTCCATCAACATCGGCACAAAGTAGCTGCCGCCACGGCCGTAGACATAAGGAGGCAGACGAATCGCGCTCACCCGAACACACTCTGCGCTCAGGCTCAGGGCATGACGCTCCGAATGAATGCGGTCTTTCAGGACAAAGGTTTGTGCCAGTGGTGAATCTTCGGCCGTCTCACCACCCGCCGGATCTGGGTCAACGACCGCCGTGCCGGAGGTAACCACGAATCCCTTCCCTGTTCCGCGCAAAGGCTCGCCCAAGGCGTCCACTGCTGCCCTGTCGATGCGCAGAATCTCTTCGTAGTCCATTCCCCAGTCGTGAATATAGGCCAACTGCAATACGGCATCAGCTTGAGCGCTCTGCTGTCGAAGTACGTCCAGGCTGGTCAGCTCGCCACGTACGGGAGTCGCACCCAGGGCTCTCAGCTTTGCATCGCCATCTTCATTCCTCGATAACCCATGCACAGCGTGGCCTTCGGCGATCGCTCGCTCCGTTACAACGCGGCCGATATACCCGGTCGCACCCGTTATAAATATCCGCATTTGTTCTCCCTCGCTCTGTTCTGCAGAGACGTTCTTCGTGCCTGCTCTTACTTAAGATGAGAGAGACGAGTAGACGATGTAACGCGCCCGTCTGGATTTTATTCGCGAGCGCCCTCGTTATGGCTGCACTCGAAACGCATTTCCAACCCCTTGAGAGCTGGAGAGCTATCGGGTACTGGCTCGTGGACGCGATGAGGAGTGATCCGGAATGACTACCGGCTCACTCCCGCAATCGCCTCCTGCACGATCTGTTGATAGAGCGCGACATACTTTAGTTCGATACGTTCATCGTTGCCGTGGACGCCTGTGTTCTCTTCGAAGGTGCGAGGGACGCGTATGCCATAGGCGTCGATACCTTTGGCGCGAAGAAAGGCGGAGTCGGTCGCACCGGTGCTCATCACGGGAACAGTAATAGCCTTGGGCAGAAGCTTTTTCTGGGCAGCTTCCAGGGAGGCAAACAGGGCGGTATGCAAAGAACTCGCAGGCGCCGCAGGCATGCTGTCGGTAGTGTCCGGCGGCAGGATGGTGACTGAAGGATCATCCACGATTCTGTTCATCTGATTCAGGAAATCGGTCATGTTCTCGTCAGGCAGGGCACGAATGTCGATCACGGCCTCAGCCTCCGGCGGGATCACATTCGATTTGAAGCCTCCTTTCAGAATGGTGGGAACAACGGACGTGTGCAGCATGGAATAGAACTGAGGCAGCTTGCTGTGGAGGTAGTTCTGGGATGCGGGATCCTCGAGGTTTCTATACACTGCGGCCTGGTCCGGAGGCGAGATGGCCGCGAGACGCGAGAAGAACTCGCGGGTCGTGTCATTCAAGCGCATCGGTGTCTCCCACGTACCGAGTCGTGCCACCGCCTGTGCGAGATGGGTGATCGCGTTGTCCAGCACAGGCACAGAGGCATGACCACTCTGACCACGTGCGATAAGGTGAACACCGCGCGGCAACTTCTCCCCGGTGGCAATTCCAAAGTAGGAGATATTGCCGTTCGCGACTTCCGCGGCGCCCCCTTCATTGATCGCGAACTCGCAGGCGATCTTGTCCCAGTAATGCTCCACGAGGGTATGCATGCCGGCTGGCGAGCTGGTCTCTTCGCTGGCTTCTGCCAGGAAGATGATGTCCCGGGCGAACTGCTCGCCACTGCGATGCAACTGGAGCATGGTCTCGAGATGCGCCGCGAGTGGACTCTTGTCGTCGGAAGCGCCACGGCCGTAGAGGGTGCCGTCTCGAACTTCCGCAGCGAAGGGATCAACGCTCCAGTGCGAACGATCTACCGGAACAACATCTTCATGAGCCAGCATCAGCACGGGCCGCTTCGCTCCGGTCCCCTTCAGGCGCGCGACGATACTTGCCCGGCCAGGAACGGGCTCGAGAACTTCGTAGGGGATATTTTCCCGCTTGAAGATGGCGGCGAGATACGATGCGACCTTTGACTCGTTACCGGGCGGGTCCTGCGTGTCGATCTGAACCAGATCTTTAAGAAACGTAGCTGTCTCTTCGGCAGCTTTGTCCGGTGACAGCAATCGAGATTGCTGGGAGGTGCCCCGAAGAGTTGAGGCTGCGAGAAAGATCAAGAGAAACGCGGGATGCAGCTTCATCCAGTTGAGTGCTCCAGGTCCTTGATTTTTGGGTCTGCCCCTCAAATATACGGGATGCTTCTTTGCGCAGCGAGCGAACCTGCGGCTACGCTCAGGGTCGGAATGACAAGCCAGAAAAGCAAAGACGAGAATTTCATCCCGTTCATCCCTCGTTAGGCCCGCTCGTCCCAACTCCTTTGCGCCACTGAAACGCTATCGAGTATCTCTTGATTCATGAAAACTCTGCTCTCCACAGGAGCACTTCCTTGGCCAAAATGAACGTTGAAATACCAGCATCCGATCGGGCACCAGTGCTGCCCCGCTTCGCGACAGGCATTCTGCTCGGTTTATGCCTCGTGAAGCTCTTGTTGCACGTCTTTACCAGTCTTCGCCATTACGGCTATTTTCGTGATGAACTGTACTACCTCGATATGGGACGGCACCTCGATTGGGGTTATGTCGATGCGGCGCCAATGGTCGCGTTGTACGCAAAGCTCGCGCTGCTGATGGGTGGCTCACTCGCAGCCCTGCGGGTTCTGCCCGCACTAGCCGGGGTTGCGCTGATTGTGCTGACGATCGCGCTCACCCGCGAGCTGGGCGGCAGCCGCTATGCGCAATTTCTAGCCGGCCTCTCCATCCTGGTTTGTCCCGCAGTGCTTTGGATGGACAGCCTCCTGACCATGAACGCGTTCGAGCCGCTCTTCTGGATGGGCGGTCTGTGGTGTTTCGCGCGTTTTCTGAGGACAGGGAACGAAACACTTTGGCTTTGGTTCGGATTACTTCTAGGACTCGGCTTCGAAAACAAGCACTCCACCATTTTCTTTGCGTTTTGTGTACTGGTTGCAATTCTTCTTACGCCGGTTCGTCGCGAGTTTCAGCGCCGATGGATCTGGCTTGCAATAGTGGTTGCTCTGGCAGTGTTCCTGCCCAACATCATCTGGCAGATCCGTCATCACTTTCCTACGCTGGAGGACCTTTCCAACGTCAGGAAAACCGGTAAAAACATTGTGCTGGGACCAGTAAGTTTTGTAAAAGAGCAGATCGTCAATATCCATCCGGTCCTTCTTTTGATCTGGCTGCCAGGTCTTGTCTGGTACCTTCGCCATCGTCGCTGGCGTGTTCTCGGCTTTATCTTTGTCGTCTTCTTTCTTCTGATGGAGGTATCACACGGCAAGAACTATTACCTCTTTCCGATCTATCCGATGCTCTTCGCAGCAGGCGGAGTCGCTGCGGAGCAATGGCTCTTCGGGCGTTCTTATCTGAAGCAGGCGCTGGTCGTGGTTATTTTGCTAGGGACACTTCCGTTTGTGCCCATGGCTACATGGATGCTCTCGCCAGACCATCTCCTCGCCTATGAGGAAAGACTCGGTTACAAACCTGCAAAGGTAGAAGTGCATCATGAGTCTCTGTTGCCGCAACCGATTGCCGACCAGTTCGGTTGGCCGGAGATGGTTCACGAAGTAGCGGACATTTACGACGCGTTACCGCCAGACCAGCGTGCCGTCACGGGCATCTTCGCTGGGAATTATGGCGAAGCCGGCGCCATTGACCTCTTCGGGCCGCAATATCACCTTCCCAGTGCGTGGTCGCGACACCAGAACTATTGGTTTTGGGGACCACCACCTCAGGCCTACCAGAACTTGATCGTGCTTGAATGGAGCCTCGAAGACGTGAAGGACAATTGCACTTCGTTCCAGGCCTTTCCCCATTACCAGAAGTTCGGTATGGGAGAAGAGAATACGCCGATCTACCTGTGCCGCGGGGCTCAATTCGATATCCAAAAGATCTGGTGGCATTCGCACAACTGGAACTGACTTCTGTCTAACCTCGCTAGCTATTCGGGAGCGTTGCGGGTCGCATTGGTATCGGGTATCAGTGGGTGTTCAAATTTGTGCTGCATGGCTCGGTAGCCGCGTTCGGTGACGACGATGGTTTCGGCGAGGCGGTCCTGAGCGCAGCGGCGGTAGGGGTGAATAAAGAACTGGGCGAAGCCGAAGCCTCCCTCCAGCGCTGCGGCGCCATAGCCAAGAGCGCGTTCGACGCAGTGCCAGAAGCTAAGGTGCCGGTGCACGAGGGAGACAACGCGAATACGCATGATGCGCTTGCCCGGCGTGCGGCCTTTGCCCTTCCAGAGAAGAATCCCGAAGTAGAGGATGGGGACGGCGATGTCGAAGAACGCTTGAGCGATTTCGCTGTGGGAGAACTCTATGAACTCCGGGTCGCTAACCTTGAGGTTGAATGGGAAGCTGGTGCTGATTTGCTGCAAGCTGGGCAGAGGATGACCATGCGCGGCGCCCACTCCCAGCTGGACAGCAAGAAAAACCATCGTAACGATGGCCCAGATCATAATGAACAGTGCAGCGAGGATGCAGCCGTCGATCACCAGAGCCAGAGCGCGCTGCTTAAAGCTGGCCAGCTCAATACCGTCCAGTTCCAGCAGCCATTCAGTTTCGCGAGCGGAGAAATTGCGCATGGAAAAAGTGTAACGTCGTGCGGCCGGAATGCTTACTCCAAGCCGCCTCGACAGGTCTTCCCTCGTGGCGGCGCTACGCTCCAAATTGCCGAAGATGATGATCCAGATGCTTGTACGCGAGCGTCGCCCACTCCAAGGGAGTCATCGGTCCGAAGAAACAGTGCGGATGCGTCGTGCATCCTGAAGGACCACCCGCTGCGAAGGTGTCGGTCCATTTCAGCAGCCGCTCCCGCTCCGAGGCAAACTCTCGATCATCGCTCACAATCAGGCTTTTTTCCGAGGGCATATTGCGGCGAATCGGTTCTTCACTATACAAAATCTGTGATTTTGCGACTCGCCCAAAGATGCGCCCAATCAGGCTACGTGGTGGAGAGTTCAACCCAACAACCATCTCCATCCACGCGGAGCAGTGCGCCAGCATCTGGGAGACATGCATCTTTCCCCACTGCCGTTCGCTGTCCGGCCTGAGATGCGCCAGCCTCTCTTGTATCTCGTTCACGGTCACAGCTTCAAAAAGATTTTTCATACGGATAGACCTCTCCTACTTTCCATTGCGCTTTCCGTCGCGGACGAAATATTGGGTATAGAACGTCTTGGCGCGATCCTGATCGAACACAGGAAGGCCGGCAAACTGGATATGCATGAATCTTCACCTCTAACAGCCAATTACAGTACTATACAGTCTAGTACTGTAATTGGGCCGATACTAGACTGCCCAGTACTCTACGTCAAGAGGGTATTTGTTCAAATTGGAGGTGGGATGGCGACATCAACGGGGACAGGCAAACCAGATCAAATCGTAGAGGAGGGTAACTCTGCCCGAAAGCGCAGGGCGATCCTGGATGCCGCTACCGAGGTGTTTCTGAAAGGCGGCTACATGGGGACGAATATGGATGAGGTCGCAGCTCTGTCAGCGGTATCGAAGCAGACCGTTTACAAGCATTTCTCCAGCAAGGAGTCCTTGTTCATCGAGATCGTGACCCGCATGACAGACGCGGCCAGCGACAAAGTTCACAACGATATCCCGAAGCTCTCCGAAGACGGTACTGTCGTTGCCTTTCTTGAGAGGTATGCGTACCGGCAACTAACAGTAGTTCTGACACCGCGACTCATGCAACTGCGCCGACTGGTGATTGGCGAGGTGAGCCGCTTTCCCGAACTGGCGAAGATTGTTTACGAACGTGGGCCGCACCGCGCTAAGTCTCTGCTTGCGAAAACACTCGCTGATCTGGCTACGCGTGGTCTGCTGGTTATCGATGATCCGATGATCGCAGCCTCTCATTTCAACTGGCTGGTTATGTCTGAGCCCTTGAATAAGATCATGTTTTTGGGAGACGACGCGATTCCTAAACCAGCGGCGCTTCGTCGTCATGCTGCTGAAGTGGTGCGAGTCTTCCTCGCGGCCTACGGGAAAAGATGATCGAACGTCTCTCCGCGCTCGCGGTTCGGAATCCATGACAAGTAATCTTCGAATAACGCAGAGGCTATGCTCTTGATCTTTGAGTACGATCGGCGACTACAGTGACTTGGATATCCTGAGCGATCCGGATGATATTTTCGACATTATTCCTGCCCAGAAGACGATCCCGGAAGCTGTGTTGAGGCTGAGCTACGAAGATCTGGGTCACATGGTTGCGACGGCCGAATTCGACCACGGTCTTAGCAATGTCATTGCCTTGCAGAACGTGGGTTGCGATCTGTAGGCTTCGGGCGAAGAGAAGATGCTGTTCCACCGATTCTCTCTCCTCGGATGGCAACTGGGATATATCGCCAAACGGTGACACAAAGAGGGCTGCGCAGTCGACCTGAAGATAGTCAGCTGCGCGCCGGCCGCGACGGATCAGCATTGTCGAGGTCGACTCGGCAGTGAGATGGATGAGAATATGCTCTTTCGGTTGGTTGGCCGCCGGTCCTGAAGGTGCCCCGGAGATATTCGAAACCTGCAATGCACGCGTCTCATCGTAGAAGGCCTGGCGAAGGTCCACTTCATGAGCTGCATGGCGAAGTGTAAGTTCGCGAAGTGCCCCTAGATTAGAGCTCTTGAAGAATCCAGCGAGTGCCTTTTCGACCATCTCCGGCTTGTAAATCGCGCCTCGCTTCAGGCGGTTGTGCAACGCATCCGGCGTCAGGTCCACAGCCACAATCTCTGCAGCCTGTCGTACGATGCCGTCCGGTACCGTTTCGCGTACGCGGACGCCAGTGATCTGCCAAATCTGGTCGTTCAAGCTCTCGAGGTGCTGGGCGTTCATCGTAGTCCATACTTCTACGCCTGCATTCAATAAAACCTGTACGTCCTCCCACCGCTTGGTATGAGCCGAGCCGGGAATATTCGTGTGCGCAAGCTCGTCGACCAAAACAATCGTGGGATTCCGTCGCAGCACGGCATCGGTATCCAACTCATGAAATATTTTGCCGCGATACTCGATCTTGCGATGCGGAATAATCTCCAGTCCCTGTGCCTGCGCGATGGTGTCGGGACGAGCGTGAGGTTCAAAGTAACCCAGGACGACATCGACCCCTCGTTGGACGGCTGCCTGGCCATCAGCCAGCATCTGAAAGGTCTTGCCGACGCCAGGGGCATACCCTAGATACACTTTCAAACTACCGCGTGGTGTATCCGGAGTCGCGGGCATATGTAATGTTAGTGGGGGAAGACCCGGACGTCTATGCCTTCAGCCGCACGAACGAGACGGAGCACCGGGTCACCAAAGACGCGGTCCCGCCAGGTATCGTGGGCGCTGTGCCCCATGAAGATCTGCGTGATACGTTTTTCTCGAGCAAACTCAAGGATGGCCGCAATCGGATCGTCGCTCTCTACCACCTGGGTTTTGGCGCCTGCCTTTTCAGCCGCATCGAGATGTCTTCGAATTGTGACTTGCTCTCTCTTCGAACTTCCAGGCTCACACACATATATTGCATAAAGTTCACCCTGAAAGCGCTCCTTGTTGCGTTCCCCGCTCTCAATCATTGCGGCAGCATTGGAGTGAGGCGTCATGCAAATGAGAAACCTCTCGTGAGTTTCGAAGAGGCGTTCGATCCCGTGTGCGTCAAAGTAGGACTCCAACTGTGCGTCTACCACTTCGGCTGTCAGCAGTAGAGCAAGTTCGCGAAGTTCCGAGAGCTGGCGCTCCTGTAAGTTGCTGATGCCTGTTGCCGTAAGTTTTTCTCCTTGACGCCACAAACACAGGTCCGGCGGCACGTCGATCATGACGATGTCATCGGCAGAAAGCAGGAAAGATTTTGGAATTGTTTCGGCGGTGTTCTTGCCAGTAATCTCCTGAACTTTATCTTTGTATTCCTCGACGTGAAGCAGATTTACGCTTGAGAGTACTGAGATCCCGTTGCGTAGAAGCTCCTGTACATCCTGCCACCGATACTCATTCCGGCTTCCAGAAGGATTTCGGGCAGCGAGGGGGTCAACGACACACACTGCCGGTGCGCGACGGAGGACGGCCTCCAAATCAATGGCTTGTTTGCCGAGATCTTCTTTGGGCGGAATCAGTTCCAGCTTGCTCAAAATAGCCTGAACGTCTTCGGAGTGCTTTCCCTGCATGGCTGCAACAACCACATCTTCCCCGCGTTCTAAACGACGGCGGGCTTCATCGAGCATTCGATAGGACTTACCGACTGCCGAGGCGTAGCCTAGGAAAATCTTCAGTTTTGCGCCGAACTGCTTGCTCTCCTCTGCTTGTACTTGCCTGAGGAGCCTTTCGGGGCTCGGTCTGGATAATCCGGAAACGCGCATGTATCAACTCTAGCCGAAGAATAGAACGTAGCCATCGGGTGACACAAACCTTCATAGTCCCTCAAACGGTTACGAATTCTAATCTTGACAGTGAATCTCGCCCAATCGATACTGGCATAGTCTAACTATGCCAGTATCGATTGGACTACGTGCATGACCGCCACCATCAATCGCAACTCGAATCTAAGCGACAGCCGCGATGAGATTCCACCCGGCACCCTTTACCTGCTCATCCTCAAAATCCTTGCTGTCCGCGGCAAACTCCACGGTTATGAGATTGCCGACAATATTCAGCGCAGCACCGACGATATTCTCCAGGTGGAAGAAGGCTCGCTCTATCCCGCTCTGCAGCGCATGTTGATCAAAGGCTGGGTGACCGCCGAGTGGGGTATTACCTCCGGCAATCGCCGTGCCCGTTATTACACGCTCACTGCCGCCGGCCGCAAACAGTTGCGTCTTGAAGTCTCCCAGTTCGAACGTGTCATGGGCGCCATTACCCGCGTCATCCAAACGGTCTAATCTCACGCATTACGAGAGGAATGCTTATGAGCCTGCCCGGCGAATGGTTGCGACGCCTGCAAATGCTCTTCCACCGCCGCCAGTTCCGCAGCGATCTGGAAGAAGAGATGCGCCTTCATCTGGAGCTTCGCCAGGAGCAGCAGATCGAAATAGGGCTGGCTCCCAAAGCAGCCTTCTCTGCCGCGCGTCGCAAGTTCGGCAACACCACTCGCATCCAGGAGAAAAGCCACAGGACATGGGGATGGGAATGGTTGGAAAGCTTTGCCCAGGATATTGCGTATGGCACCCGCGCCATGCTGCGAAGCCCCGCACTCACGGTGGTCGCGCTCGTCTCGCTGGCGCTGGCATCGGCGCCAACACCGCTATCTTCAGCCTGCTGGACGCGGTCATGCTCCGGTCTCTGCCGGTTAGAGAGCCCCAGCAGCTCGTCCTCCTCGGACACGGGAAGAGCGAGGGCATCAGCGATGCTATCGACCAAACCGATCTCTACTCCTACCCTTTCTACCGCCAGATGCAGCAACGGAACGCCGTCTTCTCCGACACGGCTGCCGTCTTCAGCATGCTGAATATGGTGCATGGAACAGTGGAGGGCCGGAAGGAAGCCGAACCAATGAACGTTCAGCTGGTCTCCGGAACCTACTTCCCAACCCTCGGCGTGCAAGCTCAAATCGGCCGGTTACTTACCGAGGCCGACGACAACAGGGAAGGCGACCATCCCGTAGCCGTCGTGAGCCAGGCGTGGTGGAAGCAAAGCCTCGCCAAGGATCCTGCGGCCCTCGACCGCAAGCTGAAGATAGGTTCGAAGATCTTCAGCATTGTCGGCGTCGCCCCGCCCGAATTCTTCGGCACCGAAGTGGGCGAAGCGCCCGATATCTGGATTCCGCTATCGATGATGCAAGCCGTTCCTCCAGGCCAGACCGGATACAAAGATAACTTTTCGGAATCCCTCTACCTCATGGGCCGGCTCAAATCCGGCGTCACCATCGCGCAAGCTACCAGCAACGTCAACTTGCTTTACCAGCAGATCATTCGCAGCTTTCCAGACGTCAATCTCAACCAGGGAAACCTGGAGAAACTCAGCAAAGCCCGTGTTCCCCTGACTCCGATGGCCAACGGGTTGTCGGTGCTTCGCCGTGAATTCTCAGAACCTCTGCAGATCCTCATGGGGGTTGTGGCGTTGGTCCTACTGATTGCCTGCGCCAACATCGCTAATCTGCTTCTCGCTCGATCCACCACGCGCGCACGGGAACTAGCCGTCCGCCAGGCGCTCGGAGCCGGTCGCACCCGCATCATGCGCCAGCTTCTCACCGAGAGCTTGCTGCTCGCTCTTGTTGGCGGCGCTCTCGGCGTAGCCCTAGCCTCCGTGGCCAATCGCCTTCTCTTACGCATGGTCTCCGGTGGACTCGACACCATACCTCTCGATGTCTCCCTCAACACCAGGCTACTGCTGTTCACGCTGGCAGTGACCATTACAACCGCGTTGATCTTCGGCACCATCCCGGCCTTTCGCTCCACCCGGCCGCAACTCACGGACACCCTGAAGGCAGGCCGCGGTTCGCCGGGCACACGCAGAAAGAATCCACTTGCCCGGGCACTCGTCGTCTCGCAGGTATCCCTCTCGTTGGTTCTTCTGGTCGGTGCTGAGCTATTCCTGCACAGCCTCGTCAATCTCAACAGGGTAGACCTCGGCTTCAACAAAGAAAATGTGCTGCGCCTGCAAATCGACTCAACTTCAGCAGGGTATAGCGGCCGCACGGACCCCGTCAGAGAACTAAATCTCTATCATCAGATCGAAGATCGCGTCAGCGCCCTTCCCGGCGTAAAGGCCGCCAGCTTTTCACTCTTCACCTTCCACGAAGGCAGCTGGCACAACAACGTGATCGTTCCCGGCATGAACATTGACCAAAAAGTCGACGTCAAGCACAACGTCATCAGCGACGGCTACTTCGCCACCATGCAGATCCCCCTGCTTGCGGGCCGCAACTTCGGTCCGCAAGACACGGCGACCTCGCAGCATGTAGCCATCATCAGCGAGTTTATGGCAAGGACAATGTTTCTCTCCGACAGCCCCATCGGCCACCACTACTACATTCACGATGTCAGCCCAGAGAATGAACGCGTTGTGGTCGGCGTAGTCGAAGACGTAAAGTTTGACGATCTGACCGAAGCCCGAGAGACCCTCGACTACTATCCCGACACTCAGCACGCCTGGGACCTAAGCGACTTCGAGGTCCGCTATACAGGCAGCTTCACCGCGATCTCAACAACCGTCCAGCAAGCCATCCACTCGGTTGACCGCAACCTTCCTATCGCCGACGTCACAACGCTCGATGAACAGATCGCACGCTCCATCACCAACCAGCGTCTCGTCAGCCAACTCTCCGCCTTCTTCGGACTGCTGGCCGTATTCCTCTCCTGCATCGGCATCTATGGCCTTATGTCCTACATAGTCAGCAGCCGTACCCATGAGATCGGCATCCGCATGGCCCTGGGCGCGGCGCGATTCGATACAGGCTGGCTCGTCCTGCGCGAGATCTTCTTGCTCGTAACCACAGGCATCGTTATCGGTATTCCTATTACCCTCGCGGGAAACCGCCTGGTTACAAACATGCTCTATGGATTCCAGGGCACAGACCCGGCCAGCCTCGCCGGTGCCGTCATACTCCTGCTGGTCGTAGCAGTGTTTGCAGGCTACTTCCCGGCACGCCGCGCCTCCAGAGTCGACCCAATGGTTGCGCTCCGCTATGAATGATCCATCTCCGAGCAAACTGCAAACGCGGAGTTCGCTGAGTACACCAAGTTTGCGCAGAGTTACTTTGCGTCAACTTAGCGTCCTTTGCGAACTCCGCGTTTGCAGTTCGCCTACGGCTCAGTTGTTAGCGCGGCTCAGGCATTCCAGGTCGTAGCGGTCTCCGCGGCAAAGTCTTCATAGCTGCGTGGGGCGTGACCAAGGAGCTTGGTCATACGAGCGACCTCTGTCCCGGTCGACTCGAACCCACGATCGAAGTAGCCCTGGAACATCATGCGAAGGTCGTAGGCTGTCCAGCCAGCGACTCGCGCACGCATCTGCTCTTCCCACTGGTCGAAGTTATGGCCGGTGTACTTGATCTCCTTACCTAGCAGCTTGCTCCAGATCGCTGCATTGCCAGGGCCAGTGATCATCGATGGTCCGACCAGATCGTAGGTTTGTCCGTCGTGCCCCTCTTCTGTCAACGAGATCGCAGCCGCCTCCGCGATGTCGCGAACATCCACGGCTGCGATCCCCACTGTGCCGATAGGCATGGGATAAACACCGGGGCCAGTGAGCGCACTCTTCAGAGTCGCATCGTTTTGAATGTAGTAACCGGGCCGCAGAATGGTGTACGGAACGCCAAACTCGCGCAAGGCACTCTCAACGGCCAGCTTCGACGCAAAGTGCGGCACGTCGCGGAACTGATCTACCTTGAAGACGGACAGATAGGTCACATGCTTCAGCCCTACACGCTTCGCAATCCCATAGGCGATCAACGCCTGGGTCAACTCGTCGGTAACGACCGCGTTGAGCAGGAAGAGTTTGTCGACTCCCAGCATCGCTTGCTCCACCGACACCGGGTCGAGCAGATCGCCGATAGCCACTTCCACACCGGCCGGCAGCTTTCCTGCTTCCGGCTGCTTACGAGCCAGCACGCGAACCTCTGCGCCCCGTTTGAGCAGTTCGCGTACCACTGCACCACCTACATTGCCTGTTCCGCCCGTCACTAGAATCTTCATTTTCGTCTCCTCTATTTTCCTGTTAGCGCTTCGTCGCGGCTATCCAGGTTCGTAATAGAAGACGCTTGTCGAGGGTAGGTCGAAGCATCTATATAAGCAACTCTGAGTTGCTATCATGCAATACTGAATTAGACTTAAACCTGTGGCTAGCATCATCTGCCGACAGGAGTTGCCGTGGAGATACCAGACCTCAACGATGTCCGCACCTTTGTCCTGATCGCCCAGGCAGGCACCCTGACAGCCGCTGCCAGGGAACTGAACCTGCCGACTTCGACGGTAAGCCGGTCGCTAACTCGGCTCGAACAGCATCTGGATGTCTTACTGGTGCAGCGAAGCCCACGGGGGCTTGTCCTCACCGACTTCGGCAAGGAGTATCTGCAAACATGCAGGCGAGCGTTACGCACCCTGAGAGACGGAGGCGAGTTGCTGGAGAGCCGTCGCGAACGGCCAAGCGGCCTCATTAAGGTGGCCTGCCCTGTAACGATGGCGCGCAACACCTTCGCGCCTTTGCTCAAAAAGTTCTTTGAGCGCTACCCGGATCTGCGTGTCGAGATCGAGCCCTACGCCTCCGGCTGGGATCAGGAGCCGCGAGAGGATGTCGACGTCTTCTTCAAGTTGCGGGCTCCTCGTGACTCCCTGCGCCGCGTACGGCCCTATCCGGGCACGAAGCGCGGACTCTTCGCCAGTCCCGATTACCTCTCGGCCTTCGGCACTCCCTCCACCCCCGATGAACTCCCGTCGCACACCTGCATTGGCTCCGGAGTCTGGAAGTTGAACCGCGGCTCAAAGCTGGCCGCACCCAACATAGTTTTTCGGGTTGTTACCAGCGATCCCCTGGTGCATCTGAAGCTGGCGACCAGCGGACTCGGCATTGCCAGCCTGCCGTTATACATGGCCAAACGCCCCGACACACGCCATCAACTCGTGCCCGTCCTGCCACTTTGGAGCCCCGAACCGATCACTCTGTGCGCGCTCTTCTCTGGTTCGGCGCGGCTGACTCCCAAAGTTCAAGTGCTGCTGGACTTCCTGAGTGAATACATCGGAACAAATAAAGACCCACGGCTTCAGCAGATGCCGGCAAAGGGGTTCTTTACAGACCCGACGATTGCGGCGACATCCGGACCATAGGGCTTGTCATCAAACTCGCTAGTTGAATCTATTGATTCAAGATTAGTTCTTAGAAACTAAAAAACTCCTTCCGCAGAGCCGCCTCATAGGCGAGCTTTGCGGCCTTTGCTCTGGTTCTCGCCTCTTCTTCGCGGTCTCCAGCTAGTTCCCATTGATCGATCTCGGCCTCATCGTGGTTCCCTGAGGCCAAGGCTTCCTCCTGACGGATAGCTGCAACCCACTCATCTACTGCTGTCTTATAGTTACTCTGCATCTGGTTGAGTTCCGCTATATCGATAGTCATATCGCCTTTGCCCTCTATTGCCGTACTGTAGGCAGGCTTTGTGAATGGACGATATATATGTGGCATGCCGTACACTCAAACGCATATGGCTCCCGCGATTGCCGCTCACGCTCTCACCCGCAGCTTTGACGGAGGATTCACCGCCGTCGACCACATCGATCTGGCTGTTGAGCCAGGGCAGTTCTTCGGCTTTCTCGGGCCCAACGGCGCGGGCAAGTCGACGACCATCAAGATGCTCACCGGACTGCTGGCACCGACCTCGGGCAGCATCCAGGTCCTCGGCCAGGACCTGCTGAACAATCCGGTCGAGGTCAAGCGCCACATCGGTGTCGTGCCCGAGGGCATGGCGCTCTTCGGCAAGCTCACCGCCACGGAGTATCTGCACTTCGTCGGCCGCATGTACGGGCTCGACAAGCAGGTGACGCAGCAGCGGACTGCGGAGTTATTAGAGTTCATGGGCCTGGCCGACGAGCGGAAGAAGCTTCTCTCTGACTACTCGCACGGCATGGGCAAGAAGCTTGCGCTAGCTGCCGCCGTCATCCACGGACCGAAGGTGTTGTTTCTCGACGAGCCGTTCGAAGGCGTCGACGCCATCGCCGCCGGGACACTCAAGAACATGCTGCAAGGCATGATCGCTCGCGGCGCGACCATCTTCCTCACGTCGCATGTGCTGGAGATCGTCGAGCGACTCTGCTCACACATCGCCATCATTCACAAAGGGCACATCGTCGCCAACGGATCGCTGGACGAGTTGCGCGCCGGGGTTCAGGCCCGCCTCGCACCAGGCGAGCAGACAGACTCGAACACTCGCCTCACCCTTGAGCAGATCTTCCTCAATATCGTCGGCGGGGAGTCGGGCATCACGCACCCCGAGCAGGAGCTGCAATGGCTGGGGTAGGCCTCTCTCCCAATAACGGACCCAACGAATTTTGGACCGCCGCGCAAACACGTGCGCAGTTTGCCGCTATCGCCCGCCTGCGCTGGCGTATGACTGTCAATTCCTTCCGTCGCAAGGGCGGTGCAGGCGAGTTGATCGCCGCCATCATCCTCTATCCCCTCTTTGCGGTATTGGCACTGCTGCCGACCCTCGGTTCGGGACTCGGCGCGTACTTCTTCGCGTCGCAGCATCATCTCGACCATATCTCGTGGCTGTTGTGGGGAACATTTGTCCTCTGCCAACTGCTCAACATCAATCTCGGACAGCCCGGCACGATCTTCGACCCGACGCAGCTTATCCGCTTCCCGTTGAACCTCGCCAACTTCGTTGCGATCCGCCTGTTCTTCGGCCTGCTGACGCCAGCCAACATCGTCGGTACAGCAATGAGTTTGGCGATCGCTGTCGGAGTTGTCATCGCGATTCCATCGCTCTGGTTCTATGCGCTGCTGTCGCTGGCGGTCTTTGCCGCGGCCAACGTGCTTTTCTCGCGGATGGTGTTCGCGTGGGTCGACCGCTGGCTCTCCACACGCCGCGCCCGCGAGGTCTTCACCGGGTTGATCTTCTTCGCCTCCCTGGGCTTTCAGTACCTGAATGTCACCTTCAACCCGGCCTATAACCACCACCACAGTCACACAAGCGCTCTCTCACAAGAACGTCTGAATGCAGGGTTGAGTGTTTATCACCATGCGCAGCCTTTCTTTTCCTCGCTTCCGCCGGGACTGACCGCCTCCTCGCTTATCGCCGCGAATCAGGGGCAGCCGATTGCCTCGCTCGGTTTTACGCTCGGCTGTGTTGCTTTCGCCGCTTTGTTCTTCGCGATCTTTGCGCTGCGTATGCGCACCGAGTTCCGCGGCGAAAATCTGAGTGAACAAGCCAACGCCGTCGCACGCAAAGCTAGGCCGTCGGCAAAACAAACATCGCCCGCACTCGCTTCAACCGCAACCGAGCCTGAGCACGGCTTCCTGGGACTCTCTTCCGTAGTTACAACATTACTCGGCAAGGAGCTACTCTACGTCCGCCGCAACACGGGCATCTTCTACAGCTTGGTCGCGCCAGTGGTGATGGTGTTCCTCTTTGCCGGGAGACTGGCAACACGCGGCAATACCTCCTGGTTGTTTCCGGTAGCTGTGTCCTATACGCTGCTGGGCGTTGTGCCGCTCGCGTATAACTCGTTCGGGCTTGAAGCCGCAGGCTCGCAGTTCTACTTTATGGCTCCAGTGAGACTGCGCGATGTGTTCTTCGCTAAGAACCTGGTGAACTTCCTGCTGGCATTCATCGAGATCGCCGCGGTCTTAGCCATCATCACTTACCTCACCGCGATGCCCTCCCTGTTGAACATTGCCAACGCGCTGCTATGGGCCGTTGCGACTCTGCTGTTCAGCACCATTATTGGAAATCGGCGCTCCATCACAGCGCCAAAGAAGATCGTAGTCGCCCGCATGGGAGCCGGAAAACAGGCGTCTCCTTTGAGCGCGCTGATCAGCATCGGACTCTTGATTGGTTCGGCAGGTATCGCAGCCGGGTTGCTGTTCCTGGCTCACCTCATCGCAATACCGTGGCTACCGTTGCCCGTTTTCGGAGTCCTCGCGGGTGTTGCCGCATTCGTCTATGAACGCAGCCTGCGCTCCATCGACAGCTTTACACTGGCACATCGCGATGAGCTGTTTGAAGAACTCTGCAAGAAATAATTACAGAGCGTCTCCTTGACGGCATCCACGCTTGATAAAGGACATTATCATGCGCGAAAACCTTGTAGATTCTACGGAGATCTAGCGACATTCGTTATCTGTTTGCGTTACTGGGCAGTCGCATCTATCAGTCGAAGTTTGCTGGGGACTGCTCTGCATCGCCCCTCTGATGAGGCTTGCCACAACGAACCATTGTCATACCTTAGCTCAGCCACTTCAGCCCAATCCACATACGACAACTTAGTCACCCAAACTGAAGTATCCGTCAGTCCCGCCGCTCCCCCAAGGTCGAAAGTTTGTGTCATGTGCTTGCCCGGATTCTCTCTTGAACGTTCCTCCACCGGTAGATAGCGGCCGGAAGACACCAACCCATGGACCTTCACGACAGCGCCCATAACTTTTGGCATACCGCGCTATCCGAAGGTCAATTCGAGGAGCGGCACATCACCGTTTTTCTCCACGTCTTCAGGCTTGCGCGCTATAGCTCGTGCGTTTACCTACGCACCAAACCCAATCGGGCACGCTTCGCTCTGCGTGGGGGCACGGCAACCGTGCCACCTTACTAAACCTGTGGGTAAAGGCGCGGGAAAAAGTCTTCCAAGACAGCTTCAGGGAACCGAAGTGATACGGGCCCTTTGTCCGTCTCTGACGAAAGTAGACCGGCTGTTGTGAGATCCGTAAGTACACGACGTGCGGTCCTCTCGGGCAAGCCTGTGATTCGCGTCACTTCGCCGCGCTCAAATTCGCCACGAATTAGTGCCTCTTCCAAGAGCGATGCGGCTTCGACTCTAAGGGTCGGACTTCTCTCTACGTGCCTACGCATTCGATTTCGAAGGGTATTGAGTTCAAAGAGATCTGACATGAACTTTGCTTGATCCAAGCAGACTTTCAAGAACCAGAGAGCAAACGCATTCAAAGCTCGTAACGAAAGGTTTCCTCGTCCATCCAAATCGCTTTCTCTCGGCGTATCGGCCATGTCCATCATCTGCTTGTATTCACTGCGGCTGCTGAGTCCCCGCGCAAGGCCTCGAGAGATCGACCATAGTCCATGTGCACCAACATCCGATTGTTGGGCCATCGCGTGGCTCATCAGTCGGCTTACCCTTCCGTTGCCATCCGGAAACGGATGAATGTAGTTGAATCGGTGATGAGCTGCTGGAATGGCCATGATCCTACCGGCCCGCCCTAGGGGTGCCAAATCGTAACGCTTTTGAAAATGCTGCATAAATGCGCCAACGTATTCGCTTGATGGCGGTATGTGTCGGCCAACAGCATTATCGTGCTCAACCTTCGTTCGCCATTTCCCGGGTTCCATGATTACTTCTCGATCTGCGCTCTTGAGGTGGAGCATTGCGGCCGGAGCGTCTCGATAGAATTCTTGATGAATCCAGCAGATAAAATCCGTCGAAGTCGAAGAGGGCAGTTCTCCCGCCAAAAACTTCCTGTCAATTTCTGACTGCACTCGAACGTGTGCGGCTGCCTCAAGTTGAAGATTTCGACGTCCTTCATCTTCATCGAGCTCTCCGAGGAGGGCCCGTTCGATGTCTCGGGGACGCGTGTTGTTCCCTTCGATGAGATTGCTGTAGTACGTATTCATCACTCGTACAAGTCCAGCAAGATTCGCGGCGGTACGCGGATGCAAGGCTCGCCCCAGATACGATGTTGCAGCCGTCAGGTCTGCAACCACATCCACGAGCTCTACCTTTGGCTCTTCGATGCGGGCAGGTTCGATACGATCTGGCGTTTCAACAGGGCTCATATGGGAGGATTTTGGCCGATCTTTTGAAATTTTATCTCATTGATTCGAAAGAAGCTTACCTGGGCCATTCTAGAGGGCTTGGCCGGTCCTGTGGCCGATCTTTTGGCCGATCTTTCAAAGGGAACGACGGCCATGATTATTGATCATTCTCAAACGATCCGACATATACCTTACCCATCCTCATGTGCAAGGTATATATACCTTGCACATGAGGATGGGTATATTGACACTCTGTATCGAGGTATATATACCTCGATACAGAGTGTCAATATGGCTATTCAGTACACCCAGTTCGAGAATGCCCTTACCTCCATTCAAGCTGCCTTCGATACGCGCGAATCTTCGATATACCGCTTACGAGAATTGACTCGCTTCCTCGCGGAGAACAGAATCGCTTGGAATGTCCCTCCATCGATGGCCAACAGCGAGCTTATTCGTCTCCTCTTGCAAAACACGCCCCTCCGAAAGATCCGATTCAGCCCCGTCAATCACCCCCCGGTGAATGCCGAGATTCGTTACGTCTGGAGAATCACAGATCCGTTTGCGCTGGCTCTTGCGCTAAAAAATGACAGCTATTTGTCACACGCTTCTGCCATGTTTCTCCATGGTCTGGTAGAAAAAATCCCCCCACAGATCTTCGTCAACAAAGAACAAAGCGTCAAACCCCCGCCTTCTGGAACACTCGATCAAGCCGGCATTAATCGTGCGTTTGCTGCGAAACAACGGGTTTCTCAATTCGTTTTTCGATTTGAAGACGACCGGGAACTCGTACTCCTCAGCGGGAAAAATTCCAATCGCCTTGGCGTAGGCCCTCTGCGTACTGCTGCGGGTCTCACCGTTGAGGCAACGACGATCGAGCGAACATTGATCGACGTCGTCGTGAGATCTGCGTATGCAGGGGGAGTTGAACAGGTCCTTCACGCATATCAGGCAGCTCGAGATCGCATTTCAGTGAAGAATCTCATAAATCTCCTGAAGGGAATGGCATATGTTTACCCATATCATCAGGTGATCGGGTTCTATATGCAGCGCGCAGGCTTTCCGAAAAGCCAGTGCAACCAATTGAAAGACCTGGGTCTTCATTTCAACTTTTACCTAACATACGGCATGAAAAAGCCGGTCTATCTCCCAGAGTGGCGGCTGTATCTCCCTCAAGGCTGGTAGCCCCCGAACACGTTGCTGCTCGATGGCCAGACGAAGTATGCATTCGTCCGAGTTGGAGAGAAGCGTTCCTGAGGCACTGAACTACCTTTGCAATAAATCCTGCATTTCCTTCCAGTGATACACCCTTAGCTTTTCCGATTGATTGATCGCAGAATTTTTCATGGCTTTGGCGATATCCTCCCCAGCCATACCCCTGTATCTGTTGATCTTGCCTACTAAGATTGGGTTCAGAGCCGACCATATTTTTATGAATGGTTTTTCAAGTGGACGATTCTCTTGCCTGTTTCCCATGATCATGGACGGGCGAAAGATGTGCGTGTGTTCAAAGTCGAGAGCGATGATATCTCGCTCGGTCTCTCCTTTGGTCCTTACATAAAAAATACGGGAACGAGGATTTGCACCCACGGCTGTGACCAGAAAAACCGATCTCGCTCCTCTCGCTTTGGCAATGCGAGCCGCTAGCACCGGATAATCATGATCGACCTCGTAGTACTTTTCCTTTTCTGGCGAAGTCGCCCTGGTCGCGCCAAGAGTAATGAATACTTCGTCAGCAGATATCTCTGGTTCTAAAGCAGGCAGAGAACTGTAGTCACCCATCAAAGTATTTAACTTCGGATGGCTGATGCTTAAGTTTTTCCGAACAACGGCTGTTACCTGTTCGTAATCGGGACTATTCAGCAGTTCGATTAAAAGATGCGAACCTACAAATCCGCTTGCCCCGAAAACAATAGCCTTCTTCATTTTCATAAGCCTTTCAGCACAATGAGGCGGCTGCTCTCGAATTTTTTCTGTCGCCATTGAATCTATCGTCCGGAACTCAATCCACGCACATACTACCTTTTTCGATTCTGTTCACGCGATCACTTAGCCGCACCAATCACACTCAACATGCGGCCCGTGAAACCGTGCTCACTGCGGTGCGAGAAGTACTTCCTCTTGCCGTTGCGCAGCCGCGTACAGGCCGTGCATTCGCCGACGACGTTGATCTTCTTGGCCTTCAGTCCTGCATCGATCAACTGCCGCCGGTTGGCCTCAAACAGGTCGGCATGAATCTGCGGGCCGAGGTTCGAGTGGCCCGGAGCGCGGGCGGTCATAAAGAGCATCGGATACTTCTGGCGTACTGCATCGGAGTCGTAGCCCTCGGAGAAGAGTTCCGACCCATAGGCGAACTGGCTCTCGAACTCAGACCGAACCTCTTCGCCCACTGCAAAACAGCACGGACCAATCGCCGGACCGATGGCGGCAACAAGATCCTTCGGCCGCGAACCATAGCGGAGCTGCATCGCTCCGATGCTGCGCTCAACGATCCGCGCCAGCGTTCCTCGCCAGCCTGCATGGAAAGCCGCGACCGCATGGGTACGGGTATCGGCCACCAGAACTGGAACGCAGTCCGCAGTCTGCACACCCAATAGAACGTCCTCGACATCGGTCATCAGGCCATCGCCACGCAGAACGGCCTTGCCCTCGGGTGTCGCCAGCGGGCCGTGGTCGGCCTCGACGGTTCGAACCATACCGCTGTGAAATTGACGGATCGTGGCAAGCGTCATGGGGTTCCCGCCGGTGACCGCCCGGGTAAACCTCCGGCGGTTCTCCGCTACCGTCTCCGGGGCATCCTCAGGAGTCCAGCCGAGATTCAACTCGCCCTCGCCATAGGCCACGGAGCCGCCACCCTGCCGTGTACTAAACCCCGCATGCAGCCAGGAAAACTTCTCCCACTCCTTGATCCTGACAACGCCGGGAACCTTCTGTGCTCTTGTCATCTTCACCTACTCATACTCTGCCATGTCGACCGACGACGGTCTCGCCGTCCTGAGCGCAGTCGAACGGACGCATGACGATAAAACAAAAACAGACAGGCCACCAACGAGAAGACGAAGCAGGGTTGGTGGTGGATGAGTTCTCGACTAACCTAAATATTTTGAGCCACTTAAGAAATCTGGGCCCGCTTTCCGGCGGGCCCGGGAGAGGCATGAGGGGGGAGGGAAAAACTGAGGAATCATTGAGGTGCCCAAAAGGGCAAAAGTGGAATCAACTTCGGTGGGACAGATTGGAATTGCCTCTCAGTTACCCGATTAGACGCCACGAGACTCAAAATGGACGCACGGTTTAGTAAATAAATTTTCGGGTCTTTTACGAGGGCTAACTGTTGTCTTTTCAACTGGATTTCGTGGCTAATAAGAAACATCCACAGCTTTCTCGCGTCTAATCTGTCTGGTGACCACCGGACTGCGGATGCTTTTCCACCGCTAGCCGGTCAAAATTACAGCAAAGCCCTTGCATTTGAAAGGTTTCGGCGTTACGATACCGCGATTGCCTGCATGACAACTGCCAACCAAATCGCCTCTCATCTCCTTCGTTCCCGCCTCGGCAAAATCTGCGTTGCCCTTACCGGATCGACCCCCGAAGAACTCATCGAAAAGGCCGCTACTGTTCTCAAAGAGACGACCTTTCTTGAGTTTCGTCTCGACTATCTGCCTAAACCGCTGACCGCGTTGCCACGCCTGAAGGAGTTCCTTGAGGCAAACGGTGCCGCGACGGTAATCGCCACCTGCCGATGTAAAGAAAACGGCGGCCGCTTCGAGGGTTCGAATACCGCCGCGCTCGACGTTCTATTGAAAGCCGCAGAGAGTGGCTTCCAGATCGTCGACATCGAACTCGAATCGATCGAAAAGCTGCCGAAGACAACCATGGCTCATCTGCGCGAAGCCGGGGCGGCGGTCATCATTAGCTACCACGACTTCCACGCGACCAAAGACCTGGATGCCGTCTACAACCGGATCGAGCCCTTTGCGCCCGACTTCATCAAGGTTGTCCCGACGGCCAAGTCGCTCGCCGACAATCTGACGCTGATGCGCTTTATGGAGCGCATGGAAGATCGCTCGAACTTCAGCATCGTCGGCATCTGCATGGGCGAGGCCGGCATCATCTCGCGCGTTCTGGGACTGCGGGCCGGTTCGGCCTTCACGTTCGCCGCAGCCAATGCCGGCGAGGAGACAGCGCCCGGCCAGATTGCCGCACGCACGCTCATCGAGGACTACCGCATCGATCAGGTCGACGCCGCGACCAAGGTCTACGGCGTGGCCGGGAACCCGATCCGCTCGTCGCTCTCACCCCTGATGATGAATACCGCTTTCCGCCGCGAGACGGTGAATGCGGTCTATCTGGCGCTGCAGGCCACCAAGGTCGACGACCTCTTCAAGCTGGTGCGGGAGGTTCCGATTCAGGGGCTCAGCGTCACCATGCCCCTGAAGGAAGCCGTGCTGCCTCTGCTCGAGCGCACAGACCCGCTTTCAGCCAAGATCGGCGCCGTGAACACGATCCTGCGTGCGCAGGACGGCAAGTTCTACGGCTTCAACACCGATGTCGCCGGTATCGTCGGGCCATTGGAGAGGCGTTTGAGCCTCAAGGGCGCGAAGGTGCTTGTCCTGGGTGCGGGCGGCGCTGCGCGGGCTGCCGTCTTCGGCTGCCGCGACAAGGGTGCCGAAGTCTGGATTCTGAATCGCACTCCAGAGACAGCGCAAAAGCTCGCCCGGCAATCCGGGGCCAAGACCATCAAACGCGATGCCGTCGCCAAAACTGGCTTTGACATCATCATCAATGCGACGCCGGTAGGCATGGCCGGGCAAAAAGCTGCACCGTTGCTTCAGCCTGAGGACCTTACCGCGCGCATTGTCTTCGATCTGGTCTACAACCCCATCGAGACCCCACTGCTGAAGATGGCACGCCAGAAAGGGCTCACGGCTATCTCCGGCGTGGAGATGTTCGTGCAGCAGGGAGCGCGCCAGTTCGAAATCTGGACAGGCAAGCCCGCTCCCGAGGAAGAGATGCTGCGCGTCGTACTACACTCGCTGCGTCAATCCGCCGAGGCAGCAGGCGATACCGCCGCTCCCCCCGCAGCTCCAACGAAGGTGGAGGTACCTGAACCAGTAGCTGCGGCTCCCGCAAAAACCCCTGCGAAGCCTGCGGAAAAACCAGCAAAGGCCCCCGTCAAGACACCGGTAAAAGCACCTGCAAAAACAGTAGCGAAGCCGGCTGCTAAGCCAGCAGTCAAGAAGCCTGCAACCAAGGCCAAACCAAAGGGCCGGTAACAGCCCTCGTGCCGCGCAGTTTTTGGCTGTCTAAAAATCGGCGTGATGGCTGGTTGAAAATTGGCACAGATCTGAACCTCTCTGGTTCTTAGATCTGTGCCAATTCTGTTTAAATTCCGGCAATTGTGCGCGCCGACATCGATTAGAGCATTTCCACGAATAGTGTGATGTGGCTCTTTTCAATCCCACCCATACCGTGTCATCTCGACCGGGGGCAGCGTTTTTGGCCGCCGTAGCGGAGAGACCTGCAGTTTGCAGGTACCGGCACTATCGCCTACGCACAACCTGCAGGTCTCTCCGCTCCGCATGACGATAAAACCATCATGCTCCGGTCGAGATGACAGTTCTATGGTGGTTCATGCATCGCATTTTCGTGAAAATGCTCTAGCCCGTCGGGAAAATTCTCTTCATTACATCCTCTTTATGTCTTCTTTACGTCTTTACCCGTTAAATCTTTATTACAGCTTCTAATAATCGCCTAAGTCCTTGTACCTCTGAATGATTTCTGCCACACGGGCTCTTTGCGCATACCCAAAAGTGTGCTTGGAAAGTTGTACCCATCGTCGCCTCAAAGCAATTCAATCCAAAAACTCCGATCAGCCACGGATGAAAGAAGACTCCATCTTGATGTCTAAAAACACGCTTCGCAGACTCATTGCCGCACTCGCCCTTTTGCCGCCCTTGAGCCTGCCAGCCGTCGGACATGCTGCCAGTGGAGTCGATCCCGGCAGCGTTCACCTCTCTACGGGCAGCCTGCACGGCACGGTTACCGGCGGCAATGGTCTCATCGCTGCCGGCGCCAGGGTCGTCATTTGTACTCTCCTCAATGATTCAGCCTGTTCCTACGCTGTGACGGATGCCTCCGGCAGTTTTGTAGTCTCCGCACTTCCAGCCGGGACCTATCAGATCGCCACGATCGAGAACCATGAGATGGCGGGCTCAATCATCCGCGAAGTTCCAGCAGGCGGCGATGTGACCGCCGATGTCGATACTCAGACCTCTACCTCCGCGCCGGCGGCCCCAGCATCGGCGGCTCCCCCAGCTTCCCTAGACCAAAGCTTCATGCACAAGCTGGGCCGCGCGTACGTTGCGGATTGGGCCGGTAACGGACCTGCTACAGCAGTGCCTCAGCAAACGCGTCGCGGCACGCCGCCTCCCCTCTTTTCGCCACCGTATCCCGCGACCGATTGGCCCATCGGCGGCACCCCCGTCATCGGTGCTCCGGACGGCCAGACGTATCCGCTAATGCAAGCGATCGACGAAAACAAAAGCGTCAACAAGATCTACGGTTGGATCGAAGTCGGCGGCAACGGTTCCACGAACAACAAGACCAACGCCGGCAAGGGCATTGCCGCCAATGCGCCGGCCGCCTATGACGTCTACTCCAACGTTATCCAGCTCGACCAGGCCGCTCTTTACTTTGAAAAGATCGAAAACACCGCTCAGAAGGATCACTTCGACTGGGGCTACCGCGTCACCGCGCTCTACGGCACGGACTATCGCTTCACCACCTCGCACGGCCTGTTGAGCCAGCAACTGCTGGTCAAGAACGCGCAGTACGGCTTCGATCCGGTCATGTTCTACTACGACGCCTATTTTCCTAAAGTTGCGCAGGGAATGGTCCTGCGCATCGGCCGCTACATCTCGTTGCCGGATATCGAGGCTCAGCTCGCGCCCAACAACTACACCTACTCCCACTCCATCCTCTACACCTATGACTGCTACACCCAGTTCGGGGCCAACGCTACCGTCAAGCTCAACGATCACTGGACTGTTCAGGCAGGCATCTCACCCGGTTGCGACACCATGCCCTGGACCACCGATGCTAAGGTGACCGGCAACTTCTGCGCCACCTACACCTGGTCGAACGGCGGCAACGCCCTCAACACCTGCGACAACACCATCAACGACGGCAAGTATGCCTACAACAACCTCACCGCCTTTTACGAGACGTGGTATCACCGCTTCAACAAGAGCTGGCACACCGACACCGAGGTCTGGTACCAGTACATGAAAGACGTGCCCAACATGTATTGGTACAACGGTGGGTACGCCAAGACAGCCGCGACGCCCTGGCCCGAGACCAACGGCGCCGGCGTGACGCTGAACTTCGGTGCTGTCTGCCAGGATCCTCGCCTCCCCGTCGCGCAGCAGTCGTCTAGCTGCTACGCCCCTGAGTGGGCCATCACCAACTACGTCGAACACAATTTCTGGAACAATACGGCTTCGTTGAACATCCGCAACGAGGTTGTCGACGACATCAAGGGCCAGCGTACCGGCACCCCCGGTATCTACGAAGAGCACATGGTTGGCTTCGACTTCTGGGCGGGATCTACCATCACCTTCCGGCCCGAGCTCAGCTATACCAAGTGCTACACCAAGTACGGCGCCTCCTGCACCGACATCGCTGCCGGCGGCTCCATTGCCAATATTGAAAGTGTTCACCTGGGAGGCAATCCCATCCCCACTGGGGAAGGCAAAACCCAGTCCCTCACCCTCGCAGCCGATCTGATCTGGCACTTCTAGCTCAGTCAACCTCAGGGGCTACAAGGCAATCACCTTGTAGCCCTTTTTCACATCCTCTCGCATAAAGACTGCATAAAGATTTTTGCGATAGATCCATGCAATTCGTGTCATTCTGTAGGCTCCGAACAGCTCACGACCTACTTCCACAAAACAGCTCTATAACGGCAGCGGCCCGTATCACTGCATTCAAGAATGCAGTTCATTTTTGGAACATTCAATCCACGGAGGAAATGAGATATGGCAGAAGAAGTGACCACCACTGCAATGAAACCCACGTTGGGTCTCACAGGCCTTACCAGCAATGCGATGGCCCTCATCGCTCCGGGAGCCTTTCTCTGGCTGACCTTCTTCATCCAGTCCACGACAGGCGTCTCCGGACCCGCGATGTGGATGGGCGTGCTTGGAGCGCTGGTTCTATGTTTGTCCACAGCCGTCTGCTACGCGGAGATGGCGAAGCTCTATCCCGGGACAGGAAGCTCGTATTACTTCGCGGAACAGGCGCTCCTGAACCGCGAAGCCGCATGGCGTTACGCCCGCATCTCCAAGTTCGTAGTCGGCTGGGCGTCGCACCTCTACTACTGGATCTATCCCGGAGTGATGGTCGGCACCATGGGCATCTTTTGCGGCTACATCGTAGGCACACTGTGGCCGAGTTTCATGAGCGCCTCGAATCCCGGCGTCCTCTTCATGATGGCCGTAGCCATCGTCTTCTCTTTCCTGACTGCCTATATCTCCTATCGCGGCGCGAATGCGTCCACCTCCATCAATCTCGGCATCAACGTTGTGCAGATCACAGCGCTGCTGGTCTTCGCGGTCCTCGCCCTCGGCTATCGGATCAACCACAAGCCAGGATCAGTTGCGTGGCAGTTCGACTCCACCTCCGGCGAGGCCTACCAGTACGAGTTCAAAACCTCCACCACCATCGCCGCCGGCGTCTCCACCGATACCATCGTTCGCGACGCAAACGGCGTGCCGCTGCCCAAGCTCGATGCCGACGGCAAGCCCGTTCCGTACCACATCAGCTATGACGAGCGTGACGCCAGCGGCAACTTCCTCGCCCACCCCAATGCCAAATCGGTCATCAGCCCGCATCACTGGAGCTGGGTCTTCATCCAGGCAACAGTCGCCATCCTCATCCTTGTTGGCTTCGAGTCCGTAACAGCGATGGGAGGCGAAGCGAAGAACGCCAAGCGAGATGTTCCCATCGCGGTCATCACATCTCTGCTGGTACAGGGAGTGATCTTCTACTTCATTGAATACTTTGCAGCCAACTACTTTCTCAATAGCGGCTACAGCATGCAGAGTGCAACGGGTTCAGCTGCGCCCATCGGCGACATGATGATCATTGTGGGCGACGCGCTCTTTGGTTCCGGCCACGGCCGCACCTTCATGCTGGTAGAAGCGGTCACCGTCTTCCTCGCACTCATCGGAACGACGCTCTCCTGCATGAACACAGGCGCGCGAGTCACCTATGCGATGGGCAAGGACAAAGAGGTCTCCAATCGCTTTGGCCTGCTGCACAACAGCAACCTCACTCCCCACCGCGCAGTTTGGACGCTTGCCGCTATCTCCGCAGGCATCGGCTGTGTGGCCGTGTCGCTTGCCTTTGGCGACGGCGGTGCGCCAAGCGCTGCTGCGATTGCCGCTCTTCCTCACGGCCTGTGGTCAAGCTTCGGCTACTTCTCTCATGACAGGATGGCGGCGCTGCCCAATAGTCTTCTTGCCATCACGCTGGCGTCCAACTTCGGCACCTTCCTGCTCTATGCACTTAGCTGCATTCTTTGCATGGTCGCGTATCACAAGCATGCGAAGTACAGCTTTATCCGCCACACCTTTATCCCGATGTTCGGCTTGCTCGCGAACCTCGGCTGCATGGGCTTCTACCTTGCAGCTCCATTTATCGGACTGGGGACATGGAAGGAGCCCTACATTGCGTTGGGTATCGCGGGAGTCTGGGGTATCTATGGAGCCTTGCACTTCCTGACTAAGAGCAAAAGCGAAGGGAAGGCTGTTTTGCTCCAGGCCCATCCGCATCGGTCGTAACCTATCTACTGCGACCGGGTAAGGACGGCTTTGCATTTGTTTTTCTGTTTGTCATTCCGAGTGAAATGAGGAACCTGCTTTCTCCCGTTTTGCTTTCGTATCACCACAAACGTTATGCGCAAGCAACCATGCCTTTTCGGTTCTTGCCTGCACTTTTCTGGGTGATACAAACGAAAACGGGAGGAAGCAGGTTCCTAGGCTACGCCTCGGAATGACAAGCCAGAAAAGCAGGTACCATTGCCCTCGGGCACATTTCGCTCTAATGCCTCGCCCGGCGCATCCAAAATCCTATGCTTGATTTAGAGTTTGCCGAACTTACCGACCGCGGCCTGGTACGAAGCCACAACGAAGACTCGCTAGGACATGTGCTGCCTTCCAACGCCGCACAAGTACAGTCGCAGGGATGGTTCTTCGCGCTGGCGGACGGCATGGGTGGTCATGAACACGGCGAGGTGGCCTCGCAACTCGCCATCGAGACAGCGCTCGACGGCTTCCGCAAGATCCCCAAGGGAGTCATGCATGTCTCACTGCTGCCGCGTCTGGTGCAGGAGGCCAATGCAGCGGTATACGACGCAGGCCAGGCCAAACATGGTTCCGGCGCACGCATGGGAACAACCTTCGTCGCCTGCGCTCTCCGCTTCGACTCCGCCGTCGTGTCGCACGTCGGCGACTCGCGCTGCTATCTCTTTCGCAACGGCAACGGAACACAGCTTACGCGCGATCACACCATGGCCGACGAACAGCTGCGTCTCGGCATCCTCTCCAAAGAAGAAGCAGCCACGGGCGAGGGACGGCATGTGCTCACGCGCTCGCTGGGCAGTGATCTCTTCGTCGCTGCCGATACCATCACCGTCAACGTCTTGCCCGGAGATGTGCTTCTACTCTGCAGCGATGGCCTGCACGGCTATGTGCCCGATACAACCCTGGTGAAGATTCTCCAGCAACACACCGACCTCCGCCAGACGGCAAAAGCGCTGGTTGCAGCTGCCCTCGATACGGGAGGGCATGATAACGTCAGTGTGCAACTCATCCGTGTGCGAACCGTGGAACGAATGGGGCTTTATCGTGGACGTCCCTACCGGCTGCTCTAAATGATCGCGCCCAATCTCACCCTTCATCCCGGCGACGAGCTTGATCACTACAAGCTTGAAAGCATCGTTGCCACCAGCGGCATGGCCACGGTATTTCGTGCGCACGATCAGCGCACCGGCCAGCAGGTTGCAATCAAGGTGCCGCACCCCGAGATTGAAAGCGATCCGGCGATGTTCGATCGCTTTCGGCGCGAAGAAGAGATCGGCATCCGCATCGACCATCCCGGCGTGATGAAGGTCTTCGCCAACCCAGACCGCTCACAGGTTTACATGGTGATGGAGTGGCTCGACGGCCGTCTGCTGCGGCAGATCATGAACGAGGAAAAGAAGCTGCCGGTGGAACGCGCAACCAAGCTCACCCTCGGCATCTGCGCCGCACTGGAGCACATTCATTCGAATGGCGTCGTGCATCGCGACCTGAAGCCCGAGAACATCATGGTCGGGCCGGACGATACGATTCACCTCATCGACTTCGGCATCGCCGCCAACGCCGGTGCACGGCGGCTCACCTTCGGTCATTTTTCGCAGAGCATGGGCACACCCGATTACATCTCTCCCGAGCAGGTCCGCGGCAAGCGCGGCGATGCGCGCAGTGACATCTACGCACTCGGTGTGATGCTGTACGAGATGCTGACGGGCGTTGTACCGTTCTCAGGGCCGAACCCCTTTGCCGTGATGAACGACCGCCTGCTCAACCAACCGCAGCCGCCCTCACAGCTTGAGCCGGCGATCACACCGCAGATGCAGGAGATTCTCTACCGCGCGCTGGAGAGAGAGCCAAAGAACCGCTACGCCAGCGCCCGAGAGATGGCGCGCGATCTGGAGCATCAGGACGAGGTCGGCATTGCCGCACGACCCGATGCAGCAAACTGGCAGAAGAGACAATCGCCGGAAAAGCGCCGCTTCCTGATGTATCTTCTGCTCGCGCTTATTCCGCTGCTGATCTTCGCGCTTCTGCTGCTGGTAGCGCACCGGCACTAAGTCTTAGGACGACCGTTCGCATGAGCGTCTATGCAAACACCAGCGAAGAACAAGCAACCGCAAAATCTTTAACGCAGAGGGCGCAGAGGTCTCGCGGAGGCCGCTGAGGGTTCCATGGCGACCTCCGCGAAACCTCCGCGACCTCTGCGTTAAAAGAAGGGTGTCCGTAGCCTCAGCTACCGCGGCGCGAACTCATCAGCATGCATCACAAACTCCGGATACGCGCCTGCGCCTAGTTCGCGAACATCCATGCCCTGCCAGTCGCCATCGGAATCCACACGATAAGGAAAGATCCGATTCAACAGCAGGTTCCCTGCGTGGATGAGCGGAAACATCACTCCAAGCAGCGTCGCTACCCCAACCAGCTGCGCCAGGATAAGCCCCATCCGCGAAGCATCCTGCACCGGCCCGAAGAGACCGAAGGCGATAAGACCCCAGAGTCCAGCTCCCGCATGGACCGAAATCGCTCCGCCGGGGTCATCCACCAACAGCTTCAGCTCCAGCGTCTCGACCAGGAAGGTGACCAGGCCTCCTGCCACCAGGCCAATCAAAATAGCCGCTCCGGGAGACACCCTGCCGCATCCCGCACTCCCTGCCACCAGACCAGCAATCCAACCGTTCGCACTGAGCGAGGCATCCGGCTTGCGATAGCGCAGATGCGTAGTGAAGACCGCTGCAAGACAGCCGGACGCGGCGGACAGCATCGCATTGATCGCTACCATCGGCACTTGCTCCACAGTAGCCCCATAGAAGAGCATGGAGGCCGCCGAGTCCAACCCGATCCAACCCACCAGGCACAACAGACACCCAAACAGGACCAGCACAATGTTGTGGCCGGGAATAGCCGTTGCCACTCCTTCCGAATACTTGCCCTGTCGTGGGCCAAGCACCCAGGCCACAGATAGCGCCGCAAAGCCGCCAACCACCTGCACCACGCCCGCGCCACCTGCATCGGAGAACGCCGGAATCCCAAAGCTGCTTCCCATCTGTGCGAGCCATCCCCCACCCCACACCCAGTGGGAGAAGAGCGGGAAGAGCAGCCCCGCCAATAACGCGCTCGAACAGCAGATGGGCAGGAGCCGCCAACGATCGTTGCCGGAGCTGACCGGGATCAGCACGGCTATGCCGACGGTAAATATTTGCAGGCAGAGGACCAGCGCAGCATAGGGGCCCTTGAGCAGGCCGGATCGAACCCCATGAGCGAAGAACGGCTCCGCTCCAAGCCAGTCCCAATGCACGCCGCCAGCGTGGAACGCGTGTGCTGCACCGCCGGAGTATCCAGCCCAGCTGAATCCAATAGCCACGAAGACGATCGCCGCAACTCCCAGCGCGCAGAGCGTCGCCAGCATCGCGTGAGCCGCGCTGCGCGATCGCCCCAGGCCCTGATAGATCAGCGCAAGGCCTGCAGCCGACAAAGGAACGAGAAAGATACAGACGAGACAGACGGCCACATTCAATAGGCTCATCCCTCGGCCTTTTGCAGCGCCCGATAGCTCTGCGCAACCAGCACCAGACCTATGGATTCCACCAGCAGGCCTGCCATCACAAAAGCAAGGCGCTGCCCCACGCCCACAAGCAGCAGGAGGGCGGCAATGGCAATCAGCCAGCCCGAGACCATCAGTAAGCAACCAACGAAACTCAAGGCAACCTCCTCTATCCGTCCGGCAAAAAATGTATCGAGGGGATCAGTTTATCCGTATTGCCCAGCCCACAGGGCCTGATTTATGCGCTAGAGCATTTTCACGACTCGTGTAATGTGGCTCCTCGATCCCACCCATACCGTGTCATCTCGACCGAAGGCGGCGCTTTTTGCCGCCGTAGTGGAGAGACCTGTAGTTTGTATCAGCACTGTCGCCTGCGCGAACAACATGCAGGTCTTGACGCAAAGCGAGACACAAACATTTGCATCGCGCTCTGCAACATGCAGGTCTCTCCACTACGCACGACGATAAAACCATCATGCTACGGTCGAGATGACAGTTCTGTGGTGATTCATTCATCACACCATTCGTGAAAATGCTCTAAATCTGCCTTCTAAATAAATTCAGATAAATTCAAAGACAGCCCCAAACCCATTCCACCCAAATTCAAGAAGAAGAGGTCTGCGATGAAAAGCATTCTCAATCAACTCATATCTTCTCCTGTCGGAGTTTTTCTGGTGCTCGTGATCGCGGCATCACTAGAGGTCTTTGGAGATTCCTTCTTCCAGTCCGGACTGTATCGCTCGACGGGGACAACGCGCTCCCTGTGGTTTCTTCTGGGCGTATCCGTACTCGGTCTCTATGGGGTATTCGTCAATCTTCCGCAGTGGGACTTCGGAAAGCTTCTGGGCGTCTATGTCGCCCTGTTTTTCGTTGTCGCACAGGTCGTCGCGAAGGTCCGCTTCCATCAGTCCCCCACCCCGCCCATTCTGGTCGGCGGCGGCTTGATTGTGGCGGGCGGTTTGGTCATCACCTTCTGGAAGGCATAATCTGCCCCCGGCCAACGAATCCTTCCACACTCGAGAACCGTCGAAGGGATGTGGAATACTATCCTTGGATAGGTAAGGATGTCATCATTTGATGCTATCTTTACGATTTCTTTACGACTTGTCCTCTATTTTGGAGTGAGAAGCAACTAACAACTTGTCTATGGCGTATCCCCCTCAGCGCGTCACCCATCCGCGCACTGGCTGTATTGCACCTTGCAGGGAGTTCTGCGGATATGAGTACGCGAGTCGCGGTGTGGTGGCATCGCAACCCGGTTTTCGCCGCGGCATGCCGGATGATTTTAGAACGTGGAAAGAAAGGCTTTCAATAATGCAGTTGGCCGAGGCGGTTCGCAGCCCAATAGCCTGTGTGTCTATGTTCCTGCTTCTAGGGTTGGCCGGCTGCAAGCATGAGGCCGCCAATCCCGCGCAGGAGGCTCCAGCCTCGCAGCCACAGGTAGTCGATGTGAGCTCTAATGGGATTGTCCGAGTAGAGAATCCAGGCCGATTTCCGCTGCAGCCGGCGGTTGCTCGGTCGGTTGTCAGCACCCTTGAAGTCACAGGCTCCGTCAGCCCGGATGTCTCCCGCGAGATCCCCGTCCTTTCGCTGGCCAATGGGCGTGTTGTCGCTCTGCACGTAGGTCTCGGCGACTACGTTCATAAGGGCCAACTCGTGATGGAAGTGCAAAGCCCCGATGTGAGTACGGCCTTCAACGCCTATCTGAAGGCTGTGAACGACGAGCACCTTACGTCTGTAACCCTGGATCGCGACAAACTGCTCTTCGACAAGGGCGCCATCCCGCAGGCCCAACTACAGGCTGCACAGAACGGCGAAGACGACGCAAAGGCAGACCTCTCTGCCACCGAGCAACAGCTCAGGATCCTGGGTGTCGACAAAAACCACCCCACCGACACCGTAAAGATCAACGCCCCGGCCTCCGGCGTGATCATCGCCCAGAATGTTACGGCAGCCGGAGCAGCCGGTGTTACCTTTGCCGGCGCTGCAGGCTCTCTGACCATCGCTGACCTCTCGCACGTGTGGGTCATCTGTGACGTCTACGAGAATGACCTGGCGAACGCCCATCTCGGCCAGCACGCCGATATCCGCCTGAACGCATTTCCCGGCAAGGTATTCTCCGGCACCATCAGCGACATCGGAGCGCAGCTCGATCCGAGCCTGCGCACCGCCAAGGTCAGAATCCAGGTACCCAACCCCGGCAATCAGTTGCGGCTTGGCATGTTCTCAACAGCCACGATCCTGGGCTCCCGGCCCGACACCAAGACGGCAGTCCCTGCTGGCGCGATCCTGCAACTGCATGATCGTTCCTACGTCTTCGTGCCCGCGGATAACGGCACCTTCAAACGGATTCAGGTCAAAATTGGGCGTACTCTCGAGGGCAATTTCATCGAGGTGCAGACGGGTTTGAACGTCGGACAGCAGGTGGTTGCGAATGCGCTTGACCTGCAGAACACGGCAGACCAGCAATGATCAAGCGGGTGGTTGATTTTGCGCTGAACAATCGCTTCATCATCCTCATCGCTGCCGTGCTGCTGTTTGGCTGGGGAGCGATCTCATTCCATAACCTTCCCGTCGAGGCCTATCCCGACGTCGCGAACAACTACGTCAACATCATCACGCAATGGCCCGGCCGCTCCGCCGAGGACGTGGAGCAGCAGGTCACCGTACCGCTTGAGATCGGCATGGCGGGCATCCCGCACATGACGCATCTCCGGTCGACCACGCTGGCCGGCATCTCCAGCATCATGATGATCTTCGACGACGAGAGCAAGAACGACTGGAACCGCGAAAAGGTTCTGGAAAGGCTCTCCCAGGTCACGCTGCCCACAGGTCTTCAGCCGCAGATCGGGACCGACTGGAGCCCGGTCGGGCAGATCTACTGGTACACGCTGAAGAGCACGAATCCTGAGTACGACACCATGGCCCTGAAAGGCCTGCAAGACTGGCAGATCGAAAAGCAGTTCCGCAGCGTACCCGGAGTCGTCGATGTGGCGAGCTTCGGTGGGACGACGCGTGAGTATCAGGTCACCGTCGATCCGGAGAAGCTGATCTCCTACGGTCTGACGATCGCACAGGTGCAGCAGCAGATCGCCGCCAATAACGTCAACACCGGCGGCAGCTTCATCGAACAGGGTCAGCAGCAGATCAACGTGCAGGAGGTTGGTCTCTTTACCAACGTCCACGACATCGAGCAGACGGTCCTCAAAGCCTCCAACGGCACCGCTCTGCGCGTCAGCGATGTGGCGACCGTCGCGCAAGGCCCCAAGATCCGGCTGGGCCAGATCGGCAAGACCTTCCGCAGCGTGGACGGCAAACTTATCGATGACGGTGATCAGGTGGAAGGCGTCGTTCTACTCCAAAAGGGCGAAAACTCCGACGCCACGCTCGTAGGGATCCACGCGAAGGTGAAGGAGCTCAACGAGCACATCCTGCCCAAGGGCGTAACGATCGTTCCCTTCCTCGATAGAAGCACCCTGCTCAAACTTACGACCTCCACCGTTCTGGACAACCTGACCAAGGGCATCATCCTGGTCGTCATCATCCTGTTCTTCTTCCTCGGCAATCTGCGCGGCGCGTTGATCGTTGCCATCACCATTCCGTTTGCGCTGCTCTTTGCATCGATCTGCCTGGACCTCAACCATATTCCAGCGAATCTGCTCAGCCTCGGTGCGCTCGACTTCGGCATGGTCGTGGACGGCGCCGTGGTCATGATCGAAAACATCGTCCGCCACCTGAGCCACAAGCGCCAGCCGGACAAGACACCGCTACAGATCATTCGCGAAGCAGCCCATGAGGTACAGCGGCCCGTCTTCTACGCGATCGCGATCATCATCACGACGTATCTGCCCATCTTCACGCTGCAATCGGTAGAAGGCCGGCTGTTCAAGCCGATGGCCTGGACGGTCGCCTTCGCCCTGCTGGGCGCACTGATCTTCTCCATGATCCTCGCGCCGGTGCTCGCGAGCTTCCTCTTCCCCAAGGGCACAACCGAGTGGGAAAACCCGGTCATGCACTGGCTCACCCAGCGGTATCGCCATGACGCTACCTGGGCCATCGAACATAAGGTTGTCCCGATTACGGCAGGAATCCTGCTGCTGGCCCTGGGAGGCTTTCTCGCCTTCAGCGGTGCCATCGGTTCAGAGTTTCTGCCGCACCTCGACGAGGGTGCGATCTGGGTGCGTGGGTCTTTGGCGCCCAGCACAGGCCCCACCGAGAGCCTCACGATCGCCAACAAAACCAGAATTCAGTTAGCCGCATTCCCCGAGGTCACCCAGGTCATCAGTCAGATCGGACGGCCGGATGACGGCACCGACACCACCGGCTTCTTCAACACGGAATATTTCGTCGATCTGAAACCGAAGGATCAGTGGCGCCCGGTCTTCCATAAGAACAAGGAAGAGTTGATTGCAGCCATGGACCGCGAACTGGAGAAGATGCCCGGCGTCATCTGGAACTTCTCGCAGCCCATCTCGGACAACGTAGAAGAGGCCGTCAGCGGCGTCAAGGGCGAACTCGCCGTCAAACTCTACGGCACGGACCTGAAGACGCTGGAGCAGAAGGGTGACCAGATTGTCCAGGTGATGAGCACAGTCCCCGGCGTGGCCGATCTCGGTCTCTTCCGTATCATCGGTCAACCGAACCTGAACTATGTTGTAGACAGGCAGGCCGCCGCCCGTTACGGCATCAATGTCACCGACATTCAAAGTGCGATCGAGGGTGCTGTTGGAGGCACTATCGGGGGCAGCCCTGTGACACAGGTGCTGGATGGCGAAGCACGCTACGACGTGATGGTGCGCTATAGCCCGAAGTTTCGGTCGACGCCTGAGGCCATCAACGACATCCGCCTGCTTGCACCCTCCGGAGAGCGTGTGTCTCTCTCACAGCTCACCAAGCCTACCGTGGCGGATGGTGCAGAGGAGATCTATCGTGAGGGCAGCAGCCGTTACGTAGCCATCAAGTACAGCGTGCGCAACCGCGACCTCGGCAGTACAGTGATGGAAGCCATTGACAAGGTGAACAAGCAGGTTCCGCTGCCCACCGGCTATAAGCTGGATTGGGCCGGCGAATACGAGAGCCAGAAGCGCAGCTCGCGCCGCCTGATGCTCGTGCTGCCTATCACCGTCCTGGTCATCTTCATGATCCTGTATGGCATGTTCAGCTCGTTCAAGTGGGCCATGCTGGTCATCTGCAACGTCATGATTGCGCCTGTGGGCGGCATGGTCGCCCTGTACCTTACCCATACGCACTTCAGCGTGTCGTCGGGTGTCGGCTTTCTGGCTCTGTTCGGCGTCTCGGTGCAGACCGGCATCATCATGCTGGAGTACATCAACCAGATGCGCGTCAACGGGCACTCTGTAGAGGAGGCCGCGGTTGAAGGTGCTGTGCTGAGGCTTCGCCCCATCATTATGACCATGCTGGTCGCTATGCTGGGCCTGCTGCCGGCAGCTCTCTCTCACGGTATCGGATCCGACTCTCAGAGGCCCTTCGCGATTGTTATCGTAGGTGGCCTCATGGGAGCTCTTGCATTCGGCATCTTCATCCTTCCCTGCCTGTATGTCTGGCTGGCACGTAGCACAGACGTTCTGCCGACACCGGACCACGAGTTCGAGAATTGAGGCCATTCGCGATGTTAAAAACTCAATCCGTTCTCCTGATCCTCGCTGGCGCTCTTGTCCTCCAGACGCCTCAGGCGCCTGCACTATTCGCGCAGACCTCCCAGACCCCTGCTGCGGCTTACGCATCAGGAGTAGGCCCCGGCCCGGATCCGCGCAAGCCTCCCACCTCACGCCCAGGGGCCTACACGCTCACGCAGGTGTTGGATCTGGCCCGCGCGAAGAACCCCACGCTGCTGGCTGCCGAACAGAACCTTCGCGCCGTCCACGCCCAGGAGATACAGGCCGGCGTGCGCGCCAACCCCAGCTTGCAGATCAATGGAAACGACATCACCGAAGATGCAACCGCTTCCAACCCATACAACTACAGCGTGCAGGTCTCGCGCCTCTTCGAGCGCGGCGAGAAACGGCGCTGGCGTCTCGACGATGCACGTGCCACCACCGCCCAGACTCAGGCGCAGCTGGACGATACGATTCGTCAGACGATCCTGAGCGTCAAGCAGTCCTTCACACACATGCTGATTGCGAAGGAAGCTCTGGAACTGTCGACCGCGAGCCTCAAGGACTTCCGCCATGAGGTTGAGATCGCCTCCGACCGCTACAAGGCGGGCGACCTGGGCAAGCTCGACTATGAGCGTCTCGACCTGCAACTGGGCAGCCTTGAAAGCGATGAGTCGAACGACATCGTCAATCTGCGCCAGGCCAGCGACCAGTTGCAGACGCTGATCGGCATAGCAACGCCGGGAGCGGACTTCGACGTAACCGGAGACATCATTCCGCCGCTCGTCACCCAGACGCAGGACGCTCTCGTGCAGGCCGGCCTGGCCAATCGTCCTGACTATGCCGCAGCTAAGTTTGGCGTTGCGGCAGCGGAGGCCAATGCACGTCTCGCCATAGCCAACGGCACCACCGATCCAACGCTCGAAGCGGAATACGACCGCAGCGGCACCGAGAACTCCGCCGGATTCTCCGTCAACATTCCGCTGCGACTCTTCGATCGCAACCAGGGCAACAAGCAGACAGCGCGCTTCCAGGCGGATGCCTCGCAGTTCACTCAGGTCGCGGCTAAAAATCAGGTGGTCTCCGACATCGATCAAGCCTGGATCGGATACGTGCAATCCAAGCGCCTCTCCGATCGCTTCGGTGAGCACTACCTCGATGAGTCGCACGACGTCCTCAGCATCGCTCAGTTCGCCTTCGAGCACGGCGGCATCGCCCTGATCGACTACCTGGATGCGCTCCGCGATTCCAGATCCTCGACCAACGACGCCCTCAATGCCTATCAGCAGACGTGGCTTGCAATCCATCAGCTAAGCGCTGCGAGTGCTACAGAACTGGTTCCGTAAGTAGAGGCACGATAGAGAAATAATCTCTTGGCATTTGTTGTTCATCCACCCCCCACCAATCCGTCATTCTGAGCGAAGCAGCTCGCGTACTTTGCGAGCTGCGCAGTCGAAGAACCCCGAAAGTTTCCAGGTCGCCGATACAACTCGAACCTTTCTCCCCTGTGCGGCTGGGGCGAAGTGGCAAGAGTTCTAGTTGAAAGAGGGACCGTCGGCGGCGGTGAGGCAGAACGTTTCGCGGCCTCGCTATCTTTGCCGCGTGCGAGGCGGGGTGGAGGGGTGCCTGGGCGTTGAGCGCGAACCTGCGATGAGTATGTCAACAAGACGGCGGGCGCTTTGCTCCCAGCCGGGCAGAGCGGTGGTGTGGAAGATACCGACGAGGGCACGCACGAAGTCGTTGGGGTCGGTGTCAGAGTGGAGATCACCGCTGGCGATAGCGCGCTTGACGGAGGCTACGAAGGCAGTGTGGATGAGCGAGCGGGAGCCTTCCATGAGCCGCAGGGAGCCGCCTGCGATTGTGTTCATGGCGGGAATGATGAGCATTTTTCCGGCGATGTGGTCAATGAAGAGAAGCATCCATGCGCGGAGCGCTTCCAGCGGCGGCATGGTGGCGGCGAAGCGCTGTTCGGCTGCCGCAAGCTTTTCGACCTCGCTGCGGTAGACGGCTTCGATGAGGTCGTCGCGTGTTGGGAAGTGGCGATAGAGGGTGGCGTTGCCGATGCCGGATCGGCGTGCGATGTCGTCGAGGCTCGCAGCGGCTCCATCCCGCGTGAAAACCTCCTTGGCTACCTCAAGAATGCGCTCGCGGTTGCGCTCCGCGTCGGCGCGGGGCTTGCGGACAGGCAGGGGTGGTGGCGGAAGCTTCTCTTTTGGCATGCGAACGATAGCTGAAAACTTTCTGCAACCGGGGAGTATCCCCGTTTATCTTATCTATACGGGGACTATCCCCGTTTTATAAGGCACAGGCCCGGATGTCAACTTTTTGACGCGGCCTCCGCAGGCTGCGCCACCAACAACAGGAGGAGTGACGATGCGTGTATTCGTAACGGGAGCGACGGGATTCATTGGGACGGAGCTAGTGAAGGAGTTGATCGAGGTAGGCCACCAGGTGCGTGGGCTTACCCGAAGCGATGCCGGTGTGGAGCAGTTGAAAGCTGTGGGCGCCGAGGTGCATCGCGGAGACATCACAGATCTCGACAGCCTGCGCAGCGGAGCGACGGGGATGGATGCGGTGGTGAATCTGGCGTTCAACCACGGCGACATGTCGAAATTTGCGCAAAATGCGAAGGACGAGATCCAGGCGATTGAAGCGCTGGGATCGGTGCTGGAACCGGGCAAGCTGCTGGTGGTCACCTCGGGAATCGGGCTCACGCCCGGCGCACCAGGCCAGGCGCGCAAAGAGAGTGATCCTCCGACAGAGTCGGCTGCGATGCCGCGCAGGCCGGAACAGGCGGCGCAGACAGTAGCGGCGAAGGGTGTGGCTGTGGCGATTGTGCGTCTGCCGCAGGTACACGACACACGGAAGCAGGGGCTGATCACGATGCTGATTCAGATCGCGCGCCAGAAGGGCGTTTCGGCGTATGTGGGCGATGGCGCAAACCGCTGGGCTGCTGCTCCGCTGCAGGACGTGGCGCACCTGTATCGGCTCGCAGTCGAGAATACGGACCCCGGCATGACGACGTATCACGCAGTGCAGGAGGAAGGCGTATCGCTGCGGGATATTGCGGAGACGATCGGTAAGGGGCTGACGGTGCCGGTGGTTTCGATCCCGGCTGAAAAGGCCGGCGAGCACTTTGGGATGTTCTTTGGGCACGCTGCGACGATGGACATGCCGGGTTCGAGCGAGTGGACGCGCAAAACACTGGGATGGGAGCCAACCGGGCCGGGGCTGATCGAGGATCTGGCGAATATGAAGTACTGACGATTTCCGCTGGACTACTGCAGGACTACCACAGTTGTACTTATGAACCCGCACCCAAGCCTGTCATTTCGACCGACCAACGGGAGTGGAGAAACCCCTGTATTTCGCGGATAATTGTATTCCCGAAGAAGCCAAGGGACACGCCGTACTGGCTTTTCCACGGATGTCTATCGTTAGCCGCATGCTGCAGGCAAGCGTGCCCTTGGAAGGGCACAATACAGGGGTTTCTCCGCTCCCGTTGGTCGGTCGAAATGACAGGCATCACGGTAGGTTTAGTACCTAAGTCCCCTTCTGAATCCACCCCCGCAAAGCTTGCATACTGACCTCACGCCCCAGAAAAGCCTGCACCAGATCGCGAGCGGGCTTCGATCCACCCGGCTCCAGTACCTGCCGCCGATAGCGCATGGCCGTATCACCGGCCAGCACATCACCCTTGCCATCCTTCGCGAACTCCGCAAAGAACTCCAGCGCCATTACCTTGTCATAAAGATAGGTGTAGTAGTTCGACGTATAACCAACAAGGTGCGTGAACGCCGCATACATGCGGTTGCCCTCGACAAACTCGTAGCGACTGAAGCGGTCATACCCCTCACGCAGCAGCACGTCGAGGTCGAGCTTCGCAGCGCGGCGATCATGCGTCTCCATCGAATACGTCGCGTACATCACCTGCGTCAACGTACTAAGGGCGCGGCCATGCGCGCTGGCCTTGGTCATGCGAGTAACCGTCTCATACGGAATGGGCTCGCCGGTCTCGTAGTGTTTCGCGAATGTCCTCAACAAGTCGGCATCCTCGAAGAACTCTTCGAGCATCTGTGAAGGCACTTCGACAAAATCGCCTTCGGTCGCGATGCCGCTCTGCCCTGCCCAACGCTGCCGTCCGCCCAGAACCTCATGCATCAGGTGGCCGAACTCATGGAAGTAGGTCACGACATCGGAGTACTGCAACAGGCCAGGATCGCCGTCCTTGGGTTGGGGGAAGTTGCACACCAGCGAGGCCTCCGGCACCTGTTCATTGAGCACGCCACCGACCAGCGAGCACTCGCTAAACCACTTGCTCTTGCCTTCACGAGGATGCATGTCGAGATAAATTCGACCGACAATCTCCCCCTTGTGCTTCGAAGCACTGTCGTCGTCGAGCACCTCAAAGGCCTTCACCGCCGCATCCCACACAGGAGCCTCATTTGAGCGCTCAAATCGTACTCGGAAGAGCTTGCCAGCTGTTGCAAGGATTCCAGCCTCAACCTGTTCGTAGGGAAAGTAAGGCCGCACACTCTGCGAATCGAAGTCGTAGTGCGCACGCCGGTACTGCTCCTCCCAGAAACGGGCATCGCTGAGCGTAAGCGGCAAGGCCTCGGGATTACGCCCGCCAACAAAGGCTTCCAGTTCCGTAAACTCATGCTGCGCCGTCTCCCGCGCAGCCTCTTCTACCTCTTCTAGAAATTGCCGCATATTCGCGGCTGAACCCATCATCTGGTCGACTGTCGCGAGGTCCGCCCAACTGCGAAAGCCAAGCAGCTCCGCCATCTCTTCTCGAACCGCCAATAAGTCCAATAGAATCTGCTTGTTAACGGGATATCCACGATCGCTATAAGCAAGATACATCTTGCGCCGTAATGAGGGATTTACGGCATAGTTCAACACCGGCGACATCTCCGGCGGATCCGTCGTAATCACCACCGGAGCGTCAGCCTTCAACGCACCCCCCTCTTCGCGCACACCATGCCGCGCCAGATAGTCGGCAGGCAGCCCGAGCAACTCATTCGGATCGTCGACGGCGATCTTTCGTACATCATCCTGTACCGTGCGGCTGAAGTTCATGCTCAGCTCAGTCATGCGCTCCGAGAGCGCACGGACCTTCTCGCGAGTCGCCTCATCGCGGTCGACACCGGAGAGCCGATAGCTAAGCAGCGTGCGCTCCAGATAGTAGCGTGTCGCCGCGTCCTCAGCACTGGCATCAACTGCTTCAAGTGCCCGATAGACGGCTTGGTTCAGGCTCAGAGCGACTCCCGCTGCACTGACCGTCTGCGACAGCTCCTGCGCCGCATCGCGAACGGCAGCGGCAGGATGCACCATGAACATCACGCCCGTCTGGCTACCAGCCATACGTAGATGCCACTGCGCTTTATCCAGGAGTGCCAGCGTATTTGCGACAGTACGCGTTCCCTCAACCGCCAGCAGTTCGTCCACCTTCACCCGCGAGGCCGCAAGATGCGCCTCGGTCCATTGCTTTGCGGCATCGGCGGTGCCGCCGCCGTTCCAGATATGCAGCATATCCATGTTGCGTTGTTCCTCTCCAGCCCGCCTCAAATGCGGCTTTTTTATGATCGCACCTCTTGAGAGCTTGTCTCAGATTCCTCATGCTGCCGGTCCGTGCCTTCCGAAGCGACAATACCCGTAAAATAAGACAGCTATGCGCTTTCTCATCGTTCTGCTCGCCCTCGCCGGAATCTTCGACTCAGCCCTCGCGCTTCGCATCCACTATCAGGACCCCAGCACAGCGCCACCGTGCGCGGTCACGGAGAAGTTCGACTGCGGCGCGGTCAATCATTCGCGGTTCGCGGTCTTTCCTCCGAGCAGCTTCGATGAGGATCCTGCTTCCAAGAAGGTCCATGTTCCCGTGGCGCTCTTCGGCATCATTGGCTACGCGCTGATTGCTGTACTGGCACTCGCCAACCGCCTGTGGCTCACGCTGCAGGCCGCCGAAATCGGCTTCGCATTTGCCTCCTTCCTGAGCTATATGGAGGCCTTCGTGCTTGAGAAATGGTGCGTCTACTGCCTGTGGTCGCAGGCCATCATCACGGCGATCCTGCTCTGCACCATCGTTGCACTCCTCCTGCAGAACAGGAAGAGACGACAACTAGCGGCACAATAGTCCCCGCAATCGGGGCTACAATCCGTAGCATGTGGCCTAAGGCTGTTGCTCAACTGATCGAACTAGCTCCTCACATTACTCGGCTGATTCCCGTAGCCGATCGCTTCTTCCGAAACAAGTCGGAGACCGAAGAGACTCACCGCCGCGCCATGGAAGCGATGGCTGAAGGCCTACGCAGCGATATCGGCCAGGCGACTGCAGCTCACGAAAGCCTCTATCGCCAGCTCAACGACCAGAGCGAAAAACTCGCCGGCATTACCGCCGAAGTCCGCACAGCAAAAGCCGCCGTGGAAGCCGCAGAAGAGCGCGTTATCCAGCTAGAGAAAGCGTTGAGACTCAATACGGAGGTGCTCATCGGCGTGCTGGCCATCAATGTGGCTCTGCTGGTGATAGCCCTGTATTTCCTGCTGCGCCACTAACGACCATGTCCTCGCGAATGCCAACTTCGATACCACAACGCACGCCTTCCGAAGCGACCGGGATTGCGGCCTTCGCAGCACGACTGCGGCGCCGTCGCGATGCAGCTCAACTGCCGCGCAAGATCTGGCTTGCGTTCCTACTGCTGTTCGCTGCCGTGGTCGTCTCGTTCGTCTGGCCGTTCGCCAAGGCGCATCTGCAGGCAGTCGCCGTACTGGACCTTGTAGGAAACCAGCCGGTTCCTGCACTGTTGCACGAGCTCGTTACAGAGCCGATCACCACACACGATGTAAGCCTCAACACCAGCCAGGGAACGGTACGGGCTCGGCTTTACTCGCCCCTGCACCATCCGAATGCACCCGCACTGGTGGTGCTGCATGGCGTACACCACCTCGGCATGGACGAGCCAAGACTCATCGCCTTTGCCTCGGCGATGGCCTCCTGTGGCCTTCGAGTGCTGACACCCGAGCTACCCGACATCAAGGACTACCACGTCGGCGCAAACTCGATTGCTACTATCGGCGATACGGCAACATGGCTTGCCCAGCAGAATGATGGATCGGTCGGCGTGATGGGCTTGAGCTTTTCAGGAGGGCTCTCGCTGCTCGCTGCCTCCGACCCACAGTTCCGGCAGAGCATCAAGTTTGTAGTTGCCATCGGCTCGCAGGATGCGATGTCGCGAGTAGCCCAGTACTACCGCACAGGCCACGATCTGCGCCCCGATGGGACCGAGCAGTTGCTACCACCCCACGAGTACGGTGCGCTTGTGATGGAGTATGAGAACCTCCAGGACTTCGCGCCGACTGCAGACCTGACACCCCTGCGGGCAGTGTTGCGCGCGCATCTCTACGAAGACAGCGCTGCCGAAAAAGCGGCGCTGGCAGCATTGACGCCGACACAACTTTCCGAAGTGAAACAATTACTGGACACTACCTCCGCCACGACTCGCGACAAACTGGCCGCAGCGGAAACAAAACATATCGCGGATATGGCCGGAGTGAGTCCGCACGGTCACCTGCGGGAGCTCACAACGCCGGTCTACCTGTTACACGGCGAGGGCGATAACATCATTCCTGCCGCTGAAACGCTGTGGATGGCCAGCGAGTTACCGAGCGAAACGCTGAAGGCATCGTTGATTTCGCCTGTCCTTACCCACATCGACATCGACAAACACGGCCCGACCGCGATGGATCGTTGGCAGCTAGTGCATTTCTTTGCGCTGATTTTGCATGCGGCAGAAGCAGGATGACAACGAAGGACAGGCACCTCGCACTACAATCAAATCGAAGCCATGCCGAACCTCATTACCCTCGCCGATATCCATACTGCACAAACTCGCATCGCTGATACCGCTGTGCGTACTCCGTTGGTTCGTCTCAGCCGCGCCCGTTTGCGTATGGCCGGATACGCTGAACTCGCCGACAACACTCCGGATATCTATTTGAAAGACGAAGCCGCTCAGCCCATCGGCAGCTTCAAACTGCGCGGGGCATACAACAAGATCGCGCAGCTTTCAACAGAGCAGCTGAAGCGCGGCGTGATCACCTACTCCTCGGGCAATCACGCACAGGGAGTTTCGTATGCCGCACGGGCACGGGGAGCGAAGGCAGTCATCGTAATGCCCTCCAATGCGCCACGACTAAAGGTCGAGGCTACCGCTGCACTCGGCGCGGAGATCGTCACCGTTGGCCCCGGCAGCCTGGAGCGCAAACAGAAGGCCGAAGAGCTTGAAGCACTACACGGCTATACGATGGTGCCTCCCTACGACGACGATGCCGTCATCGCCGGACAAGCGACATGCGGTTTGGAGATTCTCGAACAACTGCCGAACGTTGGCCTCGTGCTCGCGCCTGTCTCTGGTGGAGGCTTGCTTTCGGGTGTGGCCAGCGGCATCAAGCTCACGGGGGGCAGCCATGCGCCGCAGGTCTGGGGATGCGAGCCAGAGCTTGCCGGCGACGCCAAGGAGTCGTTCGACACGCGCACGCTCGTTGAGTGGCCCGCCGCAAAGACCACGCGTACCCTGGCAGACGGCCTGCGCACGCAATCGCTCGGCGGACGCAACTTCGAGCACATCCTTCACTTCGTCGACGGCATTGTGACCGTCACCGAAGACGAGATTCGTGCCGCGTTACGCATCATCCTGAGCGCGACTTCGCTGGTCGCTGAACCCTCGGGCGCGGTTGCGCTGGCAGCGGCTCTATTCCATTCACAACAGCTTCCGAAGGCCGACAAGGTGGTCGCAGTACTTTCGGGAGGCAACCTCGATCCAGTACTGCGGGCGGAGCTCGAATCCGAAGCCGCCGCACACGTCTAAAAGTTCATCCATGCGATTCTCTTGTCTCATCGCCGCAGTTCTTCTCACGCCGACGCTGCTGCTCGCGCAGAAGCAGAAACGAGACGACCGCAGCGGCTATGACCGCTCGGCGCGAGCGACAGTGCTGCATACGGCTAACGTCTATGTCACCCCAGACGGCGGCGCGCCGCCGATCATTACCGTGACCCCGGGGCATGAGATCGTCGTTACAGCACACAACGGGCCATGGGTAAACGTATTTGCCAACACCGATACCAAGGAGGACGCAGACCCGGACTCCAAACCCGAGTTCGAAGACCCCGAGGCGAATCCCGACCCGAGTTCCGGCTGGATCCGCGACAAAGGCATCGTCGGCCCCACAACGCCGAACGGCGATCAGTTGATCTACGGCGCGGCTGCCGAGTACGAAGCCCAGGCCTCAGAGCCGCATCCACCCAAAGGCGCCGCACAAGCCGCCCATCTGCTCTATCGTCGCGTCGCCGACTACTTCCCCAACTCTCCACTTGCACCGGAAGCCGCGTTTCGCTCCGCCGACATTCGCTGGCAGCTCGACAAGCTCGACATCTCCACGCTACCCAGCGCGCATGAGCAGGAGGCCTTCCTGCGTCCGCAGTTGTATGAGGGCGAGTTCAAGCGTCTGATGAAGCTCTATCCAGAGTCTCCTGTAGCAGCACGTGCGGCGTTCGAGCTGCTCGACAACAAAGTGTGCGGCGACTGGCAGGGGCTGCCGAAGTGCCCTGAGATGGAGACGAATCTCTATCTGAAGTACGCTGACCGCTACCCTGGGGGACCAAAGTCCGCTGAAGCGCTCTACGATGCCGCCTATCGCCAGGGCGCTCTCGTGACGATGTACTCGATCGACGAGAACAAGAAGAATTCAGAAGCAGCCGCGAAGAATTGCCAGTCCATCGCCGACGAGATGCTCCAGAAGTATCCCCAATCGGACTTCACCGCTCGTGCCGCGAGCATCGCCTTTCGTGTGCAACAGGGCATTCCGATCTATGGCAATGATCGCGACTGATGTCGTTTATTCGACAACTTTCCTTGCACAGCGAAAGCCAATATTCGAGGCCGAGCTGTCAGGAGTGTTAGAGGTTCGCGCTGCCACCCTGTAGCGATTGCAGTACGAAGCGTGGCACAGGAAAGAGCCACCCTTCATCACCTTCGCCTGACCATCCGGCGGTCCTACTGGATCTTGCAAGGTAGAGAATGCGGTGCTGAACCAGTCTGCACACCACTCCCAGACGTTGCCGGTGCAGGAGTACAGACCATAGCCATTCGGAGAGAAGCTATCGACCGGGCAGCTTCCTGCATAGCCGTCCTCGGCGGTGTCGAGCCGGGGAAACTGGCCTTGCCAGATGTTGCATAGATGCCTGCCCTCAGGAGTCAGTTCATCGCCCCAGGGATAGAGCTTCTGTTCGAGACCGCCACGCGCGGCGAACTCCCATTGAGCCTCTGTCGGCAGTACCTTCCCTGCCCAAGAGGCATAAGCTGCGGCATCATTCCACGACACGTGAACGACGGGATGGTTCCCTCTGTCCTTCACATCAGAACCCGGGCCCTCCGGATGATGCCAGGTTGCGCCAGGAACCTTGCACCACCAAGGCGTCTGAGCCACGGTATCTTCGACAACTGCTTCGAAACGTTCCTCTGGAATATGCGCCCAGAAGACAAACGACCAACCGAAGGTTTCAGCCTCGGTACGGTAGTTCGTCGCAGAGATAAAGGAAGCGAAGTCAGTATTCGTGACGGGGCAGGTATCGATGTCGAAGGACGAGAGTATGACACGACGGACAGGACCTTCGCCGTCGGCGGGAAAGCCCTGTGAGTAGTTCGTGCCCATGAGAAAACTTCCGCCGGGAAGCGACACTGTTGCGGCAGCAATGGCCGCGTGAATGGTTGCGGCGTGTGGCGTCTCGATCTGTGAGGATATTTCGCGAACAGCGACCGGCGTGCAGCAGGAGTTGGATTTGTCGTTACTCATAGGAAGCAAAATGTTCTACGTGGAACATTCTTACAGGGTTTGTGGCGTGCAGAATGTATCGGGTGCAAATGACATAAAAGAGCTGGGGGAGGATTGCACGCCAGAGAATTCTAGAAATGTGCCCCTATGATTTCTAGAATTCTGGGCTGTTACTTGTTGTTTCTACTCGGAGTTACTGGAGGGAAACGGTTCTGTCTGTGTCTTCGCAGATTTTATAGGCGCTACAGGCGAACAGCAGATTCCCTGCGGGAATGACAGAAAGAAAAGCAAAAGCTTCGCTGAGACATTATGGATAAAGCTTCGCCTCCAGGATCTCCGGCTCCGGTTCTCCCGAAGCTACTATCAATTTCTTTAATTGCTCGCGCAGTTCATTGGCTTTCTCGCGATACTCCTTGCGTCCTGCAAGATTGACCAATTCATGCGGGTCGGAGCGCTGGTCGTACATCTGGTACTCGGTGTAAGTCTTGGCGGCGAGTTCCCTGCCACCCGAGATGTCCGCGACACAGTACGTCCAATCCGGCGTTCGGATCGCGCGGCCCGTCATCGACTCGCTGATCTGGATGAGCTGTTGGTTCGGCCAGTGCTGCCGCGCCTCCGGATCGTTGAGCAGCGGAAGTACGCTGTGGCCCTTCCACGTGGAGGGCACCGGGACACCCGCCGCTTCCAGCAGTGTGGGCGCGAGGTCGATGAGTCCAATGAGTTCGGGGATCTGCTGTGTACCGCGGAAGCCGGGACCGTCGATCACCAGCGGCACGTGGATCGAGCTGTTGTGTGTGCTGCGCTTGTACTCCTGATTACGTGTCATGAAGTGGCAGCCGTGGTCGCTGATGAAGACGAAGATCGTGTTCTCGGCGAGATGCTCCTCTTCCAGGATGCGGCGTACGCGGCCCACCGAGGCATCGATGGATTCGATGCAACCGTAGTAATCCGGGAGCTGAGCCTGCCAGGTTCCCGGCAAGGCGCGGAGGTCGTCGGGTACAACCGAGTTGACGAAGCGCGCAGCTGCACCCTTGGGAGCAATGGGTTGGTGCATGTCGTTCTGCTGATGCGGCTCCAGCTGCGAGATGAAGAGGAAGAATGGTTTGTCGTGCTTCTGGCGGAGGAAGCGTTCGGCGCGATCGGTGAGGAAGTCGACGCGGTACTCGTCCTTGTAGGTAATCTCTTTCCCATCTCGGTCCCAGATGGTGCCTTCATAAGGATGCGAGGTGTTTTCGATGGCGTTAGCACCCTCCCAAAGGTCGAGAAAACCGCCGCGGTCTTCCGCCTTGACGGCGCCAGGGCTGCCACCGTTTGCTGGGTTCTCAAGAGCAAGATGCCACTTGCCGATGAGGTTCGCCGAGTAGCCTGCCTTGCGTAGCTCTCCGGCAAGAGTCGGGAGCGATTTATCCAGTTCCAGGCCGTTGTGCCAAACTCCGGTCTCGGTTGCATAACGACTTGTAAAGATCACCGAGCGCGCCGGAGCGCATACCGGTTGATTAGTGACTGCGTGGGTAAAGTTCTTGCCACGGGCGGCGAGAGCATCGATGTTCGGCGTCCGTGTCGAGCTGTTGCGGCCGTTGGCGCCAACGAAGTCCGATCGGAATTGATCGGCGAGGTACAGAACGATGTTGGGATGGGAGGAAGGCTGGACTATAGGCTGTTTCGCCTCCGCGGCGCCCGGAACAGCGGCAGCTACTGCGGCTGCTACTGTGCTTTTCAGAAACGATCTACGACTCGCTATTTCTTCCGGCATTCAATCTCCTATGACAGCAATTCTAAGCGGGCCATCCGATGTTGGGCTTTGGCTTCTGCGGTCCTACAAGCACCCGCCAAATGCAGGGGTTTCTCCACTCCCGTTGGTCGGTCGAAATGACAGGCTTTAAGAGTGGGTTTGTAAGTCTGCAACCAAGGGTTGCGGCGACACCGAAAGGGAAATATTCGAGATCAACGCTTCGCGCGTTTCTTCGCTGGAGGGGGACAGGTAGATTCCCGTACCACCAGCTCTGGATCGACGACTAACTGCTTCGACGGCGAATGATCAGGATGAGCCGCAATCTGGCGCACGAGGGCTTCGGCAGCGAGCATTCCCATTGTGCGCAAGGGCTGTCGTACCGTGGTCAGGCTGGGATTCTGGAAGGCGGCCGACTGCACATCGTCAAAGCCCACGACCGAGACATCCTGCGGCACGCGCAACCCCGCCTCTCGCAGAGCGCGTATGGCGCCGATGGCCGACACGTCGTTGAAGGTGAACAGCGCGGTGAACGGAATGCCCGAGGCCAGCAGCCGCTGCGCGGCGAAGTAGCCGGGCTCGTGCGAGGGTGTATCGCCTTCGAGCTGGGCCACAAGCTTGGGGTCGAGCTTGAGGTGCGCCCGGGCCGCCGCATGGCGAATAGCCTGCCAGCGCGGCTCGGTGTCGGAACTAAAACTCTGCCCCTTGATGATGGCGATATCGCGGTGCCCAAGCCCCACCAGATGGTCGAGCGCCAGCTCCGCAGCGCGGCGATGATTCAGCACGATGTTCGTTACACCCTGCTGCTCATCGGGGCCGGAGACGGTGATCGTGGGCAGGCGTGTCGACCGCGACAGAACGGTATCGATCGCAATGATGCCGTCGACGGAGCGCTCTACCAGCAACGCCTGCGAGCCCTCGATGAGCTCCTCGCGGTGATGGTGGCTGATGAGGAAGTAGACGTAACCAGCCTGCAGCAAGCCCTGTTCGAGCCCCGCAAGCACCAGCGTCACATAGCCCTCCGAGACCTCCGGGACCAGAACGCCGACCATCATCGACCGGCCGTGGCGCAACGACCGCGCCAACGCATTGGGGCGATAGTTGAACAGTTTAGCGGCCGCAAAGATGCGGTCCTGCGTAGCCTTGGGGATCGATTTTGCAGCAGGAACACCGTTCAGCACCCGCGAGATGGCGGCTACCGAAAGTCCCAGATGGGCCGAAAGAGTGGCGAGCGAAGCAGGCGCGCCATGCCGGGAAGCTGCATCTGACTTATTGGGCTTACCCGATTTAGTTACATGCTTTGACGAAGGCGCCACTCGCTGAGTCTTTCACAGGTTGCACCGGAAGGAAAACGGAGATACGGCCTTGACAGCCGTTATTCAAACGGAGCATAGTTTCGTTTTGCTCAAACGTTTGCCTAGATTACTCAATCGTTTGCCTAAGGCGTCACTACAAGCGCCAGCATTTGCATGATGTCGGACTTTTTTTGGAGGCAGTATGAAGTTGATTTCTACCACTCTTTCCCCTCAACGCAGGGCATTCCGGTGGTCTGCGTTCGCGGCCTTTCTCTGCGTCGCATCCCTGGCTGCGCATGCCCAGTACCGGACGTCGGTGCAGGGCGTCGTGAGCGACCCCTCGGGAGCTGTCATTCCGGGCGCGACCCTGACGCTCAAGGACACCGCCACGAACAAGACGCTTGTCCAAACCAGCAATGCCGCAGGCGTCTTCAACTTCAACGCGCTGCCCGCGGATACTTTCGTACTGACGGTCGAACAGAAAGGTTTCACGCAAAAGGTCCTCAGCGACCTCCAGTTCGTTCCGGAAGAGGCCAATGCCTTGAATGTGCAACTGGAAGTTGGCGGAACGACAACAACAGTCACCGTCGACGCCTCTACACAGCCTGCTCTCAATACGGAGAACTCAAACCTGGGCGTTACCATCAGCAGCAACGATATTGCGCACATGCCCTCCTCTGGCCGCGACGTTTTCACGTTGAGCCAGTTGGCACCGGGCGCTTTCAACGATGGGTCGCAAGCACAAGGCGGGGGTGTCTATAGTGCCCCAGGCAATCAGGGTGTTAGCGGTTCAGGATCGGGAGGACAAGAACCGACCGAGAATAAGCCTCAGACCTTCTCCAATGGCAACCAGAATTCGGCCAATGGCATTGCCATCGATGGTATTAGCACAACCAGTGCGGTATGGGGCGGAGCCAGTGTCATTACACCCGATCCGGACTCTATCGCCAACGTACGAATCGTCACCAATCAATACGACGCTGAAAATGGCCGCTTCAGTGGAGCCCTGACAGAGATCACCTCCAAGAGTGGCACCAACCAAGTCCATGGAAGCCTTTTCATTGACATTCACCGCCCTGGCTTGAACGCTTACCCGCATTACTCAGGATCCGGCTCTGACCCCAAGACAAGCAGAGATGAATCACGCTTCAATCAGTATGGAGGCAGCGTCGGTGGGCCTATCTGGAAGAACAAGATCTTTGCCTTTTTTGCGTATGAGACTTCACCCCAGGGCAACGCGCCCACTAAGGGAACTGGTTGGTACGATACTTCGGCATTCGATGCTCTAGGACCAAAGGGGAGCATTGCATCGACGTATCTGACTTTTCCGGGTGCGGGTGTCAATTCCACGGGCCTTGTCCCCAATGTAACTTGCACAACAGCCGGCCTGGTTCAAGGCACCAATTGCAATGCTGTTGCCGGAGGATTGAATATTGGTTCTCCGTTGACCTCCGCCCTGGGAACACAGGACCCTACTGCAACCGGAACCAGCGTCAACCCAGGAGTTGGCAGTGGTTTGGGGAATATCGCGGATATTGCAGAGTTTACTACGATCTCTCCTCATAGTTCCTACTACAAGGCCTATAACGGCCGTCTTGATGCCGACGCTACCAAGAACGATCACCTTAGCTTCGCCATCTATTGGGTACCTCAGGGTACAACGGGTGAACAGGGCGGCTCCCGTGATTATGACCTCTTCTATCACAACCAGATTAACGATGCCTTTTCTGTGATCTGGAATCACACCTTCTCCCCAACCTTCCTCAACGAAGCTCGCGCGAATGCCGCAGGTTGGCGATATAACGAGATTGCCTCCAACCCTCAGTCACCTGTTGGCTTGCCGCTGGACAATGTTGACAAAATCGGCTCGATCAACCTCAATCAATTCGGCCCGTCCCTGGGCAGCGATCTGAACCAATGGACTTATGGCTACAAGGATGTTGCTACCAAGGTCTGGGGTCAACAGACTATTAAGTTCGGTGGCGACTATACCAATCTGCATTACCTCAGTAACCCAACTTACACCTTCGCTCCGACCTACAACTTTTACAACGTCTGGGACTTCTTGAATGACGCTCCCCATCAGGAACAAGGACAATTCAACCCAGCAACAGGCTTCCCCGGCGGCACCCGCCAGGACGATCGCGAAAACCTCTTTGGATTTTTTGTGCAGGACGATTGGAAGGTGCGTAAGAACCTGACCATCAACCTTGGTCTGCGCTACTCCTACTTCGGCTCACTCTACGACAAGCAACACAATATCGGCGTGGCTACCTACGGTATAGGCGCCGCCACCTATACAGGTCTTAGCGTTAAAACGGGTGGCAATGTTTGGACGCCACAGAAAGGGAACTTTGGACCGCAGGTTGGATTCAACTGGAGTCCTGAGACGTTCCATAACAAGCTCGTAGTTCGTGGTGGTTACGGCCTGAGCTACAACCAGGAAGAGATCGCCATTACATCCAGCGGGGGCAGCAATCCTCCATCAACCTTCAATGCCAACTTTGCCTTCGCCAGTCCCACGAATCAGGGCGCTACAGGAGCGGACATTCTTTATGGAATATCGAGTAGCCCCACGAACCTGTACGGCTATGCCTCAAATCCTCATACCATCGCCACGATCGACAACGCTGCAGGAATACCCGCCTCTGGCGGCGCCAGCATTACCGTCTTTCCTTCTCACCTGCCTACTACCTACGTTCATCACTACTCGCTGGACGTGGAGTATGACCTCGGACATCAGCTCGTAGCCACATTGGGATATGAGGGCAGTACCGCACACCACATCATCGAAAATTCCAATTCGAATGCCTTTGCGCTGGCCAATGGTCTGGCGTTAAACCCGCTGGTCACAGGTGGAAACTACTGGTGGAATGGAGGCGCCGCCAACAATAATGCTCTGCTCGCTGGATTGAAGCACCAGTTTGCGCATCACTTCTCTGCCGAGGGCCAGTTTTCCTGGGCGAAGAGCCTGGATAACACCTCAGGACCTTACGAGGAACAACCCTATACCCCCGTCAGCTCCAGCTATGACTACGGTCGTTCCGACTTCAATGTTGGAAAGTCTTTCAAGGCTTTTGGCCTTTGGCAGCCGGTCCTCTTCCATGGCAATCATCGCTGGATGGAGAAGATCGCCGGCGGCTGGTCTCTGAGTGGCATCTATACGGTTCACACCGGCTTTGGCTGGACGCCTAACTATGGAATTGGGCAATCCCTATATTGCTCCAACTGCGGTTATTACAACCTGCGTCCAACCTATCTTGGAGGCTCTCCACGTTCCACCAAGAACAGTGCCTTTGAACCAAATGCTGCAGGAGTCTCTTCAAACTACACAGGCAACTTAACCGGGGTTGCACAAACAGCCACGATCAATGGCACTACAGGTACGGTTGTTCAGTATTCCAACCAATATTTCAACGTGCCTAACTTTGCTTCGGCTATGATCGCAGCCAACGGTACCGGCTTCCCTGCTGTCAACGTCGCGCTTCCGCCGCCACCTGGAATTGCACGCAACTCATTTAACGGTCCTGGGTACAAGGACGTCGACGCCTCTCTGGCAAAGGCATTCGGACTTCCGAAGATGCGGGTTCTGGGGGACAATGCGAATCTTGAAATTAGCATCAGCGCCCTCAATCTGTTCAATAACTTGAATCTTAACCCGTCAAGCATTGCGACCAATATCAACAACTCAAACTTTGGAACGGATTATGCTCCTCTCGGGGCACGGTCTGTTACCTTCCATGCGCGGTTCAGCTTCTAGCCATGCTGGCCGCCACACTCAACAAAGAGGGTGCTCCCAAAGGGCACTCTCTTCGTTGTTATCTTGAGGCGTAGTCGAAGGAACCCCGTATTTGTGTTGGCACAGACGCAAAGCGCACCACAAGCACCGGTTGTGTCTCGCTTTGCGTCTGTGGTGGCACCAATGCGGGGGCCTTCGACAAACCACCCCAACGAGCAAAGAACACGCTCGTCGGGGACCCGATACGCCTCAGGATGACGACGAAAAACAAACAACAAGAACAGAAGCAGATAGCCTGACCGGCTGAACAATTCTTCCAGCATCGAATTGAAGGGATATTATGCGGACCCAATCGAAATTTCGGCCTCTTGCTCTGGCAGCAGGACTACTTCTTTTTTCAAGCTCTATGTTCAGTCTCCAGGCACAAGAGCAAGAAAAGATCGCCATCGATGCAAAGGCAACGACAACACCCTTCCCTCACTTCTGGGAGCAGACCTTTGGTTCTGGCCGTGCCATTCTTTCGCTGCGGGAGAGTTATCGCAACGATCTGCGTACGGTGAAGCAGGCGACTAATTTCCAATCGGTTCGCTTTCACGGCATCTTCAACGACGAGGTTGGGCTTTACGATCCCGATCGTCAGACCAAGAATCCTGGCCTGGCTGCGCAGGCCGCCAACGATGCCTCGGTCTATAACTTCTCCTACGTTGACCAGATCTACGATGGTCTGCTGGCCAATGGAGTGAAGCCCTTCGTCGAGATGAGCTTTATGCCGAAGAAGATGGCCTCCGACCCGAACTCGGTGCATGCCTTCTGGTACCACCCCAACCCTTCTCCACCGAAGGACTATGCCGTCTGGGATGCGATGATTCACGCCTTTGCCGATCATCTGGTCAAGCGCTATGGAATCGAGGAGGTTGCGACCTGGAAGTTCGAAGTATGGAACGAACCCAATCTGGACTTCTGGGTGGGTGATCCGAAGCAGGCTACGTACTTTGAGCTGTACGACCATACGGCTCGCGACCTGAAGGCTGTCTCACCGCGCCTGGTGGTCGGTGGACCGTCCACCGCACAAGCCGGGTGGGTCGCGCCCTTTCTCGCGCATGTGAAGGCGGAGAACGTGCCGCTCGACTTCGTCTCGACGCATGTTTATGCCAATGACAAGGCGGAAGATGTGTTCAATACCCACGAGGAGATTCCAAGAGACAAGATGGTGTGGCGCTCGGTTGAAAAGGTCCACAACGAGATACTGCATTCGGCCCTTCCGAAGATCCCGCTCATCTTCTCCGAGTACGGCGCCAGCTACGCCAACGAACCCAACATTACCGACACCACCTACATGGGTCCATGGATGGCTAACAATATCCGCCTATGCGACGGCCTGACCGAGAGCATGGACTACTGGTCCTTCTCCGATGTCTTTGAAGAACAAGGTGTCGTGCGGTCGCCGTTCTATGGTGGCTTTGGGCTGCTGGCGGCAGACAGCATTCCAAAACCTTCCCTCAATATCTTCCGTGTGTTGCATAAGTTAGGCGACCGGCGAATTGCCGTTACTTCGGAGTCCGCGCTGGCAACCGCAACGGAGAATGGAGGCCTCGCAATCGCGTTTTGGGATTACGCTCCCCCCACAGGAACGGGTGCCACGTACACGATGCCGACCGGCCCTGGAGGCCCCGTGAAGACGTTCGATCTTGAACTGAAGAACGTGCCCGCAAACGCCGCCGTGGAGTTGTGGCGCGTGGATGAAGACCACGGCAACGTGCTGAAGGAGTTCAATGCAATGGGACGGCCACCGGGCGACCTCACGCAGGAGCAGATCAAGAAACTCCGCGCCGCCGGAGAGATGGCACCCGCAGAACACTTACACCTTAAACAAGGCAGACTTCAGGTCACGGTTCCAGCATATGGTCTGGCACTTGTGGTCGTAGGAAGGTAATCCCGATGAAACGGCGCACGTTATTGAAGCTACTTGCTGGATCGGCCCTGCAATCGCGCATTCCGGCCTTCGCGATTGCAGCGACTCCCAACAGCCTTTCTCACGAAGACAATGCTTTTCTCGACGAGATGCAGCGTCGCGGCTGCCTGTACTTCGTCGAGCAGGCAAGCGCGACGACGGGCCAGGTGCTGGACCGCGCTGCGGCCTCCAACACCGACGGCAAGCTGGATCCTCGCGGGATGGCCAGCATCGCGGCCACGGGCTTTGGTCTTTCAGCGTTGTGCATCGCAGAGAAGCGTGGCTACCAACCCCGCGCCAAGGTTGTGGAGCAGGTGCGGAAGACGCTGCACTTCCACCTCTACCAGATGCCTCACCAGCATGGGTTCCTGTCTCACTTCAACGATGTCGAGCAAGGAACCCCTTTTCCCGGCAGCGAGATTTCGTCGATCGACACGTCGCTTTTTCTGTGCGGCGTGCTGACAGCTCGTGCCCACTTCTACAAAGATGCCGAGATCGTGCGGCTAGCGACTGCACTTTACGAACGCGTCGACTGGCCGTGGATGCTCGATGGCGAAACAACGTTCTCGATGGGCTATGCGAATGGCAGCTTTCTCAAAGCCCACTGGAACCACTATTGCGAACTGATGATGATCTATCTGCTCGCGATGGGTTCCCCGACGCATCCTGTCGCGGCTTCGAGCTGGGATGCCTTTGCCCGACCGAAGATGACCTACAAGGACTACACCTATATCAGCGCGGATGATCCGCTCTTTGTGCATCAGTACAGTCACGCGTGGTTCGACTTTCGCGGCAAGCGCGACAAGTACGCGAACTACTTCGACAACTCCGTCATCGCGACACAGGCGCATGAGGCCTTCTGCCTCAGCCTGGGCAAACCGTACTCGGCTGATTACTGGGGCATCAGCGCCTCGGACTCGGCACATGGATACACCGCCTGGGGAGGGCCTCCGGGGGAAGGCGGCATTGATGGTTCCGTCGTTCCCAATGCGACAGCGGGCTCTCTTCCCTTCCTGCCGTCAGACTGCCTTCGTGTGCTGAGTTCGCTGAAAGAGCTCTATGGAGAGAAGGCATGGGGACGGTATGGCTTCTGCGATGCCTTCCATCCGGAAGCGAAGTGGTATGACCCGGATGTGCTCGGCATTGATCTCGGTATCGGCGTGCTAATGGCCGAAAATCTGCGCACTGGTTTTGTGTGGGAGACCTTCGCCCGCAATGCGGAGGTCGCGGTTGCGATGAAGAAGGCTGGATTTCATGCGGGGTAGTTCTTCGTCGTCATCCTGAAGCAAAGCTGAAGGACCCCAGCAAGCAAAGAGCGCGCTTGCCGGGGACCCCGGTACGGCTCAGGATGACGGCGAGAAACAAACAACGACGGCAAAACAACAGCGAAGGTGAGTGCAATTTCGGATAGCTTCTCAACTGCCTCCGCTGCTCTGAATCCGCTTCCTGTTTTCGCGCAGCAAGGCGAGAAAATCACGCAGAGCCACGCCTTGGTTCTTTGGATTCCACGACACCGAAAGGCCCAGCGACAATGTCTCTGGAAGCAGTGGACTGAAGGTAATTCCTTTGGCGCGCAGATGGCGCATGCCTGCAGGGACCAGGGCGATGCCTTCACCTGCCTCGACCAGCGTCATTACACCTGGCCATGACGACGAGGTGTTCGCAATGTTCGGCGAAAAACCCTCCGCCGCGCACAGAGAAACGACGCTGTCGAACAGAAACGAATTCGAGTTGCGATCAATCAACACCAGCGGTTGACCCACCAAGGAACTTACTGGAATCTCGCGACCAGCAAACGGATGGTCGGGCCGCATAGCCACCACGATGGGGTCCCGATACAGAAGCTCGGAGCGCAGGGTACGATCGAACGGCGGCTCGAGTGGTCTCGTTAGTCCCACGTCGATGCGGCCCTCCTCCAGTGCGGGGATCTGCTCAGAACCACGCATCTCGATAAGGGAAAGCCGAATCCCGGGCCTGGTCCGCCGGTACTCGCGGATGATACGGGGAAAGAACCCTCCGGCACCCCACAGAAAGAACCCAATCGATAGCGTTCCCACTTCGCCGTGCAGCGATTGCCGCGTCAGATCGACCGCTCGCTGCGCCGCCCGCAGCGTCTTGCGAGCTTCCTCCAGAAACACATGGCCCTCTGCGGTGAGTTGCACGCGCCGACCGGATCTATCCAGCAACGCGCCGCCAATTTCAGCTTCCAGATCGGCCATCTGCTCGCTCACAGACGACTGCGAGACGTTAAGCCGTTGTGCCGCTGCCGAGAGACTTCCGAAGTCCGCAACGGCAGTGAAATAACGCAGATGACGCAGTTCCATTGGCTTTTATCCTCGCTGTTTCCCGGTTGCCGTTTGTTGATCCTTATACCTGTATAAGCGATTTCTACTAACCCTTTATATCGGTTTTTCCGATAGTATGCGAAGGAAAGAACTACGAGTCATATCGGCACGAGGTAGAGTCCTTAATACAGGCATTTTTTGCTGCGGAGTCTCTTGCATGTGGATTGTTCGACTTGCGTTGAATCGGCCTTACACGTTCATTGTGCTGGCGCTGCTTATCCTGATCGCGGCGCCCGTCGTGATTCTGCGTACCCCGACCGACATCTTCCCCAACATCAACATTCCGGTGGTCTCCATCGCCTGGCAGTACACAGGCCTGAATCCGGAAGAGCTTGAGGGCCGCCTGACCACGCCGTACGAGAAGGTGCTCACCACGCTGGTGGACAACATCGAGCACATCGAGTCGACGACCATTAATGGCCAGGCGATCATCAAGATCTACCTGCAGCCGGGGGCCTCGCTCGATACGGCGAATGCCCAGGTTTCGGCCGCCTCCGAGTTTCAGCTCCGCTCGTTGCCACCGGGAATTCTGCCGCCGCAGATCATCAACTTCTCCGCGTCCAGCGTGCCGATTCTTCAACTTGGCCTATCCGGCCAGGGACTCTCTGAGCAACAACTGAACGACTACGGCCTCAACTTCATGCGGCCGCAGTTGGTCACCGTTCCCGGCGCGGTGGTTCCAAACGTCTACGGCGGCAAACAGCGATCGATCATGGTCAACATCGATCCCAAGCGGCTACAGGCCGAAGGGGTTTCGCCGGTGGACGTGCTGAATGCGATGAACCAGCAGAATGTGGTTCAACCCGGAGGCACGGCCAAGATCGGTTCCGCCGAATACGACATCAGGCTCAACAGCTCGCCGGCCACCATCGAAGGACTGTCGAACCTTCCTCTCAAGCAAGTGAACGGAGCGACGATATACGTTCACGACGTCGCCAGCGTCACCGACGGAAGCATTCCGCAGACCAACATCGTTCGCCAGGATGGGCGTCGCGGTGTGCTCATCACCATCCTCAAATCCGGCTCGGCTTCCACACTCGATGTCGTGAAGGGTGAGTATGGCCTGCTGCCACGTATCAAGCAGAGCCTGCCTTCGACACTCAAGATCACACCTATTGGCGATCAGTCGGTCTTTGTGCGCTCCTCCGTCAACGGAGTCATTCGCGAGGCCATCATTGCCGCAGCGCTGACCGGCCTGATGATTCTGCTGTTCCTCGGCTCGTGGCGTTCGACACTGATCATCGCGGTCTCCATCCCGCTCTCCATTCTGACCTCGATCATCATCCTCGGCCTGATCGGCGAGACGATCAACATCATGACACTCGGCGGCCTTGCGCTCGCCGTGGGTATTCTCGTGGACGATGCCACGGTCACCATCGAAAACATCGAGCGATACCTCGAAGAGGGCCATGGGCTGCACGACGCGATTCTCGAAGGCGCTGCGCAGATCTCAGTGCCCGCACTGGTGTCCACCCTTTGCATCTGCATCGTGTTCCTGCCGATGTTCTTTCTCGCCGGCGTGGCGCGCTATCTGTTCGTTCCGCTGGCCGAAGCCGTCGTCTTCGCGATGCTTGCGTCCTACATGCTGTCGCGAACGCTGGTGCCGACGCTGGCGATGTATCTGCTGAAGGCGCATGACCACCATGCTCCCCTCTCGCGTAATCCGCTGGCACGTTTCCAGCGAGCCTTTGAGCGCCTGTTTGAAAAGGTCCGCTCCACTTACGAATCGCTGCTCGAACGCCTTGTTGCAGCCCGCAAACTATTTATTCCGGTCTTCCTCGGCTGCTGCGTGCTCGCACTGCTGCTAATTCCTTCGCTTGGCCAAAACTTTTTCCCCGCGACTGATAACGGCTCGTTCATCCTGCATGTCCGCGGCAAGACCGGCATGCGTATTGAAGAAACAGCCAAACTCTGCGATCTCGTGGAACAATCCATCCGCACAACGGTACCCGCCAATGAGATGGACAACATCCTCGACAATATCGGCCTGCCCTACTCGACACTGAATACGCAGCATGCCACCAGCGGACTATTCGGCGCGTCAGACGCTGATATTCTTGTCTCGCTCAAAGAAGACCACCATCCCACCGCGGATTACGTGCGCACGCTTCGCGACAAACTACCCCAGGAGTTCCCGGGAACAGTCTTCTACTTCTTGCCCTCCGATATCGTTACGCAGATTCTGAACTTCGGCCTACCCGCACCCCTCGACATACAGATCGATGGGCCCGACGATGCCGGCAATCGCAAAGTGGCCAACACCATCCTGCTGCAACTGCGGCAAGTGCCAGGCCTCGTAGATCTCCGCCTGCAACAACCGAATGATTACCCCGTGCTTAACGTGGACGTCGACCGTACCAAGGCGGCGCAGGGCGGCTACACACAGCGCGATGTAGGCACCTCGGTGCTCAATATTCTCTCGGGCTCCACACAGCTCACGCCGATGTTCTTCCTCAACAACCGCAACGGCGTGGTGTACAACATCGTCACGCAGACACCGCAGTATCAGGTGCAGTCACTGCAGGACCTGCAGAACATTCCTGTCACCGCGCCGGGCGCGAAGCAGCCGGAGATTCTCGCGGACGTCGCCGACTTTGGACGCTCCACCGAGTTGCCTGTCGTCAACCACTACAACATTCGCCGCACGCTGGACATCTACGGCAACGTGCAGGACCGCGATCTGGGCGCCGCGGCCCGACAGGTTGACCGCATTATCAACGCCAACCGCGACTCGCTGGCGAAGGGCAACTTTATCCGCATGCGCGGCCAGGTGGATACGATGCGCAGCTCGTACGAAGGCCTGATCTTCGGCCTGATGTTCTCGATCGTTCTCGTATACCTGTTGATCGTCGTGAACTTCCAGTCGTGGCTCGATCCCTTCATCATCATCACGGCGCTACCCGCGGCTATCGCCGGCATCGTGCTGTTCCTCTTCCTCACGCACACCACGCTGTCGGTGCCTGCGCTCATGGGAGCCATCATGTGTATGGGCGTTGCGACCGCCAACTCGATCCTTGTGGTTTCGTTCGCGAAGGACAGACTCAATGCAACCGGTGATGCTATTCGCTCGGCCGTCGAAGCTGGCGCAACGCGTTTCCGCCCCGTCGCCATGACAGCACTAGCCATGATCATCGGCATGATTCCGATGGCGCTCGGTGCAGGCGATGGCGGCGAACAGAACGCGCCTCTTGGACGCGCCGTCATCGGCGGTCTGGCCCTTGCGACCGTCGCCACACTTATCTTCGTCCCCGCCGTCTTCGCGTTGCTGCATGGACGCGACAGCGCTAAAGAAACCGCGGGACCACAGGAACAAGCCATCGCCTAGCCCGCATAAAAGGCCGCACTGGAGACCGGATCATGTCGACCGACATCAACACCGAAATGACGACACCCTCAACCACAGCGTCTGGGGGCTCGACGCCGCACTATCCTCCACACTCCGATCCGCAGCACGGACTGGAGGCGCCGCGGCGCATTCCCACAGGGATATGGCTGGCCGTTGGTGTGGTCGTCGTGCTCCTACTGGCGGCCATCATCTACGGTCTGCTCTCGCGAGCGTCCGACGAGCGACATCTGGAAAAGGTAACCGCAGTCAGCGCCATTCCGACGGTCAGCGTCACGCATCCGGCGGTGTTAGGCATGAGCTCCGAGATCGCTCTGCCCGGCGATACGCAGGCCTATAACGACACGCCCATCTATGCCCGCACCAACGGCTACCTCAAGCAGTGGTTCGTGGACATCGGCCAGCACGTTAAGCAGGGTCAACTCATGGCGATCATCGAGACACCCGAAGTGGACGAGCAACTCCAAGTGGCGCAGGCGGATTTGAAGTCCGCACAGGCAGATCTCGCGCTGGCGAATACCACCTCCGATCGCTACCAGAACCTGCTCAAGAGCGACTCTGTCTCCAAGCAGGAGACAGATGTCGCCGTCAGCGGCGCAGCCGCCAAGCAGGCTGCAGTGGACGCAGCTGAAGCCAACGTTCGCCGTCTGCAACAGCTGCAATCCTTCGAGCATGTGTACGCTCCGTTTGCAGGCATCGTCACCATTCGCAACACGGATATCGGCGCTCTGATCGACTCCGGTTCGGCTACAACCAACAGCACGGCGAAGGAACTCTTCCACATCGCCGCCATCGGCAAGCTTCGCGTCTACGTCGCGGTACCCGAGACCTACGCTCCTGCCATTCAGCAGAGCGGCACCGCTACGCTCACGCTTGATGAATACCCCGGCCAGGAGTTCACCGGCAAAATAGTGCGCAACTCCAGCGCCATCGATCAGTCCTCCCGCACGTTGAATGTCGAAGTCGACGTCAACAATCCCGATGGCAAACTGCTGCCGGGCGCTTATGTCTTCGTACATTTCAAGATTCCACAGCAGGTGCGCCGTCTCTCAGTACCTGCGGACGCGCTGCTATTCCGCGCGCAAGGCTTGCAAGTCGGCGTTGTGCGCGATGGACACGTACATCTTCAGCACATCACGATCGGGAAGGATAACGGCAGCACGCTGGAGGTCGCAACGGGCCTTACGGCGGACGACGAAATCATACTCGCTCCTTCAGACTCTCTCACCGAAGGCCAGCAAGTGAACGTCGCGAACAACGGAACGGTGACGCGATGAACCTCCGCTCTGCATCTCTCTTCACGCTAAGCGGAAGCGTGCTTCTGAGCATGTTTTCGCTCACCGGTTGCATGGTGGGTCCGAAGTACAAGGTCCCCACAGCGCCTGCACCTCCCGCGTACAAAGAGGCCTCGCCCGATGCGTACAAGGAGACTGCCGATTGGCACGTCGCCACGCCTGCCGACGCGGCTATACGCGGCGCTTGGTGGACGATCTTCAACGATCCCGAACTGAACATACTCGAACCGCAGGTGGAGACCGCCAACCAGACGCTCAAGGCTGCCGACGCCAACCTGCGCGCAGCACGCGCCAACATCCGCGTACAGAACGCCAGCCGCTATCCTACCCTCGGGACCGCCCCGACGGTCCAGGGCATGCGCGAGTCGCCCAACCAACCCTATCCATTCAACTCGTCCGAAGCAACCGACGGGAACGCCAACCTTATACTGCCGCTACAGGTGAACTACGAGGTCGATCTCTGGGGCCGCATTCGCCGTAACATCGCGGCCGCAAAAGAAGAGTCACAAGCCACCGCCGCCGATCGCCAGAACGTGCTGCTGTCCCTCCAGGCTGAAGTTGCATTTGACTACTTCGAACTGCGGGCCTCCGACGCCGAGCAGAAGCTGCTCAACGACACGGTCGTGCAGTACCAGGAGGCTCTTCGCGTCACGAGCAATCGCTTCAACGGTGGCATCGCACCGAAGTCTGACGTGACCCAGGCTCAGACACAGCTGCAGGCCGCAAAGGTGCAGGCTGCGGACGTCGCCGTTCAGCGCGCACAGTTTGAACACGCCATAGCGATCCTCATCGGTCAGCCTCCGGCCTCGTTGAATCTGCCTCCTGCTCCGGTCCCCGTCGATCTCATGCCGCCAGTCATCCCACCGGGGCTCCCTTCGCAACTATTAGAGCGCCGCCCCGATATCGCCGCCGCGGAGCGGCGCATCGCCGCCGCCAATGAGCAGATCGGCATTGCCCGTGCGGCATATTTCCCGACACTCTCACTCGGCGGCCAGGCAGGCTTACAGAGTGCGTCTATCGCCTCGCTCTTCAGGCCCTCCAGTATTATCTATTCGCTTGGGCCTACACTCGGAGAGACGTTCTTTGACGGGGGACGCCGTCACGGCCTCTCGGAAGAAGCTATCGCAGGCTACGAACAGAACGCCGCGAACTATCGCCAGAGTGTGCTGACTGCCTATCAGCAGGTTGAAGATAATCTGGTTGCCTTGCGAGTACTGTCCGACGAAGCGCAACAACAGCGCCAGGCCACAGCCTCCGCGCAGGAGTCAGAACGGATCTTCAACAACCGCTATGTGGGCGGTGTCGACACCTATCTGCAGGTCATCACAGCACAGACGACAGCGCTCAACAATGAACGGAACGACATCGATATTCTGCGCCGCCGCATGGATGCGACCGTGCTGCTAATCAAGGTGCTGGGCGGCGGATGGGATCGTGCGCAACTGCCGCCGCAGTAGCCTATAGACCAAGCTTCCGCTTATTTTCAGGGCTCCGTGGCAAGTGCTATCGGAGTAATGACACGAACGCCATAGGTAAAACAAGAATGGGCTGGAGCGGTCGGGCTTCGCCCGATGCCCACCTTAGGCGCATAAAGCCGCGCCGAAGATGGGGCACCCGGATTCGTGAAAGACCCGGATTCGTGGTGCTCTATCCCAGCATCTTCAGCAACCCCGCCTCATCCACCACCGGAACCCCAAGCTGTTGCGCCTTCTCCAGCTTCGAGCCGGCCTCTTCGCCTGCAACGACGTAGCTCGTCTTCTTGCTCACCGAACCCGAGACCTTGCCACCTGCATCTTCGATGCGCTGCTTCGCCTCATCGCGGGTCAGCGTGGGCAGCGTTCCGGTAAGTACAAACGTCAATCCTGCGAACGTCGTCCCAATCACCTTTTTCTCTGCCTGCATCGTCAAGCCGAGTTTTTGCAGTTCACGAACAAGGGTTTTATTTTTCTCTTCTGCGAAGAACTCCACAATGGCCTGCGCCACTTTTGGCCCCACCTCATTCACAGCTTCGAGATCGTCAGCCGTAGCGTTCATCAACGCATCCATATCCCCGAAATGCTCCGCGAGCAGGGTCGCGGTACGTTCACCGACAAAGCGGACGCCAAGACCGAATAGGACACGCGCCAGTGGCGCCGATTTCGAACGCTCAATCTGAGCCAATAGCGCATCTGTTGTCTTCTCACCAACACGGTCGAGCGCCAGCACCTGGTCGCGTTTGTCTTTCAGCTTGTAGAGGTCGGCAATGCTGAGCACCAGGGGCTCGCGCGTCACCTGCACCGGCGCGCCTGTTTCCGCCACCTCTTCTTCCCCGCCAATCAGCGAGGCACTCTGACCAAGCAACTGTGCAACCATCGACTCGCCAAGGCCTTCGATGTTCATCACACCGCGTGCCGACCAGTGCAACAGCTCCTCGCGCACACGCGCTGGGCACACCGCGTTGATGCAGCGCCAATCGACCTCGCCCTCCGCACGCACCAGTTCGCTGCTACACACAGGACAGTGACTCGGAAAGACGATCTCACGCGTACCACGCGGATGCTTAGCGTCCTCGACGACTTCGGTGATCTTCGGAATTACATCGCCACCACGTTCGACAGAGACGAAGTCGCCGATGCAAACGCCAAGCCGCGCGATCTCATCGGCATTGTGCAGCGTAGCCCGCGTCACTGTCGTCCCGCCGATGAACACAGGAGCTAGCGCAGCTACCGGCGTTACCTTGCCTGTACGCCCGACTTGAAACAGCACATCTTCGAGCTGCGTAATCGCCGCCCGCGCAGGAAACTTATATGCGATGGCCCAGCGCGGTGCTTTTCCCGTAAAACCAAGACGGCGCTGCTGGGCAATCGCATCGACCTTGATGACCACGCCATCGATCTCATACGGCAAACCATCGCGCAGCGGCTCTGCCTCGTTGATGAACGCAAGCACCTCATCGATCGAGTCCACCGTACGCGCGTGTTTGTTGACGAGAAAACCCGCATCGCGCAAAGCCTGTAACGCGGTGCTCTGCTCCGGCAGCAATGGCTCGCCTTCGCGCAGAAGAAAATAGGCAAAGAACTCCAACCGCCGCTGCGCAACGATATTTGGCTCCAGCGTACGGATCGTCCCTGCTGCCGCATTGCGAGGGTTGACGGCCGGTGCAAGCCCTGCGGCCTCTCGATCGGCATTCATCTTCTCGAAGGCCTTCTGTGGGAGAACGACTTCACCGCGAACCTCAAACTGCTGAGGCAGGCCAGCCTTCGCCAGCTTCGCCGCATCGACATGCAGAGGGACGCTGCGAATCGTGCGCACGTTGGAGGTCACGTCCTCGCCAATCGTTCCGTCACCACGCGTTACTCCCGTCTTCAATACGGCTTCATGCTTTGCTCCAGCATGGTATTGCAGAGCCATGGAGAGACCATCGAGCTTCAGTTCACAGACATAGCGGACTCGTTCACCGGTAGGCAGGCCCCCCAGAACGCGTTCCGCCCAGGCGCGCAATTCGGCCTCGTTGTAGGCATTGTCGAGCGAGAGCATGGGCCGCGAGTGTGCGATCTTCGCAAAGCCCTCCTTCGGCTTACCACCAACGCGCTGCGTCGGGGAGTCGGGCGTAACCAACTCGGGATGCTCAGCCTCCAGCCGCCGCAGCTCGTTTACGCGCGCGTCGTACTGAGCATCAGTCAACTCTGGCGCGTCGAGCACGTAGTACAGGTGCTCATGGTGGCGTAGTTCTTCACGCAAAGCTTCGATCTTTTGATCGGGAGAGAGGGCGTTGGTAGGCGTGTGAGGCATCGCAACGATTATAGAAAGGCACAAGCAAAGAACAAGAACGAAAACCTTAACGCAACGGGCGCAGCGGGTACGCAACGACACGCGACGGCTGCAGTGCTTGCGGCAAATGTTTCCCGAACATATACCTCGTTGCGTGCCGTTGCGTACCCGCTGCGCCCGTTGCGTCAAGGTTTTCGGATTTCCGTAGCGTCATTGTTGCTAAACTGGAAGCTCAAGGAGCATTCGACGATGGCACACATGGTTTTCTGCACAAAATACAAAGCCGAACTGGAGGGTCTGGACGAACCACCTTTTGACTCCGACTTCGGGCAGAAGATCTTCAAAAACGTCTCGAAAAAAGCCTGGGGCGAGTGGGTGGAGCGGCAGAAGATGCTGCTCAATGAGTACCGCCTGCAGCCCTGGACGCGCGAGGCACAGGAGTTCCTCGTCGAGCAGATGAACGAGTTCTTCTTCGGCTCCGGCGGCGAACTGCCCAAAGAATACGTCGCACCGACGCACTAAAGCAGCAAACAGGAAGCAGCAAACAGGAAACAGGAGAAGCAAGACTGTAGTTCTTGCACTGTTTGCTGTTTGATACCTCCTGTTTCCTGCCCTTACTGGTGTAGACTAGAGGTACCCCAGCCGCTGGCCCGCAAGGCGCGAGCGGCTTCCGTAGCAAGTCGGGACGTGGCTCAGCCTGGTAGAGCGCACCCTTGGGGTGGGTGAGGTCGCTAGTTCGAATCTAGTCGTCCCGACCATTTTTCCTCAACAACTTAGCAGGTGCAAGCAAGGCAAATAGGTGCAAGCGCGGGTGCAAAAGGGTTCAGTTATGCTGAAGCACCCTCAGAGCCGCATAAAGCACACGCGCGGAAGTCACCAGTAACCCCCGCGCCTGGTTCACTACTGCTGCCCCCTACTTCTGCTTCTGGCGTGCCTTGTTCAACTCACGCTGAAGGATGGCCTGTGATACAGCGTTGTAGCTCATGCGCCAAGCGATTGAATTGCGGCCAACGTATTCGGGGCGGCTGTTCTCCTGGGTATGCACGTCCTGAATGCCGTTCACCAACTGTTCAATGCACGCAGGTACAAGCTCATCCAGCGGCACAATCCAGGAGAAGCTTCCCTTCGGCCTGTTCCACAGCACGTTAGCGCGGAAGCCAGCGAGCATCGGCATCATCCATCCGAGCGGAATCTTGCCGTCTACCTTCTCGTTCAGGAAGATCAGATCGTTCTGCTTGTTCGGATCGCTCTTTACACGGAGCTTCTTGCCGAGCTTGTAGCGGCCAACGTTCATTCCAAGCGCCGCCTTTTCGATCATGTCGCGCAGCCGCAAGATGTCCGGTGCCTTCGAGATCAGGACACTGAACGAGTCTTCGTCGCTCTCCTCCGTCGCCTGTTCCGCGAAGCGCCGCACGATACCTTCCTTCCTTCCGAAGAGCGCAACGGGGTGACGGTTCTCGTCATACACGCTGCGGTCGAACACGGCAAGGTAATAGAGGATTTCGCGAACATCGACCGGTAGGTCTTCGTTCATCTTGTACGCGATCTTTCCGGCGTAAGGCTGACTCTTGAGAACACCCTTCAACTCGTCGAAGTGCGTGCGTAGGTTTTCCAGGCTGGTGAGGTCTACCTGCTGGCTCGTATTCAGGCCGCCTGCGATCTCTGCGATCTGACTATCGTCAACGCCAACGACTGCCTTGATGAACACGTAAGCCTTACCGATGCCATCGCCTGATTCCTGAGACTTGATGATGGCGCTCAGGGTATGCGCTCCGTCGACGACGCCGTGGATTTTCGCGTCGGCCAGCTCAAGCGTGACTTCCTTGCGAGCCTCATCGAACTTGAGGTCTTTCGCCACGATGGTGATACCGCGGTTGCGCTCGTGGAACCTTGTGGGCTCTTCCCTCAAGGTCTGCATGATGGCGCGGTACACGCCGCTGCGCGTGTTGACCTCGCGAGGATTGACGGCACGCCAATTCCAAAGGGCGCTGGGCAGGTTGTTAGCGGGGGTGAAAAAGAGTCCGAACTTCGAGTCGCCGACTGGCGAGGGGACAGAACGGAACTGATGCGTGGAAAAACGCAGTGTAGCCATGTGATTTTTCTCCGCGAACGGCCAAACAATATGGCACGCCGCACTGGGATCGCACTCACTGTCCCCACGCCGAGACCCAATTGCCTCGAACGCAAAAAACAGAAGTACCGTCATGATTACTACTCCGAATGCCGTGGGATGTCAATCGCGGGCGACCGATGCTCACGGCAAAAGGTCCACCTGTACTAGCGCCTCATCTTCGCCGAGCGTGGAGCGGATTGGTACTGATGAGGATGAGCTGGCGCGTGCAGGTCACACCGCAGTGGGGGCGACGCAAGTGTGGGGTACAACCGAGGGCAGTGCGCACTCTGCAGTCGTAACAATCCCTTCACCTATGCTGTAATCGAATCCTGGCATTCCTCCAACAGCTCGTCATAAGCTTTGTCCTACCGCTTCGTTCAATGACGATTTTCGATCGTCACATATTTGCCGAAGATCGGCACACACGCCATGAGGGCAGCCAGAAACCAGAATGCATTGTGCAAGCCGATCCCCTTGGACAAGAAGCCAATGACGGCCGGCCCCGTCAGCATGCCCGCGTAACCCGCCGTGGTGAGGGCAGCAACGGCTAATCCCTTAGGCATTGTGTGTTGCGTACCCGCGAGTCTGAACAAGATAGGCACGATGTTTGCGGCTCCAAGGCCCACAAAGACGAAACTGACAAGCCCGATCCATGCGACGGGTGCGAGGAGGAGGCCGCACAACCCGAGAAGCGCTGTCACCCCACCAAGTGTCAGCACCCTTCGGTTCCCGAATCGCGCCACGATGCCATCGCCGACGAAACGACTTAACGTCATCGCGATGGAGAAAAGCATGTATCCCAGCCCCCCGTGCGCAGCCGAGACGAGGTTCTCGCCGACGAGCAAGAGCGCACTCCAGTCGAGGAGAGCTCCCTCCACCAAAAATGAGATTGCCGCGAAGATAGCAATGACGAGCACGACACCTCTCGGAATCGCAAAAAGAGGTTGTTTCGTTCTCTCTCGATTCGAGAGCATGCGCGGAAGGGCCACGAGAATCAGTGCGACAAGAATAGCGGAGCTAAGAATGGTGCTTGTGCCAGGTGCGATTCCTCGAGAAAGAAGAGCCGTCACGATTCCCGAACCCAGAAAACCACCAACGCTGAAGAGTGCGTGAAATCCAGACATCAACGGCTTGTCAGAAGCGCGCTCAACATCTACAGCATGCAGGTTCATTGCAACATCCAGCGATCCCAGAAAAGCCCCGAAGGCGAACAGCGCAACTCCAAGTGCAATCGGCGACGAGACGATGCTCAAGAGCGGCAATATGACCGCCAGTCCTACACCGCCCGCAAGTACGATCGGCTTGCTACTGAAGCGCCCGCTCAGATTCGCCGCGAGCGGCATCGCCACCATGGAACCGGCGCCCAAGAGGAGCAGGACCAGCCCCATGGTGTCATCGCCGAGATGGCAGCGGGTCTTAGCAAAAGGCACTAAGGGCGCCCAGCAGGCTACACCGAACCCTGCGGCGACAAAGGCCAGCCTAGTCGCCAGCTTCGCGCGTGATTGATGCACATCCTCTGTCATGAACTCCCTGCTCTCCGCTGTGTAGAACGAGACGCAACCTAGGATTGCGCAATGATGACTTCGGGGCCGGCATTAGAGAAGGTCGAGACAATCTCCTCCGATGTACCGGACTCAAGAACGACATGATCGAGGACAGCCAGTGCGGCCACCCGAAACGGCGCCCGAGTCTCAACTTTGTCCATAGTGACAAGCGCTGCGGTGCGATCACTTCTTGCAATGAGTGTGCGTTTGAATTCGGCATCTGCCATATAGAACGCGCCAATTCCAAGAGATTCGGAAACGGCGCAAGCTCCCAGGAAACACAGATCAAAGTTCAAGCGTTCGGCTTCGCGGATCGCAGACAGCCCGATGGACGCGCCGGTTTCACGATCGATCTCTCCTCCCAGAACAATGACTTTGAAATTCTTTCGATCGAGGAGGGCGCTTGCGATTGCGATCGAATTTGTGGCGATTGTAAGAGAGCTATAGGGCGGCATCTCTCTGGCCAAGGCCAAGTTGGTACTGCCGCTGTCAAGGAACACCGTCGAAGCTTCAGAGACTAAGGTCAGGGCTGCCAAGGCTAAAGCGCGTTTTTCTTTCGAGTCGTTCAAGAGCCTCTGTTCAAACGGGATTCCATCCGGCGATATTGGAAGGCCTCCACCGTAAACCCGTTTGCACTTGCCCTCGGCGGCTAACGCCCGCAGATCTCGACGGATGGCGTCCTCAGATACCAGGAACTCCTTTGCAAGAGCGGTGGCATTGACGGATAGACCACGCTGTAGCCGACTTTCGATCTCGTTTTTTCTTATTGCTCCCAATGAACCATGCACAAACAAGCAATATCATGCACAATCAAGAAAGACAAGGAACTTTCTTTCAGCCGGACATCCGCCTTCCCTGCAGGTCTTCCTGAGTTTGACCGGCTAGCGCCTGGCGACAAAACTCGCCGAGTCTGAAACGGCCTCCCGGCGAGTCTTATCGACATGTCTCAATCAAGAGATCATCACTGCCCATCTGCAGCTTTAGCTTCTCGCCTGCAACCTCGGCCGACGATGTACTAGCGCCAATATCGGCTTTCCCGATCCTGCAACCCGACGCCCATGTCTGAGCCAGATCGACCGTCAACGTATCGGATTTCGAGCTGCGGTGCATAGCTACTAAGACTCGCTGATGGTCCGTTGCCGCGGTGCAGCCAGTTATAGGCGCATGGGAGCTATCCCGCACAAAGACCAGCCAATCCTCGTTGCTGCTAAGTACTTGCTGGCCACCACAGGTCAACGCGGTGTGCTCGTGCCGAATACTCATAAGCCGAGAGACCCAATCGAACATAGCTGCCTGCTCCGGCGAGCGGCCTGCCGCCGTGAAGGCGTTCGAGTTAGCTTCGGCAAAACCTCCCGGGAAGTCCTTACGATTATCGGGATCGTCGCCGCCTTTCATATCCAGCTCGTCACCATAGTAGAGCTGGGGCATGCCGCGCAGGGTGGCGAGTAAGCCAAACGCAAGGCGAAGCGCGGCAGGGTTCGCACCTGGCTCAGAAAGAAATCGCTTTGTGTCGTGGTTTCCAATAAACGTCACGAGCCGCTCCGGATGCGCATACAGCCCGTCTGACTTAAGGACATCGCTAATCGCAGTCATCGGCTCCTGATGAGTGAGAGCAGCACGTAAAGCGAAGTACATGGGATAGTCGAAGGGAGTATCGAGCAGCGTGTCATACGTTCCGTCGCTGCCTGCATGGGTTCTTCCGCCCGCAAAGAAACTTACGACGTGCGTGTCTTTGTTAAAGATCTCTCCTACGTCCGACAGGTGGGGATAGAACGCATGTAACTGCTCGTTGTAGTCATGCCAGAAGCTGCGTGGCACATAGGGGAAAGTATCGATGCGCAGACCATCTAGTCCCGCTGATTCGATCCACCAGATGGCATTTTGGATCAGGTATTGAGCAACCAGTGGATTGTCCTGGTTAAGGTCCGGAAGAATATCGGCAAACCAGCCATTAAGTAAGACGTTGCGCCGCGCTGCAGTGGCCATTGAGTCGGTAACGCTTGCGAAATCGTCATCTACCTTGATGTGAGATGCCGCCGTTCCATGAAACCAGTCTGGGGTCGGAGAGTCCTTTACCCAGGGATGGGCAGGGCCAACGTGGTTCGGTACTGTATCCAGTACAACCTTCATCCCGCGAGCATGAGCCGCAGCCACAAGCGCTCTATAGTCCTCCATGCTGCCGAAGTGCGGATCGACTGCATACATGTCGGTTGCACTATAACCGTGATAACTCTGCCCCGACTGCGCAGCGCTATTGTCGTAGAGAGGTGTAGTCCACAGAGCTGTGACGCCTAGCTGCTGTAGGTAGTCGAGATGTTCCTGGATACCGAGCAGATCGCCACCATGATACGAACGACTGAGGCTACGGTCATCCGGGTCGCGAAAGTTGGCAAGCTTATCGTTCGTCTTATCGCCGTTCGCAAACCGGTCCGGCATGATGAGGTACATCACGTCAGCCGAACTGAACCCTTTAGGCTGGTCAGCGACACTTCGTCGCGCCGAGAGCCCATAAGGCGCCGTTGTACTGCCATGCACATTCGTCGCCATTACTTCGAGTGTTCCCGGCCGTGCCGTTGCGGTCACAAAGGCAAGAAAAGCCCAGTGCCCATTCGGAGAAATTGACGTCTTGGAAATTCGGGCGCTGGTATGACGTAGCGTAAAGGTCGTGTTCTCCAGATGCTCGCCATGAACTAACAAAAGCGAGTTAGGTACCCGCGTAAACCAGTTCGGCGGATCGATCTTTGTAATAACTGGCTTTGCACTCTGCGCTGCGCCGACAAACGAACAAAAGCAATAGGCCAGAAACAGCATCACGGCATAAGTAGAACGGGCTAATACTTGTAGGTTCGTTTTGCGCGCGTGCTGGGGCATAGGCTTCAACCTTCTTGAAATTTATTTCAACTTGCTGTGGACTTTTTATGAAGGAATTTCGATGAGGTCGGATCCTAACGGTCAACGATAAGGGTAAAGTTGCGGCACTGTAAGTTTCTACAATGCCGCAAAAAACACCGCTGTTGAGAGATTAGAAGTTTATGCGAGCTGCGAATTCCATCTGCCGTTCGGATGACTGCCGCGTGGAGCTGATGGAGCCGAAACCATATCCCGGTGCCGTCGTAACCGTACCATCGGAGTTTTGAATTCCATCGTGAATGTTTCCATCGGGCGACGTGAACTGAGGCGTGTTGAAAAGGTTATACGCTTGCGCACGAAGTTGGAACTTCACCCGCTGCGTAAGCGCAAAGTCCTTGAAGATACCAAAGTCAACCGCCGTATAACCAGGGCCGAAGAACTGATTGCGGCCCACATTGCCTGCACGTGTGAAGTCGTTGCCCGCAGTGAGCGTTGGAATGCCAAATGTACCGGTAAAGTACGTGCGATTGCTGGCATTATTAGACCCACCCACTAAGGCACGCGGCACCGCCTTGTACTGGAAGACATCCGCACGATTGTCGATATTTCCATAACCACTCGTGTTGATGTCGAATGGCGTTCCGCCTTCAATGGTCACAATGGTATTCGTCTGCCACCCTCCTAAGACCTCATCGAGAAGACGCGGTGCGCTGGCACCGAACTTCTGACCATGGCCATAAGGCAGGTTATAGACTAGCGATCCGACAAACACCTGCCGCTGGTCCTGATCGGAGTTTCCATAGTTCAGCTTGTACGACGGCCCGCTGGGCAAGATAAAGAATCGTGCACCGGAACCAGAGCTGGCATTACCCGTTGAGAACGCGCCGTTTGAGTTGTCCAGCGCATGGGACCACGTGTAGGCTCCGGTCACGAGCATGCTGCTGCCTACCGCGCGATTGATTGACACTTGTAGGCCGTTATAGCGACCTGTACCTTCCGCAGCGCCTTCATTGATCGTCTGGCGAGTCGGATAGAGGACTGCACCCGTTCCTAGTGTCGGTGCATTCAGGTTGAACCACGTCATCAAGTGGTCACTCTTGTTCCCCACATAGGCTATCGTCACAGACGTGTAGCGATCCAGTTGCTGCTGCAGCTGTAGATTCCACTGCTGCACCATACCGTTCTGATTGTTCGGAAGTTCGGCAATCAAGCTGGAGTTGGCCAGCAGTGTCGGAGTTACAGCAGCTGCTCCGAACACAGGTAGCGGCAAAGCCTGAGTCCCCAAGGTGCTGTTGTTATTCGTCAGCGGCCCCTGACCGGTAAAGGTGATGCGATACCCACTAGCAGCTGTGTATTCCTGGACTCCGTTCAGGCCAGGATTGTTGGAAAGCTGGTCGCTAACACCACCACGATCAAGGAAGTAGAAGATGCCATACCCCCCTCTCAGCGAAGTCTTACCATTGCCGAACAGGTTATAGGCAAATCCGATACGGGGTGCGAAGTTATTTTTATCCGTATTCACGAGCGACCGCGAGTTTCCATTCACTCCGGCAAACAATAGCTGGCCTGAAGAGATATCGTAGTTCGCCAGGTTATTGTTCTGTTCGTAGGGATAGGTGTAGAGATCATAGCGAAGTCCAAGGTTCAACGTAAGCTTCTGATTGACCTTCCAATCGTCCTGAGCAAAGTAACCAGTCTCGTAGTTGAAGGTCTTGAAGTAGGTGCTTGCCGCACCAATTTCGTAGTCAGAAAAACCAGATAGTATCTCCGACGTCTCATACCCCGTGAAGCGGCCAGTTCCTGGATAGTTCACGCCACCAAGAATGAAATAGCCCTTGGCATCGTTGCCCTGGAAGAAATCGACTTCACGACGGATGATGTTGGCTCCCGCTTTGAAGGTATGTTTACCGTGAGTCCAGGTCAGAGCATCCGCATACTGGTAGGTCTTTTCTGGCACAGAGTACGGTCCACCGTCACCGGTGTAGGCTATCTCGGTATTGCCTCCACCAATTAGTGCGCCACCCCCCAGAAGCGGGCTACGGTTTGCATTCACTATGCCAAGGTTGGCTGAAACAGGCTCACCTTCCTGTGGGTTGATATAGGCATACTCGGGGCGGTTATAGCCAAAACGGAACTCGTTGACAAGGTTCGCGGTAAAGATGCGGGTGTAGCCGCCAGCTATACCGCGCGGATGGGTGACATTGTTCCCGGAGGCGAAACCAGCGGGAAGATTCGTAAAGAGACTGGTAATCGTGTTGTTATCCTGGCCGTAGCTATAGCGAACAAAGAGCGAGTCCTTGCTCGACAGGTGATAGTCCAGACGTACATTAAAATCGTTGTAGTTCGTAATATTCTTGCGTGCTACAAAGTAATTGTTTTGCACACCTGAACGGTTCGGCAGATCAAATGCGTTTAGATACTTCAGTCCAGCAGGATTAATGCGGTTGGCAGGAATGATGTTTGCCTGTGCGGTTCCAGCTCCAAACTGCTGACACGTGGTGGGGTCATAGATACCGCCGTTCACGGTGACTGTTCCGGTGCAGCCAGTTTCTCCGGTGTAGTTACTTGGATTTCCAGTAAAGCCCGTGCCCAGTAGCTCCGTAAAATTGCCTTGCCGCATCAACGCTGTTGGCACCGTCTGGAAGCCTGCATCCTGCGGCTGCTTTTGGCGCATCGCCTGATAGTCGCCGAAGATGAACAACCTATCCTTCCAAATCGGGCCACCGGCGGCAAAGCCAAACTGTTTGCGCTGGAAAGCGGGAGCTGCTCCTCCGGGCTGGAAGTAGAGTGGGTTGGCATCGAACACCTGATCGCGGAAGTAACCAAATATCGTTCCATGGATCTGGTTGGTACCCGCTTTGATGGATGTATTCACAATCGCACCGCCCGCACGCCCAAACTCAGCCGGAGCCACTGCCGTGGTCACGCGGAATTCTTGTATCGCATCGGGCGAAGGGAAGATGACAATTGTATTGACCAGCGACTCGTTGTTATCGGTTCCATCCAGAAGGAAGTTATTAGACTGCTGGCGCAGACCGTTGACCGTCAAAGAGCCACCGCCGTTATTTGAATACCGTATCGTCTCGACGTTCTGGTTGACGCCTGACGCTGCGGAGCCATAGGCTCCGTGGGTGACACCTGGAGTGAGGGTTGCCAACTGAAGGAAGTTGCGCTGGCTCAATGGCAGATCCACGACTTGACGGCCTTCGATGACCTCACCTGTCGATGAGGTGGCGAGATCCACAAGCGGGGCGGCATCGGTCACCTCAATGGTCGTAGTTGTCGAGCCGGCCGTCAGTTTGAAGTCGATCGTCTCTACCTGCTGCACTTGCAACTCAAAGTTCTGCGACTGCTTCGTAAAGCCATTCATCGACGACTCGATGCGGTAGTGTCCACGTGTCAGGGCCGGAAAGTTGAAACTACCGTCGTTGCCACTGTTCTTCGACTGAGCTGTACCGGTATCGGTATTGGTCAGGGTTACGCTCGCACCCGGGATCAGGGCACCGGTGCTATCGGCCACCGTTCCTGTGACACGTCCTGTATCACTCTGTGCTTCCAAGGGAGCCTGCAGGGCTGACCAACCTGCCAGTAGGCATATTGTGAAGAGTGCGCGGAATATTATTTTCCCCGTCGAACTCGATCCAAAGATTCGTTGCATGGTAGTGCCTCCAAAAAGAGCTCTCAGTCCCTGCGCCCCCTGAGGGCGCGCAAATGATGGACTGTCAAGCTACGTCGCACACCTTCGAAGAATCCTTCGCATCAGCGCAATCCTTTCGGGTCCCTTTGTCTTTCAATTTTTCGTCCACAGCTAACCACCGATGCAACAACAACTTAGATCTGGTTAATCATCCGGTAACAAGTACGTGCCCGTAGTGATAAAGTCTATGTCGCACCTATTTCATATCCGATGCAGACCCCGGTTGCCAATTCGAGACTCACCTTCGGCCTCTATGAAGTTGACCTTCAGGCAGGCGAACTTTGGAAGGCTGGCTTTCGCATCAAGCTACAAGGCCAACCGTTTAAGGTCCTTACCGCATTGATCGAGCGTCCGGGCCAGGTGGTCTCGCGTGAGGAGCTTCAGCTTCGGCTCTGGGGTAAGGATACGGTTGTCGACTTCGACCACTCGTTAGGCACAGCTATCAATAAAATCCGGGAGGCCCTGGGCGACTCCGCCGAAAATCCCCGCTTTATTGAAACCCTCGCGCGACGCGGCTATCGCTTCATCGCTCCGGTCGGCTACTTTCCTGCAGAAGGCGTCCCCGCGCAGCAATCTGCCACAGATCCTGCACGCTCGGCCTCAGAACCAGCTGGATCCTCAGCTGCCGGAGACGTATCTTCTATAGAGGATGCAACGCCCGCTGCTGCAGGCGTCCAAAGCAAACCCGATTTGACCCGCAGTGGAGTCGTTCAGATCTCATCTGCGCGTCCTTACAGATGGGCAATTGCGGCCGTCGGTCTCGTTTCGATGGCTGCAGCCGGCTACTTCGTCGGCTTTTCGCGTTCCACCACGGCTCCGCCGCACATCACGCAGATCACCCATGATGGTCACCTGGCACCCAGCGTCAACACCATTGAGAATCACATGGCAAGCGCGACCGATGGCGTCCGCTTGTTCGCACCGACGCTCGAGAATGGTCATGCGGGGCTGGCGGTCGTGTCGCTCTCAGGCGGCTCCGTTGCTCCCATGAGCATCCCGTCTGAGGTCGCCAGCCCGGCGCTGGGTGACATCTCCCCTGACGGCTCGCGACTATTGCTGCGCGATCATCTCTCTCCGGAATCTGAACAGCCGCTCTGGGAGGTGCCGACCATCGGCGGCTCTCCCCTGCGCGTGGGCAACACCTTGGCTCACGATGCCACATGGATGCCCGACGGCAAAGAGATTCTCTACGCGAACGGTAACGATCTTTACCTGACCGGCAATAAACCCGAACTCTATGCCTCGCTGCCGGGCCGCGCCTTTTGGCTGCGCTGGGAGCCAAAAGGCAAGCTGCTTCGGTTCAGCATGATCGATCCGATCGCGCATACTCTCTCGCTCTGGCAGCTCTCCGCCTCGGATCGCAAGCCGGTGCCCGTGCTTGCGGGGTTCACCAATCCGTCGTCCGAGTGCTGCGGCATCTGGACCAACGGTGGCCGGTCCTTCGTCTTCCAGTCCTCGCATGGCGGCAATACCGACCTCTGGAAACTCTCCGGGGAGTCTACGAAGAATCCAGTGCGGCTGACCGACGGGCCACTCGAATTCCAATCTCCCGTTGCCGCGCCTAATAGCAGCCGCGTCTTCTTTCTGGGAGTCGATGCTCGCTCGGAGCTGGAACGAGTGACTCCCAACGGAGAACTCGTCCCTGAGAAAGGCTTCCTCTCCTCAGCGGTCCGCATTGACTACACCCGCGATGGCAAGTGGGTCGCCTGGACCGACAGCAACGGCCAACTCTGGCGGGCAAGCGCGGATGGAACAGAGAAACTGCAGCTTACGCCAGATACCCTGGATGTCTTCCTGGCTCACTGGTCCCCCGACGGCTCACGACTCGCCCTGATGGCGCGCGAGCCAGGCAAGGCGTGGCAGATTTACAGGGTTGGGGCGAACGGGAATGACCTCGCACCGCTCTTGAAGGAATCGCGCAACGCTGCCGACCCCTCCTGGTCGCCCGATGGACTGTCGCTTGTCTTTGGCCGCATCAACGACGCCATGGGGAAAGAAAACGCCGCGCGCACCCTGTATATACTCCACCTTCCGACAAACCAGGTGGAGCAGGTCCAGGCATCGGATGGACTCTTCAGCCCTCGCTGGTCGCCCGACGGTCGTTACATCGCCGCGCTCACACTCGATCAGCGGCAGGTCCGACTCTACGACGTTGCGAACCACTCCTGGAAAGCGCTCTCCGTTCCCTCCGGCGCCGATCCGGTCTGGTCGTCGGACAGCCGCTCGCTCTTCGTGCATGGCTCGCTCGACTCGGCACAGCCCATCTATCGCGTCAGCATCCCCGATGGCCACGTGCAGGAGGTCGTCCGGCTCGCCGATTCGCGCGAGAACGATGCAGTGGACTACGTCTTTGGAGGCCTGACACAGGACAATACACCTCTGATTCGAGCCCGCATCTTCGCCGGAAACTTCTATTCGCTCGACGTAAAGTAACTCGGCGAGCCTCTAAGCGTCTTTATCCATTCGGATAACTTACTGATCGAAAAGCGCTTATCTGTTGATTCAAAAATGAGCAACTGAGGGCGGATCTTGCATTGCAGTGATCTGTAGCGAATGCAGACTCTTACATCCATGTCTGCTTTGGTACCCACAAAGAACCTGCTCTATCTCGCCACCTGTGCTCTTTCTCTGGTGACCTTTAGCGCGAGCACAATCGCCCAGTCTGCTCCTGCCACACTCGGCAGCCCCAGAACCACCACCGAACCATTGCAGGGGCTCAAGCATACGACAAGCGGCATCGAACTCTCGAGTGCGGCATCAACTCTAGTAATCGACGCCATGCGGCCTGATGTTCTTCGGGTACGAATCTATCCCAAGGGGCATCCTGCCGAAGATGCCTCCTGGGCCGTGCTGCCGGAGGCCCGCAAGGCGCGTGTCTCGGTTACCTCTGAAGCTGCGGGCTTCAGCACTTCGGCGCTACGCATAGCGGTGGATGCCAATCTGGGTGTGTCTGTGTCCGATCTCGCCGGGAACGTGCTTCAAAGTGACGCAGCTCCGGTTGGGCGGGATGGGACTGGCTTCAAAGTGAGCAAGCAGAAGACCGGCGACGACCACTTCTTCGGCCTCGGCGACAAGCCCGGCCCGCTGGACCGTGCCGGTCAATCCTTTGTGATGTGGAACAGCGACACCTTCGGTTGGCAGGAGTCGACCGACCCCATCTACAAGTCGATTCCCTTCTTCCTGGAGATGCATGGTGGCCGGACGATTGGAATTCTCTTCGACAACACCTTCCGTACCTACTTCGACTTCGGCCACGAGCGCGCCGATCGCTACACCTTCAGCGCTCCGGACGGTCCACTCGACTACTACCTGCTGTATGGGCCCGAGCCGAAACGCGTCGTCGAGACCTATGCGTGGCTCACAGGGCCAACACCTCTGCCACCGCTCTGGGCACTCGGCTTTCAGCAGTCGCGCTATACCTATATACCCCGCGCCAAGGTTGAAGAGATCGCCTCACGTCTGCGTGCCGATAAAATTCCCTCCGACGCAATCTACCTCGACATCGATTACCAGGACCACAACCGTCCCTTCACCATTGATTCCGCGAGCTTCCCTGATTTTCCTGGCCTCATTCACGAACTTGCAGCAGAACACTTCCACACAGTTCTCATCACCGATCCACACATCGCCTATCTGCCCAACCAAGGCTATCTGGCCTACGACACCGGCAAAGCGGGCGACCACTTCGTAAAACACAACGGACAGGATTATGTAGGTCCCGTTTGGCCGGGCCCTTCCGTCTTTCCTGACTTCACTCGCAAACAGACACGCGAGTGGTGGGGCACACTCTACAAGGACTTCGTCGACGATGGGGTTGCGGGCTTCTGGAACGATATGAACGAGCCAGCCGTCTTTGTTTATCCCGGCAAGACCATGCCCGATGATGCCCAGCATCGCATCGAGGATCCCGGCTTCGCGCCGCGGACCGCAACACATCTCGAGATCCACAATGTGTATGGCCTGGAGAACTCGCGTGGCACGCGGGATGGTCTGCTCGCGCTTCAGCCTAATGTACGGCCCTTTGTGCTGACCCGTGCCACTTATGCCGGAGGCCAGCGTTATGCAGCGACCTGGACGGGCGACAACTCGTCGACCTGGAACCACCTCCGCCAAACGACTCCACAGATTCTCAACCTTGGGTTGAGTGGTTTCTCCATGTCTGGCGCGGATGTTGGCGGCTTTGCCGGTTCACCACCACCCGATCTGCTCACACGCTGGTTGATGCTGGCCGCATTCCAGCCGATCGATCGCGACCATGCCGCCAAAGGCACGCGCGACCATGAACCATGGGTAGACGGTCCCGCACAGGAGGACATTCGCCGCCGTTACATCGAAGAGCGCTACCGGCTGATGCCCTATCTCTACACCACCGCCGAGGAGACCTCACGCGACGGCGTTCCGATTCTGCGTCCACTCTTTCTGGAGTTCCCACACGCAACCAGCGACGACCATCCACTCGATCAAGATGCACCGGGTGAGTTCTTCTTTGGGCCGTCGATTTTGGTAGCGGACTCACCTTCCCCGGAAGAGGTTGCCCCCTACACTGTCAGTCTGCCGTCAGGCCTCTGGTACAACTACTGGACCGGGGAGAAGCTCGATCGCCGCGCACCCATCGGCACTCGTGATCTCGAAATCCGCGATCCAACCGTAACAGCCACTCCTGCGTTGCCCCCGATCACCGTGCAGCCCAGCCCAGGAGATCTGCCTCTTTACGTTCGCGGAGGCTCGATTATTCCTATACAGCCGCTGGTACAGTCCACTGAAGAAAAACCTAACGGGCCGCTAACCCTGCGCGTATTTCCGGGCGATGACTGCCATGGCGATCTCTACCAGGACGACGGCAAGAGCTTCGACTATCGCAAGGGTGCGTACTTGCGTCTGCATTTCACCTGCAGCGTCGGCGCAGATGGCTCACTGAGTGTTGATATCCCAAAGCGTGAGGGCAGCTTTACTCCGTGGTGGACGACGTTTCGCATTGAGGCTGTCGGCTGGACGCCTTCGGCGACACAAGTCAGCATCGACGGACACAGTGCAGCGCTCGAACACACATCGCAGGGATGGGCTGCTACAGTCAGCGACACCGGCAAGCCGCAGGTTGTTGTCTTCCGCTGAACAAGGTGAACTAGCAGTGAACGATGTCGATCATCTCTGCGCGACCGTAGACGGTGCAAACTCACCTGCCGAAAACGTCGTCCACGGTCCGGCCTTCATGTCATGCAAGATCGGCTTCTGCCACGCAAACTCCGAATGCTTCTCAAGGAACGGAGCGGCGATAAAGTCTTCGCCACAAGGGTGACCAGCGCGCGCGATGAAGCTCATATTGGCAGCCATGTCGGCATCCATGACCTTGCCGGTCACCGCGCCCGAAGGCGAGAACGGCGGATTGCCCCAGACCGGTTCGCCTTCCGTGGAGAGCTCTTCGTGGCCACAGAGCGAACGCTTGCCGGCGTCTACCTTCTTCTCATAGCTATCGTAGTGGTCGGAGAGATACGCTTCCGCAAGGGCTGTGTCGAGTTGTCCATAGTGCTTCTGCACAAAGGCCTCAGCGGTCACATGCCGCGCGTTCATCGTGCTCGACATGTTCTTTGGATCGAAGCCGGGTGTGTCGTCGCGGATCACGTCGGGGTCCCATGCGTAGTTCGCGCTGACGAAGTAGCCATCCTTCTTGCGCTTGAGCGGTGTGTGCTTGAGGCCAAGCTCGAGGTACGCAATCTCGCCAGTCTTTCGATCCCCGATCATCCAGGAGTTCGCGTAGCCGCCGTTGTTGCCCTTGCGCATGATCTCGGCATACTCGTCGATGGAGCTGGCATACTGCATGGCCTTGCGTGAACGCTCGAACTCCGGGATGCCGTTGACGTCGAAACCGGCGGCCATGGGCAGCGTGGTTTCGGTGATCATCAGACCGGCGGCGTTGACGCCGAAGTCGTCCTGGCTGGTGATGAAGCCGGGCGCACCGTCCATCAGTATGTGATAACCCTTTGCGGGAACGATGTCGAAGACGACTGTCCAGCGCTCTCCTTCCGCATAGCTCGACCAGTTACTGTGCGCGATTACGATCTTGCCGTCCTTGGTGGCAGAGCCGGTGGCGATGAACGCACTGCACTTGCCTGGGGCTGAGGCCGCGGGTGGGTTGGGCTTCTGCTGCTGCGCATTGAGCATCGGCAAGTAGTAGCCGGTCAGCTCTTCATTGCCATTGATGGCCACGACATCCCAGAGGTCGGTCTTCGAGCCCGCGGCCTTGAGCCCTGCGGCGATGCCCTTGAGCTCGGCCTGATACTCGGGCTCGAGGTGCGGCCACAGAATGGTGCGCGCGGCACCTCGAAAGAACGACCAATCCTTCTGATCCAGGTTCGGCGCTTCCACCGCATAGACGTGGACGTTGTCATCGATCTCTTTGGCGAGCAGGTACCCGTGCTGAAAACCAATCTGCTCCGGTGTGCCGGCAAGATGGACATACGTCCAGCCGCCTTGATTCGCCTTGTAACTGCCGGCAAGGCGCGGATCGTGCGTAGACCGCGCAGAGGCGGCGAGTGCGGACGCGGCAAGAAGAACAATGGCGGCAAGGCGCATGACAAACTCCTGGATGCACTTGGGAATGAAATGGAAACCCGTTGTGCCCAAATTGTAAGCCGAAGAGCGCGCCGAGTACCACACCCCGCCGAGTGAGCGCATCCATGATGCACACCCTTTAGAAACTGAAAGATGTCTGATTGCCCTTTAGGGGCACTACACCAAACGTCAAAAATCGTACGCTAGCGACCGCACAACTAAACGCCGAGTTGCATTTTGTTTGCCGACGATCTGCTCGGAGCAGCCGCCGACTGTATGGATGAATACATTGGCCGGTTCTCACCATTCGAAAGTTCATCGTGCTAGCTGTGCGCAAACACAAACCCGACATTATCGGTATTCCCGGCACTTCAGCGCCAACCCCACTCAGCGTTGAAGTGGAAATTGGCCTGGCAGGTACGCCGTCCTTTAGGCGTCAACTGTACCTATTAGTATGTACAATCATAAGCAATAGAGTTCGATCCGCTTGTGGCGATGCGTCGGTTCCTCAGTCTCCTAGCGGGGTGCTTCGAGATTCTGGACGGCTGGATGCTCAAGAGAGGGCAGCAGATCATTTCATCCCGTGGAGGTATCTCTCATGTTCCGTGTTCGTCTCACGCCGTTGATCCTTGTCCTGCTAGTAGGCGGCGCTTGCCAGTTGCGAGCGCAATCGTCGATCAGTCTTTCTGTAGATCTGCGCGACGCTCCGAGGAAGCTGCTTCACACCACAGAAATTCTCCCCGTACAGCCCGGCCCCTTGACGCTCGCCTTTCCAGAATGGATACGCAACGAGCATGAGCCCGCTCCGCTCACGCAGCAGGTTGGCGTATTCATCACAGCTCGCAATGGTGACGGGGCTAACGGCCAGCCTATTCGTTGGACACGCGATCCCATCAACCTCTATCTGTACCGCGTGACCATTCCGACCGGAGTCCGCTCCATCGAGGTAAGATTCGACTTCATTACCTCCGATAAGGGCGGCGGCGCCCGCGCATCTTCAGATGCAAACCTCGCGGTGTTGGACTGGAACACCGTCGTCCTTTACCCCTACAGCGGACCCGATACGCGAGTCTCCAATCTCACCGTCACCCCGACGGTCATCTTGCCAGGCGGTTGGCATACGGCCACCGCGCTCAAAGCCGTGGCGGGGGCAATGGAGCCGACCAGTTCGGTCGTAAACTTTCAGCCGGTATCGCTCGAACAACTGGTCGATTCCCCGATGATCTCCGGACGCTACTTCCGAGAAATCGCACTTGCCCCTGAAGTTTCACCCAGGCACTACCTCGACATGGTAGCGGATCGCCCCGAAGACCTCGACGTCCCTCAAGCGCGGGTAGATGAATTGAGCCACGCGATTCGCCAGGCCGGGCTACTGTTTCGTAGTCATCACTATGACGAATATCGCTTTCTCATCACGCTTTCGAACAACATCTCGGGCGCAGCGATCGATCACCACCAATCACTGGACAATCGTCGTCCGGCGAACTTTTTCCATAACGAGAAAAGGCGGAAGCTTTTCGCGAATTACACGATCCACGATTTTCTTCATAGCTGGAACGGCAAGTATCGGCGCCCTGAAGGGCTCGCTACACCCAACTTTCAAACTCCTGTGATTACGAGTGGAATGTGGGTATACGAGGGGCTGACAGACTATCTTTCCAATGTGATGACCGTGAGAACAGGCAGCGCGACCAAGCAAGAATTTTTGGAGGCTCTGGCATCGAAAGCTGCCTACTATGATCGCCGTCCAGGTATGCAGTGGAGGGATCTTGACGACGTTGACACGATGGCCTACCCGCTTTGGAGCAGTGAGGATTCCAGTTACGATAATTGGCGTCTCAACGGCTTTGATTTCTATAGCGAAGGGAACTTGATCTGGCTCGATGTCGATGTGACTATCCGCAACAAGTCGAACGGGAAGAAGTCACTTAACGACTTTGTGGCTCTCTTCTATGGTCTCGGTGGAGATACCGGCCCCAAAGTTGTTCCGTATTCATTCAACGACATCGTGGCTTGCTTGAATCAGGTCGTTCCGAACAACTGGGAAGGATTCCTCACCGAACGCCTTCACGCTCTGTCAAAAGCACCCCTTCAAGGCATCGCCGGAGCCGGCTATAGGCTGGTCTACAAAGAAGGTGCTGACGAAGGCTTTCAGTATTCTCTTGCCATGAGCATCGGAGCGGACGGCGTGATCTCCGATGTCTTGATGGGCGAAATTGCCTATCAGGCAGGTTTCGGCCCTGGGATGAAAATACTTGCAGTAAACGGTCAACCCTTCGCGCGCGCAACTCTGCAGCAGGCAATAGATGCCGCGAAAACGACGACGACGCCCATCGACTTCAAGGTTGACAATACTGGCGTAATCTCGGACCTGCGTCTTGACTATCACGGTGGGCAAAGGCATCCCGTGCTGGAGCGTGTCCCGAATACCCCGGATCGGATCGCTGAAATTCTGCAGCCGATGAGCAGGTAGAGCAGTTCCCGTATTGATGTGAAGTGGAAAATCCCTGCGAGTGCTGTTTTTCTTGGGGAAAAACAGCGTATAGACCTGTGGCTCGCTCTACACCTATACGGGAACTGCTCGAGCCAGCAACACAACACTTCATTCTTTATCGAAGAAGCGAGCGAACCGTGAGCGTGTCTCTATATTTCTGGGTCGTCCCGCCGATCCACCCATCGAGACACGCTTCATCCTTGACCGGCTGCGCGGTAAGCTTCATCGCAATAAGCTAAGAACACCACGGATCGCGCGGTGAAATGGCTTGGGAGAGGCAGCAGCGCTCGCTAGGACGTAGCCGCCCTGGATTACGGAAATAAGCGTCGCAGCGACTTCGGCCGCGTTCAGTTCCGTCGAAATCTCCCCGTTCTTTTGCCCCTCCTCCAAGACGGACTTGAGTCTGAGTTGAAGCCATTCGAACGTCTCGTCGATCGGGCGACGCAAATCCAAATCCGCGGCGACCTCGGGGTCTTGGGTCAGCTTACCGATTTGACAGCCTTTCAAAACCTCACGGGAACGCAACATGTAGCTGCGAATCCGTTCAAGCGGCGTACCCGATGCACTCAGCCACTTGTCAGCTCCATCACGAAAAGAGGCAGCACTCTGTTGGATTGCCTCTGCCGCCAGATCGGCTTTTCCCTTGAAATGGTGGTACATGCTTCCTTGGCCAGCGCCCGACCGCTCCTGAATCGCTTTCGGACTCATACCTACATAGCCCCGCTCCCAAAGAAGTTCCTGCGCGCTTTGTATTAGATTCTGACGAGCGTTCATGCCTTGTACCAATTAGTACGTACAAAAAGCCAGATTAGCAAGTGCATTTCCAAGAGCCCGGCTGTCGAATTCGGACACTCGTGTCGTAATCACTATCACTGACTACCTGGAGACTGCGCGGTCGTTCTTCCATCAGAGTGGCAATCAACCCACTCATCGCACCGCGAGCAACTGCGACACGTTGCAGCAGAAGCATGAAATCCGGCTCCGCAGTCAGGGCACGCTCCAAAGCAGCGAGTTGCCCCTGAATGCGTCGAAGCCGCGCGGCAATGCGTTGGTTGCGTCGTTCCAGTGTTGAGAGTGTTCTATTCATGTCTTACTCCATGGAGGCTTGAACAACCGACCAGCTTAGGTTGGAGACATCATCCTCCATCGAAAGCCGCATCACGACCTGTTCCAGAGCTTCATTGTTCCGCCCCGCTGTCATGACTTCTGCGCGGATGTGCGTCTGGTCGTCCGCAGCATCGTGTTCGCCGTGAATGGACTGAAGCGTCACAGGCAGATTGTTGATCGTCGAAAGCAACAACGAGCGAATGTGCGCCGCACCGGATACCCTGCAAGCCACGCGAATCTCATACAGCGTCTCCACGGGAGTCGCCTCCGGAAGAACAGGATGCAGGCGATAGGCGAGTGGGCGCAGCACCATGTTGGTGAGCAATACAGCCGCTGCCAGGACCAGCGCTAGATTGAGAGAACCAAGTCCAGACAAGGCCCCGATCGCCGCCGAGCACCAGATCGTGGCGGCGGTGTTAAGTCCGCGTACGTTTCCACCCTCTTTGAAGATGACTCCCGCGCCAAGAAACCCCACACCAGAGACCACATAGGAGACGATTCGGCCTCTGGCGGAGGGATCATTGTCCAGCAGCAAACCGCACATCACAAACGCTGCAGCACCAGCAGCCACAAGAGCATTTGTCCTGGTTCCGGCCATACGTTGCCGCCATTGCCGCTCCAATCCAACCAAGGCACCCATTGCAATCGCGAGCAACAAACGAAGAGCAAACTGAACTGTACTGATTCCGATCATGTCTTTCTCCGTTCTCTTGATCTCACAAATGAGGGAGGCGGCGCCTCCCTCATTCTGTTAAAACCGAAGTTTCGCTACGATTTGACCGATACGTGGATCGGCAGACCGTAAAACCTGGCCGAAAGAAGTGTCTCCAATATTTCCGTCGACCGATCCATTCGGGTAGAACTGCGCGTGATTGAAGACATTGAACATCTCCAGCCGAAGCTCAAGAGAACGTGTTTCAGTGAAGTTGGTCACCTTATGGAGCGCCATGTCGTAGTTATCGATACCTGGGCCGTAGAACATACGGCGCTTCGAGTTCCCCTCTGTTCCCAGTGCATTTGGAGTGAAGGCAGAGGTGTTGAAGTAGGTCTTGCCATTGCGTGGATTGTGATTGAGCTTGTAGCCCGTACCGTCATAGTTGGGCATGTCGATACTTGTCGCATTGACTCCATTGTTCTGGACCTGCACGAGATAGTTATCGCTTGAACTTGCAAACGTAACCGGCAGTCCGGAAGCCAAGCGGGTGATCCCTGATAACGCCCAGCCGCTTGTGAAGCGGTTCGGATGCAATAGGTGATCGATCGGCAGGTCGTAGTTATAACTTACGACGAAGTTATGCTTGAGGTCGAAAGCCGAGATGCCATCGAGCCGATGGTAGTCGTAAGGATCAACCTGCTCCTGAATACTGGAAGTCTGATCGTACGACTTGGAGTAGGTGTAGCTGGCAAGAAAACTTAGCGGTCCCGTGGTTCGCTTGAGAGTTACCTGCAGGGCGTTGTACTCCGAGTTACCCATATTTTCGTAGTACGCGTCGGTGCCTATCTGGTTCGGGAAAGGCCCACGCGTTCCATTAACGACCGTTCCATTGGTGCGAGTAAAGACCAGATTCTCCTCGAATGGCCCACAGGTCGGAGAGCCGGGTGCGACCTGTGAAGACTGACTGAGGCTAAGGCAGAGCGCGGGATTACCCGGGTTTGCGCTTCGAACCGTCAGAAAGTGCCTTCCCAGTGAGCCGACGTAGCCAATACTAAGAAGCGAATTGGCGCCGATCTGTCGATCAATCGTGAGATCGTATTGCATCGCATAACCAGTCTTGTTTTTGTAATAGACACTACCGGCTCCGCTGATCGGGTAGTAGCGGCTCCAATCCACGGATTTATCGGGATTCGTCGGCGAGACGTTGTAAGAAGGCACTTGGACCGGAAACTGTTGCAGGTACTGTGTGCCCGAAAGTGCGCCGATAAAGGGAGTCTCCATGATCGGAGATTCGGGGCTGGTATAGGTCAAACCATACGGCGGATTGCCGGTGGGATAAGCGACAGTGAGTCCCTGGGGTGCAGTGACAAATCGTCCTCCACCCAACCGGATACTTGTCTTTCCAGTGCCACCCGTAAGTGCCCCCAGAAAACCACTGGAGACGCTTGGAGAATAGGCTACGCCGAAGCGTGGGGAGAAGTTATCCAAGGGCGTCGGAGCGATTCCAGCGGGAATCTTGTGGCCATCAGGAAGGACATCACCGGGAACGAGATAACCCGGCGGAGCTCCTGGAAAGGTCTGGGATTGCGCTCCCAGAACGAAGGTTGTTATCTGGTGATACTTTTCCGCCCATGGCGTGACGTAATCCCAGCGCAGGCCATAGTTGAAGTTAAGGTTCGGACGAATGCGATAGCTGTCCTGCGCGAACAAGTCGCCGTTTGCCGCCCGCTCATAGAAGCTCGGCGAGGATTGCTGAGAATAAAAGTCAGGTAGACCGAGCAGAAAATCCGCGTAGTCGTTCCCCGTGGTTTGATTCCCAGAGGCAAAGAAGGAGTAGGTGCCATTGGCCACGAGGTTCGGATCCTGTTTGACGCGATACCAGATGTAGCGCCCACCAACCTTGAACGTATGGTTGCCAGCTGTGCGTGTAAGCGAGTTAGACAGATCGTAGTTACTGTTCACCTGCAGGAGTGAAAAGGGATTGGTCCCAATGGAGAAACCATTGAAGAAGAGTCCCTCTACTCCCGCCTGTGCAGGAAATCCCTGAATGATGCCTTCGCCTCCGGCTTGAATGCCCTGCTCGGCGAGTGTGACACCAACTCCTCCTTTGGGCACACCGATGTTGTTATCGAGGCGCGTAATACCAAAGCGGGCCTCGTTGACAGCTTTGACACCGAATGTATGGATGTTGCTGAAGACGAGTGTCTGGTCGGTGCCAAAGGATGCTGCGTCATACGCAAAGCCATTGCCTGGGAGCGTCGCACCACCAAGTCCGCTGGGATAGGGATTGTCGAGGTTGTATCGATCATTGAAGTAATAGATCGAGGACGTGCCAAGGTGCGTGGAGTTGAAGTCCACTCGCGCCGCCGCCTTGTTGTCGTTGATGCGCTCCTTGTACGCACCCGTCGAGAACTGGTTCACACCGACGTTGGGTTCAGGAATGTACTGGAGCATCCGTGTGGGAGCCGCACCCCATGCGGTTTTTGGAACAATGCCGTTCGGAAAAACTTTGGAGAACGGTTCTCCCTGTGTGACCTGATGGCCGAGCCGTTGTGTAAGAACTTGAGCGAGATAAGGACCGTTGACTGTTCCCGTAAATGCCGAGGCCGATCCAAAATCGCCATTGCGATTCGCCATTGATGGCACACTGACGAAACCGGTCTCAATGCCCTGAATGTAACGCTGCCCCTGGTAGTCCACAAAGAAGAAGATCTTGTCGGGACGAATCGGACCTCCGAAGGTGCCACCATACTGGTTCTGGTGAAAGGCTGCGCGTTCCGGAGAGAAGTAGTTCCGCGCGTCCAGGTGGGTATTGCGGAAGAACTCGAAGATGTTTCCGTGGTAACTGTTCGTGCCGGATTTAGTGACGACGTTGATGATTCCGCCTGTGAAGCTGCCATACTCCGCATCTACGTTGCTCGAAAGAATGCGGAACTCGGCAATCGAATCGAGATTCGGGATGATTCCGGCCTGCTGTCCAATGGTCTCCTCCACACTCACACCGTTGAGGTAGAAGGCGTTGTCGGATTCGCGCTGGCCGTTGATAGAAAACTGGCCGGTGTTGGCCTCTCCTGCGGCAGGCACCGTACCAAAGCCACCCCCGGAGCTGCTGTTGCCGGCGCCACTGGTTGTGACGGGAGAGACACCGGCCTGCACCGCGAGCAGGTCTGTGTAGCTCCGTCCATTCAGGGGAATATCGACCACTTGCTTGCTCTCGATCGTCTGCCCGATCTGTGTATCGGTGGTGTGGACCTCGGCAGTATTCTCGATCACGTTGATGGTTTGACTTGTATCGGCGACCTGCAGAACCACATCGATCGTCAGTGCAGTGTTTACATCAATCTTCAGGTTCGCGGTCTGCCGGTAAGGACTAAAACCGTCGGCTGTCACATGGAGTTCATACTGACCCACAGGAACGGCAGCAAACGTAAAGATACCGTCGTTGCCGGTCACCAAGTTTTGCTTCACTCCGTTTGCTGGATTCACGAGTACGACCTGACTATTGGGAATCAAAGCACCGGTCGCGTCTTTGACCGCACCCGCGATGCGGCCTCCCGTCTGCGCGGCGAGGAACTGCGGTGAGAGCGTGCAGGCGAGGAACAAAAGCAAGAGGGTGATACGACGGAAAGGTTGTGGGAAGCCATGGATCCCCTTAACGATGGGGTGCAATTGACATAAAAACGACATAGTACGTCTCCGCGACGTTTTAGACACACGTCGAGTGTTCTGGGCGGAGCCTCTGCAAGGCTCGCCAGTGAGTGTTACGCCTGACTAAGCAGGCCTTCAGTTGTTACGGAGCTTGTTCGGGAAGCTCGCGCTGTGAGCGGAGACTCTCATGCTGCGAGCGAAGCACATTGTGCGGATTCACATGCAGCGAGGAGTTACCACTAGCCTCCGGCTAGGCGGAGGCTCGCTTGGGACTGGGTCGTTCATCGTTCCTCCTTGCGCATCGAGGCACGCCGTTCAGGCCGTAGTTTCACGCGCTCCAACGACAGGTCCTATGATGTGGTGAGCGGAATTTTGCTTATAGAGGGTTGCAGCTCTCCTGCGAGGGAATGCCCCTCATCTGTCACTTTATATCATACCCCCCTAGGATATACGTAAGGAGTCCATGACGGAACTAGACAAAGAGAAACAGAAGCTTGTGGCGCGTATCAAACGGATTCGCGGACAGGTCGATACCATCGAACGATCGCTCACCACAGGAGATGACTGCGCCGATGTTCTTATGTTGCTGGCGAATGTGCGCGGTGGGATTAACAGTCTGATGGCCGAAGTGCTTGAAGATCACATACGGCATCACCTGCTCTCGCCTGAGCGGAGTTCGGCTCCGCCCCACGAATTGGCTGAGGATCTGGTCGATCTGGTGAGGGCGTATCTGAAGTGAGGTTCCCTTGGTTTAGAGCGAATGGACAACCTCTTGAGACTTCACATCTAAAGGTCGCTATTACTCCGAAACAAACGCTGTAGCGACCATTTTCAAGTCGCCAGACACGACCTAATCCCCCTCCGAAGATGCTATCTGGAAGCTCACAAGGTTTTTCGATTGTGCTTCCCTGCATGATCGTGCCTTTCGCGGCAACAAGGGCATGCATTCCTGCAAAACTCTTGCTCAAACAGCAATTCCGGCTTCATCCTAGTGAAGCGCAGTCAACCTTTAGAAGTGGGTTCTCTCTTCTCTATCGCGAAAGGAACCATTCCATGATGATTGTTAAGTCCGAGTGCCTTGGTGTGTTGCTCGTCCTGACGTTATGCCCGTGGGGAATGACGTCTACGCGTCAAGACTTAGTCCCCGTAAACGTGCCGGAACGGCGGATCGTTATCACGATCGACGACCTGCCTGGAGCTGTACCAGGCAGCGACAGAGCCGTTGGCAAGCTACACGACCTCCAAAGCGACAATCGCCATATTCTTGAGGCCCTTCAAAAGCACAATGTGCCGGCTTTGGGGTTGGTCATCGAGTCCAAATTACAGGTACATGGCGAGCGCGATGCTCGCGCAGCTATCCTGGATCGGTGGATTGCGAACAATATGGAACTGGGAAACCATACCTACTCGCATACACACTTTAGCGATCTATCGTTGCAGCAATTTGAGGATGACACTGTAAAGGGAGATGTAGTCACACGAAGTTTGCTGACTGCACAAGGAAAATCAGAACGTTACTTTCGTTACCCCGCTCTCGACCGGGGACGCAGTCCAGAGAGCCGATCAACCTTTGAGCATTTTCTCAAGGATCGCGGTTACCAGATCGCTCCCGTCAGCATAGAAAATGCAGACTACCAGTTCAATGACGTGTTGGCGGATGCGCGAACTCATCACGCGATCCATGTTGCAACGGAGACGAAATCGTTGTATCTGAAGCACACCGAGGCCATGCTGGATTATGTTGAGAGCTCTTCAAGGATGCTGTTTGGACGAGAAGTTCCTCAAGTCCTCCTGATTCATGACAACGAACTCAATGCAGAGTTATTGGACACACTGCTAACGATGCTGGAGCATCGTGGCTATCACTTCATTCGTCTCGAAGAAGCTCTGAGCGATCCTGCATATGGCAGCCGTGCCGAGTTTAAAGGGGAACCTGGAAGGCTGTGACCTCTGCTGGGACAATCGTCTCGCTGCAATCGGGAAAAAGCCAATTCCTAGTCCGGAACCTCCGGGCTGGGTTACCACAACATTCCATGAAATACGTACCCGGATCGGCGGCTAATTGTTGTTCTGCCATAAAGCGTGCCTAGAGTGGTGGGTCATTAGTTCGTTGAAGAATGACGCATGTTCACCACAGCTAGATCGGAGATGGTGCAAACATCGAGAAAGGAATGCACTTCGCGTGCCGTGGTTTGTGATCAAACGATACGCGTCGTATCAATCAGCCTTACATTGTGCCCCTAGTAAAAGTGCCTAAGGCTTGTTCGCAGATGGCGCTGATGGAGTCGGCTGTGCTGGTGGAGTCGTCGTATCGTCGTCGACCCAATAGCTACTTCTGGCCTCCACGACGAGGTCGGTATAGTTCTTCAACTTCAGGTCGACAGCGTGCAGCCCTGGGTGTGGCGACTGGGGATGGAAGGTTAAGACATAGCGGTTCGGGATGTGGTTGGAGATGGTGAAGAGGTCGCGCTGCAGTGTCTTGGCATCCTTGTACTTGAAGTGTTCGCCGCCGGTGAGCTTGGCTACGTTCTCTGACGCGTTGGAACGCAGGGCGTTGCGGGCGGCGATCTCAGCTATCTTCGCCAGTCGCAGCGGTGGCAATAGCTCGGCGAGGCAGTCGAAGTTCTGGGTGGCGCGGCCTTCGTAGGTAGCCGGGTCGGCGTTGGGGTCTTTGCTAAAGCAGCCATGAGGAGGTCCGGGCTCGTCCGAGCTAAGTTTCGAGGCCTCGTGCTTGATCTCGCCCTTGGTGCTGGAAAAGCCCACGCTGTAGATCGCGGTGTTGGTGTCGCTGATGGCTTTCAGCGCGTCTTCGAGTTTGGTGTGGCTGCCGTGGTCGATGGTCTCGCTGAGCAACAGAATTGCGCGCCGGTAGGTGGTTGGCTGTTTGCGCAGCATATCGACGGCATACGAGAGAGCATCGAAGATGGCGTCCTTCTGGTCGCCGGGATCGAGGTCGGCGAGAACGCCGGCCACCCCGTCTATGTTGCGAGTGAAGTTCTGCAGCAGCTGCGGCTCGCTGTCGAACCCGACGACGGCCACACGATGCGGAACACCACCGAGCATGTCGTCGAGTATGGGGGAGAGGTCGCGGTAATCGGCTAGATGTTGAGCGCCGTCGCTGCCGGTTTCGACAAGAACGACGAGCGCCAGCGGCTGGTTGCCGGTGTCCTCTTCGAGATTGAGCTTCTGCTCAATGCCATCGTCGGTAAGGATGAAATCGTTGGCTTTGAGGGTGTAAACCAGTTGCCCCGACTTGGTCTTGACCAGCGCTGGAACGACCACCAGCGACGAGTGGACGGTGATGGTAGCTGCCTGCGAATCTGGCGGTTGATCGGGAGTTTCTGAGGGTGGCACGGGGGTTTGCGCCAGCAAAGCTGGCATCCCCAGAAGCGCGATGGCGGCAAGGAGCTTCATGAACACGCTGGGGTTAGTGTAAACGGAGCCCGTGCTTCGGAGATTCCGAGCACAGCACCCAACATCAAATTGGTGTTCTGAGCCTGAAGTGCTTTGAAGAGAAGAAATCATCTTTGCCAAAACAGTACAGCGTGTCCCTTTGGCTTTTTTGGAAGGCAAGCATCCGCGAAATACAGGGGTTTCTCCACTCCCGTTGGTCGGTCGAAATGACAGGCGTTGGCGTAGGTTTATAAGTGCAACTGTAGTGCTAGGTGGCGGTGAGGAAAGCGCGATACCATGTAGTGTTTGCCGCTCGCTTTTTCAAATCAGGCGCGCAACAGATGGAGCACCAAGACCAAGATGATTCCGAAGACCATGCAGGCCCTTGTAAAAGCCGCCGCCGCGCCGGGGATGGAGATGCGCGAGATGCCGGTTCCAGCCATTGGGCCGAACGATGTGCTCGTTGCGGTGGAGACAGCCTCCGTCTGTGGCACCGACCTGCACATCTACCATTGGGACGAGTGGGCGCAGGCACGCATCAAGCCTCCCTACATTCCAGGGCACGAATTCTGCGGCACCGTGGCAGCCATCGGCGATCTGGTGCAGGATCTGCAGATCGGCGACTTCGTCTCTGCCGAGATGCATGTGGCCTGCGGCCACTGCCTGCAGTGTCGCAGCGGGCAGGCGCATGTCTGCCAGTTCGTAAAGATTCTCGGCGTTGATGCCGATGGAGCCTTCGCCGACTACGTTCGCATTCCGGCGAGCAACATCTGGAAGCTCAGCCCCGCGATCCCGCGTGACTTCGGTTCGCTCTTCGATCCGTTCGGCAACGCCGTACATACCGTGCTGTCGGGCTCCATCGCCGGACAGACGGTCGCCGTCACCGGATGCGGACCTATCGGGTTGTTTTCTATCGCGGTAGCGAAAGCGTGCGGGGCTTCCCACATCTTCGCCATTGAGCCGAATGCGCAACGTCGTGAACTGGCTCGGCGCATGGGCGCGCGCACTCTGATCGACCCGGCGAGCGGCGATGTCGAGCAGCAGGTGAAGGCTGCGACAGGCGGCAACGGCGTCGATGTACTGCTGGAGATGTCAGGCCATCCTTCCGCCATTACGCAGGGATTTCTCCTGCTGCGTATGGGCGGACGGGCGTCTCTGCTGGGTATTCCATCGCGGCCTGTGGAGCTCGATCTGGCAAACGCCGTTATCTTCAAAGGCGCGACGGTGCATGGCATCAATGGCCGCAAGATGTACGAGACCTGGTTTCAAGCCGAGGCGCTGCTGCGCGAGAGCGGGATCGATCTTGCGCCCGTCATCACCCATCGGCTTCCTTTAGCGCAGTTCGACGAGGCCATGCATTTGCTGGAGTCGGGCGAGGCGAGCAAGATTTTGTTGACCGTGAAGCGATAAATTGAATAGAACCATGACGGACTAGAGGGCTGAAGGACCGACTCATCATGCTGCTACTGATGAGTCGGTCCTTCAGCCCACATCCTTTCTCTCGTCAACTCTCCTGGGGCTACGCCCCAGGCTGGTATGAGCCGCGCCCTTGGCGCTGTATTCTCGCCTGTTCCTGTGTCGTTGCCTCGACTACGGTTCTACGGATTCTGCACGACGAGTTGGTCGGCGAGGCGGAAGTGTACGATTGACTCGGCAGGAATCGAGATATCGCGGTTGCCCGTCGCGCCCGCTAGCAATGTGCCTGCACCCGCACCGGCTGCGCCGCCGATGGCCAAGCCAACGCCGCCGGTGGCGATGCCACCGATCAGCATGCCGGCACCGGTCATACCGCCAATGAAGCCCGCTGTGCGCTTGCCTTTGCCCTTCTTCGTCCGCACACTGTCATGCGTATCGAGAGCGTACTGATTGCCGTTAAGCGTCATCTCCGTCAGGCGCAGTTCGAGGATGGAGCGACCCTTGAAGTGGCCGCGACGATGGGACGCGTCTATACGACCGGAGACAGGCGTGCGGCGAGGAATGACGACAGTACCATTCTGCAGCACAGGTTCTACAACCTCGCCGGAGAAACGATCACCAACGCGGCTTGTCTTGACGCTGATGCTCTGATTGATCCGGATAGCAAGCTCCGTGCCTGCTGGAACGGTGAGCTGCAGCGGAGCCGCAGGCTGATTGGGTCCAGTTGCATTTTGCTGAGGGCCAGTATTCTGCTGCTGCATGGCACCGTTTTGCGCCTGCATCGCACCGTTGTTTTGCGGCTGCATGGCACCGTTTCCGTTATCAGGCGGCGAACCTGCTGCGGATTGAGCCGACTGGGCTGATTGATCATTGGCTGTCAGCGGTGTAACCACCGGATCAGTGCTTTGCGGCTTGGGGCCGGGGGGAGGAGGCGTGATGGAGGTCGCGATCAGCTGCGCCTGCCCTGCAACCGGTGGCTGGACGGTGGTTGTGACGGCGTTACCGTTGGCGTCGATGTAGCTTACCTTCTGGGGTGTGTTGGTCGAGGCGGCTTGCGCCTTGGCCTGGTCAAGCGCCTTCTGTTCTTTGTTCGTGCATCCGGTGAGCAGTACGAGAGCGATCAGGCCTGCGCCGGTAATAGAACGAATCTGTCTTGTGAATGTCATTTTGGTTCCTCTTGCCGCGTTGAACCTGCGCGGTCTTTTTGGGAAGTTAAGTGGCTCCATACTCTGAGTGGGATGCCCAATTTCCCGCTGTTGTCGCCTATGACACGGTGAAAGGTTTAAGATCGTGAGCAGTATGAGCCCTGTAACGATCGAAACCAAGCGCCCGCAACTCGCCCACCTCTCCGCACAACTCGACGATCTGCGAGCCCGCGGCACCTACTTCCGTCTGCGCGTGCTCGACGACGAACAGGCAGCGGTGTGCCACTACGATGGCCGCGAAGTCATCAACCTCGCTTCGAACAACTACCTTGGCTTGTGCAATCACCCCAAGCTGCGCGAGGCGGCGATTGCCGCGACGGAGAAGTACGGCGTCGGTTCGGGTGCGGTACGCACCATCGCCGGCACCATGCGTATCCATATGGAGCTCGAAGAGAAGATCGCGGCGTTCAAGGGCGTCGAAGCCTGTGTGGTCTTTCAGTCCGGCTTTGCAGCCAATGCGGGCACTGTGTCGAGCATTCTCGGCAAGGAGGATTTCATCCTCTCCGACGAGCTGAATCACGCGAGCATCATCGACGGCGCACGGCTCTCGCGAGCGAAGATCAAGGTCTTTCGCCACAAGGATGTGGCGCACGCTGAAGAGTTGTTGAAGGAGATTCAGAACGAGCCCGGGCGCAAGCTCGTCATCACCGATGGCGTGTTCTCGATGGACGGCGACATAGGGCCGGTCAAACAACTCTGCGATCTGTGCGACAAGTACGGCGCAATCATGATGGTCGACGACGCGCATGCATCAGGCGTGCTGGGCCGCAATGGACGCGGCAGCGTCGACCACTTCGGCTGCACGCAGCGCGTGGACGTGCAGGTAGGCACACTCTCGAAGGCCATCGGAGCACTGGGCGGTTATGTCTGCGGATCGAGAGATCTGATTGACTATCTCTATCACCGTGCGCGGCCGTTTCTGTTTTCGACGTCGCATCCGCCTTCGGTCGCAGCGACATGCATCGCCGCCTTCGACCTGCTGGAGAGCGAGCCGGAGCGGATCGAAAGATTGTGGGGCAATACTCGGTACTTTCAGGAGCAGTTGAAGACTGCCGGTTTCGACATCGGCGGTAAGACCACGCCTGCAAGCGAGACGCCGATTACGCCCATCCTCATCGGCGATGGCCGCAAGACGATGGAGTTCAGCCGTGCGCTCTTCGAGCAGGGCCTGATGGCCACCGGCATCGCCTTCCCCACCGTACCGGAGGGCAAGGCGCGCATTCGCTGCATCATGACCAGCGAGCATACCCGTGGGCAGATCGACCGCGCCCTGGAGACCCTGACAGCTACGGCAAAACGAATGGAAATTCTGTAGTGAATTTTCATCTTGAAGAGATGCCCTTTCTGCATCTCAGCTGTTAGAAAGTCACTAGCAAAAAGTCACTACCAAGGAGATTCTGTATGGCCGATTTGGATGCGTTGAAACAGAAGTATGCCCCTGTGATCGAGACGATTGAGAGTTTCTCCGAGTATGGGGCGAAGGTGGATTCGACCGATCTCGATGGCGAAAAACTGCACCTGAAGGGCGAGGTTCCGTCGACGGTAATTGCGAACCGTGTGTGGGACGTCATCAAGGAAGTCGACCCCACCTACAGCGACCTCGAGCACGAGATTGCGACTACTGGCGGCGAAACACAGCCTTACACCATCAAGGCCGGTGATAACCTCAGCAAGGTGAGCAAGCTGTTCTACGGCAATGCGAACAAGTATCAAGAGATCGCGTCCGCCAACGGCATCGATAACCCTGACCACATTCAGGTGGGCCAGGAGATCAATATTCCTGTGCTTTCGTAGGTGTTTGGGAGTAAAGGAAGAGGCCGCTTCGGCGGCCTTTTTCATTTTTGTTAAAGCAGAATCAGGGTAGCTGTACTCGATTCGATTCGTTTTGTTTTTCGTACCGCCACCGATCCGTCATCCTAAGCGAAGTCGAAGGACCCCGAAGCCTTATGCGTTGCCGATATCCTTCGCACCTTTTCTACCTCGAACGCCCCTCTGCCCGAACCTCCTCCGTTGAAAAGGTATGAACACTATGGGCATGATGAGTTCTTCGGGGTCCTTCGACTCCGCCCAGGATGACGGATCGGTGGTGATATGAAAAACAAGACATAGCGTGGCTAAAACTATCCATCCGAACAGGGCCCCTATGGTCAAACTTACTTCGGCACTCCAAATCTTGGGTCTCCAAAGGTTGGGTTATCGGGACGGGAAAAGGAGGTCCTGGGGTGGTCTTGGAGTTTGACGTAAGCGAGCCATTCACGTGCCAGAGATTCCGTCGGAAAGTATCCCGCAGGCATCTCTTTTGCGGGTAAAGTTCTCCCCGCACGTTTGATATGGGCATCACAGACGTTCCACAAAGGAAGGCCCCAGTGATCCTTGTAGGGTGTGGGGCATGGCTGAATGAATCCGTACCAGCCGGACGTTAGAGTCATTGGCAGGAGCGGCTTTTCTGGATCTGGCCTTCGGGCGTCAATGACTGCTTGCAGCCAATCGATGATGAAGGGCTTTGTATTGTTGATGCAGCAGTGAGGAATATTGTTTTGCACCAGATAGACCCAAGGTGCTCCCTGCGCGTGATGGTGGTCGTAAAAGGCATATGGCTTCACTACGCCTCCCACAGCATCTCTTCCACCCGCGATGATTAGCTCCGGCACGGCAACGCCCTTCGCATCGAGCGTTATCTTGTCGATGTTGTCGGGATCTGTCTGCCCAGGATTGGTAAGGATCGCAGCCAGAACACGGTCCGGAGCATACGCTACAAAGTGTCCGAAATAGGCTCCTGTTCCAGAGAACCCGAGGACAATAAGCTTCGCCTTCCCCAGTTCCGGATGCCTACTCTCCTGCCCCAAGGCATCAAGGGCGGTGAAGAGCGATCGGCCCAGTCCATGTTCGGGATACATGTCCATCTCACCCTTTTCAGAGGTTCGAGTGGCTGGACATTGGCGAGCCAGCACCATCGCGAGATCGTTCTTCTCTGCAAAGGCCAGAACATCCGAATCAGAGTAGAACTTCGTGATATCCGGGCCCCTGTCATAGGTGACCCACGCTGCCTTCACCAGCCTCTCTCCAGCAGGAAAAGAGGCCTCGTACCTGCAAGGTTGATCGATATTCTCGCCAGCTCGAGGAGGGTCGACAGTCTTGTATTGCTGAAGTTGCGCGAGCGCAGACTTCGACAGTACAAGAAGCGCTAAGAGTGCAAACTTTATCATTAGGATCTTTCTGAAAATAAGCCATGAGCTGATATATGCCTCAAAGCTAATGACGTTTCACTTCGTCATGCGCTCGACTTTTTCTGCAGGTGAGAATAGCAGGCTAACGATGTTACCTCTGAAGCAAAGTGCGATGTAAACATTTGTGGCGCGCTCTGCCAATTCCTGTATTCCCATAACGGCAATGCCGCCGCAAGCGAAATACAGGGGTCTCTCCACTACGGCGCAAAAAACGCGCCTTCGGTCGAGATGACAGCTTTTTGGGAGTGGCTTATGCGTAAAGAAGAATAGGCCCACGATCCGGCACGAACTATATCTTCTGGACGCGCATGACTTCACGGACGCCGGGCACCTTGCGGAGGTTCTGCGTCAGCCGCGTGAGGTGGCGAAGGTCTACCGTCTCGATGACAAAATCTACATTGACCACGCCATCTACCGACGGTTTCGTGTCGAGTGAGCGAATGTTCGTACCGTCTTCGGAGATGATGGCCGTGAACTCCTTCAGCAGGCCGGCACGGTCGTCGCAGACCACGGTCAGCTTTACCGGATAGGTCGTAGGCTTCGGCCCCTGCTTTGTGCCAGCGGGCGATGGCGGAGCCAAAGCGGCCCAATCAACGTCGATGCGGCGGTCGGCTTCATACAGCAGGTTCTGCACGTTGGGACAGCTTCGCGCATGCACAGCTACGCCTTTGCCGCGCGTTACATAGCCGATGATCTCTTCGCCGCGAATCGGATTGCAACATCGCGCGCGGTAGACCAGGAGGTCGTCCTGCCCCTCCACCTGTAGCGAGTCCGAGCCTTTGCCGAAGAAGACGCGCTTCACGGCGTCGGACATGTGCGAGAGTGTGTTGCCGACAGCTCCCGGCTCCGTCGGCGTGGCTTCGGGGGCCATGGTACTGCCGGGCTCGAGCTTGTTCAGCACCTGGCGGGCTGAATATTTTCCAAAGCCGATGCCGGCCAGTAGATCCTGCTCGCCGCCCAGGCCGTAGTCGTTCGCAATGCGGTCGAAGTCGGCGATCTTGAACTTGTCGAGCGAGAGCTTGTAGCGGCGGGCCTCGCGGTCCAGCAGCTTGCGGCCGATCTCAATGGCACGGGCGCGCTGGTTCTCGTTGAGCCAGTGCTTGATCTTGTTGCGCGCGCGGGAACTCTTGGTAAAACTCAACCAGTCGCGTGAAGGCGCATGGCCGGCCTGCGTCATGATCTCGACGATGTCGCCATTGCGCAGCTTGTGCCGCAGCGGAACGATGCGTCCGTTTACTTTGGCGCCCGTGGTCGTGTGGCCGACATCGGTGTGAATGGCGTAGGCGAAGTCGACCGGCGTGCCATCCTTGGGCAGCACGATAACCTTGCCCTTCGGCGTGAAGGTGTAGACCTCCGCGGGGTACAGGTCGATGCGCAGCGTCGACATGAACTCGTTGGGATCGGACATCTCGCGCTGCCATTCCATCAGTTGCCGCACCCAGGCCAGCCGCTGCTCGTCGGCCGCGCTCACGTTATCGCTGGCCTTGTACTTCCAGTGCGCAGCGATGCCCTCTTCCGCGACCTCGTGCATGTCTTCGGTGCGGATCTGCACCTCGAACTGGTGCGCTCCTTCGGCGATCAGCGTAGTGTGCAGCGACTGATACATATTCGGCCGCGGCATCGCGATGAAGTCTTTGAAGCGGCCCGGCACAGGCCGCCAGGTGCTGTGCAGCAGGCCGAGCGCCGCGTAGCAATCCTGTTCCGTCTGCGTGATCACGCGGATGGCGAAGAGGTCGTAGACCTGGTCGACGGGAATCCCGTGTGCGGTGAGCTTCTGCTGGATGGAATAGAGCCGCTTGATACGCGACTCGACGCGGGCTTTGATGTTGGCCTCGCGCAGCTTGGTTTCGAGCGTGCTGACGATACGATGCAGAAATGCTTCGCCCTCGCCGCGCAGCGAGTCGACCTCAGTCGTAAGCTGCGTGTACTGGAAGGGATCGGTGTAGCGGAAGGCGAGGTCTTCCAATTCGCCGCGCAGTTTGCCCATGCCCAGGCGGTGGGCCAGCGGGGCATAGACTTCAAGCGTTTCGCGTGCGATGCGTTGCTGTTTCTCGGGCTTCAGGTGCTCGAGCGTGCGCATATTGTGCAAGCGGTCGGCGAGCTTGATGATGACCACTCGGACATCCGTGACCATGGCGAGCAACATCTTGCGGATGTTCTCGGCCTGGTGGTCTTCGCGGTTGGCAAACTTGATCTTGTCGAGTTTGGTGACGCCCTCGACGATGTGTGCGACCTGCTCGCCGAAGCGCTTGGCGATCTCTGCCGGAGTAACGTCGGTGTCTTCCACCGCATCGTGCAGCAGGCCTGCGGCGATGGCGGTGGAGTCCATCTTCAGCTCGGCGAGCACCTGCGCGACTTCCAGCGGATGGATGATATAGGGCTCGCCCGAGGCACGCTTCTGCTCCGCGTGTTGCTGCATGCAGAAGATCCATGCCGAGCGAATCAGATGAAGGTCGTCCGCGGGGCGGTTGGCGCGCACCGTAGCTAGCATGCGCTCGAAGCGGGCGTCCAGCGCCGGATCGCCGGAGAGCACGCGAGTGCTGGGTTCTTCTGCAGAATCGGGAGGTTGTGTCGAAAGAGAACCCCCGGAGGGTTCGCTGAGGTCGATGGCAGCCTTTGCAGGCAGGGAATGGCTTAACGAAGCGGCTGGAGGCGTTGCTTCGAGCTCCATGCCGGTTTCGCTGAGTGGTGGCGCGAGCGATGTCTGTGAGCCGGCCGCTGGGAAGCGGCCTTCCCTTGATTCAGGACCGGGTACAACCGGCCGCGCTATAGCCATAGGCCATTATACGTGGGCCGTGGTACGTCGTGATGAGTGGAGGCGAGTGACGAGTAAAGAGTGACAAGTGGTAAGTGGACAGAGCGGGTTTATTTACTTGTCACTTACCACGTGTCACTTGCCACTCTTTACTTCAGCTGTCCGGGTGTGGGCCTTGAGCCTTGATGGGTCCAGCGCACCAGTTCGTCGAATGCCCGGCCAACCTCGTCTTCACTGATGACGCAGTGGCCTTCGCGATGGACGTATTGCTGCACGAGGTTCTGCTCAAAGCCGGCGGCCGCTACGAGGTGGTCATAGAGCGAAAGCGTAGTGGCGGGAACCAGCGGGTCGTAGATGGTGTGAAGTGCGAGCATCGGCCTGGCCAGGCGGCCGCTCGGCGTGTAGTGGCGGTAGAGGTAGTCTTTCGCCCTGGGATCGGCGGCGTAACGACGAACACCATCGTTCAAGGCATAGTCGCCGACGCTGGAGGTGGGACTGGTTCCTGTGTAGATGTAGTTACGGTTGTCGAAGGGGTTGCCGCCGGCCCGACGCTGCATATCGCCGATCACGAAGGTGAAATACGCGATGTCGTGGGCCAGCCCTCCATCGGTGTGCAGGCCGGTAAGAGCGCGCATCTCCGTTGCAGCGGTGGGATTGGCCCGCAGGGCGGCTTCGATCTTCTCCTCCAGGGCAGGAGAGATCGCGTAGTCGGCGGGTGTGGGAACCAGCGGCGGCATGACACCGGGAAAGTAGTAGTCGAAGGCTGCGCGCCAGGCGAAGCGCCGCTGAAAGGATTCGAACGTGGGCCCGACGGCGCCACAGAGGTCCAATCCGCCAAGGTAGGGCTTGGGGTTCAACTCCAGAGTAATCATCGTAAGGTCGCCGCCCATCGACTCGCCTGCGACGTAGGTTTCGTGCGGCTGGCCGTAGGCTCGTATGAAGTAGCGGCGCAGCAGTTCGGTCTCGGGGAAGGCCTGCTGAAGGGCCCAGCCCGGCTGCGAATAGGCGCTCTGCGCAATCGCGTAGTGGCGCTCGAGGAGCGGCATCTTCCGCGGCCCCAGCCGCTCAGCGCCGTGGAACGTAACTCCTTGCGTGGCATAGCCGTGGTAGTAGATGACCAGCGAGTGGTTCCACTCGTTGGGAATGTCGATGCGATACCCCGCGCCCGCAAGGACACCTGTCTCTGTGATTCCAAAGGGCGTCTTCAGAACCTCCGGCCTGGACTCCGGTTTCTGCGCACGCAACGTTACGGCGGTCAGCGCGAAGGCAGCCACGGTTGTTAACGCAGACAGGCTTATCGTGTGCGCGAAAAGACGTTCTCTTGATAGGAGAAGCATTTAGGGTTCGATTAATTTTACCGCAGCTGGAGCTTGCCGTTGCTTCGTCGCCGTAGTTGCGGCTCTGAACGCAGCCGAAGAAGGCCGATCAGCAGCTCCTCAGATGACAGTGCCTGCGATGTGTTTTTGGGCAAGCATGAGGGCCTCACTCAGCACGTTCTTATCGTCACCGAAGCCTGCGAGCCAGTGCATCTCCGGCTCGCGCCGAAACCAGGTCAACTGACGTTTGGCATAGTTGCGGTGCCCCTGCTGTGCCGCCGCAACCGCGGACTCGAGAGCAAGTTCGCCACGCAGGACAGCCATCGCCTGCGCATAGCCGAGCGACGTCAAGGCGCGGCAGCTGTCGCCGAATCGCAGGCGCAGGCTCTCGGTCTCCTCGATCAGGCCACGATCGAACATCGCTGCAGCGCGTTGATTGATGCGCGCATAAAGAGCCGCCCGGGGCGGCCCCAAGGCGAACTGCAACACGCGATAGCCCTGCAAGGCATCGCGCCCGGCCTGCCACTGCTCGGTCTGTGGCTGCCTGGCGGCGAGCGTGACCTCGATGCTGCGGATCAGTTTCGGTGTGTCGTTGGCGTGGATAGCCTGAGCAGCCTGCGCGTCGAGCCTCTGCAGAAGGCGATGCAGCCAGGGTGAGCCATGCTTTGCGACAAGTTGCCGAAGCCGTTCGCGCAAGGCCTCATCGCGCGGCGGCGCGGGCGCAAGCCCCTGCAGCAGAGCGCGCAGGTACAACCCTGTTCCCCCAGCAACGATGGGCACACGTCCCCGATCGCGAATGCCAGCGATGGCTGCGCGCGCGTGCCTTGCGTAGTCGCCTGCGGTGCAGGCTTCATTGGGCCAGTAGAGATCGAGGCAATGCTGCGGCACTCGCGCGCGCTCTTCGAGCGTCGGCTTGGCCGAGCCGATGTCCATGAGCCGGTAGACTGCGACGGAATCGCAACTGACGATCTCGCCACCGATCTGCTCAGCGAGCGCGAGCGACAGTGCTGTTTTGCCGCTTGCGGTGGGGCCTGCAACGACCAGGAGAGGGGTTTTATGTGTCTGCTCAGGACCGCTCACGGTCTCCACCATCCAGGGACGAAGACGCGATCCAAGCCAGCTCGTGCAATGCTCGCAACCAGTAGCAGCAACACCAGTAAGAGCAGGCCGCGCACGAGGCTGCGATGTTCCAGCTGCTCGCGCTTGCGGAAGTAGGCCTTGCGCTCCAGTTGTGCGCGCTCCAGGGTGCGAGTCGGCGCTGGAATCCGGGGCGGCTCGGCGCGGTGTTCGGACTGCGGCGTCATGCGTTTAGCGTAGCGGCTCGTTGACCAGGTAGAGGAACCTCAGTTCGAGGTTGGGCAACCCCTTAGGCAGAGGCGGGAACTGGCCTTCGCTGGTAATGGAACCCCAGGCAGCTTTATTGATCGCATCGTCGTGCGTCGAGCCCTCCAGATGCATATCGCCAATGCGGCCATCAGGAAGAATCGTAAAGCGAATATATGTCTCGCCCTGCTTCGATAGCGGTGGCTCGGTCTCCACGGGCAATAGGGGAATCCAGTTGCGATAGATATCCGACTTGAGACGGCGCAGGTAGTCGCTGATGTTGATCCCGTGCGTATCGGAGAGAACCTCAACACCACCAAAGTTGTCAGCCTTGGAGGGGCTGCGGGCGAAGTCACCGCCGCCGCCGCTGAGCGATCCGCGTTCCGCCCGCCGAATGTCATCGCCCGCGGTACCCGAGTTCGTATTGAAGTCCGGCTTGGTAGCGGGTTGAGGGGTGGGAGCATCGGCCAACGGGGGAGTTGGCGTTCGCGGCTGGGGCGTCGGTGGGATAGGAGTAGGCGGTGTGGGCGTAGCGTTCGCCGGAGCTGGGGTTGGAGTTGGCGGAGGAGGTGCGGGCGCAGGGGTAGGTCTTTCTCTATCTCTTTCGCGCAGGCGATCCAGCGTGTGACTGTCCGGAGCTTTGGCCACAGGCCTCGGCACGGGTACACGAGAGGATAACGTCGGCACGTTCAACTGCGTAAGCTCACGATTCTTCAGCACATCCGCCGGATTGATCAGCACCGGCGCATGCCACAGAACGCGTGGACCATAGAAGATCAACCATGCCACTACCAGCCAGAAGAAGACCGATATGTAGATCGACTCGCGGAACCGCCCTCGCGCTCGCTCGTCCTCGATGGTATCGAGCAGATGAACGAGTTCGTGCTCTTCCAGTTCCCCGTAGCGGTTGGTGCGGATGCGGATGGGCTTAACGGGGGCTTGTGGCCCTGGATCGTGCGGCACAAAAGAGAGTGGCGCATCAGAATCGGGTGTGGACGCAGGGGTCTGTGCCCGGGATTCAGGCGAGTCCTGCTCCGGTGTCGGCGGTCCGGATTGAATCGGCGTTTGAGTAGGCGGCATCAGCGGTCTTGAAGTCTGTGACGGTTTAGCCAGCACAAAGTTTCGCCGGCACGACCGATCGCCAGACCTGAGTAGATGCTGGCTTGTCTATTTTCTCACCTTTTATGGTCTCTATGCCCTTGGGCATGAGAGCGATAGACTTCGATCATGGCCACTGCTCCCCTCCCGCTCACCGGACGCACCGCCGTTGTCCTTACGGCGAGTGACCGTTGCTTTGCCGGAACGCAGATCGATCTTTCCGGACCGGCGGTTGCGCGACTGCTCGTGGAGGCGGGAGCCGAGGTGCTCGGCGTGCGCGTCGTTGCCGATGAGCATGAGGATATCGTCGCAGCGCTGCGCGAGGCCACTCAGGACGCTGCCCTGGTCGTCACCACCGGTGGAACAGGCCTTGCCGCACGCGATGTTACCCCTGAAGCCACGCTGGCCGTCTGCGATCGCCTGGTTCCGGGGCTGGCGGAGCTGATCCGCCAGGACGGAGTGCGGCACACCCCGTTTGCAGCGCTGGGGCGCGGAGTCTGTGGCATTCTGGGGCAAACGCTGATGGTCAACCTGCCCGGAAGTCCTTCCGGTGCCGAGAGTTCGCTGCGGGCAGTCCTTCCGCTACTGCCGCACGCACTCGACCTGCTGGCCGGTAAGACCGAACATTAATGCTGCCTGACTGACACAAGCGGTAGAATAAAGCTTCTGTGATCATTGGACCTATTGCACTTTTGCACAAAATTTCGACCACACTGCTGGCCGTGATGAAGCCGCTTGGAGTCTGGGGAGTGGGCGGGCTTGCCTTCATCGACTCCGCGTTGATTCCGATTCCGGTTTCGATGGATGGCGTCATCATCGGCTACGTCGCGACCAACCATAGCCGCTTCCTGATCTACTGCCTTATCGCGTCGGTGGCGTCGGCGATTGGGTCGCTGGTTCCCTTCTACATTGGGCGCGCAGGCGGGGAGCTGGTACTGCTCAAGCGGATCAACCGCGAACGCTATGAGAAGATTCGCGATCGCTTCGAGCGGCAGGAGTTCTTCGCCATCATGATTCCGGCGATGCTCCCGCCACCGACACCGCTCAAGCTGTTTGAGTTTGCCGCGGGCGTCTTCGAGATGAAGCCGCTGCCGTTCCTGCTGGCGATCTTTACGGGCAAGTTTGTGCAGTTTCTGGCGTGCTCGCTGCTGACGATCTGGTTCGGGCCGAAGCTGGTGCATACCATGCACGGCATACTGCATCGCCACCTGAGCGTGGTGATCGGTGTAGCCATCGGCGCGTTGCTGGTGCTGCTGTTCTACATCATCCGCAAGCTCTTCGACCGGCGCAAAGGGGAGCGTTTGCCGTCGGAAGATAGCGAATAGGCAGGAAACAGGAAATGGACGCGATGTAGCCGTCCCTACGATGAAATAAATATCTATCCAACAGTTATTTTTGTAGACATGACCTCCTTTCGACGCTAACATGGCGAACAAAAGGCGATAATCTCTGTTGTACTTTTCAGCGAGGTCATGAATGCAGCACCAACGCAGCCCTCTGTCCGTTCTCGTGATGTGCGGACTTCTTTCGTTGAGCCGGATGGCTCATGCCAGCGACAAAAAAGTATCGATTGATACCTCGCCTGAAGGTGCACAAGTCGAGGTAAACGGAAACATTACATGCACCACTCCATGCACCATCAATGTTCCAGGAGGCTACTTCGGTGCAAAGCACTTTGCCACCAGCAGCCATGTAGATGAACCGCTTGCCATACGGTTGGCCAAAGATGGGTTCGTCCCTAAAAACGTCACCTTAACTACAGGACCACATGTATGGGCTCCGGGCAACCCATACAGCTTTGAGTACTATCAACTGGACATAGACCACTTTAATATTCGGCTGGATCCCGTGCAGGCCTTTGTGGGGCAAGGGTCCCCGTCAGGTGGTGCCGCAGCCTCTCCAGCGATCATCAACTCGGAAAGTCTTCCAATCGAACAAATCGTCCACAACTCATTGCCGGCGATCGTGATGGTTAAAACGTCCGCAGGCAGTGGAAGTGGATTCTTTCTTACGGGAGAGGGACTGGTAGCTACGAATGCGCATGTCGTTGAAGGCCAGCAATCCGCAACCATTGTTACGGCCAGCGGAAAGGAGCTTCCGAGCAGCAATATCTATGTCGATCAGGATCGCGATCTGGCGCTGATTAAGGTGGATGCTCATGATGCACCTTTCCTTATACTGAGTCCTTCCATCCCGGCACAGGGTGCTGAAGTGATCGCTATCGGAACGCCGGGGATTCACGATGCGGATGGAGTCTCCCTGCTGCCTAACTCCGTTACCAAGGGAATCGTCAGTGGGATCCGTCAATTCTCCGACGAGACAGTAGCCAATGTCACCAGGCGCACAGGCACCTGGATTCAGACAGACACAACGATTAATCACGGAAACTCCGGCGGTCCTCTTATTAACCGTGCAGGCTTTGTCGTTGGCATCAACACATTAGGCTTTGCCGGAGCAGGCACGCCCGGCATCAACTTCGCGTTGTCTTCCACCGAACTGGCGCAGGTCGTTCATCAGCGTTTGGGAGTCACCCTGGGGGCTAAGACGGATTCCGCGCAACCTTCGCAACCAGCCGCCTCGGGGAAGATTTCAATTACCTCAATCCCAGCAGGCGCCGATATTGAAATCGATGGTGTGTTTCTGGGTAATACTCCTTCGGACCTGGCGATTGCCGAAGGGAAGAGAGTCGTTAGGATTACAAAGAAGGGCTATCAACCTTACGAACGTACGCTTCAGGTTCAGCCGGGTGGTTCGCAGAGGATCTCGGCGGAGCTTGATCCGGTTGCTACGCCATAAAGGAAAAGCGAGGAGTGCGTTTTTGTTTTTGCACCTGAGATAGGTCCGGACTTTAGTCCGGACAGTAAAAGACCCGCGACAAAATGGCTTCAGCCTCTGGGACAAGCCTTCTTTTCCTGTGGCGTAGGTGCCCAGTCTGAAGAAAACATGTCCCAGGGGCTGAAGCCCACTTTGATGGATGTTCGTAATGCCCAGGCTAAAGCTTGGGCCTATCTCAGAGCAGCGACAAAGACAACCACGCCGATTCATTAGACGCTACTTAGCTTTGGACTCTTTGCTGCAGGAGCAAGAAGCCCAGGGCTAAAGCCCTTTTTGTTGAACCTTATTTCCGCGGCCTAAAGGCCGCTGCTACTCCGAAATAAAAAAAGGCCGACGCTATAGCGTCGGCCCTTTTATTTAATGAGGTTCGTTAGAAGTGGAGCTTGCCTGAGAATTGAGCGACCCGAGCATCCGGCGCTTCCGCTGCGATTCCCGATCCACCAAAACGTGTGCTGGATATTTGTCCGAAGCCGGATCCTACCGTTGTATTGGGAGGACCGTAGGTTGGAGTATTGAGTGCGTTGTACAGATCTGCACGAAAGTCCAGCGTCGTTTGATGCCACAGCGGGAAAGTCTTAGAGAGAGACAGGTCGACGCGGTTGTAGCCCGGCCCATAAACAACCTGGCGCAACGGTGGGCCATAGGCTGCGAGATCATCTGGTCCAACAGCTACTGGCGGGTTGGTATAGGCGCAAGGGTTGAACCAGGTCTTAACCGTACGAGTCTTCGTAGCGCAGGCCACGCTGGGGTCGGTGTTGGAGCCGCCAGTCGCGAAAGGATTACCAATCCTTACAGCGTCTGCGTTACCGGCTCCGTTGGTAGGATTATTGCCTGCGATCACCAGATTCGGCTGACCGGTCTCAACACGGAAGAGGAGACTCAGGTTGAAACCGCCCACAAGCGCATCCAACACCCTCGACTGATTCAGGTATTTGCGCCCATTCCCTACAGGCAATTGATACTGAGAGTTCACTACGAAGCGGTGACGAGTATCTGTTGCGGTTGGGCCGTAATCATAGCCAAAGCCCAACTGTCTCCAGTTACGATAGTTAGATCCGTTTGTTCCGCCGAGCGGCTGGGTGGAGTCGTCCAGGCTCTTCGACCAGGTATAGTTGGCCATAAAATACAGGCCTCCCTTGGCGCGATGCTCCCCAGTAACCTGAAGGCTATTGAAATTGGAGCTGCTACCGTTAGCTTCCAATGACCCTCCAGAGAATTGATTGAACGGCCGGTTCGCCTGCACAGAAGCTCCGGCAGTCAGCAAATAAGGGATCTGATTGGCGCTGGGGTTCGAAGTGATGTGCTCGCCCAAGGCTCCGACATAAGAGACGGTAACCGTTGAGTCGTCGGGAAGCTGCTGCTGTACAGCAAGATTGAATCCCTGCGTATAGGCGGTCTTCAACGTCTTCGGATACATATTGATGCCCGGCGTCGTTATGTAATTGGACAGCCCAGCCGACAGCGCTGCGGTGAATCCATTCTCAAGCGTGATGCCATTCGTAGCGCAGTTGCCCGGCACGCAGCTACCACTGCTAAAGTTCGAGGTAAAAAGGAACGGAGCATTGAGTGCAAGATTTGGGCTGAAACCTACATTCTCAAAGCCTCCGAAGAAGATCCCATACCCTCCGCGAATCACCAGCTTGTCCGTTGCAGAATAAGCAAAACCGAAACGCGGTCCAAAGTTTGTTTTCTGGGCATCCGTCAACGCAGGATTATTGTCGTAAACGACGGGCACATTGTTGGCTGCGAGTTCGTTGAGGAATGCCGCCGGCAATGTGTATTGCTTGGCATTATTGGGAAGCAGGTAGGTCGCAGTCGCAGGGTTGGTGTCGTAATCAATCAAAAAGTTAGCTTGCCGGCCATTCAGCTCTACAAAGGGCTGGAAGTAGTCATAGCGAAGTCCGATGTTCAGGGTGAGGGCCGAGCTTACACGCCAGTCGTCCTGAAAGTATGCACTGCGATACCAGCGCTGGTCGTGTACCAACGAGAAGTTGGAAACCGAGGCCGTATCCATCTCATTGAGCAGGAAGTCAGCGCCGCCAAAGCCGGAGTTGGCTTGATTGGCTTGATCTTCCGTGTACTTGCCATCGAACTTGTAGTACCCGCGTGCCTGCGGTATCTGCAGGGTCTGAATACGAATCCGCTGTATGTTGAATCCGAACTTCAAGCTATGCTTGCCAATCGTCTTGGAGACGTTGTCGAGAAGCTGGGCGACATTCTCAAACTCGTTGGTGGGCAGATACTGTGCCGAGCCGAAGGAGGTAGGGTTCGGATTGGTGCTGGTTCCGAGGTTTTGGCCCCCACCAAAATCGAAGAAGGGCAAACCGCCATTGCCTGGCTCGAAGGGAATGCCCCCGAGCCCAAACTGTGGTGAAAGATCCGTATCGGCGTTTGGCTGTGCATACTGCGCGTTGATCCAGTTATAGCCAACTCGAAATTCGTTGGACAAAGTCGACGTGAAAAAGTGCGTCTCCGAGAGAGTGAACTGACGCGCCTTGTCTGTGACGTTGCCACTCGTGCCAAAACCTGAACCATCGAGTATGCCGAAGGGGCTTGGATACGTTTGCTGCTCATTGACGACGCTATATTTAGTGAATATCTGATCTTTCTGGCTCAGGTTCCAGTCCAGGCGCCCATCGTACTGGACGGTGTTGTCCTTCGCTCCGCCCAGAAATTGATAGTTACTGTAGGTCTGGCCGGGGTTACCAAAGTTCGGGGCGGGCAGAAGGTTGAAAAGTCCTTGCGCTACCGTATCGATTTGGGCTGGGCAAATGACATTGATCTTACCGTTGCACTGTAGCGGTGTGGGGTTAGGGTTGATGCTGCTGTTTGTACCCGCTGCGTAGAGTGTCTTCGGGCTACCACCTGTATCCGTAGCGCTCAGCAATTCGCTGAAGTCGCCCGTTCTCATTAGGAGAGTGGGAACGGTGTTGATGGAACTCTGACCGAAGATAACGCGGTTCCCTTCCACATCGCCGAAGAAAAACAGCTTGTTCTTGAGGATCGGCCCGCCGATCGCTGCGCCAAACTGGTTCTGACGATACTTCGGTTTGGAAGGTTCAAAGTAGTCACGAGCATTAAGGATGTCATTCCGCCAGTACTCCCACAAAGAGCCGTGAATCTGGTTGGACCCCGATTTCATACTCGCGATGACCACGGCACCAGCCGCGCGGCCAAGCTCCGAGTTGTAGCTGGACGTCTGAACTTTGAATTCAGCAAGCGATTCAGGAATCGGCTTGATGACATACATCGCGCCGCTTGGTTCATCGACCAACATGGCATTGTTATCGACGCCATCAAAGATGTAGTTGTTCTGTCCCGTGCGTTGTCCGTTGGCTGAAAAATCACCACCGTTCGTGCCGCGGGTTCCTTGCGCAGCTGGAGCAACTCCAGGAGTAAGTTGCGCGATGAAGATAGGATTTCGCGTCACCAGAGGGGTCGAAACGATTGCCGCTGCGGGGATAGTTGCCCCCGTGGAGGAGTTATCCGTCTGCAAGATTGCAGGGTCGGTGGTGACCTCGACGGTCTCGGTAACAGAACCGGCCGCCAGCGTTATCGGCACCTCAATACGCGCGGAAGCATTGACGACGAGTCCCTTTTGTTCGGCCTTGGAGAAGCCCTGCGCGGAGACGGTGACCTTATAGCTGCCGATTTTGATCGGGGTGAAGGTAAAGATTCCCTCGCTATCGGCCGAGCGGACCAGAGAGAGCCCTGTCGCTTCATCGACCAGGGTGACGGTGGCGTTGGGGATGGCGGCGCCGGTGCTGTCATGCACTGTTCCGGCAAGGGTGCCCTGATCCAACTGAGCATGAGCTGCGGTTCCGCCGAGCAGCGCAAACATGATCGCAAAGATACAGGTGAAGTAGATCGATTTAAACGAATAACTACGGAGAGATTCGTTTCGACTCGGGGGCGATTTCTTTAGGTTGGTATTGAAGAGCTTGATCGATCGCGATGATAGAGCGATATAGGATGCTTGCTCATGATTGAAGTTCGTCATTAGTGCTTGGGCCTCTGAAAAAGTAATGCAATCTGATGGGGGGCAGCTTATATGCCCCGCTTAAGCGTTGTCAACCATGTAAACGTTTACGATACCGTAAAAAACCCATACTTAAACGCTAACGTAGCGTTTCGAGCACCGAAGCGAAAACGTTGCCAGGGCGACTAAATTCAGCTCTGTCAACGGCCACAGACGCACGGAGGCGTCGCATAAAAAATGCATGCACGGCTGCGCGCCAGTACCTTCTTGATTCCTGCGGTTATTTATTTATCGATGTCGTCTCTTGCAGATCGAGGCTCGCGCCAAGGTTTTTATCGAGATCGCGTCGAAGGGCTTATACGTTTTGTGCTTTTGTTGTGATGCCGGATCACGTTCAGGTGTTGCTGCCGATAGACGATCTGGCAACGTGGTTTTTACAGAGCATCTTTGCGAGGATGCATGTGGAGGCACGGAGCGGAAGGGCACGGTTTCAACCGTGCCCTTCCGGGTCGTGGTGGGCCTGATCCGTTAGCGGGAGCAGGAGCGCTTGGCGCGCGATGGCCCACATCTCAGAAGCGAGATGTGGGGTGCCCGGCACCTGGAACCTGGCTGTTAGCGTTCTTCAGGAAAGTGCGATTCATGGCCGGCTACACACTGCCAGCGCCCATCGCGATAGACAAAAATATCCGTAAAGCGATTCTTCGCATGGAATTTTCCATCAGAGCTTCTTATCCCGCCCACCCCGCGGACATACGCGGAATCGCCATGCACATACGCATGCAAGTCAGACAATTCAAAGGGAACGGTGCTCGGCTTCGCGGTGGTCGCCAGCATTGCGCGGCGGTCGATCAGTGAGCCATCAAAGTCAGCCTCTTCGAATTCATCTGCCAGAATGCACTCTAGCGCAGCCTTATCGTGCTGCTCCGCGGCTCGCAGCCAGACCTGCTCGATCTGAACCAGCGTCGCCGGATCCTTTTGCTGACCCGTTGGGCAACCTTGGCCATGCGCCAACGAAAACGAACACAACAGCAATAAGGGGAGGACAAATTTCATGGGATGCACCATTCCTCTGCCGTTAGAGACGCAGCCGCCGGACATTTTGACTCCGGGAATAGTTAACCAGAATTTCCTTTTTGGCATCGACAACGTCACCCATAACAACGAAAGCATAGGGCTTGTAGAGTCCCCGGCGCGATAGTGCTGCAACGTCTCGATGAAGAGCCTGGCACGTGCCTCGATCTGGAAGAGACTCCGACGATTATAAGGAATCGCCGAAATAAAGAAGGTGTCGGCAATGGCGGTTCTCGGCGGTGTAGCCATGCACGCACTTTATCCGTTGTCCTCATGCATCCCGGTTACATAAAGGAAGGCAATTCAGTCGTTGCGGCTTTGCCTCCACTCCGGCCTTCGGCAGAGCGGTACGGGCCTTTGGCCCGAGCTTTTACGGCACGGTTGAAACCGTGCCCTTCCGCGTCGTGGTGCGCCTAACGCATAAGCAGGAGCGGTCGCGCTTTGCGCGATGGCCCACGCTTCAGAAGCTAGATGTGGGCATCACCCTGATGGATCGACAGAAGCGATCGCGCGCCGCCCTGCAGTATACTCATCGCAAAGCAAGCGTGAATGCACACTCTGCTTTCAGCGAAAGTCAAGCCTTCGTTTGAACCTGATCCGCTTTCTGTAGGATGACAGAAAGGATTCAAACAACCTCACCAAAATACGATTCGACGATTACGAATCATACAGTTGAGGCGTCACATCTGATAGGGTGATTCGCATGGCGCAACATATCCAAATACCGGAAGGGGAAGAACGGCCTCTTCTGCGAGTCGCTCATTGGAGCGATGAAGAATTTAGCAAATTCTTGGCGGCCATCCGCAATCGCCATTCACCCTCGTCAGATGCGCTCCGCACCAGTGTAAGCGAGCAAGACGAGAGTCCAAAAACATCTGGCTGGGATGATGTCCTGGGAACTATATTGGGAATCTCCAAGGTGACGCTGAATATGGGTCAGAAACCCAAAGCTGTGGTAGAAGGCCTATCCGATCAGCTTGGGGAATTTGAAGAACTTACGACTGCTCAGGAAACAACGTTTATCAATCGTCTGACAAAACTCTTAACTGAGGAGAATGTCTTGACTGTTTCACAAACCGACATTTTTCTTTCACTGAAGGGTGACTTCCTCAGACGCGCGCAAGTCTCAACACAGTTAGAACCTATATACGCTATTCATTCACACCAAACTAAACCTAGCGGCTTCATTATCATGCAAGAGCTCTGGATTGAAACCACCTCGCCTTCCGACGAGAAAGTTGCCACATTTAGATGCTTGTTGGACATTGAAGACTTGAAATCGTTGAAAGAGCGAATAAATGAGGCCATGTTGCGCCGTCAAGCTCTAGAAAAAATGTTGGAAACTTCTTCGTTCAGTTTTGAGACTGCTGACATGACCTCCGAAGAGGGTAAAAATAATGAAAATCAATAATAGTAAGTCGAGGGATTGGGCTCGTGCTGAGAGTAGATCTTCGAGTTCATCATGGCTGTCACAGCCGCTTCAGGACCCTCACAAAGAATTAGATCTTCTATGGACTAGACGTAATCGTCAAGCAGCCCATTCTTTTCAAGAGGAGAATAGAGCGATTGACAGTGCAATCGAACAATCGCGGTTTATTTTAGCAATCAATCTCGAAGAAGACGATTTCATTCCGTATGCGATTAGTACGTGGGAGCGAGCTGTAAGTTATCTTCGTCGCATGGCTCTGCGTGCCGACATGAAATCATACGATCTACCTATCCCAAAGATCGTCCCTGCAGATTCGGGAAGCATCGACCTTCTTTGGAAGATCGGGAGGCGAAGCCTTCTTATCAATTTTCCTTCAGATGGTGATTTCGCTACGTTTGCTGGCCGTAAAGCGGAAATCCATACCTCGGGTGTTCTCTTGACAGATGACGCTCGCGAAGAACTTATACGGTGGCTCTGCTCATGATGTCAGATCATGGCCCGTGGCCTATCGAGTCCATACCGAATGAAAATGATTTGTTTTACAGGGTGGATCGTCAGTCTATGCCTCCACACGATCTCTCAGTTCATTCTGGCGTATTCCGTGAAAATCGCGGCTCCCTTTCTTGCGATTGGGAGAAGTATTCAACCGCTGAGCAGACGAGAGCGAGAACTGGAAAGCCTAAAATATTTGGTGTTATTCGGATGAATACCGGAAAAATCAGATCTATAAGCGGCCTAACTGTTACGCATGACCCAGATTATCCCAATCGGAATCAAGCGCATACTGCAGTCGAGGGTTTGGGGCCACAGGGCAACCTATCCCCACAAGAACGAGCTAAACGTAACGGATACAGGCTCGCAATGTATGAACTATTCTCAACTTGGGAAATATCTCCTGATCAACCACCACCTGATTGATCAATCAATCCCAAATCAGGAAGGCCCCGCCTAACGGCGGGGCCTTTGTAGTTGCGCGAAGCGCGTCTGCCTGGACGGCTAGTCCTAGCTGCAGCCGCTGGTGCTGCCGCATTCCATGCAACGGTAGCACGAACCGTTCCTCGTCATGATGCTGCCGCAGGTGCTGCAGCTTGGGGCGTCGCCCATGTCGTAGAGGTCTTTCATGGCGGAGGCGGCGTGGTAGAGGCTGCGGTCGGTGGTGGCGAGGATGCCTGGACCTGTGCCCTCGGCGGTGAGGCCGGAGTTGGCGGTGAGGTCGGGGGCGATTCCCTGCTGGGGGGGCGTGCGGTCGTTGCGCTCGAAGGCTTCGCCTAGCATGGTGTGCTGGGCGGGTTCAGGGGTTGTGGTTTCACCCATAGCATTGGCAGGAGCAAATGCAGGGGTCTCTCCACTGCGCTGCGCTCCGGTCGAGATGACAGAGTTTTGCGTGGGGACAGCGTCTGAGGAGGGCTTGAGGCCGGCGAAGAGGTCCAGCTGGGTGCCGCTGAGGAAGCGGAGCTGCATCCAGCGGAACAGGTAGTCCATGATCGACTTCGCGTAGCCGATCTGCTCGTTGCCCGTCCAGCCCGAGGGCTCGAAGCGGGTGTGGGCGAACTTCTCGCAGAGCAGCTTCAGCGGCACGCCGTGCTGGAGGCACATCGAGATCGCTGTGGCGAACGAGTCCATGAGGCCGGAGATCGTCGAGCCTTCCTTGGCCATGCGGATGAAGATCTCACCCGGTACGCCGTTGGGGTAGAGGCCGACCGTCACATAACCCTCGTGTCCGGAGAGCGAGAACTTGTGCGTGATCGAAGCGCGTTCCGCCGGGAGACGGTGACGCATGGCGCGCGGCGGAGCCTGTGCATCGAGGGCGTCGGCGTTCTGCGTGGTGGAAAGGAGCAGCGCCGTGAGCTTGGCTTCGAGAGCGGCAACCTGCTGCTTCGCGGCGGCGGTCTCCAACTGAGAGGCGGCGAGGACAGCCGCAGAGATCGCGTCTTCGCTGACCTTGGTCGCGTCGACCGAAGTGCCCTTCTTGTCGGCATCGGTTTGGGCCGAGACGTTGAGCGGCTGGGTGCCCTTGGAGCCGTCGCGGTAGATCGCTACTGCCTTGAGGCCGAGACGCCAGGACTCGGTGTAGGCATCGGCGATGTCCTGCACGGAGCAGTCGTTGGGCAGGTTCACTGTCTTCGAGATGGCGCCGGAGAGGAAGGGCTGGGTGGCCGACATCATCTTGACGTGGCCGGTCCAGGCGATGGTGCGAGTTCCCTTCGCAGGCTTGAAGGAGCAGTCGAACACGGCGAGGTGCTCGGGCTTGAGGGACGGAGCGCCTTCGATGGTGCCGGTGGCGTCGATGTAGTTGACGATGCCTTCGACCTCCGACTCCTTGTAGCCGAGCTTGAAGAGCGCGCCGGGGACGGTGTTGTTGACGATCTTGATCATGCCGCCGCCGACCAGCTTCTTGTACTTGACCAGGGCGAGGTCGGGCTCGATGCCGGTGGTGTCGCAGTCCATCATGAAGCCGATGGTGCCGGTGGGCGCGAGCACGGTTACCTGCGAGTTGCGGTAGCCGTGCTTTTCGCCGAGCGCGAGTGCGGTGTCCCAGGCGTTCTGCGAGGCGGCCTTGAGTTCGTCGAGCTGCGGAGCTACGAACGAGGCTGAATCCTCAAAGCCGCGGGCGCTGGACCACTTGAGGTGCTTGTCCACATTGTTCACTTCCGCGCGGTGCATGCGGATGACGTCGAGGAAGGGCTCGCGGTTGACATAGAAGCCGGGGCAGGCGCCGCCTTGCACGCCTGTCTGCTGGGTCAAGGGTGTGGCTGCGCCGAGTGGCGGGCAGTCGGCTGCGATGCGCGCGGACTGGGCATACGCATCACCGCACAAGATAGCGGTCAATGTTGCCGCGTAGGCGCGACCGGCGTCGGAGTCGTAGGGCAGGCCGCGGTCCATGAGTAGTGCACCGAGGTTGGCGTAGCCCAGGCCGAGGGGGCGGTAGTCGTGCGAGTTCTTGGAGATCTGCTCGGTCGGGTAGCCGGCCGCGTCCACGATGATCTCCATCGCGGTGGTGACGACGGCAATGGCGTGGCGATAGCTCTCGACGTCAAACTGGCCGCCGGGCGTGAGGAACTTCATCAGGTTGAAGCTCGCCAGGTTGCAGGCGGAGTCGTCGAGGAACATGTACTCGCTGCAGGGATTGCTGGCGTTGATGCGCGCGGTGTTCTTGCTGGTGTGCCAGCGGTTGATGGTGGAGTCGTACTGCATGCCGGGATCGCCGCACTGCCAGGTGGCTTCGGCGAGCTGGTACATGAGGTCGCGGGCACGGTACTCCTTGACCGGCTCCTTGTCTTTGACGGTGCGGGTGGTGAAGGTACCGTCGTTCTCGACGGCCTGCATGAACTCGTCGGTGACGCGGACGGAGTTGTTGGCGTTCTGGAAGAAGATGCTGGCGAAGGCTTCGGAGTCGGGGCCGGAGCCGTCGTAGCCGGCCTGCATCAGGGTCCAGGCCTTGCGCTCTTCCTTGACCTTGCACTGGATGAACTCTTCGACGTCGGGATGGTCGACGTTGAGGATGACCATTTTTGCAGCCCGGCGGGTCTTGCCGCCAGACTTGATGACGCCGGCAAAGGCGTCGAAGCCGCGCATGAAGCTGAGCGGGCCGCTGGCTGTGCCACCGCCGGAGAGTGTTTCCATGCTGCCACGAATCGCCGAGAGGTTCGAGCCTGCGCCGCTGCCCCACTTGAAGAGCATGCCCTCGGTCTTGGCGAGGGTCAGGATCGAGTCCAGCGAGTCGTTGACCGAGTTGATGAAGCAAGCCGAGCACTGCGGGCGCGAGTAGCCGGTGACGGAGAAGGCAACCTCGCCCTTGGCGGCGTCCCAGTGCCAGTTCTGTGCGTCGGAGTTGGGCTCGAGGCGGTCGCAGCCGACGTTGAACCAGACGGGCGAGTTAAATGCAGCCTTCTGGTTGAGCAGCAGGTGAGCGAGTTCGGCGAAGAAGACTTCGGCGTCCTCGGGCGAGGCGAAGTAGCCGTCACGCATGCCCCAGTCGCGGATGCTCTCGGCAACGCGGGTGATGAGCTGGCGAACACCGGTCTCACGAGCAGGCGTGCCTACCTGGCCGTGCAGGTACTTGCTGGCGACGATGTTGGTGGCGGTCATCGACCAATCGTTAGGCACCTCGACGTTCTTCTGCTCGAAGATGACCTTGCCCTTGTAGTCCTGAATGACGGCGTCGCGGAACTCCCAGGTGAGCTCGTCGAAGGGCGAGATATTGGGCTTCGTGAAATGTCGAGAGAACTCCAGACCGCGTGCGCTGGACTTGTGGGTGGTTACGGCTGCGGTTTGGGTGCCATTGTGAGCGGCGGTGGCGGTGGTGATTGTCTTAGCCATGTTCGATCGAACCTTTCGGGTGAAACTGAAGCTGATTCCTATAAAAACTGGGGGGCGCCGCTAAATCCGGAAAGGGGACTTATCGGTATTTATGGCCCTCCATTGACGATGCTGTGCCGACACGTTCAGGGGGTGCTAACAAAACGCACTGCCATAGCCTGGATGCAGGTCATAGGCCTGCCAGCCAGGGTCGATGGTTCCTTGTCAGCGGTGTGGCCGGGGCTACGGGCGCTTCACCAGGAACTACGGGTGAGGTTGAAAGTATCGCCCCATGTGGTACGAGTCAAGTATAAAACAACTATATCTAGTGGTGACGAAGTAGATACTCCCGGGACGCGACGATTTACGAGGACGACCTCGGTTTTTCTGGGGTTTTCTTGTGGAAAGCTCCGGAGATGGGCGTCAGTTGCGGGTATTTGTAACCCGCCATTCACGCAGCTTTCACAGAGTAGCGCCGCAGGGGGGCGAGAGCAAGGTGCAAGAGTTGTGCAATTGCGTTTTTTACCGGGTGGAAATGTGGAAAGACAGGGATTAGGAACCAGGGAGTAAGTATCCCCCCGGCAGAGCCGGGGGGAACGCCTCTGGATTAGGAAGCGATTGCGCAAGGGCAAGACGGACGGAACGCTGCATGCGCTGTTGCGGCATGCAGAGTTCCGTCCGATACGCCAATGGGCTAGAAAAGGACTTTGAGTGAGAGTTGTATTTGGCGCGGGAAGTTCTGCTGGGTGGCTCCGATGGTACCGTAGCCGGACCAAGCGCCAGGATCATTGGGGTTGGTTACCTGATTGTTACGAGTAAGGGGGTCGTTGACGTTGCCGAGGTTCGGACCACCGAAGATCGGGGTGTTGGTGAGGTTGAAGGCTTCGGCCTTGAACTGGAGTTCGGATGCGCGGTAGAGGCTGACCCGCTTTTCGAGGCCGATCTGACTCTGCTGCGCGTAGGGCGCGCGAACCTTGCTGGTGATGGGAAGGATCGTGGTGGCGGTATAGGGTCCAAAGCCGACTTCGCAGTTAGCGGAGTTACCTGTGCCAATTACCGAAATGTTGTCGGAGTTGTTGAGCCAGGACTCGTAACTACGGTGGGTGGGACGGATGTTATAGCTTCCGCCGCAGGCGTAGGTGTAATTGGTAGGAATATTGCCGCTTCCGGGTGTCCCACCAATTGGAGTACCGCCGGAGTTCTGGAAGATCCAGTCGAGCTGCCAGCGGCTGACGAGTTGGCTGACTAAGCCGTTGGTGTGGTTGAGGAGGGCGGCTCCGCGACCGAATGGAAGGGTATAGAGGCCGCTGATGGAAAGGTCGTATGGGCGGTCTGCGCCGTCGACGGCATCGTAGGGGAGAGCGTCGACGAGGCTGGCTTCCCCGTTGTTGAGGAGAGTCGTGGCGTTCATCGTTTTGGAGTAGGTGAAAGCGACGAGGACACTCAGGCCGCCCACGAGGGAGTGTTGGTCCGAGACACGGCGCTCAAGCTTAGCCTGAAGTGCGTTGTAGTTGGTGTGTCCGGTAGGCACGTTGTTGTCGTAGACAGAGGAGAACTCGGGGAACGGGGTGAGGAGCTGCGCCTGCGAGATGAAAGAGCTCTGACCAAGATTGGATGCCGGATCGATATGGCCATAAAAGGGGTTTGGGACCTGATTGTGGAGGTACGCACCATTATCCGAGTGGCCTTGTGCGAACTGTGCGGGTGTGATTGAGTTCAGCTGGGTTCCGACGCGGAGGCGTGTGGTGACGTTGCCCACATACGACACGTCAAAGACGGTTTTGAGAGGACCAGCACCCTGGATGCCAAAGGAGTACTGGCGGACGAGGGGAATCTTACGGTTGCGCTGATCGAAACCGGCGCCGTTTCCGACCTCGGTGAGAAGGCCAGGGGCGCTGCCTGGAGGCGCGATAGCGCCGTTGGGGTAGGGAGTGCCACCGTTGAAGTAGCCGCTTGGGGTTTGGCCACCGTTAAGACTGGCGGCGTAGTTGGTCGTCTGCTGCCAGCTACTCTGGCCGCCGAGTTCGATACCGAGGCCGGTGGCGAGGCCAAAACCGCCGCGAAGGACGAACGTGGGGGTAATGGCAAAGGAGACACCGATCTTGGGAAGGAAGTCGCCAATGTAGTTCTGGTAGGCGGTGAAGTTGGAAGAGGCGAACTGGAAGCCGCCGAGGAGCGGGTTGGGGATGCCACCTGCCCCGTTGACGACGGAGGTGAGAGGGTTGACGCAGGTCGTGCAGAATCCCGCGGTGAGCTCCTGATTGCGATCCTTGGGAGAGGTTTCGGTCTCCCAGCGGAGGCCAAAATTGAAGGTCAGATTCTTGCGGGCCTTCCAGTCATCCTGAAGGTAGGCGGCGTAATAGTTGTAGCTTTCGTAGCGGGAATCGAACCAGTCGACGGAACCGCTGTCGGGATCGCCGAGGAGGATGGCAGCGATGCCATCGCCATCGCCGACATTATGGTAGGGGTCCTTCTGGGTGAACTGCTGCTGAAAGGTGAACTGGCCGTTCGGGCTTCCGATGCCGCTGGGGACGTCGTGGAAGAGCATGGTTTCGAAGCCGTAGTGCAGACTGTGTGGGCCGAAGGTCTGATTCTGGGAGACGGCGAGGTCGTAGGTTTCGAAGGTGGAGTCGGAGGAGAGGTGATTGCCGATGAAGTTGGCAGTGCAGCAGTTGTACATGTTGATTTCGGGCGGGAGGTCGGCAGGTGAAGTGGGAATGGCGGGCATGCTGAGGCCCATGCTGGCAGCGGTGAAGGAGGAGGGGGCGAGGCCGGCTGCAGCTCCACCATCGGGATCTTTGCTGACGGCTCGATTCCAGGCAGCGCGAACGTCAAGGACGCGGGTAGGGGAGAAGGTGTGGGTGACGTCGAACACGGAGGTGAAGGTGGTGCGGTGATTGTCGATGTCGCCCTGAGAGATGGGAGCAGGGAGGCCTGAGGAGTTGCGATACTCCTGTCCACCGAAATAAACGAACATGCCATAAGCACGAGTCTTGTCGGAGAAGTCATGATCGACACGAACCATAGGCTGGTTGTAGGTGTAGCGACCCGGGTCAGCAGCGACGTAATTATTGCTGTAGGTGTCGTTGACTATGTTGGGCTTGGGTAGGAGTTTGAGGAAGCCGAGGCCGATAGGGCTGATGCGGTTGGCCGGGATGGTGTTGTTCGGAAATTGGTCGCGAATATAGTTCTGGCAGGGGTTCTGGCCAGCTGTCGCGCAGCGTGTGGTGGTGGGGTCGTAGATGTTGTGTCCGCTGGTCGCGGCGAGGTAGTTGGTGAGGTTGACGCTGCCATCGGCTCCGGGAAGCATGTCGGCGGTAGCGACGCCGGTGACAACGCCGACGGGAAGGACTTCACGCCATCCTTCGAAGGAGAAGAAGAAGTAGGTGTGTTTGCGCCAGGCATAGCCACCGACAGTGCCGCCGAACTGGTGCTGGTTGTGAAAGGGTTTGGCCTGATTCTGCTGATTGAGTTGGAAGGTGTTGGCGTCGAGGATGGAGTTGCGCCAGAAGTCGTACAGAGTCCCGTGGTAAGCGTCATTGCCGCTCTTCATCACCGTGTTGACGGTTCCACCGGTTTCGCGACCGTACTGCGCGTCGTAGGTGTTCGTCATGACTTTAAACTCTTCCACCGCGTCAATGGTGGGGGCGACGTTCCACGTGCCAGCTCCTCCCCCTCCTTGTGCGGAGACGGGTGCTCCATTCAGAGAGAACTGATTCTGGTTGCCGGATTGTCCATTGATGGAGTACGCGTTGGACTGATCCCAGGCTCGCGTGCCGGAGTTGCCGCCCGGACCAAAGGTGGTTGTGGTGAAGCGAGTGCCGGGGGTGAGGCCAAGCAGCGTATAAAGCTGGCGGCCATTGAGCGGGAGGTTCTGGATCTTTTCAGGATCGAGGACGGTACCCAGTGAGGCATCTGAGGTGTTGACGCCAGCGCTGGAATCGGTAACGGTGACCGTTTCATTCGCCCCGCCCGCCATCAGGTGGAAGGTGAGGGCGACCTTAGTAGAGACGTCGACGTGGACATCTATCTGGGACTCAGTGGCGAAGCCGGGCGCCTCGACCGAAACGGTATAGGTGCCCAAGTCGACAAAAGGGACCACGAATTGACCGTTGGCGGCAGAGACGGCCTTGTATGTCTGCTGAGGCCCCTTTGCGACCACCTTCGCCCCAGGGATCACAGCACCGGACGGATCCAGAACTTGTCCCGAAATCGTTCCACGATATTCCTGTGCTTTACCTACTCCTGTAAGCAGCCCTATCAAAAGACAGAGGATGCCACCTATATGTGCGGTCTTTTTTAAACTATGCATTGCCAGCCCCCAAATAAATTTCTGGTCGCCTAAGCGAGGATTCAAAGCCAGAGTGTTGGTTTGCCAAATCCTATTTGCTAAGGGAGCGATAAAGTCCTGAGACCTCCTGAAATTTTCGTGAAATCCACCGAACCCCCAAATATGGGGAATTATCCAGCTATGTAGTGCTCTGAGCTTGTGGCGAGCACCTAATCTCAATCGGGATTTGCTTTGTAGTAGTGGTCGAGAGCCACGGCGGGGATGTCGAGTTCAAGGCGGAAGTTGTCGGCGGGGTGATAGGTCTGGAAGGTGAGCTGGGTGCCGGGGCAGACGTTTCCGCCCAGCAGAAGCGGTTCCTCAACGACGGTTTCGATTCCGGCGGCAGGGATAACGCGCATGACCTCCATGCCGGGATGGGTGGGAGCAGAGCTGTTACAGAATTGTGCGGTGACGGATCCGTTGACTCTTGTCGGGAGAGGGCTTTGGAAGGCATAGCGGCAGAGGGGGATCCCGAGGGGGCGATCAGTGAGCAAGAGGCAACTGCCGCCAGGGACGCTAAAGTGGTTCTCCACCGTGACGATCTGGGGAGTGTCGGGGAGCAGGCGCTGGGCTACAAGGGAGAGGTGCATGTGTACCTCCGTTGCATGGATGAGCTTGAAGACGTCCGCCGGGAGGGACAGGAATAAGCCTCTGTCTGCGACGGTCACGGGTCGCCACGGTGAGGTGTAGTGATAGCCGGGCACATCAAGGGTGAACGATGCGTTTGCTTCGTGTAAGCGGGCGGAGGGATCGAAGCCTTCGAGATGGATGGGGAGAAGGAAGGGGAGAAGGAAGGGGAGAAAGCCTCCATTGACCCTCTCCATACCCTCCTGCCCCTGGTAGGCGCGCGGACTGGCCTCAAAAGTGAGGCGCTCTGCCGCATTCGTGGGGACCGGATAGTGGTAGCGGATGAGGGCATTGACCGGACCGGCAAAATACTGCATCCGAAAGCAGCAGTGGAATACGAAAAATAAAAGGGCTGTGGCGACGAGTGCGGTGCGGGCCCGTGACGTGTTACGGGTGGCGTATTGATAGAGCAGAATACCGATGAGTAGTCCTCCGAAGAGGATGGAGAACGTTCCATCGACGAAAGGCGGCGTCATGCGCGAGCCAGCGTCGCTGCCAACAGCCGCCAAGACACCAATCAACACAACTACAAAAGCAGCCACCAACAACCCCGCGCCGCCGACTGTGGATGTAACGGCAGCAGCCATGAAAGGCAGCAAGGGGATCAGCGCCAAGGAAACGAGCCTCGACAACAGACTCGGGATCGAGGCCAGTGGGTTTAAGCCGGCCTGGAGAAGCAGAGACCATTGCAAGGCGACGACGGGCAGGACGAGGCAGACCACGACGAAGAGCAGCTTCGCACTCAGCAGAGACGTCCATGCATAGGGACGCGTGACCCAGAACTGCCGATCGCCAACCAGGGACTCGTCATGAATGAGGCGAGCGATGATCATCAGCATCGCGATCGGAATGAGACCTTTCAACAGAAGTGAGAACATCCCAAGCATCGTGCCGTGGAGCGCAGCCCCCTCCCAGGTTTGCGGAGCAACCAAGCTTAAAACAGCCAGCAGACCGATATAGTTGGCGAGTTCCGGCCTGAGGTGGAGGATGTCTTTGCGGAAGATGTGCAGGGCCTGATTCATGCGCGGTTCCGATCTTGCAGGTGGCTGGATTTCACGAGAGCGAGAAAGATGGTGCGGAGAGTCATAGGCTCCGCTTGAATGCCGGTCGCATTCGGAAGCACCGCGTAAATCTGCTCTTCCAGGAAACTGGTTTGGGCGTCGCTATGGACGAAGCGGAGGAGCGACGGGGTGGATTCGGGGAGGAGCCAGCTTGCAGGGAGATTCAAGGGAGCCGGAGAAGTGCCCGAGGGGGAGAGCGAGACCGTGACTTCACGGAAGCGGGCGGTGAGGGTGTCCAGAGGCTCGGTAAAGAGCAATCTGCCCTGATGCAGGAAGATGACGTGCGAGGCGAACGATTCGATCTCACCAAGATCGTGCGAAGAGATCAGGACGGTGGTGCCAAGGGGATCGCTGTTGTTGTTGATACGGTCGAGCAGGGTTTCGATGAGCTGGTCGCGGACGAGAGGGTCGAGGCCGGAGAAAGGCTCGTCCATGACGATGAGCTGAGGACGGAAGGCGAGGATGCTGGCGAGAGACGCCTTCATGCGCATGCCGCGGGAGAGATGCTTGAGCTTCCGGTCGGGCGGGAGGTCGAGATCGGCGAGGAGATTCGTGTCGTTCCAGGTGGGGTAGAAGGGACCGAGGTAATCCATGAAACCCTGCACCGTCATCCATTCGGGCATCTCCTGGTTCTCCGACACGTAACCGATGCGCGTGAACGAAGCGCCGGTGAGCGCAGCGGCGGACTCACCGAGCACGGTTGCGCTGCCGCTCGTCGGCCGGAGGATGTTCAACAACAGCTTGATGAGCGTGGTCTTGCCGGCGCCGTTGTGCCCAACAAGGGCGCAGACACTGCCCTGCGGCACGCTGAGAGAGATGGGGTACAGTACCTGGGTCTTGCCGTAGGTCTTGGCGAGGGCCGTGGTTTCAATGGCAGAGGCGACGGTCATGACTTGGTGTCTCCTGTGATGCGCTGGAGTTCGGGAGTGGGTTCTGGCGCGCGTTGGGAGAGGCGATCCCAGTGATTGGAAATAGCTTCGAGAATGTCTTCGCGGCGCAAGCCGAGGTGTTTGGCCTCGACCACCAGCTGCTCGACCTGACGCTCCAGCAGCTCGCGACGGGCGCGCAGGGTGGAGCTCTGCGGAGAGGCGACGACAGTGCCGACTCCAGGGTGCGATTCGAGAAGGCCTTCGGCGAGCAGCGCGGCGATGACTTTATGCGCGGTGTTGGGGTTAATGTGCTGTTCGCGGCTGAGGACTCGCACCGAAGGAAAGGGGTCTCCCGCGCAGAGCTGGCCGGAGACGATTGCACGCTTAGCCGCGTAGACGATCTGCTCGAAGACAGGAACGCCGGGCCGAAGCTGGATGCGGAAGGGTGTCACAACTGTACTATTACAGATAGTACAGCTAGCCTGCAAGACGAATTTTTTGAAGTGATAGAAATTAATCAGCCATAGGGCTAAATTTCTGTAACTCCTGACTTGCGGTCGCATCCAACCCAAGAAAGGCAACAAGTGTTGTATAAATATCGAATGTTGCCTAGCGACAGGGAGAGATTATGAAGAGTTTTGGAATGATGGGTTTGACCGCAGCAATCGTGCTGGCGGTGGGTGCGGGTTCGATGAGCGGGCAGACGACTTGGAAGATCGATGCGGCGCACTCGGAGGCCGATTTTGCGATCAAACATATGGCCATCAGCACAGTGCATGGCACGTTCCACGGGGTTGCGGGAACGGTAGTACTGGATGATAAGAACCTGACGAAGTCGAGCGTGGAAGCCACCATCGACATAACGACTGTGGATACTGGCGTGGCGCAGCGCGACGGCCATCTGAAGAGCCCGGATTTCTTCGACGCAGCGAAGTTCCCCTCCATGACCTTCAAGAGCACGGGTGTCACCAAGGCCGGCGACCATTATGACGTTGCTGGATTGTTGACGATCCACGGTGTGACCAAACCGGTCGTGCTGGCGCTTGAGACGCCGGGAGCGGCGCAGAGCATGGACGGTAAGAGTCTGCACCATGGGTTTACCGCAACCACAACCATCAACCGTCAAGACTTCGGCCTGACGTGGAACGGCACGCTGAAGAGTGGTGACAGTGTGTTGGGGAACGACGTGAAGATCGAACTGAATATTGAAGCTGTGCAGCAGTAAGAGATCTTCAATGCAAGAGGGCAGATGCTTCGGCATCTGCCCTTTCTGTTTCAGGCGGCATGAGGAATGGCGACGGCATCGTATGAGGCAGGCCTTTGGCCGGGAGGTTTCGTTATGGGAACTGCTGCTGAAACGAAAGAACAGCTGGGAGGAAAGACTCTGCAGGGCGATGGAGGAGACGTGAAGGCGCAGCCGTCGGGGCCTCGTGGAGATAACCCAGCCACTTCTGGATCCAAGGAGACGCAAGTGGCCTCGAAGACTCCTGAGAATGCGGAAGGTGAGATCAATCCTTCGGCGCCGGGAGAGACTGGAACGACTCCAGGGACGAATGAGAAGAGATAACGCAAAGCCCAAACTTTTGTCCCCTGTTTCCGCAGCCTAGAGGCGGCTGCTACTCCAACAGCAAAGACAAAAGCCAGTCCCAAGTTTAAGCTGGCCTTTACAGACCTATAGCGCACAGGCCCCCTTCAGTGCATGATAAAACTGTGCGCGGAAGGGGGCCTGTTGGTTGATGTTTAGTGGTTGCCTTTCGGCGAGAAGCCGAAAGTCACCGAGAGCATGATGCTGCGACCGGGCAGGATGCTGATACTGTCTTGTCCGTTGATGGGTGTCGGACCGTTGGTGTTGAAGGCGTCTGTGTAGGTCGTACCGTTGGCGGATATTGTCTGGGGAAGAGTGCTACCAGCAATGCTGTCGCCCGTAATGCTGTGCTCGTTGAAGAGGTTGTTGAAGCTCAGGCGGACCTTAGTCTGGTCGAAGTGCCCACCGGAGCGGATGGTGTAGTTGATGAAGGCATTGGTGACGCTGAAAGGGTTGATCGTCGCCTGGTTGTGGTAAGCGCCATTGTCGATATAGAAAGTACCGACGCGCTTGTTGAAGATGCCCGCGTCCCAGGCCTTCCGCTGATAGGTAACCCCTTCCACTTCGGTGTCAGAGGGCGTCTGCTGCACCCATAAGCCGGAGGGTGCCGCTTCGCTGATTTGGGGTGTAGTGGAGCTGCAGGCAGGAGCTGCACCCGAGCAGGCAACACTCAGCTTGCCGGTATAAGTGGCGCGTCCGACGGTCGCATTCAGATACCCGCTGAGGCCATGGCCGATGTAGATATTGCTCTCCGCCTCAAAGCCCTTGGTAATGGAGCTGGGTTGCAGGAAGTAGATGGGTTCGTTGCCGGGACCGGGCGTACTGGAGTAACTGTTCTGGAAACGGATGTGATAGAAATCCGCGTCGAAGGTCACACGCTTGAGTTTGAGGACCGTTCCAGTCTGGTAGGTGGTGGAGCGCTGCTGTTTGGGGAAAACCTCGGGCGGGATTGAATTACCCGTTGTTCCTTGTTGGAAGTCAAAGACGCTGCTGGGAGGAACGATACTGCCGGTAGATAGTTGTCCGTAGGCCGTCCAGTTGCTCTTGATGTGGTAGTTAGCGTCAATAGAAGGCAGCGTTGCATAGTAGGCACCACCGTTGGTGATAAAAGCCGCTGGGTTCCCGGTGCCAATACCAGTGCCGGTGCCGAGGTTACCGATGGTCTTGCCGTCGTCGGCGAACTGCTGGGTGGAGATAGTTTCGTACGAGAACTTGGTGCCGGCAGTGATGTTCAGTTTCTTCGTAACGTGGAACTCATACTCGAGGAAGGGCTGGTAGGCGGTGCTGATGAACTTCTCGGCGAAGTTAGGGAGCGACTGGTCGAGCCAGTTATTGAGCGGATCGGAGGGATACTGGTGACGGTTGGTATTGGCCCACTCATACCAGGCTCCGACGTGGAGGGTACCGAACTTCGAGTATTGGCTCAGTTCCGAAGTCTCGCCATACTTGCGGTAGCTGTTGTACTTGTCAACGCCACAAGGCTCAATGGAAGTGCCCTTCTTCTTACTAACGACCTGTACATCGCACGGCGCAACAGCCACTCCATACCACTGGGTTGACTTTGGATTGCCGTTGTAGGCAACCGTTGTCGATTCTGTGATAGGTACATTGTTGGTGAACTTTTCAGAGTTGTCGTAGTTATAGGTGTAGGGCTTGAGGTCGAAGACGACGCCGTGGCCGAACTCGGCGTGCAGGCCGACATACTCGAAGTCAGTGGGCACGTGATAGTAGTTGTACTGATAGTCGAGATAATTTACCGGATCGGCGTTGTTGGCATTGAGGAAGTTGATGCCCGCGCCCGTGTAGGGGAGTAAGGTTGCGTCGGTTGTGTAAGTCCCCAATGAGGCTGCCGTGCAGCGAAGGGAGTTGGTCAAGGGCAAGGAGGCGCTGGTCGAGGAGGCACCATACATCTGGCAGCGCGTAGCGGAGAAGCTGGGCGTGTTGGCGTCTAGCCAGATCACGCCTGAGAAGCCGGTGAGAACGACCTTGTCGTTGAACTTGTACTGAACCTGGATGTCGCCGGCGTTGCGGGTCTGGTAGTTGAACGTCTGGTATCCATCGGACTGCAGATGATGGACGTCTACCATGACGTTGAATTTGTGTCCGGGACCGAACTGGCCCGAGTCATACTCGCCGTCATAAAGATACGTGTGGAAGGAGCCGCCGGCGAACTGTCCGCGGATGTTCTGAAGCGGGTCGAAGGTCTTGGAGAGCAGATGGATAGAACCGCCGAAGGGTGCAGGCCCAATGGTGGAGGCGGTGCCGGGGCTACGATCGAAATCGATTCCGCCCAGCCACTGACCAGGGAAAAACGCCCAGGAGTGGTGGGTGGGGGTATTGGTGTCATAGAAGGGAATGCCGTCAAAGTCGATGTCGTAATCGCCGTCGGGAAAGCCGCGGAAGGAGGTCTTGGACTGGCCGAGGCCGACGCCGTTGCCGTTGGTAGTGAAGGTGCCGGGAGCCATTTCAACAGCTTCGCCGTAGTCGGTGACGGGTGAGGTGAAGTTCTGGATAAAGCTTGAGGTAATCTCTGTGCGGGCAGAGCGCTCGTCGAGCAGTGCATCCATGGGAGCCAGCGCGGCCGCGATAGAGTGGGTAGCGTCGGCATCAACGGTAACTTCGGTGGTGGTAGAGCCAATCTCAAGGGTAAGAGAAACCTCGTCGGCATGATCTGCAGCAACCTGAACCACCTTACGGGTGACCGTCTGAAAACCAGGAGCTGTCGCCACAACGGTGTAGCTCCCAACACTCAGACCAGAGATAGAGAAGTGTCCCTCCGCATCGGCAGTGGCGGTTGTAGAGCGGCCAGTGGCCTCGTTGCGGGCGGTAACACTAGCTTTGGAGATCATGCCGCCTTTGGTGTCGGAGACAGTTCCCTGCAGTGTCGCGCTGGTGGTCTGCGCGATGGCCGGAGTGAGCATCAGTACAGCGGCGAGCACGAACAGACAGGCGGTAACGGCGATCCGGAGAACTCGACTACGGGATTTGTTTGGCGTACTGGCTTCAAAATTGGCTTCAAAAATTTTCACGTGTTTTTCCTTCCACGGTTTATGGGTAAGTTAGTTGGGACCCGGTTGGCGTTACGGTGGGTACGGGCTGCGCTCGTTTCCTATGCGGGGATGCTGGAGACCGGAAGATGCACACAGCTCTGCCTGCATTCATGTCCGCAGACACGAATCTCTCCGAACCAATTAGCCTTGTTTCACTATTGAGAGTGAGTCCGCCGCGTGAATGACGCATTAAGGGATCATGAATCTGCGTTGAATACGAGCCGCATGTCGCTGAAAATAAACAGCTTTATCTTAAGAGAAACTTAAGGTTTGCTACCTATAATGCGATGAGCTTTGGAGGATTTTGAGGCCATGCGACTGTTGCCTTTGGACTCCGGGCGGCTGCGACAAGGCACATGATTTTCTGAGTTTAGTCCCTCGGTCTTTCGCTCGCACGAGCAAGAGGCCCAGGGCTAAAGCCCTTTCTTGCTGGACCTTTATTCCGGAAAAGCAACTGCAAAAGCCCAAGCAGATTCCCTACGGGAATGAAAAAAAAGAAAAACAAAAGCGGGAATACGAGTCATCACAAGCTTTTAGACAGACACTACGGAAGGACTAAACAGGTACTACGGCACCAGCAGGATCTTCCCTGCCGTTTTGCGTCCCTCAAGATCGCGATGAGCCTGTGCGGCCTCAGCCAGCGGATAGGTATGTTCCAACCGCAGCTTCAGCGTTCCCTTTTCGATTCCCTGCAGAACATCTGTTGCGCGAGTCTCCAGCTCTGCACGGCTTGCCGTGTAAGCCGGCAGGGTTGGACGAGTCACGAACAGAGAACCCAACGATGCCAGCTTCATGACGTCGAACGGCGGCACTGCTCCGCTTGAACCGCCATAGAGCACCATCATCCCACGGGGACGCAATACCGAAAGCGACTGATCGAACGTGGTCTTCCCTACGGAGTCATAGACCGCGTGCAGACCCGAGCTCTGCTTTCGAACCTCCACTGCAAAGTCATCCGTCTGGTAGTTGATCACGACATCCGCGCCGGCTTCCTGCGACAAAGAAGCTTTCTCCTCTGTGGAGACCGTCGTAAAGACCCGCGCCCCCAACGACTTCGCCATCTGCGTCAACAGCAATCCAACTCCGCCTGCGCCCGCGTGGATCAACACCTCGTCGCCCTTACGAATCGGATAGGTCGCGTGGCTTAGATAGTGCGCCGTCATTCCCTGCAGCATGGCTGCGGCAGCCTGTTCACTGCTGATCCCCTCCGGTATCGCAACGAGCCGATCCGCAGGAGCGACAGCATACTCGGCATACGTTCCGAGCACGCTGCACCAGGCCACACGATCCCCTGGCTTGACCGTTGTCACGCCATCGCCCACCTCGACGACAGTACCTGCGGCTTCCTGCCCTGGAATCAGCGGGAGCTGTGCCGGGTAGCGGCCCTCTCGAACATAGACGTCGATGAAATTTACCCCTGACGCTTCGATTCGAACCAAGGCCTGCCCAGGACCGGGAACGGGCTTTGCTACCTCACGAAGTACAAGGACATCCGGGCCGCCTGTAGCGGTAATCTCAATTGCTTTAACGCTCATACGCCTCTGACTATATAAGAACCGGGGAGGCGATCAGCTCGGTGTCGGATGAGGGTATCCGATCGATGCCCCAGACGATAACGCTCGTATCGGGGAGTTCCGCAGCCAATGATTTATACGCTACTTTTTCCATAGAAAGCAGCACGGGTCGACCTCCTCCGAGGCGCAGGGACAGGAGAACTGCTCTAGAATCTATGAAGCGGGCCTGTAGCTCAACGGTTAGAGCAGGGGACTCATAATCCCTTGGTTGGGGGTTCAAATCCCTCCGGGCCCACCATTGCTGTTTGCATCGGGGGCAAATTCCCTCTGAGGCGGCTGGCCTATTTCTCATACAACCGCTTCCCTTTTCGGTGACATTTCTTCTGTCGCCTAAGGCGGCGAGCCGGACGAAGAGATTCTCTCTAAAATTGCGCCGATCTTTATGCCTTCCTGATAGGGGCGGGGACACACTAATCGCTCAAGCTGCTTAGTGAGGAGCCCATGAAGCGTGAGGAGATAGCCGCGTTCTATCGCGAACAACGAGCGTCGACCTTTCTCCGCTCTCTGAATACCTCGGTCGAGGAACTCAATAGGCTACGTACGCTCCATGCCGGGTGCGACATCGATGATCTGCCCGAAGCACGCACCCTGCAGAGTGCGATTCGCTCGCTGCGAAAGCTGGTAGAGATTTTTGAAGCGCCGCCTGAGACCACATCGATCAAGGTGGAATAGCCCGACCTGTTGTCCGTTGAATCTTTCGACGAAGGCCCCTGAAAACTCCTCAGAGTGTGGAGCAGCTATCGAGCCATAAAAATTTTAGCCGCTACCCCGGTGAAAAGCCGCGTGCTTGCGGGATTTCACCAGGGTGACGGCGAGTACGAACGGAATTTCACTTCTTACTTACAGCGAGAGGTTCTGAAGGCATCTCCGCTATCAGCGCGTCTGCGCTGCAGCGCGGGCTTCGTATTCGGCTGCAATCTTCGACATTTGATCCGCCTTCTGGCTGTAGTAGTCGTAGAGGTAGTGCGCCGAATCGACGGGCCGCGGATACTTCTCAGCGATGCTTACCGTGATTCGCTGGCGACGCTCCCACTCAGCTTTTTCTTCAGCGGCCTTGGTCTTGTAAACCTGCTCTTGTTCGTGAAAACGCACGGCCAAGGCGCGATAGTCGCTTGCGCTATGGGTCTGCTTCACCTGTTGAGCCATGTCCGTCTGGACTGGCACCGCATCGGGCGATCCAGTCATGGGGCTGGCGTAAGCCGGACAGAGCGGCATAACAGCAGATCCCACGAGAAGCACTACAGTGACTGCAATGGATTTCATAAAGATACCTCTTCAATACAAACTCTATTTTTGTCCCGGAGGCACAAAGAAGGCATAAAGGCCATTTTGCGAAGACAGGCTCAGATGCCATGACTGAGAAGAGAGATGTAGGATGGATGGGCCGGATATCGGACAGAGACTCAAGCGGTGAACCGGCGGCTGGATCATGGATTTCGATCAACTGAAAACATTTTTAGAAGTGTGGCGGCAAAAGAGCTTTTCGCGCGCGGCGGAGCAATTGCGGATTACGCAACCGGCCGTGTCGGCACAGATACGATCCCTGGAGCGCGAAATAGGAGAACAGCTGTTCGACCGCAAGGGTGGCAAAGTGACGTTCACAGCCACAGGGCGGGTTTTTGAGCCATTCGCAGAGAATGCCTTGGCGACGCAGCGGCACATGCTGATGATGGTCGCCGAACAGCGTCATGCGGCCCGGGGCGAGATCGCGATCAGCTCGCAGGAATCGGTTAGCTTATATGTGCTGCCCAGGGTGTTCACGGAATTCAAAGATCAGTATCCGAAAGTGGGCTTGAAGATCGTTCGCGCTGAAAAGTCCCGCACGCTTGAGGCTTTGCTGAATCGAGAGGTGGACTTTGGCGTGGTCTCGCTGCCAGTGAAAGACCCAAGATTGGTAGTGGATATCCTCCATCGTGATGAGATTGTGCTGGCGGTCCCCAAGGAACATCCGCTAACCCAGATCACAAAGGCTGAACCGGCGGATATCGTTAAGCACTCCTTTTTATTGCCAAAGCAAGGCAAACAGCGCGATCTTCTGCTGAATATCTTCAGAATGCACGATGTCTATCCGAAGACGGTGATGGAGGTCGAGAGCCGCGAACTGATGAAGCGGTTCATTGTGGCAGGGCTGGGTATCGGCTTTTTGCCATCCATCAATATCGCAGAGGAGTTGGCTGCAGGGACCGTGCAAGCCGTTCCAGTACCCGCTATCCGGACATGTCGCGATCTGGGATTGATTTACCTGAAAGACAAGGTTCTGACGCGCGCCCTCAAAGGATTTTTAGACGTCACCTTGCGGAGCGCGACAAAGACATAGAAGCTGCGATGCGTTCAAGAGCTGAAAGGCCCGTCGAGAGAACTCTCGACGGGCCTTTGCTTTGGGGTGTTCGACACACGCTGGCTCAAATGGCGATTTCACCGCGCTCCTGATTCCGGATACGGATAGCGTCCTCGGCTTTGAAGAGGAATATCTTTCCATCTCCGATCTGGCCCGTAGCCGCGGCGGCAATGATGGCGGCAACGATCGCTTCGACGCGATCGTCCATCACAACGAGTTCGACACGAAGTTTCGGTATCAGACTGATTTCGTATTCGCGCCCGCGGTAGTTTTCGGTATGGCCCTTCTGCCGCCCATGGCCTCGTGCTTCAGAGACCGTCATACCTTCAACGCCCAGATCTGAAAGAGCTTCTTTGACTGCTTCGAACCGATTTGGCCTGATGATCGCTTCAATCTTTGTCATGATGTCCTTTCGTGCTTTCTCCGGTTAAAGTGCTGGGAGCTTCCCATCATCCGTAGTGGCTGGCGGGGAAGCGCCGCCGGGCGCTTCCCCGCTCTTTGAGAGCTGTCTCCTATCGCTATCCCCGGGAAGGCGAGCGCCGCTTCTCCTGGGAGAGTAGGAGAACGCTTTAGTCCTTTGAGCCTGGGATACCGAGTGCGGAGATGACGTACTCGGGGTAAGCGGAGATGCCGTGCTCGTGGAGGTCGAGTCCATAGAGCTCGCCTTCCTTCGACACACGAAGCGTCCCAGTGAGGTTGACCAGCCACATGACCAGCATCGCGACCGCGAAGGTGGACACCGTAATGATGGCGCTGCCGATAAACTGTGCCTTCAACAGAGTGATGCCGCCGCCATAGAACAGACCTTTCAAGGGCGCACTGTTGTCAGGAGCGAGCGGGCCGGTAGCACCGTACTTACCCACCGCGAACAGGCCCAGCGACAGTGTTCCCCAGATACCGCAGATTCCGTGGACCGGAACGGCGCCGATGGGATCGTCGATGCGCAGGTATTCGAGCAACTCTACACCGGCGACGACAATGACACCGGCGATTGCGCCGAGAATGATCGAACCCGTTGGACTGACCCAGTAGCAGGGGCAGGTGATAGCGACCAGGCCGGCTAGAAAGCCGTTGACCGTGAAGCTGATGTCCCACTTCTTGCTCATGAAGTAAGCGGTGAACATGGCGGTGAGAGCAGCAGCGCAGGCTGCGAGAGTCGTATTTGCAGAGATGCGGCCAATCCCCTCGAAGTCCATGGCGGAGAGCGTGCTGCCGGGATTGAAACCATACCAGCCGAACCACAGGATCAAACCGCCGGCGGTGGCCATGGTGAGATCGTGAGGCAGCATCGGTCCACCGCCATCACGCTTGAACTTGCGGCCGAGCCGTGGTCCAAGGATGATAGAACCGGCAAGGGCGATCATTCCGCCGATGGTATGAACTACGGTCGAACCGGCAAAGTCATGGAAGCTTTGACCGAGGTTGGGAAGGAAGTAGCCGGGAGCGCCCATCGTAGCGAGGAAGCCGTCCGGACCCCATGCCCAGTGACCGATGATGGGATAGATGAAACCGGAAACGGCGAGCGAGTAGAGCAGGTCGCCAACGAATCCGGTACGACCGATCATGGCTCCTGAGGTGATGGTCGAGCAGGTATCCGCAAAGGCAAACTGAAATATCCAGAAGGCGAGGAAGCTTACGCCGGTGGCTTCGTATGTTGCGGGAATGTCGCGCAGGAAGAACCAGTGATATCCGATCCATCCGTTACCGTGGCTGAACATGAACGAAAAGCCGATGGCATAGAAGAGCAGACCGCAAAGAGCGGTGTCTACGACGCACTCCATTAGCACGTTGACCGTCTCGCGGGATCGACAGAAGCCAGCTTCCAGCATGGTGAAACCAACCTGCATACCGAAGACCAGGAAGGCGGCAATCAGTGTCCACGCTGTGTTGACTGGATTGACGATATCGGCGGCCTTAACGCCAGGCGTATCGGCTGCATGCACAGTCGTAAAGAGCAGTTGCGTCAGGAAGGCTGTAATCATCAGAACGCCAACTACGCCTAAGACCTTTCCTCCAAGCAACGTAAATCCGTAGCGGCGCCATTGCGCGTCTTTGAGCCGGCTACCCAGCCGGTTGAACTTCTGCGAGAACGATAGCGTTGATCCATCCACTGTTCGTGCCATTCAGAGGAACTCCTTATTGGACATGTTGAGCGTCGCGGAGGCGACGGGAGGACAAGTCATGCCGAAAACAGGTACACGCCCACGGCGCCATGTATGTCTTGGCATGAAAGAGTGCCCGATTGCTATTGCGGTAGTTGTACGGTACACAGCCGGGCGGGAAGCATCAAGCATCGATTGCGCGTAAAACAAATATTTATCCGCCGCATCAATATTTCCTAGCCTGTTCGATTGGGTTGGTCTTCTAGCTACTCGACGTCGAAACAACACCGCGCATAGCGTTCTTTCATGCTGTCTATCAAATCTGTTGATGCATGCCTTTCGCACTAGGAAAGGCATATGTCCGGGTGCTATACCCCAGATACACCACAGCCGGGCTTCGACTTATGTCACTCCACACCATGACCTTCGGGCCACAGGAACACCTGCGTCGCAACGAGAGGGATATCAGCATTTCCACACAATCCCCTCTGAAAGGAACACTTAATGACTGTTGTCCGCAATAGCTCTGTGAAGATCAGCTTGCTCCTCCTGGGATGCTGTACAGCATGTTTTGTAAGGTGCCAGGCACAGGAAGGAACGTCGCCGACTCCTTCGTCAAGTTCCACGACTGCGGCTACGCCAGCAGTGCCTGTCGCGACCGCGCCGGCAGCAACACCGGCTGCATCACCCACAGCCGCTGTGTGGAGTGTCGGACCCATCGATTTCAGTGGACTGGTAGATGGGTACTACAACTTCAACGCGAACCACCCCGCGACGAGCACTAATGGCAATCAGTTGCGTAACTTCGATTACGACGCGAATACCTTCAGCCTGAATATGGCGAAGTTGACCATGTCGCACGATCCCGATCCTGTTGGGTTCCGCATCGATCTGGGATTTGGCAAGACCTTCAACACCATCATGTCGAGCGAACCGAACTTCAAACACCTGGAGCAGGCCTTCGTAAGCTGGAAGCCCACCAAGGCCAAGGGGTTTGAAGCCGACTTTGGTGAATTTGTCACTTCAGCCGGCGCTGAAGTAATCGAGACCAAAGACAACTGGAACTACTCGCGTTCCCTCTTATTTTCCCTGGCAATCCCCTACTACCATGTGGGCTTGCGAACCTCGATGCCGGTGACCAAGACTTTTACCGGCGGTGTGCAAGTAGTGAACGGATGGAATAACTTCTCGGACAATAACAGCGGAAAGACGGTTGGTTTTAGCGGTGTCTACACCAAGACAAAATACACATGGTCGGGAAACTTATACACCGGACCGGAGAATACAGGCACGAATAAGGGCTTCCGCAACTTACTCGACACAACCCTGTTATTGACGCCGACTGCGAAGTTCAACGCCTATATCAACTACGATTATCTTCAGAATCGCAACGCGGTTCTTGTAGCTCCATCAATCTACAAGACGGGCAGCCTTGACCACTTACAAGGCATCGCCCTGGCGGCACACTATCAGGTTACGGGGACGTTCGCGGTTGCAGGCCGGTATGAATATCTTGCAGACGGCACGAGCACAGGGTCGGCTATTGGGACTGGCATGCACCAGAAGCTGAACGAGTTCACAGCAACCGGCGAATATAAGATTCCCGAAGGCCTGCTGGCACGACTGGAATATCGTCGCGATGGATCCGATCAACCGTACTTCAACAAAGGGACCTCAAAGCTGGTCGAGGGCCAATCGACTGTCGAGGTTGGAGTGGTGGCCTTCTTCGGTCCAAAGCGCTAACTTCCTGCAACTGGGCCATAGCGGGAAGTCTCCCGCTATGGCCTAGTTGTCAGAGCCGTATCTGAGTTCGTGCGGAGCGGGCCAGGTCATGGTGCCGTCGGCGCGGGTCACATACATGAAGAGCTTGTGGTCGCCATTCACCCGCACAGCAACGATGATGCCTGTGCCAAAGTTCCCCGAACCGTCGGTCTTCGAGATATCGACGTGATGCGAGACGATGGGCGCTTTGACCGGGCTGTCGATCGTCCAGTCTTCGGTGAAACGCTTAAGGGGATAGCCAGAGTATTTTTCGGGATGTTGCTGCCAATCGGCATCATTGTTATAGATGCCGAAGGCCTTGGAGTAGTCCTTCGCCTCGAGAGCGTCGAAGAAGTTGTTCACCTTGTGTTCTGCGCCGAGGTTGGAGAAAAGCCATCCGTGCCCCAGGAGGTAACCGGCAAATGTCAGCACAATAGCTAGAAAAAAGACCACTCCGCCAGCGATCAGAAGGTTGCGGTTACGGTTGTCGCGGCGTGGATCATAAGCAGGGGCATCCATCAGGCTCATGGTTCAGTTTCCTCTTCTGGAATATTAGACACCGAAGCGGCGTAATTCGGCTTGGTAGGCGAAGGCATCGCGGAAGTGTTCGAACTCGGCGCCTCTCGGCAGGAGGTAGACCGAGAGTACATCGAAGCGGATGGGGACACGATCGCGATGGTGCTCAGGAATCTGCCGGAGATAGGCTGCGGCCATGCGGCGGAGCGTGCGTTGCTTGTAGAGATCGACCTGGGTTTCGGCAGCGGCAAGGTCACGGGCTGTGCGGGTCTTGACCTCGAAGACCACGAGCGTATCTCCGTCCCAGGCGACGAGGTCGAGGTCTCCTTTGATGCGATCTGCCCGCCAGCGGCGCGCAACCACCGTGTAACCGAGGGAGCGGAGATGGAAGTAGGCGGCGTCTTCGCCGCGTTCGCCAGTGAGGAGGTGCTGTGGTCTGGGGTTTCCGCTGGATCGGCGGCCTGCCAGGTGTTGGAGAATGAAGTAAACGCGACGTTCCGTGGCGAGCGAGAGCTTGGCGAGGCCCATGCGGAGAGAATAGCGCGAGAATAACGTTTATGGGAGCCCAATCTGCCCCCAAACGCTGTAAAACCGACCCCTGCGCCCAATATAACGTCCCCAGGACGAGTCTTGCACAGGATCAACGATATACTTGGATGTGCACACCAAGCACAACCCAAACCACCATTTGAAGAGGTCGCGGCTATGTCAGCAAAGTACATCTTTGTGACGGGCGGTGTTGTGTCATCGCTAGGTAAGGGGCTCGCTGCAGCCTCCATCGGGTGTCTGCTCGAAGCGCGAGGACTACGCATCAACCTGATGAAATTTGACCCGTATCTGAATGTCGATCCGGGCACCATGTCGCCGTTTCAACACGGCGAGGTCTTCGTCACCGACGATGGCGCGGAGACCGATCTCGATCTCGGCCACTATGAGCGGTTCACGCATGCGAAGTTGTCGCGTGACAACAACCTGACCACAGGCCGCATCTACGAGCAGATCATCACCAAGGAACGGCGCGGAGACTACCTGGGCAAGACGGTACAGGTGATTCCGCACGTGACTAACGAGATCAAGAATGCCGCGAAGAAGATCGGTGCGGACTGTGACGTCGCCATCGTCGAAATCGGCGGGACTGTCGGCGATATCGAATCCCTGCCCTTCCTCGAGGCCATTCGCCAGATGCGGCAGGAGCTGGGGCGCGACAACACCTGTTTCGTGCATGTCACGCTGATTCCGTGGATCGCCGCGGCGCAGGAGTTGAAGACCAAGCCGACACAGCACTCCGTAAAAGAGATGCTGAGCATCGGTATCCAGCCGGACATTCTGCTGTGCCGCGCCGACCGCGCTGTGCCGCAGGAGATGCGGTCGAAGATTGCGGCATTCTGCAATGTGGAAGAGGCAGCTGTAGTGGTCGCGCGCGATGTGCCGTCGATCTATGAGGTGCCCCTGAATCTTGCGGCTGAGAACGTCGATACGCTGGCGATGAAGTATCTGCGCCTGGAGACGAAGGTGCCGGACCTTTCGCAGTGGGTCGACATCGTGCATCGGGCCTACCATCCGATGGATGAGGTATCGATCGGCATCGTCGGGAAGTATGTGGAGTATGAGGATAGCTATAAATCGCTGAAGGAAGCGCTGGTGCATGGAGCGCTGGCCGAGAACCTGAAGCTGAAGGTGACGTGGCTCGAAGCCGAAGGCCTGGAGGTTGAGGACTATGCGTCGCAGCTGACGGGTTTCGATGGAATTCTGGTGCCGGGCGGCTTCGGCAAACGCGGCATCGAAGGCATGCTGAATGCGATTCGCTATGCGCGCGAGAACAAGGTGCCCTACTTCGGCATCTGCCTGGGCATGCAGACGGCGTGCATCGAGTATGCACGCAATGTGTGCGGTCTGACGGATGCCAATTCCGGCGAGTTCGACCCGGCGACGCCGCATCGCATCATCTATAAGCTGCGCGAGTTGATTGGCGTAGAGGAGATGGGTGGAACGATGCGACTGGGGGCATGGGCCTGCGTGATGGAGAAGGATTCGCTCGCCGCCAAGGCTTATGGCAGGACAGAGATCTCAGAACGGCATCGGCATCGCTATGAGTTCAACCGTGAGTACGAACCCATTCTGACTGGTGCGGGCCTGCGGCTAACAGGAACGACTCCCGATGCGACGTATGTTGAGATTGTGGAGATTCCGGAGCATCCGTTCTTCCTCGGCTGCCAGTTCCATCCGGAATTTAAGTCAAAGCCGTTGGAGCCACATCCGCTGTTTCATGAGTTTGTGAAGGCCAGCTATGCGAATCGGGGCTTGCTAAAAGCGCAGAGTGTGGTGGAGACAGAGGTCAAGGCCTGAGCAGGGTGGATGAGGGCACACGCGCGGCGAGAGCGCTGTCGAAGGTGACGAGGGTGAGATTGGCGGAGAGCGCAAAAGCGGCGAGATAATCGTCGGCCCAGCGTTTGGGTGAGACTTCGTCGCGGAACGAGAGGCGACGAAAGATTTCCTGCAAGCCATCTGGCTCATCAATAAATGTCATTCGCGGATCTGCAAGAAATGCTTCATAAAGAATCCAGGCTTCGGCTTGCGTGAGTCCTGGCGTACCGGGCACTGCTTGCAACGTTAGTACACGAAGCAGACCGAGTTGAGTCTGGCGACAGAAGGACAGTTGCTCTCGAGGCCCCAGCTGAGCGAGCCACTGCTGAGCTGGGAAATAGTGAGGGTGGGTCTGAAGGGCAAGGCTCACCCATACATTCACATCAAGCAAGTTCATCGTCGGCGGCAAACATGATGTCGTTGAAACCGTCTTCGGGTATCTTCATACTGCCCGGGCGATCACTCTTAATCAGCGGATAGCGGTCTTTCATACGCTGCCTAAACTCCTCATCGGTCTCACTACGGAGGGCCTCTGAGAGCACGACATCAGCTATAGGGCGGTGCTGACGAGCAGCCCGCTCTTCGAACTCACGGTAACGGGCTTCCGGGATGTCGAGAGTCACCTGCATAGTTTGATGTTAACGCAGAATTCGGCTGTCAGGAAGAGATCTGAAGCCACTTCGATCCGAGAACACCCTAGACACGTCACGAATAATTCTGTCTGTCCCCGCGTCTTCCGCTGCGGAAACCCGTCTCTATCGATAGGGTTACCCAAGTAAGAGGCAGGAGGTACGGACAATGCGGCGACAACTGGTCAAGGTGACAGCGTTGGCGATGTTTGTGAGCGGGATGCTCTTCCCTGCCTTTTCGGTACGGGCGCAGGAGCCGGCTGAGCAGGGCGCCGGTGGGGGCCAAAGAGGACAGTTTGCCGGAATGCAGCGCGCCGGAGGCGAGGTAACCGCTGTAGCCGGCACGACCTTGACCGTGAAGGCCGAGGATGGCACAACCTATCAGATTGTTACTACCGCAAACACTCGGCTGATGAAGGGTCGCGGAGTCACTGTGAAGCTCACCGACGTGAAGGTGGGCGATGGTGTGATGGCAGCCGGTAATCTCGACGCCCCCAACAAGACGCTGCACGCAGCCATGCTGTTTGTCACCGATGCGGCCCAATTGAAAGCGCTGAAGGAAAACCTCGGAAAGACCTACATCGCAGGCAAGGTGACGGCGATCGACGCGGACAACGCGAAGATGACAGTGCAACGGCCCGACGGTGTTGCGCAGACCATCGGCTTCGATGAAACAACTTCATTCAAGCGTGGACGCATAGGCCGTGGACCAGGGATGGGTGGCGGAATGGGTGCGGGCGAAGGTACAGGTGGCGCGGCTGCCAGCGCCCCGACCGCTACGGGAGAGAGCATCACGCTGGCCGACATAAAAGTTGGCGACAATGTGGGCGGATCCGGGTCAGTAAAGGGAGGGGTCTTTGTGCCAGCGCAATTGACGGTGGCCACGCCCGGTCAGGGACGGCGACGCAACGGCGAGAGCTCCCCCAATGCCACACCGGCTACCAGCCCTTCACCGGCAGGGACACCCGGGCCAGGAACCAGGTAGCGTTCGCGCGACAGTCGTCCCAATTTTTGGAGATTGGTTGGCTTGTGATCAGCCGAAGCATTCGGTGGCAGAGGGAGTGTACGTGGCGGCTTGGACGATGAAACGACAGACGGCAGTCGGGTGTGCGTCACTGATGCTAGTGGCTATGCTGGCCCAGGCGCAGAGCACCGCTTCGCCGGCCGCGAACACCCAGACGATTCCCTCGTCAGCAACGCCCAGCACGACGGTCCCACAGAGCACCGCAACCGCAGCACAAAGTACCCCTGCAACGCAGGGAGGGACGATTCACGGCACAGTGGTTGCCGGGACGGCAGGCAAAGTGGGTGGCGTTCCCTTGCCAGGAGTCTCGATCACCGCGACCAATACATTGACGGGGAAGAAGTACACGACGGCGACAGACATCGACGGGGCCTATGCGATGAAGATTCCTCGTAACGGACGCTACGTGGTGCGCGCGGAGTTGGCTGGGTTTGCCTCGACAACGCAGGAGACCGTGCTAACTGGGGTAGAGACGCAGGCAGCGCAGCAAGGGATCGCCATCGTGGAGAAGCCCACCGACTTCGGCATGGAGTTAGCCAGCCGCGCCGAGGCCGCTGAAGCGAAGCAGGCTGCGGCAACCACAAGCGCAAACAGCACGGGCCTGACGCGCGGAGTGCAGAGCCTTAGCCTCAATGCGGGAGGACAGGACACTACGGATGTAACAGCCAGCGGAGGCAATACGGGGACAACCCTGCCAACGCTGTCGGGACTGTCGAGCGGCGACAACGGTGTGGCAACGGATTCGGTCACTGTCAGTGGACAGACTGGACAGACAAACGGACTCGCGAACTTCAGCGAAGATGAGATTCGGCAACGTGTTCAGGATGCAGTGGCACAGGGCCAGGCCAGTGGGCTGATACCGCCAGGAGGCGATCCCACCAACGCTATCGTGGGCATGCTCGGTGGCATGATGGGTGGCCCGGGTGGCGGAGGTGGTGGTGGACGCGGAGGCGGTGGTGGAGGAGGCGGGGGACGCGGTGGTGGCGGAGGAGGGTTTGGGAGTGGAGCGTTTCGCAACTTCAATCCCTCGCAGCCGCACGGCAGCATCTTCTACCAGAGCACGAATCTAGCGCTGAACTCCGCACAGTGGCAGCCAACACTGTTGCCACAGACAAACCCGTCGGGGTACACCAACAAGTATGGACTGACCATCGGAGGCTCACCCTATATTCCAGGACTGACCCGAGCGAATTCAAAACAGTTTGTCTTCCTTAATCTGACAGGACAAAAGAACCTGAACGCGTTTATCGGGGGGCCGTCGCGGGTACCGACGACGCTGGAGCGCGCGGGAGACTTCTCGCAATCGACACAGGAGGTCAACGGCGTGGCGCAACAAGTCACGCTCTATGACCCCAAGACGGGCCAGCCCATTGCCAATAACAATCTGGCGAATGCAAGCGTACCTATATCACCGATCGCGCAGGCGCTGCTGAACTACTATCCCGCGCCTAATATTCCGACGAATGCGCAGGGATATAACTACGAGACAATCTCGAACGCGGGCAACAACAATGTCGCTATCAACACGCGCTATGTGCGGACGCTCGGCTCCGCGACAAATACACCGATAGGCCGCTTTGGCGGCGGCGGAAGACGCGACGGCAACTCGAATGCACCTCCCGCCCTGCGGCAGAACATCAATATCGCCTACAACTACTCGCACAATGCGAGCGATCAGCGGAATATCTTTCTACCGCTTGGAGGAAAGACAGAGAGCGATGGCAATTCGTTGAATGCGGGCTATACGGTCGGTTACGGACGGCTCTCCAACAATGCCAGTTTGAACTGGAACAAGTTGAATTCGCTAACACGCAATTACTTTACCGATACAGAAACCGACCCATCGGCCGAGGCCGGACTGAATATTCCCAATCAGGCCAGCGGCTTTGCCGATCCGCGGTTCTATAACGGCCTGGCCGCGTTGAACATTTCAAACTTCGCTGGGCTTTCCAACACGACACCTAGCCAGACGATCAATCAGACGATCAGCTTCTCTGACTTTGTGGCGTGGCGGCGCAAGAAACACAACATGCGCTATGGACTGGATATCCGACGCGTGCATACGGACTCCATCGGCGGCAACAATCCACTGGGCTCCTACACCTTTACCGGCTATGCGACGGCGAGTCCCGCCGATCAACTAGCCGGAACAGTAGGACAGACGAGCGGCAACGGCTTCGCCGATTTTCTGCTCGGCCTTCCCGAAAGCACAAGCCTCCAGGCGGGGCTATATAAGACTTATCTGCGCGAGAATGTTTACGACGGATATGTGACCGACGACTTTCGGGCACTAGCGAATGTGACCATCAACTATGGCGTGCGCTATGAGTACTTCGCACCCTACACCGAGAAGAACAACCGGCTCGTCAATTTGGCCCACGACGCAACGTTCAGTACTGCCTCGATCCAACCGGTGGAACCGGGAGCGCCGGGTTATCCCACCAGTCTCGTAAACCCCGACCGTACTATGTTCGCCCCACGTTTCGGTATTGCCTGGAAGCCGAAGTTCACCAAGGATACCGTAGTGCGCGGCGGTTACGGCATCAACTACAACACCGGCCAGTTTGCGACCTTCGCGAAGTCACTCTCCCAGCAGGTGCCTTTTGCCAATACGCAGACGAACGCTGTTCCTACCCCCACGACAAGCAACCCGACTCCAAGTCCTACAGGTTGCACCACGCTTACACCATCGACACCAAATCCGACCCTTACTTTGGCAAATGGATTTGGATGTTCGACGGAGAACACGATCCAGAATAACTGGGCGGTAGACAAAAATTACCGGCTGGGCATGGTGCAGGTCTACAACCTGAACATTCAGCGCACCTTTCCACTCGGGATTGTGTTCAACCTCGGCTACAACGGATCCAAGGGAAGCAATCTGGATATCGTTGGCTCTCCGAATGGAACGCCTTCAGGTACCACCACACCGGGTATTGCGCCGTTCGATTACGAAGAGTCGGCTGCTGGATCGCACTCCAATCAGCTAGTTGTCAGCGCGCAGAAGAGGCAACAGAAGGGCATCGCACTGGGCTTTACCTATACCTATTCGCATACCATCGACAATGCGTCTGGAGTAGGCGGAGCGGTTGGTACTCCCGTTCAGAACTTCTATCGACTGGATCTTGAAGAGGGCAACTCAAGTTTCGACCAGAGGCATAACCTGACAGGCAACTGGGTGCTTGAACTACCATTCGGACCGAACCGCGCGTTCTTTAATAAAGGTGGCATGTCGTCCAAGCTGTTGGATGGATTTTCGTTGAGCGGCACCTTCACTTTCGCGACGGGAACCTATTTCACGCCGACGTACACCGGTAACCAGGCAGAGGCATCGTCAGGCAATACCATTACTCTGCGTCCGGATCGCGATTTCACGCAGCCTCTGAAAGGTCCGGGAACGGTTGGTGAGTTCTTCAACAAGCTAGCGTTCACAGAACCGCTCTCGGGTCAGTACGGAACCGCATCGCAAGGCTCGATCGAAGGCCCGGGAACGGTATCAGTAAACACTTCTCTCTCGCGTACCGTTCAGCTCGGAGGCACCAGCTCGTTTGAGGCGCGTGTGACGGCGAGCAATGTGTTCAATACAGTGCAGTACAGCGGCATCAACACGACTGAGAACAACGCTAACTTTGGCGAGGTGACGAGCGCCGCAGCCATGCGATCGCTGCTGGTGCAGGCTAGATACAGGTTCTAGCAGTTTGGTGGTTTGCTCTCGTAGTTCGGGGCTGTGGCCAACGATGGGTTTCGGCCAGCTACGAGCTACGAGGATCTTAGCTACGAGGGTTTATTCAGTTTTGAGTTGTTGGTCAGGAGTTTCAAAATGCGGCGTCTTGTGGCGGCTTTGACGGTGGTTGTGCTCGGGTTGGGAAACCCTATGGGCGTTGCTGCGCAGAATACAACGCAGGCTCCAGCGGTGCGTGGCCAGGCAGCGAATGTTCCGCAGCAAAATGCACAGGGCCAATACACGATGACTGTCGAGGCGAACATCGTGCTGACCAACGTCGTAGTGCGTGACAAAAAGACTGGGGAGTTGGTTAAAGGACTGAAGGCCAGCGATTTTCACATCGTCGAAGATAAGAAACCGCAGAAGATCGTCAGCTTCGACTACCAGAACGTTGACCAGGCCGCCGTGCTCGCGGAGAAGACGACGGCAACAGGAAAAGCTTCGATCGCCGACCTGCTCGAGAACAACTTTGCGGCTAGCCCGAAGCAGCTTCGCGACCATCGCCTGATCGTGATGTTCTTCGACCTGAGCTCGATGCAGGATGAGGACATCGACCGCGCGGTCGATGCAGCTACCGACTATGTGAACAAACAGATGCAGCCAGCCGATCTGGTCGCGTTAGTGAGCATGTCGACCGGACTGAGCATGGACCAGGACTTTACCAGCGACAAGACAGCGCTGTTGAAGGGGCTTGCAAAATATAACGGTAGCGACGAGACGGGCTTTGCCAACGGAGGTACAGGAACAACCGACGGTACGAGCGACGACACAACGCAGTTCGCGGCCGACGATACCGAATACAACAGTCTGAACACCGATCGCGAACTGCTGGCCATACGCGCCATTTCAAAGAGTCTGGAGCGCGTCGAGCAGCGCAAGTCGATGTTGTACTTCTCCGGCGGGCTGACACGCAACGGCATCGAAAACCAGGCAAGCCTGCGCGCGGCCACCAATGAAGCCGCGAAGGCGAACCTCGCGATCTATAGCGTAGATTCACGCGGCCTGCAGGCGCTGCCGCCGGTCGGCGATGCCAGCAAGGGCAGCCTGCGCGGCAACTCTGCGTACAGCGGCTCTGCGGTAACGGCGCAGTTCAGCGCTAACTTCAGCTCGCAGGAGACACTGGCCACTCTGAGCACGGACACGGGCGGCAAAGCGTTCTTCGACTCCAACGATTTTGCACCCGCGTTCCAGCAGGTGCAGCACGATACCGAGGCTTATTACATTCTCGGCTTCCACTCGACCAACCAGGCACACGACGGGACGTTTCGTCACCTGACGGTTACGGTCGACCGCAAAGATGTGAAGATCGACTTCCGACCGGGATACTACGCCCCGGCCGACTTCCAGCACCAGAAGACCGAGGACCGCGAACTCGCGCTGACCGAGCAGATGCGCAGCGACCTTCCTGCAACCGATGTCGCAGTCTATCTACAAGCGCTGTATTTCCGGCAGAGCGAAAACCTGTTTTTCGTTCCGGTAAGCCTGATCGTTCCTGGCTCGCAGATTCCGTTTGTGAAGAATGGCGATCGCGACAAGGCGAACCTCGATATTCTTGGCCAGGTGCGGGACGCGCAAGGGCTCGCCGTGGGGAATGTGCGCGACACGGTGAAGCTCGCACTCGACCAATCGCAGCAAGTACAGCGGAAGAACATCCAGTACTCGACAGGATTCTCGCTCGCGCCCGGCAAGTATCACTTGAAGTTTGTAGTGCGCGAGAACCAGAGCGGCAATATGGGCAGCTTTGAGACGGATATCCGCGTACCCGATCTGAAGAAGGTTCCACTGAAGCTGAGCTCTGTTGTCCTTGCGAGTCAACGCACACCCAACACGGCAAAGAACTCCAATAACCTCTTGGTGCGGGATGGCCTGGAGTGGGTGCCCAATGTCGCGCATGTCTTCCGGCAGGACCAGCACCTGTACTTTCTGTACGAGGTCTATGACCCCTCGAAGCAGAAGGGTGCAGCGGAGCCTGCGACGTCTCCGGGGCTGGGGCGCCGCGAGGGCGGCCCGGTGCATGTGCTGACCAGCATCGAGTTTTTGAGTGGCGGCACAAAGGTCTATGAGACGCCGCTGGTGACAGCGAATGTCATCAATGTGCCGGACCGCGGAGCCGTGGCGTTCCAGTTCGATGTGCCGCTCGCGCAGTTGAAGACTGGAACTTACATCTGCCAGGTGAACGTGATCGACGATGCGGATGGGAGCTTCAGCTTTCCACGGATGGCGCTGCGAGTGACTCCTGCAGCGGTAACGGCGGCTCCAGCGGGAACACCACAGGCAACTCCGGCTGCCAGCCCAGCACCCACGCAGTAGCTTTGCATAGAGGGTGTCGAGAGGCTGCCCTCCCAGCAAAGTGTTCCATGGGCAGCACCTCTGACAATATTGAGTATTTTATTGGAGACTCCACAGCCACCGATAACGTCTAATCCTCCCAGACCTCGTACGCATCGCACTACCGAGGCGAATCGATCAAAATATCTTCGGTCGAACAAAGGGATCCATGCTCATCCAATCACGGTCCGGTCTCGTTTTTGTTGCTTCTGTCCTATGCCTGGTAACAGCCTCTGCCCAGCAACTGCAGCCACTTTCCGCCAAACCTGCCAGCCGCACGATCCACCTTGACGTCGTTGCCTCGGCAAAAGGTGGCTCGCCAGTCGGCGGTCTTCAGCAACAGGACTTCACGCTTCTCGACAATAAAGTTCCACGCCCAATCACCTCTTTTCGTGCGATGGGGGAGAACGATGCTCCGGTAGAGATTATTCTTCTGATCGACTCCGTTAACACGAGTTACCAGAACGTCTCCTTCATTCGTGACCAGGTCGACAAAGTTCTGCATGCCAACGACGGCCATCTCGGCCATCCCACTGCACTCGCCTTCTTATCGGACGATGGAGCCCATCTGCAGAACGGCTTCACCAAAGACGGAAACGCACTCAGTGCCGACCTCGATAATTACACCGTTGGACTGCGAACCATTCGCCGATCCTCTGGAGTATACGGAGCCGAGGAACGCTTTCAGATCTCGATCACCGCGTTGCGTCAGCTTACGGCGCATGAAGCAACCGTTCCCGGACGCAAGCTTCTTTTGTGGATCTCACCCGGATGGCCGATTCTCTCAGGCCCAGGCATCGAACTCGATAACAAACAAGAACAGCAGCTCTTCTCCGAGATCGCGGATCTCTCCACACAGCTTCGTGAAGCCCGCCTTACTCTCTATGCAGTCGATCCACTTGGAGCTGGCGCGTCCGTCGGCCGGACCAACTACTATGAACAGTTTCTCAAGGGAGTCAGCAAACCCAGCCAGGTCGAAATTGGCAACCTCAGCCTGCAGGTGCTCGCCGCACAGAGTGGTGGCCTCGTCGTCAACCCCAGCAACGATATCGCCTCCCTACTGAAACAGTGCCTCGCAGATACCGCAGCCTACTACGAGATCACCTTCGAAGCGTCGCCGGCGGAACATCGCGACGAATATCATCACATCGAGATTAAGCTGACGAAACCCGGGCTTTTCGCTCGTACTCGCGACGGATACTACGCACAACCCTGATTCGGAAGCAGATCGTCCGATTCAAGAAAAATACTCTTTTCTGCAGCCAGCCCCTTGACGGATTCCAGATTGCAGGTCCAGAATGGAAGCCGCTAAAAAAGGAGGGGCTCCGTGATGCGTCTGCACACTGTAGCTCTCGTTTCGCTCTTGACCGTGATGTGCCCTGCGGCCTACACCTTCGCACAACAAACTACCCAACTTAGAGATGCGCCAATGGCCTCTCCGGAGCAGCGTGCGTTGCTGCACAGCGGGCCGGAATGGGCGTTGATTGCACCTCATCTTCCCAACCCTGAAACAGCCAGCGCAGCGACCCTCGAGACTGCAGGGGATGTGCTGCGTGCTCGACGCTTTCCTGAAGACGCACTGGACTACTACGGCTACGCGATGGCTCGCGGCGGTGATGTAAGCGAGTTGCTCAATAAGATGGGCGTCACGCGGTTGGAACTGCGCCAGAACGCGATGGCACACGAGATGTTTCTACGCACCGTTCGTCTGCATAAGAAAGACGCCATTGCGTGGAACAACCTCGGCGTAACCGAGTATGTCGTGAAGAACTATATGGCGGCGATCGCGGATTACAAACATGCGTCGAAGCTGGACAGGAAGTCGGCGGTATACCACTCGAACCTTGGGATGGCGTACTTCGGGAGCAGAGACATTGATGGTGCTCGCAGACAGTTTGCGACAGCCATCGAGCTGGACCCGGGAATTATGCTGGAGCGCGATACCGGCGGAACAACCGCACATATCGTAGGCACGGAGAACTACAGCGAACTATGCTTCGAGATAGCCAAGCTGTATGCGCATGAACACAAAGACGCCGAGACACGGTTGTGGCTCGCCAAAGCCTACGAGAACGGCTACGACGTGCGCGATGGCCTACGTACCGATGCGCTGTTGCAGGCCTACCAGAAAGATCCCCAAATACTCCAGATGTTGAACGACACCGATCAACTCAAAGCAAAACGAACAGGCACTATTGCGCCGAGCCTGAGAGAGACATCGATGAACTTAAATTGATCAACGTCAATCTTTGAAACCGGACGGCACACCACACCCTGCAGGGCATGCATGAAAAACATGCCCTGTAGGGTTTCTATTTGTAGGGACAATGCCGACAGCTGGAGTTGCAGCAGTAGCCGCGGCGAAGATGATAGGCCTCCGTAAAGACCATGTACGGACCCTCCATATAGAAGTCTTCCGGACGAAGGAGTTCGTTCTCTGCTGAGGAGTTGGCCGTCTCGAGAGTTCTTTCCGTTTCAGGTTGCGAGTCGCGTGTGTCGTGCGTGTTGCTCATGGGAAGAGTCCGGGTGACACTACTACCTGTGCCGTGCGTGCAGGAACAGCGGCAGCCCGGAGCATGTCAGCGATAGAGCGCTTGCGCTTTGGCGAAACGATAGCGGGTGCGGATGCTTCGTCATCGACGACTGCACCATTGAGGAATTGAACTTCACGACCGGGAACCGCAGGCACGCGCTCACCCGGAACGGTGATGCCTGCAAGGTTCAGCGGGTCGGCAGCAGCCACGGTAATCGGCGATTCGTTAGCGCGTGCGGCAGCTTCGCGGCGGGCAGCGCGGAGCGAATCGACGGCTTCAGGAAGAGCATACTGCTCGCCGAAGGGGCCGCTCACGAAGCGTCCACCACGGATCTCTCCGCGCGCTTCGAGGCGGCGCAGCACAGGCAAGAGATCGCGCCACTTGGGGGCGTTCGACTCGCGGGTGAGCAGGTCGCGAAAGAGGACTCCGTAGCGGCAGAGCAGGATGCGAGCGTGGGCGTCGAGAGCAACGGCATTTTGTTTGGCACGAGCGATAGAAGCTTGCGGCCCTGAATCTATGGGGAGACCAACGGTGGGTTCACAGAGGAGCGACCAACGCCCGGCCGTCGTGCGGGCAGCGGCACGTTTGCGCAGGCTGACTGCCGGTGTCTGCGCGACAGCGGCGGACTTGCGGCGCGGGTCCATCATGGCACGGAGTTGATCGAAGCCGTCGGCGGATGCCAGGCCTGCCGTGGCGAGCTCCCAGAGTGCTGTCGTGGTCTGCAGCTTCGTGAGACCGCTAAGACGTTGCAGGTCGGCGGTAAAGGCTGCACCGCGTTCCCCGAGTAGAGTACGAAGTTGCTGCGCTTCGAGCGAAAGAGATTGTGCCAGGACCTTTTCTTCGACACACTTCGCTTCGAGTGCATGATGCAGCCACTCGGCGGACTCGCGCAGGAAGAATGTTATCGGAGCGGCTGTCGTGGGAATTACACGGCGCGGTGCGGATGCGTCGGTCGTTGCAAGCCATGCAGGATGCGGCGAAATGCGTCCCCATCCAATGACGCCGGCGAGACAGAGATTATCGAGCCAGCGGGGATCGTAGTTTGCGATGCGAGCAGGCAGCAGTGTGCGCTCCCACTCGACGGCTGGAGCTTCGAAGCCTTCCAGTTGTTCGATCGCCGCGAGCACCCCTTCTTCACCGGTGAGTTGTGTCTGGGGTGCGAGATGGTGCCAGTCCAGCAGCCAGCGCATGAAGACATTGGGAGCAACGGGCTCAACCTGCTTGCGCAGTGTGCCGAGCGTAAGGCGATGGATGCGCTGCAGGATGCGGCGCTCGCACCATTCGATATCGTGCGGTGCCTCGTCCGCAGGTTTCGTGCGCTCGAAGACGCCACGCATCGCAAGGCCCTGCATCTCCATCGCCAGCAGCGCCTGATACAGCGAGCGCGGATGCAGGTGCAGGAGCGCCGCGAGATACGCGGCGGTTGTGGGCCCGAGGAGTTGCAGCCAGCCCTGAGTGAGCTGACTCGTTACGGCATCGCGTGTGGCAACCGAAGACACGGGCGGCTTGGGGCTCTCGAGAGCGACGAGCGACGAGGTTGTGAGCGAAGAGTCCGGCACTTTCTCTTCAAGCCAGAGAAGGGCTGCATCGGCGAGTCGCTCAGAAGCGATCCATGCAGGTGAGCCGTTGAGTTCAACAATATGCACGCGACCCTTTGCCGCAAGACGTTCGAAGTATAGCGGCCAGTGCTGGGTTGTCTGTGGCTTCCCTGCTGCTTCGACAAATGCAACAGGAAGCGCGACCAGCGAGAGCAGCAGATCGTGCAACTCATGCTCGTCGCGGATGTCGGGGCGGAGCTGCTGGCGTACCGTATCGATAGCTGCTTGATCCAAACGTCCTGCACCGTCGGCAACGGTATCAGGCAGCGCCCGGCGCATCATCACAGCCCGCGCGCGACGTTCTTCAAGACCTGCATCGTCAAGGAAGGCGTAGGGCATCGCGTTGATGAGTTCGTGCGCAAACTGCGACGGAACAGGCGTGTCGATAGCGATGCACTGAATCGTCCCCGATTCGATGCCGCGCAGAATCGCAAGCAGACCTTCGAGGTCCATCGCTTCACCGAGTGTGTCCTTCATGACCTCGCGAACGAGCGGGTGATCGGGGATCTCGATGTCACCCACCATCGTCTCGGGACAGGCTGATGCATGCGGAAAGACGCTCGCCAGAAGATCATCGGAACGCATGCGCTGGATCTGCGGCGCGACGCGTTTCCCTTTCTGCATGCGCAGCAGTTGCAGCGAACGCCCTGCCGCCCACCGCCAGCGGTTCTTGAAGAGTGGCGACGGTATGGCAGCCTGCTCCAACAGCTCTTTGGCCGTGTGCTCGGTGAGGAAGTGGAAGACATCCGCGAGGGGAAAGCTGTGCTGCTCGGCAAGCGAGATGTTGATGCCGTTGTCCGTAGCTGCGGCCTGCAGCTCGAAGTTGAAGCCTCGGCAGAAACGCTTGCGCAACGCAAGGCCCCAGGCCTTATTGATGCGGCCTCCAAAGGGTGCGTGCAGGATGAGCTGCTGGCCGCCACCTTCGTCGAAAAAACGCTCAGCGACGATGGTGGTTTTCGTTGGCACAGCGCCCAACGCTGCGCGACCTGCAACGATGTAAGCAATAAGCTGTAGCGCGGCGGAGTCACTGACAAAACAGTTCTGCTTAAGCCAGATGATGCAGTCCGCTACTTCTGCGTTTGCAGCGTGTACGGCGCTCGGAGTGACGCCACGAGTACGTGTGTCTATCTCTCCTCGAAGATCGCCGACACCATCGCAGAGAACAGAGGTACGCTGTGGGGCTTCGCCTTCCCAGAACGGGATGCTCGGAGGCGCGCCGTGCGCGTCTTCTACCAGCACCTTGCCTGCGGGATCGACGCGCTGGATGCGCCAGCTCGTATTGCCTAACAGCACAACGTCGCCCGGGGATGAGTCGACGGCGAAGTGCTCATCGAGCGTAGCGATCTGCACGTTCTCAGGTTGCAGCATCACGCTGTACAGCGCGGTATCGGGAATGGCGCCACCGTTGGAGATGGCAATCATGCGTGCGCCGCGGCGGGCATGAAGTTGGCCCTGCACGCGGTCACGCAGCAGGTATGCACCGTAACGTCCGCGCGAGCTTTCGATACCGTTGTGCAGCAGTCCGAGAAGTTCGTCGTAGTGTTCGCGCGTGAGGTTGCGATACGGCCACGCGCGGCGCAGCACATCGTAGAGTGCGGTCTCGTCCCACGACTCCGCTCCACACGCCGCGACGATCTGCTGCATGAGCACATCGATGGGAAGCTCGGGAACTTCGAGGCGATCAAGTTCGCCGGCAACCATCTTGCGCAACAGGGCGGCCTGCTCCAGCAAGTCATCGCGGGTTGTCGCGAAGAAGCGGCCTTTGGGTATGGCTCCTCGCCAGTGACCTGCGCGTCCTACGCGCTGCATCGCGACCGCAACGGCGCGGGTTGTCGCAATCTGGCAGACGAGGTCGACGCTGCCGATGTCGATGCCGAGTTCGAGCGATGCCGTGGCGATGAGGATCTTGATCTCACCGTTCTTCAGGCGCTGCTCCGCATCCAGACGCAAAGCGCGGGACAGGCTTCCATGATGCGCCGCAACAACGTCTTCGCCGAGACGCTGAGTGAGTTCGAAACTGATCTTCTCGACGAGCTTACGGGTGTTAACGAAAACCAGCGTCGAGCGATGTTGATTGGCTAAAGCCGCGAGCTTGTCGAAGATCTCGCTCCACATCGCCGTGCTGGTAATGGAGCCGAGTTCATCGGATGGCACTTCGAGCGCGAGATCGAGCGTGCGGCGCTGACCTACCTGGACGATCGTGGCGAGTTTGCGCATTCCATCAGGGGCTAAAGCCCCTTGACCTTCAGGCGAGTCGACGGAGGGGCTGAAGCCCCTCCCCTTCAAAACGGCGCCTGAGTTCACATCCGTGCTCGAGTTCACTCCAACCAGGAAGTTCGCGACGAGTTCGATGGGGTTCTGCGTCGCCGAAAGGCCGATGCGTTGCGGAGCCTTCGGCAGGCCGGTTAGAAAGGCTCCAGGCGACAAGCGATTCTCTCCGCAGACCAGCGCGTCCAATCTCTCCAGAGACAACGAGAGATGCGCGCCTCGCTTGTCATCGGCGATGGCGTGAATCTCGTCGACGATGACCGTCTGCACACGCGTAAGGTTCTGCCGGGGCTTGCCTGCCGTGAGCAGGATATAGAGCGACTCGGGCGTGGTGACCAGGATGTGGGGCGGATGCTTGAGCATCGACGTACGATCTTTCGCCAGCGTGTCGCCCGTACGAACGCCGGTACGAATCTCGGGGCAGAGATAGCCGCGCTGCATGGCCAGCTGCTGAATCTCCGCAAGCGGGCCATCGAGGTTCTTCTGCACATCATTCGAGAGCGCCTTGAGTGGCGAAACATACACGACCTCCGTCTGTGGCGGAAGGCGACCTTCGATGGCTTTGCGCAGCAAGGTGTCGATACAAACGAGAAATGCAGCGAGTGTTTTACCAGAGCCGGTGGGTGCTGAGATCAGCGTGGCATCGCCGTGAAGAATGCTGGGCCAACCCGCAATCTGCGGCTCGGTAGGTGAGCCGAACTTCGCGAGGAACCACTCCCGCACAACCGGATGCGCCCAGGCGAGAGCGTCCTGTGCGAGTTCGGGTTGCGCGAGGGCCCCGGTGTGCATGGGAGTATTGTATCTCTTCGTAGTTTGTTCGCTTCAACAAGCTCATTGCCGGGTCTTCATGGAGGCTCGCCGGACGGTTGAAGCTTAGTGCGCCCGCTGTGCCCAGGTGGATAAATCTTCTGTAGACCGTATGTTCTGTGTGAGTAAGGCGTCCAACAGCTTGCGGGTACCCAATGCGTGGAAGGGGGTGTCTATGCGAGTACCCTTCTGTTGGCCCGCAAGCTTCACGATGTAGAGTGGGCGATTGTCGAACTGCCCACCCAAACTTGCGCGCTGCTCCTCAGCTGTCCAGTCAGAGGCGCCCTTCCAATCCATGGTGCGCCAACTGTGATCTCCCATAATCACCACGGTAGAAGAGTCCCACTGTCCGCTTTGTTCAAGGGTTGATCGAAGATGAGCAAGATACTTGTCCGCAAGCGCCAGATTATCAATGTAGGTGGATGAATCCGTCGCCATCTGGCCAGTCTTCCTGTTGTAGATTCCACTGGGATGAGGAATCGGAAGATGCAGAAAAACAAAACCCGCGGAACGATCAAGCAGTGCCTTATCCGCGGCATCCGAAATATTCCTATAGTCCGCAATATGAGGGTTCGTGTCGACGGAGTCTTTTGGCAGAAACTGCTGCAAGGCCTGGGGGAGGCCGTGCGACATCACGAAGGAGAGAATTGGCTGCGGCAAGTTGGATGCCAGTGTTCCGCCCGGAAGCATACCATTCTGGGGATTATCCCAAAATGTCCAGAAGCAGTGATCAAGAACTGCAGGCATGAGGCGGCAATACGGGTTATACCAACCCACTAGAGCAGTACTGTAGCCGGCACCCAGAGCATCCTGGAAGACGGTATCGTGTTGATCGAATGGCTGCCATGCGCCAGCATCCGGATTGTGTAGAGACAGCTGTCCAGTCGGCGTTGAGTGCAGAGAGTCCACAGGTTTACCGGTCAACAACGAAGGCAATATCTTCTCAGTCCTTATATTTGTATCGATCGGTATGCTGGAGGGTATGGAGTGAGTAAACAACGTTGCCTCATTCGCGAGCGCATCGAAGGCGGGGAGCTGAAGTCCCTGGAAGCGGTTCACATATACCTGCTGATACGAAAGCTCATCCAGCACAATCCAGATAATTCGCGGCTTTGTTTCGGCAGTCGGCACAATTTGCGAATGGTGCAGCGGCAACTGATCATTGAGCGACCTTGCCTGCCAGCCGAACCGCACAATTTGGAAGAAGAGTATCCCCCCGCTGATGGCCACAAACAGCAGCACCGTCGATGCAAAGCCAATCACGTGATCGAATCGCTCTGCAAACGCGGGACGCCAAAGCAACATCAGCAGACCATAGGCGACGATCGCAAAGCTGATGAGAGCGAACCGCTCCCAATGGGCGGGCGTAAAAGACGGGAGAAGAGCCAAGTCCTCAAGAACGATCGAAGGCGTAAAGAGTATGATCGCGCCCCATACGGCAACGCGTGTTCTTCCAGGAGTTTGCACAAACAACAGCAGCAGCGTCAGTACTGCCCACACGAAAAGAAAATTGAGAAAGATCGGACCGAAGAGAACAAGGGGACGACCGCTCCAGTGATAGACAACAATATGATTGGCATCTACAAGAGGATCTACGATCCGTATCACGTAGATCGTCGTCAACCCCAGCGCGACGCCTGCACTTCGCATCAGCCTGTTCATCGGCCCACCCTGTAGGCGAGCATGGTCAATGAGATCTCTTTCGCTGATAGCAGCTCCCCTGTAGGTACAGCAGAGAGCCACGGTCTACAGACCGTGGCTCACCAAGAAAGTAATGTTATTTTGAATGGCAACGAAATGCGAAGTTAGAGCGTGACACTATCGCCTGCTCACACCACATGGGAACTACAAGATGCGCCAGGAAAAGATAATCGTTCTTTCTTCTAGCTCAGCTCCTCATCCATGACAGCTTCCGAAACTTCCGTGGGAGCTTCCGCAGTTTTGTATCGACGGATGATGGTCCCCAACCGTCTCCGAAAGTAGTACAGAACTCCTGCAAGAGCGGTACCGATGCTCTGCACTATAAAAAGCCCCGAACCAGGGTCGACATACGCATAAGCCCGATGCTCAACGCTAAGGCCAATCGCAACCAGCAAGGCACACGTGACAAAGAAGCGAACTAGTCGTAGCACAATAACCGCCTTTTTTTGTAACAGGGATATGTATATATGATTATTTTGTTTACGCACAACTTTAATTCAAAAGTTTTGGACATATAAGAGTCGCCACGTATCAAAGGAGAAAACCAGGAGAACCATGAGCTGTCAGGCAGATATAAACGCCCCTTTCGAGAGTCTTCTCAATAAAAACTCAACCGACCAGCAAGGGCAATAAAATCAATAGCTTCCACTATTGCGATGGATCGAGACGGCCGAAATATCCGGCATCAAATGATTCTCCTGTCTGAGTGGATTGGGACAATGTCAGTGATGCTTGCCTTCGAGGACCAACGCGCTAAAGGGTGGTATACCCCCTATCCTCGCGGTCGGGCATTGCATGTGCTGAGCGGCGTTTGCCAGATTCAACTGTGCGGCGCTCCGTTGCAGGAAGTCGCATCCGGGGATTCAGTGTGGATCGATGCCGGAGAGATTCACGGACATGGAGCCGCTCCCAGACGCAACCTGGTTCACTTTGCGATCCAGGAGACCGATGACAATGGTGTCGAGGTAGTGTGGATGGAACATGTCGGAGAGCAGCAACGAACAATCAGCTAACCGTAAACAGCGAGACGTGTCAGCTACATGTTGCCAACACCAATGTCGGCGCGACGTGACTCGGGATTGTCGGCATCGAGATACTGCTCAATCGTCTGGTCGAGAATGCCGCGGGCGTTAAGGATGAAGTCGATGGCATCGCGGCCAGCGCCGAAGCCTCCAGACGTCGGTGTCGTGTAGTGCGCGGCTGCCTTTACCTGCGGACGCGCATTGGCTGTTGCGATTGCGAGACCTACCTTACGCATCACAGGCAGGTCGATAATATCGTCGCCCACATAAGCCAGATCGTCGAGAGAGCAATCCTCAGCCACAAGGATCTTCTCGACAGCCTCCATCTTGTGAGACTGCCCCTGATAGAGATGGTCGATCTTGAGATCGCGCGCGCGGATAGCCACAACCTGCGAGTTGCGCTTGGTGACGAAGCCAATCTTCAAACCCGCAAGCCGCGCCAGAGAGATTCCAAGACCGTCATGCGCGGAGAAGCTCTTGACCTCGGTCCCTTTGAGCTCTGTGTTTGGCGGCGCGTTGGGAATGATTGTGATTTCGCCGTTGGTGAGGACACCGTCGACGTCGAAGAGCAGAACTTTGACACGGCGAGCGCGATCTTCAGGGGAGAACGAAGCAGACATGTGGCGATGATACAAGGACAGGGATTAGGAACTACCGCATATCAGCGTGATGCCCACCTAATCCCTGTGCCCTAATCCCTAATCCCTGTTTTTAGCGGTGCCAGTGTCCTTCGACCCAGACATAGCCGCCACCGCGGTTGGCCCAGTGGCCGGGAACCCAGTGGGCATGCTCGTAGGGCGGCTCAACGTAGCTGCCGGGAACCCAGACATACGCGTGGCCATCCCAGCGGTGATAGCCCTCGTGCCATACCCAGCCCGGATGCTCATGGGGCACCGGCGGCACAACTTCAACCGGCCGCGGAGGCGGTGGGCCGATACGTACAACAATCTGTGCTCCCGAGGAAAGGGTCGCTGCCAGCATCAGACCGCCGACTGTAGCGAGTAAACACTTCTTAACATTGCTCATGTTGAAACTCCCGACGAGGGCTGCCCTCGTTCTTTTCTTCAATCAGACGCCAATGCGCAGGGGAAGTTGCGGGGAGAAAGCGGAATGTTGCGAAGCAGATACGCCCCGTCCCCATCCTAAAGAATTCAAAACGTCCGTCGGAGACTCAACCGTCACCGCGAGAATAGAGTAGCTCAGGCTGCGCCTAGGCCAGTGGCTGATTCTGACGATGGGATGCGTGCAGCAGCTCCGTCATGCGCGTAGCGAGCACGGGAAGTCCGAACAGCGCAGCGGAAGCCAAACCCGTCGAGGCAAGATCATTGGCATAGAACGGCAGGCCCGCAGCATAGCAAGCGCTGAGACCAGCGAGGCTATGGGGATACATGGCAAAGGGGACGCCGACCCATGTAATGAAGTTACTCAGGAGAAAGAAGCTCGTCGCTGAAGCGAAAACACCTGCAACGACACGGAGTGTCGTAACTTTGCGCAGAAGTCCACTACCCATAAGGCAGACCGCCGCGTACCACACCCACGTCACCAGATAGTCGTTGACGTGAAACGGGCGATCGTAGACCACCCTCGTCAGATAGATATCGGTCAGTGCCATGACGGCGGTGGCGATGCCAGCCTGCCAGCGAGGACGGCGCGAACCGAAGAAGAGCAGTCCTGCACCCACAGCAGTGAAGTTCAGCCCCACGCCGTGCATCGCGTGCGGAAGCAATCGACTAAACGCGGCGAGCAAGAGAGCGAGGATGGCAAGCATGGGTGACCTTAGGAGAAAGAAGTTGGCTCAAAACAGCCTGTAAATCATTGTAATCCAGCGGTGAACAGCGGAGATCAACTATCTGGAGATCAACTATCTATCGGGCGTCTGCTGCACTGGTCCATCCATAGCCTGCTGAATGACGTGGTTGTCGGAGTCGAGTTCGACTGTCGCCGTAAGCGGTGTTGTGGAGTGTTCATGCAGCCATCCCCCCATAAAGCGGGGGTCGCGGAAGGTAACCACCCGCGGCGCACCGGGTTCCTGTGGGCTGGTCTCAACCAACGGCATCGGCGACCAATCGATGAAAGCGCGGCCCAGCGTGCTGGCCTCTGCCGCCAGCACAGCGGCACTGCGACTGGGTTTGAGCAGCGTATGGTAGGCAGCGCTAACCGACCCATTGCGGGTATCGATCTCCGCAAGCTGGTAGAACGGGCCATAGTCCATCGCAACGGACCAGTGAAAAGGGCTTAGAGGGTCGGGACTAGCCAGGGCTCGCTGCGGCGTGAGATAGGTTTGTGACGGAGGCTCGCTCGGCGCAGCAGCGTCAGGGACGGATGCGTTCTGCGAATCCGAGGGAGGCGTCGAGGGAGACTCTGACGGAGCTGCGATACTCTGCGCCTGCGCTAGCTGTATGGCACGGTTATGCTCTACCGCGCGAAGTGTCCAAAGGGCCACAATAGCGAGCAACGCAGCGATAGCCAGACTTCGTCCACGGAACGGCTGCCGCCGTGCTCCCACCTCCGAACCGACCAGGCCAAAGATTGCCGGGAGTACGAACGCAGCCAGCAAAAGCAGAAAGATCAATGGATCGAAGATGAAGACGATAGAGGCTGCATACCAGTGTGGATTGAACGGGAAGAATGGCCGGATACCGTAGTTGTTGGTGTAGTCCAACAACAGGTGGCTCAACAGAGCGAGCAGCGTAAAGAGATAGAGCAAGCCCCAACGGACCGGCGCGGCCGTCAACGGATGCGGCGCAGGAACGTGGTCGTCCTGCGAGGTGTGCGGCAGGGGGACGGCTCGCTGAGCCCTCGCGGTTCGCCAGCGATGCAGACCATAGATAGCTGCCACCACGAACGCAGCTTCGAAAGGAATGCCAACAAAAGTGTGGGTAATGCCGCGGTGGTGCTGAAAACCAGCGACCGAGCCCCGCAGGCTCCAGAGCGTGTCGATGTCGGGAAGTTCAGCGGCGATAGCCATAGCCAGCGTCGTATAGGCAGCTCGGCGGTTGAGGCCGGTGCGCGACAGACAGGCTCCGGTAAGGATGTGGGTGACCGGCTCCATTCGCGAAGTCTATCTTGGTCTCGCGCTCGAGGGAAGAGGCAACATATAGCCGGCTCCGAGTATGCTCATGGAAGACGATGGCCCGCACCCCTCAACCCCGCAGTGATCGCGATCTGCTCGCCAGGATTAGCCGCTCCGCCGGCGGCAAGGCAGGCTACAAACAACTCATCCGCGAGCTTGGACTAGGCGGCGGCCGCGAACGTAGGCTGCTCGTAGAACAGCTGACGAGCATGGTGGCACGCGGCGAACTGGTTCGGCTCAGTGAAGAACTGTGGGCTATCCCGAAGCGAGAGAGCGGTGCAACGCCCACAGAGCGTCCGGGCTCTCGCGAATCCAGAAGGTGGGATGGGATGGAAGCCGCCGCACGATCGGGGCGCGATCGCCTGATAAGCGGGCGGCTCGATCTGCACCGCGACGGCTTTGGGTTTGTGCGGCCGGAAGCCAGCTCGGGAAGCGCCGTAAAGCTCGAAGACATCTTTATTCCTCCCAATGAGATCAATGGCGCCATGCAAGGTGACCTGGTGCTCGTGGACGAGGCTCCTCCAGGGCGCGATGGGCGGCGCTCAGGCCGGATAGCGCGGGTACTCACGCGGCGCAATCCGACTGTCGTGGGGATCTTTCACTACGCACGGCCAGAGGGTCGACGCGGCAGGTGGGACTCCGGCGACGACGGCATGAGCGAGAACTACGTGACGCCGCTCGACGAGCGCATCAGCGGATTGATCGCAATCCCCGACGGTGCTGAAGCTGTAGCAGTAACAGCCGACTCGCCCCACAGGATGCTGGGAGATGAGGCGCGGAAGCAAGCGCTGGAATGGGCTGGCGGCACAGGCGAGAAGCAGATTCCCTCCCATTCGACTGCGCTCAGGGCGAATGACAACAAGAAAGGCAACGACAATTTTGATGCGCGGTGGCCTCTCGAAGGGCTCGCCGTCGATGTCGAGATTACGAGCTTCCCTGCCCCCGGAAGGCCGGCTCGGGGACGAGTGATCGAGGTGTTGGGACCTCCCGATGCCTTTGGCGTCGATGTCGAGATCATCATCCGCAAGCACCATCTACCGCATGCCTTTCCAGCGACCGTCCTCGCTGAAGCCAACGAGCGAGCGCAGGAGACCGTCGCGGCTCTACCCGCTGAAGACCTGGACACCCGCGAGGATTTTCGCGGCCTGCCCATCGTTACCATCGATGGCGAAACGGCGCGCGACTTCGACGACGCGGTGCTGGTGAGCGATCTGCCGAACGGCAACACGGAGCTGCAGGTACACATCGCGGACGTGAGCTGGTACGTGCGGCCGGGTTCCGCGCTCGACACCGAAGCACGACTGCGCGGCACGAGCGTCTACTTCCCTGACCGCGCCGTGCCGATGCTGCCGCATGCCCTTTCGAGCGGCATGTGCAGCCTGCTCCCAAACGAAGATCGCCTCGTCCTGAGCTGCATCATGGAGATCGACCCGCGCGGCGAGATCGTTGGCTATCGCGTGGCGGAGGGAGTCATCCGCAGCGTGCGGCGCATGACCTACACGAGCGTGCAGCACTGCATCAATGCTTCACCTGAGTCTTCACGTTGGAACGAGGGCAAGCAGATAACGACGGTGGCTTCAGCAGAAGACATCGCCGAGCGCGAGCGCATCGCCGTTGAGCAACCGGCGCTTCCAGCGGCGTTTGACGCGATGCTGGAGCTCGCGCTGCGGCTGAATGCAAAGCGTGTGCGGCGTGGATCGATCGACTTCGATCTGCCCGAACCTGTCGTCGAGTTCGATCCTGACGGAAACATGCAGGCGATCGTTCGCTCGGAGCGGGGGTGGTCGCACCGGTTAATCGAGGAGTTCATGCTCTCGGCTAACGAATGTGTCGCGACCTGGCTGGAACGACAGGACATTCCATCGATCTATCGCATTCACGAGATGCCAGATCCGAAGCGCATCGTCGAGTTTGAAGAGACGGCGGCAGGGTTTGGGCACTCGCTGGGGTTAGGCAATCTGCCGGTGCGTAAGCTCACCATGAAAGCCGACCGCCGCGATACGCAACGCAAAAGCGCACGTGGTCGCGATTCACGCTCGCCGCAACAGCACGAGATTCCCGAGAGCATTCCGGTAACACCGCAGATGTATCAGAAGCTGGTACGTCGCATCTCCGGTACGCCGACTGAGCGAATTCTTGCGTACCTGATGCTGCGTTCGCTCAAGCAGGCTCGCTACGCCGAAAAGAACGAAGGCCACTTCGCCCTGGCGTCACCTTCGTATACGCACTTCACATCGCCGATTCGGCGCTACCCGGATTTGATCGTGCATCGGCTGGTGCGTGCGATGCTGCGGCGCGGTGCGGATGCTCGCGGAGCGGCGATTACATCGACCGATGCGCAGCCCTGGACAACGGAGCTGGAAAGATCGCGGGGAGCGAAGAGCAGATTCCCTCCCGTTCGACTGAGCTCAGGGCGAATGACAGAAAGAAAAACAAGCACCGAAGGGCCGATTGCCGCGGAGGAGTTGAACGACATCGCCGTCGAGAGCTCGCAAGCCGAGCGCCGAGCCGCCGATGCGGAGCGCGAGCTGATCGAGTGGAAGAAGATGAAGTTCATGGCCGACAAGGTCGGCGAAGACTTCCATGCCGTGATCTTGTCCGTTACGAAGTATGGTTTTTTTGTCGAACTCGACGACATGTTCATTGAAGGATTGGTGCCGCTCGCCTCCCTCGTTGGTGACTTCTACAGCTTCCGCGATACCGACCGTAGCATCTGCGGCGCACGCACGGGACACTGCTTTGCGATTGGACAGAAGGTCGAAGTGATTCTCGACCGCATCGACCGCCAGCAGCGGCGGCTGCAGTTCGCGTTGCTACCCGGAACTGAACCGAAGGCGACCTCGCTACGGACGCGAGTAAAAGCAGAGCCGAAGGCCGATAGGGCGCTGTCGCCAAAGCGGAGCGGCAAAGCAAAGACGCGAGCGCGAAATAAGAAAAACAAGGGACGGAGATAGCCTGCAGATTCAACAAGTCCACTCATGCGCGATGATACTGCGCATGAGCGACTCACAAAAACCCTCTAATCCAGCTACTGGTTCGGAGCTGACCCGGGTTCTGGGTTTGATCCTTCCAAGCTGAAGTTAACCGTGATCGTAGTATTCACTGCGGTTGGCTCACCATTGAGCAGGTAAGGCCTATACGTCCACTGTTTGACAGCATCGAGCGCTGCCCCCTGGAGCTCCTTTGGCCCAGAGACTACTACGAGCGACTCCACTGTACCTTCCTTGCCGATGATGGCGTGCAGCACAACCGCACCGCTAATTCCTGCGTCCTTAGCCTCTTGCGGATAGACTGGCTGCACCTTGGTTAGGATGTTGCCTGCCATAACACCACCCGAGATCCGGGCTGGAGTGCCAGATGCAGACTGTCCCCCGCCTTGTACTACCGGCGCCGAGACCTCCATCCGCAGGGCAAGTGCGGAGGCACAGGTTCCAAGCCCAAATACTACACACGCCGCTACCGTTGCTATTCGCCGCGCACCTCGCACTTGCATACTCTTCTCTGTCAGGCTCATAACTCTCCTCTCAAAAATGTTGGCATCGAATATCCCGATGGCGTGAAGTGTTCTGGCCGGCGTCCCCTGCACAAGCATGGATGCCAGCCGCAACAGCGATCGTGCATACTTCTCTCGTCCCGCGACAGTCTCCGCCGCCATCGCATCGCACACGATCTCCCTGCTCTCTGCTATGCGTGCGCGTGTCAGCCAGAGCAGAGGGTGGTAAGCAATCGGCAACGACAAGGCCTCATACAGCAGGTTCTTTGCAAAGTCCCACCGGTGCATGTGCGCGAATTCATGCGCGATCACCGCGTCGAAGTCTTCGTCCGACAAGCTCCTCTGCAATCCCATCGGCAGCAGAATCGTCCGGCGACGAATCCCCATCGTGATAGGCCCAGAGACATCGCTTGCCACAGCGATGTCTGCGTCATGCACTCCGAAGACGCGGCAATACCTCTCCCAACTCCGCCCCGCCTCCCCCGTCGGAATCAACCGCGTTGCTCGACGCCGCAACATGTGCGTCCGCAACAATCTCCATCCCAGCCGTCCGGCGAAGTAAACCACGATGCCTCCATACACAATCGTGATTCCCGCCAACAGCTCCAATGGCAGCTTGAGCGCTCCATGCCCATAGCCATCGCCAAACACGACCGCCACTCGGCCCCTGCTATTCGTGGCTTCAGATCCCCCAATTCGAAGCAGTAGTTGCCACATCTCACGCAACAGCTGGACAGGCTGCACGGAGCACGCTGGCAGAAAGATTTCGAGTACCAGTGCGCTTACCCAGATGCGGTGCGCCATTGCAATCCCACTGCGCCGCACCGCCTGTGCTGCAACCCAGGCGGCGGCAAAGATCAACGGAACCTGCCACGCCGAGTTCAATAGATACGACAGAATCCAGGCTTCCAGATCTTTCATACATCGCCGCCTTTCTCCTCCAGCCTCTTACTCAACTCCGCGATCTTTTTCGCATCGATCTGCCGGCTCTTGATAAGACTCATCACCAGGTCTTCGCTCGATCCGCCAAACATCCGGTCCACCAGGTCTTTGACCGCATGCCCCAATGCCTTGGCTTCGGTGACTGTTGCGCTGTACTCAAACGCTCGTCCTCGCAGCTCTCGCTTCAGCTTTCCCTTGCGCTCCAGAATGTTGAGCATCGTCTGCACCGTGGTGTAGGCGAGGCTCTGTTCCAGGCCTTCCTGAACGGAGCTCACATTGCTGGGCCCACGCTTCCAGATCACCTGCATGATTTGTAGTTCGAGTTTGGTTAGCGCGTTCTTTTCTCGTTTTCCCATAGGCGTCTCCTAGACAATTAGGACTTTACGCCGCAACGAAAGAGCCTGTCAACTAAATTCTTAGGACTTGTAGATGTACAGAGCAAAACTATCCATGGAAAAGGGATGTCAGAAAAGGCGGATGGTTCTGGCGCTACAACTTACCTATGACCAACAGCTGCTCGATCTTGCCATCGGGCTTGAGGTATACGTCGACGAGAAGCGTCGTTCCACCTGAGAATGCCACGCGATATAAGCCGTACGTCATGCCTCCACGCAGCGCAGTACGCCCGGGCGTAATGGAGGTGATCGTGCCTAGCGGCGCGAGCGTCGATTGGAAGTCGCTCAGTGCGTCCTTATCGAAGTACGCATTGCAGTTCGAGGTAAAGAGTGATCGGTCGATCTGGCTGGTTTGGAAGCCGGTGAGAATCGTCTTTAGCGGAGAGGCGAAGGCGGCAACAACATCCCCAGCGGAGCTGGACTTGGGGGAGGGCGGCGCATTTGTAAGGATCAGCGGCTCGATGGCGGCGGCGATCGCCGAGGCCGCCGAAGAGGCGACTTCGTTGGTGAGCACCACAACAGCGGCGTGATCGTCAGGGTAGACGACGTTCTCTGCGACATACCCTCCAACCTCACCACTATGCTCGAACTTGAGCCGTCCGTTCTGCGTGCGGACAAAGATACCCAGGCCATAGTGCGAGTCCGTACCGTCCTTCAAGGTGAAGGGTGTCTCAAACTGCTTGTAGCTGGCTGGCGTGAGCAGGCTTTGATTGACGATGCCAAGATCCCAGGCGAGCAGCGTAGCAGCCGGCATCGCGAGATCGCCGTCTCCGAAGTACCAGCCTGTCGCTTCCAACGGCAGCACGCGCGGCGGGGCCAGGGCGTAGGAGACATAGCCTGTTACCTCCAGCTTTTCGCGCTGCGTATAGGTGTTGAAGACCCCCTCAAGATGCAGCGGATCGAGCACGCGTTCGCGGATGAACTTGTACAGGGGCTCTCCGCTGACCTTCTGCACGATGAGGCCGAGCAGAACATAGTTGGTGTTCGAGTACTGCCACTGCGTTCCTGGCTCGAAGTCCAACGGCTTCTCCGCCCACTCATGCACATTGGCGAGCGGATCGATTGGCTTGTACCACGCGGGGATAATGTAATCTTGCGGGGCAAAGTCCTCATAGCCTGAGGTCATGGTCATCAGGTTGCGCAGTGTCACGTCATTGGCGCGCGTGAGCTCAGGAAAGTACTTGCCGACCTTGTCATCGAGCGAAAGCTTGCCCTCCTGCTGAAGCAGCAGCGCGGCCGTCGCGGTGAACTGCTTGCTGATCGAGCCAATGGGATATGCGATCTCTGCTGTTGCGGGCTTTGCAGGCTGCACGTTGGCGAATCCAAAGGCGTGCGTGTAGACAGTGTGGCCGTTCTGCACGATGCCGACCGAGGCGGAGGGAACGCCTGTGTCATGCAGAATCTTTTCGGCGGCGGCAGCAACCTTGGATTCGGTCTCGGCGGGGAGCTGGGCTTGAGCGGCGGTGGCGAAGAGGAGAGTGGCGGCGAGAAAGAGACGCATGGCTGGGGGAAGAATAGCAGCCCCGGCACAAATCCGGGTGCTGGTACAACGACAGAGGCCGCCCGGATGGGCGGCCTCTGTCGTTGCTCGATGCTTTGAGCTAGTTGTTGTCTTCGTTCTCGGACTGCTTCCACTTGAGGAGGTCGCCCAGGGTTGTGGAGGACGACGAGCTTGAGCTGCTGCTCTGGCTGCTGCCCTTGCCACCCTTGCCCTTGTTCGACTCCTTGTAGCTCTCCACCTCGGCACGGCTGGCTTCTTCGCCAACTGCCTTGATCGAGAGGCCGACCTTCTTCTCTTCCTGGTTCATCTTGACGATCTTGAACTCGTGCTCGTCGCCAACTTCCAGGTTGATCTGCTTGCCTGTTTCGTCCACCGCTTCGGAGATGTGGCAGAGGCCCTCAACTCCTTCGGCGATCTCAACAAAGGCTCCGAACTGCGCCGTGCGCAGAGTCTTGCCCTTGATGACGTCGCCAACGCGGTGCTGCGCAAAGAAGGTGTCCCAGACGTCCGGCTGAAGCTGCTTGACGCCGAGCGACAGGCGGCGATTCTCGGGCTCAACACCCAGAACGATCGCCTTGACCTTCTCACCCTTCTTCAGAACCTCGGAGGGGTGCTTGATGCGCTTGGTCCAGCTCAGGTTCGAGACGTGAACCAGGCCATCGATACCGTCTTCGATCTCGATGAAGGCGCCAAAGTCGGTCAGGTTGCGGACGCGGCCTTCGATGACAGCACCGATTGGGTACTTGTCTTCGAGAGCTTCCCAGGGATTGTCCTGGAGCTGCTTCATGCCGAGCGAGATGCGGCGGTCGTTCGGATTCACACTCAGGATGATGGTGTCGACCACGTCGCCGGGCTTGACCATCTTCGAGGGGTGCTTCATCCGCTTCGACCAGGTCATCTCCGAGACATGGACCAGGCCTTCGATTCCCTGCTCCAGCTCGACAAACGCGCCGTAGTCAGTGACCGAGAGGACACGACCGCGAACCTGCGCACCGATCGGGTAACGCTCGGTGGCGTCAAGCCATGGATCAGGCGTGAGCTGCTTGAAGCCGAGCGAGACGCGCTGCTTATCCTTGTCGAACTTGAGGACCTTGACCTGGATCTCGTCGCCTACGTTGACGAGGTCACGGGGGTGCGTGAGGCGGCCCCAGCTCATGTCGGTGATGTGGAGCAGACCGTCAAGGCCGCCCATATCGACGAATGCGCCGTAGTCGGTGAGGTTCTTGACCACGCCGGTGAAGACCGAGCCCTCTTCGAGAGTCGAAAGAGTGACAGCCTTCTTGGCGTTCTGGTCTTCCTCAAGCAGTTCCTTGCGGGAGATGACGACGTTGCCGCGCTTCTTGTTGAGCTTGATAACGCGGACTTCGATCTCGGTGCCGATATAGCCGTCGAGATTGCGCACGGGGCGCACCTCAACCTGCGAACCGGGCAGGAATGCCTTGATGCCGATATCGACCGTCAGACCACCCTTGACGCGGGCGAGCACCATGCCCTTGACGGGCGTCTTGGTGTTCGCGGCTTCTTCGAGCTTGTCCCAGACCTTGTGACGGAGGGCCTTCTCGTAGCTGACGAGATAGCCGCCTTCCTGCTCCTCGCGCTCGACGACAACCTCAACCTGATCACCGACGTTGAACTTCGGCGTTCCGGTATGGTCCAGCACCTGGTCCAGGGGAATAAGCCCCTCGGACTTGAGGCCGATATCAACAACTGCATGCTTGTCCGTGATCTTGACGATGGTACCGGTAACAACGGCTTCCTCGGCAGTCAGGGACTGGGCAGCGTCTTTCTCGGCTGCCTGTTCGCGGTCGAAGCTCTCGAGCGCGCGGGCAAAGTCCTCAGCATCGTACTCGGGCTCTTCCGGCTCCGCAGAGACAGCGACGGCTGTCGTCTCGGACTCGGTCTGCGCGGTCTGTTCGACCTCAGCAGCAGCCTCTTGATGCTGGACTTCAGGGTTGGGGGTATGGTTGGTTGTGGCCGTCAACTGCTCGGCCGACGTCTCGGGCGCGGTGGGTTCCAATGTGGTGTTCAGGGCTGTACTCTCGGGGTTCGAAGGATTGTGGTCGGACATGGGAATGCGTGTGCTCCGGGATCCAGTGATTCACTTGTCCGGCTTCGCGGCTGGATAGTCGTCAGAGGCAGCGAGTCGCCGTCTACTGGGGACGTATTCCTAGTCGATGATGTCGGATGGAGTGAGGTAAAGCATTTTCAGAAGCCGCCGTGACTGGTTCCCGCACACAGTAGCTCAATTAGAAGTGTAGCAGTCGCACAAGGTGGGGTCAATGAATGATAACGATGATCGAACAATCGTAAGACGTTTGGCCTTCGCACAGATGAAGTTCTAGTGAATGAGACGGGTAGGGTGCGGGGTAGAGTTTCAGAATCACAATCGCACCAGAAGGGCAATAACTTTCACTTTCGGCTGAAACTGCACCTTTCCTGGGATCCTCCGACGCCCAGCTCCGGTCACCTATACTCTGGAGATGGACAGGCTTTGGACGCCGTGGCGCTATGCCTACGTCACCGGCAAAGATAAAGGAACGCCCAAAAACGGCGTTCCGGCAGCCCTGGCGGCATGGCCAGGCGAGACGCACTGCGTCTTCTGCAATATGCTCGCGGCCGTAGAATACGGCGTCGCCCATGGCATGCCCCAGGATGAGGCCGACGCCGCAGTCTACATTCTTGGGCGCGGGCGCACCTGCTTCCTGGTACTTAACGCCTTTCCTTACAACTCCGGGCATCTCATGGTGCTTCCCTATCAGCATGAGGCGAGCCTGGCGGCACTCCCAGCCGAGACGGCGGCCGAACTCATGACGCTGGCGCGGCAGGCCGAGCGGCTTCTGCGTAGGGTGTATCGACCCGATGGATTGAACCTGGGGCTGAATCTGGGCGAGTCGGCCGGAGCGGGCGTGGCTGAACACCTGCACCTTCATGCCGTTCCCCGCTGGTCGGGCGACAACAACTTCATGAGCGTCCTCGGGGAAACGCGAATTCTTCCGGAGATGCTCGCGGAGAGCTATCGGCGTCTTCGCGAAGCGCTAGCTACCGAACCTGCAGAGTGATTCGACGAGCAGATTTTTTTGTGCAACCCGCTTTCTGTAATCGTCATCTCACGAGCAGGTGTTAGTTCTGCCTGAGGGGTCGTACTAATGAGACGGTCGCTTTCCAGCTTGAAAAACATTGAGATTCCGTGGAGCCGTTTCACCTCTGCGTTTCGGCGCAATGGTCATGGCGGAACCCCCTGGTCCAGAACGCTGGAGATGTCCCAGCCGCAGGATCAGGATGATCTGGTTGGAGCACAGATGCGCATTACTGAAATCAGCGCGCGCCTGCATCGCGGACTCGTTGAGACAACCGGCGTTGTTCTGAATGAGCCTGAAGATGCGCATATCACAGGGGGAACAAGGTCTCTGACCCGTCGGCTGACCGGATTGAACGTCCTTCCACGTACAGAGCCAAAACCCGTTCAGCGAGTTGTGCCCGCAGCGAGCCAGTCGCAAGTTGCGTAGATAGTTGGAGTAGCGTTGAGAAGAGGGGCCTTCGGGCTCCTTTTGTTTTGTGCCGAAAGCAGAATTACTTCGGGCCGGGCGAGTCGCCTTTGTCCGTGGGAGCAGGCATCTCCGCAAATCTCTTCCCCGAGACAATGCGTGTTGCTTCAAAACTCGTAATCTTCCATGTTCCACCGGGCAGCCTCTGATAGACACGCGTGTAGCGGAAGCTGCCGTTCATAGAATGGCCATTAATCGATCCTTCAAGCTGGGCCAGAGAGTTGACAATGGCGATCTGACCGATCAGCTTGACCTTGATATCGGAGATATCGAGCGAGGTGATTACCATCTCACGCGAGCGCATATGGTCGAGTTGCTGGGCCTTGGTGACCACCTCGCCGGTTCCGAGAATGCCCAAGTAGTCATCGGAGAGCAACTTATCCATGGCTGGGATATTGATATTCAGCTCAGCCAGACGCCACTGCTGCTCTAACGCGATGATCTGCTCGCGGGTTGCGTGCTTGTGTTGGGGCGCGGCTACCAGTTGCAACGGCATCAATGCCGCAAGGAGCAGGAAGAGTGCGACAGATCGTTTGCGCATGACTTGGCGACGCATGGACGTACCGGATAGTAGACCGGCGATCAGGCAGGAGTCAAAGGTGAAGGTGCGCGAAAGCCTCATGAGAGGTTGGACGCGTATAACGGGGGTACCGTGGGAGCCGTTTGATGAAGATTGTTACTGCGGACATAAAGAGACAGTGGCAGGTACCGTCAGGCGATAAAGGTCAGGGTTTCAACCTGGCGTTCGAGCATCTTCTGATACAGCCCTCCAATGGCGAACTGCGCAAAGTGCGGCGTCGCACGATGGTGCTCTACGGCAGCTTCGTCGCGGTACTGCTCGTAGATGACAACCGTATTGGCATCCCCATCCACAAAATGAGGAACATAGCTGACGCAGCCTGGCTCGAGACGCGATTCGCGCGTAATTTCCCGCAAAACGTTCTCGATATAGTCGTGGTCTTCCGGCAAAAAACGCATGCGAACGGTAAAGCTGATCATCCTGTACTCCCAATTGGCCTTCCAACATTGCCAGTTCTCAGTTGTCAGTTCGTAGAGCCTGACAACTGAGAACTGTTCCCTGAGAACATTAGCCGAGCGCTTCGTCAAAACCAGGCTGCGTCATGGTCTGTACGCGATCGGGGCCGGTGGAGATCATGCCGATCTTCGCACCGCTCTCGCGCTCGACGAACTCCAGGTACTCCTGCGCCAGCTTCGGCAGCTTGTCGTACTCGGTGATGCCTTCAGTCGGGGCCATCCAGCCCTTCAGCGTGGTGTAGATAGGCTCGATCTTCTTGAAACCGCGAACATCGGCCGGGATGGTATCGGTGACCTTGCCGTCGATCTTATACCCCGTGCAGACGGGAATCTCAGGACACTCATCCATGACGTCCATCTTGGTAACGACAAGCCATTCCGTCGAATTGATCATGTTGGAGTAGCGAAGCAAGGGAAGATCCAGCCAGCCGCAGCGGCGCGGACGGCCGGTGACGGCGCCATACTCCTGACCGCGTGCGCGCAGCAGTTCGCCGGAGGCATCGGAGATCTCAGTGGGGAACGGCCCCTCGCCGACGCGCGTGACGTAGGCTTTGGTGACGCCAATGACCGTGCCGATCTTCGTTGGGCCGACACCGGTTCCGGTGACGGCTCCGCCTGCGGTAGAGGACGAGCTGGTGACGAAGGGGTAAGTTCCGTGGTCGATGTCGAGCAGCGCACCCTGTGCGCCTTCAAACATCACGTTCTGTCCGTGCTCGATGGCATTGTTGAGCAGATAGGCGGTATCGGTGACGAAAGGCGCGATCTGCTCCGCCAGGCGGGCGTACTCCTCGTACATCTGACGGGGATCGAGCGGCTCGGTGCCGAAGAGAGCGTGTGCGATGGTGTTCTTCTCGTGGCAGGCGTTGTTGATGTGCGTACGCAGCAGCGAGGTATTCAGCAGATCGACGACCCTCAGGCCGTTACGGTGGATCTTGTCCTCATAGGCCGGGCCAATGCCACGGCGCGTGGTGCCGATGGTCTGGCGGCCGGGAGCGGTCTCCGCCGCGAGCTCAATCATGCGGTGGTACGGCAGGATGACCTGGGCGCGGTTCGAGACGAAGAGCTGGCCGTCGACAGGAAGACCGGCCTCGCGAAGCTTCTTGACCTCGTTGAGGAAGGCTTGCGGGTCGAGCACGACACCGTTACCGATGACGCCTTTGCAGCCCGGGCGCAGCACGCCGCAGGGGATGAGCTGCAGGACGAACTTCTTGCCGTGGATGATGACCGTGTGGCCGGCATTATGGCCTCCGGCGTAGCGGGCGACGATATCGAACTTCTCGCTGAGAACGTCAACGATCTTGCCCTTGCCTTCATCGCCCCACTGGGCTCCAAGGATGACGGCGGACGGACGGCGGCTCTTGCTCTGGGACTGGCTCACGGGGTGGTTGCTCCGGGTGTACTGCTGAGGGGAAGTGCGCGCGCGGGGTTCCGCTCACGCCCATGAGTCATTTTATACTGGTGCTGCGGATTATGACGGAGGATCGAATGCAGGTCAAAGAAGCAGTTCAACAAGCCAGCAGGTATCTTCCCGACGTCTTTGCATCGGCCGCCGGTCGCGAGTTACAGCTCGAAGGCGTCGAAAAGACCGAGGATAGCCGATTCTGGACGATTACATTCTCCTACACCATGGGCGACAGCGGATGGGAGGCCGATTCGCGCGACTACAAGACCGTGAAGCTCCGCGATAGCGATGGAGAGCTAATGGGCGCACGCAACGGTATGCTGCTGGGCAAGATGTGAAGCGTACTCCGTCGACAGCCGCTCTTGATGCAAATCTGCTGCTGCTCCATCTGGTAGGAATGACAGACCCGTCCTTGCTCATCACCTTCAAACGGGTTAGCACGTTCGAAGCGCCGGATATAGCAGCACTTATAAAGCTACTGGGAAATTTTCAAAAGCTGATTACGACGCCACACATCCTCGCAGAGGCGAGTAACTTTCTCACCCAGGCGCCGCAACACCGCCGTCGAGAACTCATGGCTTCTTTGCGAAGATTCGCAGAGGCTCATCAAGAGGCCTACCAAGCCGCGAAAGAACTTGTGAAACGTGATGAGTTCTCTGCGTTAGGACTTGCCGATACAGGACTAGCAGCGCTAAGTTCTGAAGCCGCTGTCCTGACGACGGACTATCACCTGTGGGGACGGATTACCTCGCAAGGCGGCCATTGTGTAAATTTCTACCACTTGCGGTCTAGCCAACTTCTTTCAGGTTAACGTTGATTACGATTACCGCTTCCTTGGCATACTCAGATCGAGATCGCTGGCTAAAAGCTGCTTGGTCAGCAGGATGATCTGACCGGTGTGCAACTGGATGTGCCCGACGACCTGATAGATCGCCTCCAGGATGGTTACGTTGCGCCAGGTGCTGTCAGGTTGCGGGTCGATGACCGTGAGCAGGCGTTCCGGGGAGTCATGGCGGAGCGCGTCGATCACCGTGCGAGCCTCTGCGAGCGTTGCCACGAATCGCGCGCGGACTTCGGCTACGGCAGCCGTGGGTTGGAGCGAGAACTCATCGTCCCGCTGCCTCACATCGGGCTGGCCGTCGACGCCGTGCAGTATCCATTGCCGCATATTGCCTTCGAGGTGCAGCAACAGGTTGGCAATAGAGTTCTCGTAGTCCCCGCCACGGTGCCATATCTGCTCCGGCGAGAGCTTATCAAGACATCGATCGATGTCCAGCTCCGAGAGCCGCATGCGTTTGACGGCGAAGGCGAGAAAGTTTTCAGCTACGGCGTTCGTTTGCATCTTCCCATCTTAGCGACTGCCTAATTTCAGGCGAAGCGCTTGGTGAAACGTCCCATCATGCTGGAGAAGACCTCCCTGACCCGGAAGACCTGCCAGGAGATACCCCCGATTACCAGGGCAGCGACGATGGAGATAAGCGCCTGGGTGATCAGTGGCAGTGTTGCAGAATGCCGTAAAACCGCAAAAGTAGCGAATAGGCCTAGGAGACTGAGGACAGCCAGCCTGGTGATGTAGACCGTGTCGATCTTCTGGATGTGCGCGAAGAGCTTTTGGTTCAGCCCGACGAGGCGCACCACCTGCAGGGTCTCGATGGCCAGCCAGGTCCACAGAAAGCCGGTGACGCCGCCGTAACGGATAGTACCTACGGAGACGATATCCATCGCTAGATAGCTCAGAAACATAATCTTCGCCAGCTCAATATGGGTATTGGTGGAGAACTGAAACTGGAACTTGTGCTCCTTGAGGCTAATCACGATGGAGAGCGCTGAGGACAGGACATAGGGATACAGCGCGAAGAGTTCACTGACGTTGTGGTGCGGCGCGCCAGCGACGGCCTTCTTATGCACCCAGAGCGTAATGATGACCGGCGAAAGCATCAGGACGCTGAGGTTTATCAGTGAGATAAGAAAAAAAACCAGCCGCTCCGAGTAGTCGTAGAGGCGGGTGAGGGCTGGCCAATCACGGCGACCGAACAGGTTGGTGATCTCCGGCCCCATGGACTGAGTGAACATGGCCAGGACCTGGCGGCACATGGAGAAGATCGTCCGCATGAGACCAAAAGCAGCGACGGCTACGGGACCGGCAAAACGGATCAGCAAGAGCAAGGGCGCCGAGTAGGTGAGAAAGGTGCTCATCTCGATGAGGCCGAAGTAACCGCTACCCTTCAGGATGTCCTTGACCGCAGGACCATCCCAGTAACGAAGGCTGGGAAAGACCTGGGGGGCGGTGCGACGGAGATCAATGAGGACGCCTAGGGAACAGATCAGGAGACACGCGAGCTGTATTCCGGCGAGTGCCGGAAAAGGGGCATGGAGAAGCACTCCTGCGAGCAAGCCTCCCGAACTGGCTAAGGCTTGTGCATTGTTCCAGTGGGCTCCGCGATGGGCAAGGGCCACCCCCATGAAGATGCCGCTCAGATATCCAAACAGAATCATGAACAGCACTTGAAGGGCGAGCAGATAGAGCGTCCACTGCGCGGCAGAGCGCGAGATGTGGAGCTTAAGCAGCGTGTCGAACGGGATGACGAAAAAGGTAAGCAGCAGAACCGCCACCGTAACAACGACACCGATAAGGAGCCGCAGCGCCGTGGATTGGCGAATGTGGTACCCCTGAGTCTCGCCTCGCTGGAAGCGAACCGCGAGGTCCTGGTTCATGTAGGTCTGGACACCGAAGTTGAGCATCGCCAGCGCAGAGACCGCTCCGGAGAGGGCGAGCCACTCGCCAAACTCCGCGGTGCTGTAGAGATAGATGAAGATGGGGGGGACTACGACCTGTTGAATGATGGAGATGAGCTTGCCGGCAAACATCGCACCCAGATTCTTGAGGATTCGCTGAAATGGACCCATCGGGGTTGAGATCTCCGTCGCTCTTCGGGCAGATCTTGGTTGTACTCGGCCCACGCTAGTTTATCGCGGGAAGTCTGCTGCCGCTTTACTCTGGAGGTATGCCGGAACTACCCGAAGTCGAAACCGTTGCCAATGGTGTGGATGCGCGTGTGCGTGGACAGCGGATCGTGCGCGTCTGGACGAGCGGAAAGCCACAGACGTTCAAGTCTCCCGAAACTGAGATCGTCGAGACGTTGACCAACGCACGCATCGAGCGCGTGCGACGGGTGGGCAAGTCGATTGTGATGGATCTGGCACGCGGCAGAACTAACAGCAAGAAGAGCAAAGACACCCATGACACCGCGCAATTTCTCGTCCATCTTGGAATGACGGGACGGCTGCTGGTGTCGCAGGCAGAAGTTCCGCTGCCACCGCATACGCATGCTGTGCTATCGCTCGCGGACGGGCGCGAGGTTCGGTTTGTCGATCCGCGGAGGTTTGGACGGCTCTCGGTGGTGACTACGGAGGAAGGCTATATGGGGCCAGGCGTCGAGCCGACGACTGTCAGCGCCGAGGAGTTCGCGGGGCTGTTCAAGGGCCGCAAACTGGCGATCAAAGCCGCGCTGCTGAATCAGTCGATTCTGCATGGGGTTGGGAATATCTATGCGGATGAAAGCCTGTTTCGAGCGGGTATCCGGCCGCGAAAACAGGCGGGGAAACTAACGCGCGCGGAGCTTGGACGCCTGCATGAGGCCCTTCAAAAGGTGCTGGCGCATGCGATTGAACTGGGCGGATCGTCGGTATCGGATTACGTCGACGCGGACGGCGTGCGCGGGTTCTTTCAACTCGAGCACAAGGTCTATGGACGCGCTGGGGAAGACTGCAGCGACTGCGGGACGGGGCTGAAGAAGATTGTGGTAGGTGGACGGACGACGGTGTATTGCCCGCACTGCCAGAGTTGAATCAAGCCGCTTTTTCGTGATGACCTTTGGCTCGTAGAGGAAGAGCTGTACCCAAACGATTTGTATTTTCAGTTACCGTAAATTCGTCATCCTGAGCGGAGCGTCCCAGCCTTTGGGGACGCGGAGTCGAAGGACCCCGAAGATTCCTACTCACCGATACAGTCCGACCCATTTTCAATCACCAAATTCTTGCTGCTCCTGAAACCAGGGATGCATGGGTCAAAAAGGATCAAGCCGCAGAGGTAGCGTAGGAATCTTCGGGGTCCTTCGACTTCGTAGCTCGCAAAGTGCGCGAGCTACTTCGCTCAGGATGACGCTTCTATGGGGCTACGAAAATAGAGCGCATTGGGTACAGAGACCTATCGTCCGACAGCCTGTTCGGCAGCTACCGCTGCTCCGATGACACGAGTGATCTGGTTGTCTTCGACGACCTCCAGCATGTAGCCCTGCAGAGGACTCATCTTCACCATCTGGTGCAGATAGTCCTTCAGCATATTCAGGTCGAGAAAGCGAATGTTGTAGCCGGTGATGTAGAACCTTCCCGAGCCCCTGAAGTGGATCGAGGTAGCCGTCGCCGCAGCCAGCGCCTTGTGCCACAGATGCTTGAACTCGAGGCAGCGTGGATCGGGTTTTTCACGGCGGTTCGCCGCTTCAAAGACCTCTTCGGGCTCCATATCGAGGAACCGAAGCCGCATCGAGCGATGGCCCATGATGCCTTCCAGATGCCCGCGCCCCCCGCAGCCGCAGTAGTTTTCCTTGTCGTCCAGCGTAACCACGCTGTGGCCGCCCTCCCAGACTCCGCTACTGAACGGATACACCCCATAACCAATACCAGTACCCAGCGTCCAGACGCGAATGAAGTGGTCGAGCCTACCATGCTGCGAGGCCAGACCTGCGGCCATAGCATCGGCGTCGTTCAAGATGCAGACCGATACTGAGATGCCGAGTGCAGCAAGCTCAGTCGAAACCCGTTCCTGAATGCGTGCGCCCTTGAGCTGCGGAAGGTTGGGCGCTTCTTCGACGACACCGTTGCGGACGAGTCCGGGCAGGGCGATTCCAACCGCCGCGATCGTCTTTTCGTTACCCTTGGCCGCTTCAGCGACCACATGGCAGATTGCCGTAATGACGGAGTCCGTAGGCATCTCAACCAGGGAGTCGTCATCATCGGCATCGGCCGGCGCTTTGCCCACGGGGTAGCTGTAGAGTTCTCCGCTGAGCTTGTGGCCGACGATCAGACCCGCATACACGCGCTCGGCGAGGACAACGCCTACGGTCTGCAATGAATCATCCTGGGATTTCGCCATCTTTCGTTGCCTTTCACTGAGTGGTCCACTTCTCGACGGTCAAAGTCTGAAGTGCTCAGACAGTAGCTGGACAAAGGTTCGTCCGTCAAACTCGTCAGACGTTCGCGACGCGATTGAGGCCGTTGAAGGCCGCCACCTTGTAGCACTCGGCCAGCGTCGGATAGTTGAAGACGGTCTCGACAAAGTAGTCCAGCTTGCCCCCGAGCGCCATAACAGCCTGCCCGATGTGCAGCAACTCGCTGGCACCTTCGCCGATGATATGAACGCCCAGAAGCGAGTGGTTTTCGCGATGGAAGATGATCTTCAGCCGCCCGGTCGTATCTCCGCGAATCTGGCCGCGGGCGATCTCGCGGTAGTAGGCCACACCGACCTCGTAGGGCACATCCTCCTCGGTAAGCTGCTCCTCGGTCTTGCCGATGAAGCTGATCTCGGGGATGGTGTAGATGCCGTAGGGGTAAAAGCTTGGGTTGGAGACGATGCTCTCGTCCCCGAAGGCGCGGGCGGCGGCGATGCGGCCCTGCTCCATGCTCACCGATGCCAGCGAGGGGAAGCCGATCACGTCACCTACCGCGAAGACCGTCGGCTGCTTGGTGCGGAAGTCCTTGTCGACCGGGATGCGGCCGCGGCTATCGGAATCCACTCCGACTGCCTGCAGATTCAGCTCGTCGACGTTGCCCTGGCGACCGACTGCATACAGCAGCGCATCGGCCTGCACCTTCTTCTTGGATTCGAGGTTGGCCACTACCGTGCCGTCGGCCATCTCTTCCACCGACTCCACCTCTTCATTGAGCCGCATGGTCACGCGGGCGTCGCGAAGGTGATAGCTGAGGGCCTCGATGATCTCCTGGTCGGCGAACTCGAGCAGGCGCGGACGGCGCTCGATGAGCGTAACGCGAACTCCAAGTGCGGCAAACATACAACAATACTCGACGCCGATAACGCCACCGCCCACGATAATCATCGTCTTGGGCAGGGTGGTGAGGTTGAGTACCAGATCGGAGTTGATGATGGTAGTCCCGTTGATGGGGACTTTTTCAGAGGTAGCGGGCTTGGTCCCGGTGGCGATGAGGATGTTCTTCGCCTCGTAGATCGAGGCACCCTTGGTATTGGTGACCTTGACGTGTGTGGCGTCTTCGAAGCTGGCAACGCCGACCAGCATCTCGATGTTGTTGCGCGAAAGCTGCGCTTCGGTCACATCGATCTCGGTCTTGATGACGTGCTGCACCCGGAAGGCGAGGTCCGCCATCGTGATGCGCTCCTTCACCCGGTAGTTCATGCCGTAGATCGACTTGTAGTTATAGCCGGAGAGGTGAAGAACGGCCTCTCGCATGGTCTTCGAAGGGATGGTGCCGGTGTTGATACAGGCCCCCCCGACGACTTCCCGCATCTCAACGAGGGCGATCTTTTTGCCCAGCTTGGCGCCGTAAATGGCGGCACGCTGCCCAGCTGGGCCGGAGCCAATGACGATAAGGTCGTAAACAGTGCCCATAGGCTTCTTGAAGATCTCCAGAAATAATATGCAGGCGCTCAACTACGCGCGAAGTATTGCCACCGGTGTCTATCATATGCCTTCGAGCGGAAATGATTTATGAATAGACTGAGGCTAGTGATCCGCTATGCCATCACCGACAGCTCACATTTCAGGGATGCTGCGACCCGGCGCACCGAGCTGATCGCTCATGCGCAGCGATGGGCCCACCAAAAGATTGACTTCGTGCAACTGCGCGAGAAAACGCTCGAAACCGGGGAACTCCTGGGGCTGGCCGAGGCTATGCTGGCTATCTTTCGGGAACATGGCGGCCGCACGAAACTGCTGATCAACGGCCGCGCGGACGTGGCTGTTGCGGCCAATGCGGATGGGGTCCATCTGGCCTCGCACAGCGACGGCCTGACGCCTGCACAGGTACGGCAACTCTGTGCGCAAGCGACGATGCGTGAGCCGATCGTGAGTACATCGTGCCACAGCCTCGCGGAGGTAGAGCGAGCCTGCTCCCTGGGCGCGGACCTGATTCTGTTTGGTCCAGTGTTTGAGAAGCGCGTGGATGATCGTATTGTCACTGCGGGCGTGGGGTTGGAAATATTGCGGCATGCCTGCACGATTGCCGGTGAGACTCCTGTGTTGGCGCTGGGTGGAGTCACCGAGGGAAATGCCGCGGCGTGTGTTGAAGCTGGGGCTACGGGTGTGGCGGGAATTCGGCTGTTCTTCTAGTCCTGCAGTTGTTCTTACAAGCCTCTCCCCACAGCCTGTCATTTCGACCGACCAACGGGAGTGGAGAAACCCCTGTATTGTGCGATGCCTGCCTGCAACAAGACAAAGACGTTGTGGTTCTCTGGCGGGGTAGTACAGCGTGTCCTCCTTGGCGTCTTCAGCAGTACCAGCAGCCGCGAAATACAGGGGTTTCTCCACTCCCGTTGGTCGGTCGAAATGACAGGGTTAGGGGTGGACTTGTAAATACCACTGTAGTTATTGGCCCGGTTGAAAACTGCAGTTCCGGTCTCTGCCTCAACGAATCTGTTGGCACGGTTCGAGCTGACTCGAAGAGCAGTTGGATGACGGGTATTGGACGTTATGTTCCAGCTGCACGATGACGAAGAACACAAAAAGTGACGGCAAAACCAAACCTTTCTCCGTGAGCAGGGTTTACACTCGTGAGCGCTGATCGATCGTGCCCGAGGTGAAGTGATGGTAAGGCAACAGAGTTCTCGCAGTAACTCCCTTTTATCCAGCCGTACATGGCCGCTTGCCGCACTCGCCTTTGCGCTTCTGCTAGCTCCCGTTGCTGTTCGAGCCCAGGACGACTCCGCACCGCCGGACGATCCCAACGCATCGCAGCAGGATCCGCCATCCGTGGTGGCGCGGCTGAGCGTGCTCAATGGCAATGTCTCCTTGCAGCCTGCGAGCGTCAACGACTTCAGCCCGGCGAACCTCAACTATCCGCTGACGACCGGCGACCGCCTCTACACCGACAACGGCGCCCAGGCCGAGCTTGAAACCGGCCTGGTTGCCGTACGGTTGGGTTCGCTGACCGACTTCACAGTCACCGCGATGACCGACCAGTTGCAGCAGTTCGGTCTGGCGCAGGGTAGCGTACACATGCGCACGTTCGCGCTCAACCCAGGCACGACGCTGGAGCTCGACACCCCCAATGCCGCCATAACTGTGCTTGCCGCGGGCGATGTGCGTGTCGATGTCTACCCCAACAGCGACACCACCGTCGTGACGCTGCTCTCCGGACAGGCGCAGGTGAACGCGCAGGACTTCCAGCAGGCGCTGCAGCCGGGCGAATCGGTGCAGCTTGCCGGATCCAACCCGGTGAACGCGCAGGACGTACAGCCTGCCAGGCCCGACGCCCTCGACAACTTCTCCGCCAGCCGGGACAACACGTACCAGAGCGCTGAGTCCGGGGAAGGCAGCTACGTAAACGCGGAGACCATCGGCGCCGAGGACCTCAGCAACTATGGCAGCTGGGACAACTCCTCCTCCGACGACGGCCCCGTGTGGTATCCGAGTGGAGTTGCCGCAGACTGGCAACCCTATTGCTACGGCCATTGGGCCTGGATCGCTCCGTGGGGATGGACATGGGTGGAGCAGGAGCCGTGGGGTTTCGCGCCGTTCCACTATGGCCGCTGGGGACGCTTCGGCAACCGCTGGGGATGGGTACCGGGACCACGGGTCGTGCATCCCATCTACTCACCGGCGCTGGTAGTGTTCGTCGGCGGAGCGCGGTTCGCGGTCGGCGGCACGGGCGTGGCAGCATGGTTCCCCCTTGGACCGCGTGAGCCGTATGTGCCCTGGTACCACTCCAGTGCGCTCTATGCGAATCGCGTCAACGTGGCCAACATCTACAACCGCAATACCGTCGAGGTGCGGAACATCTACAACCAGCGCACGACGAACGTCTATGTCAACAACACGGTCGTCAATCGCGTGTATGTGAACCGTCAGGTGGCGACGGTAGCCGTGCCGCAAAATGAGTTTGCCGCGGGACGGTCTGTGTCCCGTGCGGCTCTGCATCTCCCTCCCCAGCAACTGGCGCAGGCGACGGTGCTGCCGCATCCGATGGTGACGCCGACACGGGAGATTGTCAGCTCCACGCCAGCGCGAGCCGTGCCCCGGCAGATCCAGCGGCCCGTGCTGGAGACCCGAACCGATGAGACTCGGACGCTTGAGGGAAACCGCAATCAGCCTGTGACCATCACAAGACCGGTCTCCCGCCCTGCACCGCCGACCAGCGTACGGCCCATCACACAACCGACCGGGCAGCCCGGCGGATTACCCGTACGCCAGTCGGGAGAGCAGCACGTGGGCCCCATCGGCAATCAGCCGGTTCCGCCCTCCACCGGAGAGGTCAATCAGCCCAATCCTGAACGTCGCATCGAGCAGATGCCGCCCTCCACTCGCCAGCCGATGACACCGCAGCAGAATCCGTCTGAAGTGCGTCCGACGGTTAACCGCAGTGCCCCGGGCCTCGAGGAGCAGCGACCGGTACCGCCCGAGGAGCGGCCTCTGGTCAATCGCGCTGTGCCACCGTCTCCGAATGCGAACTTCGAGCAGCAGCGACAAGCCATCGAGAGCACCGACCCGGGACGTCCGCTGGGTCCGCGGCAGATGGAAAACGTGCGCGAAAATCGTCCTGCAGGGGAACCTCAGCAGCATGAGTCGGTTCCACATCCCCAACCGGCTCCGCGCCCCGCGCCGCCACCACCCAGCCGTCCATCGCCACCAAGTGGCGGTGGCAAGAAATAGGCGCTGGAGAGAGTGTCTGACGCAGGGAAGAACCACCACAGAAGTGTCATCTCGACCGGAACTTGACAGGTTTTATCGTCATGCGTAGTGGAGAGACCTGCAGGTTGTTTGTACCAGCACTATCGCCTGGGCAAACAACCTGCAGGTCTTGACGCAAAGCGCGCCACAAACATTTGCATCACGCTCTGCAACATGCAGGTCTCTCCGCTACGGCGGCAAAAGCGCCGCCTTCGGTCGAGATGACACGGCAGGGGTGGGATTGAAAGAGACACATCACACGACTCATGAAGATGCTCCAACGCAGGTCAATCGCCGAACGGATGGGGGCCTGTGATCTTCAAGGGTTTGCCGGCCATAAGCCCCCACGCCCAGCGCATTCCAACAAAGGCAAAGAGCAGTTGCAGCGCTGCGAGGCTGAAGTGTCCAACAAACATCTGGATGAACGGCGCAAACAAGAGCACCGGATAGGCCCATAACGGCACATCGGGTGATCTCATGAGCGCAAGGGTAGAGGCCAGAACGACGGCGATATAGGTCAGCAACGCAGCCATCACCTGATAGCGGCGGCCTCCGAAGCCGTGAGAACCTATCCTCATCGCCTTGCCGATGGCGTAGCCGACGCCAATCGCGGCGAAGACCATCCAACCGCCGCCGGTCAGCCGAAAGAGCGAAAAGTACACCAGGCCGGACATGGCGGCGGCAAGACTCCCGGTGGCGATTGAGCGCAGAAACACAGCACGATTGTTCGCGGCCTGCATGTCCCCTACACGCACGGCACAAGGGCTGCAAACGCGGTACTTGTCCACGTTGAAGTAGCCACTCTCCAGCCCGCGCGTGCAGAACTCGCAGTTCTCAAGGGTCGTAGCGCTGCCGTACTCGGCGCGATGGAAGTTAAGTGAGTCGAGCGGCATTAAACTATATTAGAGCGGTTTCACAGTTACAGTGATCCAGCAAAGATTGTGCAATGTGGTTTTCCTTGGGAGAAAACCACGCAACCGTCTTTCGCTCCGACTTGCACCTACTGTGAAACCGCTCTAGCGGGCGAAGGGATGCCGGACAGCTCCGGGCTCACCAGACGTCATGCGCCAGGCTGCGCGCAGGCCGATAAAAAGAATGAACAGTCCCAGGATCGCTCCGCCAGGAGAATCATGAAATTCGAGGAACGGTTTTAGAAAGCCGAACTTCCCAAGCGCAACGATGTTATGCACAGATATTGGAATGTTCCCGCCATCTTTACGCACAGCCCACCACAGCAACAGCGCATTGCCAAAGGCCACCGCACCGCAAGTCATCACTAACGCTGCGATCTGATAAGGGCGTCCCCCACGTCCACTGGAACCCATGGTCATAGCCTTTGCGACGAGGTAAGCCACGCCAACGGCGAGATAGCCGATCTCAATATGCGTGATGCCGATAAACGCCGCGTAGATGAAGGCTCCCAGGATGGCCCCGGCGACACCAAACGCAAGCGAACGCAGAAAGCGCGCGGAGTCGAACTCCGCCGGCAGAACGGGAGTATCGATGTACTCCGCTTGATCGAAGTTTGGAGGTGTGATGGACATGATGGTTGCAGCGAAGAATACCAGAGTCAAACCGCAATTCTGGTAATTTCTTTCTTGCCCTGCAACTAAATGCCTTACTCGGCGAGACCATCCAGTTCAGGCTTCGTCCTACAGTCATCCCTGATGCATAGGAGCATGACCATGCAAGCCAAACCTCTCGTTCGCGACCTCGCCCTGCTAACCTTCGCCGCTACCCTCGGATGGTGGGCTCGTGGAGCGAACACCGGCGTCCATGCCCAGCCTGCCGCGTCCGACTCAGCCGCACGCGGAGCAGACAGCGGCCTCGAGTTCCAGTTCAGCGGCTCTAACATCAAGGATTCATTGACAATTTACAACTCCGGCAATCACACGCTGTATGTGTATCCGGCAGCCAGCGGCAGCTCCAACATCAACTGCGCCTACAGCTTCCACATCGATCGCCCGGGCGGCCCCATCGAGCGTGAGAACTGCCCGGTGGGGTCGTTCCAGCCGCATTAAGACGGCTCATACGCACCGCGAGCCTATCGCAGGTGCGTCGTGAGAAAATATAGTTGATGATCTCCGTCTCTAATGTAACCATGCGCTACGGCGCAAAGCTGCTCTTTGAGGACGTCTCCGTGACGTTCACCACCGGCCGTCGCTACGGCCTGACCGGGCCGAACGGCGCCGGCAAATCCACCTTCATGAAGGTGCTGACCGGCGAGATCGACGCCCAAAAGGGCACGGTCGTCCGCCCCAAGAAAATCGGCGTCCTCAAACAGGACCAGTACGAGTTCGATGCCTATCGCGTTGTCGACACCGTCATCATGGGCAATAAGTCCCTGTGGGCGGCGATGGAAGAGCGCGAGGTCATCTACAACAAGCCCGAAATGACCGACGAAGATGGCTCCCGGTTGGGCGAACTCGAAGGCATCGTTGGCGATGAGGACGGCTATGAAGCCGAGGTAAACGCCGCCGTTCTACTCCAGGGACTCGATATCCCCGACGAGCTGCACGAGCGCAAGATGAGCGAGCTGCAGGGCGGCCAGAAGGTGCGCGTGCTGTTGGCGCAGGCACTGTTCGGCAATCCCCAGGCGCTGCTGCTCGACGAGCCTACGAACTATCTCGATCTCGAGTCCATTCACTGGCTCGAGGAGTTCCTCAACCGCTACAACGGCACGGTCATCACCATCTCGCATGACCGGCACTTCCTCAACAATGTCTGCACGCACATCGCCGACATCGACTACGAGACGATCATTACCTACAACGGCGGCTACGACGATATGGTGCTGCAGAAGACCAGCGTTCGCACCCGCATCGAGAGCCAGAACGAACAGCGCGAGAAGAAGATCGCGCAGCTCAACGACTTTATCGCCCGCTTCTCGGCCGGCACGCGCTCGTCGCAGGTGAACTCGCGCAAGAAGGAAGTCGAACGCCTGGCAACCAGCGAATTGGCTCGTTCGAATATTGCACGCCCGTTCATCAGCTTCAAGATGGAGCGCCCCTCCGGCAAGAACGTCCTCGAGTTCGAGCAGGTCAACAAGGCCTACACGCAACCCGACGGCAAGACCGAGCATGTCATCAATAACTTCACCGCATCGGTTACGCGTGGCGACAAGGTAGTCCTCATCGGCCGCAATGGCCAGGGCAAGACCACGCTGCTAAAAGCCCTGCTGGCCAACGGTCCCGGCGTTGAAGAGAAGGATGTTTCGATCGATTCGGGTGTTGTGAAGTGGGGCCACGAGGTACAGATCGGCTACTTCGCACAGGACCACAAAGGCTCCATCCAGCTCGGCATGACGGCGAGCGACTGGCTGCACCAGTACGACCCCAAGGCCACCAAGGAAGACATCCGCGGCATCCTCGGACAGATGCTCTTCCGCGGCGAAGAGGGCCTGAAGAAGACCGATGCGCTCTCCGGCGGCGAGGCAGCGCGACTACTCTTCTGCAAGATCATGCTGCAGAAGCCCAACGTGCTGGTGCTCGACGAGCCTACGAACCATCTTGATCTGGAGAGCATCAACGCGCTCAATCAGGCGATCCAGAAGTACGAAGGCACGGTGTTTCTGGTCACTCACGATCAGGACCTGATCGAAGAGGCAGGCACGCGTATCTGGCACTTCGAGGGCGGCCCCACCGACTTCCGCATCACCGACCACAAGGGGCCTTACGAGGAATATCAGCAACAGTTGGCGATGACCTCGAAGTAGGTAACAGGGCTTACACAAGATCGGTGGAGAGACACAGAAATCCAGCCCCGAAGGGGCGGCTCCATCACAGCCCAGGGTGAAACCCTGGGTTACAGAACCAGCCTAAACTGAGCCCTGAAAGGGCGATCTATCGTGCTACCACCAATAGATCGCCCTTTCAGGGCTCCCCTTCCTCTTGGTTCCCCTAACCCAGGGTTTCACCCTGGGCTGTGATGGAGCCGCCCCTTCGGGGCTTGGTTTCGTGTCTACTCACGTAACCGCTGAATAAACGGAAGCCCCTTACAAAGCAAAACCCCAACACAACTCTTGTCCGGTTTCTGCAGTCTGATAGCTTGGAACTGTATGAAGAAGAGCGACATCTATCGCCTGTTGATGGCGGGCGCAATCCTTGTTGTACTTCTGAATACGTGGATGGCCTGGCGCTCGCTGAGCAAGCTGTTTACGACGCAGGGCTGGCTGTCGCAGACACTGGACGTTCTTTCGCACACCGAAAGCCTTGCCCTGAACATGCGCACGGCCGATAGCGCCGTGCGGGGCTACATCCTTACAGGTTCGCCTGCCTTCGAGAAGCAATACCATGCCTCCTCGCAGGGCGTATACGCTGAGATCGACGAGGTCCAGCGGCTCACAGCCGACAGCGCCTCGCAGCAACAGCGCATCGCGTACCTGCGCACGCGCGTAGCGGCGAAGATGGGCACGCTCGACTCTGCCAACGCGCTGCGCTCCGGCAATTCATCAGCAGGCCCGATCGAACCGAACCTCCTGGAACCACTGCTAACCGACTATCCCGGTGGCGGTCAGAGCGTTGCGTATGCCATCAGCCAGATTGAAGCCGAAGAGCATCGCCTGCTCATCGAACGCACCCGGGAGACCAAGAATGCCAGCAAGGAGGTATGGATCAGCTTCATCGCCATCTCGCTGCTCGATATTCTTCTGATTGCCGCCGCCTTTGAGCAACTGGTTCGCGCCCACCGCAGTCACCTGCAGATCGCCGAAGATGCGGCGTCGATCGAGGCGCTCAACAATGAGCTGACGAGGGTGAACACCGAACTCGAAGGACGTGTGGAGGAGAGGACGCAGGAGCTGGCGGAGTCGAATCAGGAGCTTGAGGCGTTCAGCTACTCGGTCTCGCACGACCTGCGCGCGCCGCTGCGAACCATTGACGGGTTCTCGCTCGCGCTGATGGAGGACTTCTCCGATAAGCTGAACGACGAGGGTCTCGACTACATTGCACGCATACGCAACGGTGTGCAGCGCATGGGTATGCTGATCGATTCCCTGTTGCAGCTCTCTCGCGTGACCCGTTCCGAGGTTCATCGCGAGCGCGTGGACATCTCACAGCTCGCGAAGCTGGTGTTCGACGAACTTGCCGCCACCGATCATGATCGGGCGATCGTCTTCGTCGCCCAACCCGGAGTGCTGGCACAGGCCGATCCGCGGCTGGTGCGAATTGCGCTGGAAAACCTGATCGGCAATGCCTGGAAGTTCACCTCGCGGACGCCGGAGGGGCGCATCGAATTCGGCAGTGACGTGCGAGAGGGCCGCACCGTATACTTCATTCGAGACAATGGTGCAGGCTTCGACATGCAATACGTCGATCGTCTATTCACTGCCTTCCAACGCTTGCACGGGGACCGTGACTTCAAGGGTTCGGGCATAGGCTTGGCGACCGTCTCGCGCATTATCCGCCGCCATCAGGGTTCCATCTGGGCCGAAAGCGAACTGGGCAACGGCGCAACATTTTTCTTCACCCTCGCCGCATGATGGCCTGTGGCTCTCAGTGGCACAACTTGTTGTAGGAAGGATTCACGGTTGCCTATGATTCTCCTGGTAGAGGACGATCCGGATCACGAAGCGCTGGCTTTGCGAGCCCTTCGTAAAGCCAATGTGGCCAATGAGATTCGGGTTGCGCGCGACGGCACAGAAGCCATCGAGTATCTCAACGGTATCGCCAATGGAAACGCGATACCTCAGCTCATTCTGCTCGACCTGAAGCTGCCTAAGGTAGACGGCCTCGAGGTTCTGCGCACCATTCGCGCATCCGACAAAACAGCCATTCTGCCGGTAGTCGTGCTGACCTCGTCGGACGAAGAGCGCGACATCGTCGCCAGCTATCGCCTGGGCGTGAATAGCTATATCCGGAAGCCCGTAAACTTTACCGATTTTGCCGAAGCCACCAAGCAACTCGGCATGTACTGGTTGCTGCTCAATCAATGCCCACCGTCACAATAAACCCCGAAGCGCCGCTGCGGGTCCTCATCATCGAGGACTACGAAGAGGACGCACTGTTGCTCCAGCGCCATCTTTCGCGCGCGGGATACAAGGTTGACGCGCGCCGCATCGAGACGGCATCCGAGCTGAAGGCAGCTCTTGAGGAGCCCAACCGCTGGGATCTCGTGATCGCCGACTATACTCTGCCAGCCTTTGGCGCGCGCGATGCCCTGAAGTTGATTCAGAAGAGCGGCATCGAGCTGCCCTTCATCATCGTCTCGGGTACGATCGACGAAGTCTCAGCCGTGAATGCGATGCGCGCCGGAGCGCACGACTATGTCTTGAAAGGCCACCTCGAACGCCTGCTTCCGGCGATCGAACGCGAACTGGCGGACGCTGGCCTGCGCCAGGAGCGTTTGCGCACAGAGGCCGAGCTGCGGTTGGCACAGCAGCGCTTCTCCGCAACCTTCAACCAGGCTGCGGTCGGCATGGCCCACACCTCGATCGAGGGGCGCTTCCTGCTGGTCAATCAACGGCTGGCAGGGATGCTGGGTGAGCCCATCGAAAAGCTGCTCGCACTGCAGTTGCGGGACTTTCTTCTCTCTTCCGAGCGCGAGCTGGACCGATCCATCCATGCCGAGCTGATCGCCGGCCGCAGAAGCGGCTATCGCGTGGAACGCACACTGATGCGCTATGACGGTTCTACCTTTCCCGCGCAACTGACCGCCTCGCTACTCAAACCGGACGGCCATCCGCAGCCCACCGTACTGTGGGTGGTGGAAGACATCTCCGCACGCAAGGCCGCGGAGCGCGAGACCACAGAGCTGATGACGAGGCTCATCAACTCCGAGCGCTTGGCCGCCGCCGGACGCATGGCCAATACTCTCGCGCACGAGATCAACAATCCGCTGGAAGCGCTGACCAACCTCTTCTACCTGCTACAGACGCATGAAGACCTGCCCACACAATCACGCGAGCTGGTCGAGATCGCGGCCCGCGAGATCGAACGCGTAGGGCACATTACACGTTCCACCTTGAGCTTCTATCGCAAACTGCCGGGACGCACCATCGATCTGCGCACCATGCTCGAAGAGGTCGTCCAACTCTTCCAGTCTCGGGCCAAGCAGCACAACGTAGAGATCGCCACACGCTACACCGGCGATATCGACTCGGCACACTATGATCCGGCGTTGCGGCAGGTGTTTGCGAACCTCGTCGGCAACGCTCTGGAGGCGATGGAGGGCAGCAGCGGCCACATTAAGGTGCGCGCGCGCTTGGCAGGAGACTTCGCGGTGGTAACTGTCGCCGATAACGGCCATGGCATCGAGCCGGTCAATCTGCAGGCTATCTTCGAGCCGTTCTTTACCACCAAGGGCGAACGCGGAACCGGGCTGGGACTGTGGGTCACGCGAGGCATCGTAGAAGAACAGGGCGGAACGCTGCGGTTGCGCTCCTGCACCACGGGCAGACGCGGCACGACCATTCGCATCCGGCTGCCGGTCAACGCGCCTTCAAAAGCAGCGGCAGCGCGAGAGGGTTGAGCGCCACAAGCGGTAGAGCGGTTCTCGTAAGGGTGTAGAGCGAGTCAAAGGGACCCACGTCGTTTTTCCCAAGAAAAACGATACTCGCAAGTTCTTCCGCTTCGCTGTATTACGAGAACTGCTCTAGAATCATGCCATGGCACAAAGCTACCAGCTCTCGTCCAAGAAGAATGTGCTCGGCCAGCCCCTGGCAGCCTGCGGCCTCGATCCGCTGGCTCCGGTGACCGGTTTCTATCGCGATAACTGCTGCAACACCGGGCCGGACGACCTTGGCGTGCATACCGTGTGCTGCATCGTCACGGAGAAGTTCCTGGCTGTCTCGGCACAGCTAGGCAACGACCTTTCGACGCCGATGCCACAGTACGGCTTTCCGGGGCTCAAGCCAGGGGACCGCTGGTGTGTCTGCGCAGCACGATGGCTGCAAGTACAGCAAGCCGGAGCTGCCTGCCCGGTTGTACTCGAAGCTACGCATGAAGACACGCTGGAGATCGTGCCCTTCGAGATCCTGCTGCAGTTCGCGGTCATCCCCGAGACCCTGCACTAGAGCAATTCCCGTATTGATGTGAAGTGGAAATCCCTGCGAGTGCTGTTTTTCTTGGGGAAAAACAGCTTACAGACCTGTGGCTCGCTCTACACCTATACGGGACCTGCTCTAGCCGGAATTTAACACTCCATTCACAGCGAGCTTGCCCCTCCCACAGCCCTTCGCTGAGGCGTAACCTTTCTATTTTCTATTTTTTGAACGGATTAGCGGAAGATCGATGACGGAATTTTATTTTTGAGTTCTTTCCCAAAAAATCTTCGTCTAATACAAATCACGTCTTACCTTGACATGTCACTCTTCATTGGATGAGTCTGGAACCATTCACTCATTCAGAATGCAGCGTAGATTGAACCGGTCCGTAATGAAAAGCAGAGGCCGCAGTAAACGCTGAAATCTATCGTCCGGCAGAGAGATTCTGCCCGTACCTCATTTCAGGAGCTAGTGCCTCGCATGAAAGCATCTTTTGCGAATTCCTTCCGCGCTGTAGCAGCCGTGACTCTGTTGAGTCTATGTACGGCTCTGCCGTCCATGGCTCAGAACGCCGCTCTCGGCAGCATCTCGGGCACCGTCCGTGATGCCTCGGGCGCGCTCGTACCGGGAGCCACCGTCACCATTAACAACACCGGAACAGGAGCGTCCCGTACCCTGACGACCGATTCGGAAGGCCACTATGCTGCGGGCTTCCTGCAGCCGGGCAAGTATGAAGTGGTCGCGGGTGGGGGTAGCTTCGGCAAGATCGACCGCAAAAACATCGATGTCACGGTCGGCGCCACAACTACGGTGGATGCGGCCCTGCCAAACGCCAGCGTCTCCACGGAGGTTGTCGTCACCACCGACGCGCCGCTCCTGGATACTGAAAAAGTGGAAGGATCGCAGGTGGTCGACCAGCAGCTCGTCGCCAACCTCCCGGTCGCCAGCCGTCGTTTTGACAGCTTTGTGCTTTTGACGCCCAACGTCGTCCCCGACGGCAACACAGGCCTCATCTCCTATCGCGGCATCTCCGGCCTGTACAACACCAATATCGTCGACGGCGCCAATAACAACCAGCAATTCTTCTCAGAAGCCCGTGGCCGCTCCATTGGAGCACCGTACGTCTACCCCGTAGATGCCATTCAGGAATTCGAGTCCTCTTCGACCGGCTACTCGGCCGAACTCGGCGGCGCAGCCGGCGGCATCATCAATGCCATCACCAAGTCTGGCGGCAATCAGTTCCACGGCGATGCCTATGAGTACTACCGCACACCAGGACTCAATGCCCTCGACGCCGTCAACAAGTTCAACAAGATCTACACGCAGCCGGTGAAGGTGCAACACCAGTTCGGCGTCTCCGTCGGCGGCCCGATCATGAAGGACAAGCTGTTCTTCCACTTCACCTATGACGGCTACCGCAAGGTAAACCCGATTGCGTACACCTCGACCTACAACACCGGAACGACCAACGTCGCGAACCTTGTGAATCTTTGCAATGGCAGCACGACCCCTGTCGTCGATGGTCCCGCCAGCAACATTGCCATCTATCCGACCACAATACCCAACGTCTCCGCCACACAGTGCTCTGCAGCGGTGAACTACCTGCAGACACAGCTCGGTGCGTTTGGCCGCGACGTCACACAGGATGTCTACTTTCCCCGCCTCGACTATCAGCTCAACAGCAAGACTCATCTTTCGGCCAGCTTCCTGTTTGAGAACTTCAAGCAGCCGAACGGGTACAACTCCTCCACCACTGTCTCCAATGGTGGCATCTCGCAGAACGGTCCCAACAGCTATCACGAACGCTTCTTCGTCGCGAACGCGGAGACTGCGATTTCGAACCACGCGGCAAACGTAGTCCACTTCCAGTGGGCACGCGACCTGGAGACTGCCGGAACGAACTCGGGCGGCCCGGCTAACAGCCTGAGCAACCTGGTCGCCTACGGTGAGACCTCCGCTCTCCCACGTGGAGCCTTCCCGGACGAGCATCGCTGGCAGATTACCGACATCTACTCGCTTACAGTCGGCCACCACAGCATCAAAGCCGGCTTCGACCTGAATCTGGTCCATGAGCAGATCGCCAACCTGTTTGGCGGCGATGGCAGCTTTTCTTATTCGAACTCACTGCCTGAACTCAACTTCGCCAACTGGGTGCAGGACATCTATGGCGTCAATGCGACGACTGGTACTGCTGGTTCCGCCAGCGCAGTTCGCCATTACAACTCGTTTAGCCAGACTGTAGATCAGTTGACCGGCGTAGGCGCGGATGACTTCTGGAACCAGAACATCGACGGCTTCGTCGAAGATTCCTGGAAGGCGACACCCAACTTCCTGCTCAGTGTGGGCCTGCGTTATGACGCGCAGCTTGTGCCGGGTCCGGATCGTCCCAACACCACGAACCCCGTCGCCTTCAATGCGACTTCGCAGATCAACCCTGATCTCAAGATGTTCCAGCCGCGTATCGGCTTCTCCTGGAACCCCTATCCCGGCACAGTAGTTCGTGGAGGCTATGGCATCTTCTACGGCCAGACCTCCAACTCTGCCTACTACACACTGCGTCGTGAAAATGGCGTCTATCAGAAACAGTATGGCCCCATCAGCTCTGTCGGCTCGCCGGTACCGTACGCCGCTTCCGGTGCGAAGCTTGCGAATGGCACAATCTGCACGCCGACGGGTGGTGCGAACCGCTGCTATGACAATCCGGGGTCGTATGTCTCCTACGCTCCAGTCGGTGGCGTGCCCATCTATCTGCCACCTGGACCTGCGCCGATCAATGAGGTGACCGGTGCCGCAATCACGCCGACGGGGCTATCCTCCATTCCTGCTGGAACCATCACCATCCGCGGCATGGATCCCAGCTTCCAGAATGCACAGTCGCAGTCGATTGACCTGGCAGTGGAACAAGTCCTTCCGCTAAAGACAACACTGACGGTCTCTTACGTCGGCAACCGTGGTCTGCACCTGCCGGTCTACGTTGATACCAACGTCGATCCTTCGTCGGTTCGCAACGACCTGACCTACAAGTACACCAACGCTTCCGGCGCAGTGAGTTCCTTCAGCGTGCCGGTGTATACCAACAAGCTGTACGGCACTACCGGAACTGTGGCGACCGGATTCTCGGACGTCAACAGCTGGTACCACTCCTTCGTCGCTTCGGTGCGCAAGCCCCTGAGCAACGGCGTAGAAGTGCTGGCCAACTACACCTGGGCACACAGCATGGATGACGGTCAGGCATCGGGCACCAATGGCACCTTCAACGGCACCGACGCTCCGCTGATTCCGTTTGCGCTTGGACCTCGCCAGGGACGCGCCGCCGAGTATGCACGCTCGGACCTCGATATGCGGGGCCGCTTCGTCGGAACGCTGCTCGGCAAAACGCACCTGCCCATCGCTAACCGCTATGCGGCATACGCTGCCAATGGCTGGGAGCTTTCGGGAACCTACACCGCGCAGACCGGTCTGCCGGTCACCGGCTTCGTGAGCGGCACGGTCACCGGCCTGACCAGCGGCGTATACGCTACCGACCCCACCCGCAAACTCACGGATGGCGGCGTCACCAACGCAGTCTTCACTTCGGGCACTGCGACGCGTGTCCCCAATCAAATCGCGGGGAGAAACGCCTTCAAGGGACCGGGCCTCCACAACCTGGATGCGCGCGTCTCGCGTGAGTTCCCGATCCCTTACCGGGGACTTCGGTTTGAGATAGCGGCTGAAGCGTTCAACCTTGTCAATCACCGCAACATCCTGTCGGTCAACACCAGCTACGCTACGTATACCCAATCGGTAAACGGCAGCGCGAGCTGCCCGACTACCTCCACCGTGGCAACGTCCAACACCGCTATCGGCTGCTTCACGCCGTTCGCAGCGTTCGGTACACCGCTCACCACATCGAACGTGCTGTACGGCGAGCGTCAGATACAGCTGCTCGGCAAGCTGTACTTCTAACTCTCAAACACCTACTAACGAACGGCCCGGAGCAATCCGGGCCGTTTTCTTTTCTGCCTAAAACTCACGGTCATTTTCGAGACCCTGCACTGAGAGATCCAATCGTTACGATGAGTCTGTAGTCGTTGCTTTTCTATCTGTCATTCCGAGGCATAGCCGAGGAACATGCTTCTTGTCTGCGACGGCAACGATGCCGAGTACATCTCAAGCAATAAGAAAGGGCACAGCCTCAGTTGAAGCCGTGCCCTTTCTTATTGCCGCACGAGAAGTTGGTTAGTACGTGATGTGAAGGCTCATGGTGATAGCACGTGAGCCACCGATAGTGCCGGTGACTGAGCCGAAGTTTGCGCCGTTGTTGGGACATCCCTGAGAAGCCGAGATAGCATTAGACAACGTGCATGGGCCGATACCTGTGGGACTTACAGGAATGGTAGTCGGAATGGTAAGTCCTTTCCCCGATCCATTGGTAACTGGTTTTTGATCCAGGTTTGCCAATGCAGATTGCTGGTCGCCCGTGAGATTGCTGGTCACAATCTGGCCATAGTTGACGTAGTAGTACTGACCGGGAGAGCAATTATTGCCTGCGATGATTGCATTGTTGGAGCATGCCGAATTCTGGCGAATTTGGGTCTGGTTCTGAGGTACATCCAGGCTGGTTGTGTTGAAGATGTTGAAGACGTTGAAGGCATACTGGATGCCAATCCTGTCCGTTACCTTGAAGGTCTTTCGGAACGAAATATCAGCACGCTTCTGCCAGGACTGGCGGAAGAGGTTGCGCTGACCTGGAACGAAGTCCGTCTCATAGATGTCCTGAGGATCGCTGCCGGTCGAGACCGGAATACCCTTCTGCCCCGGCTGGAGGTAGTCGATGGCGATCTGGCTGGGGTCGATGGCCGGAATATACTCGCCACCCACACCACGGAAAGAACCCTTGTTTCCAGTCATCGCTGCCTTCACGTTGGAAGGGTTCTTGATCGGAAGCACAGGGTTCATCAGCAACGGATAATCTCCGAAGTTGATGCTGCCGACCGCACCGTAAAACTCATAAAGCGAGTAGGGTTCGCCGCTTTGAAGAACACCTGTTCCGGTAAGGGCCCAGTCGTTCGTCAGATACGAGAGTGCGGAGTGCGGGTGGGCTGCGTTAGGTAGCTGCGCCTGAAAGTTGAAGCTCAGTACATGCGTACGATCAAAGTCGGAAGAGCCCCACGAATCGCGCAGCTTGTTGGGGTTATCGCCGGTAAAGAAGAGACCGATATCGCTCTGCTCGTCGAGAGCATGGCTCCAGGTGTAGCTGGCAGCCACCTGATAGTTATGCGACAGACGTTTTTCGAGGTGCGTCTGGAGGGCATCGTAGGCGGAGACGCCTACCGTCTTGAAGAGCGCAGCATTGGGGTTGTAACCGACGTAGGGAGCGCGGAAGTCCGTGTTGCCGCCGCTCTCTGTATTCCACGGTTCGTTGGCGATGGGGGCGTAATCGTAACCGATGAGGTTGTTCTGGTTCAGGACCTCGAAGCCATAGCTGTACTGCTCTCCGTTCGGGTGCGGGTTTTTACCCAACACCATAGCAGGACTGGTTGGGGTAGCAACCTGTGGCTCATTGAAAGGAATCGGAATGACAGCATGGCGGCCACGGTTGCCGGTATAGCCAATCGTGATCGCCAGGTCGTTCCTTGGCTGCCACTGCATATTGAGGGTGTAGTTGATCGTGTAGGGCAACACGTTGCCTTTGTCGTAGGCACCGAAGTACAAGGTATTGGGGCAATCAAGATACCCTTCCTGGCTATCCTGCCCACCGCAATTGCGGCCGAAGCTAGTGCTAGTTCCTGTCATGCCAATTGATTGATTCGGGCCATATCCGAGAACATTCTGCAACTGAGTCTGAATAGCCGCGGCACTGGAGCTGGCCGTGCAATTATTTCCGGAGCCGCAGCCTAACGGGTCTGCAAACGTCTTTCCGGTTCCTACGACATCGTTCACAAGCGGCGCGGATTCCGTGACCCCGAACGGTCCGGAAGCGCCGCCGCCGGCAGGCTGCGAAAGGTAGCTGAAGAGTTCGCCACGGTCGTAGTAGATGCCAGCTCCACCGCTGAATACAACCTTATTGTTGTCCTTCTTCGGCGACCACGCAAAACCAACGCGCGGTGAAATGCCCCACTGCCGACCAGTCAAAGTTGAATCACTGGTCCCAGCCGTCGCATTGGGATTGTTGCCAGCGATGACGAAACCGGCGTTATTCACCGTAAACCCGGTCTCCGTCGTTCCAGTTACGTCATAAGTGTTGGGATCGAAGTTGAACATGTTGCCATACTTCTCGGTCATGCCGCCGTGGTAGTCGTACCGGACCCCAGCTGTGATGCTCAGGTTCGGAAGAGCCTGCCACTTGTCTTGCAGGTAGCCGGCCAGTTCATTGGCGCGATAGTAGCGATCAGCATTGTTATGACCGCCTGTAATGCTTTCGATCGCTTCGGAGCCCTTCACCTTGTCATTGAGAAAATTCCCAAAGGACGAACTACTAATTAGAGGCATTCCGCTGCGATTATTCCTGATGTTCAGCTGCGTATAGTTATATCCGCCACCGGCTATCAAAGTATGCCGGCCCACTGTAAAGATGACGTTGGTGGATGGATTCAGGCGGTTCTGAAAGTAACCCGTATTCGTAAACGCGCTATCCGGGCCGAGCTTAAGGGCGGGGGAACTACCCACAGAATTGGAACTGGCAATTTCAGCAATCGAGATGCCAGGCAGGAGACCCTGTGCATAGGCACCGTTGCCGGCACCGATTCCAAACGCTGCCCCCAGAACTGGGTCCGGTTGTATCGTCTGCTGATAATAGCTGTAGGAGCGCATGCGCGCATAGCCGAGACGCTGCTCCCAGTTCAGACGCGAACCGATGGAGATCGTGTTGTCGATCTCTCCAACCTGCGAGCCGTTGGCCTGTGTCTGGGGGAAGCCTCCGGTCTGTGCAAGGCCATACGGCTTGGTCACCGGGTCATTCTGATAGTAGTACTTGAACGAGAGACGGTCGTTCTTGCTCAGATCATAGTCCAGGGCTGCGTTCGCCTGGTCTCCAGCCATCACCGACACTCCAACCAGCGTCACGTTCGGCACACCGTACGCATACGGTGTAGTCGTTGGGAGCTGGGTCGACGGAATCATGTATTGTCCATTGGACAGCTTGGCGTTCATCAACGCATAAGGAATAGAACCCGCCGTAATGTTCAGACCAGTGAACCCTGCACTGGCGGCTGCGCTGGTAAGACCCGCAACGGAGCGGTCATCGGTAAGGCCCGAGGGCACATTGAACTGCGACACACCGGTAGACTCATCCGACGCATACATATGCTGATAGCCGAGGAAGAAGAACAGCTTGTCCTTCTTAAGCGCACCGCCCAGGGTCGCACCTGAAGTCCAACGGTGCAACTGAGGATTGGCGAGCGATTCCGGAAAGGCTCCAACGCCGCTCTGCGCAAGTAAATACTGCTGTTTGAAAAAGAACGGTGCGGCATTCGCATAGTTGTTGGCGAGGGAGCCATATACCTGGCCATGGTAGGCATTGGTACCGCTCGCGGTGTTGACATCGATCTGCGCGCCGCTGGTCGCACCCTGCTGGGCGTCATACATCGAGGTGTTGACCCGCATCTCCTGGATCATCTCAGGTGGCGGCGAAGGCAGGCTGTTGCCGTTGGAACCGTATACCGATGTCCCAGTCGGATTCGCACCGCCGGTCGTACCTGCTCCCGCAGTGGAGGAAGCCGAGGTGCTGCCTGCACCGATGTTGAAGTTATACCGTTGTGAGGTCGCGCTGCTGGAGCTCTTGCCATTGAAGAGGTTGGTAACATCGACGCCATTCACCTGGAATGTGTTGGAGGTGTCGCGCTGCCCATTGGCCCAGATGGGCTGGTTGCCCAGGCCGGCGTTGGTATCGACACCGCTGAGTAGTTCGGCGTTAACACCGGGCGAGAGCACGGCAAGCTGCGTGAAGCTACCGGTAGCAAGCGGCGTTAGCGCGATCTGCTCTTTGTCCAGCGTATAGCCGTTGGTGGCGTCGGTGGCGTTCAGCAAGGGGTTGGCGGTCACATCCACCGAGGTGGTGGCCTGCCCCACCTTCAAGGTAGCGGTGATCGTGGTGGCGCTCGCTTCCTTCACTGCGATGCCGGAGATGTTGGTGGTGTCGAACCCGTCATGCGTGGCCTGGATTTTGTAAGTTCCGACGGGAAGATTGAAGATCTGGAAGAAGCCGTTAGACTGGGCCTTCACCGTGCGGGTGAAATTGATTTCGGCATCGGTGACGGTGATCGTAGAACCGGAAACTGCGGCGCCTGAGGAGTCGAGGACCGTTCCGTTGATAGAACCCAGTGTCTGCTGCGCGTTCGCTGCGGTCAGGCACGAAAACGCCGCCATAATCATCAAGCAACAAAAACCTCTGAACTGCCTCCAAAAATAACTTCTCATCTGTATCCCTTCTTGGTTAGCAAATCTATGAATTTTGCGGGAAATGAGGTAACTTCTGCATCTCTGTGACTAGGTTGCAGGTATTCTCTGGCTGAGATTATGAAGAACGGATGACAGGAATATAAAACAATCTGAGCGGCTTGCGGCGCAAATTCAAGAAAATAATGCGCAGATCCGCATAACAGCCCAAACAGCCGCCTCGTGGCGGCCAGTTTTACTTGTGGAAGGGCAATCTCGTACGCAGCCAGTTCAATGACTAAAGGGCCACTGTTCGCCTGGCACTATAAGCGTCAGACGAACGGTGGCCCTTCAAATTGGGACTAGGCGGTCATCTATGTCTGCTGGCCACCTGCAGGCTTGTCAGCAGCGTCGGAAAGCGTGACCTTCACATTCATCTGCTGGCGGCCGCGGAAGATATCGAGCGAAATCGTATCGCCAGCATGATGCGAATTGAGTACGGTCGACAGGTCCTGAGGTGTCGTAATCTTCTGACCGTCGGCACCAACGATCAGATCGCCGCCGAGCATCACCGGTGTGTTGCCCTTCCAGGCCTTCTGCGTGCCACCGTGCAGGCCGGCACGCTCCGCAGCGCCGCCGTGCGTCACGCTCTCGATCAAAATCCCATAGTCCGCAGGCAGGCCGATCTGCTCGGCAATGTCTGGGCCGATAGGCAGCGTGATGATATCGAGCGACGGCCGGCGAATATGGCCGTACTTCGCAAAGTCGTCCAGTACCGCCTTGGCTGTATCGATAGGGATGGCAAAGCCAATGCCCGCCGACTGATCCGCGCCGCCATTGGGGTTCGATGCGATGAGCGTCGTAATCCCGATGACCTCGCCGCGCGAGTTCAGCAGCGGACCGCCGGAGTTGCCGGGGTTGACGGCGGCGTCGGTCTGGATGGCGTCCTCGATGGGGCTGCCCGACTGGCCGCGGATGGAACGCATGGCCGAGATGATGCCCCGCGTCATGGTTCCCGAGAGACCGAAGGGGTTACCGATGGCGTAGACTCGCTGGCCAACCACGAGGCCCTTAGAATCTGCCAGAGTAGCCGGGATGAGGCTGGGCGCGTTTTCGATCTTGATGAGAGCGAGGTCGTGGGCCTTGTCTATGCTCTTCACGATCGCTTTGTACTGGTGCTTATCCCAGAGGGTTACCTCGACCTGCTGGGCGTTGTCGATAACGTGATTGTTGGTCAGGATCAGGCCATCCTTGTTCAGGATGAAACCGGAACCCTGCCCTTGTTGCGGGACCGGGCCGTAGAAGAAGTCGAAGGCAACCGATTTGCTCGTGATGTTGACCACCGACGGCAGTGCCCGCTTGTAGACGGCGATGTTCTGTTGCTCCTCGGTGTCGAAGGCCGGAGCCGCAGAGGCTTCGGTCAGAGAAAGACTGCCCACCGGCCCGTTGATTACAGGAGTCGTCGCAGCGTCGGGCGGCAGTGCGTGATGCAGCAAGCCAGCGAGCGCCCCTACGGGCATCATGCGGGTAGTGAGGTAGTAGAAGCCGCAGACGATCAAAAGCACGAGCAGAATAGGACGCAGTTTCATCAGCATGACCTTGGCAACACCCTGTAAGGAGTGTGCTATGCAATTTTAGCGTTTTCAGAGGTCGCGAGGCAGCAACCCGGTGCGCTTGGCGATTCGGCTGAGCATTGCGGGCCTATCTCTTCACCATCATGAAACGCCCACGTATACGTACCCGGAAAATCAGGGTGGCTCATTTGACGATGCGAGCCCTTACTTTCATTCACAACACGCCAACCACGGCGCAAAAGTGCGCGGAAGACCTTGTTAGCTTTGGTTGCAGGCCATTGGCTCATGCCGCGAAGGAAATGCTCTCCACACTCAAAACGGTCTCTTCGATCTGATCGGCAAGCACGCGCAGGGCGAGTGCTTCGACACGGGTCTGAGCCTCAGCGCGAGTGGCACCATAGACCATGACACCGGGGAGCTGCGGAATCTCCGCGATCCAGCGGCCATCGTCTTCCAACTCAAATTCAATCGAATATTTCATATTTCATCGCCTGCGCTCACGATACAGCATCCGTCTTACCTATTTCCAGCTTTTGCAACCCCGACCACACGGCGTCAACTTTCCGCTGCAACGCTTCGATATCCCCATCATTCCGAATCACAAGGCACTCCGCCGCATGCGCCTCGTTCGCCGTCTGCATCGCGAGGCGCGCACGCGCATCGGCTTCGAGCGCCGCCCGCTCTTGAGGGTCGAGCAAACGGCCTGCGCCAGCCCGCTCTACAAACCGCGCGATCTTCTGCTCCTCTGGCGCGGTCACCAGCACAATCCGGTCGAAGCGGTCGTGCCAAGACTGATCAGACTGGTCGGAATCGCCGTGCTTCGTCGTAAATAGCAGAGCAGACTCGACGATGACGATAGCGTCCCGATGTTTGCGGGCGAGCCTCTTAATCTGGCGCGCCTGCTCGGCAATCACCGCTGGATGCACGATCGCGTTCAGCTCTTCGACGCGCCCGTCGCTAAAGGCCAGCCGCGCCAGTGCCCCGCGGTCAAGCGAACCATCGCCCGAACCATCGCCTGCGATAACTTCCCTTCCGAAGTGCTTGACGATGGCGGCATAGACTGGCTGCCCTGGCTGCATCATCGCGCGCCCCATCTCGTCGGACGAAAGCACTATCGCACCGCGCTCGGCGAACATGCGAGCGACGGTCGATTTACCGCTGCCGAGATCGCCTGTAAGACCGACGCGCAACATCGGCTAGTTCCTGTTTCGCCGCATGCGCGCGGCCTTCACGGTGTTCGACATCAGCATCGCGATGGTCAACGCACCAACACCGCCGGGAACAGGCGTATAGGCTCCGGAGAGCTCAAACGCCGCCGGGTCGATGTCTCCGATAACGGTTGACCCGCGCTTCAGAAAGCCCTCGCGCCGCGCTGCATTGTTGGGAAAGAACTTCTCAACCTCAGCAGCCTCTGTCAGACGGTTAATGCCGACATCGATCAGCGTCGCACCGGGCTTCACCATCTCCGGCGTCACATATCCGGGCCGTCCAATGGCGGCAACAAGGATATCGGCCTCACGCGCGATCTCCGCGAGTCCCTTCGTGCGCGAGTGGCAGACCGTTACCGTCGCCGAAGCATTGATCAGCATCGCGGCGATGGGCTTGCCCACAATATTCGATCGCCCGAGCACGACGGCGCGCTGTCCAGCCACGGGAATATCGCTGCGGCGAAGGACTTCCATGATGCCCGCAGGCGTACAGGGTGCAAGCACCTGCTCGGTCGGCGCTCCACTCAACAACCGACCAGCATTGATGGGATGAAAGCCGTCGACGTCCTTCTCCGGCACGACCGCTTCCAGCAGGCGCTCCGTATCGACATGTTTCGGTAGCGGCAACTGCACGAGGATGCCGTCGATCTCGTCACGCGCGTTCAGCGAGCCAATCAGAGCGAGCAACTCTTCCGTCGTAACGCTCTCCGGAGGAGTGTGCATCTCGGAGTAGATCCCCAGTTCGCCACACGTCTTTACCTTGCTGCGCACATAGATCTGTGACGCCGCCACATCGCCCACCAACACTACCGCAAGACCCGGCGTATATCCCGCCTCACGAGCTGCAGCAACCTCACGTGCGACCTCGGCTTTGATCTCGCCAGCTATCGCAACACCATCCAAAACACGCATCTTCACATCCAAATCGGGCATTGGGCGGTATCAATGTGGGTTTAGCCGGTGCCACCGGGCTTGACGCCATTTTTCAAGAAGATGGCACGCAGGGGTTGTCACTTCACATCAATACGGGAACTGCTCTAGTGACATTGATACCGCTCTATCTCTATCGTATCGCGATCCTATCGTGCCTGCTGTAAGACAGCTATTTTGCAAAGCAACCTTTTTACAAAATGCATGAAATTTTCTTTCCAGGAAACCCTTTGGCGGAGCAACCCGAATTTCGTCTAGTTACCTCTAAAGGTATAAATCCACCACTCAATAAACCATCTAACTAACGACGAGCACCATGCGTGGACAACTACGCGCGGATATTGGTGTCGATACCATACGATGAGGTGCATTTAGTGAAGGAAAAGGATAATCGGCAGGACATTGCCTACGGCATTGAAAAATTCAGCACGAATGATCTCACGGTGCTTCGCAACGAGTTATTACGGTCAGGCGTGGATTCCTTCCAAGCTGCAGAGATTGTGGCAAACTTTCTTACCGGACGCGGCTACGGATGTTCAACGCACGAAGCCCGCAATGCAGCCTCAAAGATTGAAGTCTGCGGCAGCAGGGCGGAACATATCCAGGCAGCCCTGGAACTCGCAGCACGGGTGATGTAGCGGCACCAGATAGACCTCAAAGTAGTTGGTGCCGGAGTGGGAAAGCGTTTCCGTGGTTTTTTCTAAAACCACAAGACAAGAGTTCGGCAAGGCTACAGCAGCGGTGAAGCCGCTCTACTGCATGATCTCGCCTTCAGGATCATCCGTCGGCGACTCGATTTCGGCACGGAACCCTTCGAGCATGCGTTCGAGAAATGCATCCTCATCGAAGTTCTTGCGGTGCATCGCCTCCGCATTGACGATGTGCCGCGCAAGGTCCGCGAGGACTATCCCCCAGGCGAACGGATCATCCCACGTGCCGGGGCGCAGGCTAACGTGCTGCCCCTGCTCGGCCACCCACACGCGCAATAGTTCAAACGACGCTTTGTCCCGTACCGCTGCCGGCGGCGGATCCAGATACTTGTTGCCAGTCATACAATCCTCCCAATTCCGTACCCATAACCAGAGCCTGTTCACACAACATGAGAATCAGCTCGTTGTTGCCGCTGTTTCTGAGATAGGTCCGGGCTTTAGCCCGGACATTTAGGACAGATCAGGGTTGGGGCTTCAGCCCCTGGGACATGCCTTTCTCTTCATAGACAGCGCTGCCGCAAGACAAGAAACCATATCCCCAGGGGCTAAAGCCCGCCTTAATGATCCTTCTCAATACCCAGGCTAAAGCCTGAGCCTATCTCAGAAACAACAGCAACTACAAAGACAAAAACAGCTCAGACCGCGTGAACACACTCTAGCGTGCCGCGAGCGCGGCTTCGATTCCCGTATTCACTTCGGCTTGTGCAAACTCCGCAGCGACGCGAATGCCGTTCATGATCGCGCGCTCGTTCGACGAACCGTGCCCGACGATGCAGACGCCACGCACGCCTAGCAATATCGCTCCCCCGTACTCCGAATAGTCCAACCGTTTCTTGAAGTCCGCGATGGCCTTGCGCGAGAGCAGTGCTCCCACCTGCGACGTCACCGTCGACTTGAGACTGTCCCTCAGCGAGACGCTCAGCAGCTTCGCCGTGCCCTCACAGGTCTTCAGTGCGACGTTGCCTACAAACCCATCGCAGACCACCACATCGGCGTGTCCGTTGAAGAGATCGCGACCTTCGACATTGCCGATAAAGTTGATGCCCTTCAGCTCGCGCAGCAGGGGCAACGTATCGCGCGTCAGCGTATTCCCCTTGCCGTCCTCTTCTCCGATGGAGAGCAGGCCTATACGCGGGTTCGCGACGTGCAGCACATTTTTCGCATACATATGCCCCATCACGGCGAACTGCACAAGATTTTCAGGATCGGAGTCGACGTTGGCACCGGCATCCAGCAGCAGAGAGGGCCGCCCGGTCGTCGTCGGCATAATCGTCGCGAGCGCGGGCCGGTCGACGCCTGAAAGCGAGCCCAGCACCATCTTCGCCGTGGCCATAGCTGCGCCGGTATTGCCGGCTGTGACAAAGCCCGCAGCGCGGCCTTCGCGCACCATCTTCAGACCCACGCGCATGGAGGAGTCACGCTTGGAACGGACCGCCTGCGCGGCCTTGTCGTCCATGCTAATCCACTCGCTGGCCTGGGCGATAAAGACGGGCACACGCTCGCGTCTGGCGTAGACCTTGAGAGCCTCACGCAGTTTTGGACGCAACAAGTCTTCCGGCCCAGCCAAGTGAACGCGAACGTCAAAATGGCGGCAAGCCAGAATGGCCCCGCGAATTTCAGGCTCGGGGGCCTTGTCGGATCCCATGGCATCGAGAACGATGTCGATCGGCATGGCGCGCGTGGGTTACGACACTTTCTTCAGATTTGTGGAGTTACTCGGCTGTCTTGACGGCCACCACGGCACGTCCCTTGTACTCACCGCACTTCTTGCAAGCGCGATGAGGCAGCTTGCGCTCGTGGCAGTTGGGGCACTCGGATACACCGGTGGGGGTCAGGAAGTCGTGGCTGCGGCGCTTGGCGGTGCGCTGCTTGGAGTGGCGCCGTTTCGGGTTAGGCATGGTATTCCTCTCAACATCGTTGGCCGCGAAGCGCGTTGGCGTCTTCTAGTGGCCGAAGTCTTGTATTCAAACACGTTGCGGGCTCAGGCTTTCGGAGCGGCGATTCCTGCAAGAGCGTGCCAGCGGGAATCGGCCGGCCGTTCCTCGCAGCCGCATGGAGCGGTATTGCGATTAGCACCGCACTGCGGGCAGAGGCCTTTGCAGTCCTCCCGGCAGAGCGTCCGTCCGGGCAGGGCTAGAAGCACCTGTTCACGCACGGCGTCCTCCAGCAGCAGGCCGCTGTCTTCATAATACCCGATTTCGGTCTCATCTTCAGTAATTGCGTGCTCGCCGGGCTGATTATCCACCCCACCCGGTCTGAAAATGAGGTCGAAATCGCCGCTCAGGAACTGTTCGACCGGGTCCAGGCACCGTGCGCAGAGCAGTTGAAACATTCCGCCAAAGTGCGCGCGCAGCCGGATATCTTCCACAAATTCCTTAGGGCCGCGATGCTCGACGATCAGTTCGGCCTGGCCATTCAGCTTCAACGGCCCAATCTGACGGACGTCCGGGGCATAGTCGATCGCGCCGGCAGCAAGACTTTCGTCCAGCTTCAGTGGTTCTTCGGCGAGTTGTGCGGGAGTGATGAGCATGATTAAGCGTAGGACTTACGGAGGAGCGAGTCAATTGGCTGGAATCGGCGGCGATTCCTCAGGGAATGCGAGGATGGCCTAGCTGGATCCTAAGTACCGACAGGAAGAAGCAAAAGCTCCGGAAAGTCCCGTCTGTATCGCGCGGTGTCCAAAGTCATGAGACGGTCAGCCTGCAACAAAGCATGCGCACCGACGACAAAGTCCGCAAGGAGTTGTTTGGGAAATTCACCGGCAGATCGACGCCGGCGCTCTGCGTACCGTGCAAACCGAAGACCGGACTCAGTCCATGTCGATTCTGGTAGCTGGAAGTCGACTCTGATTCCGCTATCCGCAAGAAAGGCGTGAAGGAACTCTTTTGTGGCCCTCGGGTGTGCGAGCAACTCAGCATACGCAATGGGCGAGAGCAGTAGGGCCCCCTCCTGTTTGGCTTCGCCAAGCTGCCTGGCGATTGCTCTGGCCGAAGGCTCATTCGACCACATAGCCGAAAGGATATTACTGTCCAGTGCCGTCCTCACAGCTCTCCTTGGCTCATGGCACGGCGAATCTCTTTCAGGTCTTCCATGCGGCCATCATCGTCGCGCATATCGCTCACCCACTCGTCGATCTCTTCCCTCTTGGAAAAACCGGGGAGAGCGCCGATGTATTTCTCAAAGGGATTCTTCTCCAACGTCGCCGGTTGCAGGATGGTTCGACCGTTGTCGACGACAAACTCGACGCGATCACCCTCTTTCACACCCAGACGGTGACGAATCTCGGCAGGAATGGTGATCTGACCCTTGCTGCTGACTGTGCTGGAAGCTGTCATCTTTACCTTCAATCCCTACTGTAAAGATATCATTCTTTACCCTGTAACTCAGGCCTCCGCCAGCAGAAATATGTCGATTGCACCCCATGCCAACCCTATACTCCGTAAAGAAAACACCCTTTGGAGACACTTCCTTGCGCTCACTCCGCCTCACCGCACTCCTTCTCCTCGTCGCTCCAGTCTTCGCGCAGATACCCGCTCCGCAGCCTGCCTGGATCGCCCGCTCCAATGCCTTCACCCAGCAGGTTCTCGACATTCAGATCAAGTACTCGCCTGAAGAGGCCTCCTCGGAAGGCCTGGCGAAGTACGACACCGAGATAGGCGATGTATCGAAGGCTGCGGAAGATGCGCAGCGCAAGGAAGAAGAAGCCGCTGTCGACAAGCTGGAGGTTGCGCTCAAGGCCGAAAAGGACCAGAACGTCGCTGAAGACCTGCAAATCATCATCAACAATGAGCGCCTCGGTTTTCGCGAGCAGGACTTCGGCAGAAAGCGCCGTGTCCCCTTCATCAATGCCACCAGCCTTTTCTTCAATGGTCTGCAGACGCTGCTTGACGACCAGATGCCGCAATCCCGACGTGAGTCCGCTGTGACGCGTTTGAAGAAGTATGCCGGACAGGCGCCAGGCTATCGGCCTGTTACGCTGCAGCTCATTGAGCGCATGAAGCAGCAGATCGCTAAGCCGGACATGATCTATCCCTCGAAGTCCGAGGTGGAGACGCAGCTCTCCCGCAACGCAGCCATTGTGGATGGCATCGCTGCTCTGTTTCAGAAGTACCACCTGACCGGATGGGAACCATCCTACGCTGCGCTGAAGACACAACTCACGGACTACGACGCCTGGGTCCGCGCGAACATTCTGCCGAAGGCGCGCACCGACTTCCGCCTGTTGCCCGAAGAGTATGCCCTCGCATTCGAGGGCTACGGCATCGACATTCCACCCGCGCAGATCGCGGCGATGGCGCACAAGGCATTTCTCGACTATCAGGCGCAGATGCAGTCATTGGCCACGGAGATCGCCAAAGAGCACGGCTTTGCGTCGAGCGACTATCGCGGCGTAATTCACGAGCTCAAAAAACAGCAGCTCACCGGAGATGCGATCCTGCCGTTCTATGAGAAGCGCCTGCACGAGATCGAGAAGATCATCGTCACCGACAAGCTGGTAACACTTCCGGATCGCCCGGCGATCATTCGGCTGGGAACGCCGGCGGAGAGCGCGGACTCGCCGGCCCCGCACATGGTGCCTCCGCCATTCCTGCATAACACCGGGCAGCGCGGTGTATTTGTACTGCCTCTCAACATGCCAGCGGGACCGGGTGAAGCACAGGCCGCGAAAGTCGACGACTACACCTTCGACGCCGCCTCCTGGACCCTGATCGCGCACGAAGCGCGTCCAGGACATGAACTGCAGTTCGACTCGATGGTGGAACACGGTGTGTCGCTGGCCCGTGCGCTGTTTGCGTTCAACTCGACCAACGCCGAAGGCTGGGGTCTTTACTCGGAGTACATCACGCTGCCTTACATGCCGAAAGAGGGCCAGCTCATCAGCCTGCAGTTCCGGCTGCTGCGCGCGGCGCGTGCGTTCCTGGATCCCGAGCTACAGGCCGGCAAAATTCAACCTGCGGATGCCATGAAGGTGCTCACGCAGGACGTATGCTTCTCGGTTCCCTTTGCGAATCAGGAGGTCGAGCGCTATACCTTCCGCTCTCCAGGACAGGCGAACAGCTACTTTTATGGCTTCACACGGCTGCTTGAGTTGCGCAAGGAGACCGAAACCGCTCTTGGTCCGAAGTTCAGTGCTCTGCGTTTCCACGACTTCATCCTCGCGCAGGGACTACTCCCGCCCGGCCTGATGAAAAAGGCCGTGGAAGAGCACTTTATTCCGCAGGAGAAAGCCGCCACGCCATAATGGCCAGCATCCCTTTTATGAGAATGATGGAACCGCCGGGCCGCAACGCGCGTATTCTGTCTGCGTAGAGTTACGTCTCCTGACCGATGCTTGAAGATGCACGAACTTTCGCTGTCCGAGGTCGATTCCCTATGAACTTTCTCCGCTCGCTCGCTGTCTCCGCTTCGCTGGCTGCGCTGCTGCTCGCCGGCTGCCACGTTACAACCCACAAAGACGGCAAAGACAGCAACGTTGATATTGGCACGCCTTTCGGTTCAATGCAGGTCAAGACCGACGGCAAGGGCGATAGCTCGGCTATCGGCATCACAACCTACCCTGGCGCAGCGCTCATTAAAAGCAACAGCGAGAAATCGGACGGGGGCTCCGCCGATATCAACATGAACTTTGGCAGCTTCCACCTCGGCGTCAAGGCCGCGAGCTATCAGACCAGCGATCCCCAGAGCAAAGTGGAGGCCTTTTACCGCAAGGACCTTGCCCGCTATGGCGACGTGATCGCATGCAGGGACAACAGCCCGGTCGGCCAGCCCACACGGACCTCCCAGGGGCTGACCTGTGATTCGAAACATGGCAATCACATCCACGAGGACGACTCCAACTCCGGCCTGGAGCTGCGCACCGGCTCCGAGCAGCACCAACACATTGTGGGCATCGAAGCGAAGGATGGCGGCACGAAGATTGGCATGGTAGCTCTTGACCTGCCCTCAGGCCTGGGAAGTCACGACAGCAAAGACAGCGACAGCGAATAGAGCGGTTTCACAGCTACTGCGATCGACAAAAAAGGCGCAGTGTGGTTTTCCTGTGGAGAAAACCACGCAAGCGCCTTTTGCGTCGGCTTACATCCACGGTAAAACCGCTCAAGCGGCCACTCGGTTTGCTCCCAGCGCGGGTCTCGGGTAGCCTTCGAGAGGTGATCCAACGCCATTGCCACCGCTGCCAGTCTCTCCTCCACGCCGAGGACGAGGGTTCCCTTTTCTTTTGCTGGAACTGCGGGGCGCCGCAAGTAACCCTCTCCGAGGAGTTGCTGGAGCAGGCCGAACAGCAGATACAGAACGCCACTGCCAGCGAGCAGACTGCCAGCGCAACCCCGATCGCCGACCCCTCGGCAGCGAACTGGAAGGCGATCATCGTGATCGCCATGATGGTCGCTGGAGCGATCTCCGCGATTTCGATCGTTCTGCCGCCGTTCGAGCTTCTGGCGTGGCTGGCGCCCTCTGTGGTGCTGGCCATCTATGCCTCGCGGCACCGCCAGACGCGCATCACCGGCGGGTTGGGGGCGCGCATCGGCCTGATCTGCGGAATACTTACCTCTCTGGGAATGACCGTCATCTCCACTGCACAGATGCTTTTACAGCGCTATGGCCTCCATGGAATGGCCGAATTCGATACCAGTGTGAACTCCATGATGCTGCAAGCAAAAGCGAGGGCCATCGAACAATCCGGGCAAGCCTCCGCGGGCTTTTTCGATCTCATCCTCACCGTTCCCGAGTTTCGCGCGGGATTCATTCTGACCGGCCTGGCAGCGGTTATCGCGATGCTTCTAGTGCTATCCACCGCCGGTGGCGCGTTCGCGGGCTTTGTGCGGTCGCGGCAGACCAAGAGCCTCAGCTAGTGCTGATCGCTGCAGCGGCTCCACGCTGGATACTCCCAGGGCGAAGGATTGTCTGCGCAGTCCCCCCTTCAGGAAAACAACCCTTCAGATTCTGTCAGATGGCACTTAACATGAAACTGCTCTACCTCCGCTGCTATCATCAACAGCAATCATGAGCGACAACCAGACATCCTCTCCGGCCATTGAAACGAGCGAATCCACCCCCTCCACGCGGTCGCCGCGCCTGCGTGAAAAAGGCCGCCTCATGTCCGGCTCCGAGATCGAGCGCACGCTGGTACGGCTGGCGCATGAGATCGTGGAACGCAACCACGGCAGCAACAACCTGGGTCTGGTCGGCATCAAGCGCCGCGGCGTGCCACTGGCGCAGCGCATCGGCGCGCTGATCGCAACGATTGAGAAGCAGCCCGTCGATACCGGCGTACTCGACATCAGCTTCTATCGCGACGACCTCACGACGCGCGATATTCGTCCTGTCGTGGAAAAAAGCGACCTGGGCTTCGACGTTACGGGCCGCGACATCATCCTGATGGACGATGTGCTCTACACCGGCCGTACCATTCGCGCGGCGATGGATGCGCTCTTCGACCACGGCCGCCCCAAGAGCGTGCAGTTGCTGGTGCTGATCGACCGCGGACACCGCGAGCTGCCGATCGAAGCCAAGTTCATCGGCCGTACCGTGCCTACATCGCGACGCGAGATCATCGAAGTCAAGCTGCGCGAGATCGACAACGACGAACAGGTTGTCCTGGTCGAGCTCATCGACGACAGCAAGTAAGCGCGCTACATCAGAATTGTCATCTCGACCGTAGCATGATGGTTTTTATCGTCATGCGAAGTGGAGAGACCTGCAGGTTTGCCTGTCCGCGCCGGCGATGGTGCCCACGCAAGCAAGCCTGCAGGTCCCTAGACGCAAAACGCGATGCCCCTCCCGGCCGACTCACTGATAGTAAGCGGACAAAGTGCCTTAGATACCAGCAGAACTGCGATGAGTCTCACGCCAATCGCTTGGCGGTATGCCTTCCCAGGTGCGAAAGGCACGACCAAACGAGTTCGGGTCTTCAAACCCAAGCAAATAGGCGGTCTCATTCAACTCCAACACAGAGTTGGAGAGATAATACCGTGCCATCTGGTGTCGGGCTTCATCCAAGACCCGTTGAAAGCTGGAACCGGATTCCTGCAACCGACGCTGCAACGTGCGAGGGCTCATGTGAAGCACCTGCGAGATTGCATCCATAGAGGGACGGCGGCCGGTGAGTCTGTCCTGAATGGCTCGGCGCACAAGTTCGATGAGACTGTCTTCAGCTTTGTACTGTCGCAACTGCTCTTCAAACTGCGGCGCGAGCAGATCGAGCAGTTCCGCATTGCGAGTGACGAAGGGGGTCGTGGCGTCCGAGGAGCGAAAGATGATCGCGTTGCGTGAGGCGCCCCCAACCGCCTCGCAGCCAAGATTTCGCTCGATCGCGCGCAGGTTCGCACGCGGTTGCACATACTCAACTCGAAGAGGATTTAACTGCATTCCGGTTCCGTGCCGAGCGATAGAGAGCATCCAGGAGAAACAGTGGTCCATGAGAAGCTGAGGCTCGACACCCACCGCGAGGAGCCATCGAAATCCAATGCTGAACTCCTCCTCGTCGAGTTGAATCAGCATTTCCTCCGGCGCCGCCAGCTTCTTAAAGCGGGCCATATGCTCTGCTGCCGCCACGAGATTCTGCGTGGAGAGCGCCGCCATACCCATCGGGTGAAAGCGCTCTGTCTTCGTCTCCACTCCCATCTTGATACCTATCAGCGGATCGGAACTCACGGTCTCAATGGCGCGCCAGAGTGCGAAGAGCTCGCTGGTCGTTACGAGAACGCGCGTCTGATCGAACAGATCTCGCGGAAGACCGGCTCTGCGCAGTACCTCGGGAGTTGAGATAGCAAACTCCGTCAATTTAAGAGCAATGCGGCCTGGAACGCGGAAGTGCTTCAGCATGACAAAGTCCTCCACGTATGAGCGTATCGGATTCAAGCCCTACTCATCCTGCAAAACACGCCAGATCGGCTGCGAAACACGACAAAGGTGTAGTAAGACGATTGGCGTGATTGGAAGTTACATTGGCGGGTTTTGCAGGGCGAGCAGGTTGTTTCCGGACTAACTTAGAGAAACCCGGGGCACGCGATCTGCTTCACGGTCGAGGGCGTCCGGGAGTTGAATGCCGCAATTGCGCGCGATTGCCGGCAGGTGCGTTGGTGCTCTCTGGCGTGAAAGCACCGGCAAAGCAGAGATGATTGGGCACTGAGTGCCTCTTCGAGAGAACAGAACAAGAGAGGAAAGAAAATGCAAAAGCGAAAATTGGGAAAGAGCGGATTGGAAGTGTCGGCCCTCGGTTTCGGCTGCATGGGGCTGAGCTTCGGTTTCGGCCCTGCGACCGAAAAGAATGAAGCTATCAAGGTAATCCGCGCTGCTTATGAAGGCGGCGTGACCTTCTTCGATACCGCCGAAGCATACGGTCCGTTTACGAATGAAGAACTCGTTGGCGAGGCGCTGGCATCTGTTCGCGACAAGGTAGTCATCGCGACGAAGTTCGGCTTCGAAAACGCAGTGCCAACTCAGGGTACGAACAGCAAGCCGGAACGAATCAGGGCTGTTGCAGAAGCGTCCCTCAAGCGTCTCAACACCGACGTGATCGATCTGTTTTATCAACATCGCGTCGACCCAAATGTGCCGATCGAAGAGGTGGCAGGCACGGTGAAGGACCTCATTCAAGAGGGTAAGGTGAAGCACTTTGGGATGTCGGAGGCCGGCGTTCAGACGATCCGCCGTGCCCATGCTGTTCAGCCGGTCACCGCACTCCAGAGTGAGTATTCGCTGTGGTGGCGAGAGCCGGAGAAGGAGATTCTTCCAACACTGGAGGAGCTCGGCATTGGCTTTGTTCCCTTCAGCCCTCTGGGTAAGGGCTTCCTTACGGGAGCGATCTCCGACAAGACGGAGTTCGACAAGACTGATTTCCGTAGCATGGTTCCGCGCTTCTCCGTGGAGGCTCGAAAAGCGAATGAGGCGCTGGTGGAGGCGCTCGGAAAGATCGCAGAGGGGAAGAAAGCAACCAAGGCACAGATTGCGCTTGCATGGCTTCTCGCGCAAAAGCCGTGGATTGTGCCGATTCCTGGAACCACCAAGCTGCACCGTCTTGAAGAGAATCTTGGAGGAGCAAGCGTAGAACTGACACCGGAAGACCTCAAGGCCATCCATGACGTGATCTCCGCCATCGATGTTCAGGGCGATAGATACCCCGCTCACTTTCAGAGTCTTGTCAATCGTTAGAAACTTGAAGCAAAAGAGCTGACGAAAGGAACGACATGCCCTCTGAAGATACCCGCCCGACACAGGGGTAGGCCTCTGAAGTGGTGGCGCATCTCGCCTTCTACTCTGGCTAGGTGTACCAGGTAATCGCCTTTCGCAGGTGTCACCCAAATCTGTCATCTCGACCGAGGCGGCCTTTTTTTGCCGCCGAAGTGGAGATGACAGATTTTTGGGTGATGTTTAATACCCAAAAATCACTGCTCCAAACAATATTTGGCCGCACCAAACGTTAACCCATTTAGGGAACGGGCGAATGCCATTAAAAGCGTCTGCCGATGCTTTTGAACCATCTAATCAATTCAACGTGAATCCTATGGCCCCTGTAGGGCCACACCAGAACTTATGAGCAACGAAAGCACCGTCGCCGATTATCAGGAGCTCGAGACCGAAGCTCCGCCCCAACCCGCGCCTGCCGCTCCCGAACCCATGAGTATGGGCGCGGTGCTGCGCATCGCGACGATGCGGCGGCTCTGGTATGCACAGATCGTCTCGGTCTTCGGCGACTTCCTCGCCCTGTTTGCGGTCATCACCGTCATGACGTTCAAGCTGCATGCCAGCGCACAACAGGTGACAGGCGTCCAGATCGCCTACCTTTTGCCGATCGCAGTGCTTGGCGTCCTCAGCGGCGTGTTTGTCGACCGCTGGCCCGTGAAGCCAACGCTGGTTTCAAGCGACTTCATCCGTGCGAGCCTCTGTCTGCTGCTATTGCTGGTGCATAACGTCTATGGTTTCTATGCGGTCCTTGCAGCGATCAGCATCTTTTCCAGTTTCTTCCAGCCTGCGCAGGGCATAGCCATTCGCAGTGCGGTGCCGCGGCACGGCCTGCGTTCGGCCAATTCGCTGATGCAGCAGGTCATGTACGTCATGCGCATCGTCGGCGGCCCTGTCGCCACCTTTATCGTCTCGCGCTTTCATGAGCAGACTTGTTTCATCATCGACTCCATCAGCTTCATCGCCTCCGGCACGCTCATCGCTTCCCTCGCGCTTATTCTTCCGCCAGAGAGTGAGGTCGCACCGGCGACAGTTCAGGAGCCCTCAGCTGGCGAAGAAAAGACCGGCATCGCCCGCATTCTCGAAGACATGAAGGAAGGCGCAAGCTTCATCTTTCATCATGCGGCTCTGCTCTTCGTGATCGTCGCACTCGCCTCCGGCATGTTTGTGATGGGCTGCTTTGGCCCTCTGATCGCTATCTTTGTGCGCGATACGCTACGCGCCTCGACCAACATCTTCGGCATCGCGAGCGCCATGATCGGCCTCGGCCTGCTGGTTGGCATCTCGCTTCTCAACGCCTTTGCCAAGAACGTGAAGAACACCACGCTTGTCTACTCCGGCCTGAGCGGCATCGCTCTCGGTACGCTGCTGATGGCGATAGCGCCCCACATCGCCTTCCAGCTCGGAAGCCAATCCATCGCAATCGATGTCGTCCTCACGATCCTCGGCTGCTTCCTTGTCGGCTTCTCCGTAGGCGGCATCGTCATCCCCTCGCAGACAATGATCCAGCAGGAAACGCCTCAGTCAATGCTGGGCCGTGTCGGCTCGACGGTCATGTCCTTCATCTTCAGCGCCCAGATCGCAGGACTGGTCCTGAGCGGCATCCTGGCCAACCTCACCAGCGTGCGGAGTGTCTTCGCCATCTGCACGGCAATGCTTGCGGTTCTGATCGTCGCCGGCAAGCTGTGGATGGAGCCGAAAGAACTGCCAACGTCTTGAGCCGTAGGCGAACTGCAAACGCTGAGTTCACGGAGTACGCCAAGTCTGCGCAGAGTTTACTTTGCGACAACTTAGCGTCCTTTGCGGACTCCGCGTTTGCAGTTCGCCCGGCTCAATTCGCCCCGTACCGGTGTCTAAACCAACAGCAGCCGAATCCGGCTCCGGCTCTCGCCAGCTGACACCCTCCCTGCAGGTCCGAGCGCTCGCTCACGATTTACCCTCGAGGTGCTCCTCATGGCGTTCGCGACAGGCTCTTCCTCCACTCCGTCCGCAGAGATCAACGTAACCCCGCTGATCGATGTACTGCTCGTCCTGCTCATCATCTTCATGGTTCTAGTCCCCATGGTGCCTCGGGGACTCAATAGCTCCATCCCACAAGGGCACGCGGCCCCTGTGGCGTCACCCTCGCCACTCGTCGTGCGGATTGTGACAGGCGCCCCCAGCAGCGGCCCAACCTACCGGATCGAGCAGCAGGATATGAGCTTCGCAGGCCTACGTCCGGCCCTGCAGCAGCTCTTTGCGACGCGGCAGGACCATACACTGTTTGTCGAAGCCGATCGCGCGCTCAGCTATCAGCAGGTAGCGGAGGTCGTCGCCGAAGCCAAAGCCGCTGGTGCGGGGCAGATAGCTCTCGGCCCACTGACAAAGCTCTGATCGCACAGAAACAGCAAGGCCTCCCCTGCGGGAGGCCTTGCTGTGATTCATGAAGCGCAGCTTACTTCGACATATCGACGCCGCCGCCCAGCTTCTTCTCTTTGGCTGCTTCGTTGGCCTTGCGAGCGCCGGTAGCCTTCTGCACCCACTCGTCTGCCTTAGCGAGGTCGTCCTTGCGAGCGGCATCATTGCCACACTCCAGATCGGCCTTGCGACGATAGGTGAGGTTCATGTACGACATAGCGTCGTCGTAGTTGGGGTTGATATCAATGGCCTTTTGCAGGTACTGGATACCCTCAGTCACAAGATCTGTGTTCGCAGCAACGATCTTGGCGCAAACATCCTTAGACTTCTTCACATTGCCTTCGCCATCGTCCTGCATGCCGGCAGCAGCGAGAATCGTCGTCGCATTCTTGTAAGCCTTGTTCCAGTCGATCCACGCAACCGTGTAGTTCGCCTCGGAATCCGCCGGATCGAGCGCTATGATCTTCAGCTCGATAGCCTTGGCCTTATCGTACTGCTTGATGTTGCGCTCGATCGAAGCAATCTGGCGGAGCGCACCGAGATCGTTCGGATTCTTGTCAAGGACAGCGTTGAAGCCGTCCATAGCCTTCTGGGCAATCTTCAGGTTGTCTGGGGTATCCAGGTTCGGCACCACCTGATAACTGTAGGCGGTTGCAAGATACAGCCGCGCGGCGTCGTAGTTAGGATCGAGATCGATGGATTCCTGGAACTTGTCGACAGCCTGTTCGTAATGCCCTGCCTTAAATTCCTGCACGCCTTTCACGAGCCTGTCGCGTGCGCGCAGTTTGGTGCATCCAACGGTGCTCGCCAGCACTAACAACATCGCGGCGCTAACAGAAATTCGTGCGCTAAGCTTCATGAGAACCTTTCCCCTTCAAACAATATCGCCGCAGGCCTACTCAGGAGGCAAAAGTTCCAAAACTGAGAATGGTGCCTTGCCGTTCGATTGTAAAGGGAGAAGGTGCCGGTTTACCAGAGGGGCTTCCTGTCAGGGCAATTGATATTGCATATTTTTTTCATTTTTGTGCTGCTGAAGAAGTTATCTGCCCTGCCCCTCGCCAGCCATGCAACCCCACTCCTGTTGGTAGGATCGGACATGAGAGAGCGCGGACCGGCACAATCTACCTGTTGATGGCCAACCGCACGGAGAAGCGAAAAATGGCGTCAACAAAGTGGGTTGCAGGGCAAATCCCCTCCCAAACAGGCAAAACAGCCCTCATCACAGGTGCAAACAGCGGCATCGGCTACCAGGCTGCGCTGGAACTCGCGCGCCACGGGGCACACGTGCTGCTGGGCGTCCGCAGCCTTGCCAAGGGCCAGGCTGCCCTGGAGCGGCTGCTCCGAAAGGCCCCTGGGACCAGCGCCGAGGTGGCGGAGCTGGACATTGCGTCGCTCACCTCCATTCACGACTTTTCCCGGAAGTTTATAGCCAGCGGCCGTGTGCTCGACCTGCTGATCAACAACGCCGGCGTGATGGCTCTGCCCACACGCGAGCTCACCCCCGACGGCTTCGAGCGGCAGTTTGGCACCAACCACCTCGGCCACTTCGCGCTTACCGGCCTGCTGCTGCCACAGTTTCGCGGCGCTCCCACCCCGCGTGTCGTCACCGTGGCCTCGCTGGCACACCGCACCGGCAAGATCGAGTTCGACAACCTCCAGAGCGAGCGCAGCTATGTGCCCTGGGACACGTACAACAACTCGAAGCTGGCGAACATCCTGTTCGCACGCGAACTCGACCGCCGGGCCAGGGCCGCCGGCAGCAGGCTGGCCAGCATACCTGTGCATCCGGGCATCTCGAAGACTAGCATCGTCGACAATGGCCCCGGGATGGGCAGCAAGGATCTAAAGGTTCGTGTGCTGAAGGTAGTTGCGCCGCTCATCATGCAGGATGACGTGATGGGCGCGCTGCCGACGCTCTATGCCGCAACCTCCCCCGAAGCCAAGGGAGGCGAATATATCGGTCCGGATGGCTTCATGGAATTCAAGGGCTATCCGAAGGTCGTGCAGGCGCGCCCACAGGCCCTCGATGAGGCGGTCGGAAAGAAGCTGTGGCAGGTGAGCGAGGAACTGACCGGGGTCACCTATCCCTTGTTGGGTTAGTGTTCTTGCCTTTCTGGCTTGTCATTCCGCGGCGAAGCCGAGCGAACCTGCTTTCTCCCGTTTTCGTGAACACCACTCCGAAATATGTGAGCAAAACCGAAAGAGCATGGTTTGTGCTGGTACAGGAAGGCTGGCGATGGCACGGACGAAGAACGGGAGAAAGCAGGTTCGCTCGCTGCGCTCGGAATGACAACCAGAAAAACAAAGACAAAAGCGAAGATTGCGCTACCGCTTGGCCTTCTTCTTCACAGCGGTCTTCTTGGCAACCACCTTCTTGGCCACAGCCTTCTTCGCAACCACCTTCTTCACCGCAGCTTTTTTCACCACAGCCTTCTTCACCACGGCTTTCTTCACCGGCAACTTCTTCGACGCAAGGCGCTTTGTCGCGGATTTTTTCACGGTCTTCTTCGTGACGACCTTCTTCGTTACCGCTGCTTTCTTTGCGGGAGCCACCCTCTTCTTAGGCTTCGCGACCGCCGCCAGTGCTTCCGAAGATCTCGCCACATTGGCGGTATGTTTCTCCAACAGCTGCTCCAGCTGCCAAATCAAACTCGCTGTCTGCATCGGCTTTACAAGCAACTTGTCCGCACCCATCTCCTGCCAGTCTTCGTCGCTGAAGGGGAGAGCGGTGAGCAGCGCCACGGCCGGATGATACGGCGCGGAGCGCGCCGCCAGGATAACCTCACGTCCGGAAGCATCGTGCTCCATGCGCATGTCGGTGATAACCATGTGGTACTCGTGCCGTTTGAGCTTCAACTTTCCTTCCACCGCGCTGGCGGCAGTGTCCACCTCGAAGCCGCTGATCTCCAGCACGGCTTTTATCGTGAGCAAAATTGAGACTTCATCATCGACCAGCAGGACGCGGCGCTTCGCCATAACTTTGGTTCTCCTCAGAGGCTATTTCGGTCGCAGCTTGTGCGTGCCCCCATACCCGCGAGCAAACATTTCTGCCGGAGCATCGGAGACATAGTCGCAGCTTCACAGCCTGCGGCGCAAGTTACAACTCGTTCCAAATCAATAATAAAGGGCCGCCCACACGGGTCGGCCTTTTATCGTTGTGTCGGCTACACGACATAACCCAACCTGTGCCGCAGCAAATGGAACCTTCGCTATCTGCCCCTCATCCTGTGTCAGAGATCGAAGACCTGATCACCCCGCTATGGGCTGCGGCTGATCCCGGCGATAGCGCTTCAAAAACAGATCCATCGATCCACCCTGAACGACAATCGAGAACACCACAACGACATACGTCGTTGCCAGTATCCACGCCCTGCCATCGCTCTGCGGCACAGACAGCGCCAGCGCGATCGAAAGCCCTCCCCGCAACCCTCCCCAGGTCAGCGCGCCAATCGAGCTGCGATGATCGCGCCCGCATCCCCGGATTGATCCCAGTATCAGGCTGACGACTCCCAGCCGCGTTGCTGTCACCACCACAACCGCCACCAGCCCCGTCAGAAGGAACAGCCGCTGAAAGGGTATCGCCAGCAGTTCAAGTCCCAGTAGCACAAACAGCACCGCATTCTGAACTTCGTCGACCACCTCCCAGAAGCGGTCGATGCTCTCATGGGCGATCGAGTGATGGGAGTGCCCCAGATTGAAGCGGCGCAACGCGATCCCGGCTACGACAGCCTCCAGCGGCGCGGAAAGATGCATCTTATCGGCCAGCGCGTAGCCTCCGAGTGCCAGCGAGAGCGTCAGCAGGATCTCCACCTGATAGGCTTCGACGGCGCACATCAGCCAGGACGTCATCCACGCCAACCCCACTCCGATCACTGCCGCGCCGCCTACCTGCAACAACAGCGCTTCCATAACAGGGCTTGCCGTAGGTGCCGTTCCTCGCGAAGCACTCAATACGGTCACGAAGATCACGGCGCCGATACCGTCGTTGAACAGCGACTCCCCCGCAAGCTGCGCCTGCAGGTGTTGCGGTGCGCCCACGCGGCGCAGCATCTCGAGCACGGCAATCGGATCGGTCGGCGAGATCAGCGCGCCGAAGAACAGGCAGGACAGCCAGTCCGCGTGCAGTCCCAGCAGCGGCAGCCCCAGGTGCATCAACAGAGCGACTGCCAGCGTTGACAGCAGCGTACCCACAACGGAAAGCAGGGTGACAACCAGCTTCTCATGCACCAGGAACTTAAAGTCCAGCAGGAACGCACCCGCGAATAGCAGCAGTGAAAGCATGCCATGCAGGATGAGGGTCTCGAAGTTGATCTGCTGCACAACCGCAACCGCAGCCCGATGCAATCCCGGCGCATACGCGCTGATGCCGCCCAGGCATAGCGAAGCTACCACTGTCAGCAGCATAGTGCCGATGGTGAGCGGCAGCTTCAGCCAGCGCGAACTCACCCAGCCAAAAATGGCTGCAATCGCGACCAGGATGCTTACCAGCTGAAGTGTCGTCATCGGAGGGGAGACCTTAGCTCAAGTCTACCCGTCAAAATTCAGGCCCGCGAACCTTCTCCCGGCCACTTCCACTCGCGTATCTCAGGGCTATCGATGCCGTTCTCATGGGCGTAGTTCACGCTGTCGATGATCTGATCCTTCAGCCACTCCTTCACATGCGCGGCGCTCACCTGCAGCGACGGCACGCGGTCGATCACATCGATTGCGAGATCGAAGCGGTCCACCTGGTTCAGAATCGCCAGTTCCAGCGGCGTATTGATATTGCCCTTCTCCTTGTATCCGCGCACGTGGAAGTTGTCGTGATTGTTCCTGCGGTACGTGAACTTATGGATCAGCGAAGCATAGGCATGGAAGTTGAAGATGACCGGCTTGTCCTTCGTGAACAAGCTGTCGAACTCACGTTCCGACAAGCCATGCGGGTGCTCTTCCTCCGGCATCAGGCGAAACAGATCGACCACATTGACGAAGCGAATCTTTACCTCCGGGCAGCGCTCTCTGAGAATTGCCACAGCCGCCAGGGACTCCGCCGTGGGAATATCGCCTGCGCACGCCATCACGACATCCGGCTCCTGACCCGCGTCGTTACTGGCGAAATCCCATATGCCGATACCCTTCGTGCAATGGTTCACCGCCGCGTCCATGTCCAGATACTGCAGGTGCGCTGCCTTGTCGGCGACGATGACATTTACATAATCCACGCTGCGCAGACAGTGGTCCGCCACACTCAAAAGGCAGTTCGCATCTGGCGGCAGATAGATGCGCGTGATCTCGGGACTCTTGTTCGTGACCAGGTCGAGGAAGCCCGGGTCCTGGTGCGTGAACCCGTTGTGATCCTGCCGCCATACCAGAGAAGTAATCAGCAGGTTGATGGACGAGATCGGAGCGCGCCACCGCAGCTCCAGCTTGCTCTTCTCCAGCCACTTCGCATGCTGGTTGAACATCGAGTCGATGATGTGAACAAACGCCTCGTAACTCGAAAAGAAGCCATGCCGTCCGGTGAGCACATAACCCTCGAACCAGCCCTCGAGCGTATGCTCGCTGAGCATCTCCATCACGCGCCCCTCGGTCGAGAGGAAACCGCCGTCGGCATCCTCAGGCTTCATCTCCGCCATCCAGGTCTTGCCGCTCGCTTCGTAGATCGCATCGAGTTTATTGGAGGCAGTCTCGTCCGGCCCAAAGACCCGGAAGCTCGTCATATTCTTGCGCATCACGTCGCGCAGAAAATGCCCCAGCGTGTCAGTCGACGAAACCTCAATCTGCCCCGGCTTTTCGATCTTCACCGCATACTCGCGAAAAGCCGGCAACTCCAGCGGCTTGCGCAGCTCACCGCCATTCGCATGAGGATTGCCGCTGATGCGCCGCTGCCCCACCGGCGCAGTCTCTTTGAACTCGGCGAGCAGCGTCCCGTTCTCGTCGAACAACTCCTCCGGCTTGTAACTGCGCAACCACGACTCCACCAGCTTCAAATGGGCGGGGTTGATGACCGGATCGAGAATCGGCATCTGGTGCGCTCTCCACGAGCCTTCCAGCTTGTGCCCATCGATCTCCTTCGGGCACGTCCAGCCCTTGGGCGTGCGCAGGATGATCATCGGCCAACGCGGCCGCTCAGGCACCGCACCGGCGCTACGTGCCTTCTGCTGAATCGCGCGAATCTCAAGCACACACTGCTCCAGCACGCCAGCCATCAGCTGGTGCATCAGCGCCGGATCGTCGCCTTCGACGACATGCGGTGTCCATCCATAACCACGGAAGAGGCTGTCCAGCTCCTCACGAGAGATCCTCGCCAGGATCGTCGGGTTCGCAATCTTGTAGCCGTTGAGATGCAAGATGGGCAGCACCGCGCCATCGCGGACCGGGTTCAAAAACTTGTTCGAGTGCCACGAGGTCGCGAGCGGTCCGGTCTCGGACTCACCATCGCCCACAACCACCGTCACGATCAGATCGGGATTGTCGAAGGCAGCGCCGAATCCATGCGAAAGGCTGTACCCCAGCTCACCGCCCTCATGAATCGAACCCGGTGTCTCCGGTGTGCAGTGGCTTCCGATGCCGCCTGGAAATGAGAACTGCTTGAGAAACTTCTGCATGCCGACGATGTCTTCACTCATCTCCGGATAGACCTCGGAGTACACGCCTTCGAGATAGCTGTTCGAAAGCGTCGCAGGCGCTCCGTGCCCCGGGCCAGAGATATAGATCAGATCAAGGTCGTACTTCTTGATCAGCCGGTTCAGATGCACCCAGGTGAACGTCTGCCCGGGGTCGGAGCCCCAATGCCCCAGTAGCCGGTTCTTGATGTGTTCAGGCTTCAGCGGCTCACGCAGCAGCGGATTGTGGCGGAGGTACAGCATCCCCGCGCAGAGATAGTTGCAGGCTCGCCAGTAGCCATCCATCCGGCGCAGTTCGTCGGCGCTTAAAGGGGCATCCGCAGTTTGAGAATGATTGGTAGAAAAGGACGGGGAGAAAGTGCTGGTCATGGATACCCTCGTGCAAGAACGGGGTTACGTCACCTGAATTACTTGTTCGATCGAGCCATGCGGTCCAGATGCACAGCGATCATGAGGTCTTCCTGAGCGGGTACGACAAAAACCTCTGTCTTGGAGTCAGATGCACTAATCCGGCGCAGGCCATGTTGGCTTTCAGCATTTAACGCAAAATTGATGCTGATTCCCAAAGATTGCAGGCCTTCAAGCACCTCCGCGCGCGTAACGGCATCGTGTTCTCCGATGCCGCCGGCAAACACAACCGCATCCAGCCCGCCCAGCAGCCAGCAGAACCCGCCAATGGCCTTCGTCACGCTGCGCGTAAAGATCTTCAGAGCCAGCGCGGCCTGCGCATTGCCGTCTGCCGCCGCCTTCCGCACAGCCTTCACATCGTTGGCCATGCCACTCAGCGCAACCATCCCTGACACGTGATTGAAGATCGTCTCTACCGCCTCAGTCGCCTCCTCGCTGTTTCCTTTTTGCTGACGAAGCAGATACAGCACCAGGCCAGGATCAAGGTCTCCAGGCCGCGTTCCCATCACCACTCCACCCGTCGGGGTCAACCCCATCGTCGTGTCCACGGAGCAGCCCTCCAGCAGCGCCGTCACACTGCATCCGCTGCCCAGATGCGCAATCACCATGCGCTTCGGAAGCTCGCCGGCAGCCCGCATCTGGCGCACAATCGACTCGCAACTCAGCCCATGAAATCCATACCGGCGTACACCCTGATCGCGATAGACAGCAGGCACCGGATAGGTCGTCGCTTCCTCCGGCATCGTCAGGTGAAACACCGTGTCGAAGCAGGCGTAGTGAGCAACCGCAGGAAACCGCGCCATGCCTGCGCGAATCATCTCGATGACCTCCGGATCATGCAGCGGCGCAAAAGCCACTGCCTCCTCCAGATCGCGTAACACCTCAGGCGTAATCCGCCGGTGATCCTTAAGTTTGGATCCGGGATGCACGACGCGATAACCAACAGCATCAACCGCAGGCAGATGCTCTCCCGAAACGGTATCCAGGACTAACTGGATCGCCTCCTGTAGCGTCTCGGCCTTCACTCCAGACGGCTCACGGCTCAGACTCGGATCATCCGACGACTGAATCTCCAATGTGGCCTTCGTACCACCCACTCCGCTCAGCTCCCCGTCGTACAGCAAACGCGGCTCGGCCTGCTTCTCCGTGTCGAACATCGAAAACTTGATCGAAGAAGAACCGCTATTCAGGACAAGTATGCGCATGCCACCGCTCCACGAAGATCCACCTGACCCGACAGTACACCCACTGGGTCAATCGGCAACCAAGCAAGTGAAAGCTGATAGGTGTTTAGAGTGCGAGTTGTGAACGAAGGATTTCTACAAGACAGGAATAGGAAGTAACGGGTTCAAACGCATCCCTAAAATCAGCGCCAAAGGCGCGACTCATCCCAGCCTAGGGCGAACGGGGTCCCCGACGGGCGTTCTTTGCTCGTTGGGGTGCAGGAAGCCCTAGGTATAGGGCCAATAGGGCCCAAAGGGCTGAAAGCCTGACTCATCGTTCACCACGAATCTACCGGGACCACCCTAATCACCTTTAGTCCCATGCATATCGTTCATCGTAAAGAACACCGTATTTACCTAAAAGCACCCGGTACTCCTCCTGGAAAGAACACTTCCGATGATGTTGTTCCTGCGTATCGATATAGTGCCTCAGAGCCTCGAGATGAGAAGGCCCAACAGAAAATACAGCATAGCCTCGCTGCCAGGCGAAGTTCGCCAGCTCTGGGAATTGGTCCTTGAGCCATTTAGAAGCCGATGACTTCAGCTTCTCAATCAACCGTGCGACTGTAACGGTTCGAGAGAGGCGAATGGCGAGATGAACGTGATCTTCCATGCCACCGGCGCGATAACACTCGCAACCGAAATCACGGGTGACCGTTGCAAGATACGCATGCAATGCACTACGAACAGGAGCGTTTAAAACCGGCGCCCGGTCTTTTGTGCTGAAGATGACATGAATGAGGAGATAGGAGTTGGATTGTGGCATAGCATAGGCAGCGATGAGTCAGGCTTTCAGCCCTTCATCGTTTCTCTGGCATGATACCTGGGGCCCTGCCCCAGGCTGGGATGAGTCGCGCCTTTGGCGCTCTGCTCTCACCTGACTTGCCACTCGACACCTCCAGGTGATATCCCCATCTACGGCATGATGGCTCCGTTCCACGCTTAACTCTAGGGGAACCCGAGCTACCGTTGTCATAAACAAGCAGTCAGGAAGTTGCATGTCGAAGATCAGCGAAGTACTGGCCCACGAAAAAGCAGCCGTAACCGGCTCCTCCATTGGCCCTATCAAGAGCGGAGTGCAATCCCTCCCGCCGCGCAAAATCCGCATCCTTGGCGTTCCACTCGATCTCGGCGCATCCCGCCGCGGCGTAGACATGGGCCCCTCAGCCGTCCGTGTAGCAGGTCTCGAAGCGCACCTGGAAGCCCTCGGCCACGACGTCACCGATGGCGGCAACATCACTGTGGCGATTGCGGAGACCAAGCACCGTGGCGAAGAGAACGCCCGCTATCTCAAAGAGATCGCCGAAACCTGCACCAAAGTGGCACAAGAGGTCAGCAAGACACTCGAACGCGGCATGACTCCCGTCATCCTCGGCGGCGACCACTCTGTTGCTGCAGGTAGCGTCTCCGGCGTGGCCGAGTACTACCGCAGCCGGCAGCAGAAGATCGGCCTCATCTGGATCGACGCCCACTCCGACCTGAACACGCCTGAGACCTCGCCCAGTGGCAACGTTCACGGTATGCCGCTCGCAGCACTGCTCGGTCTCGAACCGAAATCCCTCGCCGACATCGGCGGCTTCTCGCCAAAAGTCCTCCCGGAAAACACCGTGCTCATCGGAGTACGCGACATCGATGCCACGGAAAAAGAGAACATCAAACGCGTCGGCCTGACCGAGGTCTATACCATGCGCGACATCGACGAACGCGGCATGCGCGCAGTCATGGAAGATGCCTTGCGCGCTGCCGGACGCGGGACCGCAGGCTATCAGGTCTCGCTCGACATGGACTGGATCGACCCCGAAAACGCTCCCGGCGTCGGCACTCCCGTGCGTGGCGGAGCCACCTATCGCGAAGCCCACCTCGCCATGGAGATCATCGCCGACCACGGCGGCATGCTGAGTCTCGAAGTGGTCGAAGTCAACCCCGTCCTCGACGAACGCAACCGCACCGCCGATCTGGCGGTAGAACTAATCTCTTCTGCTTTCGGAAAAAAGATTTTGTAAACGCAGTTGCAAACAATCGATTGAGGCACCGACCGGAAGGGCATAGCTTCAGCTATGCCGACAACAGTCCACCCAAAGCCCCACAACTGCTGCCGCAGAACCGGGCCCCGGCGAGCCGCTTTTGCTCGCTGGGTGGTCACGCTGGAGTGGAGACGAGCCGCAACGATCATTGCTTTAGCGATGTAAGGAAGTTGTTCATCTCACGGATGACTTGCGCCTCATTGGAGACGAAGATGTAGTGACTGGCATTCGCTATGCGCACTACGTGAGCTTGTGGAACCGCGGCCTGAAAGGCTTCGACTCTCTGGGTAGTCTCGACCTTATCGTTGGCAATATAGGCTGCGCGGCGCTTCGGGTCGTTTGCAAAGACGGGACCGGGATCGAGTGGGTCGGCGAAGATGGCGAGTATAGGACCATGGACAGTGAGAAACTTTTCATTCCCGGTTGTGATGGGAGCATAGGTCGGTGGCATCGTGCCGCAATCGGGACAGGGCGGTGAGAGCGCAATGTCTCGGCGATAGGTCACCAGGTCACTCTGAAAACGGGCCACGTCTGCTTGCAGTTGGGCCATGGGTTCGCCATCCGGAGTATGAGCTGCGAGAAAGGTATCAAGTTCCTGTCGGAGGGTGACGGCATCCAGCACCTTATCTCCTATCGCTGGTGAGTAGAGTGCGAAAGAGTAGCCTGCCTCCAGATAAACAAGACCTGCGACAGTCTCCGGATGATGTGTGCCGATCCAGCTCATCTCCTCACCTCCCAGTGAGTGACCGACCAGAACAGGATGATTGATCTTGAACGCGGTCATCACGGCCAACACATCCGAGCCGAGGCGTTCTGCGGTGTAATTGCTTGTGATGTATGCCGGATGGCTCGAACCGCCGTAACCGCGACGAGTTACTCCGTACACGTGATAACCAGGAACGAACTTTGGAGCGAACGTGTCGAAGACATGGGCGTCGTTTCCCGCTCCTGCGAGAAACACAAGTGGGCGCCCCGTACCGCCCCAATCAAGCGCTTCAATTTTGACATCCTTCTCGACAGAAATATGGTGCACCAGAGGGCGCTCCTTGCCGTTCTGCTGAGCTGGAACATGGGCCGCTGAAAATAGGAGAAAGAAGAGGCACATCAAGGCACACTTCATCATGGGCTCCTTGGGACTACTGGTGTTTTGCAATGTTTGTTGTGGCGAGCATCCCACCCAGTCCCATCGTTTCTACGGCTGAAGACGGGACAATGACCATTGCGCCTTTCTCCCGGATCGCCTCGTAGAGCATATTCATTCCCCGCAGATGCAAAGCGCCGGGGTTGTCGTTATAGACGCGCGAAGCCTGCGCGAACTGCTCAGAGACTTGCACTTCCGCTTCTCCAAGAATTACGCGAGCCTGACGTTCGCGCTCGGCTTGCGCTTGTTGCGACATGGCGTTCTCGAGTGCCTGTGGGATACGCACGTCACGAATCTCAACCGACTGCACGGTGATGCCCCACGGAGTCGTTTTCTCGTCGAGAATTTTTTGCAGTTCTTGGCCTAACATCTCACGCTCCGTAATCATTTGCGCCAACTGATGGCGTCCAATGGATTCGCGCAACGCCGTTTGCGAGCTGAGTGTAATGGCTTGGGTAAAGTCTGTTACTTCAAGGATGGATTTCTCAGCGTTCCAAACCAGCCAGAAGATGATGGCATCCACATTTACTGGCACTGTATCTCGCGTCAGTGTCGACTCCGCACTGACCGTTGTAACCCGCACCCGTTGGTCTACATAACGGCTCAACGTCTCTGCAATGGGGATGATCAGAAATAAACCAGGACCGCGCAGGCCGCGATACCGGCCAAAGCGCAACACCGCGACCTTCTCCCATTGGTCGACGACCACTATCGCGAATAGAAAATAGAGGCCCGCGAGTCCACCGGCCACCATGAAGAGAGGAATATTGGTGAGCTTCCCGACCAATACGCCTAAACCAATGCACAACCCGAGCACTGTTAGGCCAACGTTGTTGAATCCTTTGTATATCGTCACAAGTGTCTCCTCTCAAATCCGACCGCTACTTCCTTTTCAGATCTTCTTCCGGTTGTAGTTCCTGTAGAGCCTTCATCAATTGCTTGAGCGTGAAGCCGGCGGAGCCAGCGCGCGAGACAAACTCGCCAACAAGCTGTGTGAGCAGCCGCTCGCGCTCATTCTTGGAATACTCGACCTTCCGATCTGAGATAAATGTGCCTGAACCTTGCTGCGTATCAAGCAGTCCCCGAATCTCCATCTCCCGATAAGCACGAGAAACAGTATTGGGATTGATGGTCAGATCGACCGCGACCTGGCGAACCGTGGGGAGCTGGTCGCCCATATTCAAAATCCCGGATGCAACCGCCGCCTGAACCTGATCCATCAATTGCCGGTACACCGGAACCCCACTGTGGGCATCGAGCCGAAAGGCGAATGCTCGAATCTCGTTTTCGGCGCGCCGCTTCATGCAATAGATAATGTACTAGTTCACTAGTACATTGCAAGAGAAATATTTAAAATCGACAAACCGCTTCTTGGGCCGTGATTAAAACCCTGTCCGCCACGTTCCCTCTGAAAGGGAAATGTCCTCCTATGGACACACTAGAAAACCAGCCATTTGCCCGGATCTCCCCCAGAGACGTAATCTGGTAAAGGCAATGCGTGTTCTCCGCCAACTCGGTGTACTGCTCCTGCTGTTCATGTCATGCCTGGCTCCGGCCATGGCCTGCATGGTTCCCGATGCGCAGATGAGCACACAAGAGCGTGATTGCTGCCGCACAATGAAGGACCAATGCGGCCAGATGGAGATGCCTGCCTCTCATGGCTGCTGCCAGACGACTCCACAGAGCGTCCGCGATAGCGCATTGGACACCAAGGCAGTGACCTTCCACCCGGTCATCCTTCCCGTCATCTGGCTGGCCGCCATAGATCTGGTAAAGCCCACCACCACTACCATCGGATGGCTTGAACAACCCGACTACTCGCCACCGAAGCCTCCGCCCGCAACCATCTCCATCCTAAGAATCTAGACCTCTCCTCTCTCGCACTTCGTTCGAGCTGCGTACACGCACGCTCGCGTCCGAACTGTTATCGAGACAGGAGATTTCCCTATGAAGGTGGCCTTGTACTGGACCGCCGTATGGGTGCTGGCAAGCGGCCTCCGCGCATCCGCGCAGGATATGCCGGCCATGCCCACACCCCTTGCCCAACTGATCGCCGAAGCCGAGGCGAACAACACCCAGATCTCCGCCGCGGACCATTCCTGGAAAGCGGCGACCCATGTTGCCCAACAAGTCACTACACTGCCCGACCCGCAGTTCACGGTGCAACAGTTCAGCGTAGGCAGCCCGAAACCCTTCGCGGGTTTCAGCAACAGCGACTTCGCCTACATTGGGCTGGGCGCTTCTCAGGATCTTCCCTACCCCGGAAAACTCCGCCTCAAAGGTGAGGTAGCAAACCGCGAGGCCGATACGCAGCACGCTCAGGCAGATGTTCTGCGTTCCTCTATCGCAGAGCAGATAAAGCTCGTCTATCTGCGACTGGCCTACCTCGACGCGACGCTTGCCATCCTGCAGCAGAATGATGCTGTCTTGCAGCCGCTCATTCAAAGCGGCCTCTCACGCTACAGCGTGGGGCAACGAAGCCAGGCCGATGTCCTCAAAGCTCAGATCGAGCACACCAAGATTCTGCGCGAAGTCACCATGCACCATCAGGAGATGGGCCAGCTTCAGGCTGACCTCAAGCAGTTGCTGCATCGTTCTCAGGACTCCGAGGACATCCTGCCAGAGCAGCTTGCCGCTTCACCGTTGCGCCACACCTCTGAGGAGCTGCAGGTGCTGGTCCAGAGCCACAACCCAGCAGTGCACAGGGATGCGAACGCCGTTCAAAAACAGGATGCGCAACTAAAGTCCGCACAGCGCGATGGCAAGCCGGATTTCAATGTCGGCTATATGTTCCAACAAACCGGCGGTGGCTATCGCGACTACTACGTGCTGAGCCTCAACATGCGGCTGCCCCGGCGCAAACGAGTAGAAGGCGAGATCGCAGAGGCGACAGAGCGGCTGAGCCAGTCGAAGCAGGAACTGGACTCTCAAACTCAGCAGCAACTTGCCGAAGTCCAGAAAGAATACATCGCTGTCACCAGCACGGAAGACCTCCTGAAGGAGTACCAGGAAGGCTTGATTCCCCAGGCCAACGCCGCCTTCCATTCGGAAGAAGCGGCCTACCAGTCGAACAAGCAGCAGTTCGCTCCCGTTCTCTCTTCGCTGCTCGATGTGCTGTCGTTTGAACACGACTATCAGCAAGCGCTCTTCGATCACGAGACAGCCTTAGCCCACCTCGAAACTCTGACAGGAGCGACACTCCGATGAACAAGTACATCCTGCGCACCTCTCTCTTCTGGCTCTTCATTCTTGCCGTGGTCATTGGCATCATTGCCTATCGCACCCATCAGCCTCGGCAGTCCGCCGCCTACTCAGACGGCGTTCAACCCATCGCATCCGGGCCATCGCCGCAGCCCACACCGTCACACATGGACAGCAACGCGGCGATGCCAGAGCAGAAGATGGAAGCCCCACTCGCCCCCGTGCAACTCAGTGCCGAACAGATGCAAAGCATCGGCGTAAAAACCGGCACCGCGGAGTACAAACAACTCAGCGATGACATCCGTGCGACCGGCACCGTGGATATCGACGAGCGGCTTCTCTCCTATGTGCAGGTGCGCTTTCCCGGATACATCCGCAAGGTCTTTGCCGACGCCACCTATCAGTATGTGAGAAAGGGCGAGCCGCTCTTCACCATCTACAGCCCCGATCTCGTCGCTACCCAACAGGAGTACCTGCTGGCCCGCCAGAACCAGAAGTTCATGAGCACGAGTAGCGTTGACGGCGTTGCTTCTGGAGCGGCCTCTCTCTCGTCCGCCGCGGAACAACGGCTGCAGCAATGGGATATCCCTGCAAGCGAAATCGCCAAACTGAAAGAGACGGGCAAAGCCATTCAGGACCTGACGATCAACTCACCAGTGTCCGGATACGTCACGGAACGGAATGCGCTTCCCAATATGTACGCCGAACCGGCAACCCGCTTGTACACCGTGGCCGATCTATCGCGCGTCTGGGTGAACGCACAGGTGTTTCAAAACGACATCGGCAGGTTGAAACCCGGAGATACTGCCGCAATCACGGTAGACGCTTACCCCGACCGGACCTTTTCAGGACGCATCGAAGACATTCTGCCCCAGGTAGACATGACGACCCGCACCGTAAAGGTGCGGCTTGCGATCAGCAACCCCGGCATCAAGCTCAAGCCCGGCATGTTTGTGAATGTAGATCTGAAATCCGCATTGGGGCGGCAACTTGTCGTACCCGCATCCGCCGTCTTTCAGACGGGCACACGCCAGATCGTCTTCATCGATCATGGCAATGGAAGTCTGGAACCGAAAGACGTGGTTCTCGGTCCGCGCGTTCGAGATGACGTTGTCATTCTCAAAGGGCTGGAAGCGCATCAGCAGATCGTCACCTCAGCCAACTTCCTGCTTGATTCAGAGAGCCAGCTCCAGGCGGCTGCGGGTTCCTATACTCCACCTGTGCCAGCCGCGCAGCAGACTTCCGCAGTGACCGTCGACTTCACCACCGATCCCAATCCACCGCACAAAGGGTCCAACACGTTCCACGTAAAGCTCACGGGTGCCAATGGCAGTCTCGTCACTGGAGCAGATGTCAGCGTGATCTTCTTCATGCCTTCGATGCCGGCAATGGGCATGGCAGCGATCAACACGACGACGAAGCTCCTGCCAAAAAGTGCCGGCATGTATGAAGGCCAGGGCAATCTTGACTCCGGCGGAACATGGCAGGCAACCATCACCGTGCAACAGAATGGGCAAACCATCGCCACCAAACAACTGCATGTGAACGCCGAAGGAGGGATGTAACATGCTCTCCAAAATTATCGACCTCTGCGCTCGCAATCGTTTTCTCGTCTTTACCTGCATCCTGTTTCTCACGTTCGCGGGCATCTGGTCGCTGAAACACGTTCCTCTCGATGCCCTGCCGGACATCTCGGATGTGCAGGTGATCGTTCATACAAGTTGGGCAGGCGAGCCACCCGATGTCATCGAAGACCAGGTAACCTACCCGATCGTGACCAGTCTGCTGGCTGCGCCTCACGTCAAAGCGGTGCGCGCGCAGACCATGTTCGGAGATTCCTACGTCTATGTCGTCTTTGAAGATGGAACCGACTTGTACTGGGCGCGTTCTCGTGTTGTTGAATATCTCCAACAGATCAGCGGCCGGTTACCTGCGGATGTCCATCCAGCTATAGGTCCCGATGCAACCGGCGCAGGCTGGGTCTTCGAGTATGCCCTCGTGGACAAGAGCGGAACGCATAGCCTGGCCGACCTGCGCAGCTTGCAGGACTGGCATCTGCGCTATGCCCTGGAGACTGTGCCCGGCGTCTCCGAGGTAGCAAGCATCGGCGGCTACGTGCGGCAGTATCAGGTCCGGCTCGATCCGAATAAACTGCTGGCCTACAACATCCCACTCTCAACTGTGATCGACCGCGTGAAAGCCAGCACCAACGAAGTAGGCGGTAGGTCGCTGGACCTGAGCGGAGCGCAGTATATGATCCGCGGCCTGGGCTACCTGCGTTCGCTGAGCGATCTTGAAACCGTAGCGGTCGGCAGCAAGAACGGCACGCCGGTATTGCTGCGTGATCTTGGCAGCGTGGCGTTCGGCCCGGACATTCGAGAAGGCGTCGCGGAGTGGAACGGGGAAGGCGAGACCGTCGGCGGCATTGTGGTCATGCGCCAGGGCATGAATGCGCTGAACGTAATCGAAGGTGTAAAGCAAAAACTCCGTGAGATTGCGCCCTCGCTGCCTCCAGGCATTCAGATTGTCTCAGGATACGATCGCTCCGGCTTGATTCAGGATTCGATTGCCACACTCCAGCGTGACCTCCTTGAAGAGGCCATCATTGTGAGCCTGGTCATCATCGTCTTCCTCTTTCACTTCCGCTCCGCGTTGATCGCGATTGTTGCCCTGCCCATTGCTGTGCTGGTCTCCTTCATCCCGATCTACTTCCTCGGGGTCAGTGCGAACATCATGTCTCTCGGAGGTCTCGCGCTCGCTATCGGAGTGTTGGTCGACGCGGCGATTGTCATGGTTGAGAACGGCTATCGGCATCTGTCGGAGCGGCAGCAGTCTAGCGAAACACCGATCTCCGAACCCGAACGCCGCGAGATCCTTATCGGCGCTGCCAAGCAGGTCGGGCCCGCGCTCTTCTTCTCGCTGCTCATCATCGTGGTCTCGTTCCTTCCCGTCTTCCTGCTCGAAGCCCAGGAGGGACGCATGTTCCGCCCTCTTGCCTGGACAAAGACGCTGGCCGTAGGCTCCTCTTCCATCCTCGCCATCACCCTGGTTCCAGTGCTGATGGTGATGTTGATTCGCGGACGTCTTAGGCCTGAGAACGCCAACCCCATCTCGCGCGTTACCCAGGCCCTCTATCTGCCCATACTCCGCTTCTGCTTGAAGTACAGGAAGCTGACCATCGGGCTCAACCTCATCTTTCTGGTGGCAACATTACCCGTCGCGTTCAAGCTGGGCAGCCAGTTCATGCCTCCTCTGTTTGAAGGCTCTGCACTCTACATGCCTACCTCTCTTCCCGGCATCGCCATCGAACAGGCGAAGTCATTGCTGCAAAAGCAGGATGCAATCCTGCGCTCCTTTCCAGAGGTCGTCAGCGTCTTCGGCGCGGTCGGACGCTCGGATAGCGCGACGGACAACGCCCCACTCGATATGTACGACACAACCATCATGCTCAAGCCTCGCGAACAGTGGCGCCCCGGCATGACCTACGAAAAGTTGATCCAGGAGATGGACGCGAAGGTGCAGTTTCCCGGCCTCGCGAATACGTGGACAAGTCCCGTCGAGAACCGGCTGGACATGGAACTGACGGGCATCAAGACGCCGCTTGGCCTCAAGGTTCAGGGGCCAAACGTAGACGGCATCGAACAGCTCGCCTCCCAAATGCAAAGCGTCTTGTCGACCATGCCGCAGGTGCGGTCGATCTTTGCAGAACGCATCTCGCAAGGCTTCTATGTCAACGTGGAGGCGAACCGAGAAGAGGCTGCGCGCTACGGCCTCAGCGTCGCCGATATTCAGACCGCCGTATCCTCCGGCATCGGAGGACAAAACATCGCGGAGAATATCGAAGGGCGCGAGCGTTACCCCATCAACGTCCGTTACTCGCAGGACTTTCGGGACAGCGTAGACCGAATGCGCAGTGTGTTGATTGCGACGCCTTCAGGGGCGCAGGTTCCACTCGGACAAGTAGCACGCATCTCGTTCTCCCATGGTCCGGCCATGATTCGTGACGAGGATGGCCAGCTTACCGGATACGTCTACATCGACCTCAAAGGCACCAACTACGGCGGCTTCGTCGAGGCCGCCACGCAAAAGCTGCACAGCCAGGTCTCACTACCGGCAAACTATGGGTTCAAGTGGTCGGGAGAGTATGAGTTCGAGCTGCGTGCGAAACAACGGCTCAAGCTCATCCTGCCCATCGTCTTCTTCCTGATCTTCCTTCTCCTCTACATGGTCTTCCATTCGGTCGCCGAAGCTGTGGTGCTGATTGTCCCGACCATCTACGCCATGACCGGCGGTCTGCTTCTGCAATGGCTGCTCGGTTACAACTTCAGCGTAGCGGTATGGGTCGGCTACATTGCGCTGTTCGGCATCGCGGTTGAAACAGGCGTCGTCATGGTGGTCTACCTCCACGAAGCCCTGGAACACCGCCTGCAACAAGGCACAGCTCTAACGAACGCCGACGTAGAAGCGGCGGCTATAGAAGGAGCAGTCCACCGGCTGCGCCCAAAACTGATGACGGTCACCGCGGTCCTCGCCAGTCTCGTTCCCATCCTTTGGGAGTCCGGCATCGGCTCTGACGTGATGAAGCCAATCGCCGCCCCTATCGTAGGCGGCATGATTACTTCCACCATCCACGTCCTGATTCTCGTGCCCGTCTTCTTCGTCATGATGAAGGAACGAGCCCTGCGCAAGGGACATCTCCACGCCGTAAACCCAATCAAAGATCAAGCCGCAACGCAGGGAGACCGCCACGAGCGATAATCGCCCAATTTTACAATTCCACTCTGCCTACCTCAAAAGAGCCGTTTTACGGCATAGTCCAACAGCTCGCCCCCAAGGGCGCTACAGATACACTTTGGTCAATCTGTTTTCAGGACGTGCTATGCGCCGAATCTTCTTCGCTCCGCTTCTATGCCTTCTCGCCTTGTTCGCCCTTCCGCAGATGCAAGCGCAAGCGCCCCACCTGCTCCGCGCTCCTTCGATCTCCGATACGCAGATCGCCTTTCGCTATGCCGACGACATCTGGCTGGTATCTCGCGACGGTGGCGCCGCACAACGGCTGACGTCCACCTCGAACGTCACCGACGGCCCATTCTTTTCGCCCGACGGCCGCACCATCACCTACTCAGCCCGCGCTGCGGGCAACGTGGACATCTACACCATACCGGCGACTGGTGGCGCACCGAAGCGAATCACCTATCGCCCCGGCGGCAACTTCGTCACGGGCTGGACTCCCGATGGGCACAATCTGCTGATGCAGAGCATGCAAAACGCCGTTCGAACCTACTTTCAGCTCTATCGCGTTCACTCCGATGGAAGCGGCCTGCCCGAACGTCTGCCACTGCCCTCCGCCTGGTACGGCACATTCTCCCCAGACGGCTCGCACCTTGCCTACAATCCGTGGCTGCAGTGGCAGGAAGAATCATGGAAGCGCTATCGCGGCGGCCAGACGCAGCCCGTATGGATCATCGATCTGAAGTCGCTGGACCGGGTCAAGATTCCGCGCGAGAACTCCAACGATCGCTATCCCCTGTGGCTCCGTGACGCAATCTACTTTCTCTCCGATCGCAATGACCCCACTACGCTCTTCCGTTACGACGTAAAGAGCAAAGAAGTGAAACAGCTGATCGAAAACCATGGCTTCGAACTCGATACCCTGGGTGGCCGCGGCAATACGCTCGTCTACGAGCAGTTCGGCACCATCCACCTCTATGACCTTGCCGGCGGTGCGGACCATCTCGTCAATATCTCGCTCGACGGCGATCTGCCTGCGCTTTTGCCCCACCTCGCAAAGATCAGCGGCGACGAGATCCAGAATGTGGACATCTCACCCACCGGAGTACGCGCGCTGTTTGAGGCTCATGGCGATATCTTCACCGTGCCCGCCGAAAAGGGCGATGTGCGCAACCTCACCAATAGCTCAGGCTCTGCCGAGCGCGAGCCCGCGTGGTCCGTAGATGGCAAGCACATTGCATATTTTTCCGATGCCACCGGCGAGTACAAACTCTATCTACGCGATCAGGACGGCCTCACCCCGCCGAAGGTCATCGATCTCGGCCCGGATCCGACGTACTTCTACGCGCCGAAGTGGTCACCTGACTCCAAACGCATCGTCTTCTCCGATAAGCGGCTGAACCTCTGGTACGTCAACGTCGACCCTGCCCTGGGTGCGGCTGTACCCATCAAAGTCGACAGCGATCTGCGCGAGGGCTTTGGCCCCTCCGGCTTTAGTGCAAGCTTCTCTCCCGACAGCCAGTGGATACTTTACGCGCGCTCGCTGCCCAGCCTGGAGAATGCGGCATTCCTATACTCCATCGCTACCGGCAAGACAACGCAGATTACCGACGGGATGAGCAACGTCACCAATCCGGTCTTCGATAGAAACGGGAAGTACCTCTACTTCACCGCAAGCACCGACATCGGCCCTGCGATCGACGGCTTCGGCCTTGGCAGTCTCAATCGCACCACGACGGCGAGCGTCTATATCGCAGTACTGTCGAAGGACGAAAAATCGCCCATCCCACCGGAGAGCGACGACGAAAAGAGCAGGGCCGACGATGACAAAAAGCCGGCTCCAGACGACGCCAGCAAATCCGATGAAAAGAAAGATGCGGCAAAGAACGACGACAAGAAAGACGATAAGGATAAAGACAAGAAGGACAAGCCAACGCCGCCAACCAAGATCGATCTCGACGGCATTCAGCAGCGCATCCTCGCGTTGCCGATACCAGCTCGCAACTACGTCACGCTCGTTACCGGCAAAGAGGGCGTTATCCTTCTCGGCGAAGGCAGCGCTGCAGCGAATCCTTCCGCCGGATCTGGCACATTGCGCTCGGTATGGCGTTTTACTTTGGAGACCCGCAAGACGGAAGACGTGCTGCACAACTCCGAGGCCATCCTGACCTCCTTTGACGGCGAAAAGATCCTGTACAAGAAAGGCTCCGGCTGGTTCATCTCCAAGCTGAGCGACCTGAACCCCGGCGCGGCGGATGGGACGCCAGGCAAGGGACTCAACCTGGGCGGTATGGTCGCAAAGATCGACCCGCGCGCAGAGTGGCGCCAGATGTATGCGGAAACCTGGCGGATCGAACGAGAGTTCTTCTACGATCCCAATCTTCATGGCCTCAACCTGAAGAAGATCAACGACAAGTACGCGCCGTATCTCGACGGCCTGAGCTGCCGCAGCGATCTCACCTATTTGCAGAAAGAGATGCTCGGCGAGATCACTGTGGGCCATATGTTCATTGGCGGCCCACACACCGACGACGACACGCCAAAGTCCGGCTTGCTTGGCGCGGACTATGCCATCGACCACGACCGCTACAAGATCGCGCACATCGTCAACGGCGGCAACTGGAACCCCAAGATGTACTCGCCGCTTACCCAGCCGGGCGTCAACGTGCATGAGGGCGACTATCTGCTCGCCGTCAACGGCATACCGCTGCATGCGACGGACAACCTGTATGCCGCCTTTGAAGGCCTGGCGGGCAAGCAGACCAGCCTCACAGTCGGGTCCAATCCTGACGGAACCGGCTCCCGAGACGTACTGGTTGTACCAGTCGCCAGTGAGGGCGAGATGCGTTTCCATGCCTGGGTTGAAGGCAATATCCGCCGCACCAGCGAGTTGTCGAACGGACAGATCGCCTATGTCTATCTGCCCAACACAGCCGGCGCGGGCTTCGACAGCTTCAACCGCTACTTCTTCGCGCAGACCGACAAAAAAGCTGTAATCGTCGACGAGCGCTACAACCAGGGTGGCGATATCGCCGACTACGTGATCGACGTGCTGAAACGCACGCCGATGCTCAATTATGAGTCTCGCCAGGGACTGCGTACGACCGAGCCGACCGGCGCGATCTTCGGGCCGAAGGCGATGCTAATCAATCAGAATGCCGGTTCCGGCGGCGACGCGATGCCCTGGCTCTTCCGCCAGGCCAAGCTCGGCCCGCTGGTGGGCACGCGCACATGGGGTGGACTGGTAGGCATCGGGGGTTATCCAACGCTTCTGGATGGCGGCAGTGTCACAGCACCGCGTACCGCCCTCTACGGGCTACACGGGGAGTTTGAGATCGAAAACCACGGCGTCGCCCCTGACGTGGAGGTCGAAGACGATCCGAAGGAAGTGGCTGCCGGCCACGATCCGCAGCTGGAGAAGGCCGTCTCCCTTCTTCTCGAGGAGTTGAAGCAAAATCCCCCACCGCAGTTTGCGGTTCCACCGTACCCCAACTACCACCAGAATGACGGTTTGGGCGGCAAATAGAAGCGACACGGAGGCGCATATGCGCCTCCGTGTCGCTTCAGCGGTTTCCATGCGCTTGCGCACCTGCTATACTCGCGAGTGCTTAGGTTCCGGCGAAATCAGCTGAGAGCAAAACATTCCCCAAAAAAATCATGGCCGTCCAGAGGACGCGCCGTGGAGGCATCCTATCCCACCGCTCGACAAACGCTCCGCTAAGTCCTTTATCCGCACCAACGAACGTATCCGTGCACGCGAAGTCCGCGTGATCGACGAAAACGGCGAACAGCTTGGCGTCATGGCTCCCTTTGAAGCCCTGAAGATGGCTCGCGAAAAGTCTCTCGATCTCGTCGAGATCTCTCCGAACGCCGTTCCTCCCGTCTGCAAGATCCAGGACTACGGCAAGTACCTCTACGAGAAAGACAAGAGTGACCGCGCCGCACGTAAGAAGCAGAAGGTCATCGTCATCAAGGAAGTCAAGTTCTCGGTCACCGTCGACGAGCACGACTACCAGACCAAGAAGAACCAGGCTGTGCGCTTCCTCGGCGATGGCGACAAGGTAAAGGCCAGTCTGCGCTTCAAGGGCCGCCAAATGGCGCATCGTGACCTCGGCTACAAGATCATCAATCGCCTCATCATGGACATCGGCGACGCCGGCACGGTGGAGTTCATGCCACGCATGGAAGGCACCACGCTGCACGCCATCCTCGCGCCCAGCAAGAAGGCTGAAGTCCAAGCTCCCGCCCCGCCCAAGGCTGCCGCCCCTGCGCCACCCAAGCCCCAGTCGGCTGAGAGCGCACCTGAGCCTGCCACGACAGCTTCTTAGAAGCTGCATCAAGTGGAAAGCCCTCTCGAACCGAGAGGGCTTTGTTTTTCCTTAGCTCCGTGCCAGCGCTTGTCTCCGCTCGACCTTGCCCAACGCTCCGCGTTCGTATTGCTTCGGCCAGCTCGCGGGATGATGCAATGCGTCCGCCGCGTGAATCGGCCAGTACGGATCGCGCAGCAGTTCGCGCGCCAGCAGCACGAGATCCGCCTGTCCGGTGCGAATGATCTGGTCTGCCTGCGCAGGGCCAGTGATCATTCCAACGGCGCCGGTCGCGATACCTACCTCATGACGGATCCGTTCGGCGAAGGCCACCTGATACCCCGGTCCTACAGGAATCTGCTGCCGTGGATCGTTGCCACCCGACGAGACATCGATCAAGTCGATTCCCTCGGCCTTTACCAATCTGGCAAACTCGATCGCATCATCCACGCTCAGGCCACCCTCAACCCAATCCGTAACCGAGAGCCGCACCCAGACCGGCAACTCCTCAGGAAAGCTTGAACGCACCGCGCGAATGATCTCCAACGGAAAGCGTGCGCGATTGACGAGGCTGCCACCGTACTCGTCGGTGCGCCTGTTCGAGAGCGGCGAAAGAAATTCGTGTGCCAGATAACCGTGTGCTGCGTGAACCTCTGCGAGCAGAAAACCGGCCTTCACCGCACGCTGGGCCGCGGCGGCAAAATCGGCGACAACCTTGTCCATACCGGCGCGATCCAACTCATGCGGGACAGAGTAATGCTCGGAATAACGTTCTGCCGAAGGCCCAACGACATTCTCCCATCCGCCCTCACGGAGAGGGACTGTGTGCTGTCCCTCCCATGGAACCGCCATGCTGGCCTTGCGTCCAGCGTGAGCCAGCTGGATGCCTGGAACGCTTCCCTGCTCACGCAGGAAGGTGGTAATGCGAGCGAGTGGCTGTATGTGTTCATCTTTCCAGATACCGAGGTCCTGTGGGCTGATGCGGCCCTCCGGACTCACAGCAGCCGCCTCGGTGATCACAAGACCAGCGCCGCCGATGGCACGGCTGCCGAGATGCACAAAGTGCCACTCCGAAGCGAAGCCGTCGGTCGAGCTGTATTGGCACATGGGCGAGCAGACGATGCGGTTGGGCAGTGTGATGCTGCGCTGCTGCAGAGGAGCAAAAAGATGGTCGTGAGCGGGGATCGCGGAAGACATAGTGGAAGCTTAGATGAAGACCGCAGGCAGAAGAAGCAATCCGCCCGTTTTCGTCGTCAGTCCCAATGTCCCATAGAATTGAAGGAAGATAGAGAGCCTCACGAATGTCCTCCACTGTTCTACCGCCGGAACCGGCATCACCCAGCATCATCAACAATTGCCCCAACTGCAGCCATTGGTTGGCGGATGGCACGCTCGTGTGCCCCGACTGCCACACTCTGACTTACGGTAGTCACCTGAGCGATCTGGCCAGCTCCGCTCAGCAATTGGAGCGGGAGCACAAATGGCCTGAGGCACGCGACCGCTGGCGCTCTGCCCTGCAATGGCTCCCCGCAGACACACAACAGGCCGCCAGCATTCAGCAGCACATCACGCAGATCGATAGACGTCTCCAGGCCGAAGAGGACCAGAAGAGCCGCTGGACCAAGCGCCTCGGACCGTTCGCCCCCATTGCGTTGTTTTTGCTCAAGATCAAGTCGGCGATCTTCATTCTCTTCAAGCTGAAGTTTCTGCTGGGTATCTTCACCTTTTTCGGCCTGTACTGGGCCATCTTCGGCTGGAAGTTCGCGCTCGGTTTCACCGCGTGCCTGTTCATCCATGAGATGGGTCACTTTATTGCCGTAAAGCGCCGCGGCCTCAAGGCCGATCTGCCGATCTTCTTCCCTGGACTCGGCGCCTATGTGCGCTGGTATGGCATGGGTGTCTCGCGCGAAGATCTCGCCGCGATCGCATTGGCCGGCCCACTGTTCGGCCTCACCGCGGCGCTGTCCTGCTTCGGCATCTACTGGGCGACCCATAAAGAGATCTGGCTGGTGCTGGCCAATGTCGGCGCGTGGATCAACCTCTTCAACCTGCTGCCGGTCTTCGGCCTCGACGGAGCACAAGCTACCTATGCGCTCGCACGCACGCAGAGAGCACTTATCGCTGCGACAAGTGCCCTGTTCTTCGGCCTTACGGTAAACGCCTCAGGGGGAGATCTCTTCGGCCAGAACACACAGTGGGTGTTCCTGTTCGTCGCCGTAGGCATGGGCTGGCGCTGCTTCACCAACGACACGCCGGAGAAGCCCGACACCAAGACCTTCATTTACTTTCTGGCGCTGCTGCTCGCGCTCGGATTCGTACTCTTTCTTACGCCGGTCCGGAATATTCGCTAAGGCTTGGGGTAGAGATTATACGGGGATTTGCGGGCAAGAGAAATGCTCCAACCCTGGCGCGATGATCAGCGTAGGGTTGGAGCATTCGGGTTGGATTCAGCTAGAGCGGGATTAGCGATGTCCGCCGCCGTGGCCACCACCGCCGTGGAAGCCGCCGCCATAACCACCACCTCCACGGTAACCACCGCCGCCATAGCCTCCACGACCATAGCCGTAGCCACCACGGTAATAGCCTCCGTAGCCAAAACCAATCCCTACTCCGCCGTACGCGTAGGGATAACCATAGGCATAGCCATAGGGATAACCGTAGGCGTAATACGGGTAAGGTGCGGGAGCGTAGGCGACCGGAGGAGGATAAGCCTGCGCCTCTTCGGATTGGGCAGCGCCAGGGTCGTAAGCGGGTTGGGCGCTGGAATTGCCATTATTGGCAACCTGGCCGTTGTAGCCATTGTCCTGGTTGTATGACTGGGGCGCGTCGTTGTTGGAGTACGACCGCTGAATTGGAGCTGATTGAGCTTGCGTGTAGTTTCCTGGACCGGCTGGGTACGTGGTCTGCGCTAGCGCAGTCGCGGACAGAGTCGCCAGGGCAAGCAGAAGAACTGTGGGCCTGGACATAATAAAACCTCTGTATCTATAGATGCGATTGCAGGAAAAATGTTGCGGTGGGGCAGATCAGGCCGCGAGAACGCGGAGGTGAGCGTACTTAGCCATGAGGGTTTTCGTACCAGAGAACGTCCCACACGAGGTTGCGGGTTTAGGCCACCCCGTGTTGTTCGAGGTGGCTTGTTTCGAGGATGGAGCGATTGCTCTGCTTGAATGAGAGGCACCCGCAGAAGATGAACAGATTATGTTGATACGGCCTAGCAGTAAACCACCTTGCGCTGTTGCCCACGCACGATGCGCCCCAACACGATCGAGCGCTCATTCATGCGGCTCAGCACCAGCCGCGCCTTCTTGAGCAGCGCTGCGGGTACTACTGCAACCAGACCAATGCCCATATTGAACGCCCGCAGCATCTCTTCATTCTCGATACTGCCCAGCGTCTGCAGATGCGCGAAGAGTGGCGGGGGTTCCCAACTGGCCAGCTCCACCTGAGCGGCGAATCCCTTGGGCAAAATGCGCGGCAGGTTCTCCGTAAGCCCGCCTCCGGTAATGTGCGCGAAGGCGTGTGCGACCTCGGCCTGCAGCAGCTTGCGGATGGGGGCGAGATAGCTGCGGTGCGAACGCATCAGCGCTGCGCCAACCTTGTCGCCGAGCTCGTTGACATACTGGTCTGCGCGGTATCCTGCAGTCTCAAACAGCAGCTTGCGAGCGAGCGTGTAGCCATTGGTGTGCAGGCCATTCGAGGGCAAGCCGAGCAGAATATCGCCCTCCGAGATGTTCTCTCCCGAGAGCATCTTCGCGTGGCTGACGACACCCACCATAAAGCCCGCGAGATCGTACTCCTTGCCGCGATAGAGTGTCGGCATCTCGGCTGTCTCGCCGCCGAGCAGCGCGCAGCCGTTGGCCCTGCAGGCCTCCACGATGCCGCCAATGACCTGCTCGACAACGTTCGCATCGAGCTCGCCCGCCGCAAAGTAATCAAGAAAGAACAGCGGCGTCGCACCTTGTACGGCGACGTCGTTGACGCAGTGATTCACCAGATCGGAGCCTATGCTTCCATGCAGGCCGAGCTGCGCGGCCAACTGCAGCTTGCTGCCTACACCATCGGTGCTCGCGACAAGTACAGGCTCGGGAAAGCGTTCGGCATCGAGCGAGAACAAGCCTGCGAATCCGCCGATCTCGCTGAGCACATTTTTATTGAAGCTGCGCCGCGCGGTCAGTTTGATACGCTCGTTGGCCAGCGCCGCGCGGTCCCGATCGACCCCCACTTCGGCATATGTGGCACGCGTACGCGTGACGCGTTTGGCGCTTACCGCTGTTCGAGCTTCTTCCGAATTGCTGTACAACTGCGTGTCGCGCTTTGCTGGTGGCGCTCCCCCTGAATCGTCCACGCTCATCATCCCCACCTCATCTTTTCTGTATCGGGCACCCAGCCTCACGACGGGAACCGGGTTCCCCAACAGCACAAGGATGCGCTCGCAGGGATGGTTGCTCGCCACAGGAGAGTGACTTCTTTCATTGGGCCACAGTGCTGGCTTTTATTAGGCCACAAACGCTGGCCTTTCTTACGTCATGAATGCTGGCTTTTTATACCGCGAGTTCGCAGTCTATCAGCCGACTTTTATACTGTCGTTATGGCCCTCGATTTAACTCGCTCCAAAACGCTGCAACGCCGCGCCGAAACCCTGCTTCCCGGGGGTGTGGATTCTCCAGTCCGAGCGTTTCGCGCGGTCGGCGGCGATCCACCGTTTCTTACCAGCGCTGCAGGGGCGTACCTCACGGACGCAGACGGCAATCGCTACATCGACCTCTTTGGCTCCTGGGGGCCCATGCTGTTCGGCCATGCGTTCCCACCCGCGGTGGAGGCCATCCGCGAGGCCGCCGGACACAGCGCTTCGTTTGGCGCGAGTACGGCAGCAGAGGCCGATCTGGCGGAACTTGTTCAACAGTGCTTTCCGTCGATACAGAAGCTGCGCTTCGTCAGCTCCGGTACCGAAGCCTGCATGTCGGCGATTCGCCTTGCGCGAGGCTTCACAGGACGCCCCTTTGTCATCAAGTTCGAGGGCTGCTACCACGGCCACGCGGACGCGCTGCTCGTCAAAGCCGGCAGCGGAGTCGCGACCTTCGGCATTCCCGGCTCCGCGGGCGTGCCGAATGAGACGGTCATGCACACGCTGGCGCTGCCCTACAACGATCTCCCCGCCGTCGAAGCGACCTTTGCTGCCCATCCTGAACTTATCGCCTGCGTCATTCTCGAGCCCGTCGTAGGCAACGCTGGAACCATCGCTCCCGCGCCCGGCTACTTGAAGGGCCTGCGCGAGATTACCCGCAAGCATGGCGCATTGCTGATCTTCGACGAGGTGATGACCGGCTTCCGGCTGGCTCCCGGTGGTGCACAGGAGCTGTTTGCCAACGAACTTGGTGGAGCACCTGATCTCACCACCCTAGGCAAGATTGTTGGCGGTGGCCTGCCCGTAGGAGTCTTCGGCGGACGTGCCGAGATCATGGACTACCTTGCACCGCTCGGCCCCGTGTACCAAGCAGGAACGCTCTCCGGCAATCCTCTGGCGATGGCGGCGGGTATTGTGACCCTCCGGCACCTGCTCGCGCATCGCGACGCCATCTACCCCCTGCTGGAGGCGACGACGGCAGCCGTCGTCAATGGCGTCGCCCGCCTGGCCGCCGAGCAAGGGATTGCGCTCACAGCAAATCGCATCGGGAGCATGTTTACGTGGTTCTTCGGGCCCTCTGTCGTGACCGACTTCTCCACTGCAAGCCGCTCCGATACGGCGGCCTTTGCACGCTTCCATCGCGCCATGTTGGAGCGTGGCGTCTGGCTTCCGCCCAGCCAGTTCGAGGCCGCGTTTGTGTCTACGGCACATGGGAAGGCAGAAGTCGATGCGATTCTGCTTGCAGCGACCGAAGCGTTACGTGAGATTCAGAAGTAGCGCGTGCAGGCACCACTGTTGGAGAATGCCGTAAACACTCCATTCTTGCCCAGACTAGAGGGGGTTCGATTTCCCCGTAAGTTACTGACTGCAAATAACTTATAACAAAAACGCGATACGCCCCACCCTGTGACGATACATCGTCGCGAGGATGGGGCGTTCGGTGTAACGGGGGATGAGCGTCTAGCGCTTATCCCTTGCTTTTAGTGACCCGCTAAGACCTGTGGTGTGAGGATACCGATGTTGGTCACATCGGCGGCGTGCCCAAAGCCGATGGCCTCAGCCACGCTGCCGAAGTCAAGATCTGCATCGCCCTTGACGAACATCACCTTCTCCTGCCGCGTCGCGAAGATCTCCGTCAGCTTGGGGGTAATATCCTGCTTGGCGAAGTCCTGTTCGTTGATCTTCCAGCCCGGAGGGCCGCCACCCGGCCGTGAGGTCACCTCCACCACGATGGTGCGATTATTCTCCGGCGGCGGGGGCTGGTTCTGCTTGGGCGGCTGGGGAACCAGCGCCTCAAGGCCCCTCGGCGTCGTCGGAACAATGACCATGAAGATGATGAGCAGCACCAGCAGCACGTCGATCAACGGTGTAACGTTGATCTCCGAAACTGATCCACCCGCTGTTCCAGCACCCATTCCCATATCGATACTCCTTATGTCTTACAACGCTAGTTCCATCGGACCGTGGCGATATAGAACCGCCCCATCCTGCTAGTTAGTCTGGTTGATATCCGTCAGCAAATTCAGCTGGCTAACGCCGGCCACGCGGACGCCATCGATGGTGTCCATCACTTTGCCATAGTTGGCGCGTGAATCGGCATGCAGATATACAGATTTGTCATCGCCAGGGTTCGTTTTCTTGGAAAGAAGATCGCCAACCTTCACGCCAAGATCCGAGATCGATACCTGGTCGGCGTTGAGAAAGGTTTTGCCATCGCGAGTGACTGAGACGTTAATCGCATCTTCTTTGCTGGCGTTCTCCAGCACGGTCGATGCGGTGACCTTCGGCAGATCGACGTTAACGCTGTGGTTCAACATGGGGGTGACGACCATGAAGATGATCAGGAGCACCAGCATGACGTCCACCATGGGGGTCACGTTGATGTTCGAGTTAACCTTCTTGCCCTCTTCCCGCTTTGCTTGTGCCATAAATGTGTACTCCGTCCGGGCGTGTTGCCCGTGGTGGGACTGAGGCTGACTGAGCCCTGGGGGAATTTTAGCTGGAGGCTCCGGACGCCGTTTGGCGGCGTCCGGAGAGATTCAGTGTGATTCCCGCAGCGTATTGCTCGGCTATAACGCCGCCTAGGCGGCGTTCAGGCTAGCGGTGCGACTGCTTGATGAAGTAGTCGACCAGCTCCGACGAGCTGTTGTCCATCTCAACGTCGAATGCTTCCACCTTGCTGGTGAAGTAGTTGAAGCACATAACGGCCGGGATGGCGACGAGCAGACCGAACGCAGTCGTAACCAGAGCTTCCGAAATACCACTGGCGACCGCGCCGATACCGGAACTCTTCGAGCTTGCGATCTCACGGAAGGCGTTCAGAATGCCGATGACGGTGCCGAAGAGGCCGATGAACGGCGCGGTGGAACCGATCGTGGCCAGACCGCTGAGACCCTTCTTCAGCTTGGCGTGGGTGATGGACTCGGCACGTTCGAGGGCGCGCTTGGAGCTCTCCACCTGCTCAACAGTGATTGCGCCGCCCGAACCGAAGCTGCGGAACTCACTGAGACCAGCGGTCACAACCTCAGCGAGGTGCGACTTCTTGGAGCGATCGGCAACCTTGATTGCTTCATCCAGACGGCCTTCCTTGAGGGCGCCTGCAACCTTGGGAGCAAACTCACGCGACTGCTTGCGGGCAGCGGAGAAGTAGAGAGCGCGATCGATGATCACAGCGAGAGACCAGATCGACATGATGAAGAGAATGATAACGACCGTCTTCGCGGGCCAGCCCATTTGGCTCCAGAGCTGCATGGGGCTAAAGCCGACTTCAGCAGGTGCATCTTGAAAGAACATGGCGAGCGAGGCGGTGTGGGCATGAGCAACGTTGGTGAGATGAGCGAGAATCACTGAATTCTTTCCTCCTGGTTAACTTGAACGAACTTAACAATAATGGACTTGATCGAGCCGGACAGGCGCGAGGTTGAATCTGGTCTGAAGAGTACGGCAACTGCAACAAACTGCCGCGTTGGACGAGATTATTGTAGTTGCAGATTACCCTCGCTGGCCGGCAAGAGACACCGGCCAGCGAAAGTACCGGCCTGATATTAGCTGCCGCCGTTGAGGTTGAAGTTCACCATGATGGTCGTATCGACCTCGGTGGGCTCGCCGTTCAAGAGATAAGGTTTATACCGCCAGCTCTTCACAGCATCGAGCGCGGAGCCCTGCAACATCGCTGGACCGCTGATAACAGTGAGGCTCTGGATGGTTCCGGACTTGGAGATGATGGCATGCAGCACCACGGTTCCGCCCTGGTGCGCGGCACGCGCGATCGGAGGATAGACCGGCTGTGTTTTGACGAGGATGTTACCTGCAATCACACCGCCTGAGATACGAGCCGGACCTTGCGGCTTGGGCTTGGCGACTACGATAGCCGGGCCGTTGCCCGTACTGCCTGCCATACCGCCCATGATGCCGCCAGCAGAGCCACCGGCCATGCCGCTCATGCCTGCCACGCCCATAGACGAGGGCGGGGGTGCGGCATCTTCCTTCAGCATCTTGATGTCTTTAGGAATCTTGGTAGGCGCGTGCAGACCCTGGTCGATCTCCGACACCATATGAACCGGCTTCACCACGGCCGCAGGCGGCGGTGGGGGAGGCGGTGGAGGAGGCGGTGGGGGTGGAGCAGCAATCGAAGCTGCCAGCGAGTTCTTTGGCAGCGCTTCAGGGTAGATGAGCGGAATCAGAATCATGACCGCCAGGGCAGTGCCCCAGAACGCCGCAGAGGCGATCATCCAGTACTTGGACTGGGTCTTGATCTTGCCGCCGGATTCCATCATTGAGTCTTCAAACATATGCAACCTCGGTCCCGCGAGGGATAGCTACTGCCTTAGACACCACAACGAATTAAATTGTTCCCGACTTGCTATTGACTTGCCGGAGAGACAGTTGGTTTTGATACTTGCTGCCAATCCTACCTTAATTTGGATGCATTTGAGGAGCCTCGCGGCGAAATTGAAGGTTAGGCGGAGAATATATTTTTTGATGGCGTTTTTTGCAGCAGAAAACCTTTGCCTAGATATTTGAGGAAGGGCCACATAATGTGGTTTTTGGGAGGTGGAGAGGTTCCACGCAGGTAGAGGGTGCCGCGCCCCTTCGGGGGCTTGTACCCGTGGCCGGTTAGACATTTCCCGCGCAAGTGTAGAGCAGCGGGAGAAAGCGATGTATCGGTCGTGGCATACATGGGCAGGAGCGGTCGGGCGGTCGCCCGATACCCACCTTAGGCGCAAAAAACGCGCCGAAGATGGGGCACCCGGCTTTTGCTTCCTCAGTCGTACGAGCACCCGCCAAATGCAGGGGTTTCTCCACTCCCGTTGGTCGGTCGAAATGACAGATTTTGGGGTAGGCCTGTAAACACAACTGTTGTACGAGCTGGGGTGTACCGCCTCTTTCGGGCTACGTTTCGTCAGCGAAGCAAACGGCCCTCGCGCTGAGCGCGAGGGCCGTTTGTTGAAGCAGAAGCCAACCTTACCGCCGTCCGCCGCGAGCTGCGGGCAGCGTGGCCTTCTTGCCGCTCTTGGAACGCCAGTCCTGATAGGCAACCAGCATCGGAGCAGCGACCGCGATCGAGGAGTACGTACCGATCAGGATGCCGACCACCAGAGCGAAGGAGAAGCCGTGCAGTACCTCTCCGCCGAACAGGAACAGGCTGAGGACCGTGAGGAAGGTCAGCCCAGAGGCAATGACCGTCCGGCTCAGCGTCTGGTTGATGCTGCGGTTGACTACGTCGGAGAGCGATTCGCGCCGGTTGGAGGAGAGATTCTCACGGATACGGTCGAAGACCACGATGGTGTCGTTCATCGAGTAACCGATCAGCGTCAGGATCGCAGCGATGACGGTGAGGGAGATCTCCTTGTTCCAGAGACTAAAGAAGCCAACGGTGATGAGCGTGTCATGGAAGACCGCGACGACGGCTGCCACACCATAGATGAGCTCAAATCGGAACCAGAGGTAGACCAACATGCCGATCAGCGAGTAGATCGTCGCCAACCAGGCCTGATGCTGGAGCTGCTTGCCGGCGGTTGGACCGACGATGTCCACCTGCTGCACAGAGAAACCGGAGTCGTGATAGTTCGCCGTCAGTGCGTTCTCTACGGAGATCCGGCCCTGGTCGTGAGCACTATCACTCGCGGTTGATTGCGGCAGCGAAACGATCTCATCGTTCCGCGACTGCCCAGTGGGGTCGGAGATTCCCTGGATGCGCCAATCCTTAATGCCTGCGGCGTCCAAGGCGTGGCGGATGTGGTCTTCGTGTGGCGCCTGGTCGAAGTGGACAGTAATCTGCGTGCCGCCCTTGAAGTCCACTCCCAGCGGAATGTGGTGCCAGAACAGCATGCTGAGAATGCCGGCGACCGAGAAGATCAGAGAGAAGCCGAGGAAGTACCACTTTTTCCCCAACCAGTCGATATTTGAGCTGCGAAACAGTTCCACGTTTCAATCCTTTGCGAAGCCTGCAAACGGCCCGCGATGACTAAGTAGTGCGAAGGCTTTTCCCAGGGGCTAAAGCCCACAAGAGCGCCGATTTAGGGTGTCCGGACTAAAGTCCGGACCTATCTCAAAGACCAACACAACAGCAGAGCTAGATCGACAGCGCTGCGCCGCGTTCCTTCTTGCTAAGCAGATAGTCGAAGATGGTGCGCGATACGAAGACTGCGGTAAAGATGTTGGCCAGCAGACCAAAGACCAGCGTGACCGCGAAACCCTTGACCGGACCAGTACCGAAGAGAAACAGGATGCCTGCAGAGACGATGGTGGTGACGTGCGTATCGACGATGGTCACCCACGCATGGGCAAACCCCTCCTGCACAGCGGCGGCAGACGTCTTACCCAGGCGAAGTTCTTCGCGGATGCGCTCGAAGATCAGCACGTTCGAATCGACACCCATACCGATCGTCAGAATGACACCAGCGATACCCGGCAGCGTGAGCACAGCACCCGAGTAGCCCATGAAGCCGAGCAGGATCACCAGGTTGAGAAAGAGTGCCAAGTCGGCATTGATGCCCGCACCGCGATAGTAGATGAGCATGAAGACCATCACCGCCAACATACCGGCGACGGAAGCCACCACTCCCTGATGGATGCTGGCCGCACCGAGCGACGCTCCAACGGTGCGCGTCTCCAGATATTTGATCGACGCCGGCAGCGAACCTGTGCGCAGCATCATGCTCAGGCTCTGTGCGTATTCCGGGCTGATGCCTCCGCCGGAGATACGGCCCTGATCGCGAATGCCGCCTTCGATCGTCGCAACCTCACGAATACGGTTCTCGAGAACAATAGCCATCGAGCCCGTACCCTTATTAGCGTCGGTGTACTTGAAGAAGCGTTCCCCGGCTTCGGTGGTCAAGGTAAACGTGATGTCCGGGCGACCGTTTTCGTCGGTGGATGGCTGCGCATCGCGGAAGTCCGTGCCTTCAACGATCGAGGCACGCTTCAACAGATAGTAGTTGTCCGAACCACCGTTACCCGCTGTGCCCTTCAGCAACTCTGCGTCGGGAGGAAGAATGCCGTTCAGGGCGGTCATCGCCTCCTGCTCGGTCGTATACGGGCCACTCACTACGGGATGAATCTCCAGCTTGGCGGTGGACTGAATGATGTCCTCTACATGCTGTGCATCGGGGATACGGGGCAGCTGGACGAGAATCTCGTTGTCGCCAAGGCCGTACTGCTCGATCACCGGCTCAGCGACGCCGAGGCTATCCACACGCGCGCGAATGGTCTCGATCGAGGTGGCCAGCGTGCGCGCCGCGAGGTCGCGGACGGCCGTCTGCTTCATCGTCATCGTAAAGCCATTCGTCGTACCAGCCACATCGTAGGACGCGTACTCATTCCCATTCAGTGTGCTGCGAATGTCGGACTGCTGCGCCGCATTGCCGCCGGTCACCGTGATGACTTCGGGGTGCGTGGGATCCAGCTTGCTCGCAGTGGCGCCGGTCGTTGCGAGCGCCGTATTCAGCGCCTGCACGTCGCGGTCGGTGGCACTATTGAGGGCCTCAACGACCTGCACCTTCAACACCAGATGGGTGCCGCCCTGGAGGTCGAGACCGAGATGGATATGCTTGGTCAGCGCCTGTTTGAGACCGCCGCTGGGGATGCCGATGATCCCGTATACGAAGATCACCAGTACCGCGATAATGAAGCCTGTTTTGCCGGCCAGATTCTTGCCCATCTTATTGTTGTTCCTTCAAGATTCCGCGACCTATAACTCATCGCGGCCCTTACGTTTTCCCTTGCGAAACTTTGTGGTCCCTGGCGAACTGTGGCAACAGCTTTCAGCCACAGCAATGCCGCACGAGCGGCATTCCGCCGTGCTTATGCTTTTGTGTCTTCGTCGGTGGTGACCGCCGCGACAGCGCTGCGAACGATCTCGAACTTTACGCCATCAGGCTGGGTGCGAATGATGAGCACATCGTCCTTGACGCTGACAACCGTGCCACGCATGCCGCCGTTGGTGGTGACTTTATCCCCGGACTTCAACTGTGCCAGCATGGCCTGCCACTGCTTCTGCTTGCGCTGATTAGGCACAATGAGCAGAAGATACATGGCTACAAACATCACCACTAACAATGGCAGACTGCCAAACGACCCAAAGCCGCCGAAACCGGCCGCCAACGCTAACGCGAGAAAGCTCAATGCACGCCCTGCTGCCGTGGCAGGACACGCCGAGATGAAGGCTCGAGCCTGGCCACGTCTTTCATAAAATTTTCGGGGATTCTGCTGCCCGCATGGACAAGCGCCGGAACCGGGTCGCATTCCGGACACGAGGTCCAGACACACGTCTGCCGTTCCCAGCCAATCGCACCTGAGGATTAAGCATCGCGTAGCGGGGCGGTGATGTCAAGGAAATCGCACGATTGGGCGGTGTATTGTGTGCCAAAAGCCAGAAGGGTGTGATTCAGAGCCGCTTTGTCGATTTCGTTGCGGGGCGTTGCAAAAGCCTTGACGCAACGGGCGCAACGGTTCGCAAAGGAACGCTACGGCATTTGCGCCAAGAAAAGATGCTGCCCTAAGCACTACAGCCGTTGCGTATCGTCGTGAACCGCGGCTCCCGTTGCGTCAAGGCTTTTGCAGCACCCCGCAGCGGAAAGGCGGCAGGATTGGATGACATGCCCTAGAACTGCCCAGGGTTTGTAGGGAGGGCGAGGAGCAAAGAAAAAGCCTGTAGCGCCGGATCTCGGCACTACAGGCTGAAGAACAATCTTCCAAACTCTTAGGGCTTGGAGGAAGGTGCAGTGTAAGGAGCAGTAATGCTTGCCGCCAGTGGCGTAACGACCGGTGAGCCGATACCGATCAGTTCGGTCACGCTGGCACCGGCGCTATTGGGTACCCAGACATCGCCAGCACCATCAACGGCAACGTTGTTGGCTCCGCCGGACACACCCGGGACCAGGTAACCAGAGGTGGGAGACCTGGGAGATATCGCCGAACCATTCGTGGCGAGTTCGACGAGGACATTCGTACCGGTATTGGTGATCCAGGCGTTGTTGGAACCGTCAACGGCGATGCCTACAGGGGCCGTAAGGAGAGCTGCGGTGTAATCCCCAACGGTTACGCCGCCATTCGTGATCAAGCTGACGCCGCTCAACAGGCCGAGCACGCCTCCGGCGGTGCACCAGACATTTTCATTGTTGTCGATTGCGATTTCGTTACCACCAGCGAGGCCACCGGCGAGAAGGTAGGTTGTGGATGAGTTGGTGGTCGTATTGTAATCAGTGACGTCGGTCAGCGCAGAGTACGTGGCCCAGAGATTATTCGAACCATCGACAGCAGTACCTACCGGTGAACCCAACAGACTTGAAACAGTCGAGGTGGCCGCGGTGCCATTGCGGGTGATCTTCGCGATGTTGGGAAGGAGGAGTCCGAGTAGCCCCTGATCGGGAATCCAAAGATTGCCCAGGTTATCGACGGAGAGATCTTTAGGCGAGTCGATGCCGTTGCCGGTAAAGACTGTGCCAGCGCCACCCGTACTGGGGAACTTCGTGACGCTGTTATTGCCCTGGTTTGCCGCCCAGACAGTGCCGGTTGTCCCATCAATAGCGAGACTGAAGGGTGCACTGAGGGTGGAAGCGCTGCCATAGCCGGTACCGGACAGAACCGCGCCAGCGGGGCTGAGCTTGGTGAGGGTATTGCCGGAACTATTAGCAAGCCACGCATTGCCTCCAGCATCAATGGCGACGCTAAAGGGTTTATTGATAACGGTGCTGCTATAGACAATGCCAATGCTCAAGTCAGTCACTGAGCTGATGGTCGGCTGGAAGGGACCTGCACTGTTTACCAAGCCGAACAGGGTTGAGACGTTGGTACCAGGATGCTGAGCGATGTTAATAGCTGCCGACGCCGTATCCGTGGGTACCGTGCTACTGCCGTTCGGGGCGTTGGTAAAGAGCGTCGAGCACTGAGAGGAGCCGGAGGTCGTATTGATGCAAGCACCCAGGATGTCGGCCAGTGCATTGATCTTCGTAGCCGGAACCGTTCCGTTGCCCGCCGCCGTCGTCGTCTGCGCAAGTCCGGTGGTCTGGTTGCCGATGTTGAGAGCGTTCGCAAAGGCGTTGGCAAGGTTTGTCAGGGCCAGCGCTGTACCGGAGGTGGCGATGTGCGTGGCATCCGTGGCAAAGCCCGCCAGTGCGTAGGCAGCGGCGATGGTGTTTACCTCGTCCATGTACACAAACGTGACGGAACTCGGGAAGGTGTTACCGGCGATGCATTGGCCCACCGTCGCGAGCAACCCAGCTCCCGGGTTGCTACCCGCGCCTGTACCGCTGGCATCCCCACCTACGGAGTAGAGATAGACTTGAGAGCCAGGTGTGCAGGTATACGCACCAGACACATTGAAGTTGCCGGCTGCGTCCGATGTCGCGTAGAAGTTTGTACCATCGGAAGTCGTGCTCGAAGAAGCATGCAGGATGGAGGTGGCTGCAGTGCCATACCCACCCGTCCCGACTTGATACATATAAACGTGAGAACCGACCAGGGGCTGCTGACCGCCATGCACATTACCCTTGAGAACAGCGGTGCTATCTTGAACGCTCGATGTTGAATCGCCAAAATTGGCCGAGCACCCGCTCAAGCCGAGGACGCCCATCAGTCCAGCGAGGCTAACGGTGACGGGAAGCGATAAACGGTGGATTTTCATAAGAATCTCCCTAAGTAAAAGCCTCCAAGTCCGCAATCTGCAGACGACTTGAGGCAGAGGTTTAAGGCCCCGAGAACTGTGAGGACCCGACAGCACTACTGAAAACAGCCGGATTACAGCTGTAAAGATGACCCGATTGATTGATTTGAAGCGTGGCCCGACAACGGTGGGTATATTGGTACATTAGTTCGCTAACATACGGCAGACAGACAATAACCCATTGACTACAGTGTTGGAGATCATAGCCCATGTCAAGGACGAAAGTCCTTGATTCACGAAAAATATATTATGCTTGAGCGGATTCTACACCTGAGAGCCACAGCTTGGATAGGGAAACAAGCAATCTATTTACGGCCAGAGTTCCGCAGGAAAGCACACAGATTTCGAAGAGTATCGTTTGTCTGTTTGTCTAAAGGATACGATTTCAAAAACTCGTGAACGGTACTGAAGTCTCTGCCCTTAACTCTTTCGTTACTCCCTCAATGCGCTGCCGGGGCTTTGCCGCCGAGTTTGAAGTTCTTCGTCAGCAGGACAAGGGGTGCCGCAATGAGCGTGATGAGGCCGATGATATGGAAGCAATCCATGAAGGCCAGCAGTCGAGTCTGCGCGCCTAGCTGGTCGTAGTAGCGAGCATACGCGGCATTCAGGGCATCGGCGTGTGAGAAGCCGTGCGATTGCAGATAAGCCGCGGTCTGCCGCACCCCCTGTTGCAGGAACGGCGAGGACGGGGTCAGGTTGGAGCCCACCGTAGCCTGGTGGAAGTTCTGGCGGCGCTCGCTCATGGTCGTTACAAAGGCAATGCCGAAGCTGCCTCCCCAATTACGGAAGAAGTTGGTGAGCGAGGACGCCTTATTATTCTGGTCGGGCCGCAGCTGCGAGTACGAAAGAACTGAGAGCGGAACGAAGAAGAACGCATAACCCAGCCCCTGCAGGGCGCGGGCCAGGGCGTAGTGGCGATAGTCGGTAGCAAGATTGAAGTGGCTGTAGTGAATGAAGGACAACCCCACCACCATGACGGCTCCAAAGAGCAGGATGCGGGGGTGGATGATGCCTCGCTGGACGAGTTGCGCGCCAACCGGGGCCAGCAGTGTGATCACAAAGGCTCCAGGCCCAAGGACTAAGCCCGCGTCGATAGCGCGATATCCGTAGAGCGATTGCAGCATCTGCGGGATCATCGTCGTGGAGGCGAAGAGACCGAAGCCGAAGACGAAGTAAAAGATGTTCGAGATGGCGAAGTTGCGCACTTTGAGCAGACGAAGCTCGATGACCGGGTCGGAGTGGTTCCACTCCCAGAAGATGGCAACGCCCAGGCAGACGACGCCAATCGCGAACATCCAGCAGATAAAGGTTGATCCAAACCAGTCGTCGATCTGCCCGCGATCGAGCAAGACTTCAAGCGCCGCCGAACCAAGGCCGATGAGTGCGATGCCGACGCCGTCGACGCGGAGCTTGCCATCGACAGAGCGTACCGACTTGCGTTCCTCCGCAAAGGAGGGCGGATCGTGAACGAAGCGGTTGGTCAGGAAGAGCGAAAGGATGCCGATGGGGATATTGATCAGGAAGACCCAGCGCCAGTTGTAGTTATCGGTGATCCAACCGCCGAGCACCGGCCCGATGGCGGGCGCCGTGACGATCGCTACGGTATAGAGCGCAAAGGCAGTTGCGCGTTTGGCGGGAGGAAAGGTGTCGACCAGAATGGCCTGCTCGACCGGGGCAAGGCCGCCGCCGCCAATCCCCTGCAGGACTCTGGCCATGAGCATGAACCCGAGAGTCGGTGCGATGCCACAGAAGAAGGAGGTGATCGTGAACAGCGTGACGCAGGCCATGTAGTAGTTCTTTCGGCCGAAGACGCGGGAGAGCCACGCCGACATCGGAAGGACGACCGCATTGGCTACAAGGTAGGTCGTAAGAATCCAGGTGACCTCGTCGAAGGAGCGGCCCAGACCACCGGCAATATAAGGAAGGGAGACGTTCGCGATGGAGGTGTCTAGCAGCTCCATAAAAGTTGCGAGGGTGACAGTGAGCGCCACAACCCACGGATTGATCGTGGGGACGAGGGCGGCGGCGCGCGGCGCGGCTTTCTGGGGCAGTGGGGCAACGGCTGTGGCCACGGGCGACTCCTCACATTGAAACGAAGTAGAGACTGATCGATCTGCAAATAAATTAGAGACTGATCAGTCTCTTTCCACATCTGATTCAACAGAGAAGAGACCGATGCGTCTTTTTTTCGTATTCTTCTTCTCGGAGGTTTTGCGATGGTTAAAGGAGAGCTGACACGGCAAAGGATCATCGAGGCGGCTGCGCCGATCTTTAATCGCCGGGGGTTTTCGGGATGCTCCATGCAGGACGTGATGGACGCCACAGGTCTGGAGAAGGGTGGGCTTTACCGGCACTTCTCCAGCAAAGAGGAGTTGGCGGCAGAGGCACTCAAGTTCGCGCTGTCGCGGTCGGTAAGGACACGGACAGACGATCTGGAGCTCATAGAGAGCTCATTGGCGAAGCTGCGGTTTGCGGTGAAACGGTTTGTGGAGACGCCTTCGATTATGCCGGGCGGGTGTCCGCTGATGAATGCCGCCATCGACTCTGACGACGGCAACCCCGTGCTGCGGCAACTGGCACGGGATGCGTTTCTGGCTTGGAAGGCGAGACTCAGCGCTATTGTTGAGGCGGGCATTCAACGCGGCGAGATACGCCAGAAGACAAAGCCCCTGAGTGTTGCCAATACGATCATCGCCACGCTCGAAGGAGCTTTGATGATGAGCCGGATCGAGGACACGAAGGAGCCTTTAGTGGATGCCCAGGCCGCGATCGGAAGCCTGCTGGATGGGATCGCTGCAGAGGCGAACGCTTAGTTGGTGAAGTTGTTTGAAGCTTGTTTTTCGCCATCATCCTGACCCCTTAGCGCAATCAAATGGAGAAGGCCACCGCATTCGTGCCGCCCTAAATGCGGTGCTCCTTCGCCTACGGCTCAGGATGACGGCGAAAAACAAGCAACGACAATCCCGCGTCTCAAGCAAATCGGGTGCCTTGAACAGTTTCTTACAGGCCTAGATCGCTCAAGCTCGGATGCTCGTCCGGGCGACGTCCCTGGGGCCAGTGAAAGAGGCGATCCGTTTCAGCGATTGCGAGATCGTTGATGGAGGCATGACGCGCCTTCATCAGGCCAGCCTCATCGAACTCCCAGTTCTCGTTCCCGTAGGAGCGAAACCAGGCTCTGGAGCTGTCTTTCCACTCGTAGGCAAAACGCACGGCGATGCGATCGCCGGTGAAAGCCCACAGCTCTTTGATCAGCCGATAGTCCTGCTCCTTCTGCCACTTTCTGGTGAGGAACTGCACGATCTGCTCTCGGCCGTTGATGAACTCGTTGCGATTGCGCCAGCGGCTGTCCGGCGTATAGACCAGCGACACCTGTTCGGGGTTGCGTGAGTTCCAGCCGTCCTCGGCGCGACGCACCTTCTGGATCGCTGTCTCCAGCGTGAAGGGCGGTATCAGCGAGACAGGTGCGGGTGTGGTCATTTGGCTCTCCTCGTAGAACGGCAGGCGTTCCTGGTTGTCAGTTCACAGTAGTGCGTCTGTCGATTGGACGCATAAGAAGGCGCGTGTGACTCAATCCCCCTGCGGCTTAACCTTGCAGCAACACAGACGCGAGGACTCGTTACACTGCGATACCCTAGCTCATGCGCTCCACCGATATTCGACATGAATTGCCTCCGCTCCTGAAGCTTGCTTTGCCTCTGATTCTCGGCGAGTTAGGCTGGGTTGCGATGTCGTTGGTCGACACGATCATGGTGGGACGGTTGCCGCACTCGGCTATTGCGATGTCTGCCGGCGCGCTCGCGCAAGTGCTGTTCAACACTCTGGTGTTCGGGGTGGGTGGCATTTTGCTGGGACTGGACACGCTGATCTCCCAAGCTTTCGGCGCGAAGCAGCTGCAACAGGCCAATCGGTGGCTGCTGCATGGTCTCGTGATGGCTGTTCTGCTCAGCGCGGTGCTGATGGGGTTGTTCGCCGCAGGCCCGGCGCTGCTGATGCATATGCCGGTCGATCGCACCGTACTGGAGCAGGCCGTTCCGGCGATGTGGGGACTGAACTACGGCACGCTGCCACTGTTGCTCTACTTCACGCTGCGGCGCTATCTGCAGGCCGCGCACCACGGCCGCCCGATCGCCTTTGCGCTGGTCTCCGCCAATGTGGTGAACGTCGCCGGGGACTGGCTGTTGATGTTCGGGCATCGCTGGCAGATCGGCGCGCATGCGCTCGCGATTCCTGCGTTTGGGGTTATGGGTTCGGCGTGGTCGACCAGCTTTGCACGGCTGTATCTCATGGCGGTGCTGCTCTTCGCCGTTTTATGGGCCGACAGCAGGAACGGTTATGGCCTGCGCACGGTCTCACGCCGCATCGAACTCCAGCATCTGCGCAAACTGTTCTTCCTGGGTGCTCCGGCGGGCGCATCGCTCTTTATCGAGATCGCAATCTTTGCGCTGGTTACGTCGCTCATCGCGACGCTGGGGCCGCTCTCGCTAGCGGGGCACGAGGTTGCGCTGCAGTGTGCCAGCACAACGTTCATGGTGCCACTCGCTATCTCGTCGGCGACTGCGGTGCGCGTGGGCCATGCGATTGGGCGTATCCGCACCGGTGCTGCCACGTACGCGCAGGCAGCAGCAGCCGGATGGAGCGGGATTGCAGCAGGCGCGGGCTTCATGCTCGCCGCTTCGGTAATGTTTCTTACGATTCCGGCGCAGGTCGCGCGCATCTTTACGCCAGATGCTGGCGTCATCGCCGCTGCCGTGCCATTATTGGCAATCGCCGCTGGTTTCCAGTTCTTCGACGGTATCCAGATCACCGCCTCTGGCGCGTTGCGCGGCGCCGGTAACACTAGCGCGTCCCTGTATACGCAGATCGTCTGCTACTGGTTGATCGGCATGCCGCTCGGAGCGCTGCTGGCGTTTCGCGCACATCTTGGCGCTGCGGGGCTGTGGTGGGGACTGTTGATCGCATTGACCGCAGCAGCGCTCATGCTGATGGTGGTCTGGTGGAGGACGACGAAGTCGCTGGCCCAGACGATCTCTATGGAACTTACGAGTGCTTTGTGAGAGGCCCAGCGGAAAGACGCTCCTCCACCAACTTTTGCGCGTCTTCCAATCTCGCTCCGCGGACTTCAATCGAAACATCATCGCTGGTCGCACGAGGATCATCGCGATCATCGTTCCAGACATAGGAGAGACCTGCCTCGCCCAACACCTGTGCCACAATCAGGGCATCGGCCCGTTCGAAGATGCCCACCTGCATCAGACCTGCAAGCTCGGCGAATGGATCACTTCCCTCAGGCGCAGGAAACAAGCCCATCGCATCTTGCAGGACAGCTCTCGCCGTTTGTTCCTGATCTCGATAGACGATAATCCCCAGCCGCACGGTAGACCTGTAGAGCGGGCTTTTCTGAGTGAACTCGTTCCAGTCGACAACACGATGCGCGATGGCGGCATTCTGGAGATGCTGTAAGGCCTGGCTCACTTGAAACGCGTCGTCGAAGGTATAGACGCAGACCTCATCAGCGTCCAGAAGTTCACCCTCTTCATCCGGAGAGATGTCCGGCGCATTCACAGCGGCATTCGGCTCGACCGTCATAGGCTGTGGGGACAGCCTGCGGTCTTTCAGGACCTGCGCAAGCGCCTGCTGCGCTGCATCGGTTAATTCGCCGCGATTCTCATGCAGATCCAGCAGATCCTCATCGCTCTTCTCCGCGTAAAGTTCGCAGAGCCGTTTCCATTCCCTATCGGTGCTCATTAAAGCAAGAGCGTATCACTAAAGCCACCTGATGAGCAGTCTGCAAAAAAGCGGCCCACCCTTTCGCAAAAGACGCGAAGAGATGGGCCGTTCGAAGATTTACTGAGATGCTCTGGGATTACTGCGGTTGCACGTTTTGATGGAAGATCCCCGCGAACGCTGAACGCACGCCCCACGCTGTCACCAGCCAGAGCACGGTCACGATAAAAGCCATCGGCAGACCGGCAGGAGCCATGAACGAGTGGAATAAAAGGATGTTGAAGATGACCGGCCCCAATAGTGTGAGGGCCAGCGGAACGTAGCGATTGATCAGCAGCAGCAACCCAGAGAGCAGTTGCAGCACGAATACAACCACCAAATAGTGTGAGACAAATAGCGCTCCCAGGAACTGCCCGGCGAGTCCGGACGGAGGAGGCTGCGGGATAAAGTGCAGAAATCCGTTGAGCCCAAAGACCACGAAGACCAGGGCCAGCAGAAGACGTGCTACTAGATAGACGATTTTCATGGCGAGTCCTTTCCGAATGAAATCCGTCGCGGAAGCGACGTTAGAGCAGCATTCCTATTACTATCCCCTGGAAAGAGCTTAGGAGTGGCGCTTTTCTTGGGAAAAGCGCCGTCCGGATCATTGCCTTGGGGTATAGCTATAGGGGTTCTGCTCTAGTTCACAGCGAACTTGGCCCGAATCTCTTCCACGTGAGGCAGCAGGAACGTCTCGCGGTCGGCGCCATGATTGAGCGCGCCAGCACCGCCGGCAGTCTGGAAGCTTGTATCGACGACACCGAGGAAGCCGAAGAGGGTACGCAAATAGGGCTCTACAAAGTTATAGGACGCCATCGCTGTACCTGCTCCATAGACGCCGCCGGTCGCAAGAAGGAAGTGGGCCTTCTTGCCGTGCAACAGGCCTTTCGGCGTGCCGTCGACATAGGAGAAGGTCTCACCAGCGCGGGCGATCTGGTCAATCCAGAGCTTGAGTACACCGGGGACGCCAAAGTTGTGCATCGGAACGCCGAAGACATACTCGTCAGCCTCTTTGAGCTCGCCCAGCAGCGTCGTGGAGAGCGCGAGCACTTCGTTCTGCTCCGGGGTCCGCGACTCCTTGGGGGTAAAGGCAGCGCCAACCCACGCCCCGTTGAGAGCGCTAAGGCCGCTGGTCGTGAGGTCGCGTGTGATGACTTTGCCGCCGGGGTTTGACTTCTTCCAGTTCTTAACGAACTCGCTGGTAAGGTGGCGGGATACAGAAGCCTCGCCAAGGGGGCTGGAGTCGAGATGGAGTAGCGTGGGCATGCGGGTAAATCTCCTTATACGACAATAGATGCTTAAACAACATCTGTTGACTTATAGAAACACAACATTTGTTGCTTTTGCAACAAAATGTAATCTAATAGGAAAAGCCATGTCCGAAACCTGTACAAAATTCATGGATCCACGCATCAGGCGAACCCGCGAACTGCTTCAGCAGGCGCTGGGGAAGCTGCTGGAGACAACGGAGTTCGAAAGGATCTCCGTGCAGGACATTACGGACGAGGCTACGGTCAACCGCGCCACCTTCTACGCGCACTACCCCGATAAGTTTGCGCTCTTCGAGTGCATGGTGGGGACCAGATTTCATCAGTTACTGGCAGACCGCGGCGTCACCTTCAACGGGACGTGCTCATCGGCGCTGTACAACTTTGCCTTGGGAGTCTGCGATTATCTGGCCCAACTGCCACGCGCGGAGTGCGAGCGCCAACGGCAGATGGACCCACATCTGGAGTCAGCCGTGATCGCCGTCGTGCGGAAGATGATTCTTGAGGGAGCCAAGCAACATCCGCCCCCCTCAGGCGACTCGCCGGAGCTCATCGCCTCCACCGTAAGTTGGGCCATCTTTGGCGCCGCGAAGGAGTGGATGCTGACTCCGGACCGAGTTCCTTCCGAGGTGATCGCGGCGACCGTAGTCAGGCTCGTGGGACCGATTCTTGCGGTGTAGTTGAGCAATTAGTTCTGTTCTTGCTTTTCTGGTTTGTGATTCCGAGGCATCGCCGAGGAACCTGCTTTCTCCCGCTTTTCGCCGGTGCCATCACAGATGTTATGCGCCAGCACAAGCGGCGTTCTTCCAGTTATTACCTACGCGCTTGCTAGGCCGTACAAGCAAAGAACGGGAGAAAGCAGGTTCCTCGCTGCGCTCGGAATGACAAACCAGAAAGGCAAAAACAAAGACAAAGGCAAAGGCAAAGGCAATCACAGCTAGTTGCCCGCCAGATCTCCGCGCACGCGCTCCATCGTCTCCAGATAGAACGCCAGGTTGTGGATCGAGTTCAGTGTTGCTCCCAGAGGCTCGCCACTAGCAAACAGATGTCTTAGATAGGCGCGGGTATAGCGCTGGCATACGCTGCACTTGCAACCTGCGTCAATGGGCCGCTGATCTTCGGCGTTGTCCTGCTTCTTGATGTTCAGCCGAACGACGGGGCTGGTGCGGTCGTTGGGGTCTTCGCGGATGAAGAGCAGTCCGTGACGCCCTGCGCGCGTAGGCAGCACACAATCCATCATGTCGACACCCATGCGGGCGTACTCTTCGATCTCGTCGGGATAGCCGACACCCATCACATAACGCGGCTTGTCCTTAGGCAGATGCTCGAGCGTGAGCGCGATCATCTCGCGAGTGACCTCACGCGGCTCGCCAACCGCGAGACCGCCAATCGCATAACCGGGAAAGTCCATCTCCACGAGCCGCTCGCCGGATTCTCTGCGCAGGTCGGCGTACATGCCTCCCTGGACGATGCCGAAGAGCGCCTGGTGCTGACCGTCACGTTCCTCATGCCACGGGACTTCGTGTCTATTTGCCTCCCAATACGCCTTCGAGCGCGCGGCCCAGGCATGGGTCAGAGCCATCGAGTCGCGGGTGCGCTCCCAACTTGCGGGCGTCTCGACGCACTCGTCGAAGACCATCATGATGTCCGCGCCGAGCGCGATCTGCACCTTCATGGAGTGTTCGGGAGAGAAGAAGTGCTTGGAGCCATCGAGGTGGGAGCGGAACTCGACGCCGTCTTCGGTGATCTTGCGCAGTTTAGCCAGCGAAAACACCTGAAAGCCACCGGAGTCGGTGAGCATGGGCCTGCGCCAGCTCATGAACTTATGCACGCCGCCGAGCGAGCGGATCAGTTCGTGCCCCGGACGCAGATATAGATGATACGTATTGGCGAGAATGATCTCCGCGCCGCGGCCGCCCAACATTTCCAGGGCATCCTGTGGGACGGCCTTCACGGTTGCGGCTGTGCCAACGGGCATAAATACCGGGGTCTGCACCACGCCGTGCGGCAACGAGAGTTCGGCGCGCCGGCCACCCTGCTCCGTCGTATTTGCAACTTCAAACTTAAGTGACATCACCCTTCATTCTAGAGGGGCGACGTCGTGGTTTGCTGATGGAGATAGTGCTGCTTCAGAAACCCAGAAAAGCTTTGACGCAGCGGGCGCGAAGGAAAAACGCAAAGTCCGCCACGGAAGCCGTGGCGGAACGGGGCTTCTGTGGCGCACTTTACATCAAGGCTTTTGCTTGTTTTTGCCCGCGCTCATAACGACTACATATCCTTATCTTTCGACTTAGACGTGTCGGACGACATGCTCATCGAGCTGCTCATCTTGCCGAGGTCGCTCATCGACACCCGTCCGCGGAGATGTACAAACGTCAACTCCAGCGGCTCAGCTGTCATGATGACCATCTCGTTGCTATCACCATGGTCGCCCGACCGCGTGCAGATGTCCGGCAACATCTCTTCCTGATATCGCAGCACCACGGCGACGCGCATCGGCTCAGGCAGTGCCTGCAACAACTCCTCCAAACGAGCCACGACACCAGGATCCATCCGGGTGCCGTCCTCCTCGATGTGCTGATCTTCCATCCATTCTTCCGCGGCAGCCTCCGGCTGGCGCGACTTTCGCCGTAACGCATCCGTGGCGCGATGCACGGTGACTCGCCGCAGCCAGAAGCGTACATGGTCTTCGCTCGTCAGCCGTTCGGACCCACGATACAGCTCCAGAAAGACATCCTGTGCGACCTCCTAGGCGGCACCGTACTCTCCTGTTACGCGCAAGGCAATGGAGAACACCATCTTCTGGCGTGCCTCGACCAGCATTCGAAACTCCGTCGCTTCCATGCTCATGCGCGTTCATCTATCTATACGCAAAAGAAGGACCTTCGGAATGCAAAATGTTTGGGAGAGGGAGGATATTTAGGGATTCACTGCAGCCGCTGAGGTGATTGTTTTCGCTTTTGCCTTTCTTTCTATCATTCCCCGACACCTGAAAACAGCAGATTCCCTTCGGGAATGACAGAAAGAAAAACGAAGACGCGATCCTCCATCAATCTCTTGAGCTAGCGCAAAAGCAGCGCTGCTGCCTGCGGCACCGTGATGTTCTGGTCGAGGACCTGGAAGTCCGCCCGCTTGAGGTCGAGGTTGTAGTCAATTCTCTTGAAGAGCACGGCTTTGCCATGTACCTGGGTGGCGACATGCAGGGTGTGCCAACGCCCGTCGACGATCTGCCGGTCGCTGATAAAGGTGGTACCGGTATGCACGCTCGCCAGCAGCCCGAAGCCGATATTGACTTCCTGCGTCAGGTGGAACTCGAGATGAATCAACCTCATAGCATGCGCATCGATGGCGATCCGACCGGCCATACCGTGCAGGATTCGCTCCTCTAGCCCGCTGGGCGAATACTGAGGATTGGGATGAAAGTCCATGTACCAGACACCCTCTTTCAGGCGCACATTGTCGAAGGTGAAGTCCTGCGGCAAGGCATCGAGCATCTCCCGCGCACGCTTCTCTTCGTTGCGGACGCCTTGTTCGTGGTGAATGAACTCTTCAGGATGGGCTTCGATATGAGCCAGTCGCGCATGCTCTTGCTGGGTGCGCTCCGCGGAGAGCGGTTTCCCGTCCTCGGAGAGTAGAAGACGGACACGGCCAGCGTAGGTTTCCACCACACGCTCCGTCCACAAATGTCCACAGGTGCGGTCCGAACGCTCGCTAGAGATGTACTCGTAGCGCTCATGGTCGTTCGACGCCTCGCGCTCGTTGGCAATCATCGCCTTTACGAGCTGCAATGGCGTTTGAGGTTCAGAGGACTGCGCGACAAGTGGGCTGCCCAACCCCACGAAAAGCAGTGGAGCCGCGATCGTTGTCATATCCAACATGCGCCGAATGGTCATCATGTTGACCGCAGTGTAGCGCTCCCACCTAAGTAGGATGTTTCAACCGCGTGAGAAGTGATGCTCTCATGAATAAATTTTGGTTCCTTCTTGTTGGAATCGCTCTGGAGCCTCTCTGGATTAGTGCTCGAGGAGAGCAACAGCCTGCACGGCGGTGATATTGGGATCCAGGTAGTGAAACTCCGAGCGGGTGAGGTCGCTATTGCGGCTGACGGTCTTGAACAGCGCCGCTTTGCCACGGATGTCAGTGAGGATATGAACGGTGCGCCAGTGGCCTTCGATGAGCTGCCGATCTGTAGAAAAGTAGCTGCCAGAGCGAATATTGGCAAGCAGGCCGAAGCCTATGGTGACATTCTGCACCAGGTGGCCTTCGATGTGAACCAGACGCAGATCGCTGGCGTCGATGGCAAGCCACCCGGTCATTCCATGCAGCACGTGCTCCTCGATGCCGTTCGGTGCGTAGTCGGGGTTAGGCCGAAAGTCGATATGCCAGACGCCCTCCTGCAGTTTCACGTTTTCCAGCAGAAAGCCACGGGGAAGAACATCGAGCATCTGCCGTGTGCGCTCTTCGTCGTTCTTCTGCGCCTGTTCAAGACGGGCGAATTCATCGGGATGGGCGGCGATGTCCGCCAGACGCGCATGCTCCTGCTGCTCACGAGCGGCCGAGAGAGGCTTGCCGTCTTCGGCCAGGAGCAGGCGCACGTGGCCAACAGAGGTCTCGACGACGCGCTCCGTCCAAAGATGGCCACCGGTGCGGTCGGAGCGCTCGTTCAAAAGGTATTCGTAGCGATCGCGATGCGATGCGCGCTCGTGGTCCAGCATCGCGAGGACAAGGTCCTGCGGATTATGGAAGTTCTGCACCTGCGCATGAATCGTAACCGCATATCCAAAACAGGTGCAGAGGAGAAGAGCAGTGCAGGGTAACCTGTATCCAGTGGCCGTCATTAAGCTTCGCGTTCTCCGGGCGTACCCCTCTTCGGATGCAGAATGTCGCTGTCGCGACATCTGCAGGCCGAGAAGAGTACTCCCGAAGACCACAAAACCTGGCTAGAACTTGTAGATCACGTCCATTCCAGCAAAGAACTGATTGCGCGCTGTGCCATTGTTGTAGCCCTTCCGATCCCACGAGTGATCGAAACGAATCTCCGGCCGCAACATGATCGTGCTGCCGATGTACTTCGTCGCATACAATGTGTTTTCGGTGTACTTGCCGGCGATGCCGGTGCGCTGCCCCTTCTTGTCGTCGAGCAGGTCTGAGCGGAAGCCGAACATCAGCTTCGAGTTCACCTCGCGGTTGATGTAGTTCACCACCGCATACTCGGGGGCTGTGCAGGTAAGCTCGCCAGGCGCGCAGAAGGCACCGTTTGCTCCAAGTTCCGGAGTTACAGGGTTGGCTACATTGCCGGCCACGTTGGGCACATCGCGCTCGTACATATACCAGGCCTCGGTCGCCATGTGCCACTTCGCATTGAACTTGTGATACCAGGTGCCGTCATAGTCCTGCAGATTGTTGTACGCATACTTGCCGTCGTTGATGCCGTTGGCGCAGGCATAGAAGTTGTCGTTGTTGCTCTTCGTCGAATAATCAAGGCACGAAATCACGGAAGGCTTGCGATCGTCCGACCACGGTGCAACGTCATGCCCTGCGGAGAGTCCAAGCTGCACAATCCACTGCTTATTGAGTTTCAATGTGCCAATGATGCCGGTATCGGTAAAGGGATCGATCGTGTAGAGCAGCGAGTGCGTCATGTTGTAGTTGTTCGGCGCGAGTTGCGCTTCGATGCCAGGCACAGAAAGAAAGCGCCCGATGCGAATATTCAGCCCATCCTTCACCGGGAAGTAGAGGTCTGCATACTCCAGCACCGGATCGAAGCCGTAGATATGATTCTTCTGTAACAGTTGCTGACTGAGATAGTCCTTCGCCGTCGTGAAGCGGTAGTCGATACCGTAGAACGCGGTGAGGTGATAGCCGAAGTCGAAGTGCTTCGTCTGAACGGTGTCCGGCAGGCGCTCAATGTAGACCACCGCCTGGTTCAACTCGATACGGTTAGGAAAGATGTCGTAGGAGACAGGAAAATTGTTCTTGTCCGAGGTGCTGACGTTGAAGCTGGGCGCGATCCATCCGTAGATCTTTGTGCGACTGTTCTGCAGCTTGAGAGCGGTCATCAATGGATAGACGTTGCCATCCGGAGCACCGATGTCCGGCGAGCCACCATAGCCCCAGTCGGTATTCGGAAAGGGTGCCGAGTCGAGCGGGGCATCGAGTGCGCGGCGAGCGGGAGCAGGACCGGAAGGCAGCTTGCCTGTCCAGTCGTCGACATAGAAGTGTCCGAGCCGCTGAAAGAAGTTGCCACTTTGCAGTGTTGCCTGGCTTTGCGCAGCATGGTCTGCCGCGGCCTGTAGCAGAGCCTCCGATAGCATGTTCGTGGTGGCCGCCGAAGAGACTGAGCTAATCCGAAGATCGCTTGTGGGGATGAGTTGCTGGGCTTGTGCGCGGGGGACAAGACTAAAGATCAGAAGAGCGATTACGGGGACAGTCTTACAAAAGAAAAGGCCCCTGTTACTACATAGGTATTTCATACTTCTCCAATAGCGCACCATGGCCTAAGGACACAGGGCACAAATGCGCCATTTGCAAGCATAGTAACCAGAGTGTAAGGAACCAATAAAGGTCTAATAAGGGATACATAAGGAATTGCTGCTGCGAGAGTTTTCCCGCATGTCCGACTGATATTGGACACAAACAATGATTGAACTGCGCGAAATCACCATCATCGCCGCCCCTCTCGGACGTGTCTTCGATCTTGCGCGCTCCATCGAGGTGCACCTGCTAGGCAACACGCACTTCGGCGAGCAGGCCACTGCGGGCACGCGTACGGGGCTCATCGGCATGGGAGAGCAGGTGACGTGGCAGGCGCGGCACTTCTTCGTGCGGCAGCAGTTGACCAGCGTCATCACCGCGTTCGACCCGCCGCGCTACTTTCAGGACACCATGCTGAGTGGAGCCTTTCAATCCATGCAGCACGACCACTTCTTTCGCGAGCTTGCTCCTACAGACGATAGCTCGCACCGCACGGAGATGGTCGACGAGTTTCGATTTTCCGCGCCGCTGCCATGGCTTGGAAGATTAGCCGAGCTCTTTGTGTTGCGTCGCTATATGAGCAAACTGCTACAGGAGCGCAATGCCGTCATCAAACAGGTTGCGGAAACAGACGAGTGGCAACGTTATCTATACTCAGCTAACGCATGACCCTTCGCGAAGCCCTCGTCCAAGCCTCCACCCACATCGTCCGTCGCGACGCCGAAACGCTGCTTGCCTATGTGCTCGGATGCGAGCGCACATGGGTTCTCTCGCATCCTGAGGCGGAACTCGATGCGGCATGCACGGAGATCTTTTTCGAGTTTGTGGCCCGTCGCGATGCAGGCGAACCGCTACAGTACATCACCGGTGTTCAGGAGTTCTACGGTCTCGAGCTGCAGGTGATGCCCGATGTACTGATTCCCCGCCCTGAGACCGAGCATCTGGTCGAAGCCGCGCTGGCATGGGCCGCAACGCAGCCGGGCACGCTACGCATCGCAGACATAGGAACAGGCTCAGGCGCGATTGCCATTGCGCTGGCCGCGCATCTACCTTCTGCCGAGCTGATTGCAACAGATATCTCACCCAGCGCGCTGGCAGTCGCTCGCAGCAACGCTGAACGGCTCGGCTTCGGCCAACGCATACGGTTTGTTCAGGGAGATTTGCTGTCGGGAGTCGATGCAGAGATCGCAGCAGGCCTGAGGTTCGATCTTGTGGCTTCGAATCCACCCTATATCCCAGCGGGTGACGCTGCCGAGATGCAACGCGAAGTCGTGGCGCACGAGCCACACACTGCGCTGTTCGCCGGCAAATTGGGGCTGGATGTCTACCAGCGGCTGATTCCTGCCGCCCAATCCGCCTTGCGCGACGGGGGTCTGCTGGCCATGGAAATCGGCTTCGGCCAACGCCAGGCGCTGGAGCAGTTGCTCATCGGCTGGGGCGATGTGAGGTTTGTGGACGACTACGCAAACATCCCGCGCGTCGCGCTCGCGGAAAAAGTTTAGAAGAACGTGCGTGCGGCTCCTGCTGCTTCCTGAATGTCCATGTGGATGAAGTTTAGAGCTAACACCGCGATCCCTAGCGCAAGGACCGACTCACACAGCCCGACCGGGAGATCCCGGCCTACAAGCCTGCCAAAGTATAGGCGCAGGGAATGGCCCCCGTAGGTGCCGATGAGCGCTCCGATGCCGCCAAAGATAATGCCCCCTGCGAGTGGCTCCCGAAGAGCCGCAGCCACCACCGCACCTGTCAGCGCAGCAGAAACCAGCCGGGCCAGCACGCCCGGAAGCCTGGTACGGCTGGGAGTCTGCGGCAGTATGTCGATGTAGTACTCGCTGAGCGCACCTATCGTAAAGACGATCACGGTGATCATCTTCGCGGCCCAGAACGTCCAGCCATTCGCCGGTAACAGAGCGAAGGCCATAAACCAGCAGAGCACGGTGATTGGCGTCATCGTACGCATGCCGGTGGCTATACCGAGAGCAATAATCCAAAACATAGAACCCTCTTCGTAACAGTACCAAGACTAACCCCGGTACGAAGAGAATGTAGCGCATCTAGGGGTGAGGCGTCAGGCTGGAGGCTGTGGCTTGTCTTTCGTCGTCATCCTGAAGCGGAGCTGAAGGACCCCCGCATTTGTGGTGGCACAAATGCGGGGGTCCTTCGCCTACGGCTCAGGATGACGGCGAAAAACAAACAGCTACTAAGCGCGCAACCATCCGTACAGCGGAAATTGCTCCGCCAATTCGCCCACCAGTCCACGGATCTCAGCGAGTTTTGCGGCGTCCGAGCGGTGTTCGAGTGCCGTGGCGATCCACTTCGCGATCGTCCGCATCTGGTCTTCTTTCATGCCGCGGGTGGTCAACGCAGGAGTGCCCAGGCGAATGCCGCTGGGCTTCATCGGCGGGTTAGTGTCGAACGGAATCGCATTCTTGTTGACTGTGATGCCGGCTTCGCCCAGCGCGAACTCCGCCTCGGAGCCGAGAATGCCCTTCGCGAAGACATCGACCAGGATCAAGTGCGTGTCCGTACCGCCCGAGACGATGCGGAAGCCTTCGGCCTGCATCGCTTCGCCGAGAGCTTTGGCATTAGCCACCGTCTGCTTCGCATAGGTGGCGAACTCCGGTTGCAGAGCCTCCTTGAAGGCTACGGCCTTGGCGGCAACGATGTGTACCAGCGGGCCGCCCTGCTGGCCGGGGAAGACACTGCGGTCTACACCTGCGGCGAACTCGGCGTTGCAGAGAATCAGGCCGGCACGTGGGCCGCGCAGAGTCTTGTGCGTAGTCGTCGTGACGATGTGGGCATGCGGCACCGGCGAAGGATGCGCTCCGCCGGCAACCAGGCCTGCGAAGTGAGCCATGTCCACGAAGAGGTAAGCGCCGACTTTATCGGCGATCTGGCGCATGCGCGCAAAGTCGAACTGGCGCGGATAGGCTGAGCCGCCGCCGATGATCATCTTCGGCTTCTCTGCGACGGCCTGGGCTTCGAGTTCATCGTAGTCGATGACTTCGGTATCCTGGCGAACCTTATAGCCTGCAATCTTGTAGAGCTTGCCGCTGAAGTTAAGCTTGTGGCCATGGGTGAGGTGGCCGCCGTGGGCTAGATCAAGGCCGAGGACGGTGTCGCCCGGCTGAACCAGCGTCATGTAGGCCGCGGCGTTGGCCTGGGAGCCGGAGTGCGGCTGCACGTTTACGTGTTCCGCACCAAAGAGCTGCTTGGCACGGTCGCGAGCCAGATTCTCGACGACGTCTGCAAACTCACAGCCGCCGTAGTAACGCTTGCCGGGATAGCCCTCGGCGTACTTGTTGGTGAAAACCGTGCCGGCGGCCTCCAGTACAGCGCGAGAGACGAAGTTTTCGCTGGCAATCATCTCGAGGCCTTCGTGCTGACGCACAACCTCGTTCTCAATTTGGGCAGCGATGTCGGGGTCGGCTACGGCAAGCGTGGCGTTCAGGTCGATAGGCATATCCCACAATTTTACCGTGGCGGGGCCGAGGAGAGACATTGACGCAACGGGCGCGACGGTTCGCAACGATACGCGACGGCATTCGTGGTCTAAAAGGATGCCCTAGGACTCGGCACTGCGGCCGTCGCGTGCTATAGCGGACCGTCGCGCCCGTTGCGTCAATGTCTCTCCAGCTTCAGCTGTTTAAACGATCTCCATACGAACGACCCGAGATACCAGCCGTCGAGGTACTTGTAGGGCGCCTCGCCGGTGGTGTAGTGGCCGCAGGGCAGCACCTTGGAGGTGTAGTCGATATGGTAGGCGTCGAAGGACTTCAGGACTTCCAGCGAGAACTCGCGCACGAACGTCAGGTCGTACGTCGCGTGGACGACCAGGGTATGCCGCGGATTCGCCGCGAACTGCGCCATGTACGACATCGGACTGACAGCAAGGAATATCTGCCGGACCTGGTCCTGCGTTAACCCTGCATGCTCGAATGAGGCGCGAATGTGGCGCGTGCTCTGCCCCGTCCAGACGACATCGCCAAACCATGTGGACGCGTAGTTGAACGCGCAGACACGAATGCGCGGGTCCATCGCAGCGGCAATGAACGAGTAGCAACTGCCAAGGCTCGTGCCCAGTACGCCGATCTGTTCGTATCCCTGGGACTGCAGCCAGTCGATGCAGCTGCGAATATCCACAACAGCCTGGCGGCAGGCGGAGATGGTACGTCCGATGTTCGCACTGACCGCATAGTCGGAGCGTTCGAGTTCCAAGGGACGGCGGATGTCGTGATACGGCTTCGAAAGCCGCAGGCAGGAGATGCCGAAGCGATTGAACATCGTGCAAAAAGCGTTGTGTGAAAAGGCATCGGCGTTCCACTGCGGCATCACGATCATCGCCTGCTTCGGGCTCTTGTTTCCTGTCTCTGCCGGATACCAGCGTGCGTTGACCGTATCGTTCTCGGGATACGGTGTGCGTACGGGCGACGTGAAGCGCAGGAAGGGTTCGCGGCGCAGTTCGCCGACCTCAGCCTGGCGGTGGTACTCGCGCTCCTGTTCGAGCGTCTCAGGCCGGACGTTGGTAGGAAAGAGTTCGGGGTGGCGCTGCTCGATGCGGAAGTCGGTGGGTGTGACGTAGTCGAAGAAGCTGTGCGGGTCGGCGGAGATGCGCTCGTTGAGCGCAGTCATCGCAGCGAGTGGTGTGAGTTCACCCGAAGCCACTCTTTGCGCGGCTTCTTCGCCGCCGAAATCAGAGAGATAGTCAAAACCCCACTCGAGCTGACGCTCGATGCGGTTCTGGTCACGCGTGGTGAGCGCGGTTTCCCATTCGTACATCCACTTTGCGTAAAGCTGAGAGAGCATCCTTACCAGTCTATCGTTTGCCGCGAAAAGACTTACTTGTTCCTGCTTCAAACGTTGGCAAAATTGCTCTAAATACCGCAACGGGATAGAAAGGTGCTTTTGCTTTTCTGGTTGTCATTCCGAGCGCAGCGAGCGAACCTGCTTCCTCCCGTTCTTTGGTTGCCTCACCCAGAAAACTACAGACAAGAGCCGAAATGGCGTGGTTTGTATTGGTGCGTATCGTTTTGGTGGTTCCAGCGAAAACGGGAGGAAGCAGGTTCGCTCGCTGCGCTCGGAATGACAACCAGAAAGGCAAATACAAAAGCCTTCATCCCAGCAATTGAGTATCACCGCCGCTCAAACCGTGCGCGGATGCCGCACAGGATGTCATACGCAATCGTGCTGCTCCAGCGGGCATGGTCTTCGGCGGTAACGCCTTCGCCCAGCAGCACAACGTCCATTCCTTCATGCACGTCCTCGATCTCGCCGACATCTACCACCGTCAGGTTCATCGACACACGGCCAACGACGGGCGCACGCTGGCCTGCGATCATTACCCAGCCGTTGCCGATACCCGAAGATGCAGCGCGGCGAAAGCCGTCGGCGTAGCCCACAGGCAGCAGCGCCAGCCGCATTGGCTGTGCCGCGACAAACGTTGCGCCATAGCCTACCGTTGCGCCAGCAGATACCTCACGCACCCCAATGACGCGTGTCTTCCAGCAGAGCACCGAGGACAATTTTGGAGCCAGCACTCCAGCATGAGCGTGCGTGCCTTCGATTTCGAGACAATGCCCATAGATCGCGAATCCCGTGCGAACCATCGCGCGGGCACCGAGCGACTTCGCTGTATCGCGAATCCACGCCATGGTGCCGCCCTCGTCCACGGCCGAGGTATTGCCAAGATGAATAAGCTCAGGATGCAAACCGGCGGCGGTGGCTTGATCGAGCGCTGTCGCAAACCGATCACGCTGCCTCTCGGTAATCTCGGCACCCGCAGATTCAGAGCAGCAGAGATGCGTCATGATGCCTTCGCAGTCGACCCACTGCGAATCTGCGAGGCGTTCGAGGGTCCTTGCCAAGTCCTTTCCTGGAGCCACGCCCTGCCGTCCCATGCCGGTCTCTATCTCGAGATGCACGGCGACGCGATGCCCTGCGGCGCGTGCTGCACTCTCCATAGTGACAACGTGCTCGGGCGTCCAGACGACTGGTGTAAGGCCGTGTGCCACCATGGCAGGTGCATCGGCTAACTCCATGCCGCACATTACCAAGAGGCGCGTGCCGCTATGCGAGGATGCCTCACGGATCGCTGCGCCTTCCGCCACATCGTCGACACCCAGCCACTTCGCTCCGGCCTCCACCAATACCGGAGCACAGATCGTGGCACCGTGGCCGTAGGCATCGGCCTTGATCACGGGAAGCACCTCTACTCCGTGGCCTGCGACGGCTTGCACGGCGCGGAAGTTTTCCGCCAGCCTGACGCTCGAAATTTCGACCCAACTCTTCAAAGACTCTTCCTATCCTGCGTCCATTATCTTTCAACCCCAGCGCGAGGCTTCACAGGCTTCTTAGAGCGTTTTCATTCCTCGCGTGATGTGAGACAGCTCGGTACGACGTATAGCGTTTGAGCACCAACACGGCGCGAAGCGTGTTCCCTGACGCTTAAGTGTCAGGGAACGCGCTTCGCGCTGTATTGATCTGTCTCACATCCTATGAAAACGCTCTAAGACGCCCTCGTTACTTCGACTCCACACCAGACGGCGCGTCCACAATCGCGGGTGGCGCATAATACGGCAGCTTCTGCTGCTGCTCGCTGGCACGCTTGACTGCGATATCGGCAAACAACAAGCTGGGTGCGATCGTGGTCTCGGGCACCGGACTCAGTGTCTGCGCGACCCACGGCTTGCCACCAGCGGCCAGCAGCCCGCTACGCAGCGAGCGCTGATCGAGCTCATCGAACACCGCACCGCGTACCAGTGTGCGCTTGCCATCGGGCGAGACGCGATATAGCAGACGCGGCGACAACTCACCACCGAGCGTCTCTACCTCATACACATCGCGCCCCTGCTCTTTCGCCAGGGCAAGCAGCTTGGCCCGCATCGCCGCCGTCGACAGCGGCTGCGTCGCCTTGACGACGATCACCCCGGCACGCGAGTGAGCCGCCTGCCCCGGAGCCGCGCGGCCATGACCGTTCGACGTTGGGAAGTCCTTCACCGGCTCGCGCCCGATCAGATAGTTATCCAGCTTGCCGTGATCGACAACCGTAACCGGCGCAACCGGCACACCCTCATCATCGACGGAGTATGCGCCGACCAGCGACTCGCCCTCAAAGGTGCGCAGCGCGGGATCGTCGACGACCGTGAGGAAGGCCGGCAATACCGGCGTGCGCAGGCTCGATTGATACGCACCCTGCGTGCGTGCGGTTGTGCCCACATCGGGCCGGTCGGCCTCGACGTTCGGGACGAAGAGCTTATTGATGACGTCAGCACTGGCATCGCCGGAGAAGAGCACGGGACCGTGATAGTCCTCGGCATCGACCACCGGGGCCTCGCGAAGCTCCTTGAAGCTGAGAAGGTTCTTGATCGTGCGCTTGCGCAGCGACTCAGCACTCTCCAGTGCGTCAGCCGTGGCCGCAGAAGAACCATTGTTGCGACTGAGCTGCATGCCGTCCGCCGCCTGGCCGCCGACGCTGATCGCATCGTTATACCCCGCGTAACCATGGCGCAGCACGGTGCCATCGGTGTTCACCGTATAGCGGTTCACCACTACGGCATCGATACTGGCGCTCGACGTCTGGACCTCCGCCGCGAAGCTGCGAACCTCAGGCGCGGAGTCAAAGAGCCCGCTGGCATCAATGATGCGGCGCTTCCATTCGGCGCGGTCCAGATCAAGCACCTTCAGCGGCTCAATCAGCGTGACAGATTTGCTCGGCGTGAAGTCGTTGGCCGTAGGTGCGCTCTGGAACTGCTTGAGCGCAGCCTGCTTGGCGGAGTAGGCCCGCAATGCATTCTTGTACGCCTCATCCGTAGCCGTCCAGAGCACATACTTCAGCGCTGCCGGATCGTTGTCGCCGGGGGCGAGCTGCAGTGAACCTTCGCCGCGCGAAGAGCTGGAGTCGGAGGTGTAATCTCCGATACGAACCTCAACGCGCACCACACGCTGGTGGCTTTCGCTCTCGCTGGTCAAGGCGCCATAGTTGGCGACAGCCTCGTAGGTATGCAGATCCTCGAGCCGGTACTCCATGAAGTAGGGCCGCTGCATACCGGGAAGAACGAGCAGCGACTTCTCGCGCGCAAGTTCCTGCTGCATCGCGATGAGCAGCGGGTCGGGAGCTTCAGCGTGGGTTGAGCTCGGTGCCACAAACCCAGCTTCTGAGACATGGGCGACGCTGGTCTGCGCCGCTGCACCCAACGTTACGGCGAGCGCGGCACTCAGCATGACAATTTGCGAGGTGGTCTTCTTCATTAGCGGCCACCTTTCGTTGCAGCAGGGGCAGGCGTCGCTGGAGCATCCGTGGCCTCACCCAGCGGTGGCGGCTCGACGATCGGCGGCCGCGCGGTTCCCTGCGCCTGACGCTGTGTTTCGATCTCGCTCACCAGCATCGCCGGAGCCACGGCGCTGACCGGAATCGTACCCGACTCCGCGCCGCACTCGCCGTTGAAGATGTCCTGATGGTCTCCGGTCGCAACGATGCGATTCAACGCGGCCTGCGGTGTTCCCACAATGGAGACCCCACGCACCAATTCGTCCGGTCTTCCGTCCACATATACGCGATAGACCACCAGCGGAATCACCTGGAACGCCTGTGGCGAGCGGCGCGTCGTAACGGCAAAGCCGGAAGAGATGTCCTCGAAGAACAGGCCGTAGGCCTTGCCCTGCTTCTTGGCTTCGGCTTTCAGCATCTCGCGCAGTTCGGCGTCGGAGACGGTCTTGGTCGAGGTCACGATGAGATTCCCCTGCCGCCCAGTGGGCATCTTGCCCGTCTCGGCACGGCCGTGGCCGTTGGACTCCGCGAAGCTCGCGACCGGAAGACGTGACATCAGAAAGGTCTTGAGCACGCCGCTATCGACCAACTGCACACGCCGCGCCGGTTGGCCTTCGTCATCGAACGCATAGTGCCCGCTGAGCGGATAACCGTTGAACTCCGTCAAGGTAGGATCATCGGCGACCGAGAGAAAGCTCGGCAGAATCGGCTTATTCAGCAGCTTGGTAAAGGTCTGGCCCTCTTCATCGCCGCGCTGGCGTTGGCCTTCGAGCCGGTGCCCCAGCACCTCGTGGAAGAAGACAGCCGCGGCGCGGCCGGAGAGAATCGCCGGTCCGTTGTAGGGCTCGGTGATGGGAGCTACGCGCAGATCGTCGAGGTTCTTTGCCAGCGCTGTAGTCCTGGCCAGCACTGTCGCCTGGTCCGGAAGATGTCCCGTCGTATCGGCCTCAAAGGTCTCGACGCGGAAGAGGTCCATGCCGTCGGCGGCACGGGTGCGCGCCACCACGACGAGCCTTGCCACCTGGTTCGGTGTATCCACACGTACACCTTCACTGGAGACAAAATAGTCGGTCTCATGCGAGGCCTGCATGTACGCCGTGTCGTAGAAGATGTGCGGATAGCCGCGGAAGACACCGGTGATCTCACGCAGGCGCTGTTCCCAGGCCGCGCGGTCGATCTCCAGCTTCGGCGCCGCGGGCAGCTCTGCAACTACTGGTTTTTCCGTGGAAAAGTCAGCGGAGGAGTCCTCTTCCTTCGCGCGTACCTGCTGCTCGGTCTTCACCTTCTCCAGCGCGTCGAGCGCCCTGCCGTACCCGCGATTGGTCGCATACCAGAGCGAGCGCTCGATGGCGGAGCGGTCATCGGAGAGCGGCAGCGGCACCGTCGTCAGTGCGCTGGTGCGATGGTCGCCATGCGTGTTGTCCAGCGCAGGCGAACCGAGCCGCACCTGCACATCGGCAGTGCGTGCGTGCGTGGCGTTCGAGTTCGTAATCGCACCATACTGTGCCGTGATGCTGACGTTTTCCGCGTCGGCCACCGAGAAGCTGAGGAAGTATGGCTTGGGTTGCGGCGTGGCACTCGTGGACGTGGCCGCCGTGCCCAGCGACGACAGCGCACGGCCGAGCTCCGTCGACATAGCCTGCATCAGCACGGGGTCCTGTGCGGCGGGAGCGGCTGCGTTGTTTACCGCAGCCGCGGAGGCTGTGGAGTTACCCGGCTTTGCGGGCGGACCCGCTGCGTACATCAGGGTTCCTGTAGCAAACGCAAAGGTAGTCAGTCCGGCCAAGGTACCGAAACGATGACGGCGAAATAAAGGTTTGAGATACATCAGAGGAGTCAAAGAAAACCCGCTTCTTGCACGAAAGATCGTATGCCGAGTGTACCGAAGATCACGTGCCAGAAGTTCTTCGCGTGGACCGGCTTCTCGACCTCACATCGCTGATTCACTTCACACCTCGGGTCGGGTGCCTTGTTTTCTACTCGCTTTTCAGAAAACCAAATCCACGGCTTGCCGCACCTCAAACCATCGTGCAGACTCAAAACATCACGAAGGGACCTTGATGCGCTTCATTCGGCTCGCACTTCTTCTCTGCCTTCTGCTTCCGTTTGCGAGCGCCGCGCACGCCAGCGAGACTCCAGCCGAGCACGCAGCCAGTATTTATGCGCAGCAGGAGATGTCTGCCGCGCCGCTGCACGAAAATCTGCCGGACTACTCACTGCCCCCCGACAAACTCGCCAAGGCGCAGCATCTGGCGAAGGTGCGAGTGGCGCTGCGCTTCACCGCTGAGGCCTGGGGCATGGTGCAACTCGTACTGCTGCTGGGTCTGGGCGCTGTTGCGTGGATGCGCGACACCGCGCTACGAGCCAGCCACAACCGCTGGGTACAGGGCTATCTGTTTCTGCTCATGCTGTTGTTGGCGCGAGTTCTGCTGAACCTGCCCCTGAATGTGTATGGGCACTCTCTCGCGGTGAAGTACGGATTTTCGATCCAGGGTTGGGGTAGCTGGTTCGGCGATCTCGGCAAAAGTCTGGCTCTCTACTGGCTCATTGGCGGCGCTCTGGTGATGTTGCTGTTCTTCCTCATCCGCAAAGCGCCGCAGCGCTGGTGGCTGGTGTTCTGGGTGGCTTCGATTCCTATCGTGCTGGCGGGTGTCTTTCTGGCACCTCTCACCATCGACCCGCTGTTCAACCAGTTCGAGCCTTTACAGGAACACCATCCTGACCTGGTTGCGAAGCTCGAGCAGATGAAGATTCCCGCAGACCACATGTTCCTGATGAAGGCCAGCGCGAAGGTGACTACACCGAACGCGTATGTCACGGGTTTCGGCGCTTCCAAACGCCTGGTTATCTGGGACACCTCGCTCACCAAAGGCACCTCGGACGAGGTGCTCTGGATGTTCGGGCATGAGGCCGGCCATTACGTTCTTGGACATGTGCTGCACGGCGTTCTGCTGACGTTGGCGATCCTGCCTCTCCTGCTCTATCTGGGCTATCGACTGCTACACATTGTGCTGGCACGGTTCGGCGCGGGATGGCGTATAGCGTCGCAGGAGGATTGGGGAGCCCTCGCGGTCGTGCTGTTGGTCTTTGCAGTATTTAGTGTCATTTCGGAGCCGGTGGAGAACACCATCAGCCGCCACATCGAACACGCCGCCGACATTTATGGGCAGGAGGCGATTCATAGTCTGGTTCTCGATCCGCAAGCGGCGGTTAAACAAGCCTGCGACACGGACGGCGAGAGCACACTGGACGACCCTAACCCGAGCCGGTTCATCGAGTTCTGGACCTACAATCACCCGGCGGAGAGCCGCCGCGCCGCCTTCGGAAGAGCTTACAACCCATGGGCTCCGGGTGTGGAGCCGAAGTATTTCAAGAAGGAGAGATGAGAGAACAGAGATCAGAAAAGAGGGTGGGCTTGGCGCTTCCTGATCGCTGTCACCTGTTCTCTCCTCTCTCTTATCGGCTACGATGTCGCCATGAGCAAGACTTTACCCCCCAATTGCCTGTTCTGCAGGATCGTCGCAGGGATGCTTCCCGTAAAACGGCTCTACGAAGACGATCTGGTGCTTGCCTTCCCCGACATCAGCCCTCAGGCGCCGGTGCATGTGCTGCTGATTCCCAAGCAACACCTCACCTCGCACGCGCACACGACCGTCGGCGATACAAAGATGCTGGGGTACCTGCTGGCGACTGCCCGCGAGGTCGCCAAAGCTCAAGGACTCGCCAACGGCTATCGGCTGGTCATCAATACCGGCAACGACGGAGGCCAGACCGTCGAGCACCTACACGTGCATCTGTTGGGAGGAAGACACTTAGGCTGGCCTCCGGGATAGACGAACGTCTTTTGCGAACAACACTTCAAGTACAGGTTGAGGTGGGGTTAACTGATTAGGTTCCACCTCGGTGGGGGTTAACTAACCATGTTCCACGTGGAACAATCAAGCCCCCGCATCGAAATACTGACTCCTTGCGTCCAATGGCATGCAACATAGACTGGAGAATCAATGGCAATCGGATCAAGTCGGAAAGAACCCATCCCAGCCCCCCTGCAGGACATCGAACTGTCCGGAAGCACCGGACAACAGGAGACGGCAGTCTTTGCCGGAGGCTGCTTCTGGGGTGTGCAATCGGTTTTCCAGAGGGTCAAGGGCGTCGTGCAGACGACCGTCGGCTACTCCGGCGGATCAGCCGAGACGGCCGATTACCGCACCGTCAGTAGCAAAGAGACCGGCCACGCCGAAGCGCTGGAGGTCGTCTTCGACCCATCGAAGGTGAGCTATGGAACGCTGCTGCGGATCTTCTTCTCCGTGGTCCACGACCCAACCCAGCTCAACCGCCAGGGTGCGGATATCGGCACGAGCTACCGATCAGCGATCTTCTACACCAATGAGCAGCAGCACAAGGCGGCAGAGACCTACGTGAAACAACTCGATGCGGCACACGTCTTCGACAAGGCGATCGTTACGCAGATCGTTCCGCTCGAGGCCTTCTATCGCGGCGAAGAGTACCACCAGGACTACGCGATCAAGAACCCGCACAACCCATATATCCAGGTGTGCGACATTCCGAAGATCGGCGCGCTTCAACAGCAATTTCCTACGCTCTTCCAGGAATACACGCGGTAAGAAACTCGTCTTTTAGGTTCACTGCATCAAGGCGGGTGGGCATCGGGCGAACGCCCGACCGCTCCCGCCCCTGTGTATCTTACCTATGACGTTCCTATCATCCCCCCGAGAGTGCCGCAACAAGAGCCTGAGGAAATGGAAAGATGGTCAGCAGCGGTTCGCTGCGCGAATGCCCACCTTGATGCAGAGCGTGATGCAAATGTTTGTGGAGCGCTCTGCGTCAATGCCCGCCTTAGGCGCAAAAAACGCGCCGAAGGTGGGGCACCCGGATTTGCGGCAGGGTTGAAACCCATGCCCTGAACAAAACACCTTTGTTCAATCACACTCACGGAAGCTTTAAAAGCATCACCTTACAGCTCCACTTTCCCCGGGGCGTTTGCCAAAGAAAACCGCCTTCACCCATCCGCAGGATCGCCGCCGTGCGTCTAAACCCACGTACCCTGTAGAAGATATGTCCGGCACGGATTCACCCTGGACGGAGACAGAACAACCTTGAGAAAGACCTCGGAACACCTTTGGGCCTACCCCGTTGCCTTTTTAGCGATTGTCCTGACCATGGCCACGGCGGCACATGCGCAGGATTCCAAATCCGCGTCCAAACCGGCCAGCGCCGGCGAGCAATCGGCCAGTGCCTCGCAGTTGAAGCTGGGGCCAGTCGATCCCTCGGTGCCGCCAACGGACCTGCCCAAGAATCGTCCAGTCATCGGAGTAGCGTTGGGAGGGGGCGGCGCGCTGGCCATGAGCGATATCGGCGTGCTGCAGTGGTTTGAAGAGCACCATATCCCCGTTGACGTAATCGCCGGCACCAGCATGGGCTCGATCATTGCGGCGTTGTATTCCACCGGCCACACCACCGACCAGATGACGCACATCATGACCGACGATGCGGTCAACTCCGTCTTCCGCATTCAGTCGTCCTATACCTCGCAGAGCTTCCGCCGCCGCGAGGACAGCCGTGACATTCCCAATGCCATTACCGCCGGGCTGAAGCACGGGGTCTCGTTCCGCAACAGCCTGCTGACGGATACCGGGCTCAACGAGCTGCTGGACAAAGAGTTTCTGCGCTACAACGACCAGACCGACTTCAATAACCTGCCGATTCCTTTCCGCTGCCAGGCCACTGATCTGAACGCCGCGAAGACCGTTACCTTCGCACGCGGATCGTTGCAGGACGCAGTGCGGGCGTCGGCTTCGATTCCCGGCGTCTTCCAGCCCTTTCAACTCGACGGGCACGAGTTCGTCGACGGCGCAATTCTCGAGAACCTGCCCACACCAGACGTCAAGGCTATGAACGCCGACGTAATTCTGGCCATAAGCCTGCCGCTGAAGCCGGTGGGCAAAGGCGATCTCGACTCGATTCTCGGAGTACTGCAACGGGCGTTCTCGGTCGGTATCGAGGCCAACGAGGCACGCGACCGCAAGCTGGCAGACGTGGTCGTCATGCCCGACATCTCCAACTTCGGCGGAGCGGACTACCTGAAGACCGCGGAGCTGGCGAAGGCAGGCTATGCGGCGGCGGAGTCGCACAAAGCCGAGCTACTGAAATACGCGCTGAACGATGCCGACTGGCAGCAATATCTGGAGCATCGTCGCTCCAAGGAGCGTGGCCCTGCAGGCTCGGTAGTGCAGGTAAAGATCAAGGCACCAAACCCTATGGTCACCGAGGCCGTACGTCGCAAGTTTGCGCCGCTAGTCAATCAACCGGTGAACACCAATCAGGTAGAAGCGTTGCTGGCCGATGTGCGTAGCGACGGTCGCTATAACGCCGACTACACCGTGGGTTACGAGACAGCCGACTCAACGCGACCGATGCTGCTGGTGACGGTTGAAGACAAGAAGAACGGACCGCCGTTTCTCGATCTGGGAGCCAACATCGACGCGCAGACCGGAGGCGTTACTCGCGCGTCGTTGAACATGATTCTGCTGGATCAGGACTTCGGCGGCTACGGATCTGAGTTACGTACAAAGATCGACGTTGGGTTTCTGACACGCCTGGAGAGCGAGTACTACCGCAAGCTGGGTTGGAGCGGGTTCTTCGTTGCTCCGCGGGCCGGCATCACCCGGCAACCGTATTACATCTACAGTGGCGACACGCGCCTGTCAGAGCGGCAATCACAGATGGGCGGCTTTGGGGCCGATGTTGGCTGGTCCGACGGACACGATCAGGAGCTGCGCGCCGGATGGGAGTTCCAGAACGTGCAGTGGTACACCACCACCGGCTCCGACGGCCAGCCCAACTATGAGGGCAACGCGCAGAGGGCTCGCGTGCGCTACGTCTACGACTCGCGAGACCGTGCCCTGGTCCCGCAGTACGGCATCCGTGTAACGACCAACTTTGGCTATCTCTTTGACACCCCCGGCAGCCCGAGCGCGCCGCAGCTCTCTTCGCAGATCAGGCTCACGCATGCCATCGGCCAGAAAAACGTCACGCAGTTCTCTGCGGAGGGTGGAACGATGTTCAACCGCAATGTTGCCCAGCCCTTCCGCTTTACCCTGGGAGGCCCGCTACGCCTTAGCGCCAGCGTCACAGACCAATATCGCGGAACGGACTACTTCTACGTAGCCCCGGGCTACCTGCGGCGTCTGGCGACTCTGCCCGCACCGCTCGGCCAGAGTCTCTATGTCGGCCTGACCTACGAGGCCGGACAGATGCGCGCACCCAAGGCCTTCCCCATCACACGACAGGATGTAGCTTTCGGAGTAGTAGCCGAGACTCCGCTAGGCGTCATCACGATTGCGCCAGCCTTCGGCACCGGCGGCGAACGCAGGCTGGTGTTTACGATTGGAAAGCTGTTCTAGGAGTTGTCAGTGATCAGTTCTCAGTTGTCAGTGGATATTTCATAACTGAGAACTGACACCTGAGAACTCTCAACGTCCCTCGCTCAATCGTGCGGCTAAGCGTTCCGGCAGAGCGGCTGCACGGATTGCTTCCTGCGCTCCGGCGACATCGTAGGGGACGCGGCAGAAGGTGATGCGCTCGGCCTCGTCGTCGTAGATAGCGAAGGCCGCGCGCCAGTCGCCATCGCGCGGCTGGCCCACGGAACCAGGGTTGATCAGATGCCGCGTGCCTACCGGGACGTCCATCGTGGACTGCTCGGCGATATCGTGTTCGCGATACTGGGGACGATCCTCTTCCCACTCCTGCTCGTTCTGCGAGAAGCCACCCTGCATATGCGTATGGCCGAAGAAGGTAATCTCGGTCTCCATGCGCTGCAGCGGTGTCCAGGCATCGCGCATGGAGATGATGTAGTGGTCCTCATGCAAGGGCGAGCCGTGCGCGCACATGGCGCGGGCGCTGGCACGTACCGGGCCCTGCGGCATGGCGCGCACCCACTCGAGGTTCTCCGGAGTGAGCTTGCGATGGGTCCAGTTCGCCGCAGCAGCCGCTATGGGATTGAAGCCCTGAGAGCTCGTAAGACCGCAACAGACGCGGTCATGATTACCCCGCACATTCACGGAGGCGAGCGGGCGGATACGCTCAATGACCTCGTTAGGGTTAGCGCCGTAGCCGACCGTGTCGCCCAGGTTCCAGAGAGCGTCGACTGTACCCGCCGCCGCCAATACAGCCTCGAATGCCTGAAGATTGCCGTGGATGTCCGAAACAATAAGAACGCGCATGAGACGAAGGGTCAGTCTACTCCATAAAGGCAGGGATTAGGGAACAGGGATTAGGGATTAGAAAGCACCGACTCTATCTTGCTTTCTAATCCCTAATCCCTGTTCCCTAATCCCTGCGCTAGCGGCTGGTCGCGCGGCGTTGTCATGGAGGGCGAGGATGCCAACAGGCCGCGCGTATAGGGATGCTGCGGGTGAGTGAAGATCTGTGCCGCGCTGCCCTGCTCCACGATGGTGCCATGCTGCATGACGGCGGCGTGGTCGGCCACCTGCGAGACTACGGCGAGGTCGTGCGAGATAAACAGCATCGACAGGTTATGCTCGGCGCGGAGGCGCTTGAGCAGCGCTAGAATCTGTGCCTGCACTGTGACGTCGAGCGCGGTCGTCGGTTCGTCGGCGATGAGCAGGCGCGGCTTGTTGATCAGAGCCATCGCGATGACGATGCGCTGGCGTTGTCCGCCGGAGAACTGGTGCGGATAGTCGTCGATACGGCGCTCCGGATCGGGCAGCGCGACCTCGCGCATGGCCTGGAGCACCCGTTCGCGAACCTCGTGGCGGGAGGTGTGGGGAGCGTGCGCCAGCAAGGCTTCTGCGATCTGCCGTCCAACCTTCATCACAGGATTCAGAGCCGTCATCGGCTCCTGAAAGATCATCGCGATGGACTGGCAGCGATGCCGCCGCATGGTCTCTTCCGGCAGATGCAGCAGGTCTTCGGTAGCGCAGTCCGGTTGCGAGAACGTGATGCTGCCGCTGACCGCCGCGCTGGGCGGAAGCAGACGCATGATCGCCAGCGAAGTCGCTGACTTACCCGAACCGGACTCGCCGACAAGGCCCAGCGTCTCACCACGAGCGAGATCGAAGGAGATGCCATGCACGCACTCTCGCCCGGAGAAGGAGATGCGAAGATCGCGAACGGAAAGCAGCGGCGGCGGGTGTAGGTGTTCGCTCTCTGGAGACTTCTGCATCGTTCCAGTAAGGATACCCAACGCGGCTCACTGCCCGGTGATATTCATCGTGCGCCAGGAGCTGAGCTTCAGCACGCCACCGGTTCCCAGGTTCCATACGCGCCAGCGATAGACACCCTGCCGGGCGGCAAACCGTGCCGTTGCCCGGGTCTGCGACCGTACCTCGCCCTCGGTCACAAAGTACATCCAGGAGCCCATCCAGTCGGCACTGCCGTGCCTCTGCCATTCGACGATGAGCAGATTGCCGCCGCCACCGTTGTCCCAGGCCAACTCAGGCGTTGGGGGGCGAACATCGTTATCGTTGGGAGTTGACTGTATGACATCGCCAACCTGGGTCAGTTTTCCGCGCGCCACACGCACGGTATAAGGTTGTAGCCTGGTGTTGGCTCTATCCAGCAAGTCAGAGTCGATGCTCGGCGTAAACTGCAGCACCTTCCAATTGCCGTCATCCCCCCTGCGCAGAATGACCAGGGGATGCATCACGCCAAACGCGGCATCTGAAGAGACGATCGCGCGCAGCTGCACCACGGCGAACCGTGAATTCGCCCCGGCAGTTAACACATCCACATGAAGGTTAAGGTCGCCCAGCGGCTCCACGGAGGGCGTTCCCAACGCCTGCAGACGCGCCAATGCTGGAGAGAATGATGCCATCTTCGGATCGGCGGCGCCTGGGGCATTGCCACCCAGCACACTGTTCACCGCTCCAACCGCAACGGCAACCGGCGCCTGCGCTGCATCGGGTATGAGGCGCATTCCGGCCAGGTTACCGTGCCCTCTTTCCTGTATCCACAAAACGTACGCGCGCGCCGCCAAAGAGTGCGGTGCACGCAACAGAATGGCTGTTTCCAACGACGCGGAGAGAGAGCGGTGTAGTGGCTCAACGTCCTCCATGGGGAAACGATTTGGTTTGCCCACCACAACGATTCCAAGATCGTGCTCTAGCGTTGACCACCACACAGAAGGCAACGGATCGCCTACCAATACATCGGGATAGTCCTTTTGCCCCTCTTCCTGAGCCAGCTTGTCCTTCAACTGGCCATCGTAGACCGTTACAAGATTTACCTGAATGCCGCTGAAGTCCGCCTTAAGCTCCGTCCGCAGCAGATCACGAAATGGATCGGGCGGCTGTGGAGCTTGTCGAGCGGCCTCCCTTTCAGCAGCGTCTACGGCCTGCGCATCAGTCGTCTCAGCATTGGCGATGGTACTAAGCGAGTGCCCGAAGCTCCCTGCCGACTGACCTGTGTCACTTGCAGCCTGGCCATAGCTGCCCGCCGTCTGGCCAAAGCTCCCCGCAGCCTGGCCGTGATCGCTGGCGTTCTGACCGAAGTTGCTGGCGTTCTGGCCGTAGTTCGAGGCCGCCTGGCCATGATCGCTCGCAGCCTCGCCGTAGGTGCTGGCAGTCTGGCCGAAGCTTCCGGACGTCTGGGAGCGGAATGTCCCAAGATCCTTAATGTTTCCCGTACCGAACGGTTGCTTAGGCGACGGCTTCACCACCCAGATGGTGAGTGTGCCCTGTTCCAGCGCGGCCGTAGCCCAGTAGGACTCATCGTCCTGCGCGACTGCGCTGCCGGCGCAAAGCAGGAAAGCAACAGCTATACATCCTGTTGCCCATCGTCTTATATGCACGCTTGCCTCCCGTTCGCATTCCATCCCGCTTCGCTTATGGATGCTGCCGGCCTGATGAAAGATTGGACGGTTAAAATGAGGAGAAGTAGCAGCTATCTTCTCTTCTGGCTCGTTTACCGACCCGCGTTGAAGCAGGGTCCGCACCCCAATGGGGATGAGAAGTAAGCGTAAGCCCTTTCGCCGCTCCATGCTCGACCAGTCGCCCGACCCTCGAAGGCTCGAAACTCACCCATTATTCGCCGCTATCATTTGGTCGCCGCGTCCAAGTCCCGGTGAACCTCCATCGCGATATCCTTGAGCGCGCCTTCGGTTCCTTGACACGTATCGTTCGCTAGAAGAACGAAGCCCTCCTGGGCAGCGGGATAAAGCACTATCTGGCTCGACATGCCGAACGTACCGCCGCCATGCCAGAGAATGCGAGTTTGTCCGTCGACCGCCAAGTTCCAGATCAATCCTTCGCCGTCCTCAACATTGCCAAGAAGAGACTGGTGAGCCAGCCGTATCACGGGGTTTGCTTCATCAAGTTGCCAGCGAAGATACTTCGCCATATCGCGCGGCGTTGAGTACAGCCCGTACGCCGCGCCTGCGTTGCGCAGATGATAGGGCATCAGTTTGCCGCTTCGACTGTAGCCTCGCACTAAACGCGGTTGCTCAGCCGTGCCAACCACGAATCCGGTAGAGGTCATCGCAAGCGGACGCACTATCTTCTGTTCAATAAGCCTCTCGTACGGCATGCCGTATACCTGCTCAAGCCCGAACCCGATCACCTTGATCCCGAGATTCGAATAGACTTCGTTGGACCCCGGCTGGCTGTTAAGGTGTACAGAATGTAACTCGCGAAGATACCGCGCCCCGTCATACCCGGTCTCGCGGGCGATCAGTTGGTCAGGGAAAGTGTCGAAGTTGCGGTGCGCGTATAGATCGTCCGTATTCGGCAGGTCGCGCGGCAAACCTGAGCGATGCGTCGCCAGGGTTCGCAGCGTAACCGGCTGCCCCTGCCACGTCAGATTCGGATAGGCCTGAGGCAGATAGTCTCCAAAATTCGCATCCAGCTTCATGCGATGCTCAACGACAGCATCCGCTGCTAACGCACCCGTAAACGTCTTGGTGACCGAAGCAATCTCATACATACGGTCAGGGTTTGCGAGTTCCTGCTTGTCCCGGAAGGTAGAACCACCGTCGTAAAACGTGGTCTGGCCGTTTTTAACTATAGCGATCGACAAGCCAACGTGACAGCTATTGGAAAAGAACTTCGACACAGCCTCATCGACTGCCTTATCCGTCTTTGTGACCTTCGGATTGTCTGTAGGCAAGGAACGAACCGTCTGCGTCTTACTCGGCGTTGAACCCCCTGAAAACAATGCCAAAGTACAAGCGATTGTAAGAGCGCGTCCGCCTTCTGAGATGAACATGAGATTCCCACCTGCCTCTTAGTCAGCTTATAGTCAGTTTAATTTAATGCGTCTCCACCAGCCCAGTTCGGGCGCTCGGAAACGCGACAACAGCGATTCGGCTGCCAATTGGGACAAAAACTGACTTGGATTATCGGTTAAAACGGAGAGAAGTAGCAGCTATCTCTCCTGGCTTGTCGTCCTAGGTTAGAAATTCTTCTTCAAACGCCCTAACCTCCCTCAATTGCTGAAGGGCATTGTGCAAACTACGTCCAAAGGTCGCGCGTTCTACGAACTGACGCAACTGCATATTGGATGATCTCTGGGAGTAGGCATACAGCCCGTACATGCCCAGCAAGCCGACAATTCCGATTGCCATACCAATCCAAATAACCGAAGGAGCATGGGCATACAAATTGATATGCACAAGCCCTGCCAGCAGCATCAGCAAGGGGATCCATAGAAACCACCAGGAGAGACCCGCGATCAGAACACAGATGCCATATGAGCGACGCACACGAGCCAGTCCACTTTGCACGTCAACTACTGGCGCAGCATAGTCGATGCGGCGCAGCAAGGAAAACACGATGCCCGCTGTCATCACGCAGCCGATTCCATAGGCCTGTATGAGAATGCCGCCTAGAATGACCGAAATAGCCGTCGGTTTTGTGCTCCATAGGAGCCCCGCCAAAAGAATGAAAAGCACGCCAAAGAAGATCTGAAATGCCTGATTCAGCTTTAGCGGTCTAAGACTTCTGTTCGCTGCGTCCAGCTTCTGCTGACGCCACATCGCCGCGCTCAATTGGTTCCCACGTTCGAGCGCCTTCTCCAATGCCTGCCACGTTGACTTGAGTTCGTTCGGTTCCATCGCTGTTCCACCCTTCGTTCTTAGATTTCGGTTCGAATGCGTTGTTTGAGTCTGCTGATCTTTGTCGAAACATTCGTCGGCGTGATTCCCAGAATCTCGGCGATCTCCTTTTGAGACTTATCTTCGAGATACAGCAGCAGAAGCGCCCGTTCAAAAGGAGGCTCCCTCGCGATAAACCGGTGCAGCCGTGCCATGCGATCTGCGACATCGGGATTCCCTGCGGATGGAGAGATAGGTTCGTGCATCTCTTCCTCCAGCGGCGTAAAGACCCTGCGATGTTGCACCTCTCTCCGCACAAAGCTGATGGCCACATTCAGGGCAATGCGGTACATCCATGTCGTGAAGGCGCGGGAAGGATCGTACTTTGGCCACGCCTTCCAGATTTGGGCCGCGATCTCCTGAGCAAGGTCATCCCGGTCTTCCGGTCTCCAGCAATAGGTATTCACCGTCTTGAAGACAATGGCTCGATGCACATGAAGAAGGGCTTCGAACTCTTTCTGCGTCTTGTCCGTCACAGCCTTCCTCCTTCTCCCCGACGCCTCTGTAGCGGGCCAGGGTACTCTGAGCCTGTCTGCTACATGATTCGCTGCGGGATCAGAAATGTCACACGGGATTTGCTTCTATTTTTTGTTCCAATACCGCATCCTTAACGGTTTCGTAGCGAGCTCGTTTACCGGCCGCGTCGAAGCAGGGTCCACGCTCATCCAATGGACATGAGTAGTCAGCGCAAGCCCCTTCGCCTCTCCGTGCTGGACCAGTCGCCTGTCCCTGCAGGCTCAACACCTTCGCAGGCTTTGGCCAACTCCCTCGACCTCGCGCAGCATGTAGACCGGCTCGGCTATACACGGCTCTGGTACTCCGAACACCATGCGATGGACCTGCTTGCCTGCACCGCACCCGAGATTCTGATCGCGCGAGCGGCAGGAGCAACAAAGCGCATTCGCGTCGGCTCGGGCGGGATTATGCTTCCACACTACTCGCCCCTGAAGGTGGCGGAGGTCTTCCGCACGCTGCACGCGATGTTCCCCGGACGCATTGATCTCGGCATCGGCCGCGCACCCGGCGGCGGGCAGCTCGAAGCCTACGCCCTGCGGCGTAACCGCCAGGGAGCGCAGACGGACGATTTCCCCAAGCAGCTTGCCGAGCTGCGGGCGTTTCTGCACCCCGAGCGTTTTCCTGACGATCATCCGTTCCGCGCCATCCGTGTCGCCCCCACGGCTCCTGGCGCACCCGATATCTGGTTGCTGGGTTCGTCGATGTGGTCGGCGGTAACGGCCGCGCAGGAGGGATTGCCGTATGCCTTCGCGCACTTCTTTTCGCCGGTCGCGACGCGGCAGGCTATCGAGTACTATCAGCGCAACTTCCAACCATCGCCCGATAGGGCAAAGCCTGAGGCGACGCTGGCCATCGGCGTCATCTGCGCTCCAACCGAAGAGGAGGCGAAGCTGCTGAGTGCCTCCGTGCGCCTGTTGCAGCGGCGTATTCGCATGGACGACCGCCGTCCGGTAGCCACCCCCGAAGACGCTCTGCGCGAGCTAACCGCTGTTCCTACGGCTCCCAACCCGCTGCTGTCGTTCACCGCCGGCAGCCTCGACGCGCCGGAAGAAGGCGAGTGGCCGCGCTATCTCGTGGGCACTCCGGAGCAGGTAGCTGCACAGCTGCACTCGCTGGCGGAAGAACTGCAGCTGGACGAGGTGATCGTGAACACCATCACACATTCGCACGAGGCAAGGTTGCGGTCGTACGCGTTGCTGGCGGAGACGATGGAGATTTCGCACTAAAAACAACAGCAATTTTCAGACAGGCTCTAAACTGGAGATCGAACCATGACCTCCTACGATGTCCTTATCGCTGGCGCCGGCCCTGCCGGTTGCGCTGCGGCTTATGATCTCGCTCGCGCGGGCAAGCGTGTTCTGCTGCTCGACAAACGTACGTTCCCTCGGCACAAGGCCTGCGCCTGCGGACTTACTCGCAAGACGTTGAAGGCGCTACGCTACTCGGTCGAGCCGATCGTCGAGCGTGTGTGTCATGAGATCGTGCTGCAACAGACTGCCTCCAAGGCTTCACAGCGCGAGGTACGCGTACGGACCCGAAATCCCATCTGCGCGATGGCTGTGCGAGAGCGCTTCGACGATTTCTGCCTGCAACAGACGCTCGCAACCGGCGCCAACCTGCGCAAGATCGAAGGCATTGTTTCCATAAGAGAAGTCGGGGACCTGCACACAGGGGCAACCGGTGTAGAGATCGATATCGCCACCACTGACGGCATTGAAACGCTGGCTGCCCCCTTCATGATCGGCGCTGACGGGTCGAATGGGCAGACGCGGCGTCTAGCCGAGGGGCTACGCACCAGCGGCGAAGCCACCGCTGCGGCCTTGCCCGCGGAGCCGCAATGGTACGCCCGCGGTTTTGCGCTGGAGGCCACTGTGCCCTACGCGGCACTGCCCGCAATGCTGCCTGGTGGAGATGCGCCACACGATCTCATCTTCGACTTCGCCCCACTGCCCGGAGGGTATGGCTGGCTGTTTCCCAAAGGCGACCACATCAACATCGGTGTCGGGGCGTTTGCACCTGCAAACCAGGTACAACTCAAGGACGTGACTCGCACACTGCTGGCCGAGTATGCGCTGGCAAAACTCGGCGTCGCCACGCTCATAGATAGCGGGCTCTCGAAGATCACGGGGCAGTATCTCGGGATGGGCGGCTTTGCGTATGTCCCTCGTGGCCGCGTGCTGCTGGCGGGCGATGCCGCCGGCCTCGTCGATTCACTGACTGGCGAAGGCATTCACTCGGCTATCGTGAGCGGGCAGGCTGCAGCGGCTGCAATTCTTGCCAGCGTAGATGCTGATCGTCATGCGAATGTCGCCGAAGAGTACGCGAAGCGGCTGCGGCCATTACAGGAGACACTGGCCTTCTCGCAGCGTGCGGCGCAAGCGTTCTACAAACAGCCGGAGCGCGGATTCCGCGTGATGCGAACGCCGCTGCTGCGCTCACTCGTGCTGAAGACCTACGCGGATGGGCTGCAACATACGAAGCTGCTGGGCGTACTCGCGAAGATCGTCGCGTAAAGAGCGCACCAAACAAAAAGGCGGCAGCCGAAGCCACCGCCCTTCCGGTTGATCGTCCGTACAACCCATTAGAACGAGAAGCGTGCCGAGATCTGGATCTCGCGCGGCGCATAAAGGAAGCCGCTCGAGTTGATGCTCGTGTTCTGCGCGAACGTAGGCGACTGGTACGTCGCCGTTCCCGTCAACGGGTTGCCGGAACCATTGTTTGAGAAAAGAAACGCCGTCGAGTTGACCGCGGTTACGTTCTGGTGGTTCGCGATGTTGAAGAAGTCGCCGCGCAGTTCCAGATTGTAGCGCTCGGTGAATGCAAAGTTCTTCAGCACGCGAACATCGTCGACAATAGCGCGCTTGACCTTTAGCGTGTTGCGGCCAAGCTCCGGCACATAGGTGATGCCACCTGAACCGTTCCAGCCACTCGACGCGGCGAAATACGAGTTGCTGCCGCTGGTGCCGTATGAGTAGGGCAAACCGCTCTGCATCTGGAAGCTGTCGTTGATCCCCCAACCGTTGACAACCCATTTTGCCCAGTTTTCCGTGTGCAGCTTGGGGAAGCTATACAGCGCATAACCGGTAAAACGTTCTGGCACGTTGGTATTGGAGTTGCCATAATTCACACGAGGATTGCCGTAGGGGTCGTACCAGCCTTCGGTGCTCGCAGTAGTGTTGGCGTTCTGTTGGAAGTCCAAAGCGTGGGACCAAGTGTAATTGAAGTCCGTTACCAGGCCATGGTACTCGGTCGTCTTGATCTCATACACAAGCGCGTTGTAGCTGGAGTTCACATTGCTCACCAACTCTGTTACGCCTACGAAATTCGGATTGTTGAATGCCGAATTGAAGGTCGTGTTGGCCGGTGTTGCCTTCACATACGTCGGCACTACAATCTTCTGGCCACAGGTGAGCGGACCGCACGTGCCGCCCGAGGTATATGGAGCTACCGTGACCGTTACATTCTGAACAGTACCTGGGTTCAGATTCAGGTTCAGGTAGTTCGGCAGTTCGCGGCCCAGGCCACCCAGGTAGCTGACGGCAAATACTGCCTTGCTGCCAAGCTGCTGCTGCAGGATCAAGTCGAACTCATGCACCTGCGGGTTCTGGAAATTCTTGGAGAAGTAGTAAGAACTGGGAGTCGCGAAGGAACCCGCAGGCTGAGTAACAACCGAAGCACTGCTGGCAGTGACGTTCGGCAGAATATTCGCCAGCATGGGGCCGCCTTGCGTATTTGTCAGCGAAGCGGTGTACTGACCCAGAGCACTGCCTGTATTGAGGTAGGTGTTCAGGATCATGGCATTGATAACACGGCCATAGTACATGCCATAACCGCCACGCAACACCGTCTGGCCATTGCCGTAGACGTCATAGGCGAAGCCGATACGCGGGCCAATGTTGTTCTTGTCGCTCGGACGGTTAGTCAGTCCATTGTACGGAGTAAAGGCATAAAGCGCCTTGCCCGCGGGGTTCTGCACGGTCAATGGCGAGGTCAGGCTGCTGCTCGGGTTCGGCAGCGACTCATAGTCGTAACGCACCCCAAGCTCCAGCGTGAGACGTGGCGTAACCTTCCAGTTGTCTTGCACGAAGAAGCCATAGTCGGTCGTCTGAATGCTATACACCGGCGTCAGACCGAACCCCTCCACAAAGGAAGAGTAGCAAGGGTTTGTGCCTGTTGCATTCGCCGTCGAACCCGTCGCCGTAGCTGCCTGCGACGCCGCAGTATTACAGCTGTCATTGGCGCTGCCGTTGTTGCGCTTGTACAGGTCGGCAAAATAGTTGCCAATATAGGTGTAGTTGTACACACCGTTCGACTCGTACAAGTTATTCAACAAGTCCGTGTTGTGCAGCACATCCACACCGAATTTCACGCTGTGGTTCCCGTGGGACCAGTAAGCTGTATCGAAGACCTGCCACTTGCGCTCATCCGGATACGCTACGCGGTAGGAGTAGTATGGCGAACCGAGATATACACCGCTGGTTCCTTCGGCCAGATTCACCTCTGGAACGTTACCCGCCGAAGAGCCTGTGCCCGTCAGGTTCGCCTTCGTATAGTTCGAATACGGCTGTTGTGTCTCAGACTCCAGTTCGCGGCCATACTGGTAGCCCAATTCGTTTACGATCGAGCCCGTAATCTGGCTCTCCAGTTTGGCTACGCCATAGTCCAGCTTTACAAAGTCGTTGCCAAAGGTGTCCACCGCGTAGGGCACGGTCGCCTGGGTCTGCACACCACCCGGAGAGTCCCAACGCAGCCTGTGGAACAGGAAACTCACATGCTCCTTCTGGTTGATCTGGTAATCCAGCTTCGGAGTATTGATCTCCTGGTAGCCGACACGAGGGGTCTCGCCGATGTCAGGCAGCAACGCCGCAAGGTCGCTTGTGTAAAGGCTGGCCGCAGACGCGTAACTCATACCGGTACGGGCAGCCAGGGTGCAAGTTGCCGCGTCCACGGAGGATACTGTCGCACCGTTGGAGTTGAAGTAACCCGTCGACAGATTGCAGGTAGACGTGCCCGGCAATGCCGTGTCCGGCAAGGTAAAGAACGTTGCGGGACTCTGCGGCTTGCCAAAGCCTGGGAATATATGCGAGTGCTGGTCGTATGTGTAGTACCAGAAGAGCTTATCTTTGATCAGCGCTCCACCGGCCGACAAACCGTAAATTTTGCGCAGATCCTTTGGTTTCAATGGCGCGGTGTTAAAGGTGTAGCCACCCGAACCATTCGGGGTCGCCGTCGTGTTCGTCACCAGAGGCGTGTAGGCCGACCAGTTGCTCTCGCGATCGAAAAAGTACGCTTCACCATGCAAGTCGTTCGTACCGCTTTTGGTCACCGACGTAATCACGGCTCCTGCCGCGCGGCCATATTCCGCCGAATACACACCGGTGTTCACGGCGAACTCGCGCACCGCGTCCTCCGAGGTTGAATATGCCTCACGGGTGCGTCCCCGCTCTTCAGACCAGTACGCCACATTGTCGTCCGCACCGTCGATTTCTACGTTATTCAGTAGTTCGCTGATGCCGCGCACACTTACCAGGCCGAACCCGGCAGAGTTTGAAACTACGCCTGGCGTCAGCATGGCAAGGCTCGACCAGCGGCGGTTGTTCTCAGGAACGTTCACCAGCGCCTTCTGGTCGATAACGGTCGAAAGGTCGGGACTTTCCAGGTTCAGCATCGCCGCGGTCGCCGAAACGTCTACGGTCGTCGCCTCGCTGCCAGTCGCCATGTGCGATGCCAGACTAGTCAATTGGCCGACCTGCACAGTTACATGCTTCTCGATATCCGTGGCAAAACCCGATGCTGTAACCGTCACCGTGTAAGCGCCCGGTTCGAGCAGCGGAGCAATGAAGTAACCACTGCCGTCCGACGTCAACTTCTTTTCGGCATTCGTGCCGTCGTTGTGGATAGTAACCATTGCTCCCGGCACCAGGGCGCCTGTGGGATCCGACACCGTGCCGGCAATAGCACCCTGTGTCGTGGACTGAGCGTGCGCTGCGCCCGTGGCAAGAGCAACTGCTGTACAGAGCAATGCCAGCTTGCGATTAAATTTTGTGCAGATCATCGAGGTCTCCTCAATTGTTGTGCGGTCACCCGGATCACCATTGCTTCAGTGTTCCGTAAGCCGGTCGGCTCCGCCGATAGGTATGATTTTTCTGGATCTCCGCATCGAGAGTCTCTGCCGCGCATTTTTGCTTTTAAAAACACAAATGCCTCAAGGTCAGATCTCCCACATCGCAGAAACGTCCAAATTGTGTGTGGGACAAGTGTATCAGCCGGGTTAGAGCCTCCTATAAGAAAATCAGGTGACAATAGCGGCTCTCCCGGCCGGCTCATTCGGCCCAAATCCTGTCGCATCAAGACATTAGGTGGGCCATCCATTCGATACACTGGATACAGAGGTTGTAGATGTTCATCGATGAAGCACGAATCCGGATAAAAGCAGGCGATGGCGGCAACGGCTGCATGGCCTTCCGGCGCGAAAAATTCGTTCCACGTGGCGGGCCCTCCGGCGGAGATGGCGGCCACGGCGGCGACATCCTGATGGCCTCATCGCTCAGTCACAATACGCTGGTACACTTCCGCTTCAATCCGGAGCACAAGTCCGAGCGCGGCGGCCACGGCCTGGGTTCCAATATGTCCGGCTATGCCGGCGAGCATACCGTCCTCAAAGTCCCTGTCGGCACACTGCTCTACGACGACGATACGGGCGAGCTTATCCACGACTTCGCCCACCCCAACGAAGAGATCGTTATCGCCCGCGGCGGTCGCGGCGGCCGTGGCAACCAGCACTTTGCGACATCCACCCACCAGGCTCCCCGGGAACACGAACTCGGCCGTCCCGGCGAAGCTCGTAACTATCGGTTGGAGCTACGCCTGCTCGCCGATGCCGGCCTGGTCGGCTATCCCAACGTCGGGAAATCGACGTTGATCTCGCGGCTCTCGGCAGCTAAACCCAAGATCGCCAACTACGCCTTTACGACGCTCGAGCCCAACCTCGGCGTCGTGCAGGTCGGTGACGCGCCTTACGAGCAGTCGTTTACGGTCGCGGACCTTCCCGGTTTGATCGAAGGCGCGCATCTGGGCGCGGGACTCGGCGTGCAGTTCCTGAAGCACATCGAGCGCACCAGCGTGCTCGTCCACTTGATCGATGTATCGGACGCCAGCGGGCGGCCTGATCCGGTGGAGGACTATAAGGTCATCACCGCGGAACTCAAGTCGTTCGATCCCGCGCTGGCAGCCAAGCCGACGATCCTGGTCGCGAACAAAGCCGATGTCGCGAATCCAGACAAGCTGAAGAAACTGGTTGCGATGGCTAAGCGCAAGAAGCTACCGCTCTATACGATCTCGGCGGTCAGCGGCGAGGGTATTCCAGCCCTGAAGTTTGCGATGGCTGAGGCTGTCTCACTGCACCGCCAGATTCCTCTGGATGCTCCCGGCCCCGTGCCGGCCAAGCGCAAACCGCACTACCCTCCCCCAGCGCCGAACGCGCGCGGACGAAGGTAGGAACCCGGGTGCCCCATCCTCGACGCGCGTTCTATGCGCGGCAGGGTGGGGTATCGCCAAGGGCGACCGCTTTTAGCTTGTAGTGGCAACTGTGCCGGATATAGGAGAGCGGTCGTTTGCTATCGCAAACGATATCCCCGACGCATAGCACGATACCGACGTTTGTGGCCCGCTTAGCGTCTATACCCCACCCTGCCGCGCATAGAACGCGCGTCGAGGATGGGGCACCCGATCGTAGTCTACTGTCGATCACCCAAACGCGGGTAGAAGCCCCTGTTATTCCCGCACGACCTTCTCCAAATAGGCCAGGGCACGCGGGTCCGTCGATTTGCCCAGCCAGAAGATGGCCTCCCGGCGCGTCGCTGCATCTTTGGACGTGCTGGCTACCTGGATTAGTTCGGGTATCCCTTGCTCCGCCGGTAGCCGCGAGAGCGCGAAGACCGCCGACTTGCGGATTGCTGTGTCAGGATCATCCGTCGCCTGGTGACTGAGAGTCTGCACGATCCGAGGATCGCCCCCAGCTTTCTTGCCTGCTACCTGCGCGAGCCAGAACTGCGCCTGACTGCGCACCTTTGGCGACGCATCCGACTTCGCTGTTGCGATCAGTTCATCGATGGCGGCACTCTTCGAGTCGCCCTTCACCAACGTCAGATCGAAGACCAGCTTCTCGCGCAAGGCGTCGTCGTGGTCGTTACGCAGCAGCTCGGAGACGGCCTTGAAGCCCTCGCTGCCCCGTTCGTTCGCCAGCCAGAAGGCAGCGCGTTCGCGAACCTGTTCGGGGTAGGTCGTTGCCGTGAGCGAACGCAGGACCGATGTCGCCTCGGGTGTATCGGTCAAAGCAATCGCGGCGATGCCCGTGTCCTGCACCCGGCGGCGGCTCCGCTCGACCTCTCGCGTTGCACCCTGAGAGTCACCACCCGCCGAAGTCTCTCTGCTGCCAGCCGCAACGATATTGGCTTCCACGATCTTCTTCAGCGTTCGCACCGAGTCGACAGGGCTGATGTTTGTCAACCAGACGAACGGCAGGCCTCCCGCTTCTATCTGGCGATCCATTTGCTCGATCTGCACTCGTTCCACCTTGCCCGCCGTCAAGCGCAACAGCACGGCAGCGGGCGGAATAGCAGCATCGGGGGGCGCTGAAATGGTTTGATCGTCGTCTTCTTTATACCCTTCGAGATGAACCACGCTATTGTCCCAGCCTGAACTCATGCGATGCGTCACCGGAATCGAGTAGCCGATCCACGCCGACGCCTGCGTCGCCTGGATCTCCTGCTGCAGGCCGACATCACTCTTGACGCTCAACTGCGCATGGGTGATCTTTGGCTGCTGAGCAACGCAGATAACACCCGCCATCATCGTTCCAGCCGCAACCAAAACAACCCGTATCTTCTTTTCTATCGACATTTGCATCGCAGTGCTCCTTGATCTTCCTACTTCAGTAGCTCTTCCATATAAGCGGTCGCAGCGGGGTCGTGCATGAGTGCGAGTTGCGACACGATCTCGCGCTTCATGCCGAGGTCCTTCTCTGAGCGTGCCAAGTCGACAAGCCCGGAGGCATCCCTGGTTATAAACAGTCCGCTCAGGGCAGCCCGTTTAACACTGTGATCGGTCGATTCGCGATAGATCTTCACCAACTCCGGCGCAGCTTCTTTGCCTCGCATCGTGGCCAGTGTCTGCACGGCGACACGCTGTAACTCCAGATCTGAGTTCTTCGTGGCAATCTCCGTCAGCAGTTCTTGCGATCCCGGCGCTTTGCTTTCGCCGAGCACAAAGAGTGCATGGCGGCGCAGCTCGATCGGCTTGTCGGAGAAGATGAACGTACGTAGCACAGGCAATGCCTTCTCCGGCTCCTGCCGCATGAGCGAGTTCAACGCCAGCAGCTTGATGTCGTCGTTGGGATCGATGGGCTGCCGCGTTCTATCCGGTCTATCTAAGGTGCCCAGCTCCGCGAGCTGGTCGCGGTCGCGGTCGGAGTGAAAGTGCCGCGTCCCTTCCTCAGCTCGCAAACTGGCCAGGTTCGCGTCGAGTTGCGCTTTAAGCTTCACCGTGTCGAGGCTGGACTGTATGCGCAACATCGAGCACTCGCCATTCCATGAACTTGCCGGCCGCGACGACCGCAGTTGGTCGCAGGTAGCGTTGGCTTCGTTATGCCTGCCTAGCTTCTCCAGGCTATAGGCCTTCCAGAAGAGAGGAGCTTCCGAGCCGTCCGGGTTCTTCGCCGCTTCTCTATCGAACGTCGCAGCGGCATCAGCCCAGCGGCCCTCATCCATGGCCCTCATCCCCTCGTTGTAGAGCGTGTCGCGTTGCACGGGTTGCGGCGAGGGTGAAGGCGACGGCGAAACGGCCAGTGCAGTGTCGGGCGTCTGCGCATACGACGCCGCCGTGTACATTGCCATTGGCAGCGCCGTGGCGAGTGCGAGGGTGAGGAGTTTACGGGTCATTCTTGAGGTCCTTTCAAAAGAGCTAGTTGGTAACTCGCTCGTTGTGGTGAAGTATGCGAAGGTCGAACAGAACGCTGCCCATCCTGACCTGAAGCCGGACAGCGTCCGCATCGCGCGCCGACTCCTGGGGCTCGGCGTCCAGCGAGATGAGTACACGGCCCAGGTCATCCATCACACTGGCCGCGGCAAAGTCGCCACGCTCCTGCGCCGTCCGCTGATATACAGCGTTCTGCAGCAGCAGATGATGCACCTGCGCACGCTCTTCCACCGGTAGCGGCCCGTCCTCGTGGCTCACCTCGGTCAATACGCGTTCGGCTGAATCCAGATGAGCGGCCATCGCAGGGTCGCCGGCGATGGCGTCGACCGGCGCCGTGGTCAGCGGCCCGGGACGGCCGTTATAGCGCTGCGGCGTTGCCTGGTGATCGTGCAGTTCGGAGATCACCGTGGGCACCTCCACCGATGCCACCGGTGCGGTGGACGAAGGCGTCGCAGGCACATGGACGCCTGCGGTCGAAACCGGCGATACGGCATAGTGCGACAGGGACAACACTATGACCATGGCAACAATCGCCGCAAAACCTGCGCCTGCCGCAAAAGCCCAGCGCCAGTTATAGCTGCGGGGCGCAGGAGACAGCACAGCAAGCGATGGCCGAATGCTCTGCCAGCTTCGCTCCAGCATCGCTTCATCGATCTGCGGCACGGGCTCATGGCTGCTGAACGCCCGCAGGGTCTCCGCAATCGCTTCGGACTCAGCGGCAAGTTCGGGGTCGCTCTCCAGCGCGCGGCGCACAGCACGCGCGCGCAACGGCGAAAGCTCATGGAGGTGGTACGCAATCAACTGTTCTTCGTTAATGGGCATCATCGGCGCTCCTTTGCCAAAGACATGGACGAAATCGGAATAGCGGAGACCTGACGTACAGGCGCAAGCTCTCGGCGGAGTTTGGACACGGCGCGAAACACCGCTTGCTTGGCGGAGTTCACCGGCACACCGAGCGCCGTCGCAATCACATTCATCGACTGGTCCTCCATGTGGCGCAGGACAAAGGCAGTGCGTTCCATCGGCGTAAGCGCCTGCATGGCTCGTTCGCGCTGCGAGACAGCCTCGCGGTCCAGCAGTTCGGCTTCAGGTGTGGGACCGTGCGATACCGCGATATTCTCCGCCCGGGGTTCGTCGTCGAGCGCGACGGCGTTCCAGCCCAGGTCGCGGCTGCGGCGTTCTACGAGATTGAGGGCACAGTTCATAGCGATGCGGTACACCCAGGTGCCGAATGCCGCTTGTTCGCGGAACTCCGGCAGTTTGTTGTAAGCACGCAGAAAAGCCTCCTGCGCGGCCTCCTCGGCATCGACCGGATTGCCGGTGATGCGCGAAGTGACACGAAGAACAGCGGGCAGATGACGCTCCATCAGAACGCGATACGCGTCCCGATCGCCGGCCAGGATGCTCCGGATCGCCTCTTGCTCAATATTCCTCATCTGCGAAATTAGACAACCAGGCAGGAGGCGCGGTTAGGTTGTGCGGTGTTTTATTTTCGGAGGAGCCAGCTCTCGCCCTCGGCGAGGGGGTGGATGCGGTCGCCAACCCCGGCTTTTACTGCAGCGGCCAACAAGCGCGGGAGCGGTTCGTCCATCGGTTCGCGGCCCAGGCGGAAGGTGTTGTAGTGCATCGGCACCATCCCCTGTGCGCCAAGATGCAGGAAAGCCTGTAGCGCCTCTTCCGGGCTGGTGTGAACCGCTCGATAGCTGTCCGGATAGTAGGCACCGATGGGCAGAAGGGCGATATCGGGCCGCAGGCGCTGGCCGATATCGGTGAATCCGCCGAAGAAAGCCGTGTCGCCGGAGTGATAGATGCGGGGCGAGCCCTCTCCTGCGATAAGGTATCCGCCATAGCCGCGATGGGTATCGTTGAACATTCGCGCTCCCCAGTGCTTTGCGGGCGTCGCCGTAATACGCAGCGGACCCAGCTCCGTGGATTGCCACCACTCCAGCGTCTCCGTGCGAGAAAACCCAAGATCACGGACCAGGTCTTCAACCCCATTGGGGACGATGGCCACAGGTGCGGGCAGGCCGCGGCGCCGCATCTCGCGCGTAATGGCTCGCAGCGACGGGCGGTTGAGATGATCCATATGCGCGTGGGTGAGCAGAACAGCGTCGATCGGGGGAAGATCCCGCACTCGGACGCCGGGATGCCGCTGGCGGCGCAAAACGATAAGCCGTGTTGCGAAGACCGGGTCAATGAGCAACGCGCGGCCGGCGGTCTGGAGCAGAAACGACGAGTGTCCGATGAACGTAATCGCGGTCTCATCCAGTGAAACCGCAGCCGGCTTCTGTTGCTGGCCCTGTATCGGCTGCGCGTGGCTCTCGTGAACCAGACGCCACAGTTGCCGCAGTTTCGTCATCCAGAAAGGAACGGTCATGGTGGCGTGTCTTCGATTGCCTCTGTAGATTCAGATGCGCCGACGCAGGAAAGGATTGGCTTTAGCGCTATTCGTCTCGGACCTATTTTGAATTCGCCCTTGTTGTTGCCGTTGTTTGTTTTTCGCCGTCATCCTGAGCCAACGGCGAAGGCCCCCCGCATTTGTTGTGGCACGGACGAAAAGCGCATCATCAGCACTGGTCGTATCTCGCTCTGCGTCTGTGGTGGCAAGGATGCGGGGGTCCTTCAGCTACGCTTCAGGATGACGGCGAAAAACAGACAACGGCAACAATAGTCTCAAACTAATCCCCCGCTTCCCAGCTACACTGCGGTCATCATGTCGCATAGTTCAACACGGTGGACAGCCCTGGCGCTGTTGATAGCCTTGGCGGTCGCAGGCACATGGCTTCTGCGGCGACACAAACGAATCCAAAGGCTTGCAATCGCGCCAGCCGCTGCGATGCAGGGCGAACCGCGCCTGATGTTGTGGGCGTGGGAGACCCCCGAAGACCTGCGCCAACTTGACCCCTCCAAAACCGGCGTCGCCTTTCTTGCCCGCGAGGTGCTGATCGGACAGCGGGCGCAGGTTCGCCCGCGCAGACAGCCTCTGCAGGTAGCCGAAGGCACCTGGCTGATGGCCGTCGTCCGCATCGAAACCACAGCCGATTTTTCTCCGCCGGCCTTATCTCCCGCGTTGCAGGATGACGTAGTACAGGACGTCCTGGCCGCTGCTCAGGAGAAAAACGTTCGTGGCCTGCAGATCGACTTCGACGCCCTGGCCTCACAACGCGACTTCTATGCGGGAGTCCTGCGCAAGGTGCGCCAGCAACTGCCCGCCACAATACCGCTCTCGATGACAGCGCTGACGAGCTGGTGCGGCGACCGAAGCTGGCTCAGCGGCCTGCCCTCGGGGGCTTTGCCTATCGACGAGGCCGTACCCATGTTCTTCCGCATGGGAGGCCCTGCGGCGACGCGCGCCACTGCCCCTCGCAATACCAGCGGCATTCTGGAGCCACTCTGCGCAGGCAGCGTCGGCATGGCAACCGATGAAGTCTGGCCCAACGTCCACAACGGCGAAAGGGTGTATGTTTTTCGCACAGGCCCCTGGACAGCAGAAGATGTCGCGAACATAAACGAGTTTGGCTATGAAGGCCTAAAAGGAGTTGCCTCGCAATGAGACGGCAGATGAAAGGCCTACTGTTGGCAATGGTTCCAGTGTTGATGGCCCTCCCCGCACGCAGTTGTGGACCCGATTTTCCTGACGCTGTCTTCGTGAAACAAAACGGCCCGGATTCTCCCTATACGGCTTTTGCCGGGGGCAGGCTGGGCGTACTGCAACCGGGCTATCGCACGCGGCATCTGGTTGTCGCGTACAACTGGCTGACACAGCGCCCGCTGACACCTGCGGAACAGAAGCAGGCTGGCGCGGTAAATGCCATGTTCCTCACCAACGGCATTAGCGTGTTGCCTCCCGAGGCAGCAAAGCAAGGCTTCACCAGTTGGATCAAGGCACGCGCGAGCTTCGGACCGGTCGACAACTACACGCCGGATGACAAGCTGGACACGGAGCATCAGATCATCGCCGACGGCTATGATACCTTTACCAACTGCCTGGACGATGCCTTTGCTAACGCTGCAAAGACACTCGCCGCACGCATACAGGCCCACGGCGGCGCACAGGATCCCGCAGTCGTGGAGTGGGTGCGTGGGCAGGACGATGTCTTTACCAACTGCGCAGGCGTCAAGCACAACGCCTACGCAGAGCCCAATCAACCCCCACCCGCACCGCCTCGCCAGCCAGTGCCCCTGACTTCGATCCAGCCTAGTGCCGCTACCTGGCTCCACCAGGATCGTAACTACCAGATCGCCGCCGCGCACTTTTACGCGATGGACTTCGATGCCGCAATCACAGGCTTTCGCGCCATCGCCGCCGATAAGGCTTCGCCCTGGAGCACCGTCGCGCGCTACCTCGTGGCACGCGCAATGATTCGCCACGCCACACTCGGCTACGCGCAGGTCACCGATGGGCCGCAATCCAACGCAAACGCGACGGACCAGGCCCACACGCAGTTCCTGGCAGGCTTGAACGACGCGAAGAAGGAGTTGCTCGCCATGCGCTCTGAACCGCGCATGGCGTCGATGCAGCGACAGATCGACAACCTGCTCGACATGATCAACGTGCGTGTGGATCCTGAACAGCAAGCACTGGTGCTCGCCGCCCGCCTGCATGGACACAACCGCTCGGCGTTCGACCAGAACCTCATCGATCTCACCTATATCCGCACGAACACGGCCAGCGATAAAACAGCCACCCCTGTTGCGCCCAAAGGCGAGGCCGCCGACATGATCGACTGGATCGATGCCGTGAGCAGCAGCAACGAAGCAACTGCACTGCAGCAATGGCGCTCCACGAAGAAGAACCCCTGGCTGCTGGCTGCGATGATGTACGCTAAGCCCGGCGATGCCGCTACGCCGGAGTTGATTCGCGCCGCATCCAGTGTGCCTACCAGCGATCCTGCCTATGTTGGCATCACCTATGACCGTCTGCGCCTGCTGCCTCGCGATGCCGCAACCCGCGAACAGTTGTTGACTGTCTTGCCCCGCATCGAGAAGCAGGAGGGGCCTTCAACCATCAATCTCTTTGCCGAACTCAACGCAGCCACAGCGCCCACGCTCGAAACCTGGCTCGGCACGCTCGCCCGAGCGCCTGCGGCCGAGAGCTCCTACGAAGATGAAGGAGACGTAGATACGACACGGAAAGAGGACGTATGCGGCAAGAAGATCGCCCCCGGCAGCACACAGCTCTTTGACGTGGATGCAGCGGTTGCGCTCAACAGGAACATGCCTCTGCGCCTGCTAGCGGTAGCTGCTGAAAGTTCCGCACTACCCGAGAATCTGCGATTCCAAGTCGCACAGGCGACATGGGCTCGCGCAGTGCTGCTCGACCAGCCCGAGATCGCGCACCGCATGACGCCGCTGCTGATAAGCTGCCGCGCCGCCTGGAAGCCCGTGCTCACCGACTATGACAACGCCAAAACCGCAACAGACCGCAAAGCAACCGGCCTGCTCGCGCTGCTTCGCTTTGCCTCGACCGAACCCAGCGTACGAGAGGGCGAAGAACGCCGTAGCGGATTTGCCTCCTACGACGACTTCCGGCAGAACTGGTGGTGCTCAACGGTTCCTGTGCCGGGCAGCAGCGTGGATATTCCAGACATCCCGCAGCCAAAATCTCCTCCCATGCCACCACCGCCAACCTTTCTCACGACGCAGGATCGTGACGAGGCTCAGCATGAAGTGGCCGCGCTGCAGAAGATCCCCGGTGCCTCCACGTACTTCGCTACCGAAGCGCTCGCGTGGCTGAAGGAGCATCCCAAAGACCCACGCACCGCCGACATACTGGGCGAAGCCAACCGCGCGCTACGCAACACCTGCCGCGACGACAAGACTACGCCTCTACTTGCACACCAACTCTTCGACGCCATTCACAAGAACTTCCCGCAAAGCGCATGGGCCAACAAGTATCCGACATGGGAGTAAGCGGGACTAGTACTGCGACCGAATAGAAACATGCTTCGTTTCTGCTTCTGTCTTTGCTTTTCTGGTTGTCATTCCGAGCGGAGAGAGGAACCTGCTTTCTCCCGTTCTTCGCTCGCATCACCCGGAATATCACTTGGCTTCGTTTGCGTGCCCACCTGCAAATTGATGGAAACGAATCGAGGCTCAGTTTCGCTTGGCACGAAAGCGGTTCGCCGTGGTGAATTCGTCGCGCAGCTCGGGCGTGCGCAGATTCTCTCGCAGGTGAGCGAGGCGTTGCTCTAAGGCGTGCAGTGTCTGCGCAATGGGTTCAGTATTGGTGAGTGCGACGTCGCGCCACATGCTGTAGGGGCTTGAGCCGAGACGCGTGGTCTCGCGCAATGCGCGGCCGCCTATAGCCTGCACTGCGGCGAGGCCGTCAGGGTCGACGCTGAAGGTGTCTTGCAGCAGCGCCGCCAGAGCGGTCGATAACATCTGCGGAAGATGCGAGACCCACGCGCAGACTTCGTCGTGACGCTCGGCATCGAGATCACGAATCTGCGCACCCATGCTCTCGACCAGATCGCGCCATCGCTGTTCCAACGCGGATTCGTTTTGATCGACAGGCGTGAAGAGCCAGGTCGCGCTGCGAAAGAGCTCGGCGTCGGCCAGCGCGGCGCCACCGGACTCTTTGCCGGCCATTGGATGGCCAGGTAGAAATCTTGCACGATCCCCCTGGTTGTAGAGCTTTGCGGCAAGCTCGGAGATCTCGAGCTTCGTGCTGCCTACATCCGTAACGAGCTGTCGCACACCGAGCACTGGAGCGAGCTTCTGCATCCAGTCGAGAATCGGCAGAACCGGCGTCGCCAGCAAATAAATATCAGCGATATCCGGAATCAGCACAGCGTTGCTGTTCGGCAGAGCCTCATCGATTGCGCCGAGTTCCAGTGCCTTCGCGAGCTCCGCAGGGTCCGCGTCCCATCCAAGAACTCTGCCGTCGAAAGCCTGAGATTTAAGAGCAAGCCCGACTGACGCGCCGATGAGGCCTGTTCCGAGGATAAGGATGCGCGTGGACATTAGATCTTCTGACCGCTCCGGTCATTCTCGCGTCGATGCGTAAAGGCGCGGGCATTCGCTCCGCGATAGTCGCCAACAATATGACCGTGTCCGCGCAGAACATATTTGTACGTCGTGAGACCTTCAAGCCCGACCGGGCCACGTGCGTGAAATTTGCTGGTACTGACGCCGACTTCCGCCCCGAAACCGTAGCGGAAACCGTCTGCAAATCGTGTGGACACGTTGTGGAAGACGCCCGCTGCATCGACCTCACGCAGGAAGCGGTCAGCCGCCGCAGGGTCTTCGGTGAGAATGCTCTCGGTATGCGACGAGCCATGCGCGTGGATGTGGTCGATTGCCTGGTCGAGAGAGTCGACGATACCGAGCGAGAGCGCAAGTTCGCCGTACTCGGTGTGCCAGTCGTGAATGGCGCCCAACTCCCCAAAGCCGGCCTCGAGCAGCAGTTCGCGCGTAGCCTCGCATCCGTGCAGTGTGACACCCCGCTCCTGCAGGCGCGCCGCTAGTTTCGGCAAGAAATCAGCCGCGATCTCGCGATGCACCAGGACTGTTTCGACGGCGTTGCACACAGCCGGATAGTCGGTCTTGGCGTCGTCGATCACACGCAGCGCGAGTTCTTCATCGACGCAACGGTCGACGTAGATGTGGCAAACGCCTTCCGCGTGGCCCAGTACAGGGATGCGGGTGTTGGCCTGCACGTATTCCACCAGCGCCTTGCTGCCGCGCGGGATGACCATGTCGACGAGACTGTGCATGCCGAGTAGTTCGTTGACGCGCTCGCGACCGAGAACCAGAGAGATCGCGTCGACAGGCAAACCCTGCGAGGCTATTGCCTCGCGCAAAACACGCACCAGCGCTCCAGCCGTACGCTCGACCTCGCGGCCGGGCTTGAGAATGACCGCGTTGCCGCTCTTAATGGCGAGTGCGGCGATCTGGGTTACGGCATCAGGGCGGGCCTCGAAGATGACCGCGAGAACCCCGAGCGGGACACTGATTTTTTTTAGATGCAGGCCGTGCGTGCCTGCCGTATCCCTCGCATTAGCTACAGCGTCGGGATCCTTGTCGTCCAGTTCAATGGCATCGAGTGTGCGGCCCAGCGGATCGGGCAGTGCCGCGACCGAGCGTACCTGCTCGACCATCTCCCGCAACTTGGCCTCGTTGAGCTTGAGGCGCGCGAGTGTGGCAGGCGAGAGTTTCTCGTCCCCGCTCATCGACTCGGCAACCTTGAGGTCTTCCGCGTTGGCGGCGAATAGCTCCGCGCTCGCGGCTTCGAGAGCCTTCGCCATCGCCTCGAGTGCGGCGTTGCGGCGTTGCTCATCCAGCGGCGCGAGAGACCGTGAGGCGAGTTTTGCCGCCTCGGCGACTTCGAGCACCGAAGGTTCGATCATCGTGTCGCCTCATGCAAAGCGGGCGAAAAGCGTGTACCCAGGGCTTCGCCGTCGACGATGCGTTCGAGCACCTGGGGCGTGCGGCCGTTGGCGATGACCACCTGTTTACCGGCCCGAAGCGCGATACGCGCCGATTCAAGCTTCGAGGTCATGCCGCCGCGCCCACGGCCATTGCTGCCCTGCGCGAGTGCCAGGATGCGGTCGTCGATGGAACCCACCAGGCGCAGCACCTTTGCGCCGGGGTCGGAAGGATCGCGGTCGTAGAGACCGTCGACATCCGAAAGCAGCACGAGCATATCGGCATTGATGTGCTTCATGAGCAGCGCAGAGAGTTTGTCGTTGTCGCCAAAAATCCGCTCGCTTCTCTCATGCTGCGTGTCCTCCGCGGGGCGGTCGAGCTCCGCCGTCGAGACCGTGTCGTTCTCATTGACGATGGGAATCACGCCCAGTGTGAGCAGCGCATCAAGCGTGGCGCGCAGATTCGCATAGCGAACGGGATCGCGGAAGTCGTCCTCTGTGAGCAATACCTGCGCGATAGGACAGTTGAGACGATCGAACGCATCGCCATAGAGAGCCATTAGCCGCGACTGCCCGATAGCCGCGCAAGCCTGCACCTGCGCAACGACGGTTGGACGCGACGACAGCCCCAACCGCTCTACGCCCAGCCCGATGGCACCGGAGGAGACCACCAGCACCTCCAGCCCCTGGTCGCGAAGAGCTGCAATCTGTTCCACAAGCCCGCAGAGCAGGCCGAGAGCTACTTTGCCATCTGGACGCATGATGACGTTGGTACCCAGTTTAACGACGATACGATGCATGAAGCTATCCCTTGCTCAAAGCCTGTTTGGTTGTCAGTGCTGACAACACCACCTGTTACCGAATCACGCGGTTGCGATACTACGCATGCACCTGGGCCACAGCCGGTGCGATGGTCCGATCGACGACCGGTGCCAGCAGACGCAGCTTCTCGACGAGTTTGGTGAGCTGATCCGGGAAGAGCGACTGAGCGCCGTCGGACATCGCCTTGTCGGGATTCGGATGCATCTCCATCAGCAGGCCATCTGCACCAGCGGCGACGGAAGCCAGCGCCATCGGCGGCACCAGATCGCGCTTGCCCACACCGTGCGACGGGTCGCCCAATATCGGCAGGTGCGTCAGCTTCTTCAGCACGGGGATCGCGGAGATGTCCATCGTATTGCGCGTTGCCGTCTCAAAGGTGCGGATGCCGCGCTCGCAGAGCATCAGGTCGTAATTGCCGCCGGAGAGGATGTACTCAGCCGAGAGCAGCACCTCTTCGATCGTCGCCGCGATACCGCGCTTCAGCAGCACGGGCTTGCGCACGTGGCCGAGTTCGCGCAGCAGGTTGAAGTTCTGCATGTTGCGCGCGCCGACCTGGAAGCAGTCGATGTAGGGCAGCATGGCCTCGATCTGCGAGATCTCCATGACCTCGGTGATGACCAGCAGGCCGTGTTCGTCGGCGGCCTCGCGCATGATCTTGAGGCCCTCGACGCCCATGCCCTGGAAGCTGTACGGCGAGCTGCGCGGCTTGTACGCGCCGCCACGCAGAAACTGGCCGCCGGAAGCAGCCACCTGCTGTGCGCTCAGGCGGATCTGGTCGCGGTTTTCGACCGAGCACGGGCCCGCCATGATGACCACTTCATCGCCGCCAACAACCAGGCCGTTGGGAAACGTAATGCGCGTGCCCTCAGGGCGGAAGCCACGCCCCGCAAGCTTGTACTGCGACGAGATGCGGTACGCCTGATGCACACCGGGGAGCACCTGGAACTCGGTGACCTCGAAGTGCGCGGGCGTACCCACGCCGGCGAGAATGGTCTGGGTCTCGCCCGTGGTGCGGTGGACGTTGAAACCGAGCTCCACCATGCGTTCAATTACGCTTTGAATCTGTTCATCGGTGGCGTGGTCCTGCATGGCGACGATCATCACTGGATTCCTTTGCTGACTGCTTGAAGTTGGGTGTTGCCGTGCAGCGTGCCTTCTTGCAAAGAGACAGAGTGTAGCTGCGAAAAATCGGTGAGTCTAAGCCTTTGCATCTGGATCCGCAGGACGCTGGAGCGAACGCATGACGTCCATAATGCGCTCGTAGAGATCCTGCACCTGCGCGCCTGTGAGCGGGCCCGGATTGACCTTGCGAACGTGCTCGAAGACGGTCTGCTCGCGCTGCGGCTCGTAGATGGGCGAGGCGCTCTTCTGCTTGAGCTGGCCAATGGCGACTGCAGCGGCAGCGCGTTCGGAGAGCAGGAGGACGATCTGCTCGTCCAGTTGATCGATCTTCTTGCGCCAGTCGGCGATTTCCATGTTTCCTCTGGTATCTGCGAGTTCTCGACCCGCAGTGAGTTAGAGAGCTGTCGTCTCTTCGACATACGCCCCAAGTAATGATACGTGTTTGCGGCGGTTTTCATGCGCCGGTTGCTCCATTCCGCAGGCTGCGAACAAAGTCACCCACGGCCCCGGGGGCATCCGCCGCCGGAGTCCTTTCGACCAGTCCGACAATGGCGCTGCCTACAACAGCCGCGTCCGCAAAGCCCGCGACCGCCTGCACATGCGCGGGGGTCGAGATACCGAAACCCAGTGCGATGGGCAGCGTCGTGAACTGCTTCAGCCGTTTCACAAGCTGTTCGGCATCGCTGGCAAGCTCCGTCTGCGTGCCCGTAATGCCTACGCGAGAGATCGCATAGACAAACCCACGAGAGTGTTCGGCGATGGCCTTCAGGCGCTCGTCCGGGCTCGTAGGGGCAGCCAGAAAGACCGGGGCAAGATCATTGGCGCGCATCACCTCAAGATATTCGGCGGCCTCTTCGACGATCATGTCGGTCAGCAGCACACCATCCGCACCCGCATCTTTCGCCGCTTTGGCAAAGGCCGCAAGCCCGAGCCGAATCACAGGGTTCAGATAGCTGAAGAGGATGATGCCCGCCTGCGGCCGCGCGGCACGAATCTCCTTGCAGATCACGAGCACATCGGTCAGACGCGTCCCTTTGGCAACCGCCCGCTCACTGGCACGCTGAATCACCGGACCATCGGCGAGAGGATCGCTAAACGGCACGCCTAGTTCAATGACATCAGCGCCATTGTCGATGGCGGCAATCGCCATCTCGCGCGTCGTGGCAAGGTCGGGATCGCCCGCGGTGAGGTAGATGACGAGGCCGGGCTTTTTTGCAAAGGTAATGGGCATGCCTACGCGCTCACCTTCTGCGCAGCGGCGCCGGTCAGGTTCATCTCACGCGTCATAATCCCAATGTCCTTATCGCCACGACCGCTCACGTTCACCATCAGGATCTTGTCCTTGCCCATCTTCGGCGCGAGCTTAATAGCCTCAGCAATGGCATGAGCCGATTCCAGTGCTGGGATAATCCCCTCCGTACGGCTTAACACGCTCACCGCGTTCAACGCTTCCGCATCCGTAGCGCTGGTATAGGTCGCACGGCCGGAGTCGTGCAGCATCGCATGCTCCGGGCCGACGCTGGCATAGTCCAGGCCCGCGCTTACGGAGTGGGTTGTGGCGACCTGCCCAGCATCGTCCTGCAATACATAGCTATAGGTCCCCTGCAACACGCCGGGAGTTCCCCCACCGTTCTTCTGGAATCGCGCCGCATGCTCGCCGAGCGCCGTTCCCCGCCCACCGGCCTCTACGCCGATCAGCGCAACGTTCTTCTCAGGCAGGTACTCGTAGAACGCTCCAATCGCATTCGACCCGCCGCCAACACAGGCAACAATCGCGTCCGGCAGACGGCCTTCGTGCTCCAGAATCTGCCGCTTGCTCTCTTTGCTGATAACGCGCTGAAAGTCGCGCACGATCGTCGGATACGGATGAGACCCTAACGCCGAGCCCAGGATGTAGAACGTGGTGCGCACGTTCGTCACCCAGTCGCGCATAGCCTCGTTGATCGCGTCCTTCAAGGTCGCCGAGCCCGACGCCACACCCCGCACCTCCGCACCCAGCAGACGCATACGGAAGACGTTCAGCTCCTGACGCCGCATGTCTTCCTCACCCATGTAGACCACGCACTCCAGGCCAAAGAGCGCGCAGACCGTAGCGGTTGCAACACCGTGCTGGCCCGCGCCTGTCTCGGCAATGATGCGCTGCTTCCCCATGCGCCGCGCCAGCAGCGCCTGCCCCAGCGCATTGTTGATCTTGTGCGCGCCGGTGTGCAGCAGGTCCTCACGCTTCAGATAGATCTTCGCGCCTCCAAGCGTCTCGGTCAGCCGCTTAGCGAAGTACAGCGGCGTGGGCCGGCCGACGTATTCCTTCAGCAGCCCATCGAGTTCGGCATGAAACGCTGGGTCGGCCTGAGCCTCCGCATAAGCTGCATCAAGCTCCAGCAGCGCCGCCATCAGGGTCTCCGGCACATAACGGCCGCCATAGATGCCGAAACGACCAGGCGTCGTACCGGTGGGCACTGCAATCGGACTGGTAAGTGTTGCCGTAGAACTCATCGTCTCTTCCTTCTGAGTGCTTCAAACCTCGGATATCGAACACTGAAAAACACGAAAGCCGCAACCTTGGCGGTCGCGGCTCGGGGAATCTGGAGAATCGCAGTTGGAACGCTTCTGTTCCGGGCGATGCTACTCCACCGATGCCGCTACGGTGCGCCAGTAGCGGAAGGAGGGAGTAAATCGCGGGGTGAAGCGGAAGCGCATAGTTTCCTTAACCTACACCCGCAGGAGCCAGAACTGCAAGCAAAAGCTTAAATTTGCCAAGGCCGACGCCTATCGATTTCTGGCAAATATCGTATAGAACAGCCAAAGCCTTGACGCAACGGGCGCAGAGTAAGGACGCAAAGGTACGCCACGGGAGCCGTCGCGTACCTTCGCGCTTTTTCTTTGCGCCCGTTGCGTCAAGGCTTTTGGCTGCCGCTTGGGAATGGCAAAATCTGAATATCTGGATCGATCCACGCCCGCCGAGCCTCCACCGAAAACAACCGTGGCCGAGACCAATACGTGAGAAGCCACTCAGGTCTGCCCAACGGGGATGCCATCAGCTCATTGCACGTCATAAACAGAGGACGCCCCCGGTTCCTGGCGAGAAAAAAACTGGCAGCACGAATCGACGCCAGGGTGATGGTTTCGTGATAGCCGCTGGTATCGGTATTGGCGACGCCTGTGGCTTCGTTGTACGAACGAATGAGGCCCGGGAACAGGTGGACAACATCGCTCTCGGGATAACTTGCGAGCAGCCAGATCACTGCTGCGAAATGTGCCGCATGGGTCCACGCGGATTTAGGCAACCTCCGATCCACCAGACCGTAACCGATCTTCGAAATGTCATCGTCAGAGGTAAAAGGAAGGAAGGTATGCATATCGGGCTCCAGGTGTGAATGCCCGACAGGCCAATAAGAAAACCCGCCGGGTGGTGGCGGGTTTATCGGTTCCCCGTTCAGAGGGGTAGAAAGCTTAAGAAGCTTCTGCTTTCAATATCCGGCGACCACGCACGCAAACAACATCAGTGACGACTGAATTTGCTTTCGCGTGGTGGTTGAACGGAGAAGAAACATATCTCAGCAGAGAATAGCCTACAGGCGGTTATCGATCAAGATACCTTCTTCCGGATATTCGTCCAACGTTCACCAGAACCGCGTGGTTGAACAGAAATGATTTAGTGGTCATTCTCTAGCTGTCTCTCTGGCTCCGTTATTGGTTGCCTGAAACTGGCCCACCTTTTTTTCAATTTCTGAATCCTTCTTCCTTCTTTACGAGTCCTATATGCAGTTAGGAGGTGTTGAGATGAGAAGCCAATTGAAAAGCCAGTCATTTCGCATCGTCGTTGCAGCAGTCCTGGCACTGGCCCCTGCTGTAGCTTTCGCACACACGCCCACAGTGGCGCATGATCATACCCCGGTTGTCCATACACACACGCCTCAGGCGCACGTTCGGACTGTCAGCGTCCATCGCTCGTAAGCGATTCAAAATCGGGAAACAGACTCGACCTGCTAAACGGCAGGTCTTGCCATTTAAGACGCTTTTATTTTTATTACGGAAGGTTAATGCGGATTGATTCGTTCACACGATCTAACCCCTTAGCGTGATGCAGCCCGTGCAGCCGCAATAAACGCCCGTAATTTTTCTGAATCCTTTTGCCCCGGCGTCACCTCAACTCCACTAGCCACATCCACGCCCCAGGGCTGAAGGGCCTTAATAGCCTGCGCAACATTCTCCGGCCGAAGTCCACCCGCAAGAATCACGCGAGGCCTCTCGCCTGAGGACGGATACGCACGCTGCAGTATCTCCGCGACATGCTCCCAGTCGAACGTCACACCTAGCCCACCTGAAGCACCCGACTTCGCCGTGTCCAGCAGCACTGCCCACACGGCGGGTTCTGCAAAGGCCGCCTGCAGCACAGCCTCAAATCGTTTATCAGACGCTGCACGATCCGCAGGATTCAGTTCGTAGGCGACGGTCTGGATAATCTTCAGCTCGCCACCGAACTCTGCCGACAAAGCCTGCACCATCTCTTGATCGAAAGCACCATGCAGTTGTGCTACGGTGAGTTCCGAACAAGCCACATAATGCTCCACCTCATAGGGGTCGTCGGTAGCAAAGACACCGACCTTTTCAATCCCAGCGGGCAGCTCGGGCGTAATCTCCGCCACCTGCTCCGCAGTCACCTGACGCCTGCTGGGCGCGAAGACGAAGCCAACCGCATCCGCACCTAGCTCAATGGCAAGCTGGGCATCGGCAAGGTTCGTATTGGCACAGATTTTGATGAACATAAACAGTAAACAGCTGACAGAAAACAGCGAACAGTTAAAACAGTTGTGCGACTACTTGGCCGCCTCATAGAGCAGATGCGTGAGCGCCTCGCCCGGATGCGGTTTCCGCATGAGCGACTCCCCGATGAGAAAAGCCTCATATCCCGCTGCGCGCAGGCGCTGCATGTCGGCGGGGGTGTGGATGCCGCTCTCGGCCACACGCACGGCGCTTGCAGGCAGGTGCGTGGCAAGCTCACACGCGCGGTCGAGCGAAACCTCAAACGTACGCAGATCGCGGCTGTTTACGCCGACGCACTCGCAGTCGAGCGCCAGCGCGCGGTCGAGCTCTTCTCGATCGTGGACCTCGCACAGCACATCGAGACCGTGCTGCTTCGCCGCGTTGCGGAGTGTACGGAGTTCGGCATCGCTTAGGGCGGCAACGATCAGCAGAATCGCATCGGCGGCGTTTGCGCGGGCTTCTAAGATCTGAAACTCGTCGACCATGAAGTCCTTGCGCAGGCAAGGGATCTTTACCGCAGCCGAGGCACGGCGCAAGTTCTCGAGCGAACCCTGGAAGAATCTTTCATCCGTAAGCACGGAGAGCACGGCCGCTCCCGCGGCCTCCAGCTGCGGCGCGAGTACTGCCGCATCAAAATCCGTACGGATAAGGCCCTTGGAGGGCGACGCTTTCTTCAACTCCGCAATAATCGCCGGACCCAGCTGCGCCTTCGCCCGCAACGCCTTCGCAAACCCGCGCGGCGTGTGGGCTTCAGCTTGTTGCTCTAGCGCGCGCAGGTCAGCCGCAGCCTTGCGCTCCGCAACCACGGTACGCGTGTGCGCGAGAATCTCGGGGAGGTACATTGTGCCTTCTGTCGTAGCAGCCATCCCTTCCATGCTACGGCAGAAGGCGCCAGCTACTCCAGAACTGTGTTCGCGAACTCACGAAGCTTCTATGCACTTGTTTTTGCTTTTCTTGTTGTCATTCCCGGAGGGAATCTGCTTTATAGGCAGCCACGGGAGCTACCGATTGCAGCACTCCGTTCCCGTATAGGATGTCGCGGTAGTGCGCGCAAACAGCAGATTCCCTGTGGGGATGACAACAAGAAAGACAAAGCACCAACAGAAACAGCGAGCCCCCAATCACAGGCTCGCTGTTCTCTGTTCTCTGTTTTCTGTTCTCTGCCTCTACGCCTTCCCCGCCAACTGGCGCAGCACATACTGCAAAATCCCGCCGTGCTGGTAGTAGAGGATCTCCTGCGGCGTATCGATGCGGACGGTCACGGAAAACTGGAACTTGTTCCCATCAGCCGCAGTCGCAACCACACTCAGCTTCTTGCCATCGGCAAACTTCGAGTCGAGCATCGCCTTCAGGTCGCCGGGTGCCGTGCCGAGCGTAAAGATCTCTTCGCCCGTTAGGCCGAGACCTTCCACATTCTCGCCCTCCTGGAACTGCAACGGAAGAATACCCATGCCCACCAGATTGGACCGGTGAATACGCTCGTAACTCTCGGCGATGACAAAGCGAATCCCCAGCAGGCGCGGTCCCTTTGCCGCCCAGTCTCTGGAGGATCCAGACCCGTACTCCTTGCCCGCGAGGATCGCCAGTGGCGTTGCGCGCTTGGCGTACTCGACCGAAGCGTCGTAGATGCTCATCCCCGTACCTTCAGGCAACAGCCGCGTGACGCCGCCTTCCGTACCCGGAGCGAGCTTGTTGCGCAGGCGAACATTGGCGAATGTCCCGCGCACCATCACCTCGTGGTTGCCGCGGCGCGAGCCATAGGAGTTGAAGTCCGAGGGCTTCACGCCGTGATCGGTCAGATACTTCCCTGCCGGGCCATTGAGCTTGATCGAACCAGCAGGGGAGATGTGGTCCGTCGTCACCGAATCGCCGAGGACCGCCAATATACGCGCATCGCGGATGTCATCCACGGGTGCAGGCGTGGCCGGCATGCCATCGAAGTACGGGGCTTTGCGAATATAGGTGGAGTCCGCCTCCCATCCATAGGTTTTGCCTGAGGGAAACTTAAGGTTCTGCCAGTTGGCATCGCCATCGGTGACGGTCGCATACTGCGTGCGGAACATCGTCGAGTCGATGCAGCTTGCGACTGTGTCCGCAACCTCCTTCTGCGAAGGCCAGATATCGCGCAGATAAACAGGCTCGCCGTTCTTCCCCTTACCCAGCGGGTCCTTCTCGAAGTCATGCGAGATATGCCCTGCGAGCGCATACGCCACCACCAGCGGAGGGCTCATCAGGTAGTTCGCCCGAACCTCAGGCGAGATGCGGCCCTCGAAGTTGCGGTTGCCGGAGAGCACTGACACAGCCACCAGCCCATGTGCTTCGATTGCGCTTGAGACGTCCGTGGGAAGTGGGCCGGAGTTACCGATGCACGTTGTACATCCATAACCGACAACCTGGAAACGCAACACGTCGAGGTACTGCAACAGGCCGGCGCGTGTGTAGTAGTCGGTCACCACACGCGAACCCGGTGCGAGTGAGGTCTTCACCCAAGGCGGCGTGCTCAAGCCAGCCTCAACAGCCTTCTTCGCAAGCAATCCTGCGGCGACCATCACATACGGATTGCTCGTATTCGTGCAGCTCGTAATCGCGGCGATGACGATCGAGCCGTCGACGAGGTACTTGTCCGGATCGACGCCAAAGCGCGCCTGAACGGAGTGTGCCGTCTCGGTAACGGCGACAGAACCACCCGGGACTGCCGGTTCGTCATGCGTTGTGGTCAGCACAGCGACTGCCTCGGGTACTACCGGCGGTTGTGCTCCCTGAGAACTCATCAGATCGCCATTCGCCGATGCAAGTCCGCCTTCTCCCTCCCAGCGCACCATCTGGCGTACAACGGTGCGGTTGGCGTTCGGTCCCTGCAGCGCCGGCAACTGTTGCGCGAAGCTCGCGGGCGTCTGCGAGAGCAGCACGCGGTCCTGCGGACGCTTCGGCCCGGCAACACTGGGCTCGACAGTTGCGAGGTCCAGCGAGAGCGTCGTGGAGTACTCAGCCTCGTGCGCGTCCGGCGTGTGGAAGAGGCCCTGCTCACGAAAGTAAGCTTCGGTAAGCGCAATATGTTCTTCGCTGCGGCCCGTCAGGCGCAGGTACTTCAGCGTCTCCTGGTCGACCGGGAAGATTCCGCAGGTGGCCCCGTACTCGGGAGCCATATTGGCGATCGTCGCGCGGTCGGCCAGCGGAAGCTCGCTGACGCCGGGGCCATAGAACTCGACAAACTTACCCACCACGCCGAGTTTGCGCAGCATCTCGGTAACGGTCAGCACGAGATCGGTCGCCGTGGCGCCCTCCTTCAGCTTGCCGGTCAGCTTGAAGCCGACGACCTGCGGTACGAGCATCGAGACAGACTGTCCCAGCATTGCAGCCTCAGCCTCAATGCCGCCAACACCCCAACCCAGCACGCCCAGACCATTCACCATCGTCGTGTGCGAATCAGTGCCAACCAGCGTGTCGGGATATGCCGTGATGTTGCCCTCGGCATCGGGCTGCGTGGTAAAGACGACACGCGCGAGGTACTCCAGGTTGACCTGGTGGCAGATGCCCATGCCCGGTGGCACGGCGGAGAAGTTGCGGAAGGCCGTCTGGCCCCACTTGAGGAAGGCATAGCGCTCACGGTTGCGCGTGAATTCGAGCGCCGCATTCAAGTCGTAGGCGTTCGCCGTACCGTACTCGTCCACCTGCACCGAGTGGTCTATGACCAGCTCGGCCGGCTGCAGCGGATTGATCTTCTCCGGGTCGCCACCCAGTTGCTTCATGGCATCGCGCATCGCAGCGAGATCGACGATCGCGGGTACCCCGGTAAAGTCCTGCATCAGTACGCGAGCAGGCATATAAGCTATCTCGCGCGAGGGCTCCGCCCTGGGATCCCAGTCAGCAAGAAAGCGGATGTCGTCTGCGGTAACGGTCTTGCCGTCTTCACAACGGAGCAGATTTTCGAGCAGGATACGCAGCGAAAACGGCAGACGCGCAAGATTTGTGTCCGCGAGCGCCTTCAGGCTGAAGTAGTTCACCTTCTGCGAGCCTGAGGTGAGGGTGGCGGCGGCATTAAAGCTATTAGGGTGCGTGGTGTTCGGCATAACGTGGCTTCTCCTTAGCTGAGTAGCGGACAGGCTGGGGAGCTCGCGCACACTGGCAAGGAGCTCCCAGCAACTGGGGCCGCGGCTTCGCATGTATACGGCGGCATGCGATGGCGGCAACGAAATCGGTAAATCGTATCGAGGGTAGCAGAGAGCAGCGGCAGCTAGAAGTTGCGTCCGCGGTCGTGGTGTCCACGACGAAAGCGCTTGAGATGAGCGCAGCTCGGCATGAGGTCATTTTACGCGTGACGACGTATTTTTTCGAGCAAGGTTTACACAGTCGATGCATTGTTTCACCGATTTACCTAGACGCTGTATGATCCCTGTGCATCTCATACAGTTGCGGCTGCCCCTGCAAATTTTGGGGAACGCGGGAGATTGGAACGATGACGACACATATGTCTACAAAACATTGGCTGCGGAGCCTGGGTACGGTTGGCCTTGCCGCTGGCTTGGCACTCGGCGCAAGCGGCTGCCATAGCAACACAGCACCGGCGCCCATTGTGAATGGCGACGCCGCTAACAACAACGGTACCGATCCGGCCACCGCCAACCAGGCGCCGGCGGATGGTTCCAGCAACGGCTCGTCCAACGGCGGCCAGCCGACCCAGGTAATGAGCGGAAGCTCCTCTTATACCCCACAACAGCAGTCGCAAAGCTATCCGCAGCAACAGCAGGCTCAGAACTACCCGCAACAACAGCAGGCTCCGGCCCCCATTGAGCAGGGCTACGACAACTCACAACAGGGTTACGACAATTCACAGCAACCTTACGACAACTCACAAGACGCCGAGCCAATCGCCCAGACCGACCAGCCACCGCCACCTCTGCCCGAATATGAGCAGCCGGAAGCCCCCGAACCCAATTATCTTTGGACCCCTGGCTACTGGGGCTGGGGCTCTGGCGGCTACTATTGGGTTCCGGGCGTATGGTGCCCGCCGCCCTACTACGGTGCGCTCTGGACACCTCCCTTCTGGGGTTGGTTCGGTGGCCACTACCGCTTCAACCGCGGCTACTGGGGCCGGCATATCGGCTACTATGGCGGCATCAATTATGGCTATGGATACACTGGCAGTGGCTACGAGGGCGGCTACTGGAACGGCAACAACTTCTACTACAACCGCTCCGTCAATCGCGTCAACATCGTCAACATTCATAACGTCTACAACCGCACCGTGATCGTCAACAACTACAACCGTGTGAGCTACAACGGTGGACGAGGCGGCATCAATGTTCAGCCGCGGCCTTACGAAATAGCAGCCATGCACGAAAACCACGTGGGTGCCGTGCCAGCTCAGGCACAGATCCGTCAGCAGGCTTCACAAAACCGGCAACAGTTCTTCAATGACAACCACGGACGGCCGGCACAGGTAGCCTTCGCCCGTCCCGCTGGCGTGCAACCCGCCATCCGACCCGCGGTCAACCAACCGGGGGGATTCAATCGCCCGGGTGTCAATCAGCCGGGAGTCAACCGGCCAGAGGTGAATCGCCCGGGTGTCAATCAGCCGGGAGTCAACCGGCCAGAGGTGAATCGCCCGGGTGTCAATCAGCCGGGCGTGAACCAGCCGGGAGTGAATCGCCCTGGCGTGAACCAGCCGGGAGTGAATCGCCCTGGAGTCAATCAACCAGGGACGAACCGACAGGGTTTCAACCAACCAAACCAGCCAGGAGTCAACCGTCCGGAGGTAAATCGCCCGGGAGTCAATCAACCGGGGGAGAATCGGCCTGGGGTCAACAACAACGTACGCCCGGTGCAGCCGGTACAGCCCCACAACAATGTTGCGCCGCAGAGACCTGTCGAACAGCAGCGCAATCTGCAACAGCAACGACCTGTGCAGCAGCCACAACGGACTGTGCAACAGCCCCAGCGGGTTCAGCCTGAGGCACAACGTCCTCAACCGCAACGCGACGTTCGGCCCCAGCAGGCATCCCGTCCTGAGGCTGCACCCCGCCCTCAGGCCGCTCCTCGTCCCGCGCCCGCGCCACGGGCCGAAGCTCCCCGTCCTCAACCGCAACAGCGCCAGGCACCTGCCCCGCGCCCAGCCCCTGCAAACCATACAGAAGAAAAACCACACTAACTAACTGGTTTACTAACCCGCCAAAGAGAAATGCCCGCAACCTGCGGGCATTTCTCTTTGGCGGTCGTCCCCTTTGTTGGTTGCTCCACGCAATTAGTTTCACCAATAGCGTATACGTAACGCATCTTATTGCAGATATCTGTGTTTCAGGAGAAGGATGCCGTAGCAGGAGATAACTATGTTCAACATTCAACAGAAAAAAGGATGCACCTACCTCTTTGGGGCCGTAATAGGGCTGGCAGCGCTGACTGGAATCGCAGGATGCAAGAAGAACACCCCCGCGCCGATCGTACCGGCGGCTAACGACTCCGGTCCGGACCCCGCCGCTGCCAATCTGGCTCCCGTCGATCCCAACAGCCAGCAGACAAATGAGAGCCAGCAGCAAGGTTTGGCCTCCGACCAGCAGTCAGCTCCGGTTCCCTGCGCTCCTGCCCCGGCTCGAGCTTTGACGGCTATGAACTACAACCAGGTGGCTGCTCCGGCACCCACAGAACAGGCTACCCAGCCTCCCCCTCCGCTGCCCGAGTATCAGCAGCCTCCCGCTCCCGCACCGAATGATCTCTGGACCCCCGGCTACTGGGGCTATGCGCCCACCGGTTATTACTGGGTTCCCGGCGTCTGGGTAGCTGCACCCTACGTCGGCGCGCTCTGGACGCCTCCTTACTGGGGCTTCTTCGGCGGCCGCTATCTCTTCCATGGCGGATACTGGGGCCCGCACATCGGCTTCTATGGCGGCGTCAACTACGGCTTCGGTTACGGCGGCCACGGCTATGAGGGCGGCTATTGGCACGGGAACAACTTCTTCTACAACCGCTCCGTCAATCGCATCAACGAAGTCAATATCCATAACGTCTACAACCGCAATGTAGTCGTCAACAACTACAACCGCGTGAGCTACAACGGTGGGCGCGGCGGCATCAATCTCCGGCCCTCCCTGGCAGAGTCCGCGGCAATACGCGAGCGGCACACGGGTCCAGTGGCGGAGCAGAGGGAGCTTCACCAACAGGCTGGGCAAAACCGTCAGCAGTTCTTCAACCAAAACCAGGGACATCCGGCGCAGGCTGCCTTTGAGCATCCTGCCGCTGCACGAGCTGGTTTCGGAGCTGCGGGAAACCGCCCAGAGGCCAATCGCCCTGGCGCTTCCAACGCGGTGCGTGGCCCTCAACCAGGGTTCCAGCAACGCAACCAACCCCAGGAGCAGCGCAACTTCCAGCAACAGCATAATCAGCCGCAGGAACAACGTAACTTCCAGCAGCAGAGATCGCCGCAGCAACAACAGCGTAACTTCCAGCAGCAACGGCAGCCGCAGTTCCAGCAGCACAATCAACCGCAGCAGCAACGCAACTTCCAACAGCAGCGCGCTCAACCTCAACAACAGAGAGCCGAGCCGCAACGTGCCGCACCGCAATCTCACGCGGCACCCCGTCAGCAGTCACGCCCGGCACCTCAACCTCACGAAGAGAGACGGCGCTAAGGCCCTGGCATCAAGGAAAAACGGCATCAGTCCTGGACTGATGCCGTTTTTCTTGGCCTGCAATATTCGTAGCTGTCGTTATCCCACGGCCAACTGCAACAGCAGCACGACGTTGAGTGCGAGGATAACTGTCGCCACTGTCCAGCCCGCCGCACGCATACGGAACGCGCTCTTGAATTCGCCCATGACCCTCTCGCGATTGGTCAGCAGCAACAGCGGAATTAGCGCCGCCGGCAACGTAAAGCTTAGCAGCACCTGCGAGCCAATGAGGATCTTCAGCGGGTCCCAGCCTACGCCGATGACGATCAGCGCAGGAACGACGGTGATGAACCGGCGCAGAAAGATCGGGAACTTGATCTCGAGGAAGCCTTCGATGATGACCTGCCCTGCCATAACACCGACCGTCGAACTCGAAAGACCGGAGCACAGCAGCGCTACGGCAAACACAGTCGCCGCTGCGGGCCCGAGCAGCGGACCGAGCGTGTGGTACGCATCCTGAATCGTCGGTGAGATGCTTGGACCGTGAAAGAGGGCTACTGCGGCCATTACGATCATCGCCGAGTTGATGAGCCACGCCCCGTTCATCGCAACGAATACGTCGATGAGCTCGAAGTGCAGATACTGCCGCAAGATGCTGGGCTTTGGCTCCCGGGGCGGCGGAAGCAGTTCATTGAGCCGCGGCTGTACCAGCGCCGAGTGCAGGTAGATGACGTGCGGCATCACGGTTGCACCCAGCATGCCGACCGCCGCATAAATGGAGCCGCGCATCGCATGCGAATCGAAGGTCGGCAGAATCGTTGCAACGAACGCGCGGTGCCAGTCGGGATGGACGAGGAAGACCTCGAAGCCATAGCACAGGCCGATGACGCCGACGAAGGCCATAATGCCGCGCTCCAGCCACTGAAAACCTGCCAGATCGAGTGCCAGAATCGCGAAGACCGCGACCGTGGCGATCGTTGCCGCCAGGAACAGTGAACCCGTCGGGGAGAACCCATGCGCCTGTAGTGCGGGACCGATCAGAAGGTCCAGGCCAATGGCCGCCCCCAGAAACTCAGCCAGATCGGTCGCAACGGCAGAGACCTCGGCGCAGAGCCATAGGCAGATACTCGTTCCCTTGCCGAAGTGCTTGCGGCAGTTCTGGGGCAGCGTCAGGCCGGTCACGATGCCGAGCTTCGCCGAGAGGTATTGAATGAGGATCGCCATGATGTTCGACCACAGCAAGACCCATAAAAGACGGTAGCCGAACTGGCTTCCACCGAGGATGTTGGTGGCGAAGTTGCCAGGGTCGATATAGGCGACCGACGCCACAAACGCCGGACCGAAGTAGCTCCATATCTGGTTGCTGCGGAAGGCGTTGCGGCCTTTGCCGCCAGGCGTCATCGCGGCCACGGAGGCCGGCGACAGTACAACCTCCTCTACGGCGCTATCGGGTGCAAACGACATATTTTCGCTGGCACCGGACGGATTGGCATGCATTTCTGGCATTTCGACTAAATTTAGTCTAGCCTAAAAATGCTGCAGGGAACAGCGGCACACCTATTCCGCCACACTTTGCCACAAAAACTGATGGCCAACTCTTTTACAGAGGAACCATTCGGGCGCTGTAGCATCTTCACAGCCATCGGAAGAGGAGATCCGCACGTTGACCAGTCTGACCGCAACCGAGGTACTGCATTGGAACGACACGAACACCGCGCAATGGCGCAAGCTGTTTGAGAGACACCCAGAGGCACTCGCGCTGCCCTGCGACATTCGCGGCAGCTCAACCGTGGCCGACCTGCTGCAACACATCGTCGCCGTGGAACTTCGCTACGCCGAACGGCTCGGCGACGAGATCGTCACCGAGTATGACGCCGTCTCTAAAGAAAGCATCATCAAAATATTCGCCGTGCATGACCGTGCCATCGCAAAGATCAATATTCTCCTGGCAGATGCAACGTACGACTGGCAACTCGAGATCGACATGGAGACACGCCAGGGACGCCTGATCGCAACGCGAAACGCGGTGCTTTTTCACGCTCTGCTGCACTCCATGCGGCACTACGCGCAGTTGGCCACACTGCTTCGCCACAGCGGCATCACCGCAACCTGGCCTATGGATTACCTCATGGTCACTGCCCGCCGTGGCTGACCAACCCCTCTGGCTTTATTTCGACGGAGAAACCTCGACCTTCGCCTTGGGAGTATCCGTCTTCTTCGTCAACAGTTTGATGATCTGATCCGCTATAGGTCCTGAAGCCGTAATACCGTCAAACGAAGTCACCTTCCCACTGCCAAGCACGATGGTCGTCTTTCGGTCATAGACCGTGTATGTGTGCACATGCGTAAAAGGCACACGATCTATCTTGATCATCAGATCGGCGACACGCTGGTCCTTCACGAGAGCTAGTCCAAGTTTCGCGAAATCAGGGTTACGCACTAAAGCCCTTTCCAATGTCTCAGGCGGAAGGAACATGGTATCGCTGAGAATAACGACTGTTTTGGCGTGGAGCAGGATATCGCCCGAAGTCGTCGAAGTTACTGCTGCAGACGCAGGCGTCTGTGAGTCCGCGACCGAAGGAAGATGAAGCGCGGCGCCACCACCAAGCTTGAAGTGTGCATCTCCATCCGCCAGACCAGCCACGCTTTCGATCGGCACAGCAAAGGTCGCCCCAGCGTAAGAACGGACAAAGATGCCGACAAGATTGCCGCCAGCATCGACCACTGGGCCACCACTGGCACCAGGTATTACCGGGATCGTCGTCTGGAGAAGCCGAAAGCCGCTGCCAGCAGCGGGTATTTCGTCGGCGGGACGTGTGGAGGAATAGAGACCCTGATTCGCGCTCCATCGCAATCCCCCGCTGCTGCTGACGGTATACAGAGCATCTCCCTGTTTCAGGGTCTCGCTATTTCCCAGCGGGAGCGTCTTCAAGGAAGTAGCCGTAACACGAATCGCCGCGATATCGCGCCGCTCGTCGAAACCGATCATTTCGACGCGATCATAAACATCGCCATCATGCAGGCGAACCTGCACCTCCTGGGCATTCTTGAGGACGTGATATGCCGTCAGCAGCACACCATTCGGACGAACGATAACCGCTGTGGCAATTCCACTGAGACGTCCACCGCCTTCTCCAGTGAGGACAACGGCAGACGCTTCAGAGGCCTTGGCGAATAGAGCCTCACTGTTTGCGTCAACTGAGATTGCAGCAGACTGTGTGGAGGCTGGAGCCAGCTGTTGAGCCACACTCATCAACGGGAAGGAGCTTACAAAAAACGTAAGAAGGAGGCTGCGCATTATCCGGAGAGCATAACAGGCAAAAGCCCTTTGACTCACCTATGCGCTGCGAAGGTGAGTCAAAAGGGCTTGTTGCTTTCAGTCTGAACTGTAGATTGCTTACGCGGTGACGGTCGGCTCGATCGAAACGAAGCGGCCGAGTTGTCCGCGGTCGGCGAACTTAACGACGCCGCTGACCTTGGCGAAGAGGGTGTCGTCGCTGCCGCGACCGACGTTCTTGCCGGCCTTCAGCGGTGTGCCGCGCTGGCGAACGAGGATCGAACCGCCGGTAACTGTTTCGCCGCCGAAGCGCTTGACGCCGAGGCGCTGCGCGTTGGAATCGCGACCGTTCTTAGAGCTTCCTAGACCTTTTTTATGTGCCATTGCTGTGCCTCTTTCGCGTCGGGGCGCTCGCCCGCGCTTCTGAAATCATGCGGCTAAGCCGCGAACCTTGCTTTTATCGCTCCGCCGCGTCTGCGGCGGAACGGTACTTACTTCGCCTCAGCCTTGAAGCTCTTGCCGCCGACGAGGATCTCGTTGATTTTGACTTCAACGAAGCTCTGGCGATGGCCCTGCAGCTTCTTGTACTGCTTCTTGCGCTTGTAGTGGAACACGAGGATCTTGTCGCCACGGCCTTCGCTGACGACTTCGGCCAGCACCTTCGCGCCGCCCAGCTCCTGCTCAAACTTACCCTCTTCGCCGCTGACAGCAACAACGTCGGAGAACTCCAGCGTGCCGTTTTCGTGCGCGCTTTTCTCAATCCGGACGGTATCGCCGGGGGCCACGCGGTACTGCTTACCACCGGTGCGAATGACTGCGTACATAGCTTGAAACCTCATGCAGCGCGCAGAATGCCACGGCTGCTTTTCCTAATCTGCTCAATGTCTTGTCAGGAGGCGCTCGCCTTGCCGGTTCCGGATCTCGCAGCCTGAAACCACCGGCTGCAACCCGCCCGGCACTGCAACTCTGTCCCTGGATGCCAAGGACACCAATTGCATCGCCAAACTTCATGAGTTTACTGGAAATTGGGGTCTCAGGTCAATTTTCCTCTGGCATCGCAGCTACTTTTCCCGCACAATCGACCCGATTTCAACACTTCCCTGCGCCTGAATCGGAGAATAGGTGTATTCCGCCGGTATCTCTGGCACAAGGGTCCGGTCGAGCAGAAGCAGCCGGGGTCCGTTCCCCATGGCTACATTCAGGGGTTCAGGGTCAAAGAGATACCTGACGACCGGCGTATCGGGAGCTACCGGCTGAAGCGTGATCTGCTGTACAGTACGTTGTGCGTAAAAGATGCTGGAAGGGATCGGCACAAAGCGTGCCTGATTCCAGACCAGAAGAGGCCCCTGGATCGGCTGCGGATGCCGGAAGACACTTCGCAACAACAGGATGGCCTCTTTGTTGTCCCCTGTGACCAAGCCACTGGAAAGCCTAGGCGAGTGCAGCTGCTTGCGCGGCCCGATTGTGATCAGTGCGCTGGCAATGTAGACCACCACGGCGGCGGCAACGATGCTCACCCGTACGGAGGCTTTTTTGCTGTCCAGCGAGAACCTACGCCATTGCGCAGCCAGCCAGGCTGCTGTCAGCGCGGCCAGCGCTGGATAGGCAGGTGCAATGTAGTGCGGCAGCCGCGTCTTCACCGCAGAGAAGAAGACGATCACTACCAGGGAGAAGACCGCGAAGACGCGAAGGCTCTTCATCTCCGGCCGCCGGAAGGCCCCAGCAATCGCAGACGGGAAGAGCAGAGAGAAGAACGGCGCAGAGACCAGCAAGACACCGAGGTAGTACCACGCATGCGTGACGTGGCCTTCAATCGCCATCGCAGCACGTTGCAGCACCTGGTAGCCCAAGTAGTCCCCAAGAAATTCGCTGCCGAAGCGATGGATCATGTACGCATGCCAGGGCGTGACGACGGCAAGAAAGAGCGCCAGCCCGAGCACGAAGGCCTTGCCGTCATGCTTCCAGATACGACGTTGCATCACGGCAAAGAGCAGCAATGTAAAAACCAGGACGATGCTCGCGGCGCCTTTGGTCATGACGGCGATGGCGAACCCGCCCCAGAAGAGATACCAGCCCCAGCGCCTGCCGGGCCGGTCTTCCTGGATTTCAGCCAGGCCAATCAAGGCCAACAAGCAGCCCAGCGAGAGCAGCACATCTACCTCTCCGGCCCTGCTGGCGTGCTGAAACCCGAAGTTGCTCAGAAGCAGCAGGCTGGAGAGCCAGGCCGTCAACCGGCTTTGCCGCAGAGCCAGCCAGCCATGCAGCAGACCGACGACTGCTACGCCGGAGAAGGCTGAGCCTGCTCTTGCCCAGAACTCCCCCACACCGAAGAGCTTGAAGAACACCGCGGTGATCCACATCATCAGGGGAGGCTTTACAAACCAGAGCTGCGCATTCCAGTGGGGCACGAGCCATCCGCTGGAGAGCATCTCGCGCGAGACCTCGGCATAGATGCCTTCATCCCAGGAGGTCAGCGGCCGGTGCCCCAGCAGTGGCAACAAGACGAAGCAGGCCAGAGCAGAGGCCAACGCGGCGGAGAAGAAGGCCACCCGCTTTCCACAGCGAAGATCTTGTCCGAAGACAGCTATGCTGTCAGACGGCTGGTGCGATGCCGTCTCCTTGAAACGTCTCTCCATATGACGAACATACGCGATCTCGGACGATCCTTCGACGGCGTCTCCTGTTGGCTTCTTCAGCAGTACAAACATCGGTGAAATACAGGGGTTTCTCCGCTCCCGTTGGTCGGTCGAAATGACAGGCATTGGTGGTAATCAAAATGACAAGCTTTTGGGGTGGTCACAATGACAGGCATTTGGAGTGGGTTTGTAAGGACAACTGTAATACTTACTAGAATGAAGCTCGCAGCGACCATGCCCGAACCCTCGAATCGACGACTCAGCTTCCGAGCCCCCTGGGTCATCTTCTGGACCGGATTTGTTCTGCGGATAGCCTGCATCCTTATCGGCCATACCTATCGCATCCGTGCCTTTGACGATCACTTCGACTATGGCTTCGAGGCTGGCCGGATCGCGCGCTCCGTGGTTCAGGGGCATGGCTACGGCAACCCTTTCAATGGCTTCTCGGGCCCCACTGCATGGCTTCCTCCGCTCTATCCGCTGCTCATGGCGCTGAGCTTTAAGCTCTTCGGCGTTTATACGAACGGCGCTGCCATCTTCCTCATGGTCTGCGACAGCCTCTTTTCAGCCGCCATCGCGCCGGCGGTGTATGAGATCGCCGCGCGATGCTTCGACGCCCAGGGCATTGGCCGCCGCGCTTCCGCGAAAGCGGCGCCCGTGGCGCTGTGGTCGGCGTGGCTTTGGGCTGTTTATCCGGCGGCGCTGCAGTATGCCATCCACTGGCTTTGGGAGATGTCGCTCACAACGTGCTTCTTCAGCTGGGCGCTCGTCGTTGCACTTCGCTTACGTCGCATTGGAGAACAAGAGGGAGAACTGGAGAACGATTTCAAGCTCTGGACGGTCTTCGGCCTGCTTTGGGGGCTGATTGCTCTCTCCAACGCCTCATTGCTACTGTGCCTGCCTTCATCGATCCTTTGGATATTGTGGCCTGACCTGATGCGACAGCGCAGCCTCATCATCCAACCCGTCGCGGGAGCGATACTCAGTTGTATCGTCTTCACAGCGACTATCGCACCGTGGATTGTGCGCAATGAGCTCACGATGCATGCCTTCATCCCTACGCGCGACAATCTAGGTGTCGAGTTCTATCAATCCATGCTGCCCAGAAATGACGCCCTGCCCTGGGGCACGGCTTTGCCGTTGTGGCCTGGCGATCCTGAGTTTCAGCGTTTCGTTCAAATGGGTGAGGTGGCTTATGGACATGCAAAAGGCAAGGAGGCAGGAGCCCTTTTGCGGGAACATCCGGATATGTTCCTGAGCCGGACGTGCAATCGGTTCCTCTATTTTTGGGACGGACCGCCGCATCCAACGGGGCGATCTGCGGCGCAGGAGTATCTGCGACAGCTTAGTTATAGTTTTCTTAGCGCATGCGGGCTGTTTGGCCTTGTGCAGGCGTTGAAGCGGCGCGTGCCGGGCGCATACCTTATGATGCTGGCCTTCCTGTTCGTACCGCTGCCATACTATCTGGTGACGGTGCAGGCACGGTTTCGGCATCCTCTGGAGCCGCTGATTGCAATACTGGCCGTGTACCTATTTCGGTCAACGCGATCGCGTGCCGAGTTACAACAGAAAGCGATAGCGTGAGCAAGCTCAAAGAAGTTCTGGTCACAGGCGCCTCCGGTTTTTTTGGAGGTATCCTCAAACGGCGACTGTTGGCAGAAGGTTTTGCTGTCACTAATATCGACCTCGTCTCCGATGAAGATTCGCATCCCGCACTTACCAGTATCCAGGGCGACATTCGCCACGCAGGCCTGCTCGCAAGCACCTTCGCGGAGCATAAGTTCCTGGCGGTGTTCCATTGTGCTGCCATGTTGGCGCACGACGTACAGGATGATCAGGAGCTTTGGAGCTCTAACGTAGATGGCACACGACTCGTAGCCGAGGCAGCGCTGGCAGCCGGCGTAACTAAGTTCATCTTCATCTCGACGAACTGCCTGTGGGGTGAGGATCTCGGGCACAAAGTAACAGAGCAGGATGTGCCCGCGCCTGTGGAGCTCTATGGCCGTTCAAAGCTGGCGGCGGAGCAGCAGCTTGAAGCACTGCGTGTGGAGCACCCGGAGCTGCAAGTCGTCACGTTGCGCTGTCCGACCATCATGGACAGTGGACGGCTGGGGCTGTTGGCCATTCTGTTCGAGTTCATCGATGACGGGAAAAAAGTATGGGTCGTGGGCGGTGGCGCGAACCGCTACCAGTTCATCTACGCACAGGACCTGGCTACGGCCTGCCTTCAGTGCCTGGACTATACCCAGTCGAACCTGTTTCACATCGGGGCGGACCAGGTGCCGACGATGCGTCACATGTACGAAAGCGTGATTCGCGTGGCGGGAAGCCGGTCGCGAGTCGCTTCACTTCCCAAAGCTCCGGCTATCGCCATGATGAAACTTGCCCACAAGCTGAATATCTCTCCGCTGGGGCCCTATCACTATGGCATGATTGCGGAGACTTTCATCTTCGATACGACACGGATTCGTCATGAGCTTGGATGGGAGCCGACGTTTACGAACGAGCAGATGATGCTGCGAGCATTCGAGTACTACCGCGAGCATCGACGCGTGATCCATGAGCGCACGGATGTATCGGCGCATTCGAAGGCCGCGCCGATGGGGATTATCCGGCTGTTGAAGTGGTTGTCGTAAAATATTTTCCCGAATAGTAGGATGTGGCTCTTTTCGATCTCGCCCATACGATGTCATCTCGACCGAAGGCGGCGCTTTTTGCCGCCGCCCATGTGGTTCGCACTGGGCATATTGCCTACGCAGGCAAGCTGCAGGTCTCTCCACTGCGCATGACGATAAAACCATCATGCTTGCACCCCAACGAACAAAGAACGCGTTCGCTAGGGACCCCGCACTACAGTCGAGATGACAATTCTGAGGTAATTCATTTCACACACCACACCCAAGGTGGTTCATTCCTACATCACTCACTATGAGTGAAAATGCCCTAAAGAGAACCAACGCGATCTGGGGCCAGAAAACGGAGCAGCAGATGATACAGTTCAAACACCGTAGTAGCTGTTGAATCCTGCATAGAATCTGGGGACTTCCCGCATGGCGCTCACGATCACGGGTCTATCGAAGACCTATCCGAATGGTGTTCACGCTCTTAAGAACATCTCGCTTACCATCGGCAACAATATGTTCGGCCTGCTGGGACCGAACGGCGCCGGAAAAAGCACCCTGATGCGCACCATCGCCACTCTGCAAGAGCCGGACAGTGGGACCATCTTTCTCGATGGCCTTGACGTGCTCAAGGAGAAGAACTCCGTGCGCCAGACGCTTGGCTATCTGCCGCAGGAGTTCGGCGTATATCCCAAGATGTCGGCGCTCGACATGCTCTCGCATCTCGCGGTGATGAAGGGCATCACCAACGCCGGTGAGCGCAAAGAGATCGTCGAGGCGTTGCTGAACCAGACGAACCTGTGGGCGTTTCGCAAGAAGGCGCTGAGCACCTACTCCGGGGGCATGAAGCAGCGGTTCGGCATCGCGCAGGCGCTGCTCGGCAAGCCGCGGCTCATCATCGTCGACGAGCCGACGGCGGGTCTTGATCCCGCCGAACGCAATCGTTTTCTGAACCTGCTTTCATCGATTGGCCGCGACGTTACCGTCATTCTTTCCACGCACATCGTCGAAGACGTTCGCGAGCTCTGCCCGCGCATGGCGATCATCGCCGCCGGAGAGCTACTGCTGGAAGGTTCACCGAGCGAAGCGTTGGCCGCTCTGAACGGCAGGATATGGTCGAAGGTCGTTGCGACCGACGACGAGCTGCGCGAGCTGGAATCGGAGCTGCGCGTTATCTCCAGCCACCTGGTCGCGGGCCAGCACGAGATTCGCGTGTATGCCGACAGCTCTCCTGGCGAGGGCTTCCGCAGCGTTGACTCCGGCCTTGAGGATGTCTACTTCCTCAATCTCTCCAACCAGTCCTCGGCCAAATCAGCCAACTAACTTTCCGCAGGAGATCCACGATGAAACTCTTTTGGGAGTTCTTCTCCTTCGAGCTCAGGGTGCGGCTGAAGAGCCCGTCGACGTATGTGTACTTTGCGATGTGGTTCTTCTTCAGCTTCCTTTCCGTGGCCGCTGAGGACTTCATCACCACCGGCAATGGCAAACAGCTTTTGAATGGGCCGTACTCTAACACCATTCTCTACATGTTCTTCACGCTGTTCGGGACGATCGTCATCGCCGCCATCTTCGGCACGTCGATCCTGCGCGACTTTCAGCGCGATACCTTCCAGCTAATCTTCACCAAGCCGATTACGAAGTTCGCCTATCTCGGCGGACGCTGGGCGGGATCGTTTGTAACCTGCGTGTTCGCGTTCTCGGGAATCGTCTTCGGCGAAGCCCTTGGAGCGTTGATGCCGTGGGCCGACCACACACGCATCGTCAGCGGTCATGCGTGGTGGTACATACAGCCGTTCCTTTCGGTCGTGGTCGTGCAGATCTTCTTTCTCGGTTCGATCTTCTTTCTGGTGGCTGCGCTTTCGCGCAAGATTGTCATCGTCTACCTGCAAGGCATTGCGGTACTGATGATCTATCTGCTGCTGCAGGCTGTATTCAGTGCGACGCGTTCGCTGGAGCACTTCTGGTCCGGCATCCTCGATCCCATCGGCTTACAACTTTCGAGTGTCATCGCACGCTACTGGACGGTTGCGGAGAAGAACTCGCTGCTCTTCTCCTGGTCCGCTCATGTGGGCAACGGCGTCTTTCTTTACAACCGCCTACTTTGGATAGGCGTGGGCATCGTATCGCTGGGCGCTGTGTACAGATTCTTCCCGATGTCCGTTGAGGCTCTGACGGCGAAGTCACAGGGACGGCGAGCAGCGAAGGCCAAGCGTGAAGAGGCTGCCGAGCTTCAGCCACGGCGCTCGTTAGTAGCCGCGCTGATGCCGCGGGTGCAGCAGAACTTTGGAAGTGGCCTCTGGTTCACGCAGCTGGTCTCGATGACGCGCCTGCGCATCTCCAACATCACGCATGAGCTGCTGTTTTGGGCGCTCGGCGTACTGATCGCTTTCTTCTCCCTGGTGAATGGCTACTTCGCAGGACATGCGCAGGAGTCGAATGTCTGGCCGGTCACATTCCTGATGTTGCAGTCCGTGGAGGGCCTCGCGGTTCTTCTGCTCTACGTGGTTGCGACCATCTATGCCGGAGAGCTGGTGTGGCGCGAACGGGATACGCGCTTTGCGGGCATCCATGACGCGCTGCCGATGCACGAGACAACGGATTGGCTTTCGAAGTTCTTCGCGCTCGCCTTTGTAGAGCTGGTTCTCCTGTTCGTGATCATGCTATGCGGCATTGTCATGCAGACCTTCGCGGGTTTCTATCAGTACGATCTTCTGCAGTATTTCCAGGAGCTGTCTCTCATCGTCTTTCCTGGGGTGATGGGCATCGCGCTGCTTGCGTTCTTTGTGCAGACCGTAGTCTCCAACAAGTTTCTCGGCCACGCCATTGTTCTGGGCGTGTTCATCATGCAGCCCATTCTCAATCGCTGGAACATCGAGGACACGCTGCTGGTACCAACACAGACTCCTTCGTACACCTACTCCGACATGAACGGCTACGGCCACTTTGTCGCGGCGCAGCTGTGGGCGAACGTGTATTGGATTTCGATCTTCGCGTTTCTCGCAGTCCTCTCGATTGCTCTGTCGCGACGCGGTGCAGAGAACGGCTGGCGTGCGCGCTGGGGACAGGCACGCCACCGTCTGCCGGGATTGACGCCGGCACTGGTGATCTTCGTACTGCTCGCTATCGGCAGCGGGAGCTGGTACTTCTACAACACGCACGTACTCAACACCTTCTATACGCAGAAACAACTCCGCGACTTCCAGGCGCAGTACGAGCGCGACTTCAAGAAGTACGAGCACCTCCCGCAGCCGAAGATCATCGCCGTCGATGCGAACATCGATCTCGATCCATATCACCGCTCGTTCAGCGGCACCGGTCATTTTGTGCTGCAGAACAAGACACCGAATCCGATCCAGCAGATCCATATCACCGACCAGATGCAGTCGGTCGCTGACGTGCAGTTCGATCGGCCGTTTCATCACGTCAGCAGTTCGGTACGAGATCTTTATTCGATCTATCAACTGGAGACGCCGCTTGCGCCAGGTGAGAAGTTGAACATGACCTTCAAGGTCGGCTACCAGTCGCACGGCTTCCGTGATGGCGGGGAGCGGCCCGAGCTGGCTTACAGCGGCATGTTTTTCGACTCCAGCTACTTCCCCACCATCGGATACAGCAACGACGTAGAGATCGACGATCCCCGCCGCCGGCGCGAAGAAAAACTGCCGTTGCTCGAGGATCTTCCGCCGCGTGGGGACGCCTATGGCAGCGTAACGAATCTCTTTACACCGAACTCCGACTGGATCAGCTATCACACGACGGTCAGCACGCCCGACGATCAGATTGCACTCGCACCCGGCTACCTGCAGCGCGACTGGCATCAGAATGGCCGCCACTACTTCGCCTACGACATGGGCGACGTGAAGATCCTCGACTTCTTCTCGTACATCTCCGGCCGCTATACGGTGAAGAAGGAGAACTACAAGGGCACCAACATTGAGGTTTACTACGACTACCACCATCCCTGGAATGTCGACGACATGATGCAGGCCGCACGCGCGGGGCTTGACTACTACCAGGCCAACTACAGCCCGTTCCAGTACAAGCAGTTCCGCATCATCGAGTTCCCGCGCTATCGCGGCTTCGCTCAGTCGTTCTCCAACACCTCGCCTTTCACCGAGACGTTCTTTCTCTCGCGTGTGCTTGATCCGAAAAAAGACATCGACTTCACCTACTTCGTCACTGCGCATGAGCTTGCACACCAGTGGTGGGCGCATCAGTTGATCGGAGGCCGCGTTGCCGGATCGAACATGATGTCCGAGTCGCTCGCTGAGTACTCGGCACTGCGTGTGGCGGAGAAGAAGTATGGCGATGCCCAGATGCGCAAGTTCCTTTCGCACGAGCTCGATGGCTACCTGCGCGGACGCTCCGGCGAGACTCGCAAAGAGCCTCCTCTAGGGCAGGTACAGCGCGAATCCTACGTTTGGTATCAGAAGGGCAGCCTCATCCTTTACGCACTCTCCGACTACATTGGAGAGGAGAAGGTGAACCTCGCGCTGCATAACTTCCTGATGCAGTATCGCTACGCCAACGCTGACGATTCGCAGTCCGGCCCGTACCCAGACACGCGTCAGCTCGAAGACGCACTACGCGCGCAGACGCCTGCCGACCTGCAGTACTTCATCGACGACAGCTTTGAGAAGATCACGCTCTACGACAACAAGGCGGTCGAAGCGACCTCGCAAAAAACAGCCGATGGCAAGTACAAGGTCACGCTGGTCGTTGAGGGGAAAAAGGCCTATGCCGATGGCAATGGTGTTGAGACACCCACCTCGATCAACGATCTGATCGACGTCGGTGTCTTCAGCGGCAAGAAGGGCGAAGAACAACCGCTCTCGGTTCGCAAGGAGCGCATCACCGGTGGACGGCAGACCTTCGAGTTCGTCGTGAACGAACAGCCGACTCGCGCCGGAATCGATCCTTATAACAAGCTCATCGACCGCAATCTGGATGACAACTCGATGGACGTTTCGAATCAGAAGTGAAGACGTGCGACACTGACTGTCGACGACATGAACGACACAAGAAATTCGCCCAGGATCCTCGTACAACGCCTCCACCCCGCGGCACAGCTTCCGCGCTATGCCCACACCGGCCCCTATGGTGACCTCGCTGCGGACCTCTTTGCAGCCGAGGCCGCAACGCTGGCTCCGATCGGCCAGGCAGGCAGCACGCAGGCTGTGCGGACAGGCCTGGCGCTGGAGCTGCCCTCTACCCACGGCGCGCTGATCGAAGATCGCTCCGGCCTTGCGCTGCGTGGCATCACAACGCTGGCAGGCGTTATTGACCCGGGGTATCGGGGCGAGTTGAAGATTGTGCTGACGAATCTTGCGGCTGAGCCGCAGGTGGTCGCACCCGGTCACCGCATCGCGCAGCTTCGCGTGGTGGAGCGTATTCAGGCGAACTTCGAAGAGACCGATATGCTCGCCGAGACACCACGCAATAGCGCGGGGTTTGGGTCGACGGGAGTTTAGCTGTACCTCTAGCTTTTCGGTAATACAAGCAGCCGCCAAATACAGGGGTTTCTCCACTCCCGTTGGTCGGTCGAAATGACAAGCTTGTGGGGAATTTGTAAGGACAACCGCATTAGGCGGCCAGTCAGCCAGCCATTACTGGCTTGCCCTTTTCATTCCACTCCACATATGCCGCCGGCACCTGGTGGTCGTGCGTGAAGAGCACGAGCCAGCGCTCGGGGATGGCTTGCGCCAGAAACCGCTTGCGCTGGGCGATGCACGTGAGCGGGTCGAGGTCGTAACCCATTACCCATGTTGGGTCCAGGTGGTGGTGCGTAGGAATGAGGTCGCCGATGTAGCACGCGTGCTCGCTTGCACCAGCGTGTGCCTGCGATTCCAGATGCACCGCCAACATGCTTGCGGTGTGTCCCGGGAAAGGTTCGACCCAGACTCCGGGAACTATCTCGGCGGAGGTCTGAATCGTAATGGGGGGCAAGAGCGTGTGTGCGGCCAGTCGCGAGTCATCCGGCGTAAAGCCGCCCGCGCCGTGCGGGTCCAGCAGGGTTAGCTGGCCGCTGGCGATCAGCGGATCGTAGTTCGGGCCGAGGTAGCTGACTGCGTCGCGTTCGAGCTGAAGCCGCCCGTGTTCCAACTCTCCTGCTGCGGCGAAGTGGCGGGCGTTGGGAAACGTCGGCGTCACGGAGCCGTCGGGGTGCAGGGTCGTATTCCAGCCGCAGTGGTCGAAGTGCAGATGCGTGTTGATGACGTGAGTCACCTCATCGACGCGCACTCCTGCCGCCGCCAGCGACGCAGGCAGTAGCTCCTGGTTGGCGTGGATCTCCCGCATTTTTGGGGGTTGCTTGTTGCCGATGCCCGTTTCGATGAGCACTACATGCTTGCCGGTGCGGACGACGACGGTGTTCAGTCCCAGCAGGATGCGATTCGCCTCATCTGCGGGTGTTCTCTTCTGCCAGAGGGTCTTGGGCACGACGCCGAACATGGCGCCGCCATCGAGCAGGTAGCTGCCGTCCGAGCAAAATACAAGGTCGAAGTCACCGAGGGTGCGGTGACCACGAACGAGATCTGAATCCTGGGGAGGAGGAGCCGAATGCACGGTGCCTGTTTCGCTGACCATCTAAAACATCTTAGATCCGGCTGCGCTGTTTAGAATCAGCCGCGAGCTAAGCCTGTGCCGCTTTTGCCGCTGCCGCTAAAAGCTCGGCGGAGGCTGAAGGCTCGAGATTGCCCACCGATATAGACGCAGTGAAGGACGAGTCGAACCCACTGGTAGCGACGGCATGCTCCAAAGCGGCGCTGGCCTCGGCGATTCGTTTGGCTGGCTGGTCCATATTTGCGACCGCCGCCACGGCCGAAGGCACGCGTTTCATCTGGAAACAGGAACGACACAGTACAGGTCTACCCTGCGTCGGCTTGAACGGGACGGTTGTATCGATCCCACAGGCCGAACATTGGGTGCGCGTTTCGGTGCGCGACAAAGGAAGAGCCGCCGCCGCAACTCCCGGATTGGTAGACCGCCCCAGACCCGCTCGCTTGGCTTTACACAACTTGCAGCGTTTCGGGTCGTTTTTGAACTGCTTATCGAAGAAAAAAAGCTGTTCGCCGGCGGTAAAGACAAATTCATTGCCGCAATCGCAGCACTTGAGAAGCCTATCGATGAATTCCATTGCGCCTTCTCCCATCGTGCGGGATCAGGATGAAGCCCCTCCGAAGATCGTTACGCAGAGCTTCGAATGCGGATTCAAGCCTAGATTTGCATATCGATTACATGTCGACAACCGGGCCCGGTGGATACTGCGAGCGATGTGATTCTGGGTCGCTCTGAATAATACTAGGGAGGAGATGTAATTTGCATCCCCTCCCTACTTATTTTCACTAAATGCTGCCAAACATCAATTTCAATTCTTTTGAAAAGAAAACTTAGTCCTGTTCCTTGCGGACCTTCTTGCGATTGCGCTTGCGTGCAAGTGCTTCCTTCACACGCTTCTTCTCGCCTGGTTTCAGGTAGAAAGAGTGACGCTTGACTTCCTTGATGATGTCTTCCGTCTGAACCTTGCGCTTAAAACGGCGAAGAGCATTCTCGAGGGGTTCGCCTTCTTGAACTCGAACTTCTGCCAAGTTATATACACCTCCAAACCTGCCAAACTGGCTTCACTATCATAGCCCTACTTGGTGTGCCTAGCGATATAAAAATTATCCCCAACCGCTTTTTCCAGTGCCAAAAGACCGTTTTACTTGTTTTCAATTTCCTTTTCGGGCATATTACTTTCGCATTCTGCTATTGCTGCTAATCCCGCATCGACATATAGCGCTACACTCTTGACCATGATCCGTTCCCATCAAGGCCGATGCCCTGTAGTCCCCGCAAGTGCGTATGTCGATGTTTCTGCACAGGTTATCGGTGAAGTGGAGTTGGGCGAACACTCCAGCGTCTGGATGAACGCCGTGCTGCGAGGCGATGTACACGCGATCAGCATTGGGGCGGAATCCAATGTCCAGGACTGTGCCGTGTTGCACGGCATGAAAGGCCTCTACCCGGTTGTGGTCGGCGATCGGGTGACTATCGGGCACAATGCGACCGTCCATGGCTGCGTGCTCGAGGATGACGTGCTGGTCGGCATTGGCGCGATCATTCTGAACGGCGCGCACATCGGCGCAGGATCGATCATCGCCGCCGGAGCTGTCATACCGGAACGTACGATCATCCCACCGCGAAGCCTGGTCGCCGGCGTTCCCGGCAAGGTGCGGCGTTCGCTCGGCGACGACGACCTGGAGATGATCCGTGGCTACGCCCGGAACTATCTCGGATACACGAAGACTTATCTGGCCGAAGCCTCCGAAAGCACCGGACTCCCCTGAAGTGGAATTAGTGAGGCTGTTGTGATTGCGGTTGCTGAGCCTGCTGGGCCTGCTGGGCCGCATTGGTCGCCTTGTCCTGATGTTTCAACGCATCCGCTTGGGCCTTCTGGGCTTTGGCGTTTTCTTTAGCGGCCTTCTCCTGAGCTTTCTGGGTCTTTCTTTGCGCCTTCATCTCATCCTTGGTCATGGGAGCGGAATTCGGCGCAGCAGGATTCGCGCCGTTCGGTGCGGGCGTTTGAACAGAGCCGGCTGGCGGTGGAGTCGTTTCCTGCTGGGCAGAAACAGCAGCAGGCATCGCCAGGGTCGTGGCAAAGGCCAGGAACATTAAGTGGGTCTTCATCGTGATTGCATTTTTCTTCATTCTCAGCACTCCTTCGGGAGAGCAGTTTGCTCATGGCCCGTGTTCTTCAGGCTCACCTAGTAAGAGTTGAGCCTGAAAGGTGCGATGCGGCAGGGTGGCGCAGGGTGGCGTGGCGATGCCTCAGCTCTGCCGGGCTACAGCTGGCGAATTTGGCGCATCAGAAAGCACAGGCTCTACAGAAACGATTGAGAGGAAAGAAGAAACGTTATGCCAAAAGGAAAAGAGAAGAATACCGCGATCACTCGCAAGAAGCTGATCGACCTGCTCAACCAGGACCTGGAGCGTGAGTTTCAAGCCGTCATCGCTTATGTGAATTACTCAGCGGTGCTCAAAGGCGCGGCCTACATGAACATCGCCGCCGAACTTGCCGTGCATGCCAAAGAAGAGCTCGACCATGCGCTGATCCTCTCCGACCAGATTGACTACCTGGGCGGCGTGCCGGCGGTGACGGCCAAGCCCGTGAAGACCAGCGACAAGGCCGAGGAGATGCTCAAGTTCGATCTGGCCAACGAGGTCGAGACGATTCGCAACTATCGCCGCCGCGTCAAGCAGGCCGATGAGCTCAACGAGTTTGCGCTCAGCGAACAGATTCGCGAGATTCTGCTGCAAGAGCAGGACCACCTGACTTCGCTGGCGACGGCGCTGGGGATCGATCCGCCGAATCCGGGGATTGCCGATTAGAGTGTCTTCACGATGGTGTGATGTAAACCACCCCAGAACTATCACCTCAACCGGAGCATGATGGTTTTATGTGGTGCGTAGCGGAGAGCCCCCCTTCATGCAGAGCGTGGGGATCGAATCTACGACCAGTCGATTAAGAGTCGAATGCTCTACCATCTGAGCTACGCGATGCCAATATTGTGGCACGCTTTGCAGCTAGAATCCCTGTATTTTGCGCGCGGCAGTATTGCTGCTCCAGGCAAAATACAGGGGTCTCTCCGCTACGGCGGCAAAAGCGCCGCCTTCGGTCGAGATGACACGGTATAAGTAGGGTAGAAAACCGGAAATAGAGATTAGACTTCGTGCTTTGCAGCGAGCCAGTAGGCGATTGCGCCAAGTTGCGCGAGGATGATCAGCTCGATATAGAACGTGAAACTGGTAAAGCTTGGGGTTACGTGCGGGGCCAAGGCGAACAAGACAATCGCCAGCACGGCCATTGCAACGATTGCGACCGTACGTCCGGCACGAATTACAGGACGAGCAGCGCGCTGCTTCGGCAGCGAAGCTGCGACGCGTGCGGCAAAGTCTGCGGGAATCGCCGCAACCGACGACCCGGGACCGTATCCAAGCTCGGGGCTATACCCCGGCTCAGGGCTAAATCCCAGCTCAGGGCTGTGCTCCAGCGCGCGGGTAATCGCTGCTTCGAACTCCTCCTGCGGATTGTGCGCATTCATCGTCATGCCTTCCCTGCCATTATCGCCCTTGTGGAGGGCCCATTGCTACTGCTTTCGTTAGGATGCGGCTGCGCCGCAAAACGACTTCGCAACTTCTCGCTGAGCCGCTTGCGCCCGCGGTGCAGGTGCGTGCGCACGGTATTAAGGGGCAGCCCAAGGGCGATGGCGATGCCTTCGTAGCTGCACTCCTCCTGGTGGTAGAGCACCAGCACGGAACGCTCGATCTCAGGCAGGGCAAGTAGCTCGGCATCGACTGCGCTCTGCAGTTCGGCGTCGGAGAGCCGCTGTTCCGGTGTGCGCGCATGCTCGCCAGCAAGGTCATCGCCGGCGAAGTTCTCGATCCAGGCTGCGGATTCCTCTTCGCCTTCGAGAGATGCGGGCTCGGAGGCCAGATAAGTGCGCTCTTTACGGCGGCGCTTCCACTCGTCCTGGGAGAGATTGACGACGATTCGGTAGAGATAGGTCGAGATCGTCGCATCCCCGCGAAAGTCCGGCAGAGCGCGGTAGAGTCGCAGAAAGGCCTCCTGTGCGAGGTCTTCGACGTGTGGCCCCCCGCCGGTCATGCGCGTGAGCGTACGGAAGACCAGTCCCTGGTGCTCGCGGACGAGGGCTTCGAAGTTCTCCGGCGATGAGAGATCAGCGCGCACGTATCTAGACCGGGTCAGACTTCAGGATGCGCCAAAAGTTTCATGCACGGCAATGAAACTTTGCAAGGGTCGCTCAGTCGAAGGGGGCATAAGGTTTCGGCTGTGGCGCTGGACGCCGGCAGCCCTGAGGAGAAATTGCGATGGTGATGGAGATGAGTTGGGAGTTTCTACAAAGTCCTTTTGTCATTCCCGTGGTCGGGTGCGTGGTTGGAGGGTGCATTGCTATTGCCGGGGTTCAGTCCAGTGTGCGTACCCGCGAGATACAGAGCCAGGAACGGCTGGCGGCGATCGCCAAGGGCTTACCCATTCCACCAACCCTAGAAGAACTAGCCATCATCCACGGCAAACCTTCCGTAGACAGTATTCGCCGGCGTGGCAACGTCCGCCGGGGGGGTATCGTTCTGCTGGGCACTGCAGCAGGATTGATCCTCTTCTTTATCGCACTGGCTTCCGTACTGCAGGAACGCGATGTGCTGTGCGGTGCGGCTGTCGGATTGATTCCGCTAGGCATCGGTGTGGGCCTACTGATCGATGCGCGCATCCAGACGCGCGAGATCGAGGAGGCCACCCTTCAGATGGGATGAGACGGCTGGTCTCGGGAGAAGCTAAGCTTTCCCAACGCACTCGGAGTGCAAAAGGAGACCAGCCATGAAGAAGAGTAGCACCAGGAAGCCGAGGATGAAGAGCCAGCAGA